>WLWD01006204.1_pt1 | contig 527325 bp, 416 predicted proteins | sample 6712731 | NCBI WGS metagenome assembly WLWD01 (sample SAMN12718690, study PRJNA576275) | sponge metagenome | isolation source: marine sponge | host: Mycale hentscheli | place: New Zealand: South Island, Marlborough, Capsize Point | collected 2014-11-01 | reverse complement strand
AGTTTTACTGCAGCTGAAGCTATTTCTCTCAGGATTCAGCTTATAGGTGTGTGTGGTAGGAAAGGAATAATTAATTTCCACAATGATTAACCATTTGCAAAATTGTTCTGTTAGAATTTAAACATCTGCAGCTGCAGTAAAACATGTTTTTACTATTTTATCACAGTATTAAAAACATTTACGCTGGAAGATTATACATTGAATCTTCCATAATAATTGAATACAATGATAATGACAGGTGAGAGCTGACTTTACGACACCTCAACTTATTACTGCGATCACACTGTAGCTTGCTATACTTTACTTGTTCACAATTAGAATAATTTGAGAATTTTATGGAATAATAATAATATTATGAATAACGGGATTTTTTTAGAATAAAAAAAGAAGAAGAAGAATTCTAAAAATTGTGAGCATAATCTGGCAGGCCCTAGTGGGGATAAAGCCAGCTGGATTTTATTTTATTTTGTTTTATTTCAGTATTATTTTTTTAGTCAGAAGATTATATTGGAAAGAAATAGCTATTGCTTGAGTGCACTGCTACAACTCAATGGTATGTTTTACCAACATAGCTACATCATTCACATTCTTACATGCACTAAGTGTTGGACCAAACACTGATCTGTCCTGATTGTTTAGTATATCAGCATGTATATCGTATCGTTCAAAGAAGGGAAGGTCATATTGTTTAAAGTCTATTCCAGTTATTCGCATCTGATGAGGTTGATTCAGCTAAAAAGGAGTTGATCAACATCTTCCTTGTTCTGCCTACTATGTAGCTTTGTTGGTGAGGCTAGTGTAGTGAAGTAGCCACCAAATATGAGGCAGCTTCCATTGTGTCTCAATATGGCATGCCTGAGAAAGGCTCAGTCACATGCAACCGGAACATAACTGCTATTGTATCGGAAAACATATATAAGTAAAAGGCAAGTGAAGGTTGCTTCAAACTTCGCAAGAAGCTTAGCATACATACTTTGTTGAACTCGGCATGCTTCGGCTTCAGACTACGTTTCTTGTGGTTGCTGTACTGTTGGCGACCACTTGGGCTGCCAAGGTTGGAGATGTCAAAGTGATGATTGATGGTATGAGCAAAGAGCTTCCAGTATTAGGTGGAGATTGGGCACGTGAGTTCGTCTCAGTCCAAGATGCATCCATCACTCTCCATGGAGGTGGGCGTGTCTATCTTGGGGCTGAAGACACCCTGGGTCCCGACTCTTTTTACCAAGTTCCACTCCTTGGCAAGCGGATAAAGTTTGATGTAGACTTGAGTCAAGTGGGGTGCTCTTGTAATGGAGCTCTCTACGCCGTCTCCATGCCTGCCTATGACTCTCAGCAGCACCTTGTCCCTGGTAAAACTGGAGAATACTACTGTGATGCCAATCAGGTGGGAGGTGTCTATTGCCCGGAAATGGACATCATGGAAGCTAACAAGTATGCCATGGCGTCCACCCCTCACACCTGTCAGTATGTCCCTCCTCACTATTATTCTTACTGTGATCGAGGAGGTTGCGGGAAGAATGTCCTGGATGCTGATTACAACGGATACGGCCCGGGGAAGACTATTGACACAAACAAGCCATTCACTCTCTCTGTGTCCTTCATCACTAGCAATGACACGCTGACCACTCTCAACAACTACTTCTGGCAGGAAGGTAGGAGTATCCAATTCAATTCCTGCAATCCTAACTATCTGCAGTGGATGGGCAAGAGTCTTCCTGGCATTACCGTGGTGATGAGCCTGTGGGGGACTGCTGCCGGAGGGATGTCCTGGCTAGATGGCAAGTCCGGGTGCCAGGGAGGCTGTAATGTTGGTGGCTCCAGAGTTACTTTTTCTAATATAGTCGTTGAGAAACTGTAAAAGATATTAATTCATTCATATTATTTTTGTATTATTTCACTCTTTCTTGTTTGTACGCTAACAATAATAACGTATTTATTCAGACAAGGATGTGAACACTATAGACTAAAAATTAACAGATTGTTGCTGATAGAACATTGTAACTGTACTAATCTTAACCAACTTGTTCTAAACACTTTAATGAGTTGTCCCGTTGCTGGAAACTACGTACACCAGAGTGAAGAATTGATGCAATGCAAGAATGGCGTTGATGGTAGTGGAGTTTAATATTGATGGCAGTGGGGGCCATAAAATTGATGGCAGTGGGTGTAGAATTGATGGCAGTGGGGTATAGAATTGATGGCAGTGGGGTATAGAGTTGATGGCAGTGTGTGTAGAATTGATGGCAGTGTGTATAGAATTGATGGCAGTAGGATATAGAATTGATGGCAGTGCGTATAGAATCGATGGCAGTGCGTATAGAATTGATGGCAGTGCGTATAGAATTGATGGCAGTGGGGTATAGAATTGATGGCAGTGGGATATAGAATTGATGGCAGTGGGGGTATAGAATTGATGACAGTGGGGGTATAGAATTGATGGCAGTGGGTTATGGCAGTGGGGTATAAAGGAAGGTATTTGAAAATACATCTACTATTCGTTTTTATATGACTAAGTAAGAACTTCAACTAGTAGGTGTGAGCCACATAAGCTCAAGTTTCATTAAGTTACACACAACATGCTGTGCTGCTGCGTATCTTCCTTTTGCTTCTCTGCATCAAATTCTGACCATGCTATGAACACATGCAGAGTTTACCCAAGCTAGCATTGTTTGGTACAGGCCATTTTTTAAAGGGTCTATTAATGGTCTTATTAGGTCTCAAGAAAACAATGAGCTCGTGATAGACAACACGGCTCGGATAACAATTTGATTCTACACTTATAGACTGGTCCGACACAATGGGCACAGTTTATAGTAACTGAATAAGCATCATTTATTGTTCTCACACGCACACAAAAATAGCGTATGTAGTCTTTGGTCATTAAACATATGTGAAAAGAAGAATGTATTTGTCTATTTTTCTTGTCGTGATAGCGCTTCCATGGCCACTAGCCCAGCAAGCAAGTCTTGGACATATTAATGTTGATGTGGACGGCAAGCCTCAGGTGAAGTATGTCATCTCGGGTGAATGGGCAAGAAGCTTTGTAAAGGTGTCAATGAGCAACATCACTCTCAGAGGTGGTGGACGCGTCTATCTCGCTGATTCTAGTTCAGATGAGATCACTGCAGGTTCCTTCTACCATGTGGACCTTCTTGGAAAGAGGCTAACTTACACAGTGGATCTCAGTCACGTTGGCTGCTCCTGCAATGCGGCTCTCTATGCACTTGCCATGCCAGCACACGACTCCTCCAAACAGCCGGCTCCGGGAGAAAATGGAGAATACTACTGTGATGCTGACAAGCTGACTGGGTACTATTGCCCTGATATGGACATTATGGAGGCCAATAAGTTTGCCATGGCATCTACTGCTCATGCTTGTCAGTCTGCCACACCTCCATATTACCCAACGTGTGATAAGACGGGATGTGGACAAAATGTCTTAGGTGTGAACAAGAACTCATATGGGCCAGGAAAGATGATCAATACAGACAGACCTGTCACCATCTCTGTTTCATTTGTCATGGACGGACACAATTTGACCAAAGTAACTAACCACTTCAGACAAGATGGCCAGGATTTTTACTTTGATTCATGTAACCCTGATTACCTGTCATTGATTGGTCCCAATCTATCTGGCATGGTCATCACCATGAGTATATGGGGCATATCTCATCCTGGTGGGATGGCATGGCTGGATGGGAAGTCAGGCTGCCATGACGGATGTGATGTGGCAGCTTCTCAAGTGGTGTTCTCTGGTTTTAAATTAGACAATCTTTAGTATTATTATTTGAATATCTGTTGTTAATTTTTTGTAGCATTTTTTGTGTTGCTATTGTTACCTATAAATTTACTAAACTGTTGGATTTTAATTTATTACCCCAAAATATATACTAATTAATACTTACTTTAATATTTTAACTTTTGTGAAATTAGCTACTGGAAAGCAAAAATTTAAACAGTTCTACAAAAAAATTCAACTCTTGTTGGGCTTTAATCAACTCCATACAGATAAACTAACATTCACTTTTATACAGATGAATGCAATGTTGCGATTCTGATAAGTTTAGACAAAATATTTTAACTTTTGTAATTATGTACTAGTTAAAATATGTAGCTACTGAATGAAAGATCTAATTCTTTGACTATAATTATTTGTATTTAAAAATTCTCCAAATACTGTACAATAAATAAATTATGACATACGACATAATTGCAGTTCAGTTATATTTACAGATCTTCTATTAAAATGTTGGAAAAGGTGACCTTTGAACCTCCGAGGTTACATCCTCCATAGCATCCTGACTTCCCATCCAGCCACGACATTCCTCCAGCTCCTGTTCCCCACAAACTCATAGTCAACGTAATACCAGGCAGGCTCTTACCCATCCATTGCAGGTAGCTCGAGTAGCAAGAATCAAACTGGACACTCCTGCCTTCCTGCCAGAAGTAGTTGTTGATAGTGTTGAGGTTGCCACCAGCTGTGATGAAGGCCACGGAGAGTGTGAATGGCTTGTTTGTGTCAATGGTCTTCCCGGGGCCGAATTGTCCGTAGCAAGCATCCAGGACGTTCTTCCCACAGCCTCCATGGTCGCAGTAAGAGTAATAGTGAGGAGGGGAATACTGACAGGTGTGGGCAGTGGATGCCATGGCATACTTGTTAGCTTCCATGATGTCCATTTCAGGGCAGTAGGATCCTCCCACGTTATTAGCATCACAGTAGTATTCTCCAGTACTTCCTGGAGAAGGTCGCTGGCCAGAGTTGTAGGCAGGCATGGAGACGGCATAGAGAGCTCCATTACAAGAGCACCCTACTTGGCTCAAGTCTACGTCAAATTTGAGGCGCTTGCCCAAAAGGGAAGCTTGGTAGAACGCATTGGGACTTAACTCTCCAGATCCTTCGTTACCAAGGTACACACGCCCCCCTCCATGGAGTGTTATAGATCCACCTCTCACTGATACATAGTTCCTGGACCAATCTCCACCAAGTACAGACAATTCCTTGTCTTGCCCATTGATGGCTACTTTAACATTCCCAAAGTTGGCTCCCAAAGAATTAACTGCCAGTGAGGCAAGGATGAAGACTGCCGTTTGATGCATTGTAATGTCTGAAGAGAATAGATGTAGTTTGAAGGATACAAGTTTTGGCTGCATGTTTATATACTGTCCATTTAGTGCATTTTTCTCACAGCATGGCAGAAATGTGAAAGATTCATTGCTTGTTAAGGTTGCGGCTGCACTGAATTCGAGGAATGGCACATGGTTGGCTCAGCTAATGATATCGACACGTTCTGGCATTGTGAGTAGACTCACAGCAAGTCTCGTGGTCTTACTGAGCTTGAAGCTGAGCTATGCATTGTTGTACAATCCAAATATGTATCACTCCCAGTTGCATTGTCATTAGCTGCATTCATGTAATGTATGCTGTCCGGCAGAGTTGAGAGCATTCACATATAAATGGACTTTTGTGCTATCAAGATGATGTGGATACAAAGTGTTCTACAATTGCTAACACTTCCTCACTTTTTCTTGTATTTGTGAGTGTGTGTGTGTGTGTGTGTACATGTGTGTGTGTGTGTGTGTGTGTGTGTGTGTGTGTGTGTGTGTGTGTGTGTGTGTGCATTTTACCTCCAGGTGTTCAGGAATAAATTTCAAGAAAGAGATAGATACCTTAAAGCTAGAGTGCTAGATATACTCCCACATGCAACATGTCCATAACTATAGAGTCTGCCAGATTATGCTAGCTATTAGCTAATAGACGTGATTCAGCTTAGTGGAATCATTCAAGAATAAGTTTAGGCATTCAAGAGAATAATAAGGGTAACAAGTTGCCAATCACACCTTGTTGGAAGTGTGGCATCCCTTACTCATCTATGCCAAGGCAAGTGTGAAGCTAGCACATGATTATTTTGAGAAAAAAAAAAGTAGCAGTTTCAGCTCAAACAAGTGGCAACTAAGTACTTAGCTGCACCTAATGGTTATATTCCCCCCATTCAGGACCAGTGGTGTGGTGGGTAAGGCCCAACATTTGTCAAAAGTGTACAAAATGTTCCTGTTAGTTCAGCCATCTTCAGCTGTAGCGGAACGTGTATTTTCATCAGATTTTACTCAAACACTATAGCTATTCCACTTAGTAGAAAAACTTGGAGAATTGTGTGGAATAATGATTCTTCCGGAATAATATTGAACTTAAAAAGAAAAAAAAAAAGAAGAAAAAAAAAAAAAAAAAAAAAAAAAAAAAAAAAAAAAAAAAAAAAAAGAAAGAAAGGAGAATTCACACATCAGGAGCACAATCTAACAAACCCTATCCACAACCCAGCATAACTTAGTGACCAAGTCCAAACCCAGTACGTCATATGTTGGACTTATACACAAGTCAAACGACAATCATTTTATAGGGCACATCTGCCAGTACATTGCATATCTTAGTGTATGCCAACTACTTAATCTATCAATTTCATTATAGAAAAAAAAAAAAAAAAAAAAAAAAAAAAAAAAGACTTATAATGTGTTAATAGCAAGACATTTATTTTATATAAATACTTTTTAAACAATTATGATTATAAGCAAGACATATTATGGCAGGAGTTAAGATAGAGTGTGGAATTCAGACTTTAAATAGTCTAGCTTGAAGTCAGAGAAAGTCACTTTAGAGTCTTGTAAATTGCAGCCTCCCTGGCACCCGGACTTGCCATCTAGCCAGGACATCCCTCCGGCACCAGTCCCCCACAGGCTCATCACCATGGTAATGCCAGGAAGACTTTTGCCCATCCACTGCAGATAGTCAGGATTGCAGGAATTGAACTGGATACTCCTACCTTCCTGCCAGAAGTAGTTATTGATTGAAGAGAGCGTGCCATTACCATCAGTGATGAAAGATACTGAGAGCGTAAAAGGTTTGTTAGTATCAATCTTTTCCCCAGGACCAAAATCATCATAATGAGTATCTAGGACGTTTCTTCCACAGCCTTTCTGATCGCATGAAGGGTAGTAGTGAGGAGGGACATACTGACAGGTGTGGGCAGTGGATGCCATGGCATACTTGTTAGCTTCCATGATGTCCATTTCAGGGCAGAAAGTTCCTCCAACTTTGTTAGCATCGCAGTAATACTCTCCATTCTGTCCTGGGACGAGTTGCTGAGAATAGTCGTAGGCTGGCATGGAGATTGCGTACAGAGCTCCATTGCAGGAGCATCCCACTTGACTCAAATCAACTGTGAATGTGAAAGTGTTCCCCAAGAGTGGTACAAGGAAGTAGGAGTTTGGGGTCAGGGAATTAGAACTCGAGTTCCCAAAATAAGCATGTCCTCCACCTGACAAAGTGATGCTTCGGGACGTTACCACTACATTACCTCGAACTGACTCACTGGCAATAGTATATTTGGTATATGCTCTACCATTAATTAGAATATTTACTGATCCAAAGTTAGAGGCCCGTGACAGTTGGAAAAGAAAGGAAAGAATGAACAAAGAGTGATACTCAAATAAAACCATTACTAATGATAGTTTAGCTGCTAAGTAGTATGAAGTTGGTGAAGTTTATATTTATAGTACTAGATGAGTAGCTACTCAGTGAGCGACTCTATAAAATAAGAGTGACCATTTTAGTAACACAATGCTGCACGTGGTCTTTTGAGCTTGGCAGTCATATAAGGTAATAAAATAACTGGCTATGCTGTCAATGTATAAAAGGCCTCTAACTTATGATATTGGTATTGTGTAAAATGCTCAGGTCATTGCTGATGTTCACGACTACTCCACACAGTTGGAATACACATCATCCAACCGCTAAGATATGAAAGCTGGCTGGTTGTGGCACAGATAAGACTAAATTTCAGCCAGAATGGACACAGAAAGATCTAACCCATTGTAGGTTGGACTGAGTAATGTGGGTGCGAAACATCTCTTATTTTCCCCATCCATAAGTTCAGATAAAATAATGCCATCCAACAAAATGACACACCAGTTGGTAAAGTACATCCAAATTCACACACGCATCGCAGTTCAGTTTGTCGAGGTCAAAGTTTAGTTTTGTTGTACGGCGGGATTTAAATAGAATTGTGCAATTCTAAGTAATCAATTTACACAACCTTCTGTGAAGATCGCTGTAGAGGATAGGAATAATGGCGTATTTGCTACCTAAGGTAGCGAAGAGGCTCGGGGGTACGTAGAGTTGAACGATTAGCGCCCTTCTTATTTACTTATTATTTGTAATGGAGCAGTTTATCCAGTGCTTGCGACCAGTACTTTTGTCCGAATGCTTTCAGCATCTTCTACATTAAAGGAGGAACAGAAGGTACATCTTAAGGGGAATCCCCAAAAACATTCTTAAATTGTTTCATTTTTTAGCCACAGCGTTCTTATGGCAACCTGAAGGACCAAGACCGCATCTTCACTAATTTATATGGGAGACATGACTGGAAGTTGAAAGGAGCTATGAGTAGGGTAAGTATATATAATGAACTCAAGTATGTTGATCAGAAGTGACTGAAGTATCAAAATATCTTGAATTCAGTGTAGCACAATTTTTGTATTGTGAGGTTGTGTCCGCCTAGAGGTGAAGGCTACTTCTAGGAATGGTTGCCACGCCTTTTTTCATGTCTTAGTGGTACAAATGTTGGAAAAAAATTATGACCCATGTACATGTATAGATATCGCAGGGTCTGGATTAGTCTGTCGTAGTCAGACCCTTTACCCACTAATCACTGCGCAGAGGGAAAGGGTCTGTAATCATGCACTACATTGAGTTGTTCCAACCGGAATTAACGAAACTTCATCAATTGCGTGTCCGCTTACATTAAACGTCACTAACGATATTCATCATTACCAAAATTCTGTAACAGGTAGGAACAACTCGATATATTGCATGATTCCAGACCCTTTTCCTCCGCGTAGCAATCAGTGGGTAAATGGTCTTAGGTCTGGATGAGAGATTTTTTTTTATTAAAGCTTCTTGAGACACCTACTTCAGTCTATTTCCTATCGCTGCAACCATAGAATTATTCCTTTTGTAAACCCTTTACCAAGTTAGTTATAGCGTGCAATCACCCTTCAGGATACATCCAGGAAGAAAATTGATCCACCACATTATTTGAGACCATAGTTTGATCTATGCACGAGTTCATGGTTTGGTGCAGAGCATGCATAAGAAATATTTATACATGGTGAGAGTTGGATGGGAGGATCAGACAAAATGAGCAATCTAGTGGAACAGAATTCAAGTCTGATGCAAGGATGTGTTGAATTGTTGTGCAATACGAGACTTCCTGAAGTATTGTTAGGTAACGATGCTTTAGTTTGACCAATTACTTGCTGCTTGGTTAGCTCCTGTGGTGTGTTGTGATGCTGTTGATGAAGAATATCAAGTTTAAAGATGACATTGGTTTGAAATGACCACCTTTTGCATTTAAGTGCATTAGTGAGAGCCAATGGAAAGAATGTAACATCTGAATCACCAAGTTGGATCGATAGTAAAAAAGGGAATGCCTATCTTTCATTTTGAGGTTCTGAAACTCAGAATTTAGCAGCTATCTAGTGAACACTCTGTGTACTCTGAACCTCTGTGACCATTTGAAATGGAGCTTAAGATTGTAGCTTTAGTAGTGGCAAGTCCTAATTTTAAGCTCTCCACTGTGTGGACCAAGATACCTTCTTTTTTTTTTCCTTTTTTTTTTTTTTTTTGCTTATCAGTGGGTAGTTTTGTCTCAACTTGTTTTAAATTTTCATCTCATGTCGAATGTCTTCACCAAATATGCATTAAAATACAAGATATTCATACATTTTACTAAATTGGTCATCATGAACTAACAAGGTGAAATAAATTTAATGTTGTGTGTACATTTTTGATTTGAAGGGTGATTACTACAAGACCAAAGAGATCCTTTTGAAAGGAGCAGACTGGATTCTAGAGGAGGTCAAGAAGTCAGGACTGAGGGGCCGTGGAGGAGCGGGATTTCCATCTGGAATGAAGTGGGGATTCATGAACAAGCCTCCAGATGGCAGGTGTGTAGTGTTACTAGGGTCAGGGGTCGGTCGGTCAGAGATTGGGGTCAAAGAGGCGTGAAGATTTCTATAGGGCAATGGCCCAGAGCTGAGTGTGTAACTGTGTGTTGTGCTTTTTTGTGGTAAATCTTGCAATACTGTACTTAAAGGACAAATTAACCTAGAATATATTATAATATAATATACAGATACATTAACAAGTTAACGATGTAACAACATTGAGTTGCTTTCTGTGAAGCGAATGATGTGTGGGAGGATTCTTAGCTAACCTTACCATGAACAGCTGCAGGCCTCAATGGATTCAAAAATTTGTATTCAAATTCATGTCATGTGAACTGGTCTTTGCTGGAATGTTGAGTAAATTAGTAATTTGTAGCATGACAGTAGTATACCTGTAGCCTTGGCTTGTCCTCTTGTACACACCAGACATCTGCCATTAGGCTGGGATATTTCAGTACATCTTACTGCATGTGTAATGAGAAGTGTTTGAAAAATTAGCGTGGCCCCATTTGGGGCGAGTGTGGGAACATGTTTTAAGACTACTACTACTACTACTACTACTACTACTTCTGCTACTGCTACTACTACTTTTTTTTTTTTTTTTTTTTTTTTTAAAGAAGAAAAAAGGCAGATAGTGAAGAATAGAAAAGAAAATATCTGGATGAAAAACAACAAAGAAAAGGTTCAGGTGCACAGATGTGCAGAGTCAATCTTGGCCTCTGCGTGTACAACACTTAGGCCAGCACTAGGCTTCACAGGATGACTGTTGCAGGACCGAGCACCTCTCAAGGACTGAATTGCAGAACGTAGCAGTGAGAAGGAAATTTTACATCTGAGCCAGGCCAATGTACTGGAATAAGCCTCATCCCATTTCTCTGCAAGACGAGAAGCCAAGCGTTTATAAAAATGAGTAGCTTCAACAGCCATGCTACCAGAAGCTGATAGAACAATAGGTGTACAAGTGGCTTTCTCAATCTCTCGGACTCTCTGCTCATATGCTCTCTTCTTAGACTGCTCATGTGTCTTGTAGCAGGCTGACAGTGAGAAAGGTCCGCTCATATCTTCCCCCCCAGAAGCCATTAGCAGCAATATCGAGTCTGGTACCCTCATCACAAATTGCAGTTTTGCCCTTCAGGACTTCTCCAGAGAGTGGCTGTAATTCTGGTTCAATACATACATCACTACATACTTCTGTCAAGAGATTTGCTGTCAGATCACGGATTTCATTGTGTCTGATTGACGGGAATCCACCATTCGGACAAGAAAGAGCATGATCAATGGAAACATATATTATATTTAGAGAGAAACACTGACCAAAAAACACAAAAAGTTAAAACACCAAACGTTTCAGCTACGGACTGTAGCCTTCATCAGTGGTAATGATTCAAAAATAAATAAATAGTTACTATGACAGGTGAAAGCCTAAGGGTGGCACATGTTAAAGCACTTGGTGGTAACCATGAGTCCTGAGGGTTAGTTATTTGGTTTTGTTTTGTTTGTATGTTTCACTAGGCTACTATAAACTTGAGGCAACAATCCTTCATCTCTGTTGATCTTGCTCCCTTCAGTTTTAATGTACCATGATTCCAAATAACAACGAGGGTATAACTGAGGCAGATGTCAATCACTTTACCACTCTTCCAATCAATAACATGACTCTCTTTCATTGCATGTTAAGCTGTTAGATTGACTTTCGAAGGGAGAGATGGAAGGATTGATGGATAGATACGTAGGTAGGTAGGTAGGTAGGTGGGTGGGTGGGAGGGGCCCACTGTCATTAGAACATAAGTGAAGGAATGTGGTACACACATAAGGGATTCCAAACTTGTGATAGAACATGTAACTGTCTGAGCAATCCTGTGGCCGGCCATTAGGATCATTAAGAGTAACAACTTAACTAATGACATTTCTAACATGCTTGTTGTATTTTATTTTTTCCCTCTCTTCTTGTGCACATAGGCCTAAGTATTTGGTGGTGAATGCTGATGAAGGAGAGCCTGGCACCTGCAAGGATAGAGAGATCATGAGGCATGATCCACACAAGCTAGTGGAGGGCTGTCTAGTGGCAGGACGGTCTATGGGAGCCAGGGCAGGTGTGTGTGTGTGTGTGTGTGTGTGTGTGTGTGTGTGTGTGCATGCATGTGGGTGTGCATGCATGTGGGTGTGCATGCATGTGGGTGTGCATGCATGTGGGTGTGCATGCATATGGGTGTGCATGCATGTGGGTGTATGTGTGTGGGGGGCAGTGTGGAGCTGTATTTGTAGAGAAAGATACAGTTCTATAGCAGGAAGGAATAACATTACATAAGATGGGGGGACCTGATGAAGTTGTTAACAAGGAATGGAGGGTCTAATTAGTGGTTTGTGTGTTTGTGTGTGTGTGTGTGTGTGTGTGTGTGTGTGTGTGTGTGACCTGTGTGTAGCCTACATCTACATTCGTGGTGAGTTCTACAATGAAGCGAGCAATATGCAGGTAGCCATCAAGGAGGCGTATGAAGCTGGTCTCATTGGCAAGAATGCCTGTGGTTCAGGATATGACTTTGACATTTTCATGCATCGAGGAGCTGGAGCTTACATATGTGGGGAGGAGACAGTAAGTTGAAGATCCCTAGGCAATCTTTTGTTAGCTGCTTTTTTTTTTTTTTAATTGGCACTTTCTCCTCACTGCAAAATGAGGTGAAAGTATGGTGGCAGAAGTAGTAGTCATAGTAGTAGTCATAGTAGTAGTCATAGTAGTGGCCAGTGATTGTTTGTTTAATTTTAATTTTTCACCAGTCCTGATTTTTCAGGTGAGTTTTCTATGTCTTGAGTAGTATTCTGTCCCCCTACACATGTACCTTGACCTCTCTGTGACATGTCTGTAGGCACTGATAGAGAGCCTTGAAGGCAAGGCAGGAAAGCCTCGTCTGAAGCCGCCATTCCCAGCTGATATCGGAGTGTTTGGCTGTCCCACTACAGTGGCCAATGTGGAGACAGTGGCTGTAGCTCCTGTGAGTTCTTGTGGTGTGGATTATTTTATTAATTAGCTGGACACGGGCAGGCAGAGGAGTGGCCGAGGCTGGAGAGTGTCCAGTAATGCTGTCAGAGAGCAAATTGCAGTCTGTAATATGCAATTAGGGCAGGACGTTATGCTAGATTAATTAATATCTTTGCTTACACACATTTATGCAACGTGACATTTTTATTTTATTTATTTTTTAAAATAAAGGAATATTTTTAGAAATTTCATTTTGGGAGTTTCCTGAGGCAGCAGAGAGCGTAATATTTAATTTATAATGTACTTTCTTTTAGTTAGACTATGATGTGTGAGTGCAGGCTTCAATTGGCACACAATACTGTATTATGTTTCCAGTAACTGAAGATTTAATTCTTAGCTGAAAATTATATTTTGGAGCAACAGATTCGACGGCTATGTCCAAGTTAGCACAACCAAACATCTTCACTTGATGACTTGTGTCCATCACGCTGTGTCTACCACGCTGTGTCCACCACACTGTGTCCACCACACTGTGTCCACCACGCTGTGTCCACCACGCTGTGTCCACCACGCTGTGTCCACCACGCTGTGTCCACCACGCTGTGTCCACCACGCTGTGTCCACCACGCTGTGTCCACCACGCTGTGTCCACCACGCTGTGTCCACCACGCTGTGTCCACCACGCTGTGTCCACCACGCTGTGTCCACCACGCTGTGTCCACCACGCTGTGTCCACCACGCTGTGTCCACCACGCTGTGTCCACCACGCTGTGTCCACCACGCTGTGTCCACCACGCTGTGCCCACCACACTGTGCCCACCACGCTGTGTCCACCACACTGTGCCCGGCATCATCACATGCTCATGTGCCGAGTGTGATTTGTGCCGCTGAAGGCCTGATTGGTGGCAACTAGCATTTTGAGGGGGATGGTTTCTGTAAATGCTGCTGTATGATATTGTGTATGATATTCCAGACTTGGCACATTATCATATTCTACAGAGACTATTGATCCCATGATATCATCTGCACTCCCCTCCTGTGTCTTCCATCCTGCCATTATACATTCCTTGAGTTTGAATTACTGTTTGGCCTCTCTTCTCTATGGTCTCTAGAAATTTAATTCCTGGTTACTGATTTCATTGTTTCTCTTGGACTGAGATATGATGCCAATTAACTTGTCGGTGGAACTGTAAACACTCTGAGACGGTGCTTCTGGATCGGTTTGTGCACTGTTATTAGGTTGGTCTCCAGTGTTTTGGACCAGTGTAGTGCCTCCATGTTTTGGATTGGTGTAATACCGCCAGTGTTTCTGGATCCTAAGTTAGTGCAGAGTTTCTCAGCCAGTGTGCACCAGCAGGTAGGAAAAAGGGGTCATAGACCATGTGGAATTTAACAGTAGCAGTGCTAGTAATTTGTGGAGTTAGTAGGTATGTATGTTCATGCGTGCATGGGCAATGTAGTGTGATGGGTGCACCACGTGTGTGTGTGTGTGCATGCACTTGTGTGTGCACATGTGTGTATATAAAGTCCTGTCATGCAAGTAGCTGGTGGTCCTCACGGCAAGATTGCTGAGGTAAGTGGGTGGGGGATGGTCAACTAGACGGGTCTGTCTGTTTGGACGTGTCTGCTGTGTGACAATCATGCTGTGTTTTATCTGGCAGAACTCTAGAGTTTCCATTTGTTGGGAAACCCCTACATCAACAACAGCTAAATGCCGTGAACGTTTTTGAAATAGCCATTACATTACGATGACCACATGAGATTAGCTGACTCAAAGACCGCTGTGTTTGTGCTGTGTGGAACTTTTTTATTTGCATGCTAAACAAAAAAATATTTCATTCCTTTTTTCCCCATTCCTTCATGATTTGAAGTGTTTCTGTGTTGACTGGCAGTGTGTGTGCATGTTGTGTTGTGATGTGTGTGATTGGGCGGGCATTGTGTGTGTGATTGTTGGCATGTGAACACATTTGTAGGAGGGCCAACTGTTGATGTCTCAGCATGTGTTGTCATGGAGATAAGCCTTTATGACCGGTGCTTGTTGGGCCTTACTGTTGCTAGTAGCCATTTTTATATAGTCGTTTGTTAGTGGTGATTAGATTAGAAGATGGAGAGGAATGGTTTGCTGACTCAGCGGCAGTTCTTAATGTGATGTCAAGTGCTAGCTTAAATTGCATTAAACAAGAACTGGTTGTCAAATAAGTGGACCACATAATGGTTTGTAAAAAAAAATAGACAAAAGAAAAAAATGAAGTTGTCTATCAGTGTATTTTACAGTAATGGCCGGCTAATTATGCACGTTAAAGCGGACCATTATATGTGTGCATTTTGTTTGTATGTATGATTTTGTTTGTTTGTGTGATTTTGTTTGTATGTGTGTATTTGTATGGCTCCAATATTCTCTCTGATTAAACAGGTTGTCTCTTTATCCCAGAACCTGTCCCTGTCTGTAGCAGTTGTGTATGTTTGTCAGTCAGTGTAGGGGGGGGGGGGGGGGGGGGGGGCTAGTATATTCTGTGCTGAGTACGGGAGAGGGGGGATGGGCAGGTGGGAGGGAAACAACAGTGATTACAACTAGGTACAAGGGGAATGAGGAATAGCAGTGACAGTAATTGGTTACTTGACTACAAACTGAAAATAAAATAAAGTCTGAAAATAAAATAAAGTTTGTCTAGTAGACTAGATCAAGTGGACCAACAGAGGTTTTATTTTCTCACTCGAGTTCAGGCACCATTTACCGGGCATTTTCTTGTGTGCGTATTTTTTGAAATTCCCTAAGCTGTGACTGCAGCCTTCATTTACCTTTTGTTTTGTCCTTTACGTCCAGTATTGAACTGACCACTCATGTGGATCGATTTGTCTGTTGAGTTACTTGTATGGACAAGTCTGATTTATAGTGGCATCTGAAGATATTGAGGTTGTTTTTCAATAGTGTCATATTTCTGCAGCCATCTCATGTAGCTATGCAGTCATTACACTAACAAATAATACTGGATATGTTTGTTTATCTTCTGCACACACACACACACACACACACACACACACACACACACTGGCTAGAATGCCATAGTCTGTGAGATATAGGTAGAAATTTAAGTATTGTTTCTTAAATTGAATTATGATTGGCTGGATACAGTCTGTTGCTGTGTTTGACTGACGAAGTTTCTCAACCATTGCTATATGCTCCCTTTTCTAATTGTTTTTATCTAGTCAGAATTATGTTGTTTTACTCACCTGTCTAATTTAGAACATTTGTTTGTTTATTATTATTTTAACTTGTTTTTGTTGTTATTGTTAATTTAGACTATCTGCAGACGAGGAGGGGATTGGTTTGCCTCTTTCGGTCGAGAGCGTAACCATGGCACCAAGCTGTTCTGCATCAGTGGCCATGTGAACCAGCCGTGCACTGTGGAAGATGAGATGAGCATTCCTCTGAGGGAGCTTATAGAGAGACATGCCGGGGGTGTGAGAGGTGAGGAGGGAGGTGAAAGAGGTGTGGCAGATGAAGGGTGTGGGTGGAGAGAACCGGGTAGTTATAGAAGTGTGACGACAGTTGACGATTCCCTTGTTATTGTCTTCTTGCAAGTTCAATCGATCGCTTGATTTCTTTGATTCCTAGAGTCCCTTGGGACAAATAGTAGTGGTTTACAGTACATAGTTCTGAATGCATTTTGCTGCTTTATTTTGCAGGACAACCACTGGAAATGTAAATGCACAAGAACCTACTCGTGCACTTAGTCAACAATTACATGTTGTTGTTTTTTTGGATTTGGTCTTGGGCATGGCATTGGGATATTATATGTAGTAGTTAGAAAAGCTGAGAGAGAGAGAGCAGTGATAGAGCATGCCAAAGAGGTAGGTGGGGGTAAATATCCATTTCATAAGAGAAAATCGTAGGGAATTTTACAATGATGAGCTAGATGGATTGGTAGTATTGCTACTGGCATGCTTGTGTCATTTATTCTGGCATTTGTCCCATTAATGCAGCAATTACCTGAGCTGCTGTAAAAAGTGCGTGGATTTATTCAACTTCAAAGACACTGCTCTAATGGCTAGCACTTCTCTCCCACAAAGACATGAGCTCATTCTTGGCATGCTCCACAATCTCTGACCAGCGGTTATGGTCATGGTAGCTAACCTCGAGTTCTTGTTGACTCCCTTTCAAACCATCCTTGAACTTAGTTGTACCCGAGATTTTTATCTTCTCATCAGAACTATCTGTTAGGATTGTGCATGGTAGGGTGGAATGGGGCCCACAAAGATGGTGTAAAAGGGAAAAATGCATAGAAAAGGAGAGAAGGATTGTTCTAATTGAGTAGTTTAAGTGTCGGCGGTTTTAAGAGGATGGGTCCTTTTCTTTGATTTTCCTAAAAGCTTTTGCTAGTTCTTAGAATTCAAATTTATTTAAGAGAAAGAAAGGGAGGGAGGAGGGTTCAGTTTCTGCCAGGCTATGTTAATAATCTCACGCTGTCATGCTGGTGAAGTAGTTTCTGAGAAGGTATTGAATTATTTCCAGTGATCTAACACTGGGTACTGGTTTCATCCGGTATGCAGCTGCATTGGGTGGTGTAGGATGGAAGCAAGCCTGTGAAGCCACAGAGAGAAGCATGCACATGCTTTCATGAGCCGCATGTCCCCGTAAGACATTGGTGAGGTTATCACTCTGTATGAAGCCTTTCAGCTGAATTAGAATGTTGGTGAAGAAATATTCACATGAATAGTAGCACGCTGTGAGAGAACATGCACGTTTTTTTTTTCATTCTTGTGCTTGTGAGAAAAAGTAATTATTGATTTACAACAAAGTAATATTTTAATTATCATTCATTCCCCCCCCCCCCCCCCCCCCCCCTCCCCTGTGTTTGCATGCATATGTGTGTATGTGGAACAGTGTGATCTAAGAAGTTTTGTGCGTGAGTTAGTGCAGGTGTGACATTTTATTTTAACTTTTTTATTGTTTGCACATGCTCAATAGGTGGATGGGACAATCTGCAGGCAATCATTCCGGGAGGCTCTTCTGTGCCACTCCTTCCTCGCCACATCTGTGACGATGTGATGATGGATTTTGATGCTCTAGTGGCTGTTAACAGCGGCCTAGGAACTGCCGCGGTTATAGTCATAGACAAGAGTGCGGATGTCATTGAGTGTATTGCCAGACTCCTCCTGTTCTACAAGCACGAGAGTTGCGGGCAGGTACATGTCTGTGTGTTGTTGTTGTTGTTGTTGTTGTTGTTTTGTCTTTAGTATACATTGGTAGGGAAAAATGGTAACCAGGTTTGTTTAGAAAGTTTTTTGCCCCCCCACAAACGTCTTACTTGATAGCAGGTTTTCCTTTTCACCTGATTATGTTATTGCCCTTGCTCCATATTATGTATCTAAATAAATTGTTTCTTTGTTCATTCTTTTTAAAGTATTTGGTCTGGTTTAAGAGAGACCTATGTTAGGAATCTGTTGATAGGGATGTTTTACTGTGCTACTTGTGTCTACACGTCCATCCCGAGGATTCCCACGATCCAATGTATCGTGTATTAATTGCAAAATGTGAAAATAGCATTTTGTTTGGAGTACATAAGGTATTCAAATGTACAAATATTTTCATGAAATGACAAACCTGAGTGCTGATGCGGTAGATTAGAATCTCAAGGCAGCATGAAAACTTTGTTGGGAGTATTCTAACTTTAATCTTTTCATTGCACAGATTACAGAAGTAGTCATATCTTACCACTTAGTGGGAGTGGACCAACAGTGACTTAACAAATTATGATAATTTACTTCAGGAAAGGTGAACATTTTCTTGTAGTCAGACATCTCTCATCTCCAGTGGTATTTGAAACAGATTTTTTTTTTCTATTTTTTCTTCATTTTTGTGACTAGGCAACAAGTAGAAACTACTAACTCCATTTATGACCAACTTCATGTCTGCCTATATATGGTCAGGTCAGAGTGTGACTCTTGTGGGTGGCCAGGCCAGGCCAGCTCATCTTGCCACTTGCATCTGGTGCTTGTTTTCAGGCTGCATGGTGTTCTTAAGCAACACTGGAAGTCCGAGAACATTTGAACGGCTACGTTAAAACACATTTTGCAATAACATTAAACGCAAAAAATATCAGTATGAGAAATAAAAGGAAAAAAAAACACATTGGGTGATTATATTGCAACAGTTGTGCATCTCTTTGATGGTATATTGGAGACTGCATTAGTGAGTTCATATTATAGCAAGCACGATAGCAAATTGAGGGAAATGGAAGAGAAAGATGAAAAAAAACACTTTGACTTGCATGATTAAATTCCAGAAATTGCTCATCTCTTCCAATTCATTGTTGTCGTGTGTGGTGACTCCTATTCATGGGCTTTTGATCTCTAGAAATGGAGTCCCCATTGTTTGTTGTTGAGCTTGTCCTAGCAGTTTGAACACTGTGTCTCAATGTGGCTTCATTGTGTGAGCAAGTAAGTGAGTTGGGGGACAAGATTCACAGGTCTTCAATTGACAACACTCTATGTGTGCTAGCATGAACCCATCAAGATAGGCGAGCTGCTGGCCTTGTTCAATGCATCTGTATTGGAATAGAACACATTTCCCTGGGAGTAGGAAAAATCCCCCCTTCCCCCCCCCCCCCCCCCCCCCCCCCCCCCAAGAGCAGGGTAAAATTTCCCGGGAGTTTGGTGGGTAATGTATCTGTGTTAGTGTGGTCTTTTTAGTTGGTGCAGGTGAGGGTATGTTGGATTCTGGAATTCCAGGGATTCCTCACAAGTCAGTAAAGTTTGTGTGTCCTGAGCCACTTTTCTAAACTTTGTGGCCTTATGGGGCCAGCCTTATTGCATTAGCAGTGGCTGCAATGCAATTATTGTTCTGGTGTTCATGGTTTGGGAGCTGACCAAAGGCAAATTATGCTGCTTCAACACTGCATCAAAATAATTTCATTTGACCCACATTCTGTTATGTGGCAAGAGAGCCATTAAAACATTACTTGGTTGGTCTTGCACTCAGCAATATCATGTAAATAACTTCAGCAGCGCAACAGTTGCGGTGATGGTTGATTCCTGAAGTGCCAATGACAGGGGGGCGGGGCATTGCCAAGTGTGTGCTTATTACCTTACTACGTGGCAAAGTGGGACTGGAGAAAGCTTACAGGATATTGTTGTGGAGTCATTCAGTGGCAGTGTCAGTCCTTAGTCATGGTTGAATGGTCTCTACTCGACTGCGTAAGGTGCTAGACATGCTTCAAGCTTGCCTGCCACTTAGTTTTTTCTCCATTGTGTCCACTTTTCTCTCTTTATATTTGAGGTATTAGAAGCTTGTGGATCTAGTAAAAAAAAAAAAAAGTCAACAAGTGTGTATTTAGTAACGGCAGCTATAGCTAGTGGAGCGCTAAGTGATCCTTTCCCTCCCAATCCATTGTAGACCTGTTCTCAACTGTGCATGCAATCTTGTCCTTTGAAATTTTAATTTTTGCTGAGCCACGAATAAGAGCTAACCCAATATGTGCACACATGTGGTTGGTTGTTGCAAGCCGGCAGGCAATGTTTGTCCTTTGAAGAGGCAGACCTGTTGGTTCTCACTGGACCTTGCATTCAACCTTGGACTGTTCCTCCTCCAGGCATGTACTGAATAGAGTAAGCTGGCACTCCACTGCTGTTTGTGCATGCCTGGCATTTTATCTAGTCTAGTGATGCTCAGTGTGACGTTGGTTTTTAAATTACTCATATTTATTGACCCCTGAGGAGGACTTCGGCAAGAAGTCAAATTGTCTAGTTAAGTTTTAATTAAATATATATTTTATATTGGCTGTTAGAGCTGACAAAAATTGCTATTGTTATAATTATAATTGTTTATTTATTTATTTATTTATTAATTATAGTTATTTATTTATTTATTTATTTATTGTGGTTGTATAGTGTACTCCATGCAGAGAAGGGACCGGATGGTTGACCAAGATCATGTATCGATTTGGTAAGGATGGTTTTATTGTTGTAGACAGTGCATGAAACATCTAGGGACAAGATGTGGTAAATTATGAAAATGTCCTTTGGTCAATCTTAAACGGTGTTGCAACAAAAGCACTGAAGTAATTCTAATAGGCACAGTCTGTCACTTGTGAGACTATCTTTATAAGGCTGTCATGTGAGTAAGTTGTACGAGTTAGACGTGTGGATGTGTGTGTGCATGTGCGAGTGTGTGTGTGTGTGTGTGTGTGTGTGGTCCTGGTGGATTATTGCCAACGAGGGGTAGGTATGTATGCTCATGTGAATTGTGTGCAATTGCCCGTGCTGCACTGGATGTGAGAGGAGAGAGTCGTCATCCTGGTTGATGGAGGGATCAGTCGGTACAATGTTCTTTGCTCTTCACATGATCAAGTGTTGGGGTTAGAGTTCATGTTAGGGTGGTTTGATGACTCAAGTGATTGTGTTTGCTGTGTAATATTAAATACCGTGACTTGACTTAGGTGGTACTGCCTCCCTGCTTCCTCAAGACATCCTATGCTTTAGTTGAAGAGAACAAAGATGAGCAAGGCAGTGGAGGGTACAGTGGAGATGACCTAGAGTCTTGAGAATGGCTAGCTTGCATGGTTTGGTGTGGGAGTTGGAATGATACTTTCTGTCGTGTGGGTTGGGAGATGTGGGATGCAGTGATTGCGTGTCTAGGAGTGTGATAAAGAGTGGGAGTGGCACAGACTGCATTGACAAACAGGACGGGAGATAACCCATGTATTTTGGCTAAAACAAAACTAATTGTGTCGGTTTAGCTGTTGACACTTTAGCTGATTGGCAGTAATAGAGTTCTGATGCACTGGCTGGTGTGGTATATAATGTTGTTAAGTTGGGTGCCATGGTGCACCACATGTAAGCTCAGTGGTTTCAGTTGGTTTATTATTTTTTTAATTTTCCAGTGCCAATTTAAGAAATGGAAATAAATTGTTGGGTGTGGCTGGGATGGGCTTGCAAGTGTATTTCTATGAGTTTGTTCTGGGAGCATGTGTGCCTGGGATTCCTGTGTTGACGGCAGCCATGCCTGCAGCAAGAATAGCAGTGCCAAACGCTGGCTCCATTGGAAATGGTAGGGTTGGGCACTGCACATGCTTGGGTTCAACCCAATTATGATTTTTAATTATCCACTAGCATATGAAGGGTTTGTTGCACTCTAAATTTTGTGCTAAAAAAATAAAACAGCTCCAGTCATTTAGTTAGTTTAACATAATAAGCGATGACTAGGAAACTATTTGTTGTGTGTAATAATGGGTTGCTAGTTTAGCTATAATATACAAATTAGTGATGTCAGTGGTATATTTACCTAGACTTTTCTTTATTGATAATGATTATTATTGTTATTATATAATAATACGCTTGTGTGTCAGTAACGACGACGACGACGACCAACGACGGTATGTGTATTCATGAATAATTCATGAGCTTTGTACGGTTCGGTAAAGCGTCGTCCCGTTATGTTAAGTAAAGTGTCGTTACAGTCAGTAAAATGTGCTGGTTACTTCTAAAAAGCGGGTGCAATAGACGATGGAAGGCAACGTAGGTTTCATAAGAGAAGGTAAAAGGTGATTAATCGTAACTGATGGAAACGGCGAGGTAAGGCGGTATAGGTTTAAAATGGAAGGGAAGAGAAGGCAAAAAGGCGAGAGATTAATTATAACTAAAAAGCGGGTGGAATCGACGAGAAAAGGTGGGGGTTAGTTTTCAAAAGAAAGGCTAAAGTAGAAATAGAAGACAAAAGTTTCTCAAAGTAGGACAAAAATTCAGAAGCAGGAGAGATAGAAAAAGTAAAAGGGGGTTCCATGACTCAAGAAGAAGAGCTGAAGATAGGAGAGGTGGGGTAGAAGAAAAGCTCAGATGGTTCAGAAAAAAAGAGAGAGTAGGAGTGGGAAACTTATGTAACCTTAACCAATGGTAGAGAATGATAACTGAGTAAGATAACTTGTGCTACTGCATTCTTACTTTGCAATACATCAAGCACCACTATGTGGTGGGGTACTTGCTAGTTATTATTATTATTATTATTATTATTATTATTATTATTACTATTGTGTATATTTGCAGTGGAAGGGAATGCAAATCCAGCTGAGATAGATATGATCTGGGTAAGTTGGCTGATCAATAGGGTCGGGTCTCTCACCGCTCACACACACACACGGAACACACATACACACTCACAACACCAGCCCATCATGTTGACAGTGGCCTGCTCTTTGATAAGGGATAGCTGGCATAACTCGTGAAGGGTCAAAGCTGAGCACTAAGCAATTGCTATGCAATGTTTCTACCATCAGATGTTTTTTGCCTTCTTAGTGGAGATGAAATTCCACACTTTGGCATGTGTATGGCCAGCTCAGAGGCACTGTGCTTGGATAATCTTCATTTTCTTTCTTTTGCTCAGTGAAACCTGAGCTGGAATACAGTTGCCGTCTGGCTGGGGTGGTGGGTGCTTGGTGGAAGTTTGTTCTGCACATTGCATAGGGTGGGGGCTGGGGCCACAGACGAATATTGAGTTGGTCAGCAAGACTGCCGCGCGCCACACGGTTGAGCTGGTGATATTGCTATGCTTGCATTTTACTTGTAATCGTGTGTGTATTTGTGTTTGTTTGCACCAGTTCCAGCTGCTGTGCTGGGGCTTATTTGGTTTAATTTGTTTTATCCTTCCCTCTTAGGAATTGAGCAAGCAGATTGAAGGTCATACTATCTGTGCACTGGGAGATGCAGCAGCATGGCCTGTGCAGGTGAGTGAATAACTCCTCAGAACCCTATGTCTGTCAGGTATGAATGATGTAGATGTATAAGGATATGCTCATGATATATTTGGTCGCGTATGTTCTTCGGTCTCCTTTCCTGGTACTATTAGTAAAGTAGGAGGGCAGTTTGTATTTGTTTTGCCAAGTATGAAATACAACTACAATAGTGTGTTATGGACAGGTTAACACCACTCGTCCATTTTGATTAATGTACCATTTTATAATGATGCTTCGTTATTTGTATCAGGGACTGGTGCGTCATTTTAGACCTGAGCTCGAAGCTCGGATGGAGGAATATCAAGCCAAGAAGGCCAAATCTGCAAGTTCAGCATAACTTTGACTATAACCATCTCATCCTGCAACAACTGAATTCTTGTAATTCCAAGCAATTTGTAGCAGCAATAAACCTAACAAGTATTTTCTCACTCAATTTGTGTCGTAAATTTATGTAGGCAACCTTATTGGATCCAAACATAACAAGCACCTCAGCTTGTGAATCACATCTAGTGGGCCAGTTAGGGATTTGTCAATGGGCACCATAGGGGACTACGTTAGACAGATCATCGGGTTTTACTCAATAATAATAATAATAATAGTAATAATAATAATAATAGTAATAATAATAATAATAGTAATAATAATAATAATAATAATAGTAATAATAATAATACTGTAATAATAATACTAGCAGGTATAGTATAGCATATTACCTAAATTTTACTGAATTGAGTCACTAACAAAATATCTGTGCTGTCGATGATCTTTTCAGTAATTTCAGTTTTGAGCATTTTGACTGATGTGCACTAGCAACTCAACTTAGGAATAATTAGACAGCGCAACTAACGAACAGTTCAGAAGGAATGATTGGATTGCCTTCGCCAACAACAAACAGTGCATTTACTTGTAGAAGCCTCACAGTAATTAATGACTATCTGATTCCGTAACAAGTGTGAGAACCAGACTGTGTACACTTTGGCCTAATGGCATTTGATGCAATATTATTGTCACAACAATCAAAGGCTTCTCCTTGGCATTAGCTTGATTCTTGGGATACTGAATTGTCATATAACTTCATAATGTACAAGTGTTGTCTTTAATCATGAGAATGATTGGTGAAAATGAGATGGGGAGATTTTGGAGCAAGAAAATAAAAAACATACAGCAACAACAAAACAAGTATAGCCTGACGTGTGTCAGAGTGCAATGGGTCCTGTGTAGTAAGCTAGTGTTACTCCTTCGCCGGGAGAATCTAAACTGATGCTAGGATAAAGAGGTAGATCTTCTTCTTCAAAAGAGACTTTCCCACCGTACAGTTCTCCGTTTTTCATCCACTGAAGCTGTCTTGTGTCAAAGTCAACTTGCACACTCACTGTGTCTCCGATACCATAGCCTCCCAAATATATAGTCTCTTGGACCATGGTGGCTTCCAGCTCTGACCTTCCAGAATGGAAATTGCCGTTGTTTCTTCTAGCGATCTCCCCTCGTCTGAACGGGTGTGGGTTCCCATCCCACTTTGTCTTGCAGCTTTGGTCGCATCTGGCCTTGCTGACTACGCCAATCTGTATCCATCCCTGCACTCTGGAGCTGTCTATGTGAATTATCCAGGCATGTCTGCCCTGCTGGAATCCACTGTTGAAGGCAGTTTTTACCACAGTCGTGCTGTACCCTTTCCCAGTGTATTGAATACTTCTGCCTCCATTGGTGAAGCTCATCTTGTTATCAGCCATGGACTGGTCAAAAGTAGGACTCACTCTAAACTCCACAGCTTCTTTCAGTTCTCTGTGTATAGGCAGGCCTTCGACATCAATCGGACTCTGCAGACTTCTTGCAACCGTGTGGCTCGCCAGTTCCACCAGTTTGGGGACCACAAATTCCCTATATTTGCAAGGTCTTTCGCTCACCCACTTATCCAACGCTTTCGCTTCTTCTTCTAATTTTTCTCGCAGCTGCTGCTCAAGCTCCTCTTTCTGCTGCTCCCTTAAAGACCTGGAGCGCTTCAAACTTGAAGGCGAACCTTTCTTGCCCATCTTAGTAAACGTCAAACTTGTAAGACTTCCAGTCTTTCTAATGGGCTGTTGCGTCAGCTCTGGCGACACGTAAATACCGTCTCTACTTCTGGCTTGCCCCATAGTTAATAGTAAGTATGTCGACAAACTTGGAGATTTTGCATTCACTTCAAAAGTTCAGACCTTAGCTCCGTGCCAGGGATTTTGTACGCGCTGCATATTCCCGGTTAAACCGCGCACTTCACCCACGCACACCCATTACCCCCAACATCGTATCCGGCAAAGAGTGTTCATTTACAGTGACAATAAAATTTTAACAAGAATGAGACATACAATTGTTCTGCTTTTAAAAGTCATTATGATATTTGAAACAGGTACTGCTGTCTTGCTGGGTGGCTGTCAGCTGGCCTATTAATGGGAGTCCATACTGGCTCTCCTTGAAACAACCTCATGGCCTTGATATAGTTCTGCAACAAACACATGCACGCACAAACAAACAAACAACATATCTCTGGTGAACACCTCAAAAAGTTGCATCCAAGTAGAGACTGTCACGTATACTATTATAAACCTCCTGGGACTAATTAGTATACCACAACAATGCTAAGAATAACAAATATGCCTATAATTGTAATCACTACCTCAAGGCACACTACAATTCACATGATAAAAAACAAAACAAACACTCCGTAAGAGCTTTTGCTGCTAAACCAATACTGAAGCTCATCCTAAGATATCTATAGCTGCCTATAAAAACCTTACTAGAGTGTGAGTATTCTGTTGAGTTACTTAGTGAGTTTTGTCAGCTACAAGAGTGGAGACCTGGAAGCCATTCCCGCCACCACCGGACTACCAGACGAGGTGTTTACAGCAAACTAGCTGGAAGTGCATTCATAAATTGGAGCTATTCATTAAAAGTTGCTCTGTTGTTGAGTTGTTCAATTCGTGAATATTATGTGCTATAATAGTTGAGGAATGATGTGGTCACCGGGGGAAACAAAGGTTACAAATAAACTGCAAAAGATGCCTTTTAAGCATGCTCAAACCACCCACAAGATTGTAATCAGCATAGGCTTGAGAGAATTTGATCAATTTTGGGCAAATGTATGAGTTGCAAAAGAATACACATTTTTTGATCACTTTGAGAATATGCTCACCACTGGTGTGAACCCTCAGTGATTCAAAGCTTACCTGAATGCGAAGTTACTGGAGAGACTGGGGGGAAATGCTGATCAGCTAGAGGGTATTTGCACAAGTACAAATCTCACAGAGTTGGCTATACTCGAGTGCAGTTGTAACTTACTTTATTACTTGTACTGTCTCCTCTACACTGAACTTTAGTTACAAGAGCCAGCAAGAATTGTGAATTCTAAATGGTGTCACTCGTAAAGCCAGCAATGGCATCCTAAGCTGGACACACAAGTTGAAAACATGGTGTCAAATATTTCAGGTTAGAATGGCCGAGTTGGTGGCAAGTTCACAACCAAAGGTTTGCAGATCTAGCCATGGTGCTGCACGGTAGGACAAACCCGTCAAGCGCTACCAAGCGGCCTCTAACAGTGTTCAATCAGATTAAGATGATTGGGATGACAATAGAGGAAAAGGAGAAAATAGACGGTTTGGAAGTGGGTTTTAGCTTGTGTTGTGTATATGAAAGAAATACAGAATGTACTTTCTAATATCTAGTTTCTAATCTATCAGAAACTCTTACCACCAGAGTCACAGAATGTACGGCTACAAACTTAGTCCAAGATGAAGTATTCTATTGTAAAATCAACTTTTTTCTTTTCAAGTGAGCCAAATATACAAGGAAAGTGATGAAAAGCTGGCCAAGTATAATGCATTTGGTAATGATACATCTTATTATTGTTCTGTTGAATCAACTTATTGGAAAGAAAATCTGATTCCAATTAAATCCTTCAAAACAATCCCAAAATGAAACCAAAGTGTAACCTGAATATTTATTGTTGTCATACACTACCAGCGCAGCTCTTGTTTGCCGTAAACACAATTGTGCATTTGTACATAACTTTTCTGTCGCTATGGACAAGTGCAATTTGACCCCAATGTACTTCAAGTCTACAGTGAAAGGTGAAGAATGTATCGGACAATTGGTCAATGAATACACCACTAAATTAAGCTAGTGTGGTGGTTTACAACTTTGATATGATATTGGAGAAAGAATGAAGATAAAAACATCGAAGTAACACAATATGCATAAGAATACCATATCACTTGTTCGTGGTTGGGCCATGCACTTCTAAACAGTAAACAAGATCACTGGTTTCCTAGTGAAACTGATGTAGATTTCTCCAGCTTCATACTCATTAATACCATATTTGTACATTCCTTTTAAGGCTGGACAAGCAGTATTCTCTGCTTGTACAGATAAGCTGAGTATGACTAAATCATTGAAATATATATATATATATATTTATTGCAGCTTTGATATTTTTACTTGAATATTTCCGCATCACGCGAGCGTTCTGTATTCTCCCATATTGTACGGTTTATATTGTACGCTCCTTGTAGCGCGCGCGTAGCGAGTAAAATCAATGAAAATTGTATTGTAACCGGTTGAGAAAAATTTCAAAGAAGCAATAAATCACTTATCACACTCGTCGTACAATATGGGAATGATATTTTACTCTCACGCCACATTTTCACTCGCCTTTGGCTCGTGAAAATATTTTGCGTGCTCGTAAAATATTTTCCCATATTGTACTCTGACTCGTGCTATAAGTATTATATATATATTTATTCCACCCTAGATATCTTCACAATGATATTTTTAGGTACATGACCCACGCTGTTATAGCAACCAATTTTTCTCATTCAATTTTTATCGGGGTTTTACAGCTACCTTTCCTCAGGGGTGTACCCTGCTCTTTACCCAGCTGGGGGTATGGGTAGCCCCTACAACCAACTTTGGCTGTGAGTTACCCTTCCTCTAGTACAGGTACTAACTACAGTAGTGAATATATCTAGTGTGGAATAAACCACTTATTACACTTATCAGAGTGTTATGGCAAGATATTTCACTCTCAGGCTTATTTTCACTCTGCCTCTGGCTCGTGAAATATTTCGCCATATCACACTCTGAATCTGACTCAAGTCAGAGTGTGATATGGAGAAATATTTCACTGAGCAGGCTAATTTATTTTCAAGTGAAAATAAAGCCTGAGAGTGAAATATCTTGTCATAACACTGACAAGTGTAATAAGTGGTTTATTCCACGCTAGATATCTTCACTATTGTAGTTACTAGAGGAAGGGTAACTCACAGCCATAAAGTTGGTTGTAGGAGCTACCCACACACCCCAGCTCTAACCCTGTTGAGCTGGGTAAAGAGCAGTAGGCCTTGCCCAATTATGCTAATATTTTTGCCTATTATTCTATTCTTTTATGCTGCCTAGTCTTACCTATTATTCTCCTAAATCCTACCTATTATTCTTATGAGCTTACCCATTATTCTTCTGTAATAATTATTCGATGGTCAGAAAATTTCAGATTATCACAGTACAAATATAGCAAATTACACATTTTCATGCTTCACAGATTTGATATGCAAATTAATCACACTCTTCTTTAGTGATAATGTTTCTCTACAAGCAGAGCAAAAAAAGATTCTTATTTGTGACTGTCAAGGGGATACTGCTTCATACGCACACTAGGTGTAATTGTTTTAGGATCATCTGCAGTTTTACCTTTGCTTTTTTTTGCCCCAATTGGAGGAGGGTTAAGCGTTTTCTTGACAATTCAGAAGAAGTAGGACTATGAAGCTTGTCCAATAGTGAGATTACTTGTACCTCATTGGTGTCCTGAGTGGACTCACTGCTAGTATACTAGCACTAAAATCATCAGTTAAGGTTGAAGAACTAGAAGCCATGCTGTTTTTTTCACTAAACTGCTGATGAAGCTCATTGCACTGACTCCACCCACTGTCTCCACCCACTTCCTCTCAAATTTTACCTATTATTCTGGCATTATTCTGCTATGCTAGAGCATACCTATTATTCTCAAAATTATGCTAGCATAATTGGGCAAGGCCTAAAGAGCAGGGTACACCAGGAGGAAGGTAGCTGAAAAGTTTGGTTGCTATAACTCAGTATAGAATATATCATGTACCTAAAAATATCATTATGAAGATATCTAGGGTGGAATAAATAAATAAATATATATATATATATATATATATATATGTATAATACACTAGCAAGTACCCCATTACACTGTGGTGTTTGATGTACTAACTTTAAGAATGCAGTAGCACAAGGTAATTTTATCATTATTTCTACCACTTGGTTTATCACATCAGTTTCTCTCTCCTGCTCTCTTTCTTCCTCAGGCACCTCAGCTTTTCTTATCCCCCCTCATTTACTCTCTTCAGCTCTTTCTTCATAACGCTTTACTTAATCAGTTAATGACGACATTTTGCCAACCCACTCAGCTTATGAATTCTTCGTTACTGACAGACTAGCATATATATACGGGATATTTGCTTTGAGTATTTCGCAACCATTTGAGCAGTCAATATTTTCCCATATTGAATGCTGCATATTGAACACTCCAAGATGCTCGTGTGTAGTTCTGGACAACAGGAGTATGGCGGAGATACCTCTGAACGATGAGGCTTTCTTTCTTATTGCTGAAGAGAAATGGGGAGGAATACGAACTTAATAGCTTATTGTCTCTAGCAAGAAGCTTGGACAGGCACATAAGTGATTCAGGAAAAAATGATGGACAAATAATTTGAAGGGTGTGTTGCCGGACACTAGGAAAATGTTAAGAAGGCTAGGAAAAGGTTCTGTTTTAGAACAATATCTAATGTATAATAAGCAATTTATACCCCCTGTTGTACAATATGGGGATGACATCTGACTCATGCAATAAGTTATATATACTATATACAGGATATTCATGTATCTAAGTGATCTTGTATTTTCACTGTAGTCGATTGAGTTGAATTGGCACTGACACATAGCCAAAACCAATCTAGGTCACATGACTGTTGTAGCATGACACATTGGAACATTAACACCAATCAGTACGTGTTTAGGCAGAACTAAGTCGCACATGAATATAGAATTTTTACTCAGTACTTTGTGTATGTTGTCTATTCTTTATTAGCTTCTCAGATATCATGTACATAGCGTACAAGACAGGAAAAAGGAGTAATGACCCTGAAGGGTAATGTGTAGTAGTGACTAAACTTAGAAAGTAGTAGGGGCTCAGAACTACAACTGACGAATTTCAAGTTTTTCACCCTCCCACCAATTCTAAACCTTGGAACTTTGAAATAGTGCCACCTTTCAAATGGTGCATGACCTTAAGCTGATTTGTGGTTTCTTATTAGGCCCAACTTAACTATAGTCACATTTTCCAACCTATGTAGCACATAATCTATTTATCCTACCATTACATTGAATGAGCAAACCATGAGGAGAAAACTACTTCATATATATTACTACAGTTCCAACGGACAGTCTGTTAGAGGTGAAATAGCACAAGCTGGTGCATCAATTCTTCACTACAAATCACACAAGCACACAAATACTACAAGTACCCAGAATATGGTAAAGGGTAGTCACCAATGAGACTTAGTGCCATTTCATTAATTACTTCTTCCTCCTCTTGCTTGTCTTTTTTTTTCCCCCCTGGAAACTATAGGGGCACATTGTAAAAGATGATGCCACTAATTAGCATGGGGTCCCCAAGGCCACTGTAATTAAGATATCTTACTATAACCTTGTATGTATATGTGTCGATCCTGAGGGTTAATAAAGTGTGATATTACCATTTGCATCATAGCTATCTAGTTACCTTGGTATCCAAGGTGAATCTGTGGTAGATTCCTGCAGGCAGAACAATCAGGTCACCTTTTCCCATGGCAATGCGGATCCAACGGTTTTGTGAGTCTCTAACATCAAAGAACCCACTGCCTTCCAGGATGTATCTTATCTCCTCATCTGCATGAAGGTGCTCCTCAAAAAAATGCTTGATCTAAGTGAGAAGAGATCCAAATTCACACACAATGGATTTTCATGTATAGTATATAAGACTAGAATAGTCAAAAGAGAGGGATCGGGGAGGAGGACTGTTTGAAGGTGGAAAGCCTGTGTACGTGTCTCATTGTTCTCTAGCTTTATTCCCCCCCCCCCCCCCCCCCAGTTTCTTCTGGTATTACAGCTGTAAGCCAGACTCATAACTGTGCAATTCTTTTCAAAATGATTGTTTTTGTTCAATTCACAAAAAGTTGCAGTTAGTGGTTTCTATGATATTAAAGACTTCACTCTACTAAATCTACTCGATTGTTCTTTTTTTTTTTGTTTTTTTTTTTTGAAGTAGCAGAGTGCTTGTTGTTTTTACCACTACAATCTGTGTGGATGCAAAAAAAATAAGAATAAAAAATAAATAAAAATATTTGCCTGAATTTTTTAGCTCCTATTTAGTCCATGGCTACTTTAAGGAAATTGCATATGGTAAAGGGTTTCAATATCATAATCACTTTTGCAACTTTTTGCGGATTAAATTTGTAAAACAAGCATTTCTAAGAAATTATCCCACAATTTTGAAAATAAGACTTGCTTATTGCTGAGGTAACCAAAGAAACTGGGGGAAGCCTAAAAGCTTAGAAAAAATTTAGCTTCACATTTCCAGTCTTGTGTTTTACACATGCTCTTTCACAGGTTTCTTTTTAAACAGAATTAAAAATTGTTTGGCTGTCACCAGGGATTGAACCCAGGACCCCTAAGTATGAAAGAAATTGTGAAGTGATAAATTAGCAGAGTAAAATAAAAATTCCACAGATAAAAAAAATCTTTGAAAAAAGAAAATTTCTGTTGGTTTGTTGAGAGCGTGGCTGTAGCATAGAATTGAAATGTGTGCTTATGCTTACCCCTTACCCGTAGGTTGTCATAGCTCAGTGGCAGAGCACTTGTGAAAGAGAGAGAATACATCTAAAAATTTAGCTATTTGTTAAAATGCTTGCTTTAAGATATTCTTTAGCTAAGGCAGCTGTAGCACACAAGATATACCAACACAAGACTTGCATGGTCTTCTTTTCATGACTTGACTTATCAGACAATACATTTTTAAGTAAAACAATACTCTTGTGTAGTGTAAAGCTGACAAACAGCGTACTTACCACCACCCTAGTCATATGTACTCCAATACGTTTTAACACCTAACTGCATCCCACAACATTCAGATCATATCAGAAACAGCCTAAGAGGTAAACAATATAAAATTTCCTTGGATGATATGGGTGAGGATCGCTAAACCAAAGGATCCTGTTTAGTGTAGTACAGAATGGGATTGATCACCACAACAACACATAACTCGAGGGTCAAAGTACAAAATGATGTGTGTACATTCAAACATACATGTAAACTATAATACTAGTGATGTGCTTCAGCACAAATGGCAAGCAAGCCACTGTGCACAAGTAATCCAAATAAGGTCGAATCTGATAAAAGTTGATTTTTTGCCTTCACAAAATCTGTATACGAAGTAGCTAATAATATGGCTAAATTCATTTAGTTTGCCTGAAGTAATGTCTTACATCCTGTTCACCTCGTTCTAGAAGCCATCATTCAGTCTATTTAGTCCTAACAGTAGTAGCTATTGACCATGTTTTAAATATGTAATTACTTTCTTACCGAAGTAGTAATAGCTTCATCTGTGTCCCTGACAAAAAGCACTCTAGCTACTTAAAAATGGCTAAGTTTTTAAAAGACATAATGTAAGGGGTTTCAATGCCATAGTAACCATTCTCCGCAACTATTTAAATAAAAAAATAAAAATCATGCATTCCAAAGGAATTGCTGCCCAATTTATAGTCTTACCCTAAATGGTGACTTGCTTACTGCTGCAGTAGTTGAAAAAGCTGTGTAAAGGCAGCCAATATGTTTATTTGGTAGTTATGTTTAGGTTGTGCTAGTCTTTAGCTAAGCAGTAGCTATAATATTCTACACTTTCACACACACACTTGTTCACTGGATATACCAACACGAGACTTACTTCAGTGACTTGACTATTGGACAAAGGATTTTCAAGTAAGAACTTTACTGTTATAACTATGACAAACAGCACATTAGCCAAGCCACCGCGCTAATTCGAATAGAAAATGAAGTTCTAAGTTTGTAAGACTTAGCTGCGTCCGCAAAAAGTCAGATATGTCAGACACAACCTTATTCAAAGGAGTAACAAGATACCAGCAGAGATAAATACACCTATGGATTCCATTAAATAGAGTATGGGGACAGGGTCGACCACTGAGCAAACACAAAAATACAAAATGACATACATATGTCCATTTACACTGGACATTTGAGACATTAGCTAAAATTAAAAAATTAACAGATTTCTTGTACATCTGAAGATGTTCACACCATTTCTTAGTAGCTGAGTGTATGTCAAAATCTACAGGTGTTCAGATGGCCAGTATGATTAAATTTTGTTATTTTTGATAAATATATAGATATTAGAATACTCGACCACTCGCACGTAGCATAGACAGCCAGCCAGCATCCAGGAAGCTCTATACCACTGTCTTTGTTAGTTTTCCGGCGTTTTTGCTCAAGTCTTCTATTGTTTCACCTATAGAACTTTCCCACAGCTGAATGGTATGCCATACACTATGGGTGACTTAATGTTTATGGGTACAGTATCTTTCACTTTAGTAAGATGTGATCGTAGTGTCTTGCCCGACTTAAATGCTGTTTTTGATGTTAAAATCTCTACACACTCTCTGAATACTCTCACTCAATTCTGCTATGTATGGAATAAACCTTTCTTTTGATCTATACTCGTGGAGAGTCTAGAAGGTAACTCTTTAGAGCCTGCCTTAACGTCTCACAATTCCTCTTAACATGACTAGAATGGTGAGGCCTAAAGTGAAGGTATCTATGTGTGTGTACAGTGCTTCCAGCTTAAAGAGTGGATTTTTTAGCTTTTTGGTTAAGGTTGCTAATTCTGCTATAATTTCTCAAGTATGTGTAATAGAAAGCTAAAAATTTGTATTATTATACATTAATGTCATATTAACATACAGACAAAACAATTTTGTGGGTTTGTGGTTATTTTTGTGGTTATAGGTGATGGAACTGGGAGCTTCAAGACAGTGAATTTGGAACTGTTTAAGCTGAAAAAAGAGAAATTATTTGTCCTTATCTCTATAACTTGGTATACTGATACTTTAATACCTGAAGTTTCATATGAGCCTAATTTTGTGGGCACACGAAATTTGAATCTCGAAATATTTTAAATTTTAAGAAAAAAAGTGTTTAAGCCAGGATTTTTTAATTTATTGAGTTATATCTCTAAAAATTTGACACATGATGTAAAATTGCCTTAAAATTATTATGTATAACTTTGGTAGCTATACCTTGAAAATTAAGTGAGTTGTGGCTGTTTTTCACCAAAATATTTTTACACACGGTAAGGGTCATCAAATGATGACGTTGGAGCGGGTTGTGGGCCTTTAGTACACGTAAACGCGACGTCACAAAACAGCGCATGCGTATTTTTGTCATAAAGGTACGAGGGCGCCAGTTTACCGCTAATTGTTGCACGGGTATGGCTGACTTAGCTACGGTTGTATCTCAGGCCCGTGGGATCAAGTTTTACGGCGCTACTGCCTATCACGGCCAGCGTTTTAGCTGCCGTCTGGAGCTGCACAACCCGTAAGACTCCAACTGCATCGCCCTGATGTTGTCAGAATACCGAATGCTGGGAGCCTTGGGAGTATAAAACTCCTTCAGCTTTTCTTCAGCTGTTGAAAAAGAGGGCATCTTAGGCTTGGCTCCAAGTTAGTAATACCAGCCAACAATTCTGACTGATTTTGACTTCGCTTGCTGCTAGTAGAACGATGAGAATCCATACAGCCGCTTGCAGTTGGGGAAAGTCCCGTCTTAACGCTCAGGGAAATAACCGTTCGACTTTAGCTCGTTAACTAGCTACGTTTAATGACGAACTACCGCAAAATCTTGACGTCAACAAAAATGGCGTAAAATGTATTAGAGTGAATGAGAAAAGTGCTGTTCTCCATTTTCCATTCTCTAAACAGACAGTTTTACTATTGCAAACATTATTGGGATGATGAAGAAAAGGTATGTGTATGTTAAATGACTGCAGTGAGGGTCTATACAGTAAATCCACTCTTTAAGTTGGAAGCACTGTAGGTCTTTTTAAACAGTGGAAGTAAGCATACCCACTCTCTCTTCAATAAGCATGGTTCAGAAACGGTAGCTTACCTTCTTCTGTCTACATGGTAAATTTTATAGAAGGTCTTACAGTGTTCAAATGATCACACAGACATTTTTCAGTTTCTTTCTTAACTATGCAGCGATACATTTCTTCCACAACACAAGAAGTTTAACTGAAGCTGAGTTTAAAGCTATTTCTCCAAAGACTTCCACCCACAAGTTGGCAACCAGTGCAGAAACAGGAGTACCCATGGCCGCTTCATCCACTTATTCATAACAGTTCCCATTGATTGTGCCTAAAGAAAGTTGACCTTAGCTAAGTTCTAGAGCTTATCTGTGGTCCAAGATAAGCTTCAGGATGATGAAACTCTACATGCTTATCTCACCATCCTATTCTGTAAGAGAGGAGTTGTGAGCTGAGGGTTTGGGGGGTAACCAACATGAGTGGAAACTTGAAGGAAGAAGCGAAACACCTACACAAAGGTGTACAATATGAAGTTCTAATTTGTGTCACTTGACATTGCCTATTGGTACACAGCAGCTGGATCACAGGAAGACAACTGACTGCATTGACTAGATACTGCCGTACACTACCCCTTTCAGTGTGGCTTTCTAACATCATATGTAGCATAACTTTAAGAAGAAAAGCACATAGATGACCTCAAGGGCTAGCCTAATAGTAAACTACATATGGTAAAGTCATAGTTGCCAACTGTCCAGATTTTACCGGACATCTCAGATTATTTACGCATGTCCAGTGTCTGTCTAAATTGTTCACTTTCCAGCAATTGTTCAGATTTTTTTTTGTGTACTTACTATACAGATTAATGCATACAGCTTTTATTACATAACCTTTTTCTCAGTGACTGTTGTGGGGTTGTAACTCCCGCACAATAGAGAAGCATCAATTCAAAGGACCAGCCTAATTGTATAAAGTTAGTACTGTGAGCAGAGAAGACAACTAGTTGCAACAATTCTTTCAAAGTACAGTAACTGAATGAATGACAAAGTAGTGCAATGTGGTGAACATAACAATTGAGGTTAATTAGTGTGTCGTGCAGGCTATTGTTCAGAGTCTGATGCAACAGTATTCATGATCAGGGTTTTATCTGTCCATTCAGAGGCATAGCTGCCAGACAGTGAGTTTGGCCACTGAGAAAAAGGTTATGTAATAAAAGCTGAATATAATCAAACACAATTTAACTTTGTGTTGCATGCTTTATTTGAAGGTCTCTTTGAGTAGCTGGGAAGTCAAAGAAGAGCCTCTCAAGCTTCAACTAAGAAGTGCCATTATAACGTGCTAGGACATCTTAGTCAGTTAGCAAGATAAAAATTACCTAGACAGCAAAACTTCATCCCCACATGTACCACCTAAGAGCAATAAGAATTGTGTGTGTGTGTGTGTGTGTGTGCGTCATCTGTTTGGCTTCATTAATAAATTTGAGTTCCAGTTTTTGTCTGGTCATAACATATGGATTGTGTTACGCATATACGATATTACATACATAACAGAACATAAGCAATACAAGTGAAGCCAGGAACCAGAACCAATCATTTCATGTGCAAGAAGAAACCAGATATACAACAAAAATATGCACATAAACTCACAACCCGTTTAGCACAAAACAACTAGTGATTAAACCACAGTGCACTGTAATAACTAAGAACCATGCGCTAACAGTGCTCCTCCCACAGAGAAGTGCTTGGAACTGTGCAAGGCCAGATAGGGACAGGGCCAATATCTAACTTGGCAGTAATTTATTGTTCACTTATTCAATTGGCACGCTTACAGCTTGAATTACTTGGGTTGCTACAGGAGTCTACATTAAATAGAGTCAAACATGAGGACCATATTGCAAACATCTAACATTCATGAAGAAATGAGGCAAGAAGATCATAACACCCAAGGATGGGGTGTGCTATTTACCTTAGTCTCATAGTTGTCTAGTTTCTCTGGGCACACAGTGATGATATCTTGATAATTGTAGCTTCTCTCAGCTCTAATATCTTTTAACACAGGATCATCTGTTTCACCATTCAGCTGCAAAATAAATTAACTCACACTATTGCTGCATTCCATGCTAGAGCCAGCTAATTACTGACTACATGACACGCTTATTCTACCGCATTTTCACGCTAACGTACACACACTTTACCTGCCAGTACAGGATACCCAGGGATTTCAGCAACTCCAAAGAAACATCTTCTTCCCCTCCTTCTTTCCTATGTTCAAGTCTCTGGTCTCCAGATTCATCATCCATGTACCACACTGATAGAGGCATCTCGAATTTAACAAAATGAGAGAGACGAGGCAGAGGGCAACACAGTCTCGTAGCCAACTCGCGTAATTCCCGGTGTCAAGTCAATTTGGGTATCCCCAAATACGGTGTCCCCGGGTACCTATATTTACGAAAAAATGGGTGCCCCCATATTTCCCGTAAATAATAGGTACGGGGGGGGGGGTACCTATATTTCTGGAAGTACGGGTATATCCCTGCGGAAATGTGGGTATCCCCCTTTTATTAAACTGGTTGAAGCGTAGATAGAAAACGCGGTTGAAGTGGCGGAGCAGAGGAGGAATGGGCAGAGCTTAAACCAGTGAGTTAGCCTTCTAACAGCGCTTAAAATGAGGGCAATTATCTTGTGTAGTATGTTGGTTCCCACGTTTTTTTAAGCTACTTTCTACAAGCAAACCTATACAAAGGAGGAATGGGCACAGCTTAAACCAGTGAGTTAGCCTTCTAACAGCGCTTAAAAGAGGGCAATTATCTTTAATTTTATACTAAAACTAGCTTAGCTAGCTAGATAAAATATGCTACTTATGTTGTATATTGTGCTTATGGCAGTTCCTTTTATTTTACCAATAATATTATGCTCATTAATGATTTATATTTTATTTTACCCAAATTTCTTTATGCATTGTCCCCAAAATTTACCTTTAATAAAGTACCAATATTTACCATTAGATTGTAATTGACAAAAAAAATCTCAATAGCTACTAGAGGTGTGCTAAATGGCACAAATGGTATGTGAGCTCTTAGTTTCAATTTTGTAATTATATAGTTTGTTCTTCTATGATGGCACTGACTTGACTTTTTATGAGCAAGCTTAGCTATGTGTAGTGGAATTAGCTTTTCTGGCTGCTAGTTAAGCCAGTTTCCTCTTTTCCCTGCAAACAGATTGTGAAGAAGCCAATTTTCCCTTTCCCTGATAATTATTTTTTCCCTCTCTTGTTTAGGTTGATCTCTTATTGAAATGAAACCTTCAGCTCTTAGCTTGTCTTTCACTCTCTCATTCCTTTTGTCTGAACTGAAGCAGAAGGTGGTTCTTTAAGTGTTCAATCCTGACTGTGTTGGAGTTTGACAGTGATAGAAAACAAACCACTCTTGTTGAATGTGTGTATTCAATCATATAAAAGGTATAAATAAATGTTTTAGCTATATTGTTACTATAACAATATACAGATGAACAACTGCACTTCATAAGCTGTTCATCATGAGTATGAACATGTTTAATTATTTCTTTATTTTGCCACAATTAAGTTGTTAAAAGTGTAGCAAATAAGTAGGCATGTTCCATTATAGCCAGTGATAGTGCAAATTTAAAAATCCTCATAATTTTATACATCTAGCTAGCAACAAGTGACAGTCACAACTGGAGTGGGACATCTGGAGGAGCCGAGGCAGACATGTTTGACGAGTTGCTTGGAAAAGCGAAGGGGGATGGAGTGGTCGTCAAGGAAATTGTCACAGATAAGGATACGTCTATAAATTCCATTTTTTGTAGACATTACCCTGAAGGCATTGTGACGTACTGTGCAAACCAATGTGCAAAGACGTTGCACAGAGACCTGGAAAAAATTAAAAGGAACACCTGTGAGGTAATATTACATCTAAGTGAACTTTGATATTTATTATCTTACATTATGTATTTTACAGTGCCATTTGACGTCTTTTCGCTGTAAGCGAATGTCAGATAGTACACTGAGAAGTTGCAAGACAAATCTCAGCAACTTGATTGCCTCAGATGAGATTCAGTCAGCCCAAGATCCCCATAAGGAGTTCACAGATGCCATCAGGAACTTCGTTTCTCATTACTGCCTGAATGTGCACACATCACAATGGTGTATACACGAGAAGGTTAATTAAATTAAAATGACCATTTATGTATTATACAAGGTGGAATACTACATTTCATTGATGTATTAATACTCTGCTGTCAAGCAAAAAAAAAATCCTACATGAGTCCCTGTTATACTACTATTATTATTGTGGTTATTATTATTATTATTATTATTAATATTATTATTATTGTATTATTGTATTATTATCATTATCATCAATAGCATAACCTGATGGTTCTGCCTACTCAAGTGAGCATGCGTTTACCTGCAAAGCTCAGGTAGAAGGCTTCAGAGCACTCATAGAAGCAATGGCTGCACGACCCCAAGACTACGTGTCTGATCACGGTAGACTAACCACCAAATACTGTGGAAGGGTTCCATGTTATGGCTCTGGTCTACCGGAGCAAGAGGACTGACCTTGGCCATGCACATTACACCTGTAAGACGAACATGGCCATATGTCACAAGGTAATGACACAAAACTGAGTCAAACTAGGATACTTCCTTAGCTCTCACCTTCTATCGTGGTTTTCTGTACAGAATTTGGGTCCAATTTGGAAAGTGTTCTGTCTGGTCAGGATGGGGATAGACATCCCTGCAGCAGCAATTTCCTCCATTCTGTCTGAACAGGAAGCCTGGAAAGCAGACAAAATAAAAGGTCCACTGCAACGAGTCTTCACAAGCGGTGTGTTTATTGATTTTCACAAATAACATGTTTATGAAGTAAATGGTAGTACTATTTTAAATAATCAGTTACAATCATAATATGTGACAGTCTACAGGAAAATTTGGCACAACACGGGCCCTATCAAATTTTTTTTTGCACTTACACATTCCGTATATGTTGAGCTCTCCGACTCGTTAAAGCCGTAGCTTCAACCGCTGTCGATATATGTGCCCTAACCATTCCCTTCCGTAGGCTTTTTTTAAGAATTAAATCGATCCTTTCCTCCCGTGCCTGATTTTCCTGTAGACTGTCACTGTACTGTATGATTGAACTGAACCACAAACGAAACACTACATGATAAACAGTGTTAGTTTCTTTTTAATGCACACCAGAATTACAATGCCATCCTACATACATACAGTAACTCAAGAGCGGGATGTCTAAAAATAATATTTAAAAAATTGAGCAGGTCTGCAGTTTTCCCCAGAAATACCGTGGCTTGTCCTGGAATACTCTACAAAAAGTTGGCAACTACGTGCATGCTTGTAAATAAATGTGAAAATATACCTGATGCCTTTGCAAGGAAGTAATAGAGCTCATTACATTTAAATAGGAACTTACAGAAGAGAGCCAAGAAGGCTCGGTATGAGGCAGAGAAGGACTTCATGGGATCTCTGAAGGACGTCGGATATGCAGTCGGGGAGTATGTTGGAGATGGCAAAGGAAAAGACGATACTGGTGATCATCCGGTAGATGATGCCGCTGAAGCTGATCTTCCAGACTCTCTTGATGACCCCACTGATGGCCAGGATCAGCATGGTAGTACTAGTCTGCCTCTTCTGGTGTTCTATGACTGTGAGGCCACAGGACTTAGCACATACTCTGATCACCTCACAGACATTGCGGCCAAGGTTCTTGACCCCCCCAATTCCTGTTCCTTCTCCTTCATTCTCTTCACTTGTTAGAACAAGTAGAAATATTTCTGCTCCTGGTAAGTAGTACATATCATACCGGTCAGTAACTTTATTTGTGATATACATTTAGTCTCCAGAATTACTGGCATTACCAGTAACCTCCTTAGGGGTGAAAGGCCACTCTCTATAGTGTTGCCAACATTTTTAGAGTGGCTGACAAGCATACGCTGCTCTATTGGCTGTAAATCTGCTCTTTCATCCAATAACTACTCTTGAACAGAGCACAGAGATCTTGAATAGCTGATGAACTATATTGCTGATGATACCTTCCACTGTCCTGATGAAGCTGAGTGGCATGCTGCAGAGGAAGAATATTGGCCCTAAACCAACAATTTGCTACAGTCGCCTGGGTGAGTCCCATGCTTCGTAAGCAAGTGATGCAGCATCAAGAAGATTAGGGGGGTAAGCATGATCCAGGCCTCGCATACCTGCTACTAGAGCTGCCCCAAGCTGTCGTAGCTCGTCATAATTTTCAAGGTTTTTGACCATGATGTGAAGAAGCTTACTCTTGTAGTTAGCTTTTAGTGAGGCAGGAAACAGGAATAGGCTTTGGTCTGTTGCGTAAGAGGGTAACAAAAGCAACCACTTTCTCTTCAATTGCACCATAATGAATAGGACGATTACGTTTGAGATTAGCAGGTGAGTAGAGAAACTTCTGCTTCAGGTCTTTTGCTTTCCAAAGCACCATGTTGATTGTTTTCTTGGTAACACACCTGAAGCAAGTATCCTAAAGGAAGGGTAAGAAGCAGACACCAGCTCAGCTAAGTGCAAGGAAATCCAGAGTTGAGTTAACCCTGAAGCAAAAGTGCAAGATTATTGATGAGGCCAAGAAGCGAGGCTTTAAGCCTGAGACTATTGGAACCCTGAATTGGGTAAACCAAACTCAACTAGCAGAAAAACTGGGTGTAGTTAATTCCGCATACTATGGGCGGGGCTCGATCTTTGCACAAAGGCAAAAGGGTGCGAGCCAATTGGAATCTATTTTGCAGTCCAAGTCCAGAAGGGCGTGGAGTTAGTGTTCCATTTTTAGTACAGCGGCATAATTTAACAAGGTAAAGAAAGTAGTCAGACTAGTTTTTTAATAAAGTTTACAGTTGTGACGCGACTGTAAAAAAATTACGTGGAAATGTGAATAAATATAAAGTGAAATGGAATTGAAAAAAACTAATCTGACAACTTTGCAACAATTAGCTAAAAGAAGCGGTGGACGGAATTTTGGCTTCGGTAGTCCTCCTCTGCAGTTTCCAAATAGATGCGTTTATTTTTGGGACTTTGAGGTTTCATATCTTTTGCCGCTCAGCGTTTGTGTCTGTCATTCTTGGTAAGTTCACTGTCTGCTGGTACATCTCGGAGATCCCCCTGACTGTGTGGACCGTCATAAAGTTAATAAAAACTAACACAAAATAGCTTAAGTTAGTGCTGAAGATACAATACAAAAAATTGCTACAATAAAGTGACTGAATAAATTGAATACTCGTGTATAATCACCATAAAACAAAATAAAAGTGCCATAATAGATTTAAGCAACCAAAACTAAAACTAAAATTGAAGTATTTTTGATAGAAAATCTACAACTAAAGTGTAAACTAAAGTGTGTCACTACGTAATTTTGAAACTCCTAGTCTTTGCTGGTACACTCTGATTTCCTTAGTTGAGAAGAAACTGGTGAAACAGATACTTGTAAACCAAATGAATCCATTGACTTTTTCTGGCATGTGTTAGATTCTAGTGACTCTTGTATCAATTCTCAATTCTCTCTGCAACTTGTATCTGACATATCACTTCCGTATAATTGATTTTCAGCTACTTCATCTTGTGAAGGCAAGTGCATCTCTTGTAAGCTTCTTTTTCTGTAAACTTGCAGACGTGCAAGTCTTGACAATCTTGCCATTCCTTGACAACTCATACAACCCCTTACCCATACATCTATTGACGATATATGGTCCTAGCCATGTAGGCTCAAACATGCCACCTTTTCTCTGCTTCTGAGCAGTATTCTCCGGAATTGCCTCTGTCCCTACGTTTATAGTAGCCACTTCATGTTTTCGATCATAGGTATTTTTTGTTTTTCCTGTGCTTTAGTTATATTGATCTCAACTTCATTGAATACTTTCTTTCTTGATTCAAGTAAGGATTCCATGACCTCATCCAGCTTCTCTTCATCACCATTTTCTTCCTTACATGCTTGGAGGCTATCACTGTCAATGGGTAGCCTCATATCTTGCTGGAAAAGCATGTAGTAAGGTGAATGTTTTGTTGAATCTTGAAACGATACCCGATACCCCATGAGTACGCAGTCAATTTTGTCATCCCAATCACTTTGCTCTTCATTACTTAGCTTTGCCAAACACTGACAAAGAGTTTAGTTCAAGCGCTCAGTTAGCCCGTTGGTCTATAAAAAGAAAATTGATTTTTAATATGGAAACTAAAATGATTGTTAAAATGTATCTGAAATTAAAGTATACTCAATTTTTTGGTTTGGAACTTACGGCATTTAGATTTACCTGAGGGTGGTAAGCACTTGTAATTCGGTGGTGAGTTTTGGTGATGGAGTAGAGTTCACTGGACAATCTATTAATAAATTCCCTTCCTGGTCAGTAATCAAAATATGAGGGCAACCAAATCGACATATTACCTATGAAGAAAACAACAACAACTGTAGCTAACTAACATATTTAAAGAATAGCAAAAAAAAATTACTGAATAAAATGAATTTGGAGATTCCAACTGCATGCTTCGATGGAAGAGGGGCTGCTTCTTCCCACTTCGAAAAATAGTCTGTTACTGTAACTATATATTTATTACCCCTTGTGGTTTCAGGAAGTGATTAAATCCATTCCCATTTGGTAGAATAACTTGGGTTTGACTGGAATAGGGTGGAGTGTACCTACTGACTTCTTCAGCTTGTTTTGACGCTGACAACGATCACATGACACCACCTAAGTGACCTAGTGCCAGGTGAGCAGTACAGTTCCTGGAGGCCAAAACTTGTTGGACACATACAGACAGCTAATGAAAGAAAGTTTCTAAAGAAACAGGATCTACAAGACACCCTTTTCCTACAAAATTGTAATAATTCATGTCATTGGATATGATTGGCTCTGAGCAGTAATATGCTTATCTGGCAGCCATTCACCTCTTTCTAGTATGTCTTGATCAACTTTGGCACCCTCAGCATCTTTTTCCAGTACTCCAATCTATCTTAAGATAATGATTCAGTCATTCTCGGCTGAAATAATTACAATAATAAGAATTTTTTCTCTTTTTAACAGCCAATATTTTTAATTTAGAACAGTAATTTTATCTTTGCTAAGTGCCTGAAATTTCCTCACATAATTTTGAAACTTCTAAGCATTGCTGGCACATTCAAATTTCTTTAACTGAGATGAGGGGTGGTAAAACAGTTTAGATACAAATTACTGTATATTTTTTTCATAGTGCCATTTTATATTATTAAATTGAGTAATATTTAAACATGGATGTGCATTGCTCAACATTCTAGCTAACAATGAGGGGAAAAATTCTTGTAGTGTAAAGACCAAGTAATAGCTACTTCGAAGGAAAAATGAATGAATTAGAATGTAAGAACATGTGACAGTTATACACATGTTTTTTTTCCCTTTCATTGCATATAGCTACATACGTATTTCATTTAGTAGCACATGAGTATTTTATTCTACTCTTCATCCAAACATTAGCTACTTTCTTAAATTTTATTTCTGGTTTCAAATTCAATTGCATATTTCAAGCTTCTGTTTTATATAAAATTTCAGAAAACTTTGGTCTTGATGATCTTGTCATTTCTTGAAAACTTATATAAGCCCTGACCACACATCTGCTGATATGTATGGTCATTACAGGCTAAACCTTGCCACCCTTTTTGTTCTTCTGAGCAGTATCTTCACATCGAATTCATGCTTTGATAATAGGTATATTTTAAGTTTTCCTGTGCTTTAGTTATATTGAATTCAACTCACTACTAATCGCTGTTGATCCTGTCATTCCAGTAAAACACCTCTATTCATGTCAGTTACAGTGATAATATTGAATCAAGACATCAATGGTGGGTATTAGTAAATTACCACAACAACCTGCAGTGCTTATCTAATTCATGTTTCAATCATAGGTAATTTTTTCTTGTGCTTTCGTTTTATTGATTTCAACCTCATTGCAAAATTTCTTGTTCAAGTAAGGATTCAATGACCCCATCCTGCGTCACTTCCTCCCCATTTTCTTCCTCACATGTTGGAAGGCTATCACTGTCAATAGGTAGCCTAATGACATTCATTAGTACACGAGTTCAATGAACCAACTTGCTATTTTTGTGGATAATCACACCTTGTTGAACACATTACTTATGAAATATTATTATGATGATAAATGTTATCTTTAAGAGTAACAAAAAAATATGAAATAGTTATGTGAATTTGGAGGCACCAGCTGAATTGAATCTACTCTCATCTGGTGGAATACTTGGATTTGACTGGAATAAGGTATAGTGTACCTGCTAATGTCTTTAGCTTGTTTCGGTGCTGAATGATCACATGACTCTACCTAATAACAATAAGAGGTAAAGAGAATACTTATAGTTTTTTTTCCTCTATAGAATTGCAATTTGTGATCATTTTTTATCACATGCAAACAAACTAGCTGTTCAACTTTAACAGTTCCTGATTTAGATCATTTCAGAAAGATTCTTAAAAATTCTACAGAATCTATGGTGACTGTCAATACTACCTCTCCTCTCTCTCGATCATTAATCATGTATTCCATCATTGGTTTCTTGCATGAACTAAAAATGGCTGCATACTTCAAGAAACCAATAGCTTAATTCAACCAAAGTTTTAATGCAAATGTCACTTCTGCTTCAAAAGTAGGCATCTTTAAAGTGTACACTTTCAAATGTTACAAGAATGGTAGTTCCAATTATCATTGAGTTTGCTATGAGAGGGTTTATTGTAATAGTTGAGTAGTTGAAAGATATGACACTCATGAAAAACATGGAATTAAAGAAGCAGAATCTACTTGAGGCCAAACTTACATACCTTTGTTTAATTTGTAATTGTAAACTGTTCCTCACCCACCTTCCCCCACCCCAGCCTACCTTCCTTATACCTCCATTAGAAGACAAGAATGAACTAGCTATTAGCTATATCTACATCTACAAGTTTTACATTTTTTAATCTTAAAAATTACCAAGTTTGATTGTTTCTAAAACAAGGAATAATTCAATACTTCCTATATTTTCATGTAGATCATTACAGTCTGTTTCTATTTACTTAAATAATAGACCATACTTTAATGTAATGATGTTAAATTATTATTTTAAATAATACAGAAAGTGACTCCTATGAGTATGTGAGAATGCAGTAATTATTGTAGGTATTTGCTGAAGGCACCAAGTTTCCCTATCACAATTGAATTAAATATACGGCTTCTTAAATAAATTATTCGCATATATTTTCACATTATTTCACATTATCTAATTTCTAAAAAAATTCCAGGCCTGTAGTATTTTCTTGACACAATGTCATCTGTAGCTACTCCAAAGTGATTCTGATCATGAGTGTTTCATACAATTCTCCTTTGCTTTTTCACATCTTCTACAATTAACGTTGGACTTATTGAATTTGGACTTTGATCCATTAACCAATCAATAAAATATTAAGAAATGAATAATGCTCTGAGTAATTTGAACTAGAATCATGAATAATCACCTCGAAATAATTGCTAATTGTAAGCAAAATAGTCATGATTATGAATTAAGTGCCCTTTTAAACAACATTATTCCAGACTCAATTCCAGAAGATGCAGTCGTGGAATGAGATTATAAATTTCCCTTGTTTCTTGACTTTACTTTGTGACTTAATTATTTTTTATTATTATTCATTGTCTTTTTATTTGAGTTATAAATGTGCAAGTGTTTATCTGTTCATCATAAGACAGATAAACACTTGCACATTTATAACTTCCATAGTACATAGTCATCTGAATTAATTTTTCTTTTCACATGCATGAAAAATACAGCTGTTAACTGTGATCGTTTTCTTCATGGCCCGGAGTTTTGTTGAAAGTTCAGGATCCCAAGTGGACAGGTGTATGTAATAAGAAGCAGATTTGCAACATAACTGGCAAGGACCACATTTTCTGCCTGGGTGGATCGTCGTCTTTGGACCTCTTCTCCTTAGCACTGAACTCTTTGATTGTACATACAAAGTATTATCATAATACATTCAATATCACTTAAAAAATTTTTTTTGTTTTGCAGTTACAATAATTTAGTATATCATAAATACATGAATCACTATGACATATCACTAATTATTTTAGTCTAATTTGGTTGCAGATTGCTATGTCCTGGATTAATAGAAATATATAACTTGCCATTATTAAAAGGTGTTCTGATGCTAAAATGGTCTGGTTTTTTCCCTCAAACTATGCTGTTAGCTTGACTGAGCAGCACACCACAGTATTAAGACAAACACGCATGTAGCTTCCTTGCAAACTAAAAAAATATATTGAACGCCCACGCGCAAGCATCATTTTAATGAGGTGACCTTTTGAAAGGAATTGTACGCGTTTCTATTACTTCCGGTACGGGTAGCTACGAAGACTGATCAGCAAAGTTGCTCCACCCACTTTCTTTAAAAGTACAAAGTTCGTTACCAAAACTACGCACGGGCTGTTCGCTGGCAGTATTACCACTGGGCAGCCTGGGGGGTGTGAGTGCTAAATCGGTGTCTTAGTTGGTGCGAAATGGCTTTGATACTTTACACTAGTTTGGGCGAGCTACCGCCTGGAACTGCGCTGCCTAAGAGCGTGGAGAAGCTAAAGCTGAAATGCCAACCTCCACCTCACCATTTGGACTACCAGGGAAAGCTAATAGCCGCTAGATCGGATAGAGTTTTTGCCAGCTTGGACAAATCCAGAGAGATTCTTTGGAAGGAATCTCGCAAAAGGTAAATCAAACAATAGCTCCATTGGTTCAGTATGCACTTACGTTTAAAATTCCCAACACTAAATAGGCATTTGCATCAACTGAAAGAGTGTGGATTTCAAAGCAATATCTGTGAACCTTACAAGGAGCTAGGAGAAGTTGAACTGAACAACAACAAACTGATTTTGGACAGCCTTGGACAAGCTGGTAGCCAGAATGAGGTAAGTCTATTATTACTATTATATAAACTTTATTCTATATTTCTTATTTTAAGGACAAAGAGCCACAACAGGAAGTAACATCTACATCTTTAGCATCTTTAGGTTCAACAATTCCATCAGAGGCAATGTTAAGTCTGAATGAAAAAGTACGTGAGGGAAACATACGGTTAAGTGAAATGAGGAAAGGAAAATTACTGTCTACAGTCATGAGCAGAGAGGAAAGAAAAAAAGTCAGTGAAGTCAAATGCAGTAGCTATCTGTGTTCACTATAGCTAATTTGAATATAGCAATTACTAGAGGAAGCTCACTTAAAAGAAAAAACAAAGAGCAAGAATCAGTGGGTAAAAGCTTCTGAAGAGTCATCATACACTCCACCGTTTCAAGGAAGTGCTGCTACCTCGTTGTCAAGATTACCAGGAGTTACAGAAGGAGATTTAATGGAGCCCACATCATTAAGCTCCCAAGCTCAGTCAAGAAAATCTTCAATGTAAGATCACTTAAATCTGTTTTTAATTTTTCGTCCTTCAAACCCAATTTTGCAGTTTTTATGTGTTTAAACAAAACTATTAAAATAAAGTAAATGGCTGCTGTCCATAGTGTTCATAAATGGCCAAGCCTGTATGATACACCATGACTCTATGCCATGCTTGAGTAGTCCATCCTCTGGTAGGCCAGAGATTCTCATATTGAACCCATCATATTCATTCAGATGTAGACCTTTTGCCGACTGGCATGGGACATCTTCCTTGCTATCTACCCTTGACCATAGTGATTTAATGAAAAAATTCAACAATGACATATCATATATAATATTAGAAAGCACAAGTATAGCTTGCATACAATCATAATAAACTATTTATAAGAATAGATAGCATACCATATTTTATACACTATATTAAAATGGCCAAATAAGAATCAATTTGTCTATAGTTCATTTGGAAATGAAGTCATCTCAAGATATAATGAGTTGAAGTGAGCAAAATGAAGCAACAAGTGAATGAAGGACTACTATAAACTTATACATGCACACTGAGAGCTAAAGACAAGAAACCTACACACTGATCACCAGTGAATACTATACATTTTATTTTGATTGTCCTATCCGTTTCCAGCGCTGACCCATCCTTGCATCAGTCATTCATGTCCAGCAAGCGGCGTGACTCACAGAAAAGTGAACTTCGACCCTCCGGGAGTCTAAGTCCCAGTGAAAAAGTTGTGGACTCCTGGCTAGACAGTAAAAGAGATGAAACACTACGAAAACAGCAGATATTTAAGGAGTACACTGTGTAAGTTTTATAGTTGAATCTCTGTGTTTCAGTAGGTAAAAATGGAAGTTTACTAGTGTAATTAAAAAACATTATCATTCTAACAGCAAATATTTACCTAAAAAACACCAATGGGCAATGTTTATAGGGAAAGGTGGCATAAGAAACTCTCTGTGATGACATGGATTTTGGAAACAATGAAAGCTGAGGAGCCATATTTATGCAATCCTTTTCCCACCTGTCTTAATACAAACCAATCACAAATAGAACCACTCACAGCCTACCACGCCTATGAAGATGGCATCCACACTCTTCGCCAGTGGGGTAACTTTGAGGTAAGTTTGTCATTCCCACTAACTCTGAAGGTATTTCTATTTGTATTTATCTATTGAACAGAGAAAAGCTTCATGTAAAGGAAAGAAAAGATCCAGTGGAGTAGTTCAGATACTATCAACAGAAGGTTGGGACCTTTAAAGAAAATTGAGTAGGCATAAATTAAGATAATGCTTATGTTTTTTTAAATTCCAGATCTATTACTACCAGCCAATGACTTGAAGCAGGTAATTTTTATTCTAAAAGAAAATTTAAAATAATATATTTAAATATATCATATGTTCTTTACATACATTATCATCTGCATTCTTGTCAAACGAGGCTCAAATTATTTAAACATAGTTGGCTCCTCCCCAAGACTAGTATTTAATAAAGCTAATGAATTCTCTCTTTTTTTACTGCTGACATTTTCTCATTTTGAATCTTATATTTAATATTGTCTTAACGAAGGTTACACAATTAAAATTGTAACTTTGATGTGAGTACTGGTTGTCGTTACTGTAGGTACCACAATCCAGTGCGATGAGAAAATTAAAGTGTGAGCCTCAGCCATCTCCTTCAGACGATTTATTTGACGCGAATTCTGCACAGGAAGAGTTTAATGCTGTGCAGAAGGAACACACTAGAATAGTTCACGAGCAGCTCAAGGTCATTGACAGGTACTCAAATTCTCAGCCCGTGATAGAATGATGTGTACCTAGATCCTGTTCTCTATTTTTACTCTCATTGAAGGAATCGTACCAAAGGTGCCAAAGAGAGGATCTCCTCACTGACAGTGACTGGAAATCTTCATAAGGACCTGAAAAGAATGAGGAAGGGTGTAACTGGAGAAAGCACAGAAATGTCAAGGAAAAGACTATTTGTAAACTTGGATTGGTAAGAATTAGTTTGATGAATGCGTGGGAAAGAATGAGTGAATCAATGAGATAAATAATCTAACCACTGAGATGTTGTTGTTTGATCTGCTAGACTTAACTTTATGTGGTGCCAAATACTCTCTAATACTGTGATAAAGATTGACTGCCATCAGTTCCACTGACAAGCCTTTCTAATAATATTGGTTAAAGTTATATTAGTAATGCCAACAGGCTCAGTTGGTCAAATGAACAAAGAATCTACAGTGCATGGTGACCATGTAGGTTGTAGGTTAGAAGAGTGGTAAAGGGGCCCCACACCTTTACACACAGACAATGAACAAAATGAACAATAAGTCGAGCTCAGTTGATATTCATTGGGTTATGTGGCATAAATAATTAGTGTGACCTGGCTTGGAGGGGGGGGGGGGGGGGGGGGGGGGGTCTCTTTAATAATGACAATTATTGCCAGCAAATCTTCTCAGACAATAAGATTTCTCCCACAATTTACACATATTTTGCTGATATGTTTTAATGTAACACAGGTACAAAGAATTATTAGATTCTCTGCCTCCTTCCGTGAAAGAAGATATATATTGCAAAGGTCTTTTGGCCAGGCTAGAAAGAATGTCAATGTACATCTTTCATTACACTGATAGTATGTCCAAGAACAAATTACTAGGAATTCTAGAAACTCTGGATTCATGGGAGTTGTCATCACCAGATGTAGATGTTGCCATTAGAGTAAGTGCAATGAATAAGTGGCAGTGACTATGATCACAAATAATCCATTACTTATTCTTATCACTAGCATAAAATAACTGAAGTACTACAGATGTTGCAACACCTATGCAGATGTCATCTATTCACTGATGAGACATCTTATAGTTGTCGCAACATCTGCAGTGTTTCAGAAAAGATCAAATGAACTATGGAAACCATTCCTAGCAATATCAGATTATCATCACAAGTATAAAATGGTTGAATTGAAATCAAAATGCAACATTGGAAATCATTTGCCTAATGAAGGGGTTTAAAATATAGCATGCCAAATAGCTGTGTTAAGGAGTTTTGTTTAATTAGCACATGCTACTCTGAGATTGTGTGTTCACATGACTAATAGTTCGAATCATTCACTTTTTCCTATAGCAACTTTCTCTATGTTACTTTTATCTTATGTAGCACATTATTTCAAGAGTGATTTACATTCCTGAGCAAGAATATGAAACTTGGTTCAAGCAGTGTGCAAAGGCAAGAACTATTGACGATGTTCAGGCGATATCTAAAGAAGGATATAAACTTCCCGTTATAAGCAGCCAAACTTATAAATTTAAACTTTAAACTTGCAATTGCAATAATTTTAATAAAGTTTTTTTAAAATACATAAATATGAACTGCCTTGATTTAGATTGTGTAGATAATGTATAACAGTACATATCAAAACAGGGCATAATGCAGTACTTGTGTTCGGTTATTAATCACCAGAATATAAGTTATAATAGTTTTTCCTTCTTTATTGAAACAATTATGGTATGTCCAGTTTTTATTTTTATTGTAGTTGTTATGTATTAGTGTTTTATGCATGGTAGCATATATGCATGGGGTCTTTAGTCAATATATCTAAACATGTTCCTTTTAAAAAATGATTTGAAATACATTTATGAATATAGCACACTCACTAAATTATCAATATTTGCAAAAGGAAAACAATATGAGGGATTGGCTACAATGTTAAAGAAGTAAAAATTCTACAATGTTCAAAATAAAGTAAAACAAAATGGGTACAATGTTAGTTAAATGAAGTAAAAATGAAATTGCTAAAACTTAATGTTAAATAAAAACAACTATAAAACAAAACTAGAGTTTGTAAGTTGTAAAGAGTTGCACACTAAGCTGTCATTTCGTAATAGTTTGAAGATGTAGAACTGCTATTTCCTTCATTGCATGCACTCAAGTTGCTGTTTCTTTCATTGTTGGAATTTAGAAAAATGTCTTCCTCCACTGTTTTGATTTTCTGAAACATAAACACTGACTCCTTCAAACTAGAAAATAATTTCATAGCAATCAAACTGCCGTAAAAAATGCAAAAGTATATCAATGGAATACAAGCTAAAGCAACCTGAATGCTTGAAATGACGTGATTACTGGAGTCCTGAGCCTTATCATAGTTGTACTGTGTTAAGCGGTTAATGGTGGCCAGAATGCCAAATATGCAGGCATCCAGTCTATTGTGCCACTTTTGTCGATAAGGTTGCACCCAGGTGTGAACAAAAAGTATTAAGAGAAGGAGGGTTTGTACTGCTGAGTAAAAAGAAGACAGATCATGAAAAATCACGAAGCTAAGGAGTGGCACGAGACGGAACAGGAAGTACAATCCTGCAAAATAGCGATGCTCATCCTTAAAGCTGCCCTGGAACGAATCAAAGAAGGGTTTGAATTTTTCCAAGGGAATTATGGTGCACACCAGGGTGGAGAAATAGGACTCTTGGATATGCAAAAGGCTGAATACTTTGTAACATAATGGGTATACTATAAACAGAAGGGGAGGTAACACCACAAGAGTAATTGATGATAAAATAGCTGGAATAGCATAAGCTAAATGATAACCTTTCAAAAACGGCAAATTTCCATTGTAGAATGATACTTGCCTCGTTATTTTGGGGCCTTTAATGTATAGTGTTGCCGGAGTTAGAATCAGAAGGGATACTTTCGTACACTGTGAGTAGCACAATATTAGGAATCCTGACAAACCATGAATGATGGAGATGTCTGTGTTTCTCTTCTTGAATATTCTCCTCATTATTTTTTCACCTATTGTGAACCTACGCAAAAGGATCACCACGACAGTTACCAAAATCAAGGAATAGACAATGGTAACATATTTCATCGCTAAAACATCTAAAGATGAGGCCCCTTGCCAAAGACAGAAAGAGAGTGCATTGCTTGTGAAGAACTCCAGGTCAAACATGCGATAGATAAACTCTAGAGTCTTTAATGCAGTGTTTGTAAAAGGGCTAAGAACAATTTGCCCATTTGCTGTAATCATGAGAGTATTGAATATTTGGGCATACAAGATGAAACCTTGCAAGTGTCCAGATGTTAACTGAATATTAAACAAAATAATGAGCAAGAAAACGACAGTTACTGGGAGCAATTCTGAAAGAAAATAGAAAAACCAGCCCGCTGAACACAGTGTTTTTTTATTAGGTTTACAGTCAAAATTCTCAGCATGGTAGAAAGCAGAGTTGTTTTCTCTGCACTTGGCACACATTACACCAGTTCTGCGGGGTCCACATATCAATTCATCCAGCAGACTCACATTGGATGTCTTTGGTAGGTTCAATAATTCTCCAGCTGTCATTACATTGCAGTACCTTGCAGGACATTGAGCCCCATACAATTCTTTTTCTTTTCCGAACACATCACCATCTTTAGTCTGTATGTACCCTATCCAGTATGACCTCCTAAGAAGTGCTTGAAAGCTACTGGCATTACAGTGTGATATGCCGACGTATTTTTCTGAATCTGTATTAACAGAGCACTTACACAGTTTTTCTGATTGTTTATATACATACCCTGGCGGGCACTCCAGCATGGTAATTGACAGTCTAATTTCGCTGTCTATTCCTGTACTCAATGATAGGCTCATATTTCCACTTGAACCAGGTTTTCCAAGCAGAGTTACTGAATGCTGGTTGAATATATGAGTTGAAAAAGCATCTGTTTCAATATTGGAAGAGTTGTCACTGTTTGTAATGACTACTAGAATAAGCCTACTTATGTTAATGCTGAAATCATTGTGAACTGTAATGGGTAACTGAACAGACTTTCCAGGGATTACTCCATAATCCCACAAACTATTAAACTTAATAAGGATACCCCAAGTTGAAATTTCATGTTCTGGTAAGCTATCCATAAATGTGAATTTCATTTTTTTGTTTGTAGTATGGTTTGTGAATGTAGCAACTCTAGTACATGATTTAGTGGAATACATGAAGATAGACTTTCCACAGTCTGAACAGTTCAATAACTTTCTGTTGGAATCAACAATGTGATTGTCCATAAATGTAAAATAAGTATTATAAATGAACGCTTTCTCTAAAGAGTGCAAGAAGCAGTTTGTCTGACCAATGGTAACAGAGTTAGAGGAACTCTCCTGGTATATCGCACCTCCTTTAATTAGAGCACTATTGCTGGTGAAGATGAAGTCAACATGGCTTCTTAAGTTTAAAGTAGATGAGCGATAAAGAGCAATAGCACCTCCGTAATGTCCTGAATTGTTATGGAAGTGAATAAAGGTATGCCGCCTGACTTCCACAGTGCTTGAAATAAGATACAGAGCAGTTCCAGTATTCCCTTCAAATATAATTTTGTATTTAAATACTATTCTGAATGCCAGAGATAAGAAAGATCCCTTGGGATGTTTTATGGTTGTGTGGTTATTCTGAAAATTGGCTGTGTTGTTATAAAAATAACAGGTATCAAAGGTTATGGGTGGTAGGTTATTGTCCAGATTAAATGTAGTAAATTGAGGAATTGCCTGAAATGCAGCTGCAATGTGAGCACGGTTCTTCTTCCAAGTACAATTTTTAAACATTATAATATTTTTATAAACCACACATGTTTTTGCACTGGAGAATACATGAGCTCCTCCTCCAAAGTGTGCAAAATTGTTTACAAACTGGCTATTACTAAATGTTATGTTATTCTGCTTTGGACAATCAGAAAATAGGTAACCAATGTTGACTCCCCCACCTCCTTTAATACGAGCAGAATTATTAATGAAATTACAATGGTCTATGCTCATCTTAATATTTGTAGAGTTTTTCAACACCACATTCAAGCCACCTCCCCAGTAATGAGCACTATTGCTTGCAATGTCACAGTTTTTGATAGTGATATTACTCCTTCTGACACTTACAGCAAAAATGCAGAGACCTCCACCATTTCCTAGTTGGCTCATAGAATTATTTGTAAGATTTCCAGTATAATTATTGGAGTTGTTCCTGAAAGTACAATTTAAAATTTGTATACTGAAAGAAAAGCAGGACAAGTTATTGATACATCTGTTATAAAAGTATAGACCACTTCCCCCTGAAATTTTTGAATTGCCTCGTCCGTTGCTAAATATAGAATTTTTAATGATGACACGGCTGGTAGAATTTACAATGGCCAAGCTTGTCCCATAACTATTAGTAACTTTAATGCCATCAACAATTAATTTCTTACTGTGGCTGATGGCTATAGCAGTGTTAAAAATCTGAATTGTCCTGATGTAAGATACCTTAAACTTACTGCCACAGTTTCTAAGAGTGAAACGTTTCAACACCACAGAAGTCACATTATGAAACTGGATGCCTGCAGGGTTTTTAGTACAATGGATTGTAGTTTTTAAACTGTTTCCAGTAATAATCACTTCATCTTTATTTTTATAGGATATTTTAGAGCTGAGAATGTACTTATTGTAATCACACAGTGTTATATTTAGCCTTGCTGGACGCATTTTAAAGCTATCTTTCAGACGGTCCTGGATTTTTATAGGTTGATATGCAGAAGTATTACACAGATGATAGTTTTTTGCAAATGACAGTTGCACTATAGCTACCAAATAAAAAACAAAATGACCCATTATTGTTAAAGATGCCATTCAAGTGTGACTTCTAGAAGTCTAGACATCACAATTGAATGGCCCGTTTTATACTCATGATTGAATTTTTTTGGGAAAAAATGTTTACGCTTTTCTTTATTATAGATAAGATACAAGGAATAATGAGCTATTGACTCATGAAGGCTATAGTTTAGAAAACAACTTTTAGGCGTCTCACATTGAAAACATGTTGACCAGGGAAACGTATGACGAGCTAACTATCAGTGAACCTCTTGAAGAGGTTAGTAAACCAAGAGTCCTTATCAACTTGTTTAGAAGTAAAAAAAAAAGTTTTTAAACTAAAAAAACTTTATCATCTTTGTTTAAAAATGCAGGTTCAAAAGAATGAAAACTTTTATTGTTTTCTCAATGTAATCTTCTGTAAAATCAGAAGATGCATTTTTTGATCAAATAGTTTTTTCCTTCAGTATTGCAAAATTCTAAACCACCCAACCACCCAGCAGGGCAAGGAATGAAGTACAAACATTGTGTCAGCATACTGGCTGATGTGCACAAAATTTCCAAAATATTTATCAAGGAACAACCTCCACAATACATCATAATATAAGTAGTCCCAATGGCAGTAAATTTGAGTTTAACTTATATCTCTTATTATAACAGTCACTAACATTATTTATTATATAACTAATAGTACGGCACATAAGTTGCCCATTAAAAAATGTATGGGAAAAATCGCTGTTCAATTGAAATCGCATGTGAAATAGCACGTAACTAATTGAAATACCTCGGTAACTAGCTAAGTGGAAACTAAGTGAAATACCTCGGTAGTTAAGTGAAATAGTACGGGTAAGTGCGCACGTGTAGAGTGTTAACCTTGGAAACGTACAGTTCCAGTCGTTTCTAGTTCTTTACCACAGAACCTCTACCCGTATTAGACGGAATGTTTTACAACAGATTAGGAGGAGTCGTACGATGAAAAGAAAGTTCCAGCGGAAGCTAATCCTGAAATAAGGAGATAGTGACTGAACAATACAGTGTAGCTACAATTTGCAAAAGACTTTTTAAAAAGCTGGCCTACTATTAGCGAGTGATAGCACGGGTAACCTGTGCTATTAGGGGTCAATAGCACCCATAAAACAATTGAAATAACACTCGGCTTCACCTAGTACTATTTCAATCGCGTTACTCGTGCTATTAATCCCGAATAGCACGGTTACCCATGCTATTACTCATACTAATTTAAAATGTTTACTATACCTTACATCATGAGTTGTTCTCTTATGTTGTACATTAAAAATTTGCCTCACCAATACAACCCCTGTCATTGAAAAACAACAACAACAACAATAACAACTTTAGCAAAAAATAGCAACTACTGTCAGCAGTACACAAGTATAATTATAACAGATAGTATTATGGACAAGTAAATGTTCTTAATATTCTTCAATCCTCAGCTATTTCAACAAATTAATTGCAAATTTCTGAAACACAAATAAAACAGCTTGATTTAGAAGGATACATGTATTAGTAAGCATTTAACTTGATATTTACTACTTGACTAAAGGTGTTAAGTAGCTATTGTGATCCAACATTGGACGCCTGATTGTTCAATGTTTGTTGAACTTTTTTTTCAAAAAAAAAAAATTTTTTTACTGCTTTGAAAACTAAAAGGGAATAAATATCCTTACATATTTATTTTAAGAAAAAAAAAAGCTCTAAGAAAGATATTACAAAGAAAAAAGAAAAGAAATAAAAACACTTGTGTATGTTAATACAAACAACCAAATATACAAGTGTTGTTAAACAGTTTTAGTAACAGCTGATTCCTCTAAATGTAAGAAGGCAAGTATTCTGTAGCACAAGGGATATACAATTGGTGGAAGAAACACAAAAGAGAATAAAACTGCTAAAGCAGGAACTGCGTAAAATAAATGCTAGCCTCTCAGAAAATTCAAACTGCCATCATAGAAAGCCACTTTCCTATATTGCTGTTGGCCCTTTGAATATAGAGTTACAGGTGTTAAGATTTGCAGGGAAACTTTAGTAATTTGTGCATAGCACAAGACAAAAAATCCTGACAGACCGTGAATGGGAGATATTCGGATGCAATATTTACTGGTACCACATTTGTTCGTGAAAACTATCACAAGGATAACGAGAAGAAGGGAATAAGTAATGGTAGTATATTTCATAATGACAACATTTAGTGAAGATGCACCCTTCCATATGCAAAATGAGACCCTGGTAAATAACTCAAGGTTAACCATGCGATAAATGGAACGCAGCACGAACAATACTCTTTCTGGAGAGTATTTTGTCATATGCAAAGGTACAAACAAGTAAGAACACATCCTCTTTTGATCAGGTCTGAGCCCAGCCAATTATTCCTGTTTTTTCTGATCTTACATGGACTGTATAAGCTGGCATCACAAGATCTTGGGCATGCTTTTTTATTCCAATTGGGACAACGTATTCATGATCAGCTTAATTTACAATACATGTAATTGTATTTATCAAGAGATAATCAAACTTTAAGGAACATGAAAGTGGAAGGGTAGATTTTTTTTTAGATACAATAGCAACTTTCTGGAGAATATTTTGTCATATCTGTCCTAACACAAACAAAAATTAGCTCATCTCTTTCACAGAATTTTAACAATACTGAATGAAAAGAAAAGATCTGCTGGCACCAACTAGGAATGCTTGCTTAATGCACCAACAAAGCAAATTTATATTTATTATACAGAATTAGAAAAGTCAGTTGGTTGGTTGTTGTCTTAGTGGTAGAGTACTTGCGTGGTAGTCCTAGATCCTGGGTTTGAAAATGGCCTTTTCTTATTTATATTTGCACTTGTTTCATTGGCTGAGGAGACACTTACAGAGTACGAGTACTGATTGATTACTTAATTTGACGCGGGGGGGGGGGGGGGGCAGGAGGACCAATGGCTCCTCCAATATTTCCTCATGCTTATAATACATTAGATATTATAATACATTAGATATTATAATTAGCCAGGAGAACTGAACAAAATATAACGTCAGTCTAGTCTACCAGACCATTTTCCAGTGTAGCGATTGGTAAGTCTGGCTATGTGGAGACTACACCACAAACACGTTCACATGTGACACACAATTAAAAAACAACAACAAAAAATCACAAACATTATGAATAGATAGCCTTGTTCATCCCTATACATGAAAATACGGAAGGGACTGTACACGATAGACTACAGTGATGTGCTTGAGCACAAATGGCGAGCGAGCCTAAAACTACACCATAGTTAAACGATTGATTTTAACTTCTAATACTTGAGCTACTAAAAAAAATTCGAGTTTTTAAATTACGTATATATGGTAAAGGGGATTCAATGACATAGTAACCATCCCCCACAACTGTTTGAATTGAAAACAAAAAAACAACAACAACAACAAAAAAAAAAAGTCAAGTTATTTTAACTGAATATACCTACACAAGGATACCTTTTGTGTTTAGTCTCGTGGACAATGAATTTTCTAGTAAATACTGCTGCGTAGGGCTTATAACTAATAGCTATTAACTTACCACCGCCACTAACTTGAATAGAAATGGAACTCCTGTAAGTTTTTGAGTTTCAACTGCACCCACGAAAGAATTCAAAGCGGTAAACAATTCAATTTCTAGAATGATACGGGTAATGATCGACAACCAGAGGATTCTGTTTAGTGAAGTTTGGGACAGGGTCGAACACCCAGCTAGCACAAAAAAATATGAGAGGGTCAAAGTACAAACATACGTCCAAATATATATATATATATATATAAACTAGTGGTGTACTTGAGCACAAATATCCAGGTTACATAAAACTACAGTACTGTTACTTAATTGATTTTAGCTTAGTATGCAAAACTATATAATAGCAGTTGATCACTAGCAAATACAAAATTACTTTCTTACCTCAATTTCTCAAGTCCTGAATTTAAGCATTGAATTGCTAGCAATTCTTGAAGACAAGCACTCCGATTCAGCTACAAAAAATGTCAGAGTTTGCAAATACAGAAAGAGTACTTACCCCAGTTTCCACCCGAGTAATAGTAGCTTCTGGTTCAGTACAACCAGTGACTCAGGATGACAAGCACTCAGATGCTTAAAAAACGGCCGACACCAGTCATTCAGATGTTTTTAAATTTATGTCTGGTAAAGGGTTTCAATGCAACAACTTATTGTGACTTGAAAAAGAAAGTATTTCTGGGGACCCTTCGTACAGTTTGAGCCTAACCCTAAAATGAGGTTAGCTTACCGCAGTAGTACCAGAAGAAGCTGGAGGTAAGCCCAAAACCCCCGGTTTTTTGGAGAAAAAAAAAGAGCCCGCGCGTGCATTTAAGGATCATTACATACACCCAACTTTCAACCCAACACCCCCGATTTATTGTGTTACCCATGTAAGTGTCTCGCTCGCCAATTACGTGTGCACGAAGCAGTATAGCTAGACGACCGATATTGACCACCCAGAGCAGTTACCCGAAATCGTATTTCACAACATAATGTCGGGGATCTAAAATAGCTATTAGACCCCGTTGCTATATTGTTACTAGGTGTACTAACTTGGTAAGTGTGCACTATTTTTTGCCTTTAGCCATTTCTGCGAATGCTGATAAACAAAGTTGCTAGTGGCAACTGGGCATGCGTAAACGGGATCTAAAATAGTTAGAGCATGCGTGCTTAGGTACTGGTGAATTTAGTGCACAGCCCTCTCGGGCTTCAGTGCACTAAATCCACCGGTACCTAAGCGCTTATGCTCTAACTTATATCACAAGACATCTTGGGATACACGCGAAGCTGATCGGTAAATGCCATACCCCTTCTACCACTGGCCGCCTAAACCTACGCTCCAGCGTGTACCAAAAGTCATTACGACGTGCCGACCCTTTCCCTTTCAAGAAAAATTGATTTTTTTTTGTTAGAAAAATCTTTCAGATGAAAATATGGTATGCCTATAATAACCATAATATAATTGCAGATCCTTTTTGGAACCACTATTAGACATACTGTATATACACATAATTTACACATAAAAAAGCCCTTTGAGGGCTTAAAATATGGTCCAGATGTACAGGAAAAAAAAAATAGACGAATAAATTTGCAACGATCAAATTTACTAAACTATGTATAAATTCATCATGAAAAATGATTAAATATAAGTATTAATATCCAAACTACCATAAACTTGAACAAGCAGACTTCCATTATGTACCCTACATAAACAAACAGACAAAATAAAACAATTTTAAAAACTGCAGCTTACATGAAGGAGGGAAAATTCAAACCAATGTATTTATAACACGCTATCAACCCCCCCCCCCCCCCTCTCACTTAAGTCAACACACACACATGATGCACAAGTAAACTGACATGCTCCACTGTCAAAAACTTATAAAGGAATTAAAAGCAATAATATAGAAAAGGTACCCAACAAGAAATGCAATGCTAAAAAGAGTGGATAGATAGATGACCTCACGACATCTCATTAACGCAAGTGGGACATACAGTTTTCAAGTGCTTGAAAATTGGTCATTAAAAAAAAGATAAAAAATTAAAAGTTCAAATATTGAGAACCTGACTATAGCAATGAGGGAAAAAAAAAAGAAAGAAAAAAAAGAAAGAAAAAAAAAGAAGAAAAAAAAAAAGAAAAAAGAAAAAAGAAAAGAAAAAAAAAGCTAATCTGTAATCTGCTTTCTTGAATACCCCTATTACATAACCAGGTGTAAAGTCATGGCAGGGAAGTTCCCTATAGTTCCTGATGTCACCACACCCTCCCACTCACAGCACGAGATAAAATTACACAATAATGCCCATATTGTTTACAGTCACAGTAATTAGCACATTGCCTCTTCTCTAGAATTGACAGTGGGTAAAGTCCACCACAAGGAAGACAAAACAATTTCCACCACCACCGCCTACCTTGCCATCTTCCTCTTGCTTTTTCTCATAATGATCAAAGTCATCAAATATGGATGTGCTATGCTGGTAGGAATGGACTATCTTGATGACCTGCTTCGCCTTGGCAAGCGGCACTTCCTGAGTGTCTCTAGAGTTAGTGACGGGCTTGTTCTCATTGTTCTCTAGCCGGATATGTCTCAGTTGGTTATTAGGCACATCCTTAACATATATCCACTTCACTTTGAAGTTTCCTTTCCACTTGTCCTGAGCCCACACACCAGTCACAGTGCTGAAGTCCACCTCTGATACCATTTGGGCCATGCCACAAAAATGGCCGCTTCCGTTCACACTGAAAAACAAATACACTCCACCCTTTCCTTTCTGGTCCCTGTATGCTTGGTCTAACCGTCTGTTGCCATGGTCAGTGCTAGTCCAAATACTGTATTTGATGGATCGATGAATATCATCCTCAGCATAACTCTTGATGACAAAAAATCTCGCGTTCGAAATGTTTAACGTCAGTTCTGTAGGGTTGTATCTGTTCTCAGACTTCAGCTTCCCAACTAGCTCAGACTGACTGGTAGACTTAGATGCAACTTTGCTTCCATTGCCATCTTCCCCACTGCTGTGGTTCTGATGCCCGCGAGACCGCATGCCAGAAGCCCCTTTACTATATGAATATCCGTCAGACCTGTGTGCACCTCCTCCAATTCCGTTCATTCCCCGTGCATTACCAGAAGATCCGCCTGCCCTTTTCCCACTTGAAGAAGGAGGACTGTCACCAACACTTTCCGCTGGCTGGACTTTAGGAATGGGAGCAGGTCTTGGCTTGGCCGGCTGGCTAGCTATAGCCGCCCAACTTTTAGGTTTCTCGGGCTGAGGTGCACTGTTTTGGGCTGAAGTAGAAGAAGGCACAGAGCCAGGAGAGAGTTGTGATGTACTGTCAACACTTCCACCAGAAGGTGCTGCTGTTGGTGAAGGGAGAGTTGCTACCACAGACTGCCCAGTTCCCATTGCCGCCATAATCCCTCCTGTTCCTCCTCCGCCGCCACCACCCGATTCACTCATCTGCATCATACCAGACACCTGCCCACCGTTCACCGCCATGTTTGCAAAGTTTTGGCCCAGGCCCATCATGGGGTCAAGTGTTAACATGTCCGTGCCAGTCATCTGCTGCTGCTGCTGCTGCTGTTGTTGCTGCTGGTCCAACAATGGGGTCATCAGAAACGAGCTCAACATGAGCGAGTTTGCTGTTGCCGTACTGCTATCCTGCCCCCAAATTCCAGTCAAGTCCGGAGTCCCCGGGAAGTAATAGCTCTGGGGGGTGTTTGCCAGAGTCTGACCAGACATCATACCAGCTCCACTAAACCCAAACGCAGTCATTAGAGACGGGTCGAACGCTGAAGGAGTCCAAGAACCATCCACAGGATTAGCAAAATGAGAATAAGGTATTGTAGGCTGTGCCATAAACATGTTTTGCTCTAAGCCCTGCACTGGGTTTCCATTTGATACACTAGGTGATGCAGCTTCTGAAGTCTACAAAAAATAACACAAAAGGTGGCAAGAAATTACCAAGCTAAATCGGGCATTGAATTAAGTCAGATGAGTTTGATAACTTACACTGCCAAGTAAACTAGAAGATGAATGTGCTGCTAATGCACTTGATATAGAATTAGAGTCCCCATTGACACCGTTGAAGAGAGAAGTACTGTTACTTGAACCTGTACAGAACAACACTATCACTTGAAAGATTATATTGGTATCTCAAAGTGACTTACTTTTATCTGATTTAGATGTTGAATTGGAATTCTAGATAGCAAGACAATAGAGTATACAGCATTAGCTACTACTAGTGACACTAATAGGATATTGATTGAGAGCACTTACCACTTCGTTAGAGGACATGATCCAAGGTTTACCTTCATACAAATAAAAAGAAAGATCAATTATAAGTCATTCTGAGCCTCACGAAGGTTAAGTATAGCTACCTTCATATAGTAGCCAGACGTACATTACTTAAGCGGTAAAGCGTTACTTGCACCTACCAGTCTACGCTAGCTAAGGTAGAGAACAGCTCACCCAATCATACCCGATCCACCCCACACACACACACCTAATGCTCCTCCAGTGTCCTCCCACTACTTCAGATCCGCAACGTACCAGAAACGCTGAGCTCAGTTTGTAGGCCCACCAACAACTTTGTAATCTCGGCCCGGGAGGAAACGTGATCACTTTTCGCAATTTAATTCAATCTAACAAACCACGTGGAAAATTACTGTAACGAGCTCTTTCGCTTTATTAGAAACAATATTGATGGGCGTGTCCTAAACTAGTGACTGCAATCGTCCGCGAGGCAGAAATGGCTTCAAGTGTGCAAGTATTTGTGGAGTTTTGGGTGTGCTTGGTGAAGGTACTTTGGGTAACACTAGTCAGCTTTGTAAAGTTTTTCATCCCTTGCTACAAGAAGAAGGATGTCAGTAAGGAGATCGTTCTGGTCACTGGTGCAGCGTCTGGTATTGGGAGGCTGATGGCTATGGAGTTTGCAAAACTGGGAGCTAAAGTTGTTCTGTGGGATGTCAACAAGAAGGGTAATGAGGCTGTGAAGAAAGAGATAGAGTCTTCAGGTGGAAAAGCATATGCGTTTGAAGTGGACTTGAGCAAAAGGGAAGAAATCTATCAGAAAGCAGATGAGGTATGCATACTTTTCCCCCCCAGAGAACCTGAACTTTATGAGCAAAATTTAACCTTAGACTTCTGTTATTTAAGCTGCAAAAGTTTGGTATTTGTTCATTTAATGTTTGATTTTGTATTACTTACTGCAGTTGTACTAGTCGTGGTGGTTTGTGCCCTCAAATTTGACCTGTGTGAAATGTCACCTTCCACAACTTCCCAGCTCTTTTTTTTTTTTTTAACTTTTATTTAAGGGTGCTGGCACATAGCAATGCCTGGGCGCCTTTGTAACAAATTTAGTGCCCGTGAAATGCAGCTGTGCCTCACTCACCATCTACACCACTACCCCGGCACCAGCACCATCTACACCACTACCCCGTACTAATAGGGCGGGTGGAATCAACTTACATTAATTACATTAAAAAATCCTCACTTTATAAAGTAATGGATCCAGAATCTTCTCTCGCATTCTGCTCAGGAATGGATGAACGGCTATGGTTCAAACTTCGCCAGGGTTTAGGGCCACAAGATATTGAGATATTTTTAATATATGGATTTTATAGAAATATTCGACAATAGTTCACGTGGTAAGGTTAGTAAATAGAAAAGTAAAATAGAATTAAACAAAAACTCAACGTTATGGCATACATGCAAGGGTAAGAAAATGATATACAAAATATCGGCTTCTAAACTATGGCGGTAGCCGTGCAGTACTGCCGTGAAGTCCAGAATGGTGACGGGATATTTCTTGAGATGCGATCGACTTCCAGTCTTCATTCCCGGTAGGTGCTTTCTCCTAGTAGTACTTCCTGGCCTGCATAAATAAAATAACTGGGGGGGGGGGGGGGGAGCAGAAGTAAGTTTAACGCGCCCTAGCAACCGAGGCCTATTTGGCAGGGTTTTCACGCTCAAAGAGTGTGCCAGCACCCTTAAGACTTCCTTATAGCTGTTTATATAGCTACCTGTGTCAGCAGGGTCAAGTGAACAGTTTATTGAATTCAAGGGGGAAATACTGCTGTGAGAATTGACATCTATTTAAGAGAGCACCATAGAATTTTCACTTGTGTATTTTTTCAGCATAACACAAACACAGATTTCCTGATAGGTTGGTAGTGTTGTAAAAGACATGTGTCTTGCATGGCTAAATGCTTGAAGTGAAGAAGCTATTGAGGTGTTAATTTTGACCCGTTACTCAGAAGTTTTTATCTCTGCACATTTTCTTGTGAAGATAACATTTATTTTAGTTCTCAACTACACTCACTTTCAGTGTTGGCAAAGTTTGCTTGAACACACACACACATACACACTCACACAGACATGCTCAAGATGTGCTCCACACAAATACATCGACCACTTCATGCTTAGGTAAGCCTTTGTTGGCAGAAGACTAGGTGGAGTGAAGAAGACATACAAATAAGTCTTGTATGGAGAGCTACTAGAACTTATGTGTATTTCCTTCTGACTCAACATCATTGGTTCAGGGTTGGGGTCAATACTCTATAGTAAATTTAAATACAAATACTTTGGGACTCAATACAAATACTTTCATAAGATTTGTATTTCAATTACATATACAATTACTTTTAGAAATTGCCATTTTACATTACAGTAGCTAAAGTGTTAACGTTGTAAAAAGATTACACCTGACGAACTTAGTTTCTAGTTTGGGTCCTATGAAAATATATATTTCCTGCTATGCTATACAATCTTTGAACTGGCCGCTAAGATACATCATGCATAAATACACTGGAACTATAGTGTTTTCAGCAAGTATGGATGGTTGTTTTGGCGGGATATGGATTTGGTTGTAGGCGTGAGTATGGAGTGGTTGTAGGCGTGAGTATGGAGTGGTTGTAGGTGTGATGTGATTGTGATTCAGAGGCTCAGCAGTTTTTCTCTATTACTTGACAGTGCTAGATTGGATTTCCAGAACTAAACAATAGAAGGAATCTGTACAATAGAAATATGTTCCAGATCTATAGTTTATTCTACTTTCTACTAATACAAAGCTCGTATTCCTACTTATGATTAAAAAAAAATTTGAAATACAAATACAAATGCTCCAGAAACGTATTTAAATACAGCTTAAATACAAATACTCTTGTATTTGACCCCAACCCTGAGTTGGTTTATCACATAGTGTTGTATGTGCAACACTGGGTAGTATCAACTGAGTAGAACAATAAAATGATAGTGTGACGATGATAGTGATTTTCTATTACACTATAGAATTAAACAAACTAAGACCAAGAAATGAGGGGCGAAATTAAAACTGTGCATGTAGACATGTAGAGTAACTATTGTATTTGTCTGTGGTTGCTCGTCAAATGCTGTTATTTTAGGTTCGTGATGAGGTAGGGGATGTCACCATTTTGATCAACAATGCTGGAATTGTCACTGGCAAGCCTTTTTATGAACTTCCTGAAAAAATGGTGGAGCTGACCTTCAATGTGAACACTATTGCACACCTGTGGGTGAGTGGTGTGTGTGTGTTTGTTTACTACAATTGAATTGTTTAGTGTGCTGAACAAATTCGTTTATAAGTGACCACACACAACAAAATCAGGCACAACAGGGTGCATGTAAACGTCGGGAAAGATCGATTTACTTCTTACAAACGTATTAAGGAAGTCTGTAAATTGGAATGGTTAGGTCGAGTACGTCAGCAAGGGTTGAAACTATGGCTATAAGTCTTGGAGAGCTCAATATCTGAATGCTGACAAAGGTGTAACTGCAAACAAAAAAACAAAAACAAAAATTATGCCCCCCCCCCCCCCAAGCCTGTGAATGTAAGCGCCTACTTAGTACCAGGTAGGCACCATAGGTACTAACTTAGTTTGAAGCAATGGTAATGGTTGTAAAGACTCCTTGTGTTTCCCCCACTATTTTTGAAGCCTGAACAGAAGTGCTATTGTCAGCAATATATAATGGTGGTGGTGCCTTGTGCAAATTTTTGCTGTGTATATATTTGGAGAAAAAAGATTGGGTATACGTATGACAGTCTATTATTCCCTCCTCAAATTAGTGATGAGGAATGCAACACTAAAGTAATAGTAATAATAGCAGCAATAACAATACCATTATTACTTCATTTTATTATTATGATTATTATGATTATTATGATTATTATGATTATTATTATTATTATTATTATAACCAAAATAGAAATGACAAATAGTAACCAAAAACAGGATAAATAGGCCCACACCTTAAAAACTGAATTTAATTAAGTATTACCTTGGCAACAGTATAGCGACATGATACAAAACAAATTCTATATGTAGCTCAGAACAACCCTTCAACTCACTCACTGTGACGTCATCTGAAGTCACATGATGCATCTGTGACATAGTCCGAGGAGTCACATGATGCATCTGTGACATAGTCCAAGGAGTCACATGATGCATCTGTGACATCGTCCGAGGAGTCACATGATGCATCTGTGACATCGTCCGAGGAGTCACATGATGCATCTGTGACATAGTCCGAGGAGTCACATGATGCATCTGTGACATAGTCTGAGGAGTCACATGATGCATCTGTGACATAGTCTGAGGAGTCACATGATGCGTCTGTGACATAGTCTGAGGAGTCACATGATGCATCTGTGACATAGTCTGAGGAGTCACATGATGCATCTGTGACATAGTCTGAGGAGTCACATGATGCATCTGTGACATAGTCTGAGGAGTCACATGATGCATCTGTGATATAGTCTGAGGAGTCACATGATGCATCTGTGATATAGTCTGAGGAGTCACATGATGCATGGTAAAAATGGATTTGGTGTGTGGGTATGAGATAGAATAAAGTAATAGGGAATGTGATTTGTATCAAATCAATGTGAGAAAAAAACAAATTATACTTGGAACTGATCTACATGATTACTAAATATTGCTAGCTCTTCGTGATTAAGTTTAAATGATTATAGTATTTGCTGAGTATTTTAAAGAATCTGCATATCAGTCCGTTCAGTTTCTCATATTTACAACTTATCTTCTCTTTTGTTTGATGTGCAGACTCTGAAAACATTTTTTCCAGCAATGAGGAAGAACAACCACGGCCATATCATCACGATAGCCTCAGGTGCTGGCATCTTTGGCATTGCCTCACTCATGGACTACTGCAGCTCCAAGTTTGGAGCGGTTGGCATTCATGAATCTCTTGCCAGTGAACTGAGCGTGCTCGAGCTGGATGGTATCAACACCACTTTAGTGTGCCCCTACTACATTAATACTGGAATGTTTGATGGAGTCAAGACAAGGTGAGGAGTGTGGTTAGTGGACACTGAGATTGAGCAAGTTGGTTGTGACTGTCATTTGCATTTGCCTTGGATGAGTATGTGTAGTGATTTAAAAACAACAACAAACAACAATCTGTGGTTGTTGATTATAACACTGTTGCTTTAATTTCTGCTGAGCAATTGGTTGCAAGTGCTCTTAAGACGTGCTCTATCGCTAGGAACTGAAGAATGATGATCTTTATGCAAGACAATATATAACTAATGAACCATAAGATGTGCGATATTCCAAGAATACCAACAGCAGCTGCAATACGCACTGGCTCATCACCAGGTGTTCATCACTGACACTCAACGAGACATCTATGCTTCACACCCCCCATTTTCCTCCCAGTCTCCGCTCACCATCTTTCTCTGAATGATGTAGTGTTCCCACAAGCAGTTTGCAGTTCATTAAAGATACAGTCATAGCACATGTGACTCAGTGTAGTAGGGTAATTGTTATTTGGCTTCACTAACTTGGTGCCTTCTTTCTAACCCACCGTACAAAATAGTCTTAATTTATAATAAAATTTAAAAAAAGGAGTTGTACATACCGTATAAATACGGGAAATGCTGAATCTTGATTGTGTTATGCTCGCTTGCCAATAATAATAATATTTAGTGCAAGCCCTCAGGTTCTTTAATGCTCCTCTACTTAAACTTGCCTTGTGTATGAATCACATCCTCTATAGCTAGCACAGCTGCACTTCACTCTGAATGGCTCTTAACGATTATTTGCTCTGACACCTCTCTATCAAGAACCATAGTGAAGTTTAACAGTTCTGGCTACAGAGGATGTGATTTGATATATTCACAGACTGACACCTGGCAAGATTCAAAGCGTCGTGTGGAAGGTATTGCTGTTGTTGTGTATACCTATCAATTAGGCATGTAGTAACACAATGGGGTCAAACATGTCGCTATGGTGGAATGGAATTACATTCTAGTTCAGCGACACTTTAGTAACAAGAAACCAACACTTGCTACACACAAGGGCAGACCTTGTGAGCATTGTGCAGACTCCCTCTCAGTCCTGAGCTAATTCTTGCAAGACTTTATGTATATCAGTGTTATGTTCTCTCTCACATCTTTCTGCTTTAAAACCAAGTGAATGTGAAAAAAACCAAAAAATGTTTAATAGATTACAATTTACAGGATAATCAGAACAGGAGCACATCTTTATTACAGTTGGTAAGGTGTAGTCCTGGGCATAAACTATATCATTCGGACTTTTGTGTGAAGTTAACTCTTCCCTTCCACATACGTCCCTTTCCCTCCACACGTGTGGTATGAAGTTGCTTCTAGGTTCAGGTGATAAAGGAGGAGGAAGAGGAGGGAAGGGTTACTGCTCTAAGAGCTTTGGTACCTTCAGCTCATGTTGTGCTAGTTCTATCAGCTCCAAAGATTGCAGCATTGCTTTGTCAGAGAACTTATTGGGCCTCTCCCTGAGCTGGCTCCACCTCTCAACTCCCCTAAACCATTCCTAATAAAATAGCCATGCCTGTAATAACTACTGAACTATGATCAAAGTCAGTAAACTAGTGTTAATTACAGCTCCAGGGGTTAGACCGCAGTTCGTGGAACACAAAGTCTATTCTATTGTGGATAAACTGTGCCATGTCAAGGATTAGCTATCACATCATTATCTTAACAAACCATACTTTACCAGGTCACAGCTATAATAATAGTATTCTCTCTTCAATAGGGTGCCCCTGGCTCTACCCATCCTTGAACCAGACTATGCAGTGAGTAAAATCATGGCTGCCTTCCACTCTAACCAGTACTTGTTGATGATGCCAAGGATTGTGTACCTCTTCTACATTCTGCAGAGGTAAGGGATCGCCAGTTGAGACAGTGAGTGATAAAAAGTGCGGGAGAATTGTAGTAATTTACATCTGTGCTTACCGTAAGGCTAAGCAGTTCTGCGAATCCTAAAATCTATATTCCAGTGTGGCACTCGCATATGCGTTTTTGCTTGAACTGTATTGATGCTAGAATAGCCACTTTTGGTCGAGATGATTTTGTAATAGCTTGCTAGTGTATAGTAGCACTGAGGGTTCGCACCTTTGGTGCTATTTGATTAGGCTAGATTTGTACACTCCTGATAGTGTTTGCTTTACATATCTTGGTAATAGTAAACATTTCCACTCTAAAATGTTGAATTGATTTTTCCAGATGTCAATTCATTCCATATCACACAGCTTTGTTCATGTTGATTGACCTTATAGGCTATAGTGAGTGTGTGTGTGTGTGTGTGTGTGTGTGAATGAGCCATTTGTGACACTTTTTACTGAGATAAAATGAACCTTTCCCAATCAAAGGGGTCTAAATTCTAAATAAGCAAAGGTAAAATGTAGAAGTCTCAGTTGTCGCTGGGGAATCAAAACCAGGACCCCTGGCTTTAGCCACCAGTGCTCCAGCCACTGAGCTATGACAACCCACCACTTCCACTGAGCTATGACAACCCACCACTTCCACTGAGCTATGACAACCCACCACTTCCACTGAGCTATGACAACCCACCACTTCCACTGAGCTATGACAACCCACCACTTCCACTGAGCTATGACAACCCACCACTTCCACTGGGCTATGACAACCCACCACTTCCACTGAGCTATGACAACCCACCACTTCCACTGAGCTATGACAACCCACCACTTCCACTGAGCTATGACAACCCACCACTTCCACTGAGCTATGACAACCCACCACTTCCACTGAGCTATGACAACCCACCACTTCCACTGAGCTATGACAACCCACCACTTCCACTGGGCTATGACAACCCACCACTTCCACTGAGCTATGACAACCCACCACTTCCACTGGGCTATGACAACCCACCACTTCCACTGAGCTATGACAACCCACCACTTCCACTGGGTTTTGTTCTCTGACGATAACTGAGTTTTTTTTCCCTTTGCTTATAATTATTAAGACCGCTTTGATTGAGAAAGGTTCATTCTAGTTTTTAAGAAGGGTCAGAACTTGATAGTTTTTAATGTAGAATTTTAGTCCTGTGTTACTTGGAATAATTTCTTTTCTTGTCCAATTGCAGCATTATGCCCAAGAAGGCTCTGTTAATTGCTGGCCATTACTTCGGAGTCAATACTTCTATGAACTCTTACACAGGACGCCAGAAAAAAGACTGACACGCCTCCTGACCATTATTCAATACATTTTAATTTACATGATTTTCCCCCTTTATACTGTCCATTGAGTAAATAGTGCTGATGGTGCATTATTGTGCCAGTCTTGCTGATGATTATAAAAATTCAATACTGGATTCTGATAGAGTGAAATAAAAAAGTATCATACAAACAAACAAATAAAGCAGGTGTCAGGTAGCAGCTCCCCTGGAGGTGTCACTTCTAGTTCTGTGTTTACTTCTACTGTGAGTGTTCTTGCCACTGCTTATGCTGGCCCTAGCATTACCATTTATCCCGATGAGCTCCTTGTCCCTGTTCCCCACCCAGCCCTTGGCCCCGACTTTTCCTGTATAACTTTCAAACAGGATGGGCCGTGTGTACAGCAGCTTGGGTTCTTGAGGTGTGGATGGAGACTTGGTAGGGGAAGATGAAGGAGAGGTGGACGTGGGTGACAGTTTCTCCCAGTACTGATACTCCCTGTCGTGCCAGTCTTCTCGGAACTTAGGTGGTTTAGAGACTATCAGAGGAGGCCAGGCTGAGACGAGGTCAAAGGTCAGCTTGCAGGCGTGAGTGACGTGGTGTCTCAGAGAGGCCTCAGTAGAGCGGGAAGGAACTCGCAATGAATGACGCTCCAGAAATTTGGGGAAAATCTGGGGGGGAAAAAAGTATGTGCAAATGTGTAGTAGAAAATGTTGAACCACACACACTAGAGATTAAAAAACAAAAACAAAACAAAACATAAGGGATTCCCCAATTATTCAGTACAGGACTTGTGCTGGCTTTGCACATGTTGACTGATGAGCTAGACACCACAAAGGCATGTGAGAGATTATTGGTGTGCTTTACTCATGTACTGCTTTCAAAGTGTCAACTGTAGCCATGACAGTAGACATGTCAGTGTTCATGCTCGCTACTCATTGTGACCACTTCACTTAGCAACAGTATCTCATGACAAGACTTACTTAGTGTCTTTTGGAGGGACTAGGTTTGAGTGGGTGGCTGAGAGATACGGCAGTCTTCCTGCTAACTTACTAAAGGGTTACTGAAAATAATTATGCTGATTTTTTTGTGTGCGTGCATGCGTGTGATTAAATAGTCTAGGTGTGTGCGTGCGTGTTTGTTGTTGTCATAGAGGGTAGCCTTGGCAATGAGTGCATGTCATGTCATGGATGTCCCAATTTGAATGTATTAATGTGAGGAAATTGAATTACAACACACACACACACATTCCTGGAATTTGCCATGATAGTGTGACTTAGACAGCCTTTAATGGGACACAGTTTCCAATACTACATAAGTGGCTCTCGATAGCTTCACTTACAGTACTGAAGCAATGTCTGAAATAATTAGAATATTCCAAATAACAAGGGACTATTCCAGCTCTAAAATACATGAAAATAGCAGCCACACACACACACACATACATACATACACAACATACACACACATCCTAACACTTGTACCACTCGGTAAGGGGAAAGGTTCCAGATTAGTGCTGGTCTTGGCTAGCAGCCACAAGTTACTACACTCAGCAAATAACCACTGCCACTACATTGTGCTTCAATTACTATAACTCAGTCCACCCAACATCTAGCGTGATAGCAAACCAACAGAATTCAATTAGAAATGTACACAATACAGGACATATTTGGTATACAATGCAGTTTTTAGCATATTGACAGACTTTTTGATGTACTAAAGGGTTCACAAGTTGATATTGTCTTAACAGAAGTAATTCTAGTACGGTAAGGAAATAGTGAGGGTTCTCATGGCAACTATCTAGTATTGTGAGTATAATAAATACATGTACCTATTTAGTATACAACAGATCTGGAAAAAAAAAAAAAAAAAAAATTGGCTACAAAGTTTGAAAGGAACTGTAACCAGCTCTACTGTACCTGATTTATGTCAATATAAGCGACATAGATAATGACACACTAAAGGTGTGAACCATCAGTGCTACTATACACCAGTCACAAAATCGGTTCACAGACAACAAGAATTCCTTGTACTACAATCCTCTTGCACATGCACATGCACATGAGGATTAATGAATGCATTTTACATAATATCAAATTTTGTTCACAATTTAAAATTTGAGAGTTGTCTTGCCTAGTGCGCTCACTACACAAACATATCATATTAATCCACATCATGATTACCCAGTTAGGGTGCAATACCCAGAGATACTTCTTGGCACACCAACTATAAGCCTCTAGACTAAACTTGATGCTGTCATTGTAAACACTGACTGCCTCTAACCCATACCACACAATCTGAGAGAACCCATTCCCTAAAGCTGCACGACTGTAATGTATCACTTTAATTCTAATATTCGTGCATTCTATAGCCCACAACTGTTGGTTCTTTACAACACACACACACACACACACTCGCTTTCAGCTACCTTACATTCCATATTATTTTATTAACATAAAATTCTAATAGAATTCGGTATAGTCTTTTGTTAGGCCACTCACTCCTCACTTTCACACCAGGGAGGTCATGTGACAGACACATGAGGAGAAGGCAATTAGTAACAAACATACTCCCACATTCTTCATAATAAGACAAACATATAGTCGGAAATAATAAAGCAAATACATATTAAAGGGACCATACAGTCTCCCTTTCACATCTAATTACATACTAACTCGCCTCTTGTGAAAGGTCATCACAAAGCTTCTGTGAGGACACTGCTTCCTTCACCAGAAGACCATAAGCGATGGCTAGATCATGAAGGTCACCTTGATTGACCTGCTCCTCCTCCTTGCTTCCTTTGTCTCTGCCTTCTGTGAGGCACAAAGAGAACAACTTGGAGAGTCTGGCAGCTGCCAGGGTCACCACCTTCTCCTGACAATGTGAGTAACACTCCTAACAATTCAATCAATTCAATACTTAAAACATTGTTTATCAGATCCATGGCGACAATGGGGAGCTAACAGAACCCTATTTAATGCCATCCTGAGTTACTCTGATTTAGTAGTGTAGCAGAAATGCCAACTACCTCTACAAAGCATTTTATTGTTTTATGGTAACTTCCTTGCAAAGCAAAAAGAAATCAACTGTATGATGTGGGTTTTAAGATCCTCATAGGAACACGTTCCTGTACACACATAGTAAACACACACACATATAAAGGTGCACACACATAAATTTTGTGTCAAAAAAGCTGGCTCTGTACAATTGTCTATTGAGTTCCCCATCCGTAATATACTCACCCCTCATGTAGACACACACACACACACACACACACAGAGTACACTACAGCTGTACATCATCAGCTGATAGCAAAACAATAACTACATGTATAGATGTTGCATAAACAGAATGTAAGGATTAGTATGAGTGATAGTACGGTAACCGTGCTATTCGGGATTCATAGCACATTACCCGTGCTATCACTTGCTAATAGTAGGCCAGCTCTGGAACTTCGATTTTAACTAACGCTCCACCTAATCTGTTGAAAAAAATTCTGTCTAATACAGATAGAACTTCTGCACTAAAGAATGACATAGTCTCCAACTAGAAACAACTTGAACTGCTATGTTTCCAAGGCTTTGCACACATGCGCACTTACCCATACTATTTCACTTAGCTACCATAATATTTCACTTAAGTTTCCATAATATTTCACTTAGTTTCCATGCTATTTCACTTTCCCCTTGAACAGCAATTTCCCCCATACATTTTTTTAATGGGAAATTTACTCCCGTACAATTATCTGATAAATATCACAGAGTCAGAGAGTACAGACTCAAAGCAGGCACAATGTAGTCTTTTCAGCTAGACAACAGCAGGGCAAACCAAACCAGCCACTTTACTAAGAGCAGCAGCCCCCAGCCCCTAAATGGACAGTTGCCTAAGATGATTGAACCTAAGAATTATCAGCCTTTAGTCCCACTGACTTACATGTATAACTAGAATAAAATATAGATCTATACAAGTACACAGTGGGAAGAAATCTACACTCTGCTATTGATTCTAACTCCCTGTGGTACAACAATGTCTACCTGGCACCCTTCACTACTCTTGTAGGACTCACTGTGAACCATGAGGTCACCAGTTGCCATGCTAACTAACAATAACACACAGAGTTAATATTATGGGAAATGAAGTTGTGAATACTTCCTCCCATGCTTGTTGTCATTGACTGCCAAATATAAACCCAATTATCACTGCCATCACCACTACTACTACTACTACTACTACTGCTATTGCTGCTACTACTACTACTACTGCTATTGCTGCTACTACTACTACTACTACCACTACTACTACTACTACTACTACTACTGTAGTCTTTTTTACACCATCAAGATAATCAATGATATAATAGAAATTAACTGGCAATTGACCCAACCTCTAACACCATTGAGTGTTCACTAACCGACTCACCATGATCAAGTTGCCAACCATCTGCTGAGCCTGCAACTGTGTCAAGCCACCCTGGACTGACCGGGGAAGCTTCTTTATCAGATCAGCTATCTCGTCTGCACTCCCAAGGAAGAAGTCCTCGTAGGTGGTGGATAGCCTGGAGGCATCCTGGCCACCAAATGAAACCTTAAGGGCAGATTGAAGCTGATGGCTGGTCATTCTGACAACAAGAGAACAACAAATCCACCAATAACAACAAATAGCTCATGAGGATCATATGACAGATGAAGAGCAGCCACAACAACTACAGCTAGAGCTTACTGGCTTGTGCAGAGACAAAAAACAGTACCAAAGAATGTGTGTACGTATTAGGAGTGCTCACTCTGCAAGCTCTAGGGCACATGTAATTTGTAAAGTTATTAAGAGTTTCCTCAATCTTGCCAGTGTTTGTTTGTGTATGCGTGTAACACAGTACGGGAAAAGGTTGCGCTCATCCAGTGACTACAGAGGGTGAGCTGAGAGGTGTCAAACTACACAAAGCCTACACAATAACAACACTGATAAACCTGCTTCCCTTTCACTTGCCACATGACCTTGTCAGTCACCTGTGGAAACCCTCACGCACCTCTTCAAAGCGTCTTCCCGCTCCAGGCTCCTCTTAGTCACCTCTGCTTGAACCTTCTTCATCTTCTCCAGCGCCTGCGCCGCCTTTTCTTCGAGTTTGGTGTTGGCTAAGGTTAATTCCGTGGCCAGCAAGGTTTCTCTCTTCCGGACTAAATCCAGCTCATCCCTCTTGGAAGCCAGTAGATGTTGCAGGCGACTGTTCTCAGACTGGAGCTGTGCGAGCTGCATCTCTTGCAATGACCGGACTTGCTCCAACCTGGTTACCTGCTCCTTCATTTTCTCCACTTCCAGACTGCACGATGTGTTCAGTTGCTCGATGATGTGCTCCTTCTCGTGCAGTGTGTGATAAAGCTGCTCCAGCTCCGCCTTCAACTGCTCTTTCTCAGTCTTGTCCATCCGAATCTGGTTCAGCATTTCGATTCTGCTTTCGTAAGAGAGCGGGTAATTAGCCACCACCTCTCTTGTCTTGTGCAGTATTTCAGACGCAGTGGGACGCTCTGAAGGGAGATTCCTCAGGCATCGCTTCGCCAGTCCAATAAGGCAGTGACTCTCCCCCAATCTCTTCAGATACTTCTCTCTTCTCTGAACCTCCGTGAGAGGATAAAGGTGTCCCGGGTTGAGGGGGTCCTGCTGGAGGTACTCGGATGCAATCGGCCACTCCCCGCAGAAGACGTGAGTAGTGAGGACGCCAAAGGAAAAGCAGTCCAGCTTGGTGTCATAGTGGGGGTTGGCGGTCAGTGTCTCAGGAGGCATGTAGCTGATGGTGCCCGGGCAAGCCGTCAACCGCCTGGTCTTCTCTGCCGGAGAAATATTAAGAATCTTGGCCATGCCCAAGTCAGATATCTTAGCTGACATATTGGGCGTGAGGAGGACGTTGTTGGCTGTGAGATCCCTGTGAATAATGGGAGGCTGGTGGGTGTGGAGGTAGTGTAGCCCTACTGCAACATCATGGAGGATGGAGAAACTGATTTCATCTGGCAGTCTTTTGTGCTGTTCAATAGTGTCAGAGAGAGCCCAAGGAATGAATTCCATTACCAGAATAGGAACATCTGTCCCACCTTCCTCATAGTGGAGCCCCAGAAACTGCACAATCTTGGGATGTCTTAACTGACTCAAAAGTTCGCACTCGACCCCAAATCTCTCTAACACTTGAGGCCCAATGGGCAGTCCCTGGTCGTATAAATTTCTGTGGAGTCGCTTGCCGGCGCACTTGAGGCCCTTGTAGGTCAGTTCCAAGACAGACGAGTACGAGCCCATTCCCAGCTGTTTGCCCGACACGACGACATCGTTTAGGAGATACTCTTGCAGAGGGTCGTGTTCTTCTTCCTCGCTGCTGTTCGACATAACGTCGTCGCCAGATATTTCGTAAGACATCTAGCTTGCAGACTCGCTTACTGCGCACGCCAACTACGACAGTGCCTACCACAAAACAAATTGGAAGCTGTGTAGCGAACAAACAGTTAACATTTCATTTGTTTTAACTATCAAAATAATGCACACCAATACAAAGAAACAAACGGTAATATTGTGTAGCTAGCTGTGATCATTAGTAATCAATCTAGGGTTGAGTATCATGTGAGTATCATCAGTCATCACAGGGATATTACTTCGTGTATGACCGTACTTTGGTTGTATTCATGTATTAGCATCTAAGCGGCAGTTTTGCAGTATTCTGGTTTGTGGTGGAACAGCTGGTTTACTGTATGAATATTACTTTACCAAACAATAATGATTTCTCCTAGCTCCACCATCCAATATTTGGGAGTATCTTTTATTGGGGTGTTATAGGTTACCAAATTCAAATTTGAGGCCAATAGTAAAATGTTGGGCTACCATTTGTGTTTGGTGAAAGAATTTCATACTGCTTTAGCTATGATTGTTGCTATTTGGATGCTAGCTCGTAGGAACCATTGATAAAGTTAGGCATTGACACTATAACACTACACCAATCCTGCGGGTTGTCTCATTTCCCTGGCTGTGTAATTACATTCACAGTTCCTGTAGATTCACTGAAATATCTATCCTGTTAGCTAATATTAGCTAGTTCTGGTCACAGCTTGTGACTTCCAAATTATGCCACTTATGAGCAAATAAGAATTAAGGAATTTTTTGTGAGAGTACTAACAACATTCAGAAGAACGACTTAATAACTGGCTTGCTTTCCTCTGGCCGCCATAACAAAGGAATGTGGTACCCAAAGGCCGCTATTCAGGACACATTTTCTAGTGCTGATTCTTACTCTTTTAGACAACCTTCTGTCTGTTGTTAGGAGCTTAGAGGTGACCGCTATTTGAGTGCTATCCAGTATTAGGGTTGTCTGGATGGAGAATCTACTGTATTTTCACTTAAGTTATTTCAATTACTGAGGAAGGTTCTGCAGAGTTGAAGCATGTAATAATTACTATGAGAAAATAAATATAATAACTAAGTAGATAATAATAGATTTACACACGCAAAATGCAAATTAATTAGTGGTTATGCACACCTGGCAAAAGCCAGGATGCCTATACACACACATACCATTTGCATTCTAATAATATAATCAACAGCCTCCAAAATATGGTAAAGGGTAGTACAGTCGCTGACTAAACATTGTTTACAAATTATAACACACTCTAGCTATTTGCTGTTTGTCTCTACTGTCCTCTCAGCTGAAGTCTTTATTCAATGATGTTCATGTTGCGTCGCTGGTACACTTGCCTCGCGACAATCTGGAAGAATAGAACATTAATAGCAGCCCAACGGATATGCACATGTACAACTTCTTGTTTTATATCTGTATGAAGCAATTCAGCAATTCTCAGAAGCCAAGTGCATAACTAACTGTGGTTGGCAAAAAAAACAAACAAAACAACAACAAACAAACAAGTTTCCACTCGGAAATAGGTTAAACGATACTCGTTAGTGGGTGGTAAGGTGGCTTTGTATCATATACTTCTTACAGGTCACTTCACTCAATTTTGTTTTTATAGTATAATAATAATAATAATAACAACAACAATAATAATAATAATAATAATAATAATAACAATAATAATAATAATAATAATAACAATAATAGTAATAATAATAATAATAACAATAATAAGAACAACAACAATAATAACAACAATAATAATAACAATCAACAATAATATAACAATAACAATAACAATAATAATAACAACAACAAAATAATAAGGGAGGGAGGGATTATGGGATCATGAGTATTATACAAATTTTCTACAATGAGCATGTGCAGAACACTGGGAATGGAATTCTGGGGACCTAGGTGGCAAAATCCAAAGAATCCAGATTCCTCAAGACTCTAGAATTGACACTACTGGCATCATATAGCTTCAGGTGGTGTAGTTTGGGGCTAGCAACATGAAAATATAATACCTGAGTTATACTAGCAATACAAGGCAACTGGACTAATAACAATAGTAATAATAAATAAAATAAATAAGTTATAGTTAAAGCATGAGCGCTTAGTTTCTAGTCGATTTATTGCACGACAGCCCGAGGACTGAGTGCGATAAATGTACTAGGCACTAAGCGCTCATGCTTTAACTATTTTAAATACCGGGCAAGTGTTATTGCACACTTGCCAAGTTATTACACCTGACAACAATATAGCAACGGTATTTAAATAAATAATAATAGTAAGTACTACTACTAATAAAGTAAATAAATAATAATATAATAGCTAATAACAGTAAATAAATAATAATAATATAACAACAGCACTGATAATAACTCACAATAGTAATTATTAGCAACATACCTGGAATCTAATTTGCCCATTCCAATCTGGCATTCTCATGATAAGCAGAGCCATATCTGGCCTCTCTCTGAACCTATCCACTAAAGGTTGAAGTCTTCTGGTTAGCTCATCAGCCAGGTCAGGATAGATCTGCTGTATATACTGCCTGAAGTCATCCAAGGCAGAAAAAATCATGTTGATAGCCAGGGAGCCCGTGGTAGTTTATCTGGAGCAGCTGGAGGTAAAGTGGGGGGTGTAGCTGGAGTTCTGTTGTAAATGGAGCAGCTTGAATTAATATTATAAGTATAGGACAGGGTCGGTAGTTTGTAGGAGTGGCTGATCCCCCCTGGGCATGTGCAGTACATGGCTGTGATGATACACTGCTCACTGGGGTTTCTTACCCAATGACCCTTTACCAATGGCTGTGATACATTGCATTGCTCGCTGGGCTTTCTTACCTAGTGACCCCTTACCAATAGCAGTCCGGCTTTCTCATTGACCACTCACTGTCAATGGCACCAGTCAATTGCTGGTATTACAGGGTAGAAACAGACCCACTATTCTGACTTGGACTCTAACTTCTTACTGAGTATTCTATTGCCAAAGCCTAGGGAGAAAGCAGCAACAGGTGTACTACAGTACAGTAGAACCTTAGCTATCAATACTGGATAATCCCAACTGCTGCCAGGTTGAGCCCCACCCCTTAATGCATATACTCAATAATCTGAACTTTTCACTAATCTGAACACCCTTGGTCCCTTAGTGTTCAGATTACTGAGGTTCTACTGCACTTCAATGAAGTGAATGAAAATACACAGAAAGGACAGAGATACTGAGGAGCAGGAGAGGTAGACAGGAGGAGGAGAAGGGAATCTTTCTAATTTGTGCAAGTCAGTACATCAGGCGCCACTGTGTGGCGGGTATTTGGTAGTTATTATTATTATCATTACTATTACTATGATAAGAAATATAAATAACAATTGTTAACATGTAGAGGTGCCATAGGGTCCAGTACATGTTCACTGAAGTCCACACTGTGCTGCTGGTAGAAGTGCAATCAGTCCCTCAGGAATACCTGGAAGAGAAGAAACAATGATAAAAGGCACTTCAGAAAGCAACTCTCATTTGCCTGCATGCATGTCTTGCATTACACGAGCATCCTTTTGCTGAGACATCTATTTCTTCTTATATAACCAGTAACCACTTTGCCATTATGGATTGAGAAATCTACCATTCCCAGTGAATATTTCCTGTCAGTTATAACTACACAAGAGCAGAAGTCTCTGATGATAACTGAGAAACCAGCCTTGCAACTAGACGTTGATTGTGCGCGAGTATTTCCACTTTCAATATGTGTGTGTATCTATATAATAATACACCCACGTGACGACGATGTGTGTATTCATGAATTATTCATGTAAGGCAACTAAGCAGCGGGTGGAATAGGCATGGAAAGTCGGCGGTAAGTTTCAAAAAGGAAGGCAAAAGTATGAAAGAGAAGGCTAAGTTTTGCAATACCTAAGTAAGTCCGCAATCATGATAGAAGGACAGAAAGATTCAGGATAGGTAGACAAAGGAGGAGAAGGGACTCCATGACTCAAGAAGAAAGAGCTGAAGAAAGGAAAGGAGGGGGATAAGAATAGCTGAGATAGTGCAGGAAACTGAACTGATGTAACATTATGCAATGGTAGAGAATGATAACAACGAATAAATAACTTGTGCTATTGCATTTCTTACTTTGCAATATGTCAAGTGCCACTGTGTGGCGGGGTACTTGCTAGTACATGCATTTTGTGTCATGGCTTGTTCAAACTGTCCAATCAGTTAGGAAGTGAATAAGTGAATCTTCCAATCAAAAATTAGTTTTTAACTACAGCATAGAGCCATGGTACAGGGCGGGTAAGGGTTTCCTACAGCGTAGAGCCATGGTACAGGGCGGGTAAGGGTTTCCTACAGCGTAGAGCCATGGTACAATTTGGTTGCACCACACCATCCAATTGGTACGGGATTTACACTATCCTCGGGGTGTTGAGCAATCTCATCAGATGGTTCGAACGTAACACGGTACAAGTTTTCATACCCACCTCATAGGAGGTGAATGAGTGAACTGTCAAATCAAAAATTAAATGTTTATGTGATTCCTACAGCCTAGAGCTATGGTACAGGTCGGGTGCACCACCCCATTTGGTGAGTACAAGATTTATACTCTCCTAGGGCCGTCGACCCTAAGTCGCATAAATCCAGCATCGACCTTCACCTTGAGATGTAATCAATACTTGTGCAACAGTTCGTTCAAACTGTCAACAGGGAACAAATCTCAAAGGTATCAGTGTAAATGGTAAAGGGTAGGTCACCCTTAAAGTATATATATAGTACTTATTACATGAGTCAGAGTGTGATATGGTGAAATATTTCACGAGCAGGCTAATTTATTTTCACGAGCCAAAGGCGAGTGAAAATAAAGCCTGAGAGTGAAATATCTAGCCATATCACTCTGACGAGTGTAATAAGTGGTTTATTCCACACTAGATATCTTCACTGGAGTTTTTGGTAACTCACAGTGTAAAGTTAGGTGTAAAGTTAGAAAACTCTTGGTTGGTACGGACTTGGGAGCTAGATTTTGGGTAAATAAATGTTCACCTTTTAGGAGGTGGGGCTAGGATTGAGCTATCTGATTGGTAGTCTAACTGAGCTGGTGGCATAGTCAATGTCCAATCACTAAAGGTCTACTGACCAACTTAAAGCATGCTCCTCTTCTCAAGACCTACCAACTTTACCTGTAGTGATAGTATCGTTATGTTGAAAGGGCAAAATATGAGAGTGGCACTACAGACAGCAAAATCTATAGGTTTAGAAATAACTTACGCTTGTAACGGGTAGTGACTGATATCCATCTGTCCAGCTTCTCCACCATCTCCTCATGCTGACTTTCTTTGCTCAGGTTCTGGTCAAAATATAGACCTCTCTCCAAGCATGCCTGAAACATTATAGAACAACTTGGGTAATAATAATAACAACAACAATAATAATAATAGTAATGATAACGACAACAACAACAACAATAGTAATGATAACAACAACAACAATAGTAATGATAACAACAACAACAATAATAATAGTAATGTCATTAATCCTTATAATAATAATACGCTGTTTGTGTGTGTGTAATGACGACGACGGTGTGTGTATAGTCCACGAATAATTCAGGAGGTGAGCCCGGTTGGTGAATCATCACCTTGAACTGAATGGGCAAAGTATCACCACATTCAGTAGATGGTGATCAAGGAAAGGAAGGTGATTAGAAACGATGACTAATTGTAGCAAAAAAAAAAGCAGCCTGACAGAAATGGCAACAGCTTCACAAAGCCTAAGTCCACAAGCATGAAAAGGACAGAGAGCTTGAGAAGCAGGAGAGATAGACAAAGGAGGAGAAGGGACTCCATAATTGATTTGAAGAAAGAGCTGAATACAGGAAATGTTAAGAAGCACTGAGATGACTCAGGAAGAAAGAGAGCAGGAGAGGGAAACTGATGTAACTAAAAAAAGTAGTAGATAATAACTAGTGATGTGCTTGAACACAAATGGCGAGCGAGCCTAAAACAACACTATTGTTAAACAATTGATTTTAACTTCTCAACACTAAAGCTACTAAACAGAAGTCGAGTTTTTTAAAATTACGTATATACAGTAAAGAGGATTCAATGCCATAGTAACCACTCCCCGCAACTGTTTGAATTGAAAAAAAAAAAAAGCAACAAAAAATAAGTCAAGTTATTTAAACGTTTTCTCTGTGATGATAATAGCTGTAACACACAATACTTTCACACTTAACTGGACATACCTACACAAGGCTTACTTTTGTGGTTAGTCTAGTGGACAATGCATTTTCAAGTAAATACTGTTGCATAGGGCTTATGACAAATAGCTATTAACTTGCCACCGCCACTAGCTCGAATAGAAATGGAACTCCCGTAAGTTTTTTACTTCTAACTGACCCGCAAAATTCAAAGCACTAAACAATTCAATTTCTAGAACGATATGGGTAGTGATCGAACCAGAGAATTCTATTTAGTGACGTTTGGGACGGGGTCGAACACCGAGCTAACACAAAAATATGTGAGGGTCAAAGTACATACGTACATCCAAACATATATATAAACAAACAAACATCCCCGATTTTCAATTGTGTTACCCCTGTAAGTGTCTTGCTCGCTCGCCAATAAGAATGGGTACAAAGACCTTAAGCTACTGCAGTCCTAATTTTCAATAGGTATTACATCAAGCACCACTGTGTGGCGGGGTAGTTGTTTGTAATAATAACAACAACAACAGTAATAACTAGTGGTGTGCTTGAGCACAAATGGCGAGCGAGCCTTAAACTACACTATTGTTAAAATATTGATTTTAACAACTAACATTCAAACTACTAAAAATTACGCATATACAGTAAGGGGGATTCAATGCCATAGTAACTGCTCCCCTCAACTGTTTGAATTGAAAAAGAAGCAACAAAATCAAGTCACGTTATTTAAATTTTTCTTTGTGATATTCTTAATAGTAGTTGTAACGCACAATACTTTCACACAACTGAACATACGTACGCAAGACTTACCTTCGTAGTTCGTCTAGTGGACAATGAATTTTCAAGTAAATACTGTTGAGTAGGGCTTGTAACTGTGACAAATAGCGTATTAACTTACCACTGCGACTAACTCGAATAGAAATGGAGAGCTCCCATACGTTTTTGCGTTTTAACTGCACCCGCAAAACAATTCAAAGCGGTAAACAATTCAATTTATAAGGTGATACGGGTAATGGTCGCTAAACAGGAGGATTCTGTTTAGTGAAGATTGGGACAGGGTCGAACGCGGAGCGAACACAAAAATACGGAGGGTCAAAGTACAAAATGACATACATACGTCCAAACATATATATAAATAAATAAATAAACAAACATCCCCGATTTTCAATTGTGCTACCCCTGTAAGTGTCTCGCTCGCTCCGCTCACTCGCCAAATAATAATAAGTGACAAGGATATTATTGATGTGCAGTGCATACCTCGATAAGATCTTCTGTTTCAAGTTTTTCGACTCCACCCTCTAGCGATATTAGCCAATCACAGCGGTAGACGTATAAGAGATGAGTGCTCAGTTTGCGAGCTGAACCGACTCCCCAGCCTCTTAACAAACTATTCTGTCAAACAACAAACAAGAAGTTGAATACACACGCGAGTAGTGACTCAATCCCCAGTGCACCACAAGATATGCACTCTAGAATGACTAAGAACTAACCTCTACAGTGGGCATTGCATAAGATTAATTAAAGAAACAACAACAACAACAACAAATGGAGACAATATCTATATAATAATACGCTTGTGTGTCAGTAATGACAAGCGACGGTGGGTGCATTCATGAATAATTCACAAGCTTAAGCAGTTTGGTAAAGCATCGTCATTACCTGAATGGGTAAAAATTCAGTAGACAGTGATTAATTAGTGGGTGGAATAGACGAGGGAAGGTAAAAAAAAGGCGAAAGTATGAAAGAGAAGGCAAAAGGTGAATAATAAGTGGGTGGAATCGGCGAGGTAAGTCAGCACAGTAAATCGTCGAGTAAAGGCGGTACTTTCAAAAAGGAAGGCCAATAAGTTTCGCAAAGTAAGTCCACAATCATGATAGAAGGACAGAGAGATTCAGAAGCAGGAGAGGTAGACAAAGGAGGAAAAGGGACTCCATGACTCAAGAAGAAAGCTCAAAATCGGAAAAGTGGGGGACAAGAAAAGCTGAGATAGTTCAGGAAGAAAGAGAGCAGAGAGGGAAACTGACGTAACCTTAACCAATTGTAGAGAATGATAACAATGAATAAAATAACTTATGCTACTGCATTCTTACTTTGTAATACGTCTAGCGCCACTATGTGGCAGGGTACTTGCTAGTATACTCATATTATTGTAGGTGTCCATTATGACTTGGTTTCAGATAGAGAGTCAATTACCACAATAGCATGGTAACTTGCACCTAACACTAGGCTACATACCTCATTGCTATAACAATGAAGTAACAAAGGTGCGAACCCTCAGCGCTACTATACACTGGCTAGCTATTATAAAATCATCTCAGACCAAAATAATAATTTATTGGCTGTTCTATTCTTAAACAGGAAGCTTGAACAATTAAAATGGTAGATGTAAAAAGAGAAGAATAAAAAAACAGGCCAGAGACACTCACCGGTACATATTTTCAATGTGAAACTCCATTTCCAGCACTGCTAACTTCCCAGCACACAAAATGCCCCATGCAGCAGGAAATCACTTGCTCACGTGATTACGACGTGATGATAGGGGGCATTACCCACAAGAGCTAATACCTATGCAGAGCTGATTAGCCCTCAGTTTGTATGTGTGGGAGGTTTATAGTAGTCATTCTGTCATGGTCTGATTTAGGAAATTACTTACAATTAGCTGTTAATTTAGGTATGAGCTTTTTCAGAACGACAATTTAAGACCTTTTATTATGCTGCTCTTTATATTTTCGGGCTGATTTTTGAGGAAACGCGAAGCTACCACCACAACAGTAACAAAAAACAAAACAAGCCCACACAGAAGAGAAATAGTAACAAGTCTATAATGTATAGCTAATTATGTACATAACCCTAAAACTTAACATATTGAACACAATTTGAAAGATAAAACAGAATCTGCAAACTACCAAACAACGTAAACTAACAACAAAATCAACTCCACTTTGCGTACTTTTGTGTCTGACTCACTTGATGTTCAGCTGGTAGGTCCTTGAATAAGACAGACATCATCTTCTCGGAGTCTTCCTTGTGCGTGCGGCCAGAAAACTAAGCCAACAACACACACAGCAGGCACTAAAGAACTAGCCTCACCAACACTTCATCTATACAATCTACCATCAGTGACACTGTAAACAACTGCCAGCCACTACAGACATCTCACGAACAACTCCATCTCAATCAGTGTGGCACTTTACCAATACCCTCCTCCATCACTCACTGTGGATCACCCAATACATCACTGAGTCTCAACTTATTAGCAATGACGCTAGGGAAGAGACTATTTTCCCTGTCAAAGTGAGAGGATATCTCGAGTAGGATATCTTTCTAGGAAAGACTATGTCTATATAGAACTAAACAGACATCCTCTACTAGCAGGCCCTCATTACAATGTATCAAATATCTTGGTCGCATTGCAGGTGGTATCTCGCATACCATGGCGACTGGTACAGTGTCATCACTATTCAATCAACAGTGGCAAATGAATGGCTTACAGCCGTTAATAGTCAATTTACATTATTTAGTGTAAGAGATGGTATTTATGGAATTGGGCTTTCACAGGTCTACATACCGGGGAAAGTAAGATTAGTGAGAAGCCTGTGGATATAGACCAATGGGTCATTCTATTTGCTGATGATGCTTTGCTTTTGTTGTAGTTTGTCATTCTATAAATTTTTGACATTTAGTATAGAGCTCTTACAATAGCAACCCATCTATGTAGGGTATTGGGAATATCACAAATTGAACTGTGATAGCTTTTTGTCACAACATTGCATTTGGTAAATAATCATCAATTTCACTAATCACATAGTAATGATGCACAAGCCTTTACTGTAAAGTACCTGTGTGTAATCCTAGGGCTGTGCCTTTCATGGCCATAATTAAAATATAGAACTGTTGTCTGTTTGTTTTCAATTGCCTGACCACACCCCTCCCCTTCCACTTCCCAAGCAGAAGTATCTGTAGTCGCTCAATTCACAAACCTGCTCCACAATATTGGGGAAGAAGTTTAAGCCTTGAAGTTCAGTGCTTTCTCTCAATTTGGCATTCAGTTGAGTAAAAACATCCTTTATAGAAGCATTGGTATTAGCTCGCATTCTATCACGCAAGCCTGGAGTCAAGAAATGCCGAGTCAGCATCTTGTCTGGATACATATACCTAATATATAATGTTGGTTGGTGAAATATAGTTAGAATTGGCGTACGGTGCACAAGTGCTATTATACTTACGCTATCACAGGAGCAGTATATCCTAAGACAGGAATGCAAAATAAAATAATAATTGGGAGCATCTTCATCATGTCTTTGCGCGTCTACATAAAAATATAGTTCGAGTTGTGAAATATTATGGTTTTCTTCCCAGGGCTTCATACAGGATTTTTTCTGGGGGGGGGGACTTTTTTTATTCCCACCTAGGATAGTGTGTGGCTAAATAGGCTGAATAGGCCACAGAGAGGGGAGGGTGCGGGTCTTCGAGTTTGGGGGGAGGGGGAGTAATGTTGGTATGAGCTGCTTTGTTCACTGTTACACTTCAGAGGTATACGGGGATTTTTCCATAAACATATAAACTTTTGTATACGCAACAGTATCACTGACTAAAGCCTTGGTCGGCTCATGAGAATTGCCATTGAGGGTCCTGAGCTTTCGGCTGTAAACTTTGATGAAGTTCTAGAGATTTTCAAACAAAAAAAATAGAAGAATTGTGCTTTGATTTACATTTTTTAATAAAAGAATTTTGCTCTGAGTTACCATTTAGCTATAATTATAATTTAAAATTCAGATTTCTTGGGAGGGAGGAGGAACCCACCCCCCTCTGTATGAAGCCCTGCTTCCCCACACTATTAATCATAATACCAATTTTTCTCAGTTCTAACAGCCAGGTCAATGCTCAACCTCATTGACCCCGAAGAGAACTTTGACAAGAAGTCAGAACGTCGGGTTAGGTTTTCATTGAACATATATTGGCTGTTATAACTGAGAAAATTTGCAGTCATTAATTAACTCAGCTGAGAATGACTGAATCATTGAAAGAGTTTATTGTTACAAACCGTAAGCCACTCTTCCCTTCAATTAGTTTTAACTCACCCTGTAAAGGAACTGCAGCTCTTCTCTTGAGTGAGTAGAATCACAGACTCCTTTAATCATCTTTGGAGCTTCTTGCGCCTGTATTTGAGCAGTATTTAATTTTGATGTAAGAGCTCTCACACGTTTAAAATCATAATAAATTTGTTTGACTCCATTTCCAAATTGTCTAACCATGACCATGAGTTGAGTAACCATTCCCGTGGGTTTTGAAGACTTTTCTTCGTCTTGTTTGCTATTATCCTGGAAAGATGTGTGGAAATTGACATTTAAAGAAACTTTTTGTTTGGCTGAACTAGCAATGACATTCTGCTTTGCTGAGAGACAAGAGTAAGGGCAATGATAATGCTGTGAAGTCCAGCTTTCTGCAGAGTAAATTCTTTGCCCCAATGCCACGTAACATCTTCTTAATAAATTGTTATACATAATGAACCAGTTTGCAAGGCTAGAGGAGACTGCAAGTTATAGGTAAAGTATCGTTGCAGGCGGGGTCAATAATAATTTGTAAAAAAATGGCGTCCGTATTGGCTCACCAGGACAGAGTATTATATAGCTGTTCCTGCTCTCAGTTATCTACGCTGGCGGAACTCTTCTTTTGTAGACACTGTAAATTGCCCCGGTGTCAAGACTGTGTATCATCCACTATCGAGAGCTTCTCCTGTCCTCATTGTTTCGAGGCTGCTATGACAGACGCTTTGAAGTCGAAGAAAGGTCGATGTACCAGGTGCTTCCAATGTCCTCAATGTTTTACTACTCTAACTACCAGGTCAGTTTTAGTACCAGGGGAAATTCAGGGTGATCAGGCAGCACAGAAAGGGGATAAGCAAAGGACGGTCCCTGGCAAGTCTCCAGGAGGGACCAAGCTATACTACTTGTCCTGCTCACACTGCAAGTGGAGCACCAGAGATGTTGGTATTAAGGACAAGAGGTCTCCTATAGACTTTAAAGACAGGCCTAGTCCTAACCAGCCAAGATTCGATGCCCTGGTGTCATTTTACAAAGACTATGCGGTCAGTGATAATGCACTGCGTGAGAAGACTAAGAAATCAATATCGGGTAGGCGCAGTCAACGCATGTACAGTTCTCTTTTGGACCCTACCAAGTTTTCTAAAGGGATGACTGGAAGTGAGAGTCCTCCGACAAGACGTGGAAGTTCTCAACTCGCTTGGAATGAAGAAATAGTGGACAAAATGGCTGCAGTAGCTGACGACCCAAAACCACCTCCTGATGACTTGTACACAGAGGACCTAGATTTGGAACAGATCCCTTCTCTTGAGCAGCAGCTCAAAGACCCCATGTTCCAGCCACAGCTGACTAAGGATCTTGCTCCCAGCCAGTTGCGACTCACCGGGAAAAAGCTTCATCGTTGCAAAGGATGTGAGCACATTCTCATGAAAGCTGAACTCAACCTCAACTCAATTCGCTTCAAGATTCAACAGGCAGCAATGCATAGCTTTCCACAGGTACGCATTGTGGAAGCACGCCCACTAAATTCTCAGGGAAGTAGTGGTAGCACAATGGAGGCAGTACTATCCATTACTAATCCACTCAACTATGCAGTAACCCTTTCCTTCAGCCAGGTTGTCCCAAAAGATACAGAACGAGTTAAGGAAACATTGTCCAGTGTATCCGTACCGGAAGGAGAATTTTTCTTGAGTCCAAACGATGATGTTTTGGAATTTCTAGAAGGCGATGGAGGTGAATCGGATATCAAAGATGATCCTCAGTTTGTTGAGCAGCGTCTTCCTGGAAAGCTCTTCTTAAAGTTCCAAGTAACTCCTTCTGAAAGCACAGATGGGAAAGGAACTGGTGGAAAAGGTAGCGGTGGGAAGAGAGTTGTCAGGATTATGTTTCGTATGACTTTCACTCACAAGTCCACAGTTGAAGCTGATCAAGATGGTGGATCTTGTAACGTAACTGTTCCAATATTGATTAGATTATTGAGACCCAAGTCTGTTTAAAGAATGTGTGTACAGATTATTGATATCAATTTTGTCTTAGAGTAAGAAACGCATCACTGCATATAACATTGGACTGTGATGTAATTTTAGTGCTGTTGCATGCATTACAAGTGTGGTTCCCGTTAAAATGGGTAAAGGGTCAGCAAGTTTTCCCGTCGCCAGACCCTCACCATGTTATTCCGTCGTTATGTATCTGTTTTCGCTAAACCACCATTGCCGACTGGTTTCTCTTTACTTTGCCTCGTCTCTCCCCAGAATGCGCTCATATAAAGAGAAGCGGTAGGGCGCAGCGTTGAGGTAAATACGCGCAATAAATCCCTGAGGGCATTTGTCTTGGTAACCTTCCTAAAAAATTGGTGAAGATGTGCACCAAGCACGAGTTGTCCAAATTCTTCTGGCAGTTTTTGCTTTTGACACACAAGAATTTTATTCTCCAGGTTAGCGCGGTTTTACTATTATAGTAAACCATTAATCTATTTTCTCTTATAGTTTCGTCGGCCCGTGGGAACCTTCATAGAAATATTTCTTCCACTGTTTTCAATCAGCTTTCTAGTATTTATTAGGTATGAACCTAGAATTGTGTGTTAATTTAGCCATTTAGATTACCTACTGTATATGAAATCCTGCATGATTGTTGTTGTCTGGATATCTCGTGTAACAGTTCAGATTTACATTTCATGTATCTTCAGATAGTATGTGCAAGTTTTAGCTATAGCTTTTTATTGGCTAGTCAGTCATTTGCTTTGTTAGCATTCGCTCACGTGATTTAGGTATAATTGCAAGCAAAGTGTGTTCAGAGAAAATATATTTCTGCTCCAGTACCACAATTTATATTTGCAACTACAAGATTCCACTTATTTATAATTTATTATTACATTGTGAACTTATACAAGGTCCCATCTAGCTACACAGAGTTCAAGGTGTGAATTTTTATGTTTTGATAGGCCCCAATTTTAATGAAATAGTCCAGATTATTGGTTGACTTACTGTAGTGATTGGAATATAATAATAATGGATTAATCAGAACTTCTAAACTTTTAGAATTACTTATTTCCACTACAGAATGTTCCTGAATTTCAGACAAGAAGAACACTGCTTGTCTACATTTAGAAATGACAGACTTGGACTTCCAGAACCACTTGGAATGTTTAGGAATTTTGATAGTGGCTTTTATGAAATATTTTACACACCTGAAAGCCAAGCTGGTAAGGCCAAGTTACGTAGTTTTACTATTGCAACAAGTTATTATGATAGTGATAAGAATTTTCAGTATGTATTTGAATTGAAATTTTGATCAGATTATTAATTTGTAACCACATTTGCTTATTTCTGTCTAATGAATTTTACATTCTTACTCTTACAGCACGTGAAGTCATGGCCATTGTTAATAGAGCTCTTGGAATACCAAAATCACGGAGTTTTAGGACTTTTTCTTATCCCACAGAGGAAGACATGGTTATTAATCTACGTAGGCTGGATAGAAATAAAACAAGTATTAATCCTTGCCTCAGAGGAGGAGCAGGTTCAGTTAATTGTGGTGCAATTTCTGTTGAATAGTAGTGGCATACAAATGTTTTTATTTAAAGTAACCGATTATAATTGGTGAACAAGCGAAGTGAGCAAGACACTATCAGGGGTAACACAATTGAAAATTGGAGATTTGTTTATATGTGTGTGGGTGTACGTATGTCATTTTGTACACTCAAACCTCTCTTATCCGGACAGTCTGGGACCAAGGGGTGTCCGTAACTAAGAAATGTCCGTAACTCAGAAATACTTAATTTATTCAGTGTGAACCGTGTATACAATTAATTATTTGATAATTGAATTAGTATATTACTTAAAATTAAAAAATAATACATGAATCAATTTATTTAAAATATGAAGTGATTTTAGTTTGCTTCATAGACTTCAAGCTAGGCTGAGCTGCATCGTCTCTCCAACTTTTTACCAGCATAAGATGTGCAGGGTGTGTGTTGCCTTTGGACTCCAACCTCTCCAAAGCAGTATCGAAAGCAGCACAAGCTTGCGATGGAATAACTGCATTTGAAGAAGCTTCATCTTCATTTTTGGTCTCAGATTCTTCTCTCTCTTGCAAAACATCTTCTTATCTACAATTTCTTCATCGTTCATGTCCAAATATCATTCACTGTAGATTTTGGAACACCAAACTGTCCAGACACTGCCTCACTAACTTCCCTTTCTTAACTTCTGATATTATCTCCAGCTTTCTTTCTAGAGTTAAAACGCTACGTTTGGTTTAGTTACCGGACCTTACCTCCACCACCGCTGGTCGTTGAGTTCTTAGAAGAACTAGCAGCGCACTGCCTTTCAAAGAGTTTTGAGAAGAACTAGCAGCGACGCCGCCGGTCAACGAGTTCTGAAAAGAACTAGCGGTAAACGCACTAACTGCCTGTTGATTTCCCTGCTCCATCTCCACAAACAACGCTACCATCAAATACACTCGAAGTGCCACACGCGAAATATTTCCCCGATTTTATTCGTTTAATTTGGTAGCTTTCCGACTACACTGACGATCCGTACGCAGTCAATAATTTTAGTTGGTGTCCGGTAGACAGAGGTGTCCGTAACTTAGACGAACGGATAAGAGAGGTTCGAGTGTACTTTGACCCTCGTTTTTTGTGTTTGGTTCATGGTCTACCCCTTCCCATACCTCCACTAAACAGAATCTTTCGGTTTAGCGATCCTGTATCATTCAAGGAAATTTAATTGCTTACCCCTTTGTACTGGATTGTTTCTAAATGGCACAATACTCACTTAAGTCTTTTAAAAAAAGCTTACTGTTAGACTCAACACTGTGCAGTAATTTTTTAGAACTTCTTGTTGTTTTTCAAATCGCAAAATGTTATAGCGAAAGGTTACTATGGTATTGAGACCCTTTACGAAACATAATTTCAAAAACTCGACCATTTATAGTAGTTGTGAGTACTTGTTGTCAAAAGCTACTGGTAACTCAGATAGTCAGAATGCGATATTAGAAACTACAGATACCAGCAATCGGGAAATTGAGGGAAGAAAGTAGTTCTGTATTTGTTAGCTAAATTGTGGTCACAACGGCTACATACTTGTACTTTTTAGAAATGGACTGATAAAGTCTTTTGAAGTGTTTCGTTTGTGCAAGGCTCGCTTGCCATTTGTGCTCAAGCACATCACTAGTTTCATATGATGTCAAAGTTGTTAGATCACGCTAGTCAAATTATTTCAATCTTATAGAGCAGACAATCTTAATAGCTGTTGTATACAATAATGTTAATACTGCATGGGACATAATATGGACAGAGTAAGGTTAGTATAATTGTTGGTGAGATTTAATAACCAACGGAGGGGGTTTCAGTTTCTTTGGCATCCAGAACACCATCTAGAAAATATTACTAATAATTATTAGCTAAATTATCAACAGATTGTTATAGTAACTGTACCTAGTGTAAAATTAACAAGCAGAACTATAATTATTAGTCCTTTCATTTCTGATTCTAACAGAAAAAGAGCCTAAAGACATTTTTGCACAAAATCTCCTAACTTACACAATATATTTATCATTCTTAGGAATTGTGTTCAACAAACTGGATGGGAATGAGCTGACTTATACTCTTCGTCTCAATCACGAAGTTGGTAGTGCTCACTCTTGGAGAACAACTCAAACAAGTCCCACCTTTGAAAGACCTGGACCTAGATTACAAAATGAGTAATACATTTTTTGTTTAAGATATGCAATTCCTCACACTTGAATAAGCTAATGTGCTACATTTGAGTCCTTCAGTTGTACCTTTGTCTGGATTGATTAGGCATCATAATTGCATCATTCTGCAACAATTATTTTTGAAGTATATTATGTACATTAAATTTGCTCATTTTTCCTGTGAATGGTTATATCAATAATTCAGGCATGGCTCATTGTAGATTATGCTGATATTAAGTAACATGTGCATATATAATTTACAGCTATTTATTTGAAGGATTCATACATATGCAAGACTTAATTGGAGAAGCTATAGTGGAGTGGAAAGCCAACAAGTTGAACAAGTCTTATACACCAATTGAAGTCTCTGTTCGTGTAAGATTTCAACAATAATTTGTAATGGGCTGTTTCCTACCTGCATATAAAGATTTGTATAGCGACGTTTGCAAGCAAATGAATTAAAATTGAAAGTGTAGATCACCATGCACACTCGGTATAATTAGAAACATTTTATCCCTATACTATTTAATATTATTATTTTAACAAAAAAATCAATACAAAATTCGGAGCAGTCATTTATTATGTTTTTGGCGAGCGAGACACTATCAGGGACAACACAATAAAAAATTGGGGAATATTTGTTAAATATGTTAGAACATACGTATGTCATTTTGTACTTTGACACTTGCATTTTTTGTGTTTGCTTGGTGATCGACCCCTTCCCATATTCCACTGAACAGAAAAAGTTTATTAATCTTTACCTGTATTGTGGACACTCTCTGGCATGATCTGAATGTTACAGGACCTAGTTAAGTCTTACGAACTTACCTGACTTTATTTTCTATTAGAATTAGGGCCAGTGGTAAGTTATAATATGTTATTACTCTGTTTGAGCCACGCACCTTACGCCACGATAATGCTCTTACCAAGAAGTCATTCAGTAGTCAAATCATGAAGAAAACACAATGTAAGTCTTCTATTGATATATCCAGCACACAAAATATGCATCATTCCAAAATTATGTCTGTCAAATTATTGCTATGCTAGAAAATTAACCCAGTAATAGTACGGCGCGTAAGTTGCCCATTCAAAAATTATGGAAAAAATCGCTGTTCAATTGAAATCGCACGGGGAAAGTGAAATAGCGCGTAACTAATTGAAATACCTCAGTAACTAAGTGGAAACTAAGTGAAATACCTTCGTAGCTAAGTGAAATAGCACAGGTAAGTGCGCACGCGTGCAGAACCTTGGAAATGTACAGTTCGAGTAGTTTCTAGTTGGAAACAATGTCATTCTTTACCACAGAAGCTCTACCTGTATTAGATGGAATGTTTTTCAACAGATTAGGAGTTGAAAACGAAGTTCCAGCGGAAGCTAATCCTGAAGTATGGAGATAGTGAGTGAACGATATAGTATAGCTACAATTGCAAATGACTTTTTAAAAAGCTCGCCTACTATTAGCGAGTTATAACAAGTGGTAACCTGTGCTATTCGGGATCAATAGCACTCGTAAATAGCACTCGGCTTTGCCTCGTGCTATTTCAATTGCGTTACTCGTGCTATTAATCCCGAATAGCACGGTTACCAGTGCTATTACTCATACTAATTTCTAGCACATTATAGAACAATTAAAAGGGGATTTTAACGAACATATTATTACTAGTGATGTGCTTGAGCACAAATGGCGAGCGAGCCTAAAGACTATACTATTTTTATATGAATGATTTTAACTTCTAACACTGAAGCTAAATTTCGCATACAAGGTAAAGGGATTTCAGTGCCATAGTAACAACTCTCTGCAACTGCTTGAATTGAAGGAAAGAAAAAACAACAACAAAACAATACACGTTATTTAAATGTTTTCTTTGTTATATTCTTTAGCTAAGTAGTGGTTGTAACCACAATGCTTTGACACAACTGGACATGCACCTACACAGACTTACCTTCGCGGTAGTCTAGTGGACAATGTATTTTCAAGTAAATACTGTTGCGCACGGCTTATAACCATGCCAAAGAGCGCATTGAGTTACCACAACCACTAACTCGAATAGAAATGGAAGTCCTGTAAGTTTTCACCTTTTCACTGCACCAGTAAAAGAATTCAAAACGGTAAACAATTCAATTTCTAGGGTGATACGGGTACTGATCGATAAACAGAGGATTCTGTTTAGTGAATTTTGGGACGGGGTCGACCACATAACTAACACAAAAACGCGAGGGTCAAAGTACAATAATGCCTTACGTACGTCCAAACATATATATAAACAAACAAACATCCCCGATTTTCAATTGTGTTACCCCTGTAAGTGTCTCGATCGCTACGCTCGCTCGCCAATCAATACTGGGATGAATCATTTAACAAGTTAATATTTGTTATATTATAAAATAGATGTCACTGCCTCCTTCAATTTTTTACTTCATTTTATTTTATTGTACCGCATTAGTGATTTTGTCTTAAATCATATTAATTAGTGGCAACTTTATGCAAAATTGAACTCCAATATATATATATATGGATGGAAGTCCACACACGTGCTATTAATTTGAATGCCATACTTTTCTGTGGTAGTGTATGTTAATACTATAGACAAAGATAACAATTTATCGTCCCACTCTAATTCTGCTATCATTCACACTTATTTTTAACCATAGAATATTTTGTTTATAGAGTTTTCCTTATCCTGAATTTGAAGTGGATGAATTTCTGTCAAGTGTAAATCTTATTCTCCCACTAATGTTTGTACTGACCTTTCTCTATACTGCTGGAATAGTGGTTAAGGTAATTTACTAGATTATTATTGTTATTATGTTGTTGTTGTTGTTGTTGTTTTTTGTTGTTGTTACTGATTCAGTCTCATGTTCTAAAGCCAATATTATGTTAATTTAAACTTAACCCAACATTTTGACTTCTTGCCGAAGTCCTCTTCAGGGGTCAACTGAGGTCGAACTCTCCGTGGTGATATAATAAATGCAATGTAATCAGCAAGATTACTGGAGGGCATGCTTATTGTTTATTATATCCTGAAGGGTGATTGTCATGCAGCATGGAGAGCCAGCATCCTGGAAGCTCTAAGCCTATATCTCTGTTTGGTGCCATCTGTATGTGTAGGGCTTCCTCCTTGATCTTTAACTCACAATTCTTACTGGCTCTTACTGCTCTCTCTCTCTTCCCATTTAATGAGGTGATTTTGCTGCCAAGCAGCAAGTAAGCCAAGGAAGAATCGGGAGTTAAAAACCAAGGAAGCTCACACATACAGATGACACCAGACAGCAACAAGTTTAGCAGAGATATAGGTTTAGAGCTTCCAGGATGCTGGATGTCTATGCTGCTTGCAAATCACCCTCCAGGATATAATAAACAGTAAGCGTACCCTCCAGTAACCTTGCTGTTTACATTGAGTTTATTATATCATCACGGAGAGTTCAACCTCAGTTGACCCCCGAAGAGGACTTCGACAAGAAGTCGAAACGTCAGGTTAAGTTTTAAATAACATAATATTGGTTGTTAGAATGATAAAATTTGCTATTATTATTGTTGTTGTTAGTTGTTATTATTATTTCTACTATTAATAGCTTATTGCTTTTTTAAATTTTTATACACTGTTGTTTTTTTTTTGTTTATCGCTAATTTTTATTAGGAACTTGTACTTGAGAAGGAAACTAGAATGAGGGAATCAATGCTTATGATGGGATGTAATCTAAGTCTTCTATGGTTGGCCTGGTTTGTTAAACAGGTGGTTTTCCTGCTGCCATCAGTATTTTTTATCTCAATCATTCTGAAAGTAAGTAGCTATATTATGCTTATAGCACAGTAACTGACATTGGTCAAAAGTGAAATTTTTTTTTTTTTACAATACTCGTAAAATAAGCTGTCATTGTATAATATTACTGGGCACTTTTATCCTATAGTGAGCAATTTCATTTTATAGTTTCCTTTACTTTTTGCAGGCACTTATATTTGTACGAAGTGACTGGTTCCTTCTTTTCTGGCTTTTATTTCTCTACCTTATATCAATGGTCTCTTTCAGCTTTTTTATCAGGTTTGTGAATAATTAAGCAACTAGAAGTGATGTTAGCTATGTTTTTCTCAATATACTTTCTCTATTATTGTGAAGGGTGCTTTAATATTATTCTAGTGCATGGTGTGATTCTTCTCGACTTGGACTAATAGTGGGATTCATCGGATGGTTTGGTAATTTCACTCCATTTATCTTCCTGCTTATGCGATACAGATCACTTCCTTTGTAAGTCTATATGGTTTCCAATTATTCTCGATTTTTAACCTGAACTAACAAAAGATATAGTCACACATGACTTAATGCCATTTAGGCATAGTCTCCTATGACTGGTGTGAAAAATGTATGTATCTATTTGTACATGTTGAGAAATGTGTTTAATTATTTTCTATAATAGTAAAAATCAGTGAGATATGTACACTAATCTTCATCGGATAATAGATTCATTTAACCTCTTATACACTATTTGTTATTTATGTATCAAATTTAAAAAAAATCTGGTGTCTCCCTTTTCATAATCTTTTAAACAAAATTTCTATTTTTGCAGTCACTCCATTGTACTTTCATGTCTACTGTCAAACACAGCACTGGGATTTGGTGTGGAAGTCATTGCTCGCTTAGAACAGCGTAACATTGGAATCAACTGGAACAACATATTTACACCGATTTCACTTGATGAAAATTTAAGCATTGGTGTAATTTACTGTATGTTTGTGGTTGACATCTTTCTCTACATGTTGCTTGCATGGTAATTAGCAATTAGCAGTTTGTCAGCTTTGGATCTCAATCATTGCTTGCTACTGATTCATCATAGATATATTATTAATGTTCTACTAGTTTTGAGAAAATTTAGGTTAGATTAAGTGAGAAAGTCAGTAATGGTAGTCGTAGCAGTGTGGCAGTGCCCTATTTATTCAGTACTGGCAAGTATCCCACCACACAGTGGTGCCTGATGTACTAACTTGTGCAAACTATAGGAGTGCAGTAGCATAAGGTGTTTTTATCCATGGTTTCCCTCTCCTGCTCTCTTTGTTCCTCAGCCATCTCTACTCTGTTTTTCTTATTCCTCTTTTCAACTCATGAATTCCCTTCTCCTTTTCGGTCTACCTCTCCTGCTCCAGTATCTCTGTCCTTTCTGTGTATTTTCTTTCGCTTCTCAGGCAGCTTTTTCTCACCTGCTTCTATTTTTATTGACCCTTACATTCTCCTGCTTCTCTGTCTCTCTTATACCCATTATGATTAGCTACTGTAGATAAACACTCTTTCCCAACTCAGTTCAACAACTCAGTGTTCAGTTATTATAGGATACAACAATGGGTTAATAAGGCACTTAAAAAAAACAACAACTCAAAGCTGCAAGGTCCCAATGGTTTTATAGTTTGTGTGCACACACATGCAATCAACGGTTGCAGGTATGAACCCTCAGAAGATAGTTTTTTCCCTCTGATTGTATTTTCCTTGTCAAACGTTTTTCCCTATTCAGATAGTTATGATGCTTACTGGGTACTTTTTAAGGCAATTTTCTATTATATAAAAATATTGACTATATACAGTGGCATAGGAAAGGGGGGGGGGGGGGGGGGGGAGACACAATCTAAAGAGGTGATTACTTACTCACATTTACACCATTAAACCATGGACAGATACCCTTAAAGCCCCCTCCCCCCCATACCGAAACATCTTCCCACCTCTGATATAACATATCAATAAACTTAGTTGTTGTTGCTCCTTTAGCTAATAGTAATATAGGATGATAAAATAATACATAAATTGACTTAAAGCCTATTTTTATAAGCTTTTGGATGTTGACACTTTCATAACAAATCAATGTATTAATTTTTTCAGGTATATTAATGCGGTGAGGCCAAGCCATTATGGAACAACAAAGCCATTTTATTTCATTTTTCTTCCATCATTTTGGTGTTGTGCAGGCAAAAAATCGGACATAAAAGAAGTAAGCATTATGATTTAGTGTTTAGCTGTATGATATTATTTCTTATATTAGGTGCCTAAGTCAGACATTGTTCAAGATGATCCAACAGCACATGAGCAAGTTGTACGAAATTTGAAAATAGGCGTCAGCATTAGAAATCTCACAAAGGAGTACAGTTCGGTATGTTTACTTACCATGAATTGAGTTATCTATATATATTTACTAGTGTGCATGAGCACAAATGGTGAGTGAGCCTCCTTAGTTAGGCTACATAAAAACTACAGTGTAGTTTCCAGCCACTATGATTGAGTTTTAAATTACGTATACAGTAGAGACATTTCAATGCCATAGTAACCACTCGCCGCAACTGTTTGACTTTAAAAAAAAAAAAAACAACCAAAAAATAATATATGACGTTTCTAAGGAATTACCACTGGTTTGCACCTAACCCTATATTAAGGCATGCTTACTGTTGTAGTAACCAGAAAAGCTGTGTATAGGCAGCTAATATATTTTTTATTTGTTTGTAAAATGTTTCCTTTGTGCTATTCTTTAGCTAAGCAATAGCTGTAACTACAACACTTTCACGCACTTTTTTTTACTGGACGTACCAACGCAAGACTTACCTTTGTGGTTAGACTATTGGGCAATGGATTGTTGAGTAAAGAACAACACTGTTGCGTACAGCTTATAAATGTGACAAATAGCGCATTACCTTACCACTGGCACTCATTGAATAGAAAATGAACTCAGGTAAGTTTGTAAGTTTTAACTGCACCTGCAGAAGAGAATTCAAAGCGATAAACAATTAAATTAAATTGGATGATAGGGGTAATGATCAACAAACCAGAGGATTTTGTTCAGTGAAATTTGGGACGGGATCAACCTGTGACCTAACACTAAATATGTCAAAGTACATACGTACGTCCACACACATATATACAAACAAGCAAAAAAAATCCTGATTTTCAATTGTGTTACCCCTGATAGTATCTCGCTTGCTTCTCTCACTCACCAATTATATATTAAATATTTTTCTTGAGTATTCCACATCACATGAGTGTTTAATTTCCGATACTGAACGTTGCATATTGAATCCTCCAATGCTCCCGTGTGTAGTTTTTGGACAACTGAATTTTTTATGTAAGGCAAAGTTACCTCTGAACATTTAAGATATCCAATGTGTAGTAAACTAGTGGTGTTCTTGTACACAAATATCAAGCGAGCCTGCCTATTTAGGTTACCTAAAACTACAATATTGTTAGATGTATTCTCTCTCTTTCACAGGCTTTTTAAAACAATACAGAATTAAAAATATTTGGTCGCTACCGGGAATCGAACTCAGGACCGCTTGTATAGTGCACAAGCACTCTGCCGCCACTGAGCTACGACAACCATTTGGCGAACAAACACTCCAATTCTGTATTTATACTGTTAAGGGGTACTGCTATGCTACAGTCTCACTCTCAACAGACCAACGAAATTTCTCTTTTTTCAAAGATTCTTATTATTTGTTAAATTTTTCTCCTCATCTAATTTATTACTTCACAATTTCTTTCTCAACCTTCTTTTACTCATTAGATGTATTCTCTCTCTTTCACAGGCTTTTTAAACAATACAGAATTAAAAATATTTGGTCGCCACCGGGAATTGAACCCAGGAATTTCGTTGGTCTGTTAACAGTATAAATACAGAATTGGAGTGTTTGTTCGCCGGGTGGTTGTCGTAGCTCAGTGGCAGAGCGCTTGTGCGCTATACAAGCAGTCCTGGGTTCGATTCCCGGTGGCGACCAAATATTTTTAATTCTGTATTGTTTAAAAAGCCTGTGAAAGAGAGAGACAACCACCCGGCGAACAAACACTCCAATTGGACCGCTGTAGCAGTACCCCTTAACAGTATAGATACAAAATTGGAGTGTTTGTTCGCCGGGTGGTTGTCATAGCTCAGTGGCAGAGCGCTTGTGCGCTATACAAGCGGTCCTGGGTTCGATTCCCGGTGGCGACCAAATATTTTTAATTCTGTATTGTTTAAAAAGCCTGTGAAAGAGAGAGAATACATCTAATGAGTAAAAGAAGGCTGAGAAAGAAATTGTGATACAATATTGTTATGTGATGTATTTACCTGAAGAAACTTCTGTTTCCATGATGACAAAAGTGGATTTTATATAATAGCAGTTGACCATTAATTTTGCATTATCCACCACTAATAGTATCTCTCTCGCTTCGCTCACTCAATAACAATTTGTTACATTCATTGTACAATATGGGGATGACATTTTATGCTCACACTTGTATTATCACTTGCCTGTATTTTCACTCGCCTTCAACTCATGAAAATACTGATGACTCATGCAATAAGTATACATAGTTCAGTATACAGCTACTTTACCTATTTCAAGCATTTTTGGCATTAATATCAATTTGCAGTAAGGGTATTAACATTCTTTATAATATCTATCAGTGGCTTGGTGAGTCTATTAATAAAATTTTGCTTATCTGATATGTGTAGTGGTTTGGTGGAAATAAAGGTGTGAGAAAACGGGCAGTAAATAAATTGAATCTAGATATTTATGATGACCAAATCACAGCTTTACTGGGACACAATGGAGCTGGAAAGACAACTGCAATATCAATATTAACAGGTAGGATGCTTATTGCAATAATTATTGTAAAGTCAATTTCACTTACTTTTTTGTAGGTTTATATTCCCCAACTTCAGGAACAGCCATTATCAATGGATTAGATATTAGAAAAGATATGTCTAGGATTAGAGATGATCTTGGTATATGTCCTCAACATAATGTTCTGTTTGATCGTTTGACAGTTAAAGAACATCTGGATTTTTTTATACGCCTCAAGGTTATTCTATATGATTGCATTTACCTTGCATCTTACTTTAAATGTATTATTGTAGGGTATTGGAGAAAAAGATATAAAAAATCAAATAGATGAAATGATTAACAATCTTCTACTATGTGACAAAAGGAATGTATTGTCTAGTCGCCTGTCTGGTGGAATGAAAAGAAAGTTGAGGTATGACATATTATTTTTTCTGAGGAGTATGTGGCTTAAAGTGCTATAAACTACAGATTGTCAGGTCATGTATATGATTTGTAGAACTTGTTTGTTCTGCCAACCTCTGATTGCTACTTGACTTAGCAGAGTAGAGATAGCCTCTGAAGAGTATGCTACTTCTCTTAAGAGTGTCATTAACAGCGGAAGTAATTTAACATCAGCATCCAATAAAAGGGTGATACACTCAGAATTCAGTGTGCTCACTCTAAGCACTATACTTACTTGAGTTTCAAGAAACCTGTCTGTCTATCTGTGTCTGTCTGTCTGTCTGTCTGTCTGTCATGCTCTGATTTTGGAGTTAAGACAACTCAAAGTAGTCAGCTCTTGGTAGGTACTAGCTTTTTTGTGGGTAACTCCCCCCTATTGTCATGTCGGAATCACGTGAACAAACAATTTCTTGTTGCCCGCAGTAGTCTTGCTTGTAAATGACCCCCTTGCATGTTTTTATAGCATTTTATATCATTGCATGAACTATATATCGATCAGATTTCTATTGGTTTGAGAAAAATGATGTTGTATTAGGTATAGATAGTGTATAATAGTGCTGAGGGTTCACACCTTCAGTACTTCATTTAAATTCAGTTTGTATGTGTAATATTGTGACTGTTATCTACAGTGTTGGAATAGCCTTAATCGGAAGCTCCAAAGTTGTATTCCTGGATGAACCCACAGCTGGTATGGATCCTTATGCTAGAAGGGCAACATGGGACCTATTGGGAAAGTACAAGAAGGGACGTTGCATTATTATGAGTACTCACTATATGTAAGTTTTTTCTAATTAAGCTGTCAGTTCTGAGAGACATGCTGTATATAAGCCTTAACCACCAGTCTAATAAACAATGAATTAAAAAGCTACATATTGAGTTATAAATATAAGTAATTTTTCACATAATAAATTCATCAATATTTTCCAGCAAGATGAATGATATTTTTGACTAGGTAGCTGTACTGATATGTAATTCCTAGACCTCATAACTATATTTTAAGAGGGTCCAAAATATGCTAATTTAGCATTGCACATATTTATAGGGATGAAGCAGATCTACTTGGTGACCGGATTGCAATTATGGCTGAGGGAAAGCTTTGTTGTTCAGGATCTTCTCTCTTTTTAAAAAGCAGGTATTATAATAATATATTTATTATACATAGATATTTTCCTTGAGTATTTCTGCATTATGCGGTGTTCAAATATTTTCCTATATTGAACTCTTGCGTGTTGAATGCTCCAACGTGCCAAATATGGAGATGACATTCCATTCACAACACTTGTATTTTAACTTGCCTCTGGCTTGTGTAACTACTTATGTATGCTCGTGAAATATCTTCCCATAAGCTGACTCGTGCAATAAGTATTATTAGAATTTCAATCAACTGTATTCAATTTTATTACCCTTTTTTTGTTTTTGTTAACAGATATGGTGTTGGATATCATATGACATTAGTCAAGGAACCAAACTCTGATAGTTCTCTAGTAGAAAAAGTTGTGAAGGATTTTATTCCATTAGCAGAGAAAGTGACGGATGTTGGGATGGAGCTTTCCTATATTCTTCCAACTAACTCAGCTTCAAAGTTTGCTGATCTATTTGAGCAATTAGAAAGTGAGCCTCTGGTTATCCAGTAGAATTTCAATAATTCTAATATTTAATTTTTTTGTGGAATGATAGTAACGAGTCACTTATTTGTGGAATTATTTAATTAGTTGTGGCAATGAGGATTAGTAACAGTGCAAACCTACAAAATAATACTGATAGTTAAACTTAATGTTTGAGTTTATCTGAAAATATACGACAGCAATGATAATTGAATTGACAAGTTATATCTGATATTTACTAGAGGACAAGGGAAAGTTAGGCGTTTCAAGTTTTGGAGTATCTATCACTACAATGGAAGAAGTATTCATAAGGGTTGGAGAAATTGGAGAGAAGACAGAGGATATGGATGCAGCAATACAAGCTAGGTATTTATTTCACATTTACTTCTTTCTCAGCTTTTGTATTCATTAGCTAAATGTATTCTCTCTGTTTCATAAGCTCTTTTCTTAAGCAAGATAGAAGGAAAAGAAATTGTAGCTTAGCAGTGTAGCATGAGTGTAGTGGAAGCAGTTCTGGGTTCAATTGTCCTCGTGACAGCCATTTTTTCTGTGAAAGAGAGAATATATCTATATATGACTATTTCTGGTGGTTAGAGTCTTTAACACTAAATCTCAGTTATCTGACAATTCAGTAGGTATTTCACTTGGTTTAATTTTTTTTACAACATTTTAATATGAGTAAAAAAAGAAACAATTGAGTTTTTTTTTTTTTTTTGACGATTTAGTCAATACTTTTAGTATATTATGTCATTACAGAATCTGATTAGTTGATGGTTATGTTAGAAATATAATTGTACTAATTTAAGAGAGGTGTCATAGGGGCCTATGTTTTGCGCTGGTCAATTCTTATGTGCACCTGTAAAAATTTATGCTGCCTAAATTTTTATTATGTAGACATGACAAAAGTTTTGTTGTTAGAAAAAAAATTCAATACATAACTTATGATCATTACATTAGAAGAAGGTATTTTTTTGCTAATCACTAGAAAATGGCCACAATTTTTATCATGTGCTAATAAAGGGACTGCTTCATTATAACAATCTTATTCTAGCACTTTTAGAGTAAGAGTATGTTAAATCCTTAGGTTTTTCCTGGAATTTGGTATAATATTTTTCCTTAAATTTTTGTGCATGTCGTCAGGAAAGTATCAGTGAGGTATTAGTACCATATCAGCATAAAACTAAGTTATTAGTTTACATGCCACCAAATTCAATATGAGTCACATTTACATATTATGAAATTAACATGTAGCAGGAAGAAGAAGCATTCAGTTGCAATAGAAGCAGCGTTGAAGCACTTGAAAAGTCAACAGTCTATAGTTGGTAAGTTCATAGTTACATGTTAATTTTTAATACTCCCATGGAATTATTTAATATAAAAAAAAACCAACTTTATTCCTACAAAAATATCAGGAGCTTTTTGTGATGAAGAAAAAGTGGAACTATTATATGATGAGACCAAAAACCTTACGAAGTCACAAGAAAAAGTGGAACAACTAAATAGTGAGACCAAAGACATTATGAAGTCAAAAGAAGTGGAACAAATGAATAATGAGACCAAAGACCTTGTGAAATCACAGGGTAAAGTGGAAATACTTGAGACCAAAGACCTTGTGAAGTCACAAGAAAAAGTTGAACAGCTAAATAGTGAGACTAAAGATCTTGAGAAGTCACAAGAAAAAGTGGAGCAACTAAATGATGAGACTAAAGACCTCAAGAAGTCACATACTGGTATTTGAAAAATAGGAATAAGAACAACAATAAAAAAATGTATATTTTTTAGAATAATGTGCACAATTTGCACTATTGATACCCAGCTAGTTTCTTTTGAATTGAATGAAATTGCAAAAACTAAGTTATTGGCAACCAGGTGTGGTGATTTGAGCCAGTGATGTTAGCATAGTACTTGTGATACAGTAATAAAATTGACAGCCTTGATAACTTTTGGGCCTCATATACTTCCTTGGCTCATTGTTGTGAATAAAAGTAAATGTGTTCAATTGGTAATCGGCGAGCGAGACACTTACAGGGGTAACACAATTGAAAATCGGGGATGTTTGTTATCAGTATGTATGGACGTACTTATGTCATTTTGTACTTTGACCCTCCGTATATTTGTGTTCGCTCCGCGTTCGACCCCGTCCCAAACTTCACTAAACAGTACCCTCTGGTTTAGCGACCATTACCCGTATCACCTTAGAAATTGAATTATGTACCGCTTTGAATTCTTTTGCGTGTGCAGTTAAAACTCTACAACTTATGGGAGTTCCATTTCTATTCAAGTTAGTCGCTATTTGTCACAGTTATAAGCCCTACTCAACAGCATTTACTGGAAAATTCATTGTCCACTAGACGAACCACGAAGGTAAGTCTTGCATAGGTATGTTCAGTTGTGTGAAAGTATTGTGCGTTACAACTATTATTAAGAATATCACAAAGAAAATTTTAAATAACGTGACTTGATTTTGTTGCTTCTTTTTCAATTCAAACAGTTGAGGGGAGTGGTTACTATGGCATTGAATCCCCTTTACCGTATATGCGTAATTTAACAACTCGACTTTATTTTAGTAGTTTGAATAACATAGTGTAGTTTAAGGCTCGCTCGCCATTTGTGCTCAAGCACACCACTAGTGTATAATGTATATACATTATAAATAATTGGCAAACGAGGGAAGTGAGCAAGACACTATATATCACGATTGAAAATTTAAGATATTTTTTAATTGTTTGTTTATATATTGTATGTGGACAAGCCTATGTCATTTTGTACTTTTCACATTTTTTGTGTTCTCTCTTGGTAGTCAGCCTTGTCCCATACTCCACTAAACAAAATCCTTTAATTTTTTACGATTCTTACCGTATCATCCAAAGAAATGTTATTTGTATCCCTTTGAATTAGTGTGTCTCTGAATATCACAGGATGCAGTTAGGTCTTACAAGCTTACCAGAGTTCATTTTCTATTTGAATTAGGTGTAGTGTTTAAGTTATCTTGGTTATTGTGCTGTTTGTTATAGTTATACACCCTATAATGCAACAGTATTGTGTTCATTCATTGTCCAATAGTCAAGTTACATATAGAATACTATAGTCTTGTGTGTGTGTGTTGGTATATCCCGACAAGTGTGTGTGTGTGTGTGTGTAAAAGTCTTGTCTGTTACAGCAAATGCTTAGCTAAAAAATGCACAGAAAATGTTTACTTTTGTGGTTAGGCTCAACCCTGTATGATAATTCATTAAAAATGCTTGTTGTTTTTTCAAGCCACATGAAATGTGGCAAGTGGTTACAGTGGCATTAAATCCCTTTAATAATAATAAATAAAAAAATAAAAAACTCAGCCATTTTTAATAGGTGAGTATGTTTGTTTACTGGTCATTTAGATAGTCAGAATATACTACAGATGCTACCGCTACTCAAAAAAAGTTTAAGTAATCATATTTGCTAGCTAAATTCAATGGTCAACGGCTAAATATTTGTACTTTTAAAATTGACTGAATAATGCCTTCCTAAACCTAGAACATAAACCTCAGACAAACTAAATAATTGTAGTATTTTTTGTTATGTTTGTATACAGATTTAGTAATGACAAAAATCAACTTTTATCGGATGTAAGGCTTAAATTTGAAAGTGCTTTATTTTGTACAATGGCTCTCTCGCCATTTGTGCTGAAGCACAGATATACATTCTATTGCTTATAATAGGAATTGAGGCTGCAGAACACCACTAGTTATCATAGAACAGCTCAAATGGACATTTTTGAGGAAAAATTAAAAGTTACTTTTGTCTGTATATAGCTAAAACCTGCTGGTAAAAAAATGTGTGGGTTGCATGCAGACATGATCAAATATTTCATATTTCTTTTTAAAATTGAGCTAGTTCATTTACAATGACTGTGCAGATGGTGAAGAAACAACTAACCAAAGTTTGTCTCGGAAGCATAGTTCAGTATACCATTATAGTAAGTTATTTTTAAGTAAAAGTTAACAAGTATACAGATTTTACTTTTGTATTATATTAGCACCGAATAAAGGCTTTATACTTTGGATACAACAATTTTGGGCCCTGTTTACAAAGCGATTTTACTACTCCATAAGATATTATCCATCTTTAGCCATTCAAATCATATTCCCTGTTTTATTCACAATGATTGGAATTTTAGTGCTTCTTACGAATCCTCAAAGTGATGATCCACCACGATATTTATTCATAAACAATTCTGGACTGGATTCTGCAAAACGTATTATCTTTCATGCAGAACTAGATGGAATGTATTTAAACTTCTCAGTACGTATTATTTTTTCTTGTGAAGGCAAACATGTGCTTAATACTTTTAATATGATGTTCTACCTGTATTTATAGGAATTGTCTGCTGAAGATATTTCATTAACAGATTTTATAGATATAACGAGACAAGTACAGGAACTAAGGAATTTGCCGTACAAAATTAACAACATTGATGAGTGCTGTGATTATAAATATCAACTGCTGGACAAATATTGCGCCACTAGAAATGCTGTGAGTAACACATTTAGCTTGCTATTGAATAATATATGGAAGGAAAAGTTATATATTAGAATTTGAAACTATATGACATTGTTATTGTTGTTAGTTGGTCTCCTTATAAATTACAATAGAAACAAATTAATTAAAGGTCTTATCATAATTCTTATGTTACTTATTGGTGAATGATGTAAAAAGATAATTCATTGTATGATAACATAAGCAACCATATATCACACACTATCAAACATGCTTTATCTCAAATAATTTATGAACTGAGATTAATGAAGTAAAAGCAGGATATGTGACAGTAGTCCTTTTTGTCTTATACCAATAGTGTTTCCCAGGTGATGCAAATGCCTCAATTTCAATTTTTTATTTTATCACTGATGAAGGGAACTTAAATATTGCCGCAGTGTTTCATTAAATATTATGCTAACTGAAACTAGTGGAAAGTTTCAGTGCATTGTGTGATTCATAAATCTTGCCACTTGGGTTTCCCCCCTCTTTGTAAATTGAATAAAAACCTTGATATTGGGTATTTATATATAATTTGTAATGTAGATTGAATTAGATCATTGCAGTAAAATAAATTCTTCATTTGGATACAGGCGTTGTATTCAATGTCTTACGTAAGTTTGTTTGTAAAGGACAAATTTGATTGCATGCTTTTATATATAAAAAGTATGTACAACAATGTCCTTCTAGGTGCTGCAATTCACAATTCAGAATCAACTCATGCACCTATCCAACAAGCTTTGTCAGTAGCCTGACACGAAACTCTACCAATTGCCCATCCCCACCATTAGTTGGACTATACTCAAATGCTTCAGGGCCCATAGATGTGGCAAATACATTTGTAGATGAGTATATTTTAAGATTGGCTGACAATATAGGTCAGGATTTTTATCGTCAATATCAGGCTGGATTCACTACTTCTTTTCAGCCTCCTATTATAGGTGGTTGTGATTGTGCCAAGGTTGAAGGAAAGTCAGCGAGAGGATGCAGTTTGTTTTATGGATTAGGACCACCACAGTGTAATTCTGCAGAAGAATGTCCAATGTTTGGTTTGACTGACCCATCTAAATGTCCACTAAAGTTGTTCAATGAATCTGGTCTATGCAAAACAGAGCCTTCTTGCTATTCAATAGAACCTTACTCACTTGATTATTTTTTTGTAAGTTATTTATATCATTAATGATCAGCAATATTTACTTGAGATGCAGAAACCTCAAAGATTTACATCTAATCTTTAAGGAATTGATTGACAATTTACATCATATATATTAGTTGAGTGTTGGGTCTAACAGAAGTTAAAGATAGACTACAAGTTCACTCTGTAGTGTTACAATATTGGTGTAGCTAATTTTTATTATTTTAGTCGAGAATGTCTGAATTGTTAGAAATTGGGGTTTTCCTTGTGCCTTTGTTAACCTGATCATTTAGTGGGCACCAGTAATCTATTAACAATTTATCATTGATCAATCAAATTTAGGATTCATTATGCCGTAATGATGGAGATAAGAAGTGTAAACTGGATGATGAGCACATAAATCCAAGTGTTTTTAGCAACAGACGTTCTGTATCGGAAGTGTATGCAGAGCATTTGCCTACGCCATCTGTTACCATTTGGTACAATAATGGTGTAAGTTTTAAAGCTATATGTAGATTTAAATTGGTAGCTTATAACATACATAGAAAAATAAACTGTAGAATAATAGCTTTGCTATTATCACCCAGAAGTAGCATGGGACTACTATAATGTCTCTACACTATAGCTATGTGATTTTGCTGGCAAAATTACATCTCATAGTACTTAAACAATAATGAAGACACAAAAAAGGATCATCAATTGATTGAAATCAACTGCCATTAAAAAGTATGTAAATGCATACCACCTGATTTTTCCGAAACTGGTCTCATTATTGGAATTAAATTAATTTGTCAAATATTTTTGATGCCTTAGGGTTATCACTCTTTGAGTGCGGCATTTAATACATATCAAAATGTCCTCCTGAAGCAAGTTACCAAAGATAAACAACTATCACTTGTAGTAATAAACCATCCATTACCAAGGATTCCTGATCAAGTGGTAAGAAGATAACATTATTATAAACATAGATATTAAAGGCTAGGGATTGAATTGTTCTATTAAGTTTCTAATCAACTGAAGCAATTAAATTAAAAGATATTAATTTTATTATTATTATGAATCATCATCATCAACCTACTACTACTATTACTGCTGCTACTGCTAACTATCACACTATTAATATTTCCAAGTCTTATTCTATAATTACTTTTGTTGTTACTGGAGTTGTTGTGCTGTTATTTTTGCTATACTATATTTTATAGGCACAAGACACAGTTCGGGATTTTAATGGTTTAGCACTCTCTGTATTGATAGTCTTTGGTTATAGCTTCTTCATGTCAAACTTTGTAGTATTTTGTGTCAAGGAAAAAGAATCTAAGGTATTTCATTATTTAAGTACTTTGGTGCTATTGTGTGAAGTGAGTATTTGACTCCAAACAACATAATATTCTATGATTGTTTGATTGTGCATAAAAATTTTCACTTTTTTTTTTTTTTGGCAGACACTGTATATTAGCTAGCAAATGATTTCATAGCCATGTCAAAAACTGAATGGTCTTTTATAAGGGGCTCAGATTCTATTTACTGGTTATAGTCTGGTGGTTTAGCAAAATTACTGTTTTTTGGCAGACAAAAGCATCAAATTTTGCATGAATATTTCTTTCAACTTCATAAATAATATTATTAGCCTAGGTGCCCTACCCCAATTTTTAAATTAAGCCCACTAATTAAAAATGGCCGCCAGAGCATTTATTGTTATTTATGCTTTAAATATTCTGTTTTAAGGAGCATTATGCAAGAATTATTGTATAGCTAGTTAACTTGTTAAATTTCAATTTTAAAACATAGATTGATAATAATTAAACATTTATGGTTGCATTTGCAACTACACAGTGGTGAGCAGCATAGATTAACTTTGGCACAATTATATCTACTGTAATCTCCTTTGCAGGCACACTTAAAAAAAACAACTTCTGATATGGTAAGCCAGACCAGTTGCCAACACCGTGCAGCAGCAATTTTTTACCAAATTCACTTGGGATTTGAAATTACTTGGGGTTGAGTGCAAGAGGTCCATATTCCAGCTTGGTATTTACTCGCTTACTATGCCAATGTTTAGGCTCTTACAGGTAAACAATTCCTCTCTGGCCTCATCACTGAACTCAATGAACTGGTTTTGTCCTATAGCACAACTGTTAATCTTACCATCTTTTGGAAGTGATTGGAGCTGTAAGGTAAATAATGCTGCTTGCTTCCAGAAAGTGATATTTTGAACTGAGGTCTAATTTCACCAGGGTTTGCACTATAGGAAACTGAACAAGGGTGATTCCAGAAAAATTCCCTTTTTGTAAACCTTATTGAATATGATGGCAGTGTTTCTGCCATCAAACTGTTCTTGGGCTTCTGGGAATTGTTCCAACAGTCGTTCCTTCAACTTGATTTTATTGTACCCCTTAGAGATATCAAAATCATGAAGACGACTGATGTAGAGGGAATAAATCTCTGACAGGTGAACAGTAAAGTTCCAGAACTAACGGCTTTCTCAATGTAGCTAACTAATTCCACAAATACTCTGGAATGTTTATATTACTTTCCCCAGTGTGGACCTTCTCTTCTCTGATCTTTATCTTAAAAATGACTTCTGTATAGTGGTTTCTCAAACTCGAGCTACCTTTACTATAAGGTCTCCGCCACCAGCATGAACCAGAAGCTTAGAGTCTTGCAACACTTATTATTCTTCGTATGTTACTATCTGCAGCAAAAGTAGAAACTTGTGGATTACTTTCTTCAGGACCTTTTTCACCAAAGAAATGCAGTTGTTAACTTTTACTCTTGCTGGGTGATTTCTCTTCGTTGTAGTCATCTACACTCTTGGATTTACGTTTCCTTGCTTGTTCTGTTTGGAACTATTAAACTTTAAATGATAAGATTTGTCCCAAGGTTCACTTGACAACAAAATCTGCTGCATTTGTACTACCACTAAAAGAAACACATGCGGGAAGGGCATCTAAGTCCCTCAACTCAGCTACGTTCCCTAAGAATAATCTTCTCCACATTTTCGCAACTGCTTGTAGGGCCACATTGGTCATCATCATGTGTCATTTATCCTGCCGACAAATGACACATCGTTTCCAATCTAACTCCATGTAATACTATGAACCTAGCCTGACACCAATGGATGGTTATGTAATGGCTTAGTTTTTTCTACTTCACACTTTAATTGTGTGTGTTTTCCCTAAAGTGACAATTTTTCACACTTGTTTTATTTGATTCACCAGACTCCAAACAGTTGCCCAATATTATTTTTGATTGGCAGCCATCTTGCTTTATGAAAGTGTTTCATGAGGGCTCCTAGGCTAAAATTCTTTAGTAGGTCCTAAGGAACAACCATACAAAATTTTATGCTTTTGCCCAATGAAAATGGTAAACTTGCATAATGGCCCTAAGCCACCTGACTATTATATTTTCATGGTGTTTTCAATGTTTAAGTTGATGGCAGTATTGTGATATACAATCTCACTTTATTGCCTTGCATTATGTATTTCATTTGGGTTTAGTGAAATAATATATTATACCTTGCCATTTTGTAAAAGGCTAAACATATTCAATTTGTCAGTGGAGTACGTTCAACTACATACTGGCTGTCTTCTCTATTGTGGGATATGGTAAATGGACTGTTACCAGCATTTTTAGTAGTCATTTTATTTAGAATATTTCCAATTGATGCTTTTCATGGAGAAACTTTGACATCGCTTCTAATTGTTTTAGTAAGTATTTAAAAACATTGTCTAAAGTCTAGAGTAACTTTGCTGAGAGAAATTTAACCAGTTCAGTCATGTATTACTAGTGTGCAAAGTTTTACATTTAATTTGAACAGGAGTTTAGTATTATACAGAAACCTGTTAATGCTGACCATATTTTAAATAATTGTAAATTCATTGGTTTCAGGTTTTAACTTCTTGGGCTGGCATTCCAATATCGTATATAGTCTCATTCTTTTTTAGCAGTTCCCTGGCAGCTTTTGCAGTTCTACTAATCATTTTCTTCTTCTCTGGAGTAGTAAGTCAATGCGTTAACTTAGTGCGGGAAATCACTGACAGAAAGTTAACATCAAAAAATGTTGTGGCAGAAAAGAATATGAGAGAGTAGGGGGGAGGTTGTTATAGGTTTGTGTACACAAGACAATTTGTCGCTATGTCATATTTAGATCAAATAAGGCGGATTGAAGGGGGAGGGGGTGGGGCTAGGGTTGTTTTGATTAGGGTGTAAAAGTTCAAGACCAGCAAGAGAAGTGGCTTTTTGATGAACATTTTTTGAGTGATTTGAACACTCAATTAACTCTGCATAGACCAAAACAACAATAGAGAGAGAGAGGTGTTAAATGAATAATATTTTGAAGTTTTTTAAGACTAACAATTTTTATGGATCTACAAAAGTTTTCATTGCTAGCTATTTTCTGTGCAAACTTCAGGTGATACCAGCCATATATTGTCAACCATTTTTAGGGTGATGTATTTTGAAACCTAACAAAGTAAAGATATATCAGAAACTTAATCCAATTATCTCACTAACCTCAAGGGTATGATAAATAAATCTTGTGATCATTTCATTTCAATTCCTTTAGCTTTGCCTTTCTACAGTCTTACTCATCACTCTTTTTGGTTCAGGAAATAGACAATTAATTGTTGGGAGACTTCACCATATATTTTTATTGAGTCCAACTTATGGGTAAGTGTAATTATTTCTAATTGAGTATGCTATTAGGTGTGTTTCCTATCAGTCATATGTTTTATTTCATTCAGCTGTAGATTTGAAAAAAAATTGCTTGTTATGAATTCATAGGAAATAATTTAAGAAGCTGAATTTAAGGATTCTTTTATATTATGTTTTAACTATTTAGCTAAATATGTTACAGAGTGACATGTAACAACAAAGATTGACTGAAAAGAAGGTTGGACTATAAGTAAACACTTAATAATTAATTTGTTCTTCCTTGTGAGTAGCCCCACAATGGGATTGGTTATATTTAAGCCATAACTCTGACCATTACAAATCAATTCTGGTAGCTAAAATGTTATTAAACTTATTCCATTGTGTTTATTAAAACAGTCTTGCTTCAGCACTCAATGATGCATTTTTGAATAGAAAGCTGAAAGCATTCTGCATTCAAAATCCAATGTAAGTTTGTAACTCTTGATTATAATATTCTCACTTATTGAGCCTTTTTGAGGTCATTGTATTGTAAATAAAGTGCCTTGTATTTCCTTCAAGCCATCATAGATACAGGTAGTAAGCAACTAAATTGAAGTCAAAATGCATAAGATTGATCTTCTATTATTTGTTTTAATATTTAATAAGAATTATGTGCTCGTAACTACTGAAAACTTATTATACTATTGTGGTTCAGCAGCACAGCAGATATAAGCACTATCTGGGACTGAACCTGGGAATAAATGTGGGAAATACCAAAGCATTTATCTGGCTTGAGTGTAATGCACTCTCTGAGTTGATTAGCTAATTGAAATGAAAATTGAAATACTTTTTTCTTTTAAGTATCAATAACTTTATAGAACAATATAATGTTTTACATTAGAAAGTGCAGATTTGCTAACATCACCTATGTGGATACAATTCTACAGTTTCATAGACCAGGAATAGGAATAACTTCTGTGTATCTACTCATTCAAGGTTTTGCATTCATCATTCTTACTATTCTCCTTGAAGTAAGCTGGTGATTTCACTTATTTTTTATATGGAGAAGGATTGTGTGTATATAGCTTCATTGCAACGCTGGTGTAGTTTAGAACTTACATCTATGAGTTATTATATTATTAATATAAATAATGTGTGCTGTGACTAAATAATATGTATGTTTATGTAACAATCAAGCTAAGAAAAAATGCTATGGGTATATTTTGAGTGTGAAGTCACTAAATTAAAGTATGGAATAACAAAATAGGAGTAATTCAATCTATGTCTAATTTCTGTGGAGCACAAGACAGAAACAAACAATACTATTAATTTGGTAATAAAACTTCTTCACTAATTCATCAAGTAGGGTGATGTAACTTGGAATGAAGCCTGCTAATAGTGCTAATGCAAAGAACAAAAAATGGCAATTTTATCTGAATATTTATAATAATAATTAATGCATGAATATTTTGTGAATACTGATTTTTTTCGTATTTTTCTCTGTAGGAAAAGTTCTTTGTTTCACGCCTAAAATGCTTATGTGTTAAACGAGTTCAGGTGGAAGAGGTGGAGAAACCACTGGTTCCTGGAGAGGTATTGTAATATGCCATGATTCATATATACTAGCATATATTATATATATACAGTATATAATACTTATTACATGAGTCAGAGTGTGATATGGCGAAATATATTTCAAGAGCAGGCTAATTTATTTTCATGAGCCAGAGGCGAGTGAAAATAAAGCCTGAGAGTGAAATATCTTGCCATAACACTCTGACAAGTGTAATAAGTAGTTTATTCCACACTAAATATCTTCACTACTGTAGTTAGTACTAGAGGAAGGGTAACTCACAGCTAAAGTTGGTTGTAGGGGCTACCCACACCCCCAGCTGATATTTTACCAGCTGCTCTAATCCTGTAGAGCAGAGTAAAGAGCAGGGTACACCAGAGGAAGGTAGCTGTAAAACCGAGAAAATTGAAAAGTTTGGCCAGTTGCTATAACTACAGGGATAATGAGTTATTTCACGGGTCATGTACCTAAAAATATCATTGTGAAGATATCTAGGGTGGAATAAATATATAAATTCCATGCTAGATATCTTCATAATGTTATCTTAGGTAGGTGACTCAGAGATAACTCACTCGCATAGTGCTATCTCACGGCTGGGCTGTATTGGTAAGCTCACTACCCTAGTAGTTATAGCAACAGCCTGGCTTACCAGTTTTCCTGATTTTTACAGCTGAAGCCTGCCCAACCTGGTTAGAGCAGCTGCTAAAAAAATCAGCTAGGGGTGTGGGGAGCCCTTAGAGAGTTTTTACAGCCAATTTTACACCAGAAGTACCAACCCTAACACACTGCAGTGAAGATATCAAACAATAAACCACTTACTACACTTGTCAGAATGATATGGCTAGACATTTCACTCTCAGGCTTTATTTTCACTCGACTCTAGCTCAAGAAAATAAGTTAGCCTGCTCATGAAATATTTCGCCATATACATATCAGGGTTTGATACAGGATTTTTTGCTAGGGGGGGGGGGGGGGGGGGGGGGAAAGTCAAATAGCGACCTTATAGTTGTTTTTTTTTTGTCCTTGCAATCCAGTAAGGTAAGGAAATTTAACTTATTTTATTATATTTATGCATTGATTAATTGATTACCTCTAATAAACAGCTTTGTTCATTTTGAAAGCTGAATAGCTCTGACATTAATTAAGCCAGACTCCTAATAGGCTATCCTTCTAGTTTGAATGGAGTAGGTGTATCATTTTATGGATCACCAGTTCCAGTTTGAAAGTTGCTTTTAGCACTGGTCATTGTGAAGCAGCTGCCTGGTTGGTAAGGGTATATTTGTTGCTTTGGCAGACTGTAGAAGTTGCTGAGTAGTAACTAATGGATATCAGAAAGTATTTTAGGAAAATGAGACCTTGTGGCTGCAAAGGAAGTGAATCCGAACCAAAAAAAGCAAATGTGATAGCTATGAATTGGTGGAACACAAGGAACAGATTCGAGCAGTGCAGCAGCAGAGAGAGTGAGGAGGTGAGGGAGGAAGTGAGGAAGAGAGAAGAGGTGAGGAAAGAAGTGCAGCAGAGAGAAGAAGTGCAGTAGATGGAAGAAGTGCAGCAGAGGGAAGGAGTGCAGCAGAGGGAAGGAGTGCAGCAGAGGGAAGAAGTGCAGTAGAGGGAAGAAGTGCAGCAGAGGGACGTAATATAAAGATGAACATTGGCTGAGGCAATCCCAAACGCTCCAACCTAAAGCATTCAAAGGCTAGCCTGAAGAAATTGTACAAATCTAGGCTTACCTACAAGAAAAGTTGGGAGGAAAAGTATTTTTTGTATGTTTTAATAAGTATAGGCGAAAGTCATAGGGGGGGGAAACTCTGCTCAGGGGGGGGGAAATCCCAGGGCCCCCCCCCCCTCTGTATCAAACCCTGCATATATCACAATCTGACTCATGTAATAAGTACTACACATTATATATATTATAGGATGAGGACGTTCACAAAGAACAGACACGGGTGTTAGGTGGTGGAGCAGATAATGATGTCCTCATTCTAAAGAATTTATATAAGGTAATTTAATTATCAGTCTTAATTTTAATTACAGTACAAGAATAGCTATAGAGAAACATAAGCACCCATTGTTATATTAATGGTTTTACTGTCACACAATTTAATTACAATAAAGGATCTGGCATAGTTGCCTATTCAGAAACGCATGCATCATAATACTTTTGATAGTATCCCTATTATAGTATTTAGTGTAACTCAAAGAAATAGTGAGCATTTTTTGTCATCTTCTTAAAATTTCAATCAAAAAATGACTCAATATCGTCAGACTTGTTGAAGATATTCAAATCTGGGTCTGCTAATTCTCTAGAGTTAAAATAATAAAGCAATAATTGGCTTCATGATTATATTTTGACCCCAAATTGTGTCATAATAGAAACTTATACTTTTCACTAGTCATAATTGACAATAATAGTCTATTACTGAGGTGACCAAATTTATTGTCATGAACTATATTTCTGACAGCGCGTAAGTTGTCCATTAAAAAATGTATGGGAAAAAATCGCTGTTCAATTTAAATCGCATGGGGAAAGTGAAATAGCGCATAACTAATTGAAATACCTCGGTAACTAAGTAGAAACTAAGTGAAATACCACAGTAGCTAAGTGAAATAGTATGGGTAAGTACGCATGTGTGCAGCGTTAACCTTGGAAACATACAGTTCGAGTAGTTTCTAATTGGAGACAATGTCATTCTTTACCGCAGAAGCTCTACCCGTATTAGATGGAATGTTTTTCAACAGATTAGGAAGAGCTGTATGTTGAAAACAAAGTTCCAGAGGAAGCTAATCGTGAAATAAGGAGATAGTGAGTGAATGATACAGTGTAGCTAATTGCAAATGACTTAAAAAAGCTGGCCTACTATTAGCGAGTGATAGCAGGTAACCTGTGCTTTAGGGATACCCATGCTATTACTCATACAAATATACTAGCAAGAAAGTATTTCTATTGTGTTAGTGAAAAATAAATAGAATTGATGATATTAATTTAAAAAAAATTATTTAGTTTGAGCTTGTTTGTTGTTGCAGAGATTTCAAACTAAGTGCACAAGTTACATATTTTATTCCACAAAATTCTGCAAGTTAGATAAATCATTGGCGAGCGAGTGAAGCGAGCAAGACACTATACAGTGGTGTCAAATTGAGAATTGGGGATACTTGTTTATATATATGTGCGGACGTACATATGTCATCCTAGAAATTGAATTATTTACTGCTTTGAATTCTTTTGCGGGTGCAGTTAAAACACAACAACTTACCGGAGTTCCATTTCTATTCAAGTTAGTGGTAGTGGTAAGTTAGTACACTGTTTGTCATAGTTGTAAGCCCTAGCAACAGTATTTGCTTGAAAATTCATTGCCCACTAGACTAACCATGATATGAAGGTATGTAAGTCATGTGTAGGTACGTTCAGTTGTGTGAAAGTATTATGCGTTACAACTATACTACTTAGCTAAAGAGTATCAATATGTGATGCCATATTTATGTGTAATATCTTATATCTCTTTTTTATCGTTGTTGTTTTATTACTTGTATAACTATCTATGCTACATACACCATTCAGTGCAGGGGGTAAGAAGGTAATTTTAGGTTGGGGGGCACCAGTCCATTTATGGTCCTATATTCCCCCCCCCCCCCCCCCCAATTGAAGCTGATATTATTATTTTAATGAATGTTCAGTAGCAACATAAAAATAAAGAAATTAGTATTTCTAAAATAGTTTATTCAAATAAACTCTTCAGATACTTGGTCTAAGTAATGTATCAGTTCTTGTTGTATGAATATTTAGCAAAACTGGTTGTTACACCAACAAACAATGCTTACACACTATATCATACAGTAGTAAAAAGTGGGGTACACAACCACCACCCGGTGCACCTCTACTTCCTACCTCACTGTAATGAGCAACATTTGGGATTTATTTGTTATGGTAGGAGAAAGGGGGCAGGAGGGATGGGCGACTTCACCTTCCCCCCCTCCCCCCCCCTTCGCACGTTTCACATACAGTATAGTATGAATGTAGCCACTACCCATATTTTTAAAAAACTGTGATGGCTTCAGCCCTTGCTTTTTCACCTCTTTACTATAGTTACATGCTGGTACCTTTTCTCCAAAACAGAAATATGAGTTATACTATGCATGCTGCTAATTAATTTGCCCTCCCTCCCATTTTTTTTGTCATACCTGTCTGCATAGGCTTTGCACTATTACATGTAGGTCTGTAATAAGCTTGCATGAATGTGGATCTGTACTGTATCAATCTAGAAAACTGATTTTATTTTTATTTTCATGTAGCCAGAAGAAAATGAAATTAATACAATTAATATTATAGGATTAGTATTATTTTTTTAATTATTACAGTGAAAATTTATTTTAGGTTTTCAAATATTATGGCTTTCATGCCCAGCCTCCCAAGACTGCTGTGAATGGTCTTTGTTTGGGTATTCCAAAAGGGGAATGCTTTGGACTTCTCGGTGTGAATGGAGCAGGTAAAACTACAACATTCAGTATTCTTACAGGCGATATAGATACGACATCTGGAACTGCTATTATTGCCAACAATGATATTCGGACCTCGTTAAGAAGCGTATGTACAATAACACTAAAGGCTTATATATTTTCCCTTTCATAGATTTTTTTTATTTATAGGTCCGTCAAGTGTTAGGGTATTGTCCGCAGGTAAGCTAATAGTGGGTTAATATTGAAGCAAGCATGAGGCACTCCAAAATTTAATGTGTGGAATGTGATAATGTAAAGCAAGTAGAATTATTACTTTTTATGTCAAGTGAAATTTCACATTGTTTCATTTAGAAGTATAATATGGCTAATAAGAAGTTTCTTGAATAACTATTGTAAAGTGCTAATTTTGACCCATCAAATCTAGATTGAGAAAAGATGCATGTCATTTTTACAAAATCTTTGAGGAAAAAATTAACATTTTTTTTTTTAATTGAGCTGACTGTTATGTCTCACAGTTTGATGCTCTCATAGAATCTTTGACTGCTCGTGAATTATTATGGATGTATGCAAGGTTACGTGGAATTCCTGAGGACCGAATACTAAAAGTTGTCAATGTAGAAATGGACAGATTAGACTTGACCAGATATGCTGACAAAACATGTGGCACATTCAGGTGACTATAGTGGTTGGAGTGCAACTTTTACAATTGAAGAATGTGCATTGCAAGATAGATTTTTAAACATGGTGTTAGCTATTGAGACAATTACACTTGTGTAGAAGTGTAAAGTAGTACCATACTAAAATATATCACACAATGGTTATATTTTCTAACATTTTAATGTTTTATTTCAAATTCAGTGGTGGTTTTAAAAGAAAATTGAGTACTGCAATTGCTATGGTAGGAAACCCTCCTATTGTTTTACTTGTAAGTTCTTATATTGCGTTATTGAGAATATATTTTATAGTGAGTAAGCAGAGTAAAAAATCAGGTATATATTATGTAATTTAGAACAGAGCTAGTCTCATGCGAGCAATCTGGTTGGTCTGTTGCGTGATCTATGTAAGTATAATCATTCTCTGCGACATTTAGAAATCAAGTAAATCGGACATTTGTTTTCCTATGCTCTAGGCTTTACTGTCACAAATTTTTTCCACCTTTTAGTCGTTTGTATGTTCTAAAATAGTAAGATTCCTAAATTCAGCGGATTCACGATATAGTCTCTGTTTAGTAGGGCTGATGGTACCTAAAAAAATAAAGTTTCTTATGAGGAGACCTCATTACAGGAGAGATTTAAGTAATAGTTAAACCATCGGTTCAAGGAATTATCGCTGATAATTCAGCGAAGGTGATTCCAAAGCACAAGACAACAAGATAAGACCATTCCGTCCCCTTTCTGCCTCCTAACAAAAACAGTGGTGATTGATTGATTATATCCAGTGAAGTTCACAAGCCAAGACTTTATACTCCCAATAAATAATTCTCCGTGTCAATTCTTTATACAGGGATGAAGTAACCATTCTCAAAGAAAACTTCATACGAGCAAAATAAAACTAGATTTTCATTCGTAGATAAAAGCAAAACAAAACAAAGAAAACCATGATCATTACTTCATAATTTTGTGCATATCACTCTATTTTGTCGAGAGAAAAGAAATTGTATGTGTAATTTAAACCCATTTTATGGTGCATTTTTTAGCAGGTGATAGGAGGACAATAACACAGGGGAATAACATTTTTAACCCATGGCTGTTACCATAGCAACTATGGTATAATTTGGTTTATGCAAGAAAAAAGAGACAAAATTAGACAATTTCATAACAATAAATTTAGTTAGGAGTTAATGGTTTAGTTTATTGTAGCTACATGGAATCTATATAAATAATAAAATATGCACATAACATTTAGGATGAGCCAACTGCAGGCGTAGACCCCAACACTCGAAGATATTTATGGAAAGTTTTGACAAACATTACACAAGAGGGAAGAAGCATTGTTCTTACTTCTCATAGGTAAGTGATAGATGCTAATATAAATGCTTTTTTTGTGTGTCTTTGTTGTTTTTGTTAGTTGCTAGGTACTAACGTGTCAAGAATTTTATTTTGAGTTCAAATAGATTGTAAGGAAAGAATATGGAGCAGAAGGGCTACTTATGGATTTCACATTTTGTCTAAAGCACATTAGCTACTATAACATTCAGTGCTATGATAATTTTAAGTTATATTTATATTTTTTATTTTTTAGCATGGAAGAGTGTGAAGCTCTGTGTACCAGGCTGGCCATCATGGTTAATGGACAGTTCAAGTGTCTGGGAAGTATTCAACACTTAAAAAACAAGTTGGTTTGTTTAGGTTTTAGTTTTTAGTTTTTACTTGATCTCATGTTTATGTCATTTCTGATTCTAGATATGGTTCTGGGATAACACTTCAAGTCAAAATAAAAATTGACTACAATAATTTTGTACCCACTGAAAAAACGAAAAGTCGTAACTTATTTAGCTTCCATTCAAAAAGTTACCTAGGAAGATCTCGTCGCACAAGTTCTATGGCAACCAACGAGTAAGTGCAATTTATAAAAAAGTACTTAGCAATAGAATTACGCCGTGCTTGTAAGTATCTTTAAAATCAAACACTGGGCTACGAACAATGCAACCTAAATCTTTCCAAGTTGTCAATGTGCAAATCCAGAAGTTTGTTACACTAACATTGAAATTGTAGTCAATGTGGTATTATATAAAATCTGATATCAGCACAACCAGCTGACACTGGTAATTAGTTTTAACAACAATATTAACTGCAAATTTTTCATTGTTCTGTGGGGCTTCAGGCACTTAAAAAGACAAAAAATTAATAATAACGTTCCCATTTGTAGGGCATTTTAAATTAATGTAAATAGCAACCTTCAGTTTGGTATGAAAATATCTGAGGCAATTTTTATCTTACCATCTAGATTCTGCTATAAAAATGGGTGCCAGTATAGAGTGATAAAAAGGATGGATTTTGGTATGAAATGTGTGTAGTGAAAAATGGGCGAATATATAATGGATCAGAAAACTGTGGGACTAACTTAGAAAGAGCAAGAAAATAGAAGAAATTATAAAGCACAAGAAAAAATAAAAAAATGTAAAGCAGTGGCCATGTTTGGTTAAATCCAAGTAGTCAGTGGTTGTAATAGTAACTAAAATATGTTATAAGTACTATTTATGTACAACAAGAATATGCCTAGCAATGTTATTTCCATGTGCAGTCTAACAGTACTTTGTAGAAAGTAGTGAGAATGATCTAAAAAAAAATAAAGGCGGTTAAAATAATTGTAATGAATTCTATGTTACCTGATTATGAAGTTTTCTGTAAGCTCCTACTAGAGTGTTACCATTGTTTTCCAGACTAATATTCATTTATTTTATTTTCTTTAAATAGTAAAATTGCATTATTGTGGTTTTAATATTTTATATCTCATCTTAACCCCAAAATTGTAGGGAACCTCAAAAGCTGAATTCAAATACTACAGTAGAATCACATCAAATTGACACATCGCTTCTACACACATTTATTAATGAAAATTTTACAGGAGCTGTTTTAATTGAAGAGCATTTAGTAAGTAAATACATGAACTCTTAAGGCTATTATATTAGAAATAGATTGAATTAATAAAAAGACTGCAGTAATATGTATAGGAATTTGTTATTGAACATACAAACCTTTGGTTCGTCTTTTGCTTCAGTATACATAACAATTTATTCGTAACTTAGGGAGCAATCACTTACTGGTTATCTCATGAAAGTGTGTCTTGGTCTACTGTATTTCGATTGTTGGAACAACACAAGGAAGAGCTAAACATAGTGGACTACTCAGTCAGTCAAACTACTCTAGAACAGGTGAATGCTTCACTTAAAAAATTTTAATCATTGGATTTGAGAATTTAAGTATGGATTATTTTTATTTTTAACATGGTATTGTTTTCATTATAGTTTTTCTGTCATTATAGTTTCAGATTTGGTTTTCCAAGTGTTCTTTTAACTGAACTTAGTCTTAGTTAATCATAGCAGCATCAATGATATTGAGAAATTGAAGTTATATGATAGAGGAACAAATTGAAAGAGAGAGAGCATATTTTTCTAAAATATTACTGTCGTCAATGACTTGAAAGTTATATGTACTCTTTTATTTTCATTTTCATTGACCCTCAGCATGCATGTGAGAGGATTACAGTACTCAGTTTGTCAATCGTCAGTCAGTCGTTCTGTCACACCACAGCGGATTTCAAAGATGGCGGCATTCCAAAGATTGAAAGCGGCATCAAAATGTTGTACTGGACAATTTAAGTCCCTTTAATATGCCAGCATTTTTTGTTTCAACTTAGTTTCCAGAAAAAGTTAGTTATTTTTTGGCCATGCGGTTGTAAACTTTTGTGGGTACCCTAATCACGAGAGCAAATAACTTTTTCTGCCTGCGAAAGTTTTGCTTTTTTATATTGTCTCCAAAGGTTTTTTTACCAAGTGCTAAAATTGTTGGAGTTTTCCGTTCAAACTACTGGTGAGGTGAGTGTCCCTTGTACATTTAGCTTCTCTTATGAAGACAGCGTTTACGTCTACTTTTATTATTGCACACAAGCTACAATATGAACTCATTGATACACCAAATATATTATTCTTTTGGTCTGAGAAATGTAGTGTATAAGCACTGAGGGTTTGCGCCTTTGGTGCTTCATTTATTTCAGCAGCTTCTTTAACGAGTTGGATAGTTTGTTTTTTTTTAAATATCTTATGCGAGTTATCTCACAAACCTAAAAATAGTATTGTGAAGATGTTTGTATGAGTAATAGCATGATAACCATGTTATTAATGGTACAGTAATGTGATTGAAAGAGCATGAGGCAAAGCCAAGGGCTATTTCAATTGCTATTGATCCCTAATGCACAGGTTACTCGTGCTATCACTCGCTCCCTAATGCACAGGTTACTCGTGCTATTACTCGCTATTAGTAGGACAGCTTCATGTAGCTATACTGTGTCATTCACTCACAATCTCTCTGATTCAGAATTAGCTTCTTTAGAACTTTGTTTTCAACCTATGGCTCCTTCTAGTCTGTTGAAACAATTTAGCCTAATACGAGTAGAGCTTCCGCGTTAAAGAATGATGTAGACTCCAACTTGAGACTACTCGAACTGTTGTATATTTCCAAGGCTAGAGCTGCATGCATGTGCACTTACCCATACTATTTCACTTAGCTAGCTACCATGGAATTTCACTTAGTTTCCATGCTATTTCACTTTCCCCATGCGATTTCAATTGAACAGCAATTTTCCCTGTACATTTTTTAATGGGCAATTTACACGCCATACTATTAAGTATAGAATATTATATTTATATCATAGTTGTTGTAGTAACAGTGATGAATTAAAAATGTTATTCCCCTGTATCATCCCCCTCCAATTACCTGCAAAAAAAAAAAAATTGTACCACAATGAGTGTTTAAATTGAATGCACAAGAATTTTTGAAAAAATAGAGTGAGATGCACAAATAAATACGGTATAAGGTTATATATCATGATTCTTTTAGCTATGGAGGAATATCTAAAAAAAATTTTTTGCTTTTTATATGTATGAAGATTTCTTTGTGAATGGTTACTCCATCCCTGAAGAATTCTTTATTAGAGTATAAGTCTTGTTCATCCCTACTGTTTTTGTTTGAAGGTGGTGGAAAGGGAGCAAATGCACTATGTTGTTAGTGTTTTGGAGTGAACCTTGCTACATTTTAACTGGACATATTTCCCCCTCAAAACAGTAATATCCACTAGTTTTATTTGGTCTTTTACACTGTTCAAAATGGTAACTATGTTAAACCATCTCGAATTATCACAGATAACCACCCTCAGAATTGGGATGATTAGTCAGTTACCTTAGTCTACCAGTTTTTGTCTTATTCTATGTATATAAATTCTTACCACCATTGCGAAATTTCCAATTATTGCTGATAACACAGTTACCAGTGTTCTAAATGATAAATATAAATATAAATGATAGATTGACAATTGATGATGATCGACCATACACACACAAAAATAGGAATAAATGAGTATACATGAATAATAATTAAAAATAAAATAAAACATGAAAATATTATGTTATAGTTATGGCAGTGAAGTGTTTGATACCGAACATTTATTTGTACCTTCATTGCAATTATCAAGTTCTGACCTTTCATAAAACAAAAAACAAAAACAAAAAAACATGAGAGCATAATAATCATGCCATGATAAAGCCTTTTCAATTCACTTATTATGGCTCCTCTCTGCAGGGGGAGGTGTTTCCGGTTGACACCGAAAAGGTGTTCTGACAGCACATAATTGGTGGTCTGTTGAGTATGAGACTGCAGCAAGCGGTACTACTCAACAGTATAAAGGAAGGTCTTGGAAGGCGTGGGTTGTCGTAGCTCAGTGGTTAGAACACTGGTGGCTAAAGCCAGGGTTCCAGGGTTCGATTCCCCGGCGGCAACTAAGATTTTTTCACATTTTTCCTTTCCTTCTCTCTAAACTCCTTTAAGTGAGAAAGTTTCAATCCAATATAATTCATGTGTATTTTGTACTATTATGCAGGTATTCATTAATTTTGCGCAAAAACAAGAAGAAAATGTTAACTAGCTTATCTTTTGTATACAATTTTATCATCTTTATACAATCAAACATATTCTTTTTATCGTAATAACTATAATTGTTGAAATTTAATTACCACCTATTAATTACAATGTAGCAATCAGGTTTACAAATTCAATGTTCTGTTCTGTCTTGTATGTAAAAATTAGAGAGATTGAAATGATGGTACTTAGAATTTGTCCAAATATTAAAATATTAGTCAACATAAAAAAAAAAGTGATTGTAAATAGACACAATGGAAATTTAATGCAATAACAACTCCCTTTATAGCTAATTGGGTGGTGTCGGTAAAACATGTTGGCAAAATCTAAGATATTGCCTGGTAAAGAGCATGTTATAGCAAAACCTAAAACACTATCTTTCAACATGAAATCTCACCAACTTTCTATTGATGTAAGCTATGCTGTTAAAAAAAAAATTCAGTGTTTGTGTTTGAGATCTGATAACCTGAGCGATAAAGCTGTTTGAAATGTTTAGTCTTGCCAGGTATTCGAAAACAGTAGCAAGATGTTTTCGTTGGGAGGACTGATAGCAACCTGATGCTGACTGCTTTACCTCGCTGTTTGCTCAACAGTATTGACGATTCGTACCGAACAGTGAGGGTTCAAAGTATATATAGGGAAGTTACAGTGAAAGGAGAGGGCGGCTCTGCCTCTGGTCTCCCAAAGTTCCTTACTAGCGCCCATGACTACTAGGCACAGCCTTGATTTTATATGGGCACAGCCTTTTTAATTTTATTTTCCTTACTTTTGGCCTGGCGAAATTAACTTGGATTGAAAGAAAATATTCTGAAATTTCGTGGAAGACCATTCTAGCTACAAAACTATGCGAATTTCGTTGTTGTGGATAGCTGCAGTTGTAGTTCTGGACTTATGTCTGGTCCATGCAGAAGATAGAGACGAGGATGGTGTGGGAACAGTAATAGGAATTGATTTGGGGACTACATATTCACGGTGAGATACCACCATAGCCTAAAATAAATTATAATTGTATCTCTGGTATTTACAGCGTTGGTGTGTATGAGAATGGGCGTGTGCACATCATAGCTAATGATCAAGGAAACAGAAACACTCCATCTTATGTGGCTTTCACATATGAAGGCAAGACACTCATTGGTGATGCCGCCGTAAATCAGTTAACCACAAACCCGGAGAACACAATTTTTCATACAAAACGTATGATTGGTCGAACCTGGGATGACCCTACAGTCCAGAAGGACATTAAGTTATTCCCTTTCTCTTTAGAGAAAAAGAATCATAAGCCTCATGTTGAAGTTGGAATAGGAAATGCTAAGAAGGTTCTTGCTCCAGAACAAATCAGTGCCATGATTTTAGTCAAGATGAAGGAGACTGCAGAGGCATACCTTGGCCATAATGTCACCCATGCTGTAGTCACTGTGCCTGCACACTTCAATAGAGCTCAGAGACTAGCTACTAAAGATGCTGGAACCATTGCTGGCCTTAATGTCATGAGAATCATTAATGAACCGTTAGTCCACCACAAATTATTATAATATTGAATTCACTTTGTCTGTAATCTAAATGATAGAAGTGCAGCAGCTTTTGCTTATGGTATAGACAAGAAGGAAGGGGAAAAGAACATCCTTGTGTTTGACCTGGGAGGAGGTACTTTTGACGTCACTCTGCTGATCATCGACAAGGGAGCTTTTGAAGTTGTGGCCACTAATGGAGATACTCACCTGGGAGGAGAGGACTTTGACCAGCGAGTAATGGAGCACTTAATCAAGCTATACGAGAAAAAGACTGGCAGGGACGTACGTGGAGATAATGGAGCTATGCAGAAGCTCAGGATTGAAGTGGAGAAAGCTAAGTGTGTTCTCAGCTCGCAGATTGAGACCAGGATTGAGATAGAGTCTTTCTATGATGGCGAAGACTTCTCTGAGGTTCTGTCAAGAGCCAAATTTGAGCAATTGAACATGGTAAGAAATTAACTTGTAGACTTTTTCAAGGCGATATTTTGTTTAGGTCAGGATTAATTGGATTATGCAATTGTTTTGTGACAGGATTTGTTCCAGTCTACCTTGAAGGTGATTCAGCAAGTGTTGGATGATGCTTATCTCAAGAATGATGACATTGATGAGATTGTGTTGGTGGGAGGATCCACTCGCATTCCTAAGATTCAGCAGTTGGTGAAGGACGCCTTCAACGGCAAGGAGCCCAACCGTGATATCAACCCAGAAGAAGCTGTCGTTTATGGAACTGCTGTTCAAGCTGGAATTCTGAGCGGTAAGGAAGGTACTAACCATTTACTGCTTCTAGAAGTGAATTCTCATACTTTGGGTATTGAGACTGTGGGTGGAGTGATGACCAAGCTCATCCCCCGCAACACTGTCTTTCCGATCAGAAAGTCTCGGATGTTCTCAACTGCCTCCGACAAACAACCTACTGTCACCATCAAAGTTTTCGAAGGAGAACACCCCATGACCAAAGACAACCATCTTCTCAGCAAGTTTGACCTGAACGATATCCCACCAACTCTCAGAGGAGTTCCTCAGGTTGAGGTCACCTTCCAGATTGATGAGGACGGTTTTCTTAGTGTGACTGCCGAAGATAAGGGAACTGGCAACACAGAAATCATTACTGTCACCAATGACCAGAACAGACTGGATTTTCCTGTCAAGGTATCCTTCATGCGCTTGTCATCCTCAGCAAACTCTTCATCATCCTCACTCTTCAATGCCAAGAACGAGTTGGAGAGTTATGTATACTCCCTGAAGAACCAGATTAACGACAAGGAGAAACTGGGAAGTAAGCTGTCTGAAGATGAGAAAACAAAGATTTCTACAGCCATAGAAGAAGCTATCGAATGGCTGGACAGTAACCCTGATGCCGATACAGAGGAACTCAATGCCAAGAAAAAGGAAGTGGAAGAAATTGTCAACCCTATTATCTCTAAACTGTATCAGCAATCTGGTGGACTTTTGTCTGGAGTGGCACGTAAACAAAACAAAGCCCCCTTAGGAGAAGATCCTGAGAAGGATGAACTATAGCATTTGTAAGTGTAGCAATGTTCAGTCATTGTTAGTTAGTTATGTCATTTGTTTCAAATAAATTTTTATATCCATGGCAGTTTAATTAACTTTAAAAATAGCAATTGTAGCTAACACTGAACATAATGTTCTTCTATTTTTTAGCATGCTATGAATAGTTTATGACACTATTTCAGACTTGGTTTGGTTTGCTCATCATATAACTAACAACCTCACTGCAATTTACTTTGGTATGCTATTAGAAAACTAAACTCTAACCATGTCCGGTCTCCATCACACAGGTGCTCTATTATTCATATCACATAAAATCATGCATGGAAATTATAGTTAAAATATAGTTGGTTACTAAAATATTAATGTATTTTGTCTTCACGTGAGGAAGCCAGGGAAGTGTCACATCACATCTTGATTGCTTCATAGGCTAAAATGCTGCACAGCGATCTTAGCACATAATGAGAAGACACTTTTACTGAATGATGGTTTACATAAAAATGAGGTCTATTATTACAAATACTTAAATAACTAATCGTTGATATGTTATCGAAATAATTGCACTGTACAAAATGTCACTGAGAATCATTTATTTTAAATAAGATCAGCTGCCTTAAACAAACAAACAAAAACAACACCATAATGCAAGTTACTGCCAAGATGGTGAAAAAAATGTGAAATCTATGACATAAGCATTTAGTAAACCCTCAGATCAAAACAGCTTCTGCCCATATCCCATTTTTTAGTGCGTTTGAGAGCATGCTTGAGTTTCACTTGATATGGCAGACCAGCTGCTGCTGTTAGCTTGTAAATCACAACAAACTGCTCTGCATTCAATTGGATACACAATAATAATTGAGCTTCTAGAAGATGAATCAAACATAAAACAATCAATATCGAGCCAGAGTCATTTTCACTAGATAACACAACATTTTAATTACCACTGGAATAAAATACATAAAAAACTTGTTCCTAAACTTGACCTGGACTTAGCTAGCTATACCCACCTTAAGTCTCCATTGTTTTTTTTTTCCTTAGAAACCCAAGCAAGAGAAAGAACATACACCTGTTTGGTACGGGATTGATTTTTAGTCTAAACTGTCGTTGTTCTACCTATACAAACTGTGGCTCTAGCTATATCGTACTACAAATAATTTTATTGCTACACGAAAATCTGGAGGGCAGCCCCACCGCCCCCCCCCTCCCCCCTCCCCCCTCCCCTTGCACCTACGCTATCAGTAGTTTGACGCTTGTGGAAGAAAACGTGGAACAAATACACGTACCTGCCAGAAAAACAATTAAAGTCGCTGTGCAACACAAAACGGACTAAATATTGGGAAAAGGGTCGCTAATACTCGAGATAAAGTTTAGTTTGTCATGGCGACTGTAAGCCGAAGAAAGTTTTGTTGAGACTTTTTAATATGCGGCGAGGCAATCACGGTAACTTGCGGTGCCTTACAGCCTGGCAGTTCTTACTGCTCATTTATAAGAATTTTTTATTGCAGGTATATATGGGTATCTTTGTTAGCTATATATCTAGCTAGCTATTGTCTGGGCTAAAATAATAGTTTGTGTTTTAAAAAACAGGGTCGGAATTCAATCCATTTAATATTTTGAAATGTCATGATCCAGCAAAGTAATAATATTAAAATGATTAGGGAGTCAAACTTGGTCAATTTTTTTTTGTAATTACGGCCACCTCTATTCAATTTTATTCATAAAAACTATCTCAAATGAAAATATGACTCAGATGAGCTGGACATAGCTCATATAGCAAAAAAAACTTGCTTCAGTGTGTGAAAGAAGGAAAACCTCACATAAGTATGTTTTAACAAACTTAATACATGGTCGGCAGATCAGGGTGGTAGTACAGTGATATTACCAGCAAAGTTGTGAGCTGGGTATTTTTGTAAGAAAAAAATTAATTATGATGGTGACTGGTATTGTCCCAATTTGTATGCTGTTCATTAAAGTGCTCTGCATGTTAGATAAATGCTTGATAGTTATATTTATTATTTTGGTGCAGTTCCGAAGGCCTATTGGAACCATAGTGGAATTGTTTCTTCCAGTAGTCTCCGTGATTTTTATTATAATATTACGGTGAGTAAAGAGAACTTTATTATTATTGTTGTCATTATTTTTATAGTGCATACACTACAGTGTTTTATACTAGATAGAAATATCAGAAACATTAGGTTTTTGTCAGGCAATACCAAATTACTTGCAGACAGGTTGAATTACATATACAATTTATATGACCAGGTTTTCAACCGGTTAGAAGATTTAAGATGTAGTAAAATAGTTAAATTTAGGGTTGTCCTAGGTAATCTATATATGCTTGTGTGTCAGTAACAACGGCAACGATGGTGGCCAATGACGGTGTGTATACTCATGAATAATTCACGAGATGGTCTGAGTTGGTAAAGTATCGCCATTGCCTGAGTGGGAAACCATTTCAGAAAAATGGCAGAAAAAAGCTTCCATCTCAGGTTCAACACCAGTTGTTGTGTAAATCCACTAGTAATAATGTATGTGGAAAAGAAGTGTTTGCATGAACATGTGTGTGTAACTGTTCCACAAATTAAATAAATCGCATAACGATACAGAATGAAGAGGGTAGGGTGACTGTTAGTGGATCAATGTTTATTTAGCTGCAGGAGGAGGTGACTAGCAGGTGTGGTGTGAGCAGGGAAATGTAGTGAATAGGTGAGAAGTGGGTAAAGTTGTAAAGTAAGGTGAGGCTTGAACACCAGTGACTGTCGAGCACACAAACCATTGAACTGGTAGGACCTAACAGCTTAGAATAGCTTGAAGTGCCTATTTTATCCTATAAAACATGAACACTGGGTTGCTGAACTGAGTTGGGAAAGAGTGTTCATCTACAGTAGCTAACAAGAAAGGCAGCGAAGCAGGATAATGCAAGGGTCAATAAAAATAGAAGCAGGTGAGAAAAAACTGATCGATGAAACTACTTCAATGAAGAAGTGAAAGAAAATACATAGAAAGGATAGAGATACTAGGGAGAAGGAGAGATAGACAGAGGAGGAGAAGGGAATCCATGAGTTGAAAAGAGGAATAAGAAAAACAGAGATGACTCAGGAAGAAAGAGAGCAGTAGAGGGAAACCATGAATAAAAACACCTTATGCTACTGCACTCCTAATTTGCACAAGTTAGTACGTCAGGCGCCACTGTGTGGCAGGGTACTTGCTAGTCGTTTATGTTGTAGGCATAGCTAACTAGACAATCATACATAGCTAATTTTAACTGTCAGTGTGCATATGTGAGATCAAGTTATAGTGATCACTATTCCCACATTTGGTCTGTTGTTCTGTCTGTCTATCAATCGGTCTAGCTGTGTGTTGTCTGTCTGCATGCCTGTCTCTCTACACACCTGTCACTGAAACTAAGTTTTGTTATGCTTATATACAGTATTTAATATTGAGTATGCGAGACATTATCAGGGGTAACACAGTCGAAAATTGGGGATATTTGTTTGTTTATATATATGTTTGGATGTACGTAGTATGTCATTTTGTACTTTGACCCTCTCATTTTTTTGTGTTCGCAAGATGCGTGACTCTGTCCCTGATTTCACTGAACAGAATCCACTGGTTTATCAATTTTTACCCATATTATCAAAAAAATTGAATTGTTTACCGTTTTGAATTCTCTTTTGTGGGTACAGTTATTACAAATTTACCCAAATTCATTTTCTATTTAAATGAGTGACAGTAGTAAGTTATTTTGTCATAGTTATACCCCTACACAACAGTGTTGTTTCTTACTTGAAAATCCATTGTCCAATAGTCTAACCACGAAGGTAAGTCTTGTGTTGGTATGTCCAGTGAACAAGTGTGTGTTTGGAGCCTACTGGTTTATGTGTGCATGCATGCACAGAGGGTTATAGCATTTGTCCTGTTTTTTTTTCTGTCTGTCTGTCTGTCATGCTCTGATTTTGAAGATCACTGACAATTAACCACTGATTTAAATATGAACTTACTCAGAATCATGATTTAAGACCTTTTATTGTGCTACTTTTTTAAGCTGATTTTTGAGAAAAGGGGGGGATGGAACCATTTTTGGGGTGTTTTGCTTATTTAGTCATAACTCAGTCATCCATGTGTATTTTTTCATACTTCAAGTCTTAAAATGATGAGTAAAACATCATCTTCAAGATGAACTACAGATATATCAACTTGGCCCCACCCACCCAAAGTGATCGGTTTCATCGTCCACTCACCCTTTACCTATTTGGTACGATGTTACCCCCATCAGACTTGATCCTCAACACTCCAAACTTTTTTCACACATTCAGTATACTTTTATCTCATAATTGAATTGATACTTTCTGGAATTTCTCCTTATTTATTTTTTTATAATTGTTTTTGTCCAAAAATGTCCAAAAATTCATTTTTTTAAAGAAAAACTTGCATAACTGAAGAAAAAAATAATTTTTTGAAAAAGTATCAATTCATTTTAAAGAGTAGAATATGAGCTTTAAGATGATATATAAACTTAAGAATAAAAACATAGTGAGAGTAAGTTATGATGTACCGAAGTATGACCACTTTGGGAAAATGTAGTTTTGAGATAATTGAGGTTAAACACGACACTTGTAATAACAGCTGACAATGCCTGCAAGAAAGCATAATATTGCATACAATGAATATTTAGACCTAAATTAAGGTTTTAGAAGTTATCTTGATATATTGGTTAGACCAAGTTCCATTAAACGTTACAGTAACATCTGATGGGGGCTCGGTCCAATCGTTGGATGGGACGTCACTGCCGACACCAACCCCCGTCAGAGTCAGCCTGATCATCATGACTGCAACTAGCCTCAGAATCTGATCAGAGGATTCCTCCTCTGAACCACTTGACTTGGCATCATCATTTTCACTTGACTCTGCATCATCATTTTGATCTGACTCTGCATTGTCAAGTTCATTTGCTTCTGCCATGTCATTCCTAGACTCATCACCGCCATTCTCATTAGCCTAATGCCCAGTATATAATATTATCTGCTTCAGTTGAACCAGCATCAGGGAGAGCTACAGAACTATTGTCTGACAATGGACTTGAGGATTTACTATTTCTTGGGCGCAATAGAGCACTAGAGCTCCCAGAAGTAAACCCTATAGACCTAGGTGGTGAGCTAGACAATTTAGTCTTACTCACCAAGGGACGGGTAGCCTCTGAATCCATCCTTCTTCGTTTGGTAGGTGACTGTTGTTGCCACTGAGTGCCAAGGAACCCTTTAGGGCGCTTTCTACAAGTTCTCCTAGGCGTAGTTTCAAGAAACAACGAGAATAAAGAGAGAGCCAAGCGGACACAAGTTCAAGTTCTAATCAAGCAAAGAAAAAAACATCGGCCGTGCGCACTCCCGCCTACTTCTACTACGTAATTGCTTGTTGCTATATAGTCACTGAGCACTTCGTGTGTGCTTTATTTTGAACTATAAAAAGCGTAGACTTGACAGTAAACAACGAAATAGTCAATCGATAGAAAGTAACGGTAAGAAATAAAGTGAACGGTTCTTTCCCGGGTGATTCAATAACTGAACTAGTGTGTATAAAAAAATCATTATAAGCTGTAGAAATGTCCAATGGTCTTGAAATTTGGGATCCACATCCAGTAAGCCTGTATCTACAATAATAAAATAAAATAAAAATAAAAAAATTTTACAAAAAAAATGCTTCCACCCCCCCCCCCCCCCCAAGCTGATTTTTGAGAAAATGCAAAGCTGTCAGCTCTGTGTAGGTACTAACTTTTGTAGATAGCACTCCCTATCATCACGTTGTAATCACATGAGCAAATTATTTCTTGCTGCCCGCTGTAGTTTACTTATGCTGAAAAGTTAACCGTGTACTGAAATTGACATTGAAACTATATACTGATGAGGATCTCTATTATGATGCCTTGTGTGTTGTTTTTTTCAATTTTGTTTATTTATTGATTGCAGGCATTATCTTGATTTTGCAAGTGAATTACGTTGTTTCACTACATTTGAGCCAGATAATCTTCAGCTTCCAATTTTACCAAACTTCTTGAGTGGTGGATTTGCATTATCAAACTTCAGAATCTACTATGCCCCTCAAAATCCAGACAGTAAGTAAAGATTATACTAAACACAAAAGCACTGGATACCACCAGTTCTTTCCATGCCTATCCCAAGTAAACCCAACTACACATTATATTCAGGTGTTAGTTAGGTTAAAAATATTTAAAAAAAAGAAAGAATAACTCAAAGTCAATGTTATGTGGGCTTTTAAATTAGATAACAATTTCTAATAGCATGCTATAAGAATTTTACGGTTAGGTTTAGCAATACAAGTAATGTATAGAGAAGTGGTGAATATAAATAACTTTTTTTGTATTTTATAATTTAGCTGAAGCTGTAATGAAGATTGTTCGACAAAATGTTGGACAATCAAAAGCATTTACACTGGCTGCATTTGCTACTGAAGAAGATGTTGTAGCAAATTTGAGTTTAATAGACATTTTTGAAACAGTATTTACTCCTTGTCTTGGAGGAGGAGCCGGTAAGTCTCTGTAAATTAGCACTAGGGTAGTAATTGAGGGTTAAGAAGTCTCAAGCCCTCCTCCCTCTCTTTCTCCCTCCCTCCCCCTTCCTATAATTAGAGCCCCCAATTTTCCACTGGCAATTTATATATTAATTCATATGAGACACAAGCTCTATGAAAAAGTACAAATTCGTGGTATAGTAAATACATAAACATTTTTTACCTTACAATAATCTTTGGTCTTTCCTCTTATCAGTACACCAAATTTGAACGCTGAATTTTATTAACTAGTGGCCAAACAAATTTAGTGTCCAGAAATGCCGTAAATTGTCCATCCCATGCCATGGGACAGTGGGACATTCAATGGGATATCCACCTATCCCCCGTTACAGATACATGTGTGTCCTACTATTCATCTCATCCAGTGGTCCCATGGGACCATGGGATTCCATGGGATGTCCACCTGTCCTTCTTACAGATGCATCCCATCCCACAGTCCCATGGGACCATGGGATTCCATGGGATTTCCACCCGTCCTTCCTTATACATGCTCCCACTGTTCATTCCATTCATGATCCCATGAAAATATCATCATAATGAACACTTTAAGTTAAGCTAAAAGCGCACTCGCGAAGTGCGTGGCACAATTAGTGTCAGATTAGCGGAGCGCCAAAGACACGATGACACACTTTAACAAGCCAACTGAGTGGGCGAAGGAAATGTCATGATAGGTTTAAATTACGCATACACGGTAAAGGGATTTCAGTGCCATAGTAACAACTCGCTGCAACTGTTTGAATTGAAGGAAAAAACAACAACAAAGCAATACACGTTATTTAAACGTTTTCTTTGTGATATTCTTTAGCTAAGTAGTGGCTGTAAAGCACAATGCTTTGACACAACTGGACATACACCTACACGAGACTTACCTTCGTGGTTAGTCTAGTGGACAATGCATTTTTAAGTAAATACTGTTGCGTATGGCTTATAACCATGACAAAGAGCGCATTGACTTACCACCGCCACTAACTCGAATAGAAATGGAAGTCCCTTAAGTTTTCAAGTTTTAACTGCACCCGCAAAAAAATTCAAAACGGTAAACAATTCTGTTTAGTGAAGTTTGGGACAGGGTCGACCACAGAACTAACACAAAAATGCAAGGGTCAAACTACAAAAATGTCTTACGTACGTCCAAACATATACAAACAAATATCCCCGATTTTCAATTGAGTTACCCCTGATAGTGTCTACTTTTGTTAGAAACTAACCAATGTACTAGCTATGTAATTTAAATTATTTGTGGCTCTAGCAACTACCAAAGAATGTGTATAGCTATTATGAAGTGCACTCAGCAAGCTCTAGGGCACATGCCGATTTAGAGTTATTACTAGTGTCTCAATCTTGGCAGTGTTTGTTTGTATATGCGTGTAATACAGTACGGGAAAAGGTTGCGTTTATTCAGTGACTACAGAGGATGAGCTGAGAGGTGTCGAACTACACAAAGCCTACACAATAATGACACTGATAACTTGCTATCCTTCGATTGCCGCATGACCTTGTCCGTTACCTTAGCAAGTTTACTTTGCTTGCAACTTCTTGTTTACTTCTTTGTGCGTACTCAGATAATCACACCCCTTGTTGATTAAGCTTAGAAATCACGCCCTTACATGACACGGATATATCATGGATTTTTTAAATTTTAAAACAGAAAGTCTACATTGAAGTGGCTTTTTTTTTTTGTTCAAGTGTTTTGTACCTTAGTGCTTAAATGTGCTCTTAAGCAACAAAAGACTTTTAACCCTTAAGCGCGCAGCAATACATTTTGAAGTGAAATTTTCAAAAATATTTTTAAGCGCGATCGCTGGTGCTAGCACATTTTTACTAGCGCCATCATTTTCTCCGTATTTCAGAGTACGTAATGATTGCGTTTCCATTCGTCTAAATAGAATAAAAATATTTTATTGAAAAAGTTGAAAATTGCCGACAAAGAAGGCCGCGGCTGTCGACTTTATCACTAATTTACAGGAAGATTCGTTCCATTTGGACTCCAGTGATAGCGAAATAGAGGAGCTAAGCCATGGGCATGCTTTTGCAGAAGCTATAGAAGCTGGTACTTTCGACAGTAAAAGGTATTTATCCAATAGTGAGCATGGTCATTCAGTAGTTAGTGAAAGAGGTGACTTGGAATGGAATGTAAATAAAATATCTAGTGATGAACAACAGTGTGAGTGTTTAGATGAAATTTAAATACATCATAGAATTTGTCAATCATAGATTTCTTCTTTTCTAGCAATTGTGATGAACTTCAACTAATTCTTTGGAAACAACGAGATACTTCTTTGATCACTTTTACTGCAAAGCAAGATAACAACATGACTGTAACAATAGTTAACATAGTAGCTACCTATTTCTAAATGTTTCATACACTTATTATGTATCCAACTGAAGGAAAAACCATGCTCTTTCAATTGGTAGTATTGGTTTAAATTTTAGTTAAAGCTTTGTTGAGATAAATATTATAATATAAAAATAACCAAAAGTTTTTAAATTAAACAATTTAATTAGGGGCAGGGGTAATATCCCCTCACGAGTTACAAAGATCATGAAAAAGTATTATTTTGTGAACCTACTAATATTTTTGTTTTATTTTTTGGTTATGTACTTAGCTTGCTATGACAGAAATAGTAAGCCTACCCATTTTAGCTGTTTTGAAAAACACCCTTAAGGGTTAAGTGCTGCTTTAGATAACAAAAATGGAGGTAATATTTGGGACTTCTTGTTTAATGGCATAAAGTCATATTTTTCTGGAGCCTGTCACGTATTTGAATGCTTATCAGTCTGTTGGTATAAAACTTTAAAATCAATTCAACTAAATTACAATTCAAGCATCCTGAACAAATTCAAGCATTACTCATAGCATATTATGATGTTTAACTTTACCATTTTTTATTTGTAGCTTATAAAGCTCGTTCATATAATAAATGTGTATATTGAGAAAGTGGATTAAATTATGTGTTCAACTAAACTGCCAGACAAGAATTGTCTTATTGAACTCCCACCAACCTTTGCACACCACTAGCTTTACATGTACTCTGTTTTTATTTTATTTATATTTAATGTTTGTAAAGGAATTATATTTAATGATCTCAATGGTAAAGAATTATCATACACAATCCGTCTTCGACATGAAGTAGGCCAATCTAATTCTTGGCAAACAATCCAAAATTCTCCAAACTTTGAACTTCCAGGTCCAAGGACTACTAACTTGTAAGTTTTATATATCCCAATGGTAAAATATACTACACTTGATTTTTAAATACATGATATTGTTGTGGTGTTTGTATCAGTGTATGTTCGATATCTGTTTAGGGCGAGTGATCAAAGCTAGTAAGTCAGCATTAGGAGTCTTGAAACTGTATGGTAATTTCTTAGAAATGCTTTATTTTCAAGTGCAATATGAGCGGTTACTACAGGAAGACACTTTTCTATAAATAGAACTTAGCCTTTTTTAGTTGTTGAGTGTCTTTTATCACAGCTATTGGCATTTTAGAATAAATTAGATACTACAGTAGCTACAATTTGTTGGGAAAATTGAAGCAATTTTGTATTGTTAGCTATAATTAATGATGAACAGCTATATACTTTTTGATGTCTTGAAACCACTAATGTCATCCTTAACTACAGAAATAGCCACTAGAAGGCTAACTTCGGGTAAAAGAAATCATTGAACAAATTTTGAAGTGAGTTTAAAATCTCTAAGTTTGTCACATACTAACTTTTTTTTGCAAAGGTATGAGACAAGCCAGATGTAGAGATGGTATTACCAGAGCTGATCATGATGCAACAGCATTGTTTGAGGAAGAGAATTTGTTTTGGATACAGATATATTATTTGTTATTATAAAATAAATTTTCAATAAATAACTATATAATAATCTAACTTGGCAGGCTCACTTTTATTTTGTCCTCAAGCATACCACTAATGCAATGAATTGTAATAATATTATGCTTGTGCTGCAAGTGGTTACTATGGCACTGAATATATTATTCTAGAAAAATTCAGGTCTGAATTATCTACCTGGGACTACTGAGATGTAACTAATATTAATTTTACAGATATATAACAATTTATGTAGTGATAAATACTCTATAAAACACTTTTGTACCTTGGCCAAATTCAATTATGCTCTTAAGTTGACAGGAAAAATTGATCTACAATTTACATAAATTTCTTTAGATATCTTAGGGAAGGTTTTGTGCAGCTTCAGAAAATGATAGGTGACGCTATTTTGGAATGGACAGCACGGAAGTCTAACCTAAGTTTTGAACCACTTTCTGAATCACTACAGGTAAGGAATTATGACGTTATAGACAGATATTGATTAGAGTCAATAAAAAACTCCTTTATTTGGTCACCATATTTTTGCTGAGCAGCTAACTAGAATAGTTTTGATTGCAAACTGTATTTCCTGATAGACTCGAGATTTTATCTTAAAATTTTGTTTGGGGGGATTTCAAGCCAAGTCCACTGCCCACTGTATATAAGGGAAAAAGGCAGACAAGACTTTATGTACTCAAATAAATAATTCTCCGTGTCAGTTCTTTATGTAGGGATGGAGTAACTATTTGCTAAGAAAGCTTCATGCAAGTAAAAATATCAACTAGATTTTCATTCATAGTTAAAAACACGAGGCATCACTTTATACTTATCTCACTTCATTTTGTCGACAAAAAATTCTTCCGTGTGCAATTTAAACTCTCTTTTGTGGAACTTTTCCAATATTTTTAATTCATGGCTGTTACCACAACAACTTTGGTATAAATATATATTTAATAGTTAAACTATGGGTCTGAGAGGTTATTTAGTGATAATTCCAGGAGTTGCCACAGTTTAACTATTTTATACCATAGTTACCATTTCAAACAGTGTTAAAGATCAACTAATGACTGGGTATTGTTGTTTTGTGAGTGAAAAATATGACCAACTTGCAGCGAGAGTCACTTGAAATTAGCTAGCTACCTGACTATAAATTGTGTACTTTGTTCACTTTCAAACAAAACGTGGTAATAAAGTGATGATCCAGTGAGATTCACAAGACAAGATGTTGTAGTGCAATGAATAATTCTCCTGGTGCAAAGGAAGTTTCATACAAGTAAAGAAAGAATCGATTTTTCTTCATAACTGAAAGGACCATGACAAATCATTTTTACCATAATAATATTCTCACCCAAAATTTATTCTGTGTAATGCAATTTGAACACAGAGTTATGTATTGTCTGCGCGAGATTTTGGAAGTGTGATATCATATTTTTAGGTGATATGACAGATACTAAGAAACTATAGTATAAATATACGTGTGTGTGTTATTGAGTTGGTGTGTTAAGATATTTTTGATTACTATGTTTAGCAGTATTCTCTGTTCAGCCAATAATTTCTTTACTTTATTTCAGAAAATACTGCTATTATTATTTTCATTCACAGTCATGACTGAATTATTGTGTTTCATGTTTACAGCAATTTCCTTATCCTGAATACAGGATTGATGACTTTTTGACAAGCGTCAATATAATTCTTCCTCTAGTGTTTGTACTAAGTTTTCTGTACACTTCTGGAATAGTTATTAAAGTAAGTTACATAATTTAAGTTAATCATTATACAGAATGCATACAACAGCAATACAACTCAGATTCAAGCTTATGACCCTTATGGGGTTGCCAGTGATTTAGCCTTTGAGTTTCACAGTCCCCAATTATTGCTAGTCCTTAAGTACTTCTCTCTATGCTGCTAACAGCACTTCATTTTGTACAGTTTAATATTCAATGGGACCACCAGTAAGTACAATTAGAACACATTTTGCATTAACTTGAAACACTTCTACATTTAACGTATAAGAATGCAGCATGCTGGACTATTCAACAATCTAAGAGTAAATATTTGTCTTCAAAGAGGCAAAATTTTCATTACTAAAACAAGAATCAAGGGATGACTGGTTTGATTCAGGTGACATGCATTTGTATACACATTGACCCTTTTGAATGAGAGGCTAGTCTCAATAGATATAATTATTCTCTGCGGTATACTCTGTCTATTGAAGTCTTTTTCTCCCTCAATAACAAACTAATGTAACAGCACATCATTGATAGCTTTCATATACTCACCAGTCTCTCTCGACTCAGCGGTCTCTCTCGACTCAGCGGTCTCACTCAACTCAGTGGTCTCACTCGACTCAGCCAGTCTCACTGGACTCAGCAGTCTCACTGGACTCAGCGGTCTTACTAGACTCAGCAGTCTCACTCAACTCAGCAGTCTCACGGACTCAGCAGTCTCACTCAACTCAGCAGTCTCACTGGACTCAGCAGTCTCACTCGACTCAGCGGTCTCACTCGACTCAGCAGTCTCACTCGACTCAGCGGTTTCACTGAACTCAGCAGTCTCACTAGACTCAGCGGTCTCACTGGACTCAGCGGTCTCACTCGACTCAGCGGTCTCACTGGACTCAGCAGTCTTGCTAGACTCTGCAGTCTCACTGGACTCAGCCGTCTCACTCGACTCAGCGGTCTCACTGGACTCAGCAGTCTCACTTGACTCAGCGGTCTCACTCGGACTCAGCGGTCTCACTCGACTCAGCGGTCTCACTGGACTCAGCAGTCTTGCTAGACTCTGCAGTCTCACTGGACTCAGCAGTCTCACTCGACTCTGCAGTCTCACTCGACTCAGCGGTCTCACTGGACTCAGCAGTCTCACTCGACTCTGCAGTCTCACTCGACTCAGCAGTCTCACTGGACTCAGCGGTCTCACTGGACTCAGCGGTCTTACTCGACTCAGCATCTCACTCTACTTGTCAGTCATCAATCTCCCTCAACTCGTCAGTCAATCAGCAATCTCGCTCGACTCACATGACTCGGCAGTCTCACTCGACTCAGCGGTCTCACTCTACTTGTCAGTCATAAGTCTCCCTCATCTCGTCAGTCAATCAGCAGTCTCACTCGACTCATCAGTCAGCAGTCTCGACCTATCAGTCAGCAGTCTCGATTCGTCAGTCAGCAGTCTCACACTCGACTCGTCAGTCAGTCAGCAGTCTCATCCATCATGTGTGAGCAACATGTAAGACAGCAGCTGATTTTGCTCATAGAGGATCAGCCCCTCCCCTCCAGTATGTTTAGGACAGCCACAAGAGCAGTCCTGAACAAGCGACTCATTCGTGCGATTACTAGTTGTAACCTTACCGAACAATACTACATGTAATGATATTCATGTTCTTTCTCTATCTTATATCATGTCATCCCCTATATATAATATGTGTGTTGTGAATTGTCATGTCAAAAGTAGTTCATGCATGGCCGAGGACTTATTTCGTCTTTACGCACAGAAAAGGGAACCAATGCTGCATAAGTAAAAATAAGTCATAAGCACCTTAACAGGGAATAACAAAAACAAACAAGCAAAATGTGGCGAGCTATATATTAGAGAAAGAATAAGAGTACTGTTTGACTGTTTGCCATTGACCCAGCTAAGTTTCATTGCACAGGATATACAGTGTACCGTCAGAGTACTGCTAGATATTATCTTGATGGGTTATCTTCAATCAAGAAGTACTTTGGCACACGCACTCTGTTTGATAGGAGCTAAAATTGATTATTATATTATATTACTTGCAAATATGATTATTGGTGAGCAAGTGAAGCGAGCAAGACCTATCAGGGGTAATTCAATCAAAAATCATTACCCGAATCATCCAATGGAATTGAATTGTTTACTGCTTTGAATTTTCTTTTGTGAGTGCAGTTAATACTTACAAATTTACTGGAGTTCATTTTCTATTCGAATGAGTGGCGGTGGTAAGTTAATGCTCTATTTGTTACATTTATATGCCTTACACAGCAATGTCCAATAGTCTAACCATGAAGGTAAGTCTTGTGTTGGTATGTCCAGTGAAGTGTGTGTGAAAGTGTTGTGCGTTACAGCTACTGCTTAGCTAAACAATAGCACACAATAAACATTTAATAGGCAGCTAAATATATTTTAGCTGCCTTTACAGGTTTTCTGGCTACTACAACAGTAATATAGGGTTAGGTTCAGACCTGTGTGATAATTCCTTAGAAATCCCTGCCATTAATTTTTGTCTTTTTGTTGTTGTTGTTTTATTTTAGTCAAACAGTTGTGACAGGTGGTTACTATGACATTGAAACCCTTTTACCATAAATACATAATTAAAAAAACTGGACCCTTTTAATAGCTGGAATGTTGGGAGTTAAAATTAAGCATATAAAAACACTGTAGTTTTACGTAGCCTACGGGAGGCTAGCTTACATTTGTGCTCAAGCACACCACTAGTATACAGCTGCATGTAAGTTGGTGTACTCATGGTTTGGATCGAATTGAACGAATAGTGAGCTATTCAGGAGGATTCTCTTTGCTTGGCTACTTTTTTTAGAAGAAGCTAGAGGTCAAATGGGCATGCCAGGGATTCTTCTTTTTATACCTGGACCTCCGGAAGGAGTTCAGAATTTGGTAAATGAGGCCACAGATTTTGTGTATGGAGAATAGCATTGAAATATAAATGCAACCTTTATTTTAATGCAAAAGCTAGTCAAGTTTATTTTTGTTTAGTTATAATGTATTGTTGATGAATAGATGTAATGATTTTGTTTTGTAGGAACTCGTGTTGGAGAAAGAAACAAGAATTAGGGAATCAATGCTCATGATGGGTCTCAAGCAATGGGTGCTATGGGCAAGTTGGTTCATCAAACAACTTATGTTTCTCTTGGTACCCATCTTTATCATCACATTCTTAGTAAAGGTAAAATTGACTCAATTTTACAAAAATGAAATGAAAACTAAGTTTTAATTTTTTTATTATCCTATATCCATTTTATAGCTAATTCCTATTTTAAATTAAAAGATTAGGTAATAGCTGTGGCTATGTTAACAGTAAAGTCTAGCAACAAAAAAAACTCAATAATCGAGGAACTGGTTTTGCAGAACAATGCCTTACCAGTTTAATGTAAATGGTTTTTTGCAGTAGAGTATAGCTTGAGTAATACTAAAGTCATGATGACCGCTAATCCTGATGTAAAAGGATGAGGTGTGCTATGAAAATTTAAGGTATACAGAATTTACTTCACCACCAGTGTATTAGTTACATCAGTACCAACATTCATGACTTTGAAAAATCTATATAAAAGTATGCTGTCTGTCAGTAATGATGATGGTGTGTATTTCATTAATAATTTATCAGTTTGTAAAGTGTTATCAATGGTGGTATGTGCATTGCTGAGCTGAGTTGGTAAAGTGTCATTAGTAATGATGAATATTTACCGTGTTAGTATATCATGAATTACATGGGTCAAGGTTAGAAGTGAGAAAAATGCGGACTAATGCAATTAAACCAAGGAGTAGAGGATAATAACAAGGGATAAGAATACCTTATGTTACTGCATTCCTTATTAGGAAAAGTTATAGATCAGGCGCCACTGTATGACGGGGTACTGGCTAGTCCACTAATAATATTATGTGCTTTGTCTGTTTGTTATTTTGATTAGTTTTTCTTGTTTCCAAGAACTGGCTGGCTTGTTATCTTCACCTTATTTATGCTTTATGTTTGCTCAATGATCTCCTTTTGCTTTTTGATCAGGTAAGTTTATATTTATTTCTTAAATTTAATGTATTTTTATCACTATTGTTTTTTTGTATCTATAGCGTATGGTTTAATTCTGCTCAATTGGGTCTCATTATTGGAATTTTAGCATGGTTTGGTAGCTTTTGTCCATTTCTTTTTCTAGTGATGCGATACAGAGCAATTTATTTGTAAGTTGTAGCAAAAGTTTATTGTAACAAACACTATATAATTAGCTTAAAGCTACTATCATGTATCATGTAACTATAGTTGCTAATGGGTCATTATATTGTAATAATATTTTATGCAGCAAGAAAATATTTAATTCTGTCTTTGAATATATTGGCAATCTGTGCTATTGTTATTTAAACATTGTAACTTGATTTAATTATTTCTATAGCATTTTATTAAGTTTGTCATGTTTACTTTCGAACACTGCTTTTGGATTTGGAGTGGAAATTATAGCACGTCTTGAGCAACGAGATGTTGGAGTTTTATGGCAAAACATAGGAGATCCAATCACTTTAGACAGTAGTTTCAATTTGGCGTGGGTCATTGGCATGTTACTAATTGACAGTTTCATTTACATGATTTTAGCATGGTGAGTGCAACATAGACTCAAATCAGTTGTATGTTGGAGTATTAAGCATGTTGTATTAATATTTTTTTCAGTGCAATTTAGTTGTGTATTAATTTGTGTGTGAAATTTTGATATAGGTATGTGAATGAAGTGAAGCCTGGTAAATATGGAATTCCAAAGCCCTTCTATTTTCCATTCTTGAGGTCATATTGGTGCAATTCTGAACGTCATAAGAAAGTAATATATGAAGTTGTCTTCTTTTGTAAAAATTACTAGTTCATTAAGTATTTTTATTATAACTGTATGCTGTGGCTAAGGTATATGTCATAGGGCTAGTACACACCTGGAGATTATTCGTGATGTTCACTGTTTAAATTTCACTTCACTTAATTTATCATAGATAAATGCTCAGACTCTTGTAGACAAAGATCTTTCAGCACATGAGATTATTCAAACAAAACTTGATGTGGGAATTAGCATCAGAAATCTTACTAAAGAATACTCCGACGTAAGTTAGAAATGTGGTAGTTCAAAGAAGAAATATCTTAATAAAAATGTTATATTTTTTATAACATAAATGTTCCTAGCTAATAATTATACTAATAAATCTCTTACTGTTGTAGTTGTTAAAAAACAAAGGCATCAGAAAATATGCAGTGAGCAATTTTTCCTTAGATATATATAAAGGACATATAACAGCATTATTAGGGCATAATGGAGCTGGGAAAACTACAATAATGTCTGTACTCTCAGGTAGGTCCACATATTGGTTTATCTATGTTGTTTAGTGACATGTATTTTCAGGCTTATTTTCACCAACTGAAGGAACTGCTATAATTAATGGATTCAATATTTTGACAGACATGGACTTAATTCGAGGAAGTTTTGGAATCTGCCCGCAGCATAATGTTCTATTCGATCGATTAACAGTGAAAGAGCACTTCAATTTCTTTATGCTACTTAAAGTGAGCATGGTTTGTTTTGTTATTAGCTAATTAATGTCATTTCATATTATAGGGAATTCATGATAACAACATTATTAAAGTTGAAGTGGAGAAAATGATCAATGATTTGCAGCTTTCCAAGGAACGAAATACTCAAGCAGGCATTCTGTCTGGAGGCATGAAGAGAAAATTAAGGTTGGCCAGTATAAGTAAGGCTTAGATTCAAACATTCTGTTTAACAATAAGCTAAATATGATGTAATGTAGTGTTGGCATTGCTCTCATTGGTTGTCCTGATGTCGTTATCTTGGATGAACCAACTACTGGTATGGACGCATTTTCTAGAAGAGCCACTTGGAAAATTCTTGCCAAATACAAGCACAATCACTGCATTCTCATGACCACACATTTAATGTACGCACAAGAATCAGTATTTAGTGATTGTGAAGTGTAGAGCTGAGTAATGAAAGCATTCTTTTATCCAGTAACTTTATTGATGCACTAGTGAGAACTGAGATTGAGAACTTATGTATTTAATCTCACAAACTAATAACCTACAATTATCTGTGCTAATGTACTCCATCCTTTTTTATGAAAACATTAATTGTTCATGTGTCTTATTTTATCCAAATAATCATTCTTGAGGATAAGAGGATATATTATCATAGGGATGAAGCTGACTTACTTGGAGATCGCATTGCCATTATGGCAGAAGGAAAGCTTTGCTGCTCAGGATCACCTCTATTTTTAAAACGCAGGTAACTTAATTTTCCTAAGGTACATTATGTTCTCATCAAATGAGTCACCCCACTCTGATACAGCCATTCACACTTTTCTTTTCATTGCTAGCATAGCATTGCCCAGTGAATGATGAAGTGTGGTAAGGTTGTGGATAGATTGCTGTGACCAATAAGATCATTATAATGGTTTCCCACTATAGTCGTATCTATATAATACTGTGCTTGTGTGTCAGTAATGAAGACAATGACCAACCACAATGACCAACCACCGATTGTGTGTGTTCATGAATAATTCATGAGCTGATTGGAGTTGGTAAAACATCATCATTACCTGAATGGGGGGAAATGTTAGACAAGGGGAAAAAACAACTTTCTCTGGATTTGAACCTGCAACTGCCTATTGTGGAGTGTGCACACAACCATTAAACCGTAGGGACCTAATAGTTTGGAGTATACTGCAGGTTCAATGACCTTGTGTTCAGTGTTTCAAGATACTCCAAACTATTAGGTCCCTACGGTTTATTGGAGTATCTTGAAACACTGAACACAGGGTCACTGAACTGAATTGGGAGAGAGTGTTCATCTACAGTAGCTAACCGTAATGGGAGTATAGGAGATGCAGAGCAGTATCAGAATGCAAGGGTCAATGCAGGTGAGAAAAAGCTGCCTGATGTAACTACTTCAATGAAGTAGTGAAAGAAAATACACATGCAGCCGGGATGGCTGAGGAAAAAAAGAGAGCAGGAGAGGAAAATACTACCTTATGCAACTGCACTCCTAATTAGCATAAGTTAGTACGTCAGGCGTCACTATGTGGTGGGGTACTTACTAGTTTCATAAAAATATCACTTTTTGTATAGAAAAATTACTCGGGCTATAATATAATAGCATGGGTAACCGTGAGCCTAGTGCTATTTCAATCACTTTACCAATTAATTCTGAATAGAACAGGTGGCCATGCTATCACAGGTTTTTTTAAAATCATTTATACTGTAGCTACTATGTATCATACTCACTATCTCTGGATTTCAGGATTAGCTTCCTCTGGAACTTTGTTATAAATGTTATGGCTCCTTTCTGCATGAAAGAATGACATAGTCTCTGACTCAAAACCACTTCAACTATACATTTCCTGGCTATTGCTGCACATGTGTGCAACTGTATTTCACTTAGCTACCTTACTATTTTACTAGTTGCAGTGCTATTTCACTTCCCTATGCAATTTTTTTTTGCAGATATGGTATTGGATATCATATGACACTTGTAAAGCAACCCTTATGTAATGCATTCAAAATTGAGAGCCTGGTGAAATCATTCGTACCCTTAGCAGAAAAAGTGGCGAATATTGGAATGGAACTTTCTTTTATTCTTCCAACTAAAACTGCTTCTGAATTCCCCAATCTGTTTGACAAATTAGAAAGTAAGTTCAATGTTGTTGTTGTTTATTTTTGTTAATGTTGTGGTAATGTGGTAAGTGAAATGTGGTTTTTTTTGATGTGGTCTTTGGTTGGCAAAGTTTGCATGCACATACTATGTAGGTCCAAGCCATAGTCCAAGCCATGTATGTAAATTGAGTTCTGGGGCACACACATCCCAATATAAGAAGCATTTGCGACTCCACACAAGTTCACAATATGCATGAATCAAATGATAATGGCTTTAATTATATCAAAACATATTGTAAGTTGAAAAGGTTTACTACTTTAATCATAATATTGCTTTGTTGTAATAGAAAAAAACCCTGATGTTTTTAGGTATGAAAGAATACTTAGGAATTGCTAGCTTTGGAATTTCAGTTACGACTATGGAAGAGGTTTTTGTAAAGGTGGGACAAGTCACTGATGAAACCTTACAATCAAAGTATGTTACTAATCTGTTTATATAACACCTTGATGTTTTTTATGCTTATAGGGTGTGCAAGAGAGTATCTGAGGAGAAACTGAGGAAAGGTTTTAAGAATGTCAAAGATCAATCAACCGGAACTATTTCTGGTATATTAGGATTTAATATAGCTAAGTAACATAGACTGAGCAATATGTTTGTTTTTGTTTGTTTTTTATACACAGTATATTATCATACGTACTTTCAGCTCAGAATGTTGATATATAAGTCTGTAGTCATACATCATAAGGGATTTGATTTTGGTAAAATTTTTGTGGTTATGTGTAAAGACCTGTTAATTGAACTTGGAAATGTTAATTAATTGTTTATTTCTCACTACTATTATATAGCTACATACAAAATTAAAGAATAAGTTGGTACATTATATTAATTCTGAGTTATTAGCAAGGTCTATACTTGCTAAATATTAAGCGTGACAGTAGGTCACTTAGTCATTTGACTTCAATAGAAATGCTCATACTATAAGACTGATGTTACATTGTGATTATCTTTTTTTCTCTTCAGGAAATCAAAAGATAGATCAAGATTACCACTCATTACAACTTGACTTAAAAAGTGATGTAATGGTGTTATCAAAAAGAAGACAAGATAACAATTGTACAGAAAAGAATCAAAGTGGGAAAATTGATGCTATTTTACCGCCTATCAATGACGCATTGCTTAGTACGTAAAATAAGCTAATTGTTAAATAGGAAAAAAAAGTTTTATTGGTGAGGGAAAAAAATAAGAAAAAGATGTACAATTCATCAATTATCCAGACTTCAATCCTCACTATTAAGATACTATGAACTAAGGGACAGGGGAAGGTGAGGGGTTTGAACAGGATTATGGGGGTTTACTTTTTAATGAAGTGGACCAAGTTTTTTTGGAATTTACAGTGAGGGAGGGAGAAAGAGGGAGTCAGTATGCGTACAAAAGTAAACACGGTAATATGTATGAGTAATAGCATGGGTAACCGTGCTATTCAGGATTAATAGTACAAGTGACGCAATTTGAAATAGCACGAGGCGAAGCCAAGTGCTATTTCAATTGCTTTACGAGTGTTATTGATCCCTAATAGCACAGGTTACCCATGCTATCACTCGCTAATAATAGGCCAGCTTTTAAAAAAGTCATTTGCAATTGTAGCTACACTGTATCGTTCACTCATTATCTCCTTACTTCAGGATTAGCTTCTGCTGGAACTTTGTTTTCAACGTACGGCTCCTCCTAATCTGTTGAAAAACATTCTGTCTAATTATGGGTAGAGCTTCTGTGGTAAAGAATGACATTGTCTCAACCTAGAAACTACTCGAAATGTACGTTTCCAAGGTTAGCGCTGCACGTGTGCGCACTTACCTGTACTATTTCACTTAGTTACCGTGGTATTTCACTTAGTTTCCACTTAGTTACCGAGGTATTTCAATTAGTTACATGCTATTTCATTCATGCATGAACAGCAATTTTTCCCATACATTTTTTAATGGAAAACTTATGCACCGTACTATTAATCTGCAAATGCATGTTTGGTTTTGAAATATGTATTTTTTATTTGACAATATACTATTATTATTTTTAGGCCATAGAATAAAGAAAAATGACAAATTTCTGGAATCTTTTTCACCACATTTTGGTATGATCTTTGTATTTAGTATTTCCACATATAACTATATAGAGTGGCATAGGAAGGGGGGACTTTGGGGGATGGAGCCCCCCCCATAATTGTTGCCACAACTTAAAATGTGATTTCTCGCATGAACAGCAGCTAGTGCCCTTAAATCCCACCCGTATCGAAACATCTTCCTATATAATATATATATATACTTTGCCAAAATGAGCCCATGATTTAAAATACACAGAGAACTGCTGTTAACATAATATTAATAATTTTGTGATAGGCAAGTACATACTTCCATTACCACCAATCCAATCTACTGATTATAGTAAGTATCATAAAAGTAGCACATAGTCTTGTTATAATTGTAGTGATGTACTAATATTGTAGGGAATGTCCCCATGAAACGTGAATATGAGCTTACAGACCATGTTTTTAATGAGCATCATTGTTATGGTATGTTCATTAATTGCTGTTTTTGTTTGTTTATTGTTAAAAACTACCATTTTTTAGTATGTTGAGCAATTACTCAATTTTATGGTTTTGAACAGTCTGAATCTCTAATACCAGTTTGTAGCTAAATTTACTATGTGTGGTGCATAGTTTATTAATCACTAATTTACTTTGTACAAAACTCACTATAGAAGCAGTTCAAGTATTTATTTTCACTCCTACATAATGTGTAATTTAGATAATAATGAAGGTGCAATATTATGGTTGCAACAGTTTTGGGCCATGTTTGTCAAGCGAATTTATTATTCTATTCGATTCTATCCTTACATTCCAATTCAAGTTGGATTTCCTACTGTCTTTTCTGCAATTGGTGTTTTAGTAGTAATTTTAAATCCACAAAGTGATGACCCACCACGACCACTATATTTACATAATACTGGTTTGGATGCAAGAAATACTACAATTTTCTATGCTGAATTAGATGGACTCAAAATGAATTTTTCAGTAAGGGATCATTACATCGTTTTTAAAGTATTTTATTGTGGACTAAACTATAGCAGCTCCAATCATGAATTAATTTGTACTTGAGGTTAAGGATAATATAAGAAATAGTACAGTTCATCATTATTATTATAGTGCTTCAGTAGCTCATTATAGAAAATTTTATAGATTCTTTTATTATTATGTTTCTCGTTGATGTAGTCATTTATAATTAGCTGATTAGTTGCTTATTTTTCTCCAATAGGATTTCACTGCTGAAGATCTTTTTGTTACTAAGTATTTTGACATGACACATGAAATATTATCAATGAGGGAATCTGTTCATAATATTCAAGAAGTGAGTGGGTGTTGCAACTACAAGCATCAAATTTTGGACAAATTCTGTGCTTCCAGAAACTCTGTAAGTTATATTCAGGAAGCTATTTCAAACTTGTACACAAACAAGAAAACTGTGAGTAGCTAAAATGATCAATTGGTGTATGACCAAAGTTTGAAACAGTTTAATAATGGCATGAATACAAATATTTGTTATCTAACTGAAAACAGGACAGGGGAATGAAAAAATTAAATTTTGTTTTTAAGTGACAATATCCCTAAATTACAACACCATTAATAGTATCATGCTTGTATCCCTTTACCCAAAACAAAAATTAACTGTCTAGAAAATATATATTTTTATTGTTACAGATAGATTTGGAAAATTGCACTGATAAAAATTCTTCTTTTGGATACAGTCAATGCAAGGAATGTTTAATGTGAGTTGTTGTTGTGTTTTCCTTCACACTTAATAGTGAATGTTAACAAGTTCCAAGAAGCAATCCACCAATTATTTAGTGAAGTTTTAGTTCCTCAATTGTCTTTTTTGTGTAATTTTATGAGTTTTAGAATTCCCTATGCACTATCTACTTATTCCCAATGCCCTTACAGAAAATAGTTGTACAGGTGTACTTTAAAAGGTAATAATTTTCTGGAGCCAATATTCCCTATTGTCTGATATATTGAGACTTTAATGATTACAGTACTTCCTAGCTTTGCTCAGTAATAACTGTGAATTTGTCACCTACTCTTCATCATTCGATTTGATTTGCTATTTTGTAGCTGCTGTGTCTCATTGAACAGGATTGAGTCCTGCAGTTTTCCAACAAGTATTAATTATATACCAAACACTGAAGCTAGAAGATGTTCTTCTCCTCCATCCATCAGTCTTCACTCCAACAATGCATTTGGTCCTTTAGATACTATCAATACATATGTAACAGAACATATCCTCAATATGGCCAGCAGAATCAAGCCAGTTCAATTCTTTCGGGCCTATCAAGCTGGGTTTACCATAGCAGAAAGTGGCCCTATAATTAATGTATGTGATTGCACTAAGGTGGATGGTAAGTCTGTAAGAGGATGTAGCATTTTCCAAAACTTGGGAAAGAGTTCATGCTCTGTGAATGAAGAATGTCATGCATACAGCTATGGTGGATCGAGATCTTGTCATAAAAGTATATTATTTAATGAAACTATTTGCTCAATCGAACATACATGTTATACTGTGGATTCATTTGCAGTAGGTATTTTGCAGGTAAGTTGCTTCTATTAAAACAATTGATGAGCACTCCATCTATTATTTGGGCTGTCACAATTTAGGACCTTTCTTGTAACCAGGAAGGAGATAGAAATTGTAGAGTTCGTAATAGTGTCAGAGATCTCGTCAGCAACAAACGGTCAATTTCAAGAGTTTATCCAGAGTACAAACGGGTTCCATCTGTTACTGTGTGGTACAATAATGGTGTAAGTACTTTGATTGATTCTTTATATAATAGTTTAACCTGCTGTATAGTAGATCGTTTTTTATGTAGGGAAAGTGCGTTCTCTATAGCATTACTTGTTTGGATTTACATGCAAATAGCTGTAGTGAGATATATTCTTTTGTCACAGAGGACCATTGTTGTTATAGATTTCCGACATATTGGGACTAAGTATCAAGCTTTCATGCTGATTAAAAATAAAAGTCCTAAATTTTAAAGTGCAAAATAATAGGTAGTTATAGTATGTGTAAATAGACTGGAAAACAGACCAAATGATAATTAAACTGTACACTGATGGAGTAAACAAATTTTGCATATTCATTAATCCTCAGCATGCATGTGCGAGAGGGTTAAAGTAGTCGTCCCGTCTATTTGTCTGTTTGTCTGTCTGTCTGTCTGTCACACTCTGATTTTGCAGATTACTGACAATTAACAGTTCATTTTAGGTATGAACTTACTCAGGATGAAGATTTAAGACCTTTTATTGTGCTACTTTTTTTTTTTTTTTGGGCTAATTGCTGAGAAAATGCGAAGCTTTCAGCTCCGCGTAGGTACCAGCTTTTAAGGGCAACGCCCCCCTAGCGTCACATCATAATCACGTGAGCAAATAATTTCTTGCAGCCAGCCGTATAATTAGCTTTATGCTCGGGGAAGTTAACGAAGTTGAAAGAAGTTATGTTTCGCTTTGAAAATGTATATGGGTGAGTGTTTCTGGTTAGTTTAGCTTCTTCTCTTATGAAGACAGCGTTTCCATGTACCATTTACTTTGGTCGAGTTATTTTGAAGCCTCATTAAAATAGCTAGCAGATTGCTTGTATTATTATTGTAGGCCTACCATATGTCAGCTGCTGCATTTAATGCCTACCAAAACTTACGCCTTAAACAAGTGACCAAAAACAAAAGTCTTTCACTGCTAGTCATAAATCATCCTTTGCCAAGAAAGCCTAAGGCAATAGTAAGTATTAGATTTCATATTCATATTTCACTCATTTAAAGTTTGAATGTTATGGGATATCAGAGTTTGGACTCAATTCAAGATTTCACTGGATTTGGATTGTCAATCCTGGTTGTGTTTGGATATAGTTTCTATTTATCAAGTTATGTGATATACTTGGTGAAAGAGAAAGAATCAAAGGTATTTTATTTATTCTGAAGAATCACGGTACACAGGTATTTTGCACAATACTCTTGTAACATTTACTTACTGAAACAGTTTATGTATTGGTATATTGGCACTGATGACTGTTTGCTCGAATTTGTTGCAGAACTAGTTGGTAATAATTGCATGAGAAATAAATAGGATGCACCCATTTTAATGTCTCACTTGTTTCTCTTGCTCACCAATTATTGATACAAATAAAAATATTAATAAAAGTGTATTTGCCATAAATTTGTATTGTCTCTTAATTAATTATGTGAATATACATACATGTATACACTAGCTGTATCATTATGTTTATTATACCAAGGCTAAACATCTTCAGTTTGTCAGTGGAGTCAGCACTACCAGCTATTGGCTTTCCACTTTATCATGGGATCTCATTAGTGCAGTATTGCCCATATTGTGTACTGTCATCATATTTAAACTGTCTTCTGTGTCTGCCTTCCAAGGTACTTCATTATCGGCAGTTTTTCTTGTTTTGGTAAATTTTAAACTCATACCTTTATGCTTACATTACTGTCAATCTTATTTTACAGGTATTTACTTGCTGGGCAAGCATTCCCTTTACATATGTGAGTTCATTTCTGTTCAAAAACACTTTGGCAGCCTTTTCAGTTCTTGTGGTTATTTTCTTCTTCATTACAGTTGTAAGTTAGTAGATTTAGAAGCTGTATTTACATTACTTTAACACAACGTCAACCTGAGATTAAAAAAAAACAAAAAAACACTGGTGCAATTCCTCAGCATTTTAACCCTTTGCTATACTATACAAGCTTATTATAGAGACAGAAAAATGTCTGCTCCTAATATTAATAATTATTTGCATGCTTTTCTAATCAGCAAAATTTGGTACTTACCTGACATCAAATTATAGCTATAACTTTTTTTAATTCAATGTGTAGAAGAATTCATTCAATAAACTAGAGCACTAAGAGTGCAAACTCTCAGCATTAGTATAAAAAAAATGCAAGAATTTGCCAATGAAGTCGTATACTGTTGAATAATGAAGTTCTTAAATTTTTAGCATATAAAAATAATATTTTTGTTCTATTTATAAATATAACTTTTAACTCTGGCACTTAACATTGGCCTGCTTACGTTTCTGGAATTTTTTAGGAATTTCAAGGTCCTTTTTATGGGCATGCAGATGTTTAGAATCAGCCATTCTATGCTCCTGGGACTGATCCACACTTTCTAAAACTCTTACATATGCTTGACACTTAGCCATATGGTTTTTATGACTTTCTGAGGACTTCTCTGGCTTTAGTTCACCTTGGCTTCTTAAAAAAACAATAAACACAGGAGCATTTAGACTTTCTGACATGCACAGTACACAAACACAGGGCACACTTTTTGGAAAGCAGGCATACTTACAGTTGATGAAAGAAGCAAACCTTCAGCAGCAGAAACTTCCCAACACCAAACAAAAAAAGATTCACTTACTAGAACTACAGAACACACGTAACAAATCTAAACCGGGCATGGTAAAATTGGTACGCTCACATGAGCATGTGTGATTCTAAATGGCAGGTAAATGAATAAATGGGCGTTACCAATTGTCATCTAGTCTGAGTTCCTCTTCTCTCAAGACGTAAAAGTTCATCATCTTCGAGATCCGCTGTTGACATAGTGACAGAATGAATGACAGAGAGACTACTGTAACCCTCACACGCATGCACGCTAAGGGTTAATTAAAACGGTATAGTAAGATGCTTTACTTTTTTTAATTGTATATTGTATTCAACACAATCACTATTTTTAACCCTCAATGTGCACATGTGAGGGTTATAATTGTCATCCAGTGTGTTTGTCTGTCTGTCAAATTAACCGTTAATTTAGGTATGAACTTCACTCAGAACAAGGATTTAAGACCTTTTGTTGTACTACTTTTTACAATTTTTTAAATAATTTTTAAGAAAACGCGAAGCTGTCAGCTCCAGCTCCATGTAGGTACTAGCTTTTGTGAGTGATTCCCTGTCTTGCTTCATGTTGAGGAGTTAGCTGAGTGCTTGCATTGGTGTATTGCATTGAAGCTATCAATAAGTGTCACTTGCATGCTTAGCTTCTGTTACGAAAACAATACTTACATCTACCATTTTCATTGCACAGCTATATTGATGTCTGCTTGGTCTGAGAAATGATTTGTGATAGCTAGCTAGTGTATAGTACCGCTGAGGGTCACACCTTCGGTGCTCATTATTCAATGAATCTTCTTTTTTTTTGAGAATGATTGAAATACAATTCATTGTTGTTGTTGTTGTTGTTGTTTTCATTTCAGCTATTACTAATTACTATATTCTTGATTCAATTCCATGGTAAAGAAGGCAAAGAAGAAATTACTAAATCTCTACATTATGTATTTCTCTTCTCTCCTACTTATGGGTATGCATTACTGCATTTTTTTTGCATGCATAAGCTCTAAGTACTATCAATAAATTTTTATTAGATTAGTTTTTCTTTCAAAGTGTAAACAATTTACCCTAGTTGAATGCTCTACTAACATTTTGCATAATGATGAAATAGTTTAGAGCAGATAACTAAAGTATAGTTTGTCTAGTTCAGACATTTAGATTCTTAGTTTCATACATATTTAAGGGCATATATTATTCATGGATTAACCATTATTACAGGCTTGGATCAGCACTGATTGACATATACATGAATCGACAAATCATGGATCTTTGTAACCAGTATTTCAAGTGAGTATTGACAATTCATCTAGCTACATCATTTACTAATCATGAGCTAAGTAATGCTATAATTTTCCAATATAGTGTAATTTACAAGTTAGCAACTTTGCTCACACTGGATTTGGTCATAATTTGTTTTCAGGATAACAAAAACTTTTCTGACACATTTTTGTTAAGTTCTATGCCTATATTTAAACTGTCATAATTGATGTTTTACTTCACAATTGAACTTTAGTCTACCAAAAAATGTAATTAGAAAATTGATTTCATTAAAGAAATTATAAGCACCACATCTTACTGAAGTAATTCCAACTGTATATTTTGCTCAACCTTTGATAATAAAATTTAGCAAATCTAATTTGATATATATAGCAGCACTCTATTTATTCTATGTAACATTCTATTACAAAAGGAATATATGTCAGTGGCAATGTCTGTATATATATGGAGGTACAATAGCATGAAAAGTGTGGTATTCAGGATTAAGAGTACAAGTGGCATGACAAAAAATTACAAGGCAAAGCCAAGTGAAATTTCTTGCCACACGAGTGCTATCAACTAAAATATCTTAATTTTAAGTGCTATCATAATATGTTACTATTATAGCAAAAATAATAAATTGTTTCTGCATTTAAAAAATTATAATCTTATATTTTTGTGAATGAAATCACCCCATTCTGATTCTTCCATTATTTGTACTTTTCTTAAATAGAGTTGCCCAGGAATTTCATGCCTAACGGGTAAAGTGTGGGATAGATTGAAGTGATCAATTTTCCACTGCTATAGTATTTCAAAATAATATCATGCTTTTTAATATTGAAGAATGTCTCTGCTATGATATGAATATATACTAGCAAGTACCCCACCACACAGTGGCGCTTGATGTATTGCAAAGTAAGAATGCAGTAGCACAAGTTATCTTGCTCAATTATCATTCTCTACCATCGGTAAGGTTACATAAGTTTCCGTCTCCTGCTCTCTTTTTTCTGAACTATCTTGGCTTTTCTTATCCCCCACTTTCCTTTCTTCAGCTCTTTCTTCTTGAGTCATGGAGTCCCTTTTCCTTTGTCTACCTCTCCTGCTTCTGAATATCTCTGTCCTACTATCATGATTGTGGACTTAAGCTTTGCGAAACTTTTGCCTTCTTTTTTTGTACTTTCACTGTCCTTTTTGAAACATGACCCCCGCCTTACTCATCAATTCCACCTGCTTTTTAGTTACAATTTAATTGCTCGCCTTTTTACCTTCCCTTCCATTCTTTTTAAACCTACACCGCCTTACCTCGCCAATTCCACCTGCTTTTTAGTTACAATTAATCGCTTTTTACCTTCTCTTTCATACTTACGCCTTCCCTCGTTTATTACACCCACTTTTTATAATTAATCACTTTCTACTGTAATGACGATGTTTTACATAACCGTTTGAAGCTCATGAATTATTCATGATTAAACACCGTCAGTCACCGTCATCATTATCGTCATTGTTGTTACTGACACACAAGCATATTATTATATAGATATACACATAATAAGTGTTTTCTCTTGTAGTTACATTTATGCACAAGCACACCACTAGTTCAACATGTGGTTTACAAATTATTTTGCAGTGTTTGCTTAGCAGCAAATCTTACATATGTGGACTCTCATTTCCAATTTGAACGACCTGGAGTGGGAATTATATGTACATATCAATTATTCCTGGGAGTAGCATTCATGGTATTGACACTTTTACTTGAAGTAAGTATAATTTAGGAACTTATTACATATATGTTTTTTAGTTGATGTTTTTTATCTTAAAAAGTTCTCATTCCAATGGATTAAAATACAATGTAGAAATGAAAAACTTAGCTGTTGCCAGGAAGTTGAACTCAGAACCCTACCTAACCCCAATTCTAGCCACTCTGTCCTCCAAGTTTGACAAGTCTACACATTTTCCCTTTTATGCCATTAGTTGTACTGTGCTTGCTATACTGCACTGGCTGTACTTTCATACTGGACATACCAGCAATTATGCAGTATTAGAACACTTTTGTTGTTGACTGAACCCTTCAAGAATGAATATTACACACTTCTGAGCTTTGACAACCAATCAGTGATAAATTCTTGTAGAGTAGTTCTAACTTTCATTTTACTTTATCAACCACCTAATAATGCATAGAAAAGTAATACACTGCTTGTTTTAATGCCTTAGTCAAGTACACATCAACCTCAATTGTAATCCTGAATGCTATACTTGGCTACATGTTGGACATTCAGTCTAAATAATATTAACAAAATTCACTACCTGTAATTAACATCACTAGCAGAGTTATAAATTACTGATGCAGTGCTGTAGCAATTCTTATAATTTACCACTTTACCAAGCAACACCCAAGTTCCTGAGTATGTTCTAATCTATGTCTGTTTTTGTGTAGCAAAAATTTTACATTCCTTATATAAAGTATTTATTGAGAAGAAACTGCGGAACAGAAACTTTTGATGTATTTTATGATTTGGAAGAGGTAATTTTGTTACAAGATTGAGTATCCTCCATTGTTTTGACATTAAGTATGATGTGTAGGATGAGGATGTTAATGCAGAGAAAATGAGAATATTGAATGGTAACACATCAAGTGATAAAGTCATCATCAAAAAATTGGTAAAGGTAAGTCTATAACCAAGTGAAGTGGGGTGATGATGGACCACCACTCAGGTTTACTAGAAGGGAGGTCCCTGAGTAGTAGATTTCCGCTGCCACCAGGTTCTACAATGGCTTCCCACTGTACTTGAAGATTTCTTACTGAGTTCTCAATACAAGTACAGTTGCCAAAATGTTGAAAAAGCAGAACAAGAATGAAATGGAACATTGTGCTTTTATAAGGTACATGCAAGTGAACATGCTATCTAACAATACATATACATTCCAATCCAAGTAGAGTTCAACTGTTCTACAACCATCATTCTAAAAACAGTTCACTTTCATGACTTCCACTCCTCCATCTTCACACGTCATGGGCCCCGCCCCAGTATGCCTTATGTGTCTGGGGACGGGGGCTTGCTCATGTAGGGACAGCCCCACATGATAAGTGAGACACTATATCAGAGCCGAGTATACCAGCAAACTTATAAGTGTTTTAGAGAACCACTAAAAGACTGCGCATTGAATTCAACATGCTATATATGCTAAGAACCTATAGAAACTTTGCTAAAAGGACAAATCATTTTATCCATCTGTTCATTAGTAGCTCATTGTAAGCTCTTTTTCCTTAATGTGTATTTATTTTGAGACTATAATGGTGTTCAATTCGTAACTTTCTTATTGAAAATATAGCTAAGCTAGCTGGCTAATTATTATGCTGAAGCACATAACTAGTACTTTTGAGTGCTTTAGCACACACAACCTCTACTCTACCATATATGGTGAATAGTATTTGTCTGGTTTATAAACAATTATTTGAAAATTATTTTCCAAAAATTTTAATGGTTTTTTTCTTGTTTATTTTATCTTTGTGATCATTTTTTTATTATCCTTGAAAGAATTGTGACTAACTCATTGTTGCGTTGACTAAACTAAACAGCTAACTGTCTAGAATTATGATACTGTGCCTTGATTCATTATTTTAAAGAATTCACCTACTGTCATTAATTTGAAGCAATAGTATAATAATGCCAGACCAACCCTACAATTTTACCTTATGTGGAAGATATGGATTGAATGACAATTACTGATTACTTTGTGCAGAATTGAGTCAAACACAACTGTATGCAGCATATCTGCATTCAACAACTGTGTCTAACACAACTGCTCAATAATGCCTAACATATGGTTAACATCGTGGAACATCCCTTTTGTAGTTATTCTAGCAATTATGCTTGTCCCCCCCCCCCCCCCCCCCCCCCCCCCCCCCCTCCCACAAGCATGATAAATGAAGAGAATTTTGATCTTAAGACTTTAAAGGGCTATTCTGCTATTTTCTATAATCAACAATATTTTCAACTACAAGCAGCAGTCATCTTATTTTTACTTTATCCTCACAATGTTTTATGTTGTAGATGTACTCTTCATATCCATTGAAGTGCCATCAGATGTGTTCTTCCAAGTGTGTTGTAGATGGTATTAGTCTAGGTATTCCTAGTGGAGAATGTTTTGGATTATTAGGGACCAATGGAGCAGGAAAGACTACTGTCTTTAGTATACTGACAGGAGATATCAGTACAACTTCCGGCACTGCAATAATAGGAGGATATGATATCAGATATTCATTGAAAACAGTAAGCTAGAGCTTTTAATATTCTTTTTCATGCCAGCTGAAGGCTTTGGTAGCTTTACAGAAGGAAAACAATGACTACAAAGCAACCTCGGTGCAGTTGTTGTTTTTTTCCTAATGATTGTTCTGTCATTTCATTTGAGCCAGGTTTATAGTTAGTTGAATTTTTTCAGTTATAATTAACAGCCAATAATGTCCACTAAACATGTAAACTTGTAGTTATAATCAAGTAAATATTGTTTTACTAGTTGCCTTTGTTACTCTCATATCTGGCCATATCATCAGTTAACCACCCACTTCTGCTAAAGTATAATAGATGCCTGATGCAATGAATTCAGGATAAATTTCTACTTATCTATGATTTGATAATTATAAGGAATGTGCAATATTTTTTCATGCCAAATTTTAGTACTGGTGTTGGGTTCAAGTCGAAACAAAAGGATTTTATGTATATTATGTAAACTCCTATATTGTTACCATATTAATATTATTAATGTGTTGCAGATTCGGCAGGGTATTGGATATTGTCCACAGGTAATTCAATTCTGTAACTATTTTTGGCCCACTGTCACTATATTTAAATTTTCTGATGTCCATGAACCATATTGCTTACTTTATTAAATTCTAGTTCGATGCCCTCATTGATCGTATGACTGCGCTAGAGCAGCTTTGGATGTATGCTAGATTGAGAGGTATTCCTGAAGACAATATTGATGGAGTTGTTGAGGCAGAAATTAGGAGGCTTAATTTACAGAAATATGCTAACAAGCAGTGTAGGAGTTACAGGTACATTTTATTTTTGCATTTCACTATGTGTACTCCAGTAAAACTATGTAGTATGCATATTTTTCCATTGAACGCTACACTGTTAAAAATGAAGTGTTCCAGTAACACTGCAAGGAGCGTTCCCATGAGAGGGAGGAATTTATGCCCCAGCCATGTTTCTTCAACACTGCACAAAGGGTTATAATATAACACTCTGAGAGGTGTTTGGAAAACATCTTTAGCAGAGTTGTATTTAACACCTTCTGCAAGCTTATTACACACAATAAGTAACATGTTTCAATGGCACTCACACCTCATTCACATAACCTCAAAATTTTTAGATAAATAAATGATTGACAATGAAAATATAAAAATAGTTTGAATAAAGTAGCTAAACAGTGCACTCCATTATGATCCATCATGTTCAAGATAAATATACCTGCATTGACACATAAAAATATAACATAAATCAATAAGCAATACACAAACACATTCACAAATGCAAGTAAACACACTCTATTCTAAACACACACAAACACAGCTAAACACTCAATTATAAACAGCTCACAAATGCAACTAAAAACACTATCCAAAATATACACACACACAACACAAATAAACACGCTATTCTAAACACACAAAAATATATAGAAATAGAAAACGAAGCAAAACAAATGTATTTGTCTACAAATACATTTTATATATGCTGAATGCTCCAACATGCCCATGCATAGTTCTGGACAACCACTGAATCATGAGGCTTTCTTTAAAATGGGGTAGAATATGATGGTAGCTAATTTTTAGCAAGAAGCTTGGATAGGGACATGTATGATTCAGGGAAGAAAGTATTGCATTTTGACAGACAAGTTAAGAATTCAAGGAAAAGGTGCTAGCTTGAAGAAATACTCAATATGTTATAATATACAATTTACTACATATGTATATATATATCCAACTGTAAAGTTCTGAAACACTTTTCTTCTTTTAAAATCCAGACTTTACTGCTACTGCTATGGTCTGACAATCCATTACTTTCAAGCTGCACACATTATTTATATGTTATATATTAGTATTGGTTTTGCTGTCTCGTACTCCCCAGGCCAACTTTTATGTTAGATCAGAATACTACCATTTTGTCATCAACCAGAAACACATTTTATAATATTATAGCTATTTTTGTTATTTTTTTAGTGGTGGAGTCAAAAGAAAGTTGAATACTGCAATTGCCTTGATAGGGAATCCACCTATTATTTTATTGGTAAGAAAGTGTGTGTGTGTGTGTGTGTGTGTGTGTGTATGCGTGTGTCCGTCCATCCGTCCTTGGCTCAGGGCCTGAAGTCCTGAGTTCAAGCCCCACTCAGGCCATTTCCATCTAATTTTCTGTCTATATCGTACCAGCCCCACAGTCCACAAAGCTGTGATTGGGTACCTGCTAGGGTACAAATTCAGGGACTTTTCTTATGAAACAGCAATGGTCCAGGTGGGACTTCGGGTGCCCACACCGCTTGCTGTGAGGAAAAGCCTGTTCTCCTGTGAGTTCCTAGCCCAGCTCCAGGAGCTTTGCTTGCATGACTCACAGTGCATGCTTAGTGCACAGGCATCCTGGCTCTGCCAGGTGCGCATGATCGCCTAGCAGCTGCAAGAGAATTTGCATGTGTATATGTGTGTGTGTGTGTTTGTATGTGTGTGTGTGTGTGTGTGTGTGTGTGTGTGTGTGTGAAATCCACATGGTGACTAGTGTAATTTCAAGTGTTTGCTGTTTTTTTTTTCTTCTAAATATCAAAAAAGAGTGTGGCAATTTTCGACTAAAACGTATATACTACTAATACCTTGTTGATATGATCTATAAATTAAATACTTTACTCTATTGTCTTTCGTTCACTGATGGCATGTTTAAGTCCTAACTAGTTTATTTTAGGATGAGCCAAGTAGTGGTATGGATCCATCTACTCGACGTTACCTGTGGGATGTTCTGGTGAAAATAACTCAAGAAGGTAGAAGTATAATTTTATCTACCCACAGGTATTAGTAACACTAGTTAATTTCATATATATGTTGTATTGACTGAAATTCCTCAAACTAATATTTAATGGAGGGGTACTTGCATATCTTAAATTTCTCACCTGAAATAATGGGTGTGCTAACTGATTTTGTCTTTATTATTCAATTCCCATTCCTTGTAGCATTCAAACACCCAACTTTGTGATGTAAAACACACAAATACCCTCAACTGTTCAGACAATGCCCACTAATAGTGTAAACTTGGTACGGTATTTGTATACAAATAAAGTTTGTTGTCATGTCAATTTTTACGAATTAGTGAGTTCTGGGTATGATTGACAAACATATATGGGGTATGATTGTGTTAGTGGGCTAAATGTAAATGAAACAATTACAACCCCCTATCTTCTTGAACTCTCTCGCACACATTTCTGAGTGAGCACCTACAATTATTTTTGTTTCAACAAAAGCTGTACTACTGTTTTTTTTTCCTATTAAGTAAATCAGATGTTGTGTAGTGGCAGCACTCCATATCTGAAAAAAGTAAACTGGTATCCTTTCATGCATGCTAATTTGCTCACATTGCATGTGCACATGTGGTTACCACTTGCTACTACAGTACTTCGGTGTTAAGACAAAAAACACAAAGGTTCAGGGGAAAAAAAAATTGTGACATTGACTTTTGGCAGTACTAGGCTAGCACAATAACTAGGATTTTTCATAACTTTATTCTCTCCTAGAAAATTGAGTTGAATCACACTAACCTCTTGGCTCCTTGAGGAGCTTCATAATATTCAAGCCAAAAACCGATTTCCTTTTTTTTTTGTTTAGTTTTTTTGTTTTGTTTTTTGTTTTTTGTTGTTGTTGTTTTTTAATGCAAGGGGAGATAATAGCACAGGGTTCTGGCAAAAAAAATTGCTAGCTTAGTAATATTTGAATCATATGGATTCACATGTGCCTGTGAAATAATCATGATAGCTATCTCAATAACATTGTATTGTGTATCAAAGCACTAATCTCCAAGATCTTCAGTGCTCTTGCATTTATATTTAGTATTAATATTTAAACTGTGGCATTCAGTATTATTAAAAAAAATTATTATTTTTTTATCACAGCATGGAAGAGTGTGAGGCACTTTGCAATCGATTGGCAATCATGGTCAATGGGAGATTGAAATGCTTAGGAAGTATTCAGCATCTAAAAAACAAGTAAGCAATAAATTAGGGGTTAGAGTTATTAACTCTTTGGATGGAACTTCTTGGTGGTATGGATCAGTAACTACAATGTGGAATGTTCACTTTGAGTTCTAAATATATCTTTTTATGTTAGAGAAGAACTAGTGCTTAATGTTTGTTAAACATTATTAGGTATAGCTCAGGAATCACTTTAAAGGCTAAAGTTATGGATATGGATCTCAATAAACCAGTTAGTAAGGAAGGGGATTATCAACTGTCAAACGTGCGGACAAAATCACAGCTATTTAGAAAAAGTATGAATCAAAGTAGAACAGGAATCAAGTTGTAAGTAATTTAATTATGTTGTTATCTATATCAGTTTACCAACTGAGCATTTTTGCAGTCAGACAACCAACACTGACTCCACCAAATCTTCTAGAAGTTCCTTCGACTTGAAAAGGCATGACAGTACAAATCTTCACACATTCATTACAACTTCATTTCAAGGAGCAGTTCTACTGGAAGAACATCTTGTAAGTAATTAGCCACCATATATGTATAGATTACACCATGATGTGGAGGTTAGTATGGGTATACACAACCAAGAGCCAAAGGCCCGAAAATAGTGTAAATCACTGACCAAGCACGGAGTGGTGCAACCAACTCTAGGCTATAAGAAACATATAACAGCCAATTTTTGCTATGGAAGAGGATCGGCTTGACAGTCTACTATCCCAATTCAATTGTATGTGACGTTTTTCTAGTACAGTTTGACAACCCGAAGCTAACGAAGTTTAACAAATCTGTGCCAATTATCAGCCTCTCCAGTCATCTTGTTTCGCCACTCCAGTCAGTGATAGTGAGCTTCAAGGGACAAAAATAGTTCTGTCCCATAAAATATAGATAAGAGTACGAATTGGGCTGTAAAAGTCTGGAATGAATGTAGTGCTCATGGACAAATGGATTACATATCTCGCACTGAATGGCCCACTCATTTAATGATAACCCAACCTATAGAACTGGACAACTAAATGAGTAAATTTGTCGTGAAAGCTAGGAAAGTTAACAGTGATTGCTACCCTTCCGATACTTTATCTCACATCTGTAGTGGGTTACTGTGACACATTTGTCAGACCAATCCAGGAATGAACAAATTTGTGTCCCCAACTTTTTCCTGGTTTTCAAAAAATATTGAATGGTGAAATGATAAGTTTGCACTCTTCTGGCCTGGGAATAAAGAAGACACAAGCTGAGCCAATTATAGTGCAATAGGAAAATCTACTTTGGGACAAAGGACACAACCTCACTGGTATTACTTGATACCATTCTCTTTTTGTGCAGTATTCACTTCATTTTACGCAATTCGTGAACAAATGAAGCCTTCAGATCACATATTTACGCTAATTTTTCCTCCTGAAGGCCATGCACAGCTGATATATCTGTACAGACTGAACATTGTGGTGCAACAGACTTGTACCATGGCTCTAGACATAGGAAATGCATAAAAACTAAACTTTTGATTGGACAGTTCACTTATTTCTTATTTACCTCCTAGGAGGTTGGTATGACATTTATTCACTGCGAATTGAGCAACCTGATTGGGTGGTTTAAACATGATTTGTTACAAATTTACAAAATTACATACATACCAATTCTCTTTTCTTTCTTTGTAGGGTTCTATGACATATTGGTTGCCAAGTGATGATGCTTCATGGTCCACTGTGTTCAGGTTATTGGAGGAAAATAAAGAGGATGTGGGAATTGTTGACTATTCTGTCAATCAAACTACTTTGGAACAAGTATGAAGACACAATATCTACCATATTATTAGAGTGAAATGAGCTTATGTAGTATTGTAATTGGGATGAAATGATGTGCTTTTATAATGTAGCTAATAGTTGATATTGTTGTTGTATATCTAGTTCACTTATAAACTATTTGCTATAAACTCACATAGTAAAGTACTCTTAAACGAGGTGGTCGTGTATTAAAGGGCATAGCTGGGCACATATTTCGTGACAAGTGGAAAATAGCGGCTGCCATTTTTTGTCACCAACTTCCCGAAGACCATTTGAGAATGCATTACAGCAACTTAGCGCACAAAAAAAAAACTGGGAAACAACGTCACACAAGTAAGAATTAAATCATGGGCACCTTGACAGAATGAAAAAACAAAAACAAAAGCAAACTATCAAAAACAAATGGCGGGCTATAAATCGAGAAAGAAGAAAAGAACTATACTATGGTACACACACGGCATTGATAGTAGCTAGACTTGATTACTCTATTGATATCACTTGCAAAAATAACTATATAGCTATAGCTTTTGTGAGTTAGGCACAGACTTTAAACATGGTATGGATCAAATTGAAAGAATAGCGAGCTATTCTGGAGAGTTCTCTTTGCATAGATACATTTTTTTAAATTTGAATAGGAGCTAGAGGTCGAAGGGCATGCCGAGGATTCTCCTTTTATACCCAGACCTCTGGAAGGAGTTCAGAAAGTGGTAAATGAGGCTACAGATTTCAGCACAGAATAGAATTGAATTATAAACATGACCTCTACGTTTAACTGTTGTTGAATTAAAAAACAAAAAAACAAAAAAAACGTGATTATGTATGATAAATATTCAAGAGTGCAAAAATTTTGAGTGAATGTATAATATAGTATAAAAAATTATAATGAATCAATTATTTTAGCTATTTGCAGCAAAGCTGGTAGGACAGACAGACAGACAGACAAATAGACAAATGTACAGACAGATGTATAGACAGACAGACTGACTAACTGACAGACCGACTGACAGACAGACAGATGGATCAAACAGACAGATGCACAAACAGATGGACAGATATACAGACAGACAGACATACATACAGAAGGACCAAATAACTGACAGACAGACGTACAGACAGACAGACTGACAGACAGACAGATGTACAGACAGATGGACAGATGTACAGACAGACAGACAGACAGACATACAGAAGGACCAAATAACTGACAGACAGATGTACAGACAGACAGACTAACTGACAGACAGATGTACAGGCAGATAGATCAACTGACAGACAGACAGACGGACTGACTGACAGACAGATGTACAGACAGACACAGACAGACAGATTAACTGACAGACAGACAGATAGACAGATAGACGGACCAACTGACGGACAGGTGTATGGCAGACAGACAGACCAATAAATAGAATGGCCAATCTATTAAGATCATGAGACAGGCTACTTCATATAATATACTATTTTCTTGTATTAGGTATTTATTAACTTTGCCAAAGAACAAGAAAAACAAATGTAGAAATTAAACTAACTGTTATTGTAATAGATAGTTGTTATATTTAATGTATGGATTTTTTTTGTACCATTTTAATATGATTTATTATTATTATTGTGAATTGATATAGCTATATATCTGCAAAATTTTCTCTTTTTTTACAGTTCTTTTGAGAGAATAGCTTGGGTTGGGTAAGATCGACTGTATTTTTACTCCATACAGTCAATACACAGGGGTGGGGGCAATTTCTGTTCAGATAGCTCCAAAATGCCACTATCATTTAGAATAGGATTTATTTCGGCTTTTTGCCCAAGGATGGGGTTAAAACAGAAATGTGAATTTTTGGAAGGCATTGTGCCAAGCAATTTTTTTATATAAGATACACAGTAATTGTGTACCAGTAAAATATTATACCCTTTTTATTCCCTAGCTATGTAGTAGTGCCAAGCATTATTTTATACCCTTTTTTATTTGTATAGTACCAAAAAGGGATGAAACTCAGAGTAAATATATAATTGCACACTGCACATCTTACATATAAATTTTAGCTCTAATTTACAAACTTAGTGACAGAAAGTGATTCTACCAAAGAAACTTTCTTATAATTGTTGCACTAAGGTCCAGAATACATCAAATGAAATTTTATTACATATTATGCAACTTTACAAAGTTCATCCCACTGCTGACAGATATCAAGCAAGTGATATAAAATTGTATGCACATGCATTAATTTTTTAGACCATGAGCCAAATCCCAATATTTTTGGTCATCAAGTATCACCTTGAAGGATTAGCTAAGGCCCGGCGGTAGCTTTCGTGTTGCATTATAGTAATTAGCTACACTAATTTAAAATAAATAAATTATAACTATTGCTACAAAAAAAAATAATTCAAAACCTCGTACTGATGAGTCAGCAATTGCTGGGTGTGGATTAAGTGCGTAACAATAGGTGACAAGAATATGACACCTCCATAACAATGTGTATTTATTGAAGTACTTGCTTAAATATATAGTCCGGCAGAATATAAGCCACATCTTGTATCCAGGTACTTTATGGTTAGCTAGCTATACATAAGTCTCAACTCATTGAAACATTCTTTCTAAATTCTACTGTCAGATTCAGCATATTTATTTTTCTCATATGTGCTGCTAATCTAGCCCTTTTTTCTGCACCTAGGCTGTATAAGTGTTAAAATTCCTACATTTCTTAACTAATGATTCTCAAAGTAGCTAGTTATGCTTCGTGAACTCTGGCACTGGTTACAATTTACCCACAAAACTATGTTCTATTTAATAGGTATCATATTTAAATATACAAAGTAGCTTGTTCAGTAAAAAACACAGGCTCAGAGTCAGCAAGTCATCTGTAGAATCATGCTCAACAATTACTAGCTATTCTTGAGCAACTAAACTATCATACTGCATCAGAATTGACAAGACATGTACATTATTACCAACCGACCAACAAATTTGAAGGAAAGAGAAGGTATATCCACAGCTGAGCTTATTTAAAATTTCTTTAATTCCCTAATCAATATTTCTCCCAAGTCTGGTAAGGTTTCTCATTATTGAATTTTTTCAGCTGCAGCAAACCATGTTTTCTCCATTAATTGGGCTTTTTTCAGGGACATTCAAGGTTTGCACTGACAGATTAGCTAGTTATGTAACTATTGAGTATTTGAGTATAACAAACTAATACTTTCACTCATTCACTTCATAATGCACCAATATTGTACAGCTACTGAAATCATCACTATTTCACTTATCTAATAAAAGAAATTATAAGAAAATTTATGGAAATAGCACAATTTTTTAAAACAAAAAAAAGAATAATTCAAAAAAGTTTGAGCATAATCTGGCTGACCTTATTCTACACCCCAGAAAACTGTATACCAGAAATTGCACATAAGTCTAGAATATGTTAAATGTTCACAGGTGTTAAATTAGATATTCACAATTTTATAAACTCCCCTCCCCCCACTTTCTCCCATTGTGATGCAAGACTTGATGATGGAGGTGGCATAGAGGCAACTCTGAAGAGGTAGAGTGCTCAATGACATAAATCATATTGCTTAAAAGTTTTTTAAAAAACCCAATGAAAATGTAAAGACTGGTCCATCACCATTGTCACACGATTAGGCCCTGCTAGATTATACTAGACATAAATTTTCAAACTGGAATTAATAATTTTATAATAATTATCATCTTTTAAAAGAACAATAAAGGGAAAATGAAGATAATCACTCCTTACAATCCATAATTATAAAAGAAAATCAATAGTGTGTATGTTGTTTTTGTTTGTTTTCTTATACAGAAGAACATAAACATTATGTGGTCATAAGGTAGATCTTTATTATTTGATTAAAGCAGCTGGGTTTGTTGGCCACTTTGTTATTGTAGCTACTCCAAAATTGGAAAAGTTTGAAATAGTTACTGGTTGTGCTATCAGCTAAGGTCAGAGTAAGCAAGTCATCTAGAGGATCATGCTAGACGGTTTCTCTTCTCCAGCAACTCAGCTACATCAAAATTGACAAGAAATTGTAAAACATAACCAACTAACCTTAGCGCCGGTCCAAACTCCGCCCTCTTCCTCCTCTTCGTCATCTGCAACCACTCCGTCTTCAAAACCATCATTTGTCGAGGTCGTCACTGGCTACTTTAGAGGTCAAAGTTCCCCAGAAAAGGCCGTGTCTCAATGAATTTGAAGGTAAAGCCACTGCCTAGTATATTAAAATTCCTTTAACTCTCTAATCCACAACCCCAAATCAATGGTGGTGTAGGAAGATGTTTCGGTAAAGGGAGACTCCAAGAGTATGCTGTTGTTGTTGTTTTTTTGTTGTTGTTGTTTTCCCTTCGTACACCACTGCAAATGTTAGTCTCGCATAGCCAGACTAGGCAAATGTCTGGTAAGGTTTCCTATTAAGTTTTATTTAGCTGAAGCAAAGCATGTCTTCTGAAAAAAAATAACTTGCTGTTTGCTTTTATTTGCAAGTGGCAAGAATGTTTAGGGGAATCTTGATATAGCTTATAGTAGAGATCGGGAAATTCTAGTTCATTAGTGCGCATGCCTGAGCGAACGCTGGCGTCATTTGTGCTGGCGTCGTAATTCCCGACGCAGTCAGGGGTTAGTGGGTAATAAGGTGTGTGTGGAAGTTGTTGGGGAAGCAAACGTGCTTGTTAGTGAGTATTCTGAAGTAAAAAAACTAGCTACAGCTTAATCTGAGTAAGTTGAATTGTATATTGGAGAGCAAATTGAATTATTTAAGTATCTTGAAACAGAAGTTCATGGCAGCGGTGGAGCCAAAGTATTCCTATTATCCCAAGCTTGATACCTGGGAGGAATCTAGAAGATTCTTGAAATTAACAAGAATCCAGGAATACCAAGGAGGGTAAGTCACTTTCATAGCTTGGAGGAAAAGATATAGATAGTGTATCTATATCTACAGGTATGGAAATATTCGTGACACATACAAAGATGACTGGGACAGTGAAGATGAAGACCTTTTGGCTGAAGTATTGCCTGATCTCAACTTCTTCTCTGCTGAGAAAAGAACTTCAGCATCCTCCAAGGGAGAGGTTTGTTTTATCAACATACATTTATCCTTCAGTTTAGCATATTTTTGAGTGCATTGTTTTTGTTCTCAGTTTTCAGGTGGTTGCAACTTAGAGGACATGGAATATGTCAAGGTATATATTATTTATGCTTACAATTTAACCATTATATAAACATGGTATTTTGTGTGTGTAGCCTGGAGGAGCTAAGATAGCCCTGATTCAAGAAGATAAAATGGTGAGATAAAAACAAGCAAATAAATAATACAATATATTTGTATTAATTTTAGGTGCCTCCCTCAATGGTGCGTTCTGCATCGGAGTATTTATTCTTGACCTCTCAGGATAGTTTTCCTGAGGAAGCATTTCAGGAATGTTATGCAATGAAGCATGAGGAGGAGTTGTGTGTTCGGGATGAAATGAGAGTCACAAGGTCAGAAAAAACTGGCAGACTCGAGAGTGAAGCTACTACATCATGTCTTGGAGATAAAATAGATCAGTGTTCTGTGTACACACTTGGACAAGATGCAAGGGAAAGAGAAGTGAAGGATGGAGTAGAGTTGATGGACACTGTAATGGCAGAAAATAGTGTGACGGAAGACAAAGATGAGAGGGAAGACAAGGATGAGATGGAAGACAAGGATGATAGGGAAGAGAAGGATGAGAGGGAAGACAAGGATGATAGAGAAGAGAAGGATGAGAGGGAAGACAAAGATGAGAGGGAAGAGAAGGATGAGAGGGAAAACAAAGATGACAGGGAAGTTAAGAACAATGTAGACAAGAAACTATGGAATGCAATATTATGTGGATTAAGAAAGAAGACAAGAAACTTAAAACTCCTGCCAGATAAACTATGGCGTGTGATCTCCATTGTTGGACAAAACACTGAAATATTGCTAAATAATATTAACTCTTACAATGTCAGCTTTGGAATCTAAAACAATTGCCTATAAATTTAATTACATTGAAATGAATTTAAGTAAATAAAATATAATTACTGTCAGTTTGCTGGCTCTACTGTATAGAGTTAAGTGAAACTAGTAAATAATCGCCTAAGTATCTAACCAGGCAGTACCAGGTATTATCAATTACTGACCAATATCTATTTTTAAACCCATTGTGACAGTATTAATTCACCAGGTAGGCAATTTAAAATTTTGCTTGAAACCTGTGACCTTAGGTCCTGCCAGATTATGCAAGCATTATTTTTTCTGGAATAATAGACACGAAATTGCATAGTGGAATAAATAGTTCTAGAATAATTATAAGCATTTTAAAGAATAATAAAGGGAAAATAAGAATAATCACTCCGTATAATCCATATTATATATAAAAGAGGGTTTTTCTTTTTCTTTTATAACAAACAGACAAAAACATTCAGAAATGTGGTTATAAGGCTGATCTTCATTATTGGATTAAAGTAGCTGGGTTAGTGTTGGCCACTGTTATTGTACAGCATATAATTCCCTAATTCACTTTTTACTCCAAATGTCTGATTAGATTTCTTGTAATTGAACTTTATTTTCAGCTGCAGCAGAGCATGTTTTCTCCATTTATTGAAATTTTACAGAGACATTCATGATTTTCACTGCAAAATTAAATAGTGATATTAAATTATCATGGAGTAATTCATTATAATAGTAAGAGACTGATACTCATTCATTTCATAATGTACCAACATTATTTACTGCAATCACCACTATCACTTGTTTCTAATTGGAATAATAAGAGAATAATAAAGTTATGGAATTCTTTTGGAATAATAACACAATTTTTAGAATTAAAAAAAAGACTAATTCTAAAATTATGAGCATAATCCGGAAACCCTACACACACTCCAAACATGATAAAGTTGATATCATAAAAGAGATAATGCTTCCTTTGTGAGCCATTATGACACTGTCTCCACATCAGCTGTTCTCTCTATATCCCAGTTACTAAAGTTTAGCCTGCTGATTTCATAACCTTCAATGAAGCTAAAAAGATAGGATGAACCAGCTAATGTGGAAGCCCTCAAGAAAGAGATATTGGGTGAGAAAGAGTGAGGCTTCACACCGGCTGCAATCAATGATCTATTGACACAGTTTTTGCAAGTGCACATTCAGTGGCTATAATAAAAGATCAATTCCATGTGTCTGTCTCGACTTCTGCAACTAAGAGAAGTATATCATTCAGAGTTGTCAACTTTTCAAACTGTAATTCAGGGACACTAAGCCACACCCCAGACCACACTCAAAACCCACCTTATCTAAAAGAAAGCAGTGATGACGACACGATAGTTTAAAGTATATTTAGATGTTTTGAACTAATTTGGAAAGGGTGTATGAGAAAGTGCAAATTAAGCAGCCCTCCAAATGCATTGCATTATGTTTTTGTTCTGGCATAGCGAATGCATCCAGTAAAAATTGAACCATCATGACAGTTAGGGTTTGAGATAATGGTTGTTAATTTTGGATAATAGAGTGATTATATGTGTAAGTTAACAAGCATTGGTGTTATGGTAAAAAAAAATCCTAGTGTCATGAGTGTCTTTAAGGCTTTCACTTAAAATAATTACATAACTCATTTCATAATGTTTCACCCAACAGGCACACCCACTATTTAATCAAGAACGATAGATACAATACTATGTAAATATATAGTGAAATAAAAATATGGAAAAACTGACATCTAGAAAGGTCACCAAAGGTAAAATTGGAGGTGGCTCCTCAGCTTAAAATACTCATTATGAATTGCACAAATCCACTCTACTATACCTTCTCAAAAATCAGAGTAGAGGTAGGTAAAGGGTTTTATTAAGAGTAATAAAACTGGTGACACCTTACCAGTTTTACTAAATTCAGTTGTGCTGAGGATGGGTGGGGCGGGATTGCGCTCTATTACGTAACATATTTATCGTTTTCTAGCTGCCCATCCCATTTACACGGTGCAAAAAAACTGAAATAAATAAAAGCGGGACAGTAAATAAAAAGGGGACAGTGCAGTCTTTTACTCAGTGAAATTCGCCTGTGGACGCGTGCGGTTATTCCCAGCCCTCGAGCGGTAGCCGCTTAAGGATGGAGTCTAATGCCTGCTCAAGAACTGCGTGGCAGTTTCTTCTGCTGTTGTATAAAAACTTCAAACTACAGGTTTGAGTGCTGATATTAGACATGTATTGCCAAGTTTTCATATATATATATATATATATATATATATATATAATATGCAATCTTGTATAGCTATAGCCATTACATACAATTCCATTGTCACCAAATCCTTCATTTTAATGATGGAGAATCTTTTTTGTTTTCAGTTCCGCAGACCTATTGGAACATTTTTTGAGTTGCTCCTTCCAATGCTTGCAGTTGCTCTCATTATTGTCATGAAGTAAGTTTTGAGGCAACAATGGAGGCAACAATGGTGCCATGAAATGAAATGATGTGGAATTTATCTCGTCAAAATATTTCAATTGTTGTCAAATTTTATGAGTAAGATACTCACGTCATATCAATCTTTGAATAATATATTGGTCTTACAAGTGCTACCGGCTAAGTAAGGTATGGGTTTCTGATTAATCAGTGAATGCATGTTCAAAACTTGGATGTCTTTCAGTACCACCAGGCCAGCTAGTTCTGTTGTCACATTATAATAGTCAAGCTCATGTGTGGAGTTAGTCCCATGATGATCTTTGCCTCCTCTTGTTGGGATAAAGGTGATTTGTAAACTTAAAATGGCTCTAATATGAAGGGTAGCAGAGAGTTCAACAGTGCAGTGATGAGCTAGCTGAGTGACCCATAGTGTGTGTGTGTGTATATATATATATATATATATATAAATTGTCATAACTTGAGGGTGTCTCAATAGCTCACCAAAACTTAAGACAAGTTTCAGGCAGTCTGCTGTGAACCTAAGCAGTGTAAAAATTACAAATTGGTATTTTTGCGTTGTCTTGAATACTTGATACTTTAGAGTACCTCTAATTGGAGTACATTCTGTGGTAGAAATAAACAATAAGAACAATAACAAACAGTCATTGCACGAGATGATCCCATAGGTCACTCATTATTTCAAGAAAATGGTGTATTTTAAAAATTCAAAGGGTCAAATTTTTTGTTGCACTTGGCTATTGGTGTGAAATTCTTACTTAACACTTTATTTGTTTGTTTTTGCATGTACTTTTATAAACTGTTGTGTGTGTGTGTGTGTGTACGTGGACCTTTTCTATAAAAACAGGAATTAATAAGGGAGCACAAAGAGAGAATTGCAAGATAAGCCCAGTATCTCACACAGGAAGAAGGGAAATAGATAATTACTAGCGACCATTGTCAATTAGTGTACATTTCTACTATTCAGTCAACTATAAGTAAATAGTGTTCAGTTGGCCACAACATTTTAATTTACTGTCTATCAACTATCTTCGTGCTTACCCTGTAAAAATAATTATGATCAACTCACTTATAGTTGGGAGTACTGTTACGATAATAATCCTCTTTGATTTCTGTGAGTGTTTAGGTACATATCTGCTTATCTAATTTGGCCGAGTTTTGAAATGTAATCTACATAAATAATTTATGCAAACAAGTGATGAGTCAGATTTGTACTTCTTGAATCAAGGCTTGGATTAATATGTCATGACTAGCGGGATGCATTTTCCAGATGAATTATCAGTGGAACAGACACTGTGTCAATCACACCTTGCAGCTTCAATTTGTGAGGCTTCTCATACACACTAGGCATCTGTTGTCTAGAGGCTTGTGTGAAGTAATTGCAGCAAATGGTGTTGTGTATAGTGAACATTGTGCAGATGTTATTCGAGGTAATACATGGGCGATGCTGTTACTTTTTCCCCCTTATTTGTTGATATTAAGTTTTGTGAAACTGTAAAACTTATAGACAGCTATTATAAGAATATTTGCCGAGTGTATACATCTTGGCAGACTGCTCTGTCTGTCGTCTCCTGGTATCTGTCACATGCTCCAGTCTTCTGGTATCTGTCACATGCTCCACTGAGTGGGTGGCTTGCATTATGCAACCTGAAAATCTCCCCATCCCTAACTAATTAGCATGTACATTACATGTATTTGTTTTGTTACATTCCGACTGGCATATTTCATCAGTTAGTTGGGTGTGGTGTGTGTTGAGGTGTTAATGATGATGACCCTCTAGTGTGTTGTCTCTGTGGCTGACTGGTCTAAGGTGAGTCTACAAACACTGAAGGTGTTCTCATTAGGCATCTTCCCCATGATTTGTTTCTTATAGGTAATGCCCCCATTTTGGGGTTTCATATTACCTCTAATGATGCACTTTGTTAAAATACTCTTGCCCATTTTTTCTTTCTCCCTGTAATCTTAGGGTGGGCTTGAGTTTCACCAATGAGACCAGATGTTTCGTGACTTTTGATTCTGATCAGCTCATCATTCCAGGGACGTACCCCTCAGAGTTATTGCCCTCACTCAACGACACTAGGACCACTTTCAACATCTTCTACACGCCTCAGACAGTCGCCAGTAAGTCGATGCACCTACAGATTCACACAAGCCATGATGGTTATCTTGCCCATCAATTCCATTTGTCTGTATTATTTTTTTGTGAGCATTTATAATATTCTAAATTGGTAGGGGCTAGTTAAATGCTGTACGTTGTACCAGTTCAAGCTTTTTGTTATATTTTGTTGGCATAAATCAGTTTGTTGGAGTTGTTTATATGTCATATATGGACAACTATAAGTTGCAGTGCATGTTACTTGTAATCGCCGTGCCACACTTAAAGTAAGAAAAGGCATTTTTAATTAGATGATTAATTATGCACATAGTTACTACAATTCAATTTTTATAGAGCAATATTAGTTCTCCAACTCATTCCAGCTATTCTTCATTATAGCTTCTTAGGAGGCTTCATTGCTTACTAAATTTGCCAAATGTTTTTTTAAGGGAAAGTGCAGTAAAGTGCAATACGCGTTACATGCCGTAGATTGTCTTCAAGAGATGCACAACCACTGTGGATATGCACAGGGTAGCTATAACTGAGGACTTCAGAGCTTGTATCAGTACATTTATTGCTTTCTCTTCTGTAAAGCAAAATAATAACAATAATGATAATAATAATAATAATAATAATGAATTTAAAAAGTTCTGGGTGAGCCTCATAATTTGCAGTAATAAGTACCCATGTATTACCCTATCTTGGGGTGCATCCCGCAGAAGAAAAATATTCATGTGTGGATTCAATATGAATTAATAGAGTTAGCATCCTCCTGGTTCCTGTGTTGTTGTGGTTGGTATAAAGTCGGTGAGCGTGAGTGTAGTGTATTGAATAACAAGATATCGTGGTAAACTAATGATGATGGGGTAATTTTTGTGCATTCTAAACTTCTTTACAATGTACGCCCCATGGTATGGAACTCTAGTAGACAGATCATCTCTTCATGTTACATGGATACCATCACAATGGCTGGCTGCTCACACATTCTATAAATATTAGTCACTGCCAATGCCATGAGTTCTCCAGTAGCTGAACATCTGAAGCTACACGAAGCTCTGTTGTGTTTCTTTGTGCTGATGCTGTAGTTTTAAAAGAACATTTCACGGGCATTTAACCAACTATTTGAGGATGTCATATGTATGATATGTTCAAGGTGCTAAATTTGCTTGGAGCTCATTCAGTAGTAATAGTAGGAGTGGGTCTTGTATCCACAGATTGCAAGTAATGTATAAACCTTGTTGCTTATTCTTCAACAACTAGGTTTCAGAGTGTGATACGTCAGAGCATGTTCAAGTCTTGTTTATATTTTAGTGACTTGTCTGTGTCTTGTTTGCTATGCCATATAGTTTGAATATTATTATATTATTATTATTATTATTATTATTATTGTTACTACTACTACTGCTGCTACTACTATTACTACTCCTCAGCTGATGACGTGATGAATATATTCCGGAGTCATGTGGACACGACCTCTGCTGTGTCTCCATTCAACATCATGGGTGTGGCCACTGAGGAAGCCATGGTACGGGAGCTGGAGGCCCTGGTCAACACCACAGAAAGAATCAACTTCTGTTACCGCAGCGGAGCAGGTAATTCATCTCTGACTCCTGGGAGAATATAGCTTTAAGCTAACTTACTGTAACAATCTCTTTGCATTTGTCTTCTCTATTTTTTAACACTTTTTTCCCCGTCATACACAGAAGCGTTTTGCAAGATACAGTTTGGTATAAAGAATTGTTGCAATTTTTTTTTTCCTTCTGTAGGGATTGTGTTTAACAACTTGAATGGCTCTAACTTGGAGTACACCATCAGACTGCGGCATGAAGTCGGAATGCTCAACAGTTGGAGAACAATTGATAGGTCACCTAATTTCGAACTCCCTGGACCCAGGGTCGCTAACCAGTAAGTGATAATTGGCGTTCTTTTGCAAAAACTTTATTAGCTGTTTGGATTTTGTTGTTGTTGTTGTTGTTTGTTTATTTTATCACAATGTTTGTATTTCATCCATTCAATGAGACGCCAATAGTGCAGGGCAGTGCTTACTCCTTGTGTGACCAGTCCAAATTAAAGCAAGGCTTTTTTTTCCCCCTCATTGTACAGTTAGAGCTCTGCCTGTCAGATATCCGATGATAATTTATAAAGCTTCTATGCTGTCATTCTGAATCTAGCTGACTGAAATGGGTGTGGTCTAAACAGAATGCCAACCGCCTTGTGGTGGTCTGACTACCTGTGGTCACAAAATACAATCATAAAAACAGAATTGCTCTAGCTGTCAATGTCAGTAAAGCATCAAAATATAGATAGCTATGCTAAAGCAGTAGTTTTACATATATTTTATATTTTTAACTCGCCTTCAAGATAATGTAAGAAACTGTGACGTCAACCAATATGCTGATGCAGCAGTAATGGCTTCGTAGTTAGACTGTCTGTTTGAGTGACTGCTGGCTTTCTGAGTCTGATAAAGAGAAAGGGGCGGAGAGGTTGACAGTAAAGTGTACGAGTTTACTGGAGCTTAGATAGTTACTTCTGAAAACGTAACAACCCTTGAAGATGCTGTACAGACTCCAGACAGCTCACCCAGTGATTGTTAGAGCTCAGATTCAGGGAGTGAGCCAGAACCAAAGGTTACCTCTATAGTTATTATATTATATAGAGCTCAGGAAACAGAGATAATATGGCAAAAAGAACATTACCATCACTTGTAGTATGAGTGTTACTCCAATGCCATGGCACACCTGAATGAAATTAGAATGGTTGTGCTTGTATAGACTCTATTCCTCTTTTCCAGTTGTAATGTTATTTAAAACTCATAAGCAACAATGATTTATTGTTGTTGGGTAATTTTTCTTATCAGTTAATTAACTTTATTATTGTTTACTTGACGAACGTTTACAGGTGGAAAGGGTAAGAGACATTGCTATATTGAATCATATCCTTCCACTCAGTAGGCTTATGGCATTGCTGTTCAAGTCATATTCACTGACGCTTAGCAACAAGGAAGTTGGCAGTAGTAATGTCTGAGGAACAAATTTGCTCCTGATAAAATGAATTGTCTGTTATATTGCTTGTGACTTGTTATAACTGCAATGCATCACCAGACAGTGCGGGTTACTGCATCCAATCCGGGGCACAGCTTACTGCTCATCTTGATTAGTGGTACCTAAAAATCACGCCATAGAATATATGATTTTCCTACTCCCTCCCTCCCTTCCCCCCCCTTTTTTTTTTTAACCAACCATGTGACTTGTTTCTTGCGCAGGTATTTGGCAGAAGGTTTTCTTCATTTACAGAAGCTGGTTGGAGAGGCCATCATTGAGTGGCATGCAGGATCTGACTACCAACCTGTCAACGTGTCCGTGCGAGTGAGTCACATGACTGAATGATCATAACAGAATGTGTACATGTGTGCGATTGTAATCCTACATGACAGAAGAGTTGAGTTGTGTGTACATTTCAATTGTTCTTGTGACTATTCATATTAGGGCTTCTTATTATCAAGTGCATATTTGCTTCTTTAATTTATTCCAGCAATTTCCATATCCCGAATACGATATTGACTTGTTCCTTTCGAGTGTGGGTACCTTCTTGCCTCTTTTGTTTGTCATGGCGTTCCTGTACTCTGCAGGGACTATAGTAAAGGTAATCCACACAACACAATAAGCACTGCACACATGCTCATCAAGTCCTCCAAGTGTTCACATCAGTGGAAAGCTCAAATTACTGTTTTTATAATATTTACAATTTATGATGTGTGTTGTGTGTGTGTGTTTTCAGGAGCTAGTTTTGGAGAAGGAGTCACGGATAAGAGAGTCCATGTTGATGATGGGACTCAAGCAGTGGGTGTTGTGGAGCTCTTGGTTTGTCAAGCAGTTTATCTTCCTCATGATTACCATTCTGGTCATCTCCATCTTGCTGAAAGTAAGTTGTAAAGGTCTAGTGATTATTCTTATTGGGTTAGGTTGGGGACAAAACATAACTTCTGTCCCCTAATGACTCATTATCTCTTTTCATTTCCCTTTCTTACTCTCTGCTAACTTCCTTACTCACCAGATTCCATCATTTATCATTTGTATGTTTAATTTGAAAGTACTTATCAATATTTGTTATGTTACACCCTTCAGGTTGTTATCTTTCCAAAGAGCGATTTCTTCCTCATCTTGATCTTCTTCATCTTGGTCATTATCTCCATGATCTCCTTCTGCTTCTTCCTTAGGTAAGTGTTATGTAGCTATGGGAGCTGCATACAACTATGTATTATCATGACAATGACACTAATTAAATACAAGTCAATGTAGAATGTATCTTTAACATAATGGTAAAATGGAAAAACTGACAAAAACAATGAAAGTGAACAATTATATCCTAGTAACTAATGTTCGGCGAGGTTCGACGATCTTCGATAATACGCCCTGAGGAATCCTTTTCACCGTATTGCAGACTGGCGACTGCGTGAAGCTTCTGTCTGGTTTGACCCAGACACTTATCATGACACTTTATACTGTGTACATAAGATCTTATTGCACTTCTTGTTCTTTACAAGCTAGAGATTGTCTTAGTAGTGTAATCAGACTGGTGCACTTATCTTATAATGCTGTATTCTCTTCATCCAGTGTGTGGTTTGACTCCGCTCGTGTTGGTCTGATAGTTGGGTTCGTGGGATGGTTTGCCAACTTCTTCCCCATCCTCTTCTTGCAGACAAGATTCTCCACATTGTCTCTGTAAGTTTGAGTTTGTGTGTGTGTGTGTGTGTATGTTTTAGCCAGATTGAATATTCTGTTGGTTTATAAAATATTATCAGTTATTCATTGGAATCTAGTAAATTTCACTTTCACGTTTCCTCTTAATTGCGATTAGAGCACCAACATGCTGGTGCGTTTAGTGCTGTCACATGTGAAATATCCCATCACATGTTGCTACGTTGGAGTGTCACATGTATTCTCATGTGACCAGTGACCTAGTTACCACAAATATGTGGCTCATGTGAGGTCAGGCAGGTCACTATCACAGCTCAGCTTCCAGTCATAGCTGGGTCGCTTTCTTGTTGTTTTCTACAGTGAGTCATTGTCAGTTTGGTCATTGTGCATTGTGTCACAATGACAGCATTAGGTGCATCACATAGCAAGTGCAACTCGTTCAGTATCTGTAGTAATTGGCACCATTGAGGTTACTTAATGCAAGTAATGATGAGATGGTATATTGGAGCACATGCGTACATCATGCATCAGTGTGCTGTGTGTTTGTGTGTCTTGTTTTCTGTGATCAGTGACACTATAATACGTTGTTTTGTTGCAGTGGTGCTAAGCTGGGAGCCTCTCTTCTCTCCAACACAGCTCTAGGGTTCGGTGTGGAGGTCATAGCTCGTCTGGAACAGCGTGGTAGCGGTCTGAGGTGGGACAATGCAGCAGATCCTATCGCTGCTGATGACCCGTTTAGCATGGGGTGGGTGTTCGGGATGCTTCTCATTGACAGCGTCCTCTATATGCTTGTGGCCTGGTGAGTTTGGGTGGGTGTGGTAGGTGTGGGTGTGGCAGGGTGAGTGATTGTGCATGGGAGGTGATTAAATTTTTGGACTGTATAGGTGTGGGTGTGTGTGTGAAGTGCCAATGGCAGTGTAGTAAAATTCAAACATTGATTGTGAAGAAGGTTTTTGTAAGTGTTGTGTTTTATGTAATGATTTGTTGTCTCATAGGTATGTGAATGCAGTCAAGCCTGGACAATATGGCGTCCCCAAGCCCTTCTACTTCCCATTTCTGCCTTCCTACTGGTGCAGTGTGCCTCGTGGGATCATTAAGAGGAAGGAGGTAATTGTACACACACACATACACAAACACTTCATCAACCCCACACACGCATGCATGGGGTCGTATAGACACTGATGCTGCATTCAAAGCAGCATACAGTACATGAATTCCAAGATGCTTCAAGTTGAAGTGTGCTTTGGTTTATTATGCTGTTGATAGCCAGTGAGTTATGTTCCAGGAGAATGCAAGAACGTACGTCACATGATTTCTGTTGTTGATGTCATTCATGTGTGTGGATTGGATGTAGTGACATCATCTTAATTACATTCATGACAGAATGGGTGTGGCTCGTGAATAGTGTGTGTATTAATTTTGACTTGATGTCGATGCTCGCATGAGAGTCACTCTGCCAGTCAGCTATCATGTGTGCGTGTGGCAGTTGTGCAAATGTATGGATGGGATGTTGGGGGAGTGAGTGAGTGAGTGTGTAGAGAAGATATCATATCTTGAACTCCACAATTTGTACTCACAACTTGTTCGTGGCTTGTATGTACTAAAAAAGGAATGTAAAATGTGTGATATATTGTGCATTTGTTGCCAGTTTTGCTCGAAAATCTTGTGCATTGTATTGGTTGGTACTGTGTTTAATATGAGGTTTGATGATATATGTCCAAGAAGTAGGGGCACAAGTTGGAGAAAGAGTATTACTGACTGGGTGTGTAATAGATAGTAGTGTATTAGTACAGTCAGTGGAAAGATTGGAAACTTAGGAGGGGGGTGGGGAATGGCATGAAAAATCTGGATCTTGTACTTAGTCTATTATTAGTGCTACTGTTTGCACTGCTCAGAGGCGTGGCATTCTGATTACTGTAGTTCAACCTAAGTGAGGGGGAGTGGCAGTTAATGGTGAGAGAATTGGATTGCCCCAGTAGTTTAGAACACCACTCATTGTAGTATTATCATAAAATTGATCTTGTTAAGTTTGTTCCGGAGTATGCAAACTTGTCCCTCTTAATTGAGTATGTTTCTTTTAATGTTGTTGTTGTTGTTGTGTGTGTGTGTGTGTGTGTGTGTGTTTATAGTCCCAGGTTATGGAGGGAACCTTGCAGGTTGACCCATCAGCTCATGAGGAAGTTACTGGAGATCCAGCAGTTGGAATTAGCATCAGAAATCTCACCAAGATCTACTCTAAGGTATTAACCAGCTTTTATGATGATGGGGGGAGGGGGGGAGGGCAGGGCGTGCAAGATATAAACATGTTTACTGTTTATTCCTAATAGCTATTTAATCGTAAAGGACAGAGGAAAGCTGTGAATAATTTGAATTTGGACATGTATAAAGGTCAGATCACTGCTCTGCTTGGCCATAATGGAGCCGGCAAGACCACTACCATGTCCATACTGACAGGTAAGGGATACCACAGTTATATACTCAGATATACTTAGTTTTAGGAGTTTGTGGTATAATCGTACACCTTACCTAATATGTGCAGGTCTGTACACTCCCACTGAGGGTACTGCTACCATCAATGGCTACAGCATCTTGACAGACATGGACTTGATCAGAAACAGTCTGGGCATCTGCCCCCAGCACAACGTTCTCTTTGACCGGCTCACTGTCAGGGAGCACCTCAGCTTCTTCATGAGACTAAAGGTGTGGCTGGCTCCATGGGTCTTGATCTCCTACAAACAAGAGCTAGTACAAGAGCTAGCTAGGCTACTGTATACAGTTGGATTATACATTGTCCTGAGAGCTTTAGTATTGATTACTTTTTTCTTCTTCTTCTTTTTTTTTTTTTTTTTTTTGCTTTTTAAGGGCATTCACAACAGACGCCAAATCAAGCAAGAAGTGGATCAGATGTTGGAGGACTTGTTATTGGGAGATAAAGGAAACATTCAAGCTAGCCGATTGTCTGGAGGGATGAAGAGGAAGCTCAGGTGAGTGGTGTGGCAGAGAGCGGTGTGGTGAAAGGCATGCATGCATTCTGTCTGTGTGGGAAGTGTAGCTTTATATGGACATGAATGATAATGTACATGGCTATTTATTGTTATTAATTGACTTTTTGGTAGTGAAAGAAGAGAAAACAATCTGTTTTTGAAACAACTGTAGTGGTGTATGTACACTAAATGACTCTTATAGCTGTGCTTGATTAAGTGTATGTATGGATGGATGGATGAATGGATGATCTATGTGTCTATGTGTGCTCATGTGTGATGTTGCAGTGTTGGCATAGCTCTGATAGGAGGCTCTGAAGTAGTGATCTTGGATGAACCCACATCTGGTATGGACCCTTATGCCAGGAGAGCTACTTGGGACCTACTGGCCAAGTACAAGCAGAATCGCTGCATACTACTCACTACACACTTTATGTGAGTACATGTCAGGACATCCTATACACCATGTGACATGCATGTGACTTCAAGCAAGCATTGTTTGTTTGTTTGTTTGTTTGTTGTTTGTCTATTTACAGGGATGAGGCTGATTTACTTGGTGACCGCATAGCTATCATGGCCGAAGGAAAGCTTCGTTGCTCAGGCTCTTCCCTCTTCCTCAAGAGTCGGTGTGTTGTGTGTGTGTGTTGTGTTACTTCCAATTATGACATAGACACTTAGTTGTTGGTTTAGCAGTGCTTGTTTTTGTTTTTTGTTTTTTGTTGTTGTTTTTTGGTTTTTGCTTTGTAATTCCTCTCTCCAAGATAAATTTCAATTGTGTATATGATTTATTCAATGCAATATGTCATTTCTGTCTTTACCTCCTACTTCTAGTTACGGTGTTGGTTATCACATGACCATCGTGAAGGAAGCTAACTGTGTGTCCTCTGAAGTAGAGAGACTGGTCAAGTCTTTTGTCCCCACAGCAGAACAAGTGACGGATGTGGGGGCGGAGCTGTCCTTTGTACTCCCGTCTAATGCTGCTGCAAAATTCCCAGACCTGTTTGACCAACTTGACGGTGAGTCAGTAGAAGCTAAGTGCAAACTCTGGTAGATTTGGTAAGACAATTGCTTTCGGAATACGTAACATACACGGCTACACACCTCATTGTTACGTCTGCAATGGTTGAACCTGTTGGGGCGTAACTCCCTACACAATTCACAAATGCACTTAGGAGTGTTCGAAGGACCAGATCACTAAAGTGATAAAAAATAAAGTTAACCTAAACAGGCTGATCAGTTAGTTATAGGTAATTAGAATAGACACAAGGTAACTTGACCTTTACAGTAACTGACAAAAACAACAACTGAAAGAACGAGGATAAATAAACAAAATATAACTTGGAAACAGAGTTCGACGAACATCGACGAAATATGACAGAAAATAATAATTCAATAAGTGGGATAATGATAGAAAGTGATAACTACAACAGGTGAATGGACAAGTGAATGAACAAGTGAAATATGATAATAGTTATTTGATGGCTGCTTCTTGACGTCAGGGAGGAAAACTTGAAGAGACTGCTCAGCTGGCCTGAACAGAACCTATTGCTCAAAACTCGATGAATTTTACTTTTCTTTTGCAAATCCCTTAAGACTACATTAAGCCTTTGACTTGCGGATAGTTACATGACGATTGTTATGTGTTACGTACAGAGTTAATCGTCTGCTACATGCTTTGGTTTCAATTTGATTAGTAGGAAAAGCAAGTGGTAGTAATGAAAGCGAATTAATACTATTGGTATTACGTTGTGTGTTGTAAAAATGAATAAGAATTAATATTTATTGACTGATGTAAGTTAAGCACTGTTGTTGTTGTTGTTGTTATGTACATTGTTTTCAGGAAGGAAGGCTGCCCTGGGTGTTGCTAGCTTTGGAGTGTCTGTGACTACCATGGAGGAGGTGTTCATCAAAGTGGGAGAGGGCACAGACGAGAGTTTGGAAGACAGGTGAGGGAGTAGGTGGGCGTGGCTGTTAGAGAATTAAAGTTGCATCGAAGGATTGGTTTTTTTTTTAATATTTGTGATTTGTACAAATTAGATTGAAACGAGGAGGTACTCTTCGAGCCTTATCTCCGCCCACTCCTATTGGTCAGTCCAAGTCCCCGCCTCCTGTTGACAACCAGTCCGACACATTTTCCAACCCCATGACTGTGGGTGAGTTCATAACTCTGGCCATTCCAGTGGGGTGTGGCCTGAAGTTATTACCATGGCAGGGGTCCATTTAGGAATTGATCTAGAGGGGGTGTGGGCAATTAGGCATGAGCTATCACAAAGGAGCCATACATTGCATATGTAATTAATGAGAAACAGGAGGTGAGTAGAAGAGATGTAGTTGAGAAAATCCGGAAAATGTGTGGCTAGCACGTATAAGTATGGAGATATCCTTTCTGGATTAATAACTGTGAATTAAATAAATTGCACCAATAATTTATCATATCTGTATGCCAGTGGGGGTATCAGAAGGGGTTTCCCTTTTTTAATTTTGTTGTTGTTGTTGTACCATTAATTTTTCTACTATTTTTTGTACTTCCAGAAGATGTAGAGATTGTGAAGGCTGAGAAAGGTACTGTGCCGGCCAGTGGCAAGCCCCTTCAGCAGCCCAGCAATGAGGAGACGGCTGTGATGATAAAGCCGGGGAATGACACGTCATACCTGGAGAATGGCTTGGACACGGAGCAGCTCACCTACCAGTTCTGTGAGTGGCTAGGACTTGAGCTTAGCACAACATGATAAGGATAAAGTTTCTCGCTGTACTTTTTTTCTTTTCCCTTCCTTTTCCGTGCTAATTAGTGGGTATTAACTTCCCGCATACACAAACATGGCAGGGTAAAGAATTTTAATTGTCCAATGTGTACGTATATTATAATATATATATATATTGTATGCATGTACACTCGAACCTCTCTTATCCGTTCGTCTAAGTTACGGACACCTCTGTCTACCGGACACAAACTAAAATTATTGACTGCGTACGGATCGTCAGTGTAGTCGGAAAGCTACCAAATTAAACGAATAAAATCAGGAAAATATTTCGCGCGTGGTACTTCGAGTGTATTCGATCGTAGCGTTGTGTGCGGAGATGGAGCAGGAAATCAACAGGCAGTTAGTGCGTCTACCGCTAGTTCTTCTCAGAACTCGTTGACCCGCGGTGTCGCTGCTAGTTCTTCTCAAAACTCTTTGAAAGGCAGTGGGGCTGCTAGTTCTTCTAAGAACTCAACGACCAGCGGTGGTGGAGACAAGGTCGCGGTAACTAAACGCAAGCGTAGCGTTTTAACTCTAGAAAGAAAGCTGGAGATAATATCAGAAGTTAAGAAAGGGAAGTCAGTGAGGCAGTGTCTGGACAGTTTGGTGTTCCAAAATCTACAGTGAATGATATTTGGACATGAACGATGAAGAACTTGTAGAAGATGTGTTGCAAGAGAGAAAAGAATCTGAGTCCTAAAATGAAGATGAAGCTTTTTCAAATGCAGTTACCCCATTGCAAGCTTGTGCTGCTTTCGATAATGCTTTGGAGTGGTTGGAGTCCAAAGGCAACACACACCCTGCACATCTTATGCTGGTAAAAAGTTGGAGAGACGATGCAGCTCAGCATCGCTTGAAATCTATGGAGCAAACTAAAATCACTTCATATTTTAAATAAATTGATTCATGTATTTACAGGTGTTTTTGTTAATCTTAAGTAATATACTAATTCAATTATCAAATAATTAATTGTATACACGGTTCATCACCGAATAAATTAAGCATTTCTGAGTTACGGACATTTCTTAGTTACGGACACCCCTTGGTCCCAGACTGTCCGGATAAGAGAGGTTTGAGTGTATATATATATTTATTGCACCTTTTATATTTTTAATTGAATATTTCCGCATCACGCGAGCGTTCTGTATTCTCCCATATTGTACGGTTTATATTGTACGGTACACTACGCATGCGCGTAGCGAGTAAAATCAATGAAAATTGAATTGTAACCGGTTGAGAAAAAATATCAAGGCAGCAATAAATCACTTATCACACTCGTCGTACAATATGGGAATGATATTTTACTCTCACGCCACATTTTCACTCGCCTTTGGCTCGTGAAAATATTTTGCGTGCTCGTAAAATATTTTCCCATATTGTACTCTGACTCGTGCTATAAGTATTATATATATATATATATATATTTATTGCAGCTTTGATATTTTTACTTGAATGTTTCCGCATCACGCGAGCGTTCTGTATTCTCCCATATTGTACGGTTTATATTGTACGCTCCTTGTAGCGCGCGCGTAGCGAGTAAAATCAATGAAAATTGTATTGTAACCGGTTGAGAAAATTTTCAAAGAAGCAATAAATCACTTATCACACTCGTCGTACAATATGGGAATGATATTTTACTCTCACGCCACATTTTCACTCGCCTTTGGCTCGTGAAAATATTTTGCGTGCTCGTAAAATATTTTCCCATATTGTACTCTGACTCGTGCTATAAGTATTATATATATATATATATATGACCAAAATTTTTGGCTAAACCTGAGATTTGTAAATCTAACATACTTTTAAATAACTTATACGCAACATATCACTGCAACTTACCAACTCAAAAATATATACATGTATATATGATAGCTCTAAAACTGCATGGTAAGACTGAATTAGGAGAAAACACATACAGTTTATTAAATTATAGATCTATCTTCATCTGGACAGTAAGAAGAAAGCTTATTGATACATGATATCTAAGAAAGAAATTACGGTGCATTTATTAAGTACCTGCTATTCTGGAGGCACATGTTTTGCTTAAACTTTATAAATTCATTATAGTGTTTCATCATGATTAAATTTAACAATAATTTACCACCTGCTAATCAACTATAATTATGTGTAGCACTATTACTAGTTGCTACACAAAAATCATTGAGTAAATTATTCCCTGCAATGTGTGTGTGTGTGTGTGTGTGTGTGTGTGTGTGTGTGTGTGTGTGTGTGTGTGTGTGTGTGTGCATAGGTGAGTAACAATGATAATAAATTTGGAGCAGCATTGAATTGCATATCACTAGAAGTGATTATTGTTATCCCTGAGTTCCTGTAAGTCATCCCAGCTCTTTCTTTTACTTGTCAATGTAGATCCCAACAAGTATTTTGCCCTGTGGGCTCAGCAGTTTCTCGCCATGCTTGGCAAGAAGTTCTACACTTCCATCCGCTTCTATCCTGCACTCATCACTCAATTTTTTTTGCCTGTCATCTTTGTCATCTTCGGTCTTCTGATAGTAGTCACAAACCCAGAGCAGCAAAATGATCCTCCACGTCGTTTGTTGCTCAGCAACTCTGGTCTGGATGGACGTAACACCACGCTCTTTTTCGCGCAATTCCAAGGAGGCGTGAACTTGTCGGTGAGGTTTCCATTAATACTTGTTATGTACTAGTGTTTATATGTCTACTCTACAAAGACGAGTGAACCTTATAGGTGAATTAGTGTAAGTATCAGTGATCTTGAATAGGGTGTGTGGAACTGGACAGAAGTGAAGTAGCACAATGTAATTTTTGGATTCTTTGTTTTATTTTGTTGTTGTTGTTGTTGTTGTTTTAATTATTGCTCCATATTTATAGAATTGTTGAATTGGAAGACATGTATTGTCATTTAGTCATAGTTGATGCATCATTTTATTCTAAATGCAAGTTATTGCCATGATACGATGAGAAGGAAGACAACTGAACTATCTTGTGCATGCACACTGATGTTTGATACTTCCTCATGCACACTGATGTTTGATACTTCCTCATGCACACTGATGTTTGATACTTCCTCATGCACACTGATGTTTGATACTTCCTCATGCACACTGATGTTTGATACTTCCTCATGCACACTGATGTTTGATACTTCCTCATGCACACTGATGTTTGATACTTCCTCATGCACACTGATGTTTGATACTTCCTCATGCACACTGATGTTTGATACTTCCTCATGCACACTGATGTTTGATACTTCCTCATGCACACTGATGTTTGATACTTCCTCATGCACACTGATGTTTGATTCTTCCTCATGCACACTGATGTTTGGTACTTCCTCATGCACACTGAGTTGATCCTTCCTCATGTGCACATGATGTTTGATACTTTCTCATGCACACTGATGTTTGAACTTCCTCATGGCACAATGATGTTGATACTTCCTCATGCACATGATTGTGTGTCGTTTGATACTCCTCATGACACTGATGTTTGATCCTTCCTCATGCACACTGATGTTTGATCCTTCCTCATGCACACTGATGTTTGATACTTCCTCATGCACACTGATGTTTGATACTTCCTCATGCACACTGATGTTTGATACTTCCTCATGCACACTGATGTTTGATACTTCCTCATGCACACTGATGTTTGATACTTCCTCATGCACACTGATGTTTGATACTTCCTCATGCACACTGATGTTTGATACTTCCTCATGCACACTGATGTTTGATACTTCCTCATGCACACTGATGTTTGATACTTCCTCATGCACACTGATGTTTGATAACTTCCTCATGCACATGATGTTTGATACTTCCTCAGGACACTGATGTTTGATACTTCCTCACGCACCACTGATGTTGATGATACTTCCTCAAAAGAAACATGAATGCACACTGATGTTGATACTTCCTCATGCACACTGATGTTTGATACTTCCTCTTGCACACTGATGTTTGATACTTCCTCATGCACACTGATGTTTGATACTTCCTCATGCACACTGATGTTTGATACTTCCTCATGCACACTGATGTTTGATACTTCCTCATGCACACTGATGTTTGCTACTTCCTCATGCACACTGATGTTTGATACTTCCTCATGCACACTGATGTTTGATACTTCCTCATGCACACTGATGTTTGATACTTCCTCATGCACACTGATGTTTGATACTTCCTCATGCACACTGATGTTTGATACTTCCTCATGCACACTGATGTTTGATACTTCCTCATGCACACTGATGTTTGATACTTCCTCATGCACACTGATGTTTGATACTTCCTCATGCACACTGATGTTTGATACTTCCTCATGCACACTGATGTTTGATACTTCCTCATGCACACTGATGTTTGATACTTCCTCATGCACACTGATGTTTGATACTTCCTCATGCACACTGATGTTTGATACTTCCTCATGCACACTGATGTTTGATACTTCCTCATGCACACTGATGTTTGATACTTCCTCATGCACAATACACACTGAAATTTTTATGAATGTCGGTTCAATCCTAGAATATTGTTTTACTGTTTTTTCTTTCTTTCTTTTTTCAGGGATTCTCGGCTCAGGACCTGTCTGTTACAGAATATTTTGATATATCTGCTCCAGTTCAACGTATAAGAGATCAGGTAGAGTCCACGGCAAACATGGACCCTCAGGATTGCTGCAACTATAAATACCAGATCTTGGACAAATATTGTGCCTCGTTGCCTGCTGTAAGTTGCTCACAGTTTACATGCATGTGACGGTCATGTGACTGTCATGTGACAGTACTGGTGATGTGGCTTGTGAGATAAATGTCTTGAATATGCAGAGGGAGTTGAAGCAGTGTACGACCAGGAACGAATCATTTGGTTACAATCAGTGCATAGATCGCTGTCTCACGTGAGTAGTATTTTAGGGTACAGCTGTTTGTGAGGCTTAATTTTGTGATTTAATAGCTTTGTTGTGTTTATTGTTATTATTTTTTTAAGTCTCAAATTTCCTATGCTTTTTTTTTTTTTTTTTTTTTTTTTTCCCATTAACTGTTATCACAGTATCAACTCTAAGATTGTGAACATGTAAATGTTGCAGGTGTTGTGGTGCCAGTTCTGTAGCCACCAGTTCCCTGAGAACTTGCTCCAACATCCTCACCCGTGAATCGCCTCCCAGCAACGACCTCTTCTGCCCTTCCCCCCCAGCACTGAGCATCTACTCCAGCACTTCAGGATCCCTAGACACTATAAACTCTTTTGTTGCTGAACATCTTCTGCGGACATCTACGGGAGCACCGGACATTGACGTGGTGACATTCTTCCGTCGCTATCAGGCCGGCTTCACTGTGACTGCCCCTGATCCCATCGGGGCCTTTTGTGACACTGTGAAGATGGACGGAGATTCTCCGAGTGGTCAAGCCGTGTTTGGACGATTGTCTACTTTGTCCTGCAATGAGTCTGATTTGGCAGAGCCTGATCAGACTTGTCCTGTGTATACCTCTCGTGCCTTTACCAACTGTACTGCTAACACGCTGACTTCAATGAATGGCAGTTGTTATAACATCGACCCCATAATTGCATCTCTGTTACCGGTAGGGGACACATGCACACACGCACACACGCATACACACACTGTGCAGTATGTATCAGTTGAAGTGAGAGCATAATGGTGGGATTTCAGTGTCTTGGGTAAAGGTGCATGTAACTAGTGGATATATTACAATTTCAATAGACTGACATTTTGCTATTAGTTGTTATAATTTGTCCTTGTGTGCTCAGTTTTGCTCGTGCACACCCGGTGCAATGGACATCTGTGGTGTCCTGGGAGGTGGTGACATGCCTGACTTCGATCCTACTGGCATGCCACCTGAGGAGCCGACTTTTCCTCCTTTGCCTCCTAATGATGATCGCTCTATATCCAAAGTGTATCCGGAGGAGCTTACACAGCCTCCTACCGTGACAGTGTGGTATAACAATGGAGTAAGTGCACACTCTGTCTTGATGCTATTAACTATGTTGTTGTTGTTGTTGTTGTTATATTGTTGCTGTTGTTTTTTTTATTGTTAATTTACAAAAACAACCTGTTGTCATCCTCTCCCTCTTGTAGCCTTTCCACATGTCGGCTGCTGCCTTGAATGCCTTCCAGAGCATGCGTCTTCAGGAGTTGACAGGCAATAGAGGCATATCTCTCACTGTCATCAACCACCCTTTACCTCGCAATGGAACCTCACTGGTAAACATACACACTAACTCGCATTGTAGCAGGTATGTGAAACTTGTCCCTGTTGTTTGTGTTGCCGTGTGCACAGATTCAAGCTACTCAGCTGGATTTCACTGGGTTTGGTCTGTCTGTCCTAGTCATCTTTGGATACAGCTTCCTGTTGGCCAACTTTGTGCTCTTCTTGGTGAAGGAGAAGGAATCCAAAGTACATATTGTTTGTAATTATCATGTTCTGTCTTACTACTGCTGCTTTTTTTTTTTTTTTTTTTTTCCTTCCCTTGCAGGCTAAACATCTTCAGTTTGTGAGCGGAGTGAATCCCTTCAGCTATTGGCTGTCTTCCTTAGTGTGGGATCTTCTCAACTCCATGCTGCCTATCTTACTCACCATCATCATATTCTGGGCCTTCCCTGAGGATTCTTATCACGGAGAAGCATTAGGTGCCATCTTCCTCATTCTGGTAAAGCCCTGATCATCTGCCGGTGAAGATGAACATTCAATTTTTTTTCTCTTTTTCACTTCAGGTTCTGACTTGCTGGGCTGGAATTCCTTTGACCTATGTTTTCTCGTTTTTCTTTTCAAACTCCCTGGCAGCTTTCTCGGTTCTGGTGCTTATTTTCTTCTTTGTTAGTTTGGTGAGTTACAGTTCACTGAATGTCAGGGATTTGATTGGGAGGGGCAACATAAGCATGTGGCATCTTGTGTTGCTCTGTGTTACTCTCTCTGTGTACTTTCCTCCAGTAATGGTATGTTGTTGTTGTTGTTGTTGTTGTTTCCAGTTGCTATTGACTACTGTATTTTTGGTGCAAGTGTTTGGGGGAGACAATGGAGAAGATAATGCCAATATACTTCATTACATATTCTTAGCCACACCCACTTATGGGCAAGTTATTGACTCTTATAGCTACAAGAGTTTGAACTTTGCACTATAGTATAAGCTAGCGAGCGGTACAAATCATTTTTGACTGGTATGCTTGTACCAGTTGCACGAGTCAAATTATCAGAAAAGTTTGAAATTGATTTTTTTAGGGGCAGTTGAGGTTTTGAAAATGCAATCTGTAGTAAGATGTAGTGTTGAGCTGATTTGTTCGTTCTATTGAGAAATAGCCAAGTGTACTGTACTTAGTGTGATGATATGGAACTCCTAGTTTTCTGTTGCATAGTGACCTTGGAGTGCTAATGTAGTGAGTAATTTGTACCAACTAATGTTTTACTGGCTTTTGTAATTTGGTATTGAGTGTTGTTTCGTGTTTGAAAACTTACTTTGACGACATGTACGTATGTGATTTGCTTCTTATATAGATTGTCCACAGCGCTGAATGACATATACCGTAACCAACAGTTCAAAGATACGTGTCGGGGCCTTGAAGCGTGAGTGCTTGTACACTGTGTGTATTGTCTGTGGAGTGTGAGAGCTACACTTTCTTGTTGTTATTGTTGTTTTTGTTATTATTGTTGTTGTTGTTGTTATTTACAGGATATGTGAGCAACAGAATATCACTTATGTGGACCACCCATTGACATTCAGTAGACCAGGAGTGGGTGTGATCTGTCTGTACCTGTTTGTTCAAGGTGTTATTTTCTTTACCATCACTATTCTCTTGGAGGTAAGTACGGTACCTTACCTTCAGTGGGAGTAAACTAGATTTTAGGTCTTTTTTTTTTTTGTCTTTTTTTTTTTTTATTTAAATTTCTTCAGTATAAGCGATTCTTTGATTATTTCCAGAATATCTGCCTAATTGTATTGCCATAGTAATTTTTTTCAACACCATACCATTGGGAAAATTTTCCCATAAAATGTTATGTTCAAGTCTCTAACTTTTGTAGTCATAAATTGCGGAACTGTGGAGAATGTTAATGAGTTAATTAGGAATTCAGTGCATAATATCGCGGTTTTTTAAGCATGCCACTTTTATAATAATTATTTATTTGTATTTTTTAGTATAAATTGTTCATCCCAAAACTGCGTGGCTTCTTTCTGAACTCTAGCAACCAGCGGATGTCGATGCAGGCTGAGGAACCACTCCTACCTGGGGAGGTGTGTACAGTATGCACGCACACACATATACACAATAGGTACTTCAATGATTCAGTCATTCTTGGCTGAAATAATTATAATAATAGGAAATTTTTCTCTTTTTAACAGCCAATATTTTAAATTATACTTAACCCGATGTTTCGACTTATTATATCACCACGGAGAGTTCGACCTCAGTTGACCCCTGAAGAGGACTTCGGCAAGAAGTCGAAACGTCGGGTTAAGCTATAATTTAAAATATTGGCTGTAAAGAGAAAAATTTCCTATTATAACGGGTACTTCATTGTTGTTATGTTTGCCCGACACAGGATGCAGATGTGCATACAGAAAGGAAGCGAGTGTGCTACACTAATGGAGGTGATGGAGATGCGGTGGTGATAAAGGGATTGGTAAAAGTAAGTGTTTATCAACTTATATAAAAGTATCTACAAATATCACCTAGTAATTTTGCTGGCACATGTAGTACTCAAAAGTTACAAAATCTTACAACATTATTTTTGTCATCAGCTCCGAATTGATGTGAAGTATTATGTATATGTACTTGATTTTTATTTTATTTTTTTATTTTTTGCAGTATTGGAAGTAGTAGACACTAGTTGATGTGTGTATTAAATGTGTATTATGTAATACTGGAGTTTACTGATGTATTGGAAGTAGTATACACTAGTTGATGTGTGTATTATCCATGGCCACGAATGTGTATTATGTAATACTGGAGTTTACTGATGTTACAAATTCCATAGCTGCCATTTTATTACTCATGACATACAATCTATCACGAGCCTTTATCATTCTCACTGTAGGTGTACTCCTCCCATCTCTCAGGCTGTTCTATCCGCTCGGCTAAGACAGCCGTAGCAGGCATCAGTCTTGGCATCCCCAGTGGCGAGTGTTTTGGTTTGTTAGGAGTTAATGGAGCCGGCAAGACCACCACCTTCAGTATTCTGACTGGAGATACCGGCATGACCTCTGGTACTGCGGTCATTGCTGGCTATGACATCAGGAGTGAGCTCTCTGCCGTGAGTAGAAATTTAAATCTGGTATTTTTTGTGTATTGCATAAAATTGACATCAGACTGAATGTGTTATTGTTTATTTAACCATATTTGTGTTATAACCCTTCATCTATTGATATGTTCTTTCTTTCGACACTTGATCCCCCCCCCTCCCCCCCCCTCCAACCCCTTAGGTTCAGCAAAGGGTTGGATACTGTCCACAGGTAAGAATATGCCTATAGCCCACCACTGATCAACTGATCATAATGCTAGATGTATTCTCTGTACCTCTATAGTTTGATGCTCTTATTGAGCGTATGACTGGACGGGAGTTGCTGGTGATGTTTGCCAGACTCAGGGGAGTCCCTGAAGGACAGATCAAGAATGTAGTCGAGACCGAGATCCGTAGGCTTGATCTTAAGAAATATGCCGACAAGCTTTGTGGCACTTACAGGTAAGTAAAGATGATGAAATGATAAAAATGGTTTTAAATCAAATGAATTGTCATCTGCAGTGGAGGCAACAAGAGGAAGTTGAGCACGGCTATTGCCATGGTCGGAAACCCACCCATTGTCATGTTGGTAAGTATCACCACTTCCACTTACTCAGCTTGGTGTATACCTGTGTGGTTGCTGTTATTAGGATGAGCCAACCACTGGTATGGACCCCAATACCCGTCGCTATTTGTGGGATGTCCTGACAAATGTCACACGAGAGGGGAGGAGCATCATTCTCACCTCACACAGGTAACCAGCAATCTTCAGTAGAATGATAAGTGTGTTTATTTCACTGTGTTTCGCCCAGCATGGAGGAGTGTGAAGCTCTGTGTACCAGGCTGGCCATCATGGTCAATGGACAGTTCAAGTGTCTAGGAAGTATTCAACATCTCAAGAACAAGTAATTAATCGTCATCGTTATTATTAACCCTCAGCGTGCATGCGCGAGATTGTAATTGTCCTGTTTGTCTGTCTGTCACGCTCTGATTTTGGAGATTACTTATTATTTATTTTTGTTTATTTTTTGTTGTTGTTTTTTTTTGTTTTTTTATTTATTTGCTTGTTTTTCTGCTGTCTTGTGCAGATTTGGTTCAGGATTTACTCTCCAAGCCAAAGTCAAGATGGTCCCTAGTGAGAGTGTGGTGCAAGACACTGGATTGAAGCGCAAATGGTCCGTTAAACGTCAGGACAGTGGCAGGGGAAGTAGTCGGGGAAGCAGTCGGACCAAGCAACTCTCAGAAAAGTATTAATGCGTGATATATTTTTTTGACAGAGTGCACTATCGGGGGGTTTACATGTTTTTAGAAAAACTCCACTTTCATCTCCTTCTAGGGATACAGCTGCCAGTGAGGTTTCGTCTCAGCCATCGGTGCCTCTTCAGGGTGGGGGCCAAGTACCGTCCATATTCAACCCTTATGACACAACTTCATTGCACATCTTCATCCGGGAGGCCTTCAGTGGAGCTGTTCTTATGGAGGAGCATCAGGTAAAAGAATGGCAGTAATGTCTGATATTTTATTCTTAGGAGGAGTGGAGTTAATTGGCAGCGTTTATAATATGTTCTGTCTTTTATGATTATTTTTTAATAGGGTTCAGTGACGTACCAGCTTCCTAGTGCAGGAGTGACCTGGTCTTCTGTTTTCAGACTGCTGGAGGCTAACAAACAGAGACTTGGCATTGTGGACTATTCCGTCAGCCAGACTACTCTGGAGCAGGTACGGTCCACACCTCATGTTTATCGGACAATTCTTACCAACTACCTACAACTATTCACATATTTCTTTCATCTTGTAATAGGTGTTCATCAATTTTGCCAAGGAGCAAGAAGAAGAAACAGTTTGAAAATACAAACAAAATAATATGACATAGCAAGTGTGTTCAATTGTTCATTAGATATTAGCGTATTTATCATAATTGTGCAGACACAATTGAGTTTTTGTGATTAAATATTTGAATCGTCTTCATATTCCTCAGTATTAGGGAAACTAATGTCCCACATGCGAGAATCACTGTCGGGCGGCATGTACAAGTGCTTGTGGCGACATGTGTGCTTCAGAGCTCGTTGATCTCCTTCATACCACTGTGAAAGAAAAAAAATAGCGATACACTATAATTAAGTTAGTGGGAATAAAGTCGGATGGAGATGATGTATATTTTTAGGCGAACTTTTTCATGGGATGAGTTGGATTGGGGTATTATTGAAAGGCACAAGATGGTGTCGTATGATTATGCTGGGCATCAGGATGTATGGCTTACCTTTTGGCAGTCTGGACAAGCCTTTGCATCAAGCTTGTCTCTGTCCGACTTCTTGAGTATCTTGGTTTCACATTTGTAATCAGTTGGCAAGCCCATTCTTTTTGCTACCTTGAGAGCAGCTCTGTACAGAAAACACACAAGCACAAAAAGCAGCCGTGTTATCTACATACTTGTTATATCAGCTTTTAAACTTTAATAATAATTCAATATAAAGTACTATACTAACTCATTTCCATTCCAACTTGTATTGGCTGGTTTGGTTGAACTGCCAGCTGCAAGTCTCCTCGATTTCCGCACCGGATCTGATGTCACTTTATTCTCATCAGATTCTGCTTTCAGTCTGACTTCACCAGCTTTCCCACTCTTCACTGCTGAAGTGTTTTTCTTCCCATTGAGGATCAAGTCAACTGATTTTACACCAGGTGTAATGGGGACAATGTTAGGATTGGATATTTTACTCTTGATTTCCGGAGTCGCAGGAAGAAGATTGGGATCAGTCGAATTTCTTTTTAAGGATTGCTTCTCAACTTTCTTTGAACTGTTCAATTGATCAGCGATCTCTTCCAAATTTTTCTTTCTCTTTCTAGGAGTTGACATTGAAATGGTCATGAAATCCTTGGGTTCACATGTGCTAGTCTGTACATATGTGTGGAACATACTGCAGCTCATCGGTTCGTCAACTTCCATAGGATTGTCTTTGGTCCCTGCACACTCCCAGTTGCTGCTGGTATTTAAATTAGAAGGATCTGTAAGAAAAGATGGTGAGCCAGTTCTAGAATCTTTGTCAGAGTCTGAGCAATGGTCTCCAAGATGACGGCCTAAACCATTGCCACTTGAATCCCGATTCGCAGTAGACCCGTTTCCAGAATCTCTTTCCTTATATCTGACTCGAGCACCTTCCTCTCCTTTAAGACTAAGCGATTTGTTTCTTTTGGTGGAGTCCCTGTTATTTCCATTAGTCCTGCTGGTCTGACTTAGATTGCTGTGGGCATGGGAATATATCATGTGACGGTGCACTGGTGGTGGTTTGACGATATTCTCTGGTTCGGCAGTCGTTCTAGGCCTTAGTTGTTCAGTGGTGGGTCTGGCTGACACATGATGGCTTACAAGTGGTGGTAGATCTGTCTGTTCGGAGTCTGGGAACTGGTCTTCACTGTCTCTGTATAATTCGGACAATTGGAAGGCTGAGGGACTCCTAGCTTTCCTGAGAAGAATGGTTTGCTCTGCAATAATTTGAGCCTGCTGGCTTATTTTTATCTTCGATGCATGGACTACAGACTTGAGTCTATTAAAAAAGAGTAAAAATATAATTATTAAAAAACAAAACAAAAAAACAACAACTATTTAGGTTACCACCACTCTGTGGTAGTACAAAGCTGCACCTCAGTGATGGACAGTATGGGCTTCAAATTATTACTAGCACGTACCCTGCCACACAGTGGTGCTTGATGTACTAACTTTTGCAAATTAGGAATGGAGTAGCATAAGGTGTTTTTATTATCCTCTTGGTTTAGTTACATCAATCTGATTTTTTCCCTAGTGGTTGATGCTGACGACGCTTTACCAACCTGACTCAATTTGCACGCACCATTGTCATCAACCCGGCTCAGGCTTATTCATAAAATATACACACAGCCATCGTCATTATTAATTATTGTCGGCACTTTACTGATTGTTCTGACATTGCCTTACCAACCCGGCTCATGAATTATTCATAAATAAACAACGTCATTACAGACAGTAAGTGCATTATTACTACTACTACTATTACTACTGCTGCTATTCGTTTTTTATTTATTGGTAATAATAATAATAATAATAATTAATAATAAAGACAACTGCGTTATTGCATGAACATGAACACAATTTCAAATATAGAACATCTAGATAGAGGTGGATAATTCACACTCAGCCATATCAGCTGCAGAGCATAGGATCTACTGTAAAAGTAATTATTTGCGAACAGCCTATACATGTATATTTATTTCAATTAATAATTAATATGCAACAATAACATGATAAACTTAAAATTTTGGAAGCCAGTGATCAACAACTCTGACCACCTCGAGAAACAGAGCAGGTGATCAATACAATCCTCTCATATGTGGTCCATTTGTTAGTTTAGACATGCATGAGCACCAGCTGTGACATGTTACTTCATATGTCTATTTGGTACTTTTATTGTTCTCACGCCTATGGTTGGTATGCTCAAGGTGGTGGCTAAGCGAATGCTGTAATGCTTTTGCACTCAGAATGTATGCTCTAGAAGTGCTAAGTATTAGGAAGAGGACAGAGAGGGGTGTCTAAATGCCTCGTGAATACTGTACATGCACTCTTACTCACACTACTGGAATTTAGGTGTCAACATTTTTAGACAATGAGGACTAACATATACAATTTTCATAAATAATGTAATACATCATTTCTTATGGTGTAAATTGTGCAGATCTATAATCCACCAGTATTCATCATGCTCAGAAGATAACATGTCATAATTTTGGAGTTAGTTTCACGAACACGAATTAAACAAAGATGCAAGTTAACACATGCTTAACCAAACATAATGTTCTTCGAATATACTTGTTAAGTTCAACAACCAATCAGTGAGTCATCAACTGAAACTAGTGATACAGTTTAGTTTATAGTTTGTTGGCTAGCTAGCACAACAAAGAGAAAGTACTCAAGTTTTTATCTCTTATGCATGGCTGTGGTGAAACCTATTTGAGGGTGTGAGTTTTTGAAGGTGTGAAATTTATGTGGAAATATAGTCAAAATAATATCAACTCTTTTGATCCATATCTGTGCCAATTTTTCATGCCGATTTGATACTTCAAGTTAGGACTATGGAACATGAGGTCAACTCATGAATTTCTTTGAAAAAGAGGCATTTTTTTTTTGTGCTAATGAAACACACCTCTCATTCTATGGCTGCATTTTCTTTCTTGCTTTATATATTATTGTAAATATTATTTGGGGTACTTGGATTAATAGAATGTGCAAGAAGTCCTCAGCTTTAGTGGAATGTCCAGTAATGGCAAACAGCGGTACGACTAAGCAGTTGTCTCTAAGATCATTTTGTACCATATAGGAACAGCAAATGAGATATCCAGTGGTGTTGCAGGTATAGAGTTATATCCTCTTTTTCTAATGTAGAGATTAATCATCAACTGGTTAGACTTCGCTCTAATTTCTAAGCTCCAGCCTATTCTAAAAACCATGGAGGTCAACAATTAATTTTTTTGTTATACCAATAGACCATTTGAAGATTTCCTGATTTGAATTATTTATTTTTGTTGCTGGTAATATGGTATGCCAAATTGACAGGAATTAGGGAAGTATTATTTTGCTGTTTAATACAAATGAATAGTGGGAATAGTTTTTTTAAAGTAAAACTCCTGAATAAACTCTAATAGGTGTCTTCCGTTTTAAGTACACTCACTTCTTTACTTTATCTTTGAGCTGCTCAACCTCTTCTTGGATTTGAACACTCAATTGAACTTGTTCGTCACATAAACTTTGTAGTTCTGTAAATCAAAACAAGAAAACAAACGGCAGCTTAGGGTCAGGTTAAACATCACAAGTATATAACAGACCTACGACACGAGACTTGTGGACCTTTTGAAGCTGTTCAATAGCAGCTACAAACTCGACTTCCTCTACAACGTAACTACCACCCTCCTCCATGTTCGAGAGTAATTACAACTTTTACTGTTACCCACCGACACGCTTAGACCGCACCCCTATCCGTTCTACACCTGAGCATGGTAAAAGGTCGATGACGCCGAAGTGAATCAAGAAATTTATCTTTTGCGGAGGCGAGGGAGATACGTAATAAGACCACGCCCCAGCCGTACCTCATACATACTTGAACTTTTAACCTACACATTAGCCCCACCCACTATTGCAGCCTAATCCCTGTGGAGAGAGCGAAGGAGGAATGGACGAAAACCATGTTCTACATCTGATCAGTCAATTTTTGTATGAGAGAAAGTTTGAAACCACCCTGAAAGAACTGGAGAAGGAGAGGTAACAATTTACGGGGAAATTTGCACTACTTAATAACTATTTATGTTCAGTGGAAGGAGTTTTAAAGTAGAAGAGGGCAAGAAGGGAGAATTGCAGGAAATACTTGGTGGGTTTAATTACTGAGTTGCTTATTAATATTGTTCTAATTATTAATATTGGAATAGATGAGCATGCATCCAGGAAGAGGCAAATGGAGGAGATAACTTCTTCAGTAGAGCATTTGGTATGCTGTAAAGTTGAGTTTTAACTCGAATGACTTGTGCTGTCTACTTTTAGTTCAAACCTGGAAATAAAGAATATGTGAATGAGGTATGTACTGTTCACTTGCACATCCTACTTTATACACTGTGATTTGAAGAATAGCTAGTCCTTGAACTAATGTTTTGTATCAATGTAGCTAGCTACAATGGTAAGGAGTATCATTGAAAAATATTTTTTAACTTGGCATCAATTATTAGCATTGGAGAGATAGTAAATAATCTAATTATTTTTTATATTTAGTTGTGGTGCTCAATGGATGCCCTTTGTGATGGAACAAACCTTCTTGTTGTCAATCTTACAGCTAATGGAGGTAGGTTTGTGTAACATGTGTTCGTATGCATTCAACTCCCAATAGTGGACGACTGTACTGGTCTTTTGAATGCTCTGTGTCATCATGATTCTTGAGGTTTTTGACACTTTACATTGTATTCAATTGTATTGTGTGCCTTTCCAGTGCTGACATTTGGAGGAGCTAAATCCCAACTCAGCACTTTAGTCTTGCCTCTTCCATTTGTCCACGAGTCTCCACCCAGTCCTTCGATTCCATCTATGTGCACTGTGGGAAAAGCTGCTGTGATCTGTATAGACACTCACCCTAAAAAGTATACCTTTATCCTTAATCTCTAGGTGTAATGATCATTATTATTATTATTATTATTATTATTATTATTATTGCTATATTTTTATTACTATTATTATTGCTATTTATTACTATTATTGTTGTTGTTGTTAAATTAGGAGTTTGATGTTGTGTGGAAGCATGGATAAGCATGCATATTTGCTGGACTTCAGTGATACAGAAAACCCTACAATTCTTCAACGTTTCCTTAACCACTCAAAGTAAGTGGACTGACTACATGAAAATGTGAAGTTCATTTCCTATTACCAGTTATTCTATCTCACAGATATGTGGTGCAAGCTCTGTGGGCTCCATCCGGCCAGTTCTTCATTACTGGCTCTTATGACCACTCCATCTGCTTGTACAAGTAAAGTTGTCACCTACACATGGCTACATATGCTTACTAAAACATGTTTCACAGACTGTAACAATCAAAGTAAAGATTTCTTTCCATTGCTACTTATCCAAAAAAAATTTCCTTCAATTTTTTGAAGTCGTATACACGGAAACTCACGTGTAGCAAAGATTGATTATTCCAAGTGTTTATTTGTATTTAAGAACAGAATAGAGGATGTGTTGTTTCTGTTGGCAGGTTAAGTGATGACACTGCGAATTCATACGAGTTGGTGGAAAAGCTAGAAATGAATGGAGCAGTGGAAGGAGTGGCATTTGCTAGAGTAAGTGAAGATAGTGGAAGTAGATTATTTATAACAGGGTGATGGAAGCTGCATCAAGTGGGGAGGGAGGGGGGAGGAGGGCGGCACTATGTATCCACCCGCCAATTTACTCTCATGAAAAAACACTTTTATATTTCATAGAATAGTGTGTGTCCCCCAAGTAATAAACCTGGGGAGGGGGGAAATGCCCCCTGCCCTCCCCTCCCCCCACACACACACACACACAGAAGTGTACATCTGTCATGCCAGTGATATTCTCTGGCTTGTCACACTATTGCTATAAATAGGCATCACTGTAAAAGAAGTTGTAGAGTAGGCTAACTCACATACTCATCATGCACATACACCATTGAAAACTATTTATAGAAGTACTTACTGGTTGACTAGAAAACGGTTCCCATTGAAGTCAGTGGAGTGAGCTAAGGGGCTAGGCTAAAAGACTGTGTAAGTGTGTGTGTGTGTGTTTGTGTTCACAGAACAGTGACGAGTTGGTGGTTGGAGTGAGAAATGATTATCTTCTCCATTGTTATGATATATCTACAGGAAGGCTGGTAAAGGTAAGTCATGAAGAAAATCTTTTACAACTATTTTCTTTAGTAGATGTGACTGTCCATCCATAACCCATCAAAAATATGTTCAGGCACCCACAGAAGTCATCCCAATACAAATTTTCAACATTTACAACTTGACATGATAAAATCGGTTTTCTCTAGTGAAGTGTGTTGTATAGTTTTTGTAAAATGAATTGTGCCATGATATATATAGCTATACAGTAGAATAACAAGTGACCGAGCGGTGTTCAGATAACTGAAATGTTAATATAACTGTGAACATAATAAATGTATTATAAAACGCTAATGAAGGGGTGTGGTCAAGCAATTCTTTGTGTCCGCACATGCTACTGTTAGATTTTGGGTGTTCGAATAATTGAAGTTCGGATAACTGACATTCTATTGAAACCACTGACACACCTTTCCCCACACACTATAATTTTGGATTACCACCACATACCATATATAACCAGAAATGACACATTCACATGCTCTTCCACTTCTTTGTCAAGTCTCAATAAAGTCTAGATAGTAAAATTCATGATTACTGCAATCCTTTCTACAAAATTGCACAATTATGTCCTATATTGCAGAAGAGGGCTATAAATCTAAACAAGTTTGGCGATTCATTTGTCAGTTTTGTGCCAATGTACATCTCCTTCAATCCTGATGGCAACTACTTCCTCGTGTCCAGCGGTAAGTGTAAAATCAAACAATGATATACAGAAATCCCATTACTTTATGTACATTTAGACAAAAACAGATTGATTCTTTTCTCTTGGGAGTCTGGCAAGCAAGTAAGTTGTTTACTATTGATCCTTGTAAGTGTTGTTTTATAACTACTAAAATTGTTTCTACGCAGATAGCAAACTACTATGGGGCTTCAAATGATGAATTATCACAGCCAAGGCACTGCTGGGATCCCTCTGGGCAATATATATATGGAGTAAGAACTTGACACTACATAAAGCATCATAGGATAGATAATTTAGACAGTTTTTTTAGACATCAAATTGTCCATTACAGAAATTACCTGCATTCTTGTTGTGCTGTAATTCTGTTACAGACCTCTCAAGATTATTCTGTTTGTGTTTGGGAGATCCGAAGCCAGAAGCTAGTGGCACGTCTGAAAGGACACACCAGCACTGTGGTATGTTCAGTTATGTTGTCTAAATAACCATAGTATGGTAGGAGTACTTTGTTTTACAAGAGTCTTGGTTACCAGGCATAGTTTAACCTATGAGTCAAACTTACACTTAATCAAGATTTCCCACTTAGTCATTTTGTCACTCAGTATGATAGTTTAAATTCCAGAGTTTCTTGTGGATAGCTAAAATAATGCTGCTGCTCTGTGAGGGGGTGTGTGCTCCTGAAATGGTGGGAAAAATGACAATGCAGCTGCTAAGTAATAAAAACCACGGCACAGGGCAGTCAGCTGGGATTTTCAATCATCAAACCAGAAGGCAGTGGGGATCTGACTGGAACTTTACCTGGTGTACTGTATTTGTGAGAGTATTTTAGTTGAACTATTAGCTCTAAAGAAGCAACCATCAAATGTTTTGGTCTGAGATGATGGAAGAACAGAGTCTGATGTCCCTGAACCCATTCCTGCCTGCTTTGTCATTGGGTTCCTGCCCACCCACCATCACAACCAACAACGCCAACTGCTTTCTCTTTCCAGACACTCCTCCCCTCACTCCAGCCATCAATGGCCTGGTCACCTCTGCCAGCGTCCCTTCTTATGGTGGCAATAGCTCCATGGCCACAAGTTCTCAGCCCAACTTCACCTCATCAGTTCTCATCACTCCAAGAACTCCCAGAAAACCGGCCAATCCTTGCCACTTAGCTCTTTCATCAGTCAACAGGGAGAAGTCTGCCATCATCAGCTTCAAGATGGTTCATGATGGCAGTGCAGAATCTCCTTCTCTGAGCATTACTTCCCGAGCACCATGTAAGCGCCGACTGACAGGAGCAAGGAGAAGGTTGTGGGTCCACCAAGGAGAAAGCTCTGAACGCTTTGACCTTGAAACAAGTGACTGTGTTTCTTCGAAAGAAGAATTTAAAGGCTTCCCGTCCAAGCTTCCCATTCTGTACGGGGACGGCATTGAAGCTGATGATGAAATGGATGGCAAGTCAGCAAGTTCTTCCATCTCCCCTCCTTATTCTCCAAGCTATGGAGGCATGGTGTGTGAAGCACCAGCCAAGCCTGCCTTTTCTTCCTCATCCTACCTGATGCAAACCCACCACAATCACCGGCACCTTTTTATCCATACCACCAGCAAGCAGAGGGCATATAGCCCCAAAATAAAGCCCACCCATAAATCCAAAACCTGTGCTTCCTGTAAGACCAAAAAGACACCACTCTGGAGGGACTCCGAGGATGGAATATCGTATTGCAATGCTTGTGGAATTCGTTTCAAGAAGTATCGCGTGCGATGTTCCTCTTGTCAATACATACCTCGAAAGGACGAGAGAGAAATGAGCAAGCAGTGTTGTCGTTGTGGAGCTCCATTGATGCACTGCAAAATTTACGGACGGTAGCTACCTGGACTGTATTAGCTAATAAGGAAAGCTAAACTTCTCCCTGCCTATATAATTTTATCTGCTCTTCTCTTATAATCTTATTAATATTTACTGTGATATTTCCTCCCCAACTCTCCGTACTATTATTATTCCATCACATTATCAGTTTTCATTATACAATTATATAAACTGTCACTATTATCACAACAACCATTATTATTGTATGTAATTAATGTCTTTTTAATGGCAATAAATTTTTAGCCAAGGATATTCATTTATTAAGCAATTAAATTTTTTTTATTAGAGAAACCTTCACTTCTGCAAAGAATTAAAAGTTCTGGTTTCTTGCGGTTTTGATGGTACCGTAAAACTTTGGAGAAAAATTCCCCAACTGAAAGAGACCTAAACAAACCTATTGCATTGTATTTATTTATTTATTCATTTATTTTGCTCATTATAAATTCATAATAATATAGAAATGAAATGTAACATGTATTACCTTAAAACTATGTGACAGTACTGTGTTAAATAAACACAAACTTGAACAGGAGTAGTGAAAATGTTCATCCAGATGATGTTAGTAAACTGTATTCTCTGCTGGATCAAGAATACAGTCTGGTTTACCAGGATTCTTCCTCAGTTCTGCCAAACTTGAACACCAGAGCACTGAAAATTTAAAGAGATTATTCCATTACAGCAAAATTTTACCTAAAATCAGCATGCAGAGTTCCTCTTTGGTCAACACATCTGCCGCACGAAAACCTCACCATGCAAGCTAATGTGGGCATGCCCAACTTTCTCAGTGTAACTCACACATGCAAAAAACAAAAACAAAAAAAAACAACAAAAAATTATCAATTATGTATGCTTTTCAAGCTGTTTTTAAATATGAATGTCTTGACAGTGCTTCCTATTTCCTAGAAGTTGAGTGTGCATACCAATACAGTGCAGTACTAATACATAAGTAAAACTATGTGATTGGTTGCAATATTGACATAAACACATTGGAGTAGCTCACCTGGAGAATATGAGGACGTTCTGGGCAAAGAAAGCAATTCCCTGCCACCAGTGTGACTTGGAAGCAGTCTGATTGGAAGCCATGTCCACTAATGTGCTATTGATCGGGTGATGGGGAGATGACACTGAGGTGACCGCTAATCACACACACACACACACACACACACACAAGACCTCGGTAATTTATTGAATACTAATACATAATTATAATAATAATGCTATGAATGAGAGAAATATGAAATCACTAGAATAACAGTTGATTATTGTGAGGTGACCTTCCTAAAGCAATATCACAGCAAGCATGTCCTCTCTTTGCAATTAAATTTCCTTTATACTCTTTTGTCTTCATGTGCTCATCATACTCACTTTAAAAAAATGAAAGAAAAAGAGCTGGATCCAAGTTATTTGTTATTTATTTTTCACTCCAGAATGATAAATAGTGTGACAGTGAATGTCCCAGACAGCAACATTCAAACCCATAATCAAATTAGTGGTGTGCTTGAGCACAAATGGCGAGTGAGCCTAAAACTACACTATTGTTAAACGATTGGTTTTAACTTCTAACAATTTAAATTACGTATTATAAGGTAAAGGCATTCAACGTCATAGTAACCACTCCCTGCAACTGTTTGAATTGAAAAAACAAAACAAAAAAAAAACAAGTCACGTTCTTTAAACTTTTTATTTGTGTAATAGTTGTAACGCACAATACTTTCACATAACTGACCATATGTACGCAAGACATACCTTGTGGTAAGTCTAGTGGACAATGAATTTTCAAGTAAATATTGTTGCGTAAAGTTTATGACTAATAGCTATCAACTTACCACCGCCACTAACTTGAATAGAAATGGAACTCCAGTAAGTTTTTTAGTTTAAACTGCACCCGCAAAAGAATTCAAAGCTGTAAACAATTCAATTTCTAGGATGATACGGGTAATGATCGATAAACCAGAGGATACTATTTAGTGACGTTTGGGACGGGGTCGAACACTGAGTTAACTCGAAATACGAGAGGGTCAGAGTACAAAATGACATACGTACGTCCAAACATATACACAAACAAACAAACATCCCCGATTTTCAATGTGTTAACCCTGTAAGTGTCTCGCTCACTCGCCAACTAGAGTAATTGAGCGCCTTTGATGTACCAGAAGTTTTATAAAAAAATAATAAACTCCAAGCTTACAGCTTTACTAATAAGCATTGCTCTTCTAGCTAAAGAGGTGTAATGAAAGCTAATGTTGTATATGACACCACGTGAAAGCCCATCTGAAGGATAATAGAGTACTACAACCCTTCGGCACATAATGTGTCGAGAGTTAATTACCAGTAAACTCTCAGTGTTTGTAGAGAGATACATCTCCTGACTATTTGGAAGGTGCACAGAAAAAAAAAAAGTCTTGTCAGTACAATTTCATATAATTTCATCATTACTACTCCAATATATAAATACATTTCTTTTGACTATAACAACATCGCTGATGAAGACTCGTCAGAGTCTAAACATCTGTCTGTGGACTAATACGCTACTAAACTATATCTACTACTAATTTAAAATATTGAATTTATCTTGTCAGTACGTTGCACTGTCTCCCCATATACATTATCTCTAAATGGTCTAGATTAGTTATTGATGGACAGACAGACTGACTGTAGGTATTGTAAACCTAATGCTGAAGCCTAACTGAAATGCCATCAAGTGGTAAAAACAAATCAGGCTTTTCTGTTAGGAGATTGGCTACACATCTCAATTTAAATTACTTCTTCACCAAAATACGACCGGCAATGTATACTAACCTGGCACTAAGAATTCCTGTATGAACACCCACAAGGAGCCAATCAGGCCAGCAAAACCCAGCACAAATCCCACAAACAACCAGGCTCGAGCTCCTTTGCGACCGAGACAGCCATCCGTGTATGTGTCTCCAGTGACTTGACCAGTAGATACTGCATTGATCCTGAAAAGGAAACAACAAACATGACACTGCGAAGAAGGAAGAAATATTCTTCTGTCCATGAATTGACTAACACACAAAATTGAACCATAAAATAATGGTAAGTGCCTTTCAGTCAAGCTGTCTATTTCATGCTAATTTCTGAACATAAGTTTCCCTCTCCCCTTCCATTATTCTTTTGCAGACTTTTAACCTTTATGAAGCCCCAATCCAGTGCTACAACCTGGAAATAATTGCGTACCCAGTGCTATAATCATCAAGAGATACAATATCTTAGATTAGGAGATGCCTCACTAAGAGTTAGTACCCCAAGATTCAAATATTGCTCAGCTCAAGTGTAAACAACGGGCCAGGCTGGTCAAAATCGCTTAAATTTATGTTTTATTACAAGTAAATTTTAGGCTTTCTTCTGTATAAATAAGTTATAGTTAAAGCATGAGCGCTTAGTTTCTAGTCGATTTATTGCACGACAGCCCGAGGGCTGAGTGCGATAAATGTACTAGGCACTAAGCGCTCATGCTTTAACTATTTTAAATACCAGGCAAGTGTTATTGCACACTTGCCAAGTTATTACACCTGACAACAATATAGCAACGGTATTTAAGACTACAGTTATATCTCAGTCTTATACCTTGTCACAGTGAATTCAACTAATGATGTTCACCAAGCCACTTGCCATTTGTGCTGAGAATACACACCATTGGCTACTTGGATCTCAGTCAACTCACATGAGCAATGCAATAGTTGAGATCACACCACATACATGGAAGGCAGCATAAATTGGAGTAGCATGATCCGCACAGGCATCAATCACAAGCCACCAACCCACTGAAAACTGGAAAGAAAGAAAAATGGTGATTAGAAAGTTTTACAGATAAGTGTAGTGCCACAAGGTCACGTACCAATGTCCCAGAAATTACTGACGCTATTATGTTTCTTTTCGGTCTCAGCCATTCCTTCACAGGTTCTAAGCAGTCACAGTCACAATCACAACTAAGTCTATCTAGACATCCACTCATGTCCGATCTATTCAGAGCTCTTCTAAGTAAACAAATTTCCAAGTACAAATCCCAAAGCTATACTCACTCACTTGTTTATACCTAAACTGCTGACTCAGTGAGGTGACATAATTGTGGTACGTCCATTACCTAATGCACGCGAACTTACGCGATAATGTCATGTGACAAATCGACCTTTTCCAACCACATTCTCGCGACACTTTTCCTTCTATTGATTTGTGTGAGGGGCGCACGAATTAGTAAAGGGAATAGGGATGGCTACATAGTGAATACTAGCTGTATAGTGTATTTTGTTATGTATAGCACCAAAATAATAATTTTGTAACCCATTAGAGTTTAATACAAAGATTTATTTTTTCATGAAATTTACGAGTGGTTTTCATGCCTTGTGAGATACATAATGCCTCCTCCTCCTCCTCCTCCTCCCTCCCCCACTCTTTGAATCACCTTCCATCAAATCCTGAATAGCAAACCAATACATTATTTTGATAAAACATTTTTATGATATTGCAGCTGACAAAATACGATAATGCAACCACAAAAAAAAAAACATCAGCTAAGAAGTCTCAATATTCTTCACTTTGCTGTCTAGCAAAATTTAGGAAGACCTGAAATAAAAATTTATATTAATAATTTTGCATCAGTATTAACAATCTCCACACCTGCTCCAGAGTAGTCTGGCTGACAGAATAGTCCACAATGCCAAGTCTCTGTTTGTTAGCCTCCAGCAGTCTGAAAACAGAAGACCAGGTCACTCCTGCACTAGGAAGCTGGTACGTCACCGAACCCTTAAACACAAGGAATTAATATATTTTAAAATCTGTTGTGAAAGAAAAAGTTGTGCCTATGGCAATAATATGCTATATTCTGTATAGGAAAATGGTAAGAGGAGAAATAGGAAGCTACATATGCCATATTCGATTATGATCACTGTGATCATAACACTCAGGTTTCCTGGGGAGAGTGGGTTGAAGGTGAGTTATGAAAGTGAAGAATTCCCAAGATAAGTCCATACCTGATGTTCCTCCAAAAGAACTGCTCCATGAAAGGCTTGTCTAATGAACTCATGAGTGCTAGGCATGTTGTTCAACTCCATTGAACTATTTCTCCTTTCCATATTTTCAGAAACTAGTACCTCCTCTTCATTCTCAACCAAATTAATTTTAGCGTGCAGAGTAAAATTTGATCCATACCTAACACAGAGAAGATTGGAATGTGTCATTTATATGCACGGACTCACTCACACATGTCTACAAACAAGCAAACAAACATAGTTAGGAGGGTGGGACAACATTACTTGTCTTTAAGGTGCTGTATACTTCCTAGACACTTGAACTGTCCATTGACCATGATGGCCAGCCTGGTACACAGAGCTTCACACTCCTCCATGCTATATAGTAAAGAACAATAACAAAGCAAAGTGCCTGGCTATTCAATTAACTTTAGTCAATGTTTTTAGGAGTCATTCTTGATGTGGTACAACTAATATTAGGTATCAAATTTGCATTAAAATAAACCAGACGTGAGCAGCCCACAAATTTAATACCTAGTTTTAGTCAATGTTATTGCTGCAGGTGTTATTTCAATTAATTACATACCTGCAAGAACATAACCTAGAATGAAAAACATAGAACAGTCTCTCCCAGTAACCTAGAAAGGAAGTAACCCTGGTTACCTGTGTGATGTGAGAATGATGCTCCTCCCCTCTTGCGTGACCTTTGTCAGGACATCCCATAAATAACGACGGGTATTGGGGTCCATACCAGTGGTAGGCTCATCCTAAAGCTCCCAATATAAATATTCCATGCATTAGTCACATGACAGATGCCACACCTACCAGCATAATGATGGGTGGGTTTCCTACTAGAGCCAGGGCTGTGCTCAACTTCCTCTTGTTACCTCCACTGAACGTAAAGGAACAACATACATACACTTGTGACTATATATTATTATATATGGAGATGGTAATAGCACAGAAAATTGAGGTATTCAGGATTAATAGTAAGAGTGGCGCAAGAAAATTTTCATGTGGTAAGCTGAGTGAAGATCTTACCATATGAGTGCTATTAATCTGAATACCACAGCTTTCGTGCTGTCATATGCTATGATTTATTTTGTAGTTAATCTTGTATTATATTTCCATCAAAGAAATAGACCCATCTCAGATTCTGCCATTATCCATATACTTCTACTTCTGTCGCTAAAGGGTATTGCACTAGTATGCAAAATTACTCAGATGTTATTAATTTATATTATACTAGTGATGTGCTTGAGCACAAAGGGCAAGCAAGCATATGCATAAACAAAACAATTCAATAGAATCTATCAGTCCCTTTCTAAAAGTATAAGTAAGTAGCCGCTGTGACCATTATATACTTTAGCTAACAAATACGGAACTACTTTCTTACCTTAATTCCCAGAGTACTGGTATTTTCTGTAGTCTCTGACTATCTGAATTACCAGTAGCTTTTGACAACAAACACTCGTAGCTACTAAAAAGGCTGAGGTTTTTTTAATTATGTTTGGTAAAGGGTTAAATGCCATAGTAACCATTTGCCATAACATTTTGCGACTTGAAAAAGCAAGAAGTTCTAAAGAATTACTGCACAGTGTTGAATCTAACAGTGAGTTTTTAAGACCTAAGTGCATTATGTCATTCAGAAACAACCTAATGCGAAGGGATAAACAATACATTTCCTTGAATGATACGGGATTGCTAAACCGTACAAAATGACATATCTACGTCCGCATATAAACAAACAAATATCCCAGATTTTCAAATTGTGTTACCCCTGAGAGTAGGGCCGTATACAAAAATGAATTGAGGAAGGGAAAAAAGCAGACTTTAGGAGTGGTAGTGATAGTAAAATACAAGCATATTATTTTGCTAGGTGAAAAAACCCTTATACATGTAGTACTTAGGAAACATATTCTGATTGTATGTTGCATAGTCAAAATGTAGATACAAAAGGATTTCTTGGGAGGCAAAAACTCTTGAACCCTTTTACCTACCCTTAATAATAAGCAGTTATCTCAACTGTATAGCAACAAGCTCAGTACTAGTTATAGAAACAATAGGCCTAGCTTACTTCTGGGTCTTTTACAGCTACCTTTCTCTATTGAAGCCTAACCAACCAGAGCAGCTGCTAAATATCGGCTGTGGGAGCGTGCAAACTACTGTAGTGAAGATATATAGCATGGTATAAACCACTTATTACACTCTGTCAGAGTGAAATGGCAAGATATTTCACTCTCAAGCTTTATTTTCACTGCATCTGGCTCATTAAAATAAATTAGCCTGCACATAAAGTCACTTTAACATACTCTTTAGTATTATAATTTTATAATAATACTGTAACTCACCTGTATGTGCCACACCTCTTATCTGCATACTTCTTTAAATCTAGTCTGCAAATTTCCTTGTGGACTACTTCTCCAATCTGTCCTTCAGGCACTCCCCTTAGTCTGGCAAACATCACCAGCAACTCCCGTCCAGTCATACGCTCAATAAGAGCATCAAACTGAAACAATACATACTTAATTTGAGTTTAGTTTCACATCTTACTTGTTTGTACTAATGACAGAAATAATATTGATTAAACTCACATTCAAATTTGTGTGTATCGTGTCATAAATTGCTTAAATTCAATGGCATTTATGACTGCTTGTTCAAACTAAATGCTCTGGTAACACATTGTGAACATATATAACTCATGCACAAACTGTGAATGAATATGGTTATTCAGACTATTACTTACATTAACTTTTTGTACAGTTTTCAGTTAATCCTTTCTCTAAACTCACATTCAGACTTTGTTTAAAAATAACTGCTGGATACTTAGCATTGACTAAAAAGTTGAAATTAATCAAACCCAATTCTTAAAAAACCACAAAGTGAACCATGAAATAGTTGACATTCAGGCTACAAGACTATGTCTAAATGTCTAGACTAAAGGTGGAGGAAAATGTCACAGTTTTTACTCACCTGAGGGCAATATCCTATTCTTTGTTGAACCTAACAAGCCACATAAAATATATTTACTGGACAAATCGATCAGGCACTATTATTATTATAGCATTTAACCTCCCTATCTATTTTTTCTGCTGATCATTATTGTTGCTTTCAGAAAATTCCCTGCAATAATGTTGCTAAAAATTGCTGCAGAACATCAGCAAGGTGCATTATTGAATTGAAGACAGAGATCTCACAGTCATTAATGAGAATCTACTTCACTCGCTTTGCTGAAATATTTTATTTTAATTAATTACACTTGTGTGTCAGTTACAACGACGACAATGGTGACAGATAACGATGGTGGTGTGTATTCATGAATAATTTACGAGTTGAGCAGAGTTGGTAAAGTGTTGATTGTGGGCTCCCAGGACAAGCGAGCCCACATTCGAGAAGATAGAGATGGAGGAGACAAGGAAGACAGAGAAAGAGAAAGATAGAGACAGAGATATTATGTATTATTCTATGTATTCAGTTTGCTTGATTCAGTTGTACAAGTATTTTGCGCATGTCAGTTAGTGTTGCATTTGTCGTTTTCCTTTTATGGTTATGTCATGTGTTGACTGGCCACGTGTGGCCACGTGTAATTGGTTGTCTTGTATATTCATTTCCGGTGGGTTCACTTCGTATAAAACCACCCACCATCATTTTTGTAACTAGTCCGTTCTATATCTTAATAAGTAATAAGCTTAAAGAGATTGCTTAGGCATCGGACCTGGTGGCAGCGTACAATAAGCTGTCCGCCTGCGTGCGTGCTTGCTACAACCGCTCCACGGAGCCGAGAGCCAGCCCACATTGATATTACATTAATGTAAAAAGCATTAATTTTGACTCACTCTATTGTAAAACAAGAAAGAAAAAGGCAGAGAAAAAAGCTTTAATCTCAGGTTCGAACCTGCGACCATGAACTTCGCATGTGGGCATGGACGTTGACAAATAGCTAAGAGAATTTTGGAGTGCTTTATATTGTAACCTCTTCTTCCTAGATCCATCTCCAGCTCTATAAAAACTGAACTCTGGGTCGCTAAACTGAGTTGGGTGGAGGGGTGGCTGGCGCAGAGATTGTCAGTTGACACCAGGGTGATTAAGTCCCTGTACTCCTGCCAGATAAGAATTACTATTTCCTCCACTTGCCACCTTACTAGCTAACACACTGGATGCTAGCTAGAGAGAGAGAGACTCAAGAACGACTTCTTCAAAACTTGGATAAGAACTGAACAGTGAAAAAGAGATGAGTGCATATATAACTACCAGAGTCACATGCCTAACAGTAAACAAGTTTTTAAAAAAGGTGATACCTGACTACAACGTGGCCCCGCAGACAAGTCTGACAAAAAAATGGACTCATAATAACACACACCAGAGGTATGCATACATGATTAACACAAACACACAAACATCCAAGTTCTAGGTGAAGTCTCTTGGACCACAGGAGGAGAAGGGAAACCATGAGTTGAAAGGAGGAATAAGAAAAATAGGGATGGATCAGGAAGAAAGAGAGCAGGAGAGGAAAACCATGGATACAAACACCTTATGCTACTGCACTCCTAATTTTCACAAGTTAGTACATCAGGTGGCTGTGTGGTGAGGTACTTCCTAGTTGTTATTAATTCATTATTTTAAACTCAATTACAAGCAGGAGATACTAGATGTGTACATACAGCAGAGAGGTCACTCCTGATGTCATAGCCAGCAATGACCGCAGTACCAGAGGTCATGCCGATATCTCCAGTCAGAATACTGAAGGTGGTGGTCTTGCCGGCTCCATTAACTCCTAACAAACCAAAACACTCGCCACTGGGGATGCCAAGACTGATGCCTGCCACGGCTGTCTTAGCCGGGCGGATAGAACAGCCTGAGAGATGGGGGCGGTATATCTACAAGAACATAGTGACAATGGTTAGTTTGACAGAATTGTATGGAAGTTTTTTTGCCACTTGCCTTGGTAAGATTCTTTATTAAGACTACATTGTCATTAACTGCATCGTCATCATTCACTCTCTTTTTCTCATCTACCACATCAGAATCCTGCAACAATATAACAAAAAATACACACTTCAACCCTCTCCAACAACTCCTTGCTGTACCTCTCCTGAATCTGGTCCAACTTCTTCTCCAATTTTTTTAATTTTGTTGTTTTTGAAGATACAACTCATTTTGGTGTAGAAAAAATTGAGCTGTGTGGAGCATAAAAACTAATTAGCTGAAGGAGCATACATATAATATATAATACTTATAGCACGAGTCAGAGTACAATATGGGAAAATATTTTACGAGCACGCAAAATATTTTCACGAACCAAAGGCGAGTGAAAATGTGGCGTGAGAGTAAAATATCATTCCCATATTGTACGACGAGTGTGATAAGTGATTTATTGCTTCTTTGAAATTTTTCTCAACCGGTTACAATACAATTTTCATTGATTTTACTCGCTACGCGCGCGCTACAAGTAGCGTACAATATAAACCGTACAATATGGGAGAATACAGAACGCTCGCGTGATGCGGAAATATTCAAGTAAAAATATCAAAGCTGCAATAAATATCTATATAGATAATCAGTACCATGACAAATCTACAACAACATCGGTTTTAATTTATACACATGAATTACTATGCAATATATATAATATACATACATTTAAATATACTACAAAAGTCAATATGTTTGATAATTTTCACATACCTCAATAAGCAAAGTCAGAACAAAGTAAAAACACCCTTCAAGAAATAGGTATAGGCAGACCACTCCCACTCCTGGCCGGCTAAAAGCCAGCACTGAGTCCACAAAATAAATGTTTTTCATTTTGCAAAATCTACAACAGGAGAAACTTACAAAATAACAAAAAATTTAGATCATTAAGATATTCTTACGCCTCACGTCCCTGGCAAAACTCTTGTAGCTCCCAGTTCTCATAAATATCATTCAAAGCAGAAGCCATTCTATAGAGACAGTATTATAGCTTTATATTATAATAGTTTCATTGTTCACTAATTTTTAATTCTATGTAAAAAATTAGTTTGGTAATTGTAATCTGACATTTTGACTTAAGCAGAGTCTTCTTTAGTGAGACTGAAGCAAGTTCCAGGAGTTGATGTTGTGTTTCAGTTTCACTAAAGAAAATGAGGCTATTTCTACTACTTCAACAGTATGAACTATACTATAATCTTCTGATTCTTTCAAAATCTTACCCATATGTAGGTACTACAAGGAACATATGATGTAGAATGCTGGCACTTCTCTGCCCATCATCAGCAAAATTACGAACCAGAAATACGATAGTGAGGGAAAACTAGAGAGAAAGGCAGAGTCTGAGTTGGATTATTTATTATAATTATGTTTGTGCTTACTAGACTAACAAAGAAGAAGAACAGCACCAACACTGAGACAGCCACTAGAGAGTTTTTGAACAGGAATGAAAATAAATATGTCATAGGAATACCAGCCCAACACGTCAGGATCTGGAATCAAATTCCCAATGTAAAATGTAATAACTTCGTTCCCATCACTAGCTATAACACCTGCTATTGGGAAAATTCTAGTGTACACACCAAAAAAGATAGCTCACCAAAATTACAAAAACTGCTCCAAGAGTGTATCCTGAGAAAGCTGGAACATTGAAGAAGACAAACACTTGGAAAATGATCAAAGTGAAAACAATTGTTACAAAGGCATTGAACATATCCCACAAGAAGGCAGAGAACCAGTAAGTGGGTGCACTGACACCACTAACAAACTGAAGATGCTTTGCCTGAAATTAGAGGGAGAAACAAAAAGTAATAACAAGGTGAACTAAACATATGCCACTTTATCACCTTTGATTCTTTTTCTGACACTACAACTGAAACAAAGTTTGCTAGAAGGAAACTATAGCCAAATACCACAATAACTGCAAAGCCAAACCCGGTAGGACTGGAAAGAACTGCATCAGCCTGCGAATTTAAGTTGAACATCAAATTATTATTAAAGAGTATCTGAAGTGTCATTCTTACACTTGAATTATCATCACGTGGTAAAGGATAATTGATAACTTGGAGGGAAAGGGAGACATCTCCAGTAACTTCTTTCAGCCAGATATTTTGAAATGCATTCAGAGCAGCAGCTGACATATGTAGTGGCTGATATTTAAAATGTTTATACCAGAGCAGTGTTAATATAGGACTAGGGCTAGGACTAGGGAACGCGGTTAATTTTAACTTACTCCATTGTTGTACCACACTGTAATTTCTGGAATATTCAACTGCTGAGGATACACTTTTCCAATGGGACAATCCAATTGTGAGGGAGTAGAGCTTGTATCTGATTTGTTGACACAATACAACTCTGAATCTTCTTCATTTGAGCAAGAACAAGCCTAGACAAAAGTAATTACAAAAATAGTAAATGTAGTATATAACTACAAATACATATATATATATATATATATATAATACTTATAGCACGAGTCAGAGTACAATATGGGAAAATATTTTACGAGCACGCAAAATATTTTCACGAGCCAAAGGCGAGTGAAAATGTGGCGTGAGAGTAAAATATCATTCCCATATTGTACGACGAGTGTGATAAGTGATTTATTGCTGCCTTGATATTTTTTCTCAACCGGTTACAATTCAATTTTCATTGATTTTACTCGCTACGCGCATGCGTAGTGTACCGTACAATATAAACCGTACAATATGGGAGAATACAGAACGCTCGCGTGATGCGGAAATATTCAATTAAAAATATAAAAGGTGCAATAAATATATATATATATATCTTTTTCTAGACACACAACTTATAAAGACTACATCATGTTCGACTTTGTTTCAAAAGTTCTTTTCAGAATTACTGAGGCCAGACATACCAAAATAACAAATTAATGAAACAAATAAGCCTATAAATTGGTAGCACATGCTCATTGCATTATAACTTTGCCTAAGAAATCAGGTTTAATGATTGCAGCTCTTAATAATGCAGTATAAAGAGCCAACAATATGACCTAATATTATTAAATCATATCATCTGAACACAGTACCACAGCCTACACCAGCTATAATAATTCATAAACAAACAACAAGGAAGGATATGAATTAGGTATACCTCATACACAAAGCTGAACAAAAAATGCATACATAAAATCTTGCCTGTACTCTGTAAGCAGAGGAAGGTTCCACTGAGAAACATACTCCATTCTTTCTGAGCAAGTTCATACCACTTCTGTTTGTTGGACACAAACTGCCATCCACTAGAGTAGGACAATCAAAATCAGTGGAATTGCATGGATAAGGATAGAGAGAATCAAATGGCCCACTTGACTGGAAAGTCTTCCATTTGTTGGCCATGTCATAGCCACAGGCTGTGACTAAAGGATCCTGAGGAGCTATGGTAAATCCAGCCTGATAGCGGCGTAAAAAACTGCCAGTGTCTTGCTCACCAACAGATGTGGACAGTCTCAGCAAGTGCTCAGCTATAAAAGTATTATCAGTGTCCAGAGGACCAGATGTGTCAGAATAGAGACTCAGGGATGGAGGTGAAGGACAGAAGTTATCATTATTAGTTGGTGATGGCTGTAATGGGTGAGTGCAAGAAGATAGTGAAGACTTCATGGGATCAGATGCACTGCAGCATCTGGACAAACAAACATAGAAAATAAAGCAACATTCAGGTTTTTCTTTAGATACTTTGAAGTTATGAAAGGCACTTACTGAAGACAAATGTCTATACATCGATTGTAACCAAATGATTCATTTAAAATTTTGCATTTCATTAATGAAGCCTGCAAAAAGGATAAAAAATGTATCAATTTTTGCAAGACACTTCATTGAAGAATTTACAGCTCTTCTAGAAGCACAGAACTTGTCCAGGATTTGGTATTGATAGTTACAGCAATCAATTGTTACATTGACATCTTTTACTGCTCGCTTTAGTTCTTCAACTTGTTGAAAAATGTCAACAAAATTTGTTGCATAAATATCTTCAGCGATATATTTCTGTACAAAAAAAATGAGTTGAACTTGGAATTAGCAATCGTTACATTCCCATTTGAAATTAATTGTATAATCACACAACAAATAATACTCTCTTCTGCTTAACTTACTGAAAACTTTAAGACATCCCCGACCAAGTCTGCATAAAATAGTGTGACATTTTTAGGGTTTGAACCTGAGTTGTTCAAGGACAGGAGTCGAGGTGGATCATCTTGTTCTTTTGGAATGGCCACAACAACAACAAATGCCATAATTACAAACACCAAGGGTATAGAAAACATGACAACCAAAGCTGCATAAAATCTCAAGGTTGTGTAGAACTTCTTTGTGAACATAGCCCAGAACTGCTGCACCCACAAGATAAATCCAGTATTAGGAACTAAGAAAGAAGATAATGATAGTAGCTAATAACAAAAATAATGACAATAAACAAGTCTCACCAAATTTATAGGACAAATTTTCTTCAGCATCCTCATTTTCTACTTTCACATCATCCTCTAGTTTTACTATGCCACACCCTCTGGGACTACCTCCATCAGAATTATTACCTGTATATTAAAAACCATTCACAGATCAGATCATAAAAGTTATCAAATGATACACTATGCAGCACATACTGAAGATGGTTAATACATTCAAATCTTACCAGCAGATACTTCTCCAGAAGACTTTTGTGATAGCTCAGCTGTGTCTGAAGTACTCTTCAGCCTGAAGTTACTGCCACTTCTACGCAGATTTTATTCAAAACTTAAGAGTATATCATATCATCTGATGGAACCCACCTAGCATTGAGACACTCATTCTCTCTTCTCACTACTTTCATGAATACTTCCTCCAAGGTAGTCACAGACACACCAAAGCTAGCCATGCTGAGTTCAGACTTTTTCACTGCCAAGAACAAATGGACTTAATTAATTATAAGTATAATACATATACATTTATTTATATATATTATGTGTGTGTGTGTATTTTGCTTTTGAGTAATAGATATTTTCATTGTAAAAAAACGTCTGATTTGGTACTTTAATGGATATATTTTTTCAACCACATTATTACAACTCACTTTCCATTTCATCAAATAGTTCTGGGAATTGAGAAACTTCACTTGAAGGGAGTACAAAGGACAGCTCTGCCCCAACGTCTGTCACTTGTTCTGCTGTGGGGACAAAAGACTTGACCAGTCTCTCTACTTCAGAGGACACACAGTTAGCTTCCTTCACAATGGTCATGTGATAACCAATGCCATAACTATATTTTTAAAAAGTTTGAAAGTTCATTAAACATTTAATTGCTTTGTTGCTGTGGTTGTAGCTAATTGATGCATTAGCAAATCAAATTATTTCGTCACTCACTGGCTTTTTAGGAACAAAGATGATCCAGAACATTTTAGTTTGCCATCTGCCAAGATGGCTATACGATCTCCAAGTAAGTCAGCCTCATCCCTAAGAGGACAACACAAGGTTGCTAATATGCCGTTTGAATACAGCTGAACATCATGTGATAGATCATGTGACATGTACTCACATAAAGTGTGTAGTGAGTAGTATGCAGCGATTCTGCTTGTACTTGGCCAGAAGGTCCCAAGTAGCTCTCCTGGCATAAGGGTCCATACCAGATGTGGGTTCATCCAAGATCACTACTTCAGAACCTCCTATCAGAGCTATGCCAACACTGCAACATAACACATGCACACACATGTACATATGAACATAAATACATATACTTTACACAATCCAGACTTATTGTTTGCAAGAATTCTCTTCAGCATTGTCAAATAAAACATAAAAGTTCTGTAAGTTATATAAAATGCTCAACATAGATGAAAACATGTATTAAATGTCATTAATACTTTTTATTGGTTGTATAGCTGTTTCACATGAGCACAGAGACTTGGACGTTTCTTAATAGTGAAGAGTTTGCAGGTCAACTAAACAGCACAGACTTAACAAAGGTTTCTATTATTAGCTTTGGCCATGGAAATTTATCATTCTGAAATGAAAGGAAAAATAACTAATTAAATTCAAAGCTTCATCAATACTTTCCAAACAGATATATAATATATAAAACAAAACATGTGTCAAACTCTTATACCTTAACTTTCTCTTCATCCCACCGGATAATTTAATGGCTTGAATGTCACTTTTGTCCGATAAATTCAAGTCTCCAATTATTTGATTTACTTCCCTTTCAATATCTTTCCTGTTAGTTATTCCCTAAAACAATCAGTAAACAAGTGACAAACACAAATAAACAACTTTATTTATGTAGTATTTTGGAACATAGCTGGTGTAGTTTCTGTATTGTGACCAAGGGACTTTAAATTCCTTAGGATCTCCAGGGTTGTACTACAGTTCATTCAATCCTTAGGATCTCCAGGGTTGTACTACAGTTCATTCAAACAGTCCAACCCAATTACTCAATTCAGGTGAATATATTTCATACCCACCTCCTAGGAGGGCTAAAAGCCCAAGGATAGTGTAAATAACTGACCGAACGGAGTGGTGCAACCGATTTGTACTGTGACTCTAGCTGTAAGAGCTCATAAAAACAATTTTTTGATTGGATGCTGTACTTATTCACATCAGTTGTGTAAAATCTCATACCAATCTTTATGTCATGGTTTAACCCATACATAGTGCACCCACCTTCAGGTCAGGGCCTTTATATGTAGAGTCCCTCCAATTGCTTTGTAAGGAACAGTCACTATATGTTCAAAATTCGTGAGGCGATGGTGTTCACCATAGATTATATTGCTTAATTCTAAATTAGTTAGGCACTGCACAGCTGTCATGATTTACCGTATTTAGGATCCCTCAGGCCCTAGTGTAGTGCCCTCACTATGCTCAGGACATAACAGCCTAAGGCCTTCAGGACCCTAAATATGGTAGTACCCTAAAGAATAATAGAACATAGCCGGTGCAATTTTTAGAGACTTTAAATCTCTTAAGTCCTTCAGGGAGGGACAGTACATATAGTGCTCCTGCCTTGAGGGCAAAGATACTTATATGTAGTGTTTCTTCAATTATGCTGTTAGGCTTCACTATCAATACTTTAGGAACTTTTGGTATATTCTAAATGAGTTAAGCACTACGTTTCACAATCCAATCGCTATGTTTTAAGTTAGTTACTATAGATCGCTATGTCCTAAATTAGTTAGGCATTGCACAGCCATCTAAGATTAATATATGTCTAAGGTCTCTCTGCCCTAGCTGTGGTCAGTATACTATATGTGACCGCCTATGGGAAAACCGGGCACAACGCGGCGTGCGTAAATATCGAGAAAAGATCGATCGATTTCTTAAAAATGTATTGTTTCAAGCCGACGGAAGGGAACGGTTAGGTCTATTATAGTGGGAACGACTTAAGCTACGACAATAAAACTTGGAGAGCTCAACATCTGGATGCCGACAACTCTGTAAGTGCAAAAAAAAAATTTCGAAGGGTGCTGCGTTGTGCCTGGTTTTCCTGTAGACGGTCACATATTCAGGACCCTAACAGGCAGCTGCTAACTATAATTATATAAGAGACTTTGATTACCAAGACACTTACACCAGACAATTGCTTACAGGAGTTTGTTTATCTGTTGTTGTGTTTTATAGCTATCAGCATTTAGCTTTTTTTAGAGCATACATTATGTTCACATGACTTGTCCTTGTTTATTTATAAATAGCACATTATTATTATTGACAAAAAGTTGTTGATTTAGGAAAACTTCAGCCCCCTCCCCACTGCAATCAACTAAGTATCACGGATTTTACACCTTCAGTCTCATGAAGAAGCTGAGGTGCTCCCTGACAGTGAGCCGGTCAAAGAGAATATTGTGCTGGGGGCAGATGCCCAGACTGTTTCTGATCAAGTCCATGTCTGTCAAGATGCTGTAGCCATTGATGGTAGCAGTGCCCTCAGTGGGAGTGTATAGACCTGCACATATTAGGTAAGGTGTAGGTCTTGTTACATTACAATTATCATGGAATTAAATAACAGCAAGTATGGTAGCTTGTGTGTCATGTACTCCCTTACCTGTCAGTATAGAAATGGTAGTGGTCTTGCCAGCTCCATTATGGCCTAAAAGAGCAGTAATCTGACCTTTATACAAGTCCAAATTTAAATTGTCTAACGCTTTTTTCTGGTCTTTCTTGAAAGCCTAATTTATTCAGAACAAAAACCAATCAAAAAAATAAACAATTGGCTCTTTTTAATAGTCCCACCTGAGAATATATCTTTGTGAGGTTTTTTATTTTGATTCCAACCTCAGCATGGGTAACTTGTTCATGAGCAGAATCATCTCCTTGTGTGCAACTTTCTTCCACTACTGACTTGAATATCGAATAGCAAGTACCACAAAAGAGCAACATTATCAGTTAAAAATAAATAAAACTTATACATATAATTACTATTGCAAAGTGAACTAAACACAATACATAGCTAATTACCTTACTTTCCTTGCAAGCCAACCGCATAGTATTACACCAATATGATGGCAGAAAGGGAAAGTAGAATGGCTTAGGGATGCCATACTGTCCAGGTCTGACTCCATCAACATACCTGGAATGAAATTAAGTAATGTTACAAACAAAAAATCGACCTTTTTGGCTTTCTTCTTGTAGACATAAGTATATTTCATATAAAGAGTCTGACTACACTTTTTGGCTCAAAACAAAAATTTTTCTTTTTTACGGGAATGTCATAATAATATGTGCTAGTCTGACCTAATTGATTTTTTACTATGCAGCTTATATTGAGTATAATTAGAAACACAGCAACTACTACACTTACTTCTGATAAACAGCATCATAAGCCAGCTGTGGTCAATAAAATAATACTAGCAATGTTTCAACTGCACTATAACATATGCAAATCCTACAATTCAACCTAAACTTGTCCACCACTAGACTACTATAATACAGACTCACCATGCAAATGTTATATAAAGGACACTGTCAATAGCAAGCATCCCTAATATATAGCCCATACTGATACTGTTATCTGCTGACACAGGGCTGAATGCATTAGTCCACAACAAACCACTGCTCTGTTGCTCTAAACGAGATATGACATCCACACCAAACCCAAAGGCCGAGTTAGAAAGTAAAGAGAGAATTAACCTTGGAACCCTGTGGCACAAAGAGAAAAAGTCATTTATTGATTGGCTAGTTTTAAGAGTTTTATATCATGCCAAATACATGTCACTACTCACAAGTTAAGGTTAAACTGACGGTACACAATTTGGAATGGAAGGTAATTCAGGTACCATATCACAGAGCCTAGGACCAGAGCCACTCTGGATGAGTTGAATAGCACGCTACAATATAAGACATTGGGCATTCAGTGTTTATAGCATTCATTATATGAACACACTTTATTTTTTATAGCTAGCCCATTAATGTGTTTAGAGAACTTTTTTTAAATGCTTACCTGAGAGCAAACAAGAAGCTAACAGAGGCAGTGATATAGAAAGTGAAAAATATGAAAATCAGAAAAAAGTCACTCCTTGGAAAAACTACGACCTAATGAAGACAGAAAAAAAAAATATCATTAGAAATTATTTTGTTATATACTAGTCTAGTCTTTGGTTCCTTTTGTACCAATAGTTTACCAAACACATACTGCAGGTAGTTGTATACTCAATTACAATGGTAATACATTAATGTTGTACTATAATCCTAAAACTAATTTCCTCCACTCTGAATATTTTATCAAAGGAATTCCAAAGCACAAATAAAAGCTAAATGATTTCATCAAACTAAAATACAATTATTGTACTTACCCAAATCAACCCAAATCTACGAAAAGCTATTTATTTATCTTTTTTTTTAACCAAATGTGCCATTTGCTTTGCTTGCTGAAAAACATCAGTAATTTAGGAGTGACTTACTTTGAGAAGTATGCATATGACAGTGGCAGGCACTATGAAAAAAATGAATTGTTTTAAAAACCATGAGCACCACAATGCCCTTTGAGTTAGTCCCATCATCAGCATGGACTCCCTCATCCGTGTTTCCTTCTCTAGAACAAGTTCCTTCAGGTAATTTAGATAGAATGCAAAAAAAAAAGGTCAGTAATAAAGATATGCTCATTATATTTCCACAAGCCATTATTTATTACATGACCCAAAGGAGTTTGGAATTAATGCAGTCCATATTAATGCAAATATTTACCTTGGTGAAAACACCGGCAGAATATATGAATGCCATAACAAACAGAAGTGGGAGGATGAAACCGACACCTCTCAAGAAGTAGTCAACAGAATATTCTGGATGAGGAAATTGCTGTATTGCAGTAACAACAGTTAAAATATCAAATTAAACAAAGTTTCTACTTACTCGAATGGAAACTTTTATTGGCTGATATGGCTTCCCAGTTTTGTTTACCTTCCACTCTGTAATGGCATCCCCCACAATTTTTTGGAGATGAAGAAACCCTTCTGAAAGGTAACTGTAGAAATTAATGTTTGTTATGTCTCCTGGGATTATTAACAAGTCTTTCAGCTTTCATTTAAATATGGTTATAATAGATTTTAAAATATTTAAGAAAATGGTTTATCTTCATACACACAATTATCTCATCTGTGTCAATCATTTCATTAGTACACTCAGTATTGCATTAGATAGCTAACTCTGCTAGCAGACATGTAATCTATTATACATTATATATATAATTATATACAATTTTTCAATTTAAAATGTCAAAACCTGTTACATCCATGGTCATCCATCTAGAATTATTAGAATGAGCTGTTGTGAACATGTTTTGTTGGTTTTTAAGTCCATTAAATGCACGATTTTTGCAACATCTGTCTCCAAATAACCTTTCCAAATTAAAATGTCTAAGGGGGGGGGGGGGGGGGGCTGACCTCTCAGTGTTAACATAAAAACATGTCCTCATAAACAACCTTAAATTGCACCGGACAAGTACAATTGTAGAAACATGAGAAAAACTGCTTCCTTCCCATGTCCCATGCTGTTTTCTGAGGTAGAAATTTCAAGCTTGCTGATATGTGACATAACTTCAACATTTAGTGTGTACAGTGTGTGGTAATTGGGTCTTGCTAAAAGCAGCCTTGCTTTACTTACATTAAATTCACACTCACAAGTTAGAGGTTCTTGGTCCAGGGAATTCATTCTCTGGTACAGCTAGAATCGTATCCCATGAATTTTCAGGGCCAACTTCATGAGGAAGACGTATTGTGTATAAAATTTCAGGTCCATCCAAATGATTGAATACAATCCCTGACAACAAATGCAATATATCTTCTTAACTTAAACATTAGCTGTATGAAAACATCATGAAATAATTTTCTCAACGCCCTCACTTTGTATCAGCTAGTGTTGTAGATAATGCAATAAATTATAGAACTGCTCTTTTGTTTTTCGATTTTTTCTTCCTATCCTCTTACCTCTTACCTATTTATAAGTATTGGTTACATTTGCAGATATGCAAGATATGACTGTCATATGCAGGCAACTGAGTGGTCAAAAGAGAATTGGATTAAAATAAATCGTAGCAGGGATGAGAATAATTCTAATATTATGTCTGATCAAAGCCTACAATGCAAAAATAGAACAGCTGATTAGCTCCTCATTTTCTCTATGCATTCTAGATTGCAACAATTGGTTCCACTGTAAGCTCTTTAGAGCTCACATTTATACCTCTATGTTAGAATGTCTAAGATACCCTATGTCATAGTTACCAACTGTTCTAGTTTTTCGGGGACTGTCATGCCTCATTTTGGGATTGTTTTGGTTTCTTGTGGACTCTTTATCAAGCCAATATTATAGATGCTACCATCCCAGTTTGACAAGGATGCTCCAGACTTTCTCGATAATTCCATAGAAGTCAGCATGTCCAGGTTTAATGCGATACAATTTCCGATACTTAGCTAAAAATTCCTTTTTTAATTAGTAGGTATGTTAGTAAGTGTGATCTGTCCTGGTTTTTCACTCTGGAAAGTTGGCAACTATGCTATGTATAAAGACTAGTAATACTTGAGAGCTGACAGTTACTGGCGCTTCAGTAAAATAGATTTGCTTTGAGAATTTTACATACCAGCTCCTTTAGAATAGCATGTGGTGGCTGCTGTACTGGGATTCTTTCCATAGGATAATATTTTCAGTTGAGTCAGCATGCTCTCTTCTGTAGGAAATGGTTGAATGTCCAATGTGGGAGAGAAAGGAGATTGAAAAAGTTTACTAAACAGCTTCATCACTGCCACAGCTGCAACATCAGACAAATAAAAGAGATAGTATTTTCTACATTGGGCCACACAAGTCTGACTGATTATCTATATTTCACACAAGTGTAATTTAGAAAATATCTTTTAAAGTGACTTACTGTCATTACTTTGTGGTGTGTAGTAAATACTTGTATTCTCTGAAAGTGTCGGAATACTTTGAACCACAAGCCTGTCTGAATCAAATGTCGTGAAACATCTGTCTTCGTTGGAAAAATTAAGGAGAAATCTATTACCAAAATATGTACTAGTCAAAAAGCTAATACAACATCAGCAATATAACTTACCTAAATGCTACTATTAGTAGAGTTGCCACCATTGGAAGAACAAGCTCAAAAGTTGTTCCAATAGGTCTCCGAAACTGAACAGGAACATATAAATTAAAATGAAAATAAACTCAAATTAAATACTCACATAATAAATTGTTTGCCTAATATTATGTGTGATTGAACCACAAGCCTGATGTACCCATTAAAAGAAAATTGTTTAAGTGCACAGAGCATGTATAGTTAATAGCACAATATGTACACATACTCACAAAAGTTACTATTGAAATTATTCATAGAAGTGGGAAAAAAACAGAATTATGGAGTATTGATGCTTTAAAACATCAACAACAACAATAACAACAAGAGTATATGTTTAAAAGAAGTGAACAAGGAAAAAAAACATGACCTCAGCACTTGAGCAATATTTCACAGAGTAATGAAATCTTAGGCTTGAATAAGGCATTCTTATAGTGATCAGGCTACACTGAAGGGACAGACAGTGAGTAGGCTTATTTCATCTCTGCATACCCACCCACTATTGGTTGATATCATGTTATTACAAATAACTTGCTATAACTTAGTTTCTGCTTGACTTAGACTAAATCCTTTCAAAATAATTGAAACCAAGTAGTGGAAATGATTTGACTTGACTGAAAATAGGTATATATTGGTGAGTACCCATGGCTGTGAAGCTCATCTTCTGATTAAAGCTAAATTATTATACTATGGGCATGCTAATAATGTCAGTGAGTAGATCTTAATAAACTCATGTAGTGCAATTAATAAGTAAGTAAACTATGTTATCACAAGGAACTATTTATTACCTGAAGTACGAAATTCTTCCATATAAGCAGAAAAAATTGCCAGGTGCTTTTTGAACGCCACTTAAGATCCCAGGAAGTAGCCATAACCATTGACAAATTTCACATTAGTGCAGCTGGAAACTAAAGCTTCTCTCAGACTTCCAGAGGTGTAGACGAGAATCGTATCTTGCGCACCGCGCAGGTGTCACAGGAAAATTGGTCCGGGCAAATTGCGGTCCGATCGGACCAAATCCGCTGGCGTTATTGGTCCGGGCGGATAAAATCTGCTAGCGGATACAGTCCCCCCGGACCAATAACGCTAGCGGATTCGGCCCGTCATCTGCTGATTTGGTCCGCCTAGTTTATCGTCTTCCACGGCAGCTATTGCACCGTTTTGGGGGTTCAGGAGTCTTCAAGTAGAGGTATGTTCACTTTACTATTGAGCTCTAGCAATTTTGATGTAGTTCAAGTTCCACTGTTCACTGCTATAAATGTAAGAAGATTCCACAGGATATCATCTAACTTTTTTTGTAACTAAATTCAATTAGACTGACATTTGAGTCTCTTGCAGGGATTGTAATCACTAGTATATGAAATTCTTAGTGGCTTAGGTATTTGCAACTTTATTTCACAAAGCTTGGCTAAAACCATTTGGTGGTTTGGACGTTTAAGTGAATAATTTTTTTAAAAAATAAGCTTCATTTTCATTTCATGCTGGAGAATATCATGAGTCTGTTGGCTTAGTATTTACATGAGTGCCACAGGCACAAGTGTAAATAGAACCAATCAGACGAATTAAATAAATTTATTATGTACTGCTCATGTGTTGATGCCATAGCTATGGCATTGTAAACACCATAAACAAATTCGTAACCTGGAGGGACGTAATAACCCAACGTGATAACTGTGAACACAGGTGATATGGGAAAATATTACCCTAGGCCTCATCCTGTTTACTTTAGTGCATATTCTGTGTAGCAGCAGTTACCAGGACCTGTTCAGTATAATTATAATAAAAATATCATGATATTTTTTCCTATATGTTCAAAATTTGCTTCTTATTGTGTGTGTGTGTGTGTTGTGTGTGTGTGTGTATGTGTGTGTGTGTGTGTGTGTGTGTGTGTTGTTCTCGTGCTTCTAAAATGTTTTTCTATCTGTTAGCTATAAATATCTCCTAAAATGTGAGGTTTTGCTCTTTTTTCCCCTTCAATTATGTCTCTTATGTTTATGGCTTCATTTATGGTATGGCATGGACACATGCAATATTTGTCTGCTTTTATCCTACTAGTACGAAACTTTGAAGTTATAAAAAAATAATGATTTTTGAATTTGAAAAAACTGTGATATTATGACCTTTGATAACTTTTAAATTGTGATACATAGCTATGCAGTAATTAGATTATACTGTAGTGATTGCATACTTTTATCAAGCATGTCCATATTTGCTTACTCCGTGAAGACTTCAGTTTGAAAGTTGAAATACCTTTTACACGTTTTTGGTTGGGCTGAATAATGATGACAATGTGGTGACTAAACTAATTTAGATTCTCCACTGCAATTACATAATGTAGTGTATAACATTGCCTTTCTGTTCATTAAACCTTTTTACAAACCTAATTGCTACTATTCCCTTACTACAATGACTGCTTTTTAATTAGTTACTATTATTAGCTGAATATACCCAAAAATGTTTCAGCCTCTTGCACAAGCCTTTTTTAGGGGTAAACATCTCAGAAGATGATAAAAGTTGGCTGATATTTCCTAGAAATTAGCAATATTATAATAAAAAAAAATTCAGCCAACAAATGACCGAATTATTTAAGTAATCTTCAGTTTGAAAGGGATAATGTATGTACACAAGTCAAGTGCTTAAATTATATATACAACGCAGAAGCATTATTTGACATAATAATGCAGTTGAATACAACAAAATGTAAGTGATCTTGTAGAAACTATTCCTGAGTTAGCCTCGCTGAACAAATCTGCTCAGTTGCCACTATTTTTATCTAAAGGCAGCTAAAAGGTGACCTAGTTAGGCTTAAAAGGTTTTATAAATGCTATCCCCGAACCTCACTGGATGTATCAGCTCTATCACTACTATTCTTGTCTAAAGGCTGTGGAAATAGAACGTTGTTCACCAAGGTAAATACACTTTTAGCCGATAGTTGCAAGCCTCGCTTAAATAGCTTCTGTCATTGATTAGTATTTTTATCTGTCAGAAATGGTAGCTATGGTATAAAATAGTTAAACCATGGCAACTCTCAGAATTATCGCTGGATAACTCCTCAAACCAATGGTTTAGCTATTACATATTCTCCTGTATTTTATGCTATTATTGAATTCTCCAAGCAGTGCGTACATAGCGAGTAAAACGAATTGAAAAATGTACTCTGACTGTTTGAGAAAAAGTCTAAATCACTTTCACATGATATTTTCATTTGCCTTCGGCTCCCATTTTATACTCTGACTCATGCTATGTACAATACTTGAGTCAGAGTACATTAATAAGAGAACTACTTTACGAGCACTTCAAATATTTTTGAAATATTTTTATTAATCATTTCTAACAATTTCAATAGATTTTACTCGCTACACACGTGCTACATGGAGCATTCAATAATCAAATGATCTGCTTGCCACATTGTGTGAAGACATGGTTAATTAACATGTTAGAATTCCTTTAGAACTATTCATTATTAAAGGCAATTAGAGAATGCACGTAATATCATTGTCAATTCTCAGTTGCTTCATTTGCTCTTGTCTATTTTGAATTAAAAAAGATCAGGTTTTGTATTTAGAATATACTGCATTTAAAACTTGTCTCACAATTATATTCATTCGGTGCAGCAATTATGTACATAAAGGGTGCGTGGTTAACCACATGGCTCAGCTACCTCACTATAGTTGGATTGTGCAGAAACCAACAACAAAAGAACAAGCGTCACAGACATAACTAGCATGAGGACTGTATAGCCACAGGAACCAATGCACTCAATAACTTGTAAACACTCATGGAAATATTGGGGCTGTTACAATGAGTAATTTAGTGGAAATAAAATTTGTAGATGTTTTACTATATTTTTTAACTATCTAGTATAATGTTGACGTGTTAGAGATTTAATTATAGGTAATCTAAGCAATTTAGATCTTAAACGACTATTTTTATTGTTGATGTTGCCATCTTTATTTTCTGCTATTACTATTCCTTTAGAAGTTACCACTTATGTACAGAGAACTAATATCTCGTCTTATCTTTTTGTTTGAATACTAGAAAGATAAAACCTGGAATAAAGGTATGCATTCATATAAATATGATTTTTAGGGTGTATTTATATCAGTCAAAAATCAGGTTTTTAATTTAAAATTCATCAGACTTAAAGCAATGCTTAAATGATATGAAACATATCATTATAAGTAATGATATGCTTGCTCAATATTTGCTACTTGTTGTCCTAAATAGTTATCTTTTAGTTTGATTTACCATCTAGAATTGTCAGCTTGTTAATTTAGCTAATGATGCAGGACAATATGTCATCTTGATCAAGTTATCAGATTTCAAATATGTGCTATGAAAACTGAAAAAAGGTATCTATGAATAGAAATGCCACCTATTGAATTAAGAAATTCTGTACTTGCACCAGTTACCATTACTGGGCTACATGTGTGTATGGGTGTGTGTTTGCGCATGCGTGCATGCATGCTGCGTGCATGCGTGTGTGCATGCATGCGTGCGTGTAAATATAGCCAAAGAATCAATTATTCTTTGAAAGTATTACCTATTCCCCTCTTTTCCCTCTCTCTTTTCCTTCCTTCTATTCTCCTTCCTATTCGTGTCTATTCTCCTTCTCCTCTCCTTCCTATTCGTGTCTATTCTCCTTCTCCTCTCCTTCCTATTCGTGTCTATTCTCCTTCCTCCTCACCTCCAACCCCCCACCTCCTCCCCTATATTATTATTATTGTTATTATTATTATTATTATTATTATTATTATTATTATTATTGTTATTATTATTATTATTATTATTATTATTATTATTATGTGTATATCAACTTTGTGTGAGTCCAGGTGATTGTGCATGGCTATTGTCAAGCCATTGGACAATATGACCCTGGAACACTCTCACCTCTCATCAGTGGCGTAGCTGGAGAGAAACTGCTGGAGGGTCCTAGTTTTGTGACCTATAAATGTATGAACCAAGTTTAAATTGAATTTATGACTAATTGATAAAATATTTTTGATGGGAGGGCCAAGGCCCTTGGAAAACCTTCTAGTAGATGGCAGGATGAGAAATGGAGAAAGTGGGCTGCCATGTCTTGTAATAAGTGTGTACAAGAACTGTGCGACACAAGAAGCAGATTTGTCAGGAATTGCCGCAGCCTCTGGCCATTTTGTGGAATAGTCACAACAGGTGACTATGTAGGCATTTCCAGATTTTGAACGTGGCAATGGTCCAATGAGATCAATTCCGATTCGGTACCATGGACTGTGCACTTCGATAGGATGAAGAGAATGAGCTGGTTTTTCTAGTCGTTTGTTCACATGCTGGCAATCCAAACATGTCTGAATATATGAATCAATATCTTTTATACAGCTATTCCAGTAATAATCTGCAAAAGCAAAATATCATATGAATAGAACAAACAACCAACCAAACCAAAATTGGTAGTCAGTTAGTCAGTCAATCAATTAATCAACTAGAGCTCGGGGAGCACTGGACCCGCACGCTATAGGACTTTTGGCCTAATATTTTGTGTGATAGCACAAAGGTTGCACTTGGTCCAGTGCTCAACCGAGATTGCATCTAGCTATACAGCTAAAGTAATATTTTTTTATTGTTATTTTATTTACTAAAACCAATCCCCTTACCCTTACCTCACTTCAAAGAATTCCAGCCAAAAAGAACATTACGCTAATTATTACTTTATTCCAAGAATTATACAAAAAAGATTAATTTCAATATTTGTATATTTATTTTATTAAGTGCTGAAGGTATATCTAAATACCAGTTACTATCCATTAATCATACATATTTCAAAATAATTAGTTTTTAACCCTTTGCGGACGAACGTGGGCGAGCAATTATGTAATTAAATACGCGCACGCCGTAAAACCAATTAGTTGCCTGAGACGACGACGTTTTACCAGTGGAGTTCGACACGTGGAAGAAGAAAACGGGCGAGTGTTTCGTTTGTGTTAGGCCTCAAATAATCGGCCTCTAGCGTTGTAGCTATGGCAATTCGTTAGTTTATAGTTTATAGAGTTGTTTTGAATACAAACTTAGTTGGAATTATCGAGGAGGCCATAGTTTGTTAGCTATTTTTTTAGCTTATATTTATGAAAGGAGAAATCACACCCAAGTGTAAGTTCTAGTTTTAGTTTGCTTATTTCTAGCTACTTTAGGCCTTTACTTCTTAGTAGATGTTCTATTTGAAAATAGCTAGACACAAAGTGTAGGAAAAAAAATTTTTTATTTAGTTGGTGCACTTGATATAAGTTATACTTATTTTATAAGACTTATTTTGTAGAATAGAGATTGCAAAATGTATACTATGTAAGCTACTGAAAGTTTTAGCGCGCTACGCGCTCTGTAACTGTAATAACAGAGCAAAAAAGAGCTTGTCACGAATTCGTGACAGCCGTATTCTCTTGACGCACCCGGTGTGTCACAGATTCGTGACCATCGTACGCGCGCGTTAAGTTACGGCGGTCACGAATGCGTGACGATCGTACGCAAAGGGTTAAACAAACATCATTAATTTGAGTTTCATCATGCAAATAGTTATGTCACAAATTTCGTCACACTCATGATTTAATTCCTCGTGAAAGTTGAAGCATACAAATTCTAGAGTAATCACCAAAGCATGCAACATTGCTTTCAGATTGAGATAAATGCAAAATGCTCATTTTATGAAAAAAATTAATACCTTGATGTTATCTTCTGTCGAGTCTTGTCTCGTCCCAAATGTCCTTCAACTTTTCAGTATGGCTTGATGTTATCTTCTGTCGAGTCTTGTCTCGTCCCAAATGTCCCCCAAGTTGTCAGTATGGCTTGATGTTATCTTCTGTCGAGTCTTGTCTCGTCCCAAATGTCCCCCAAGTTGTCAGTATGGCTTGATGTTATCTTCTGTCGAGTCTTGTCTCGTCCCAAATGTCCCCCATGTTGTCAGTATGGCTTGATGTTATCTTCTGTCGAGTCTTGTCTCGTCCCAAATGTCCCCCAAGTTGTTAGTATGGCATGATGCTATGATCTGCTTTTGCTTCTCTTTTGTTGATATCCATTGTTTCAAAGTTCCATTTGAAGAATAGAATAACAGACCATCTTTTAAAGAAAATTTAGCAGATTTCTTTCGAATGACTCTTTTTAGATTTTTAGTAGCTCCTATAGGGTATCTACCAGATTGAAGATATTCCAATACTATCTCATACTTTACTTCCATTTAAAAAAAAAAAAAAAAAAAATATGTTCGAGTCCAAAATTATTAATTTACTATTTTGTATTCTATGTGAGATAAAAATATTATTATTCATGGACTAATGAATTGACTTTTCTTGTGATAATCATTATCTCATTCTTTGATATCCTGAGAACATTCAATATTTTTATTATGCTAATTCTTAAATACTTCATAGATTAGTTATATAGCTTTATAAAAGTGATGTTAGTATGAGTAATAGCACGGGTAACCGTGGTATTTGGGATAAATAGCATGAGTAACTAATTGAAATAACACAAGGTGAAGCCTAGTGCTATTTATTGCTTTATCCCTAATACTGCGGTTAGCCATGCTATCACTCGCCAATAGTATACCTCTATCCTTACAAACAAACTTTTCAGCAAAAACTACAGTGTTACTAAGGTTAATCACCCCACGCTTGTGCACTTACCCATATTATTTCACTTTGATAAATGTACAGTTTCAACTCCAACAGTGCTATTTCACACTCCTCGGGCTATTTCAATCGAACGGCGATTTTACCCATACATTTTGAATGGGCACTTTATGTGGTATATTATTATTCAAGTACTCTCTAGGCATAACACCAATCCTTTGCAAGGCAATGATATGAAAAAGTGCTACAAAAAATTGTTCATATGAAGTACTTAATCAGCTACACTGGTTGACCACTGACCACATAGCTGAGCTAGCTCAGCCAGTTGCAGCTGGCTGTATTTACAACCTGAAACTAAGGCAGTTTTTAACCATGTCAGTAGAAATAACAACTAATTCCTAAACTTTAAATTTTTTTATTTCATTTGTTTAACAAAAATGTTGATGGGGGCAGCCTTGTGCTAGATTTTCCTGTAAAAATGGTCATAAAAAAAATAGTTAGGCACTTCCACCAGGGACACTATACTTAGGCTCTACCAGGGCTGTGGTATTCTAAGTGTAGTGAGGGTGCTACCAAAGGCACCTGAGGAAACAAACTAGTGCAAATGTTTGTATTCATGTACAAATGGTCATTGGCAACCTCAAGAAAAAATATTCAATTTTGAGTGCAACACAGCCAATAGACTTTCTCATTCACAGCGAAACAGTGTTAACTCTGGACTAAATTGTGTTGTGCCTTTTAATTAAATTTCATTTTTGACTTTTTAATAAACAATAAAGCCAACAACAAAATAATGACAACATGATGATATAAGTTTGCTAGTTTAAGTTTGAGTAATGTCAAAATACTCACAAAACTCATCTTATTGTGGTGAAAGCATCTCCTGCAGTATAATTGTCCAAAGTGCGAGAATAAAAATTTCCCATCAATTTTGGCAGAATGGCTTGATCAAAAAGAGTTTTAGCTTGAACAATATTAACTTTCCAAAGTTATCATCAGGATAAATTCTTTCAATATTCAAATCATTTTCATTTTACAAAAATATGATATGAACACGATTTAAAAAATTCTATACATTTTTGGTTTACTGGAACTGACCTGGTAATAGTAGGCATGGTTATGCTTTCATTGAAATTTGCCACTACTTTCTTCCAAGCAAAACGTAGTATCCTATACAGCATCTATAATCTCATCCATGCCAGTACGGGCACTGTATACATTTAATGTAGTGCTAATACAGTCTTGTTTTTACTGATAAAAGAAGCAATGCAGCACAAAGCATTGAGTTGCCAATTAGCATATTTAAATCAAAATGAGTTACAAACAATTCCGCTAGCAGATATTGTGTTATAACTGCTTTGAAGAAAAGTATTGAATCTTATGCTAGAAATTACATGGCATGAATCAGCTAATCTCGGAGCAATCAAATCTGATTCTTTCTGGTCATTTCTTTGCTTGCACTAAGGTTTCAGGTTACAAAACTGGAATGCTGGAGAGTGAAATATAAATAAACGTGCTTAACACACAAGACAAAGTCCGACAAGTACGGTACTTGGCTTTCAATTCACACCATCTGTTGGTCCACAAGTTGTCAGTAGCAAAGACTCTTTTCTCTAGGACAAACTAGATCTATAATTTGTCTGCCGAAAAAGACCAATAGATGATCATGTGAAATCTGCCTTGCAAGCCAATGACTACCCAATGCTAATAAATACAACACTGGCTACTTGTCATACCAACACAGTCAGATTTCCAACACCTCACCATCCAGTCAGGTCCATCGTACACCAAAAGCTACAGTGATTCTTCGTTATGTGAGGCATTTCTCAGAGTGTATCAAAAGGATTCTAGCCCCTTTGGAAATGCGGACCTGTTTTAAACCACACTCAACACTGAGAAATATGTTGGTTCACGTAAAAAAAACTATGTTCCACCAACTGAAAGATTAGCTAGTTGTGGTCATCATCAGTGAACTATTACAATACAACATAAAAATGAATGAGTGACCTCAAGAATGTAACTATGGATAAGTAAAATAAAAAATGTGGACTAGTGAAGTATTAAATAAACAATATCAGTAGACAATCAGGCTGTACATTACAACATAGGCTGAAGGAGCACAGGAGAACCCTAGCACTAAGTGATGATACATCAGCTGTGGGAGACCATGCTATGTAATTCAATCATGACATTGATCAGAATGGAGTGAGAGTCGTTGGTCAGCACATGAGTTGGTATCCAAGATGTTTTTTGGAGTCATGGCATATAATGGCCCCAAAAAGCTATATGAACAAAAACCTAGGGAAATGTGGAGAACCACTCCACATGAACATAATTATTTAGCTAAGTTATGTTTTATATCATTATCATTATTATTGTATTTTAGTTTGCACACCGTGAATCGGGCACTTCGTCGAACAACTTTGTCCTCGCTCCATCACCTGTATTGATTTGATTGGACATTTGAATAGCTACGTCATACTCACATATTCTATTTAAGAATTGTATCATTATTCTCAGTTTAGTTCTGTCTTAGTAACCAATATTAAAACAATTTAAAAGTTAGACTGTCGTTAGCTAACTTGATTGACAGAACTCGAGTGGAGAAGAAGTAAAAGGGTTATAATTCCCTACAGGATACTAAACACAGCCTATGACAGCTTGGCTACTGTAGGACATAGTAACTATCTCCCATAGCAACTGTTACTAGATTCATGTTTATTTATGCATTATAGTTTTGTAGTCATCTATATCATACCGATAAAGGTTACTGGATTGACCGAAACATCTATTTATACTTTTATTGTTATAGCTAGTGCTTTTTCAGAATATAAATATCTCCAATATTTACAATTAAACTTTTAAAGCTTATGATAGTATAAAAATAATATAGCTAAGTAATATGAATGAAAAAAAAAAAAAGCAACATGTGAGAAATTAAAAGTAAATTATTGGTACAATAATCATGACATAATTATGAGACACACTTTCAGTTTCGTAAAAATGAACAGTGCAACATTATTATAGACTCAATTAAATGGGCAAAAGTGCAGTACACTTGAAATGTAATATAGTGTAGTTGATTTCACCAAGGAACAGGAAATTTGGAAGCATCAGAATATCTATAGCAATTTACTGTATAAGTTAACAGAGCTACATCAAAACTATAGCATAAGAAATTATTTTATGAGACCATAGTAATGTACTGTTCATTCATATGATACCGAATATATATCTCACAATTTATAAGCAGTCTTCTTTTCATTGGTCCTGTGTGATTAATGTCTAGACATACTATATAGTTCAATAGTCATGTAATTGAAAGCCTCAACTCCTTCAGTCATCATTCAGTGACCATTTTCAGATACAAACAAAACAGAAAAGAACCCCAGGCTGTGATGGCAACATGCAAATATGTTCTAAGCTCTCATAATGGTGGTTTCTTAAATTCCCCAATGTACCACGACTTTGAAAAGATCTTCTGTGTAGATCTTGTTCGTTCCAAGTACTTTAGCTTTATCCCAATTGATGTTGTGAGTGGTTCCGATGGAGTGCTCTACGTTACAGTAGAAGTGTAAAATCAATCAAATCTTGTAGAGATCTCTTGTGTTCTTTGAATGGATACTTCAAGGTTCCTCCTGTCTTGCCAGTCCTGATCACCATTCTTGCTGTTCCTGTTGATTTTATCATGGGTTTCTTTGAAAACTTACTTATACAGAAACAGCACTTAAAAATCTTAAGGCCATAGCTGTATGATGTGAGATGATTGTACAACACAGAATAATGCTCTCTAAGTTTATTTGGAAGCATCATTTATGTGCCATTACAATCAGAATTAAAGTTTAAAAAAAAACACTTGAACTTTTTCTTCTTGATGTTGCCACTATAGCTAAATGCCTTCGTGATTAATTGTAAGAGACAATAGAAGCATTATGAAAATATGAAAAAAACATTGGAGAAGAAAAGATATGAGACTATATTGAAGATGTAAGAATTTGTTTGCTGAATTGTTTATTGCTGTTCCTTACAGCATCAAATTTGCTATTTACACACTGACCTTTCTTTCTTAGCTATGTTCTCAAATTTTGAAACTATAGTAAGTGATTTAGCTCCTTCTATTTACAGATAGTTGTAGCAGGTTATAACTATATGTGACATGATTAAAGAGTAGCACTGATTAGATTGCAACAACTACCAGGAAGAGATTGCCAAAGCTGTGACATGAATTCTCAATCTTGTTAAGCTTAATGCTGCTTTTTGATTGATTCTTGAACATTTTAAAATCCAAATTCGCTTAATATTGGCTTAGACTAGCATCAGTCATTCTAGAGTAACTTCGCCTTCACTTAAAAAAAACGCGCGTGCGAGCAGAAAGGACGCCCCGCCCGGCCTTGAGAAAGATTTTTATCCTTACCTGTTAATTGTACAATGAAATTTACATAACAAGTTGATGAATAGTGTGTAAAAGTTGATGAATAGTTACAATTCAATTGTTATATTGCAGTAGTAACTGTTGAGGCAGACACTATAACTGTTGCCTCACAGTCAGCTAGATTATGCTACGATTATGCTTTATTATGCCCTATTCTTTTGTCTACCTATTATGCAAAAGAGTATCTGGCATATTGTGGACATCTCTAGAGAGTCTAAGACATAAGGCTCTCCACATTTAACTATCTAAATACAGGTTCTCTTGTAGCATTTTCTAGTATTGCACAGGAAATTATTTCAAGTCCAGTATTATAGTAAGCATCTCATCTATTTGTTTGATGCTGGTAACTGTTCAATATATTTGTGTAAAAGTTAAATAATTTATTAGCTATTATCATTAGTTAGCACAAAATATTTGAACAGATAAAACAATTGGCTGCATAATAAACTATGAAGTGGCTAGTGTCCAATTGGGGCATATTTTTTATGTCAGTTGATTCTTCCACTTTTGTCAAATTTGCTGTATGCAATATCATAAAGATGGTAAAGGGTCTCGCTACGCGAGACTTAGGCGCGCGCTGTATAAAGCGCGCGTGTACTACCAAGACGATCCTTTACCGGTAAAGTGTCCTGCTGCGCGAGACTAAAAGAGGTGGTAAAAAGCATCTTCACTTCACGTTTTCCCTGTGTACTGGTGACTGGTTGCGCTGGAATGGGTGATAGTGACGACGAACACGACCGCTCTCATAACCGGGACAAGTTCAGGAGAGAGAGGAGTGATTACAGTGGAGATAAAGGCCGCAGCAGGAATGACTCGCACAGGGACTGGCGCAGTACTTCTTGGCGAGAGGGTAGGAGGAGGCCTAGGGAAGATGATGATGACGGTAGACGCCGTTACTCCTCCGGTTCAGGATATGGCCGCAGTAGGGACTATAGTCCGCCTCCCCATAAAAGAGCTAGAAAAGCAGAGTGGTAAGAGATTCTCTTTCTAAATAGAGCCACCTTTTCACCATTACTTAACTTAGGGAGAGTTTACGTGAATTTTCTGGAATGATACCACCATATGGGATGCCTCCTCATCCATGGGGCCTTCCACCTCCAGGAGCGCATCCTCCTGGACCGCCAATTGTTCCTGGGTAAGCAGTTCAATTCACATTTGATTAGTCTCGCCAGGCCAGACACATTACTGAATGCAAACTAGGTTAAACTCAATACTAGTGGTTGCTCCACTGTGTCAGCAATACAATTATTATGTGAGCATCAACAGCATGCCTATGTCAGAGCAAATTGCTTGTTGAAGGCCAGAATGTTCTCTATTCGATGATGTAATTGCACAAGTCATCCATGATCCATTGACTTTAACCAACTCTTTCCTTTGGTAAAGGGTCTGGCCTGGCGAGCTACATTTAAGGGAGATTTTGTAGCCAGATTAAATTCATTTAAACATTCTCAGTAATTCAGGATTGGCAGCAAGTTGGTATAGGAGTTGCCATAACCATAGAGGTGAACCCAAATTCTCTTGTTGCTGAACTTCACTAAATATACTGTTTTTAAACATACTGATTGTCTATATATGCAAGGAAGGGTCTAACTTTTCTTCTTGACCCATATATTCGTAAATGCACACACACCACCGATGTCGTTACTGACAACACTTTCCAACCCCTTACTGTCACAGCTTTACCAACCCCTTACTGTCACTGCTTTACCAACCCCTTACTGTCACTGCTTTACCAACCCCTTACTGTCACTGCTTTACCAACCCCTTACTGTCACTGCTTTACCAGCCTAGTTCAACTAATGGGTTATTCATGAATTTATATATAATTGCTGGGGCAGAGATTTTTAGACTAAAGACAAAGCATGTATGTACTTATCATGCACCTTTTTCACTTTCTTTAGGATTCCCAGGGAAGCTTTGGCAAGCACACCTCAAGCTTCTTCTCGCCACACTATGCTGAGTTTCAAGCAGTTCCTGGCTCAGCAAGATGACAGCATCAGTGAAGACAATGCAATTACCAAATACAATGAATACAAGAATGAGTTTCGCGGCACTCAGATGAAGGAGTTCTTTGAGGCTCACAAAGATCAAGAATGGTGAGATTACAACAAAAAGAGAGAGAGAGAGAGAAGCTATGGGAGGTTTTGTTAGTTTGTGTTTTGTTTCATTTAGCTTTCACTTCTTGCTGTTGTATTGGTATTATTGGTGTCCCTTCACTATGATTTCAAGCTTGATCTCTGCACTTAAATTTTTGCAGTTTCATTTTGCATCAGCCATCTCGGGGATTTCTGTTTCCTCACTTGGCAAACCAAGACTGTGTTTGCTAGTTAGAAAAGCTAGCTGCATAGCTAGGCAATCTGGCCTTACTTCGGCCATTTTAGCTTTCACGAACGTGCTTTGTCTAGCCAACACTGGCTAGAGGAGGTTCTGTGCTTGACAACTCCTGTCACAACTGGTTGACTGAAAACATTCGTACAGATGATGGCTATATGCATTGCAATAGAAAAATCAGCTTTGCAGAGCGAGTGAGTTAAAAAGCCTATACTGTAAATCTTGGGGAATAGTTTCTTAGTGAAAGATAATAAAGAAAAGATTTCAGAATAGCAGATATTTGAATGACTTTAAAAAAAAATCTATTTTGTTTTGTTTTGGCATAATTTCAGTAATGTATTATTAGTACTTGTATCTTGCCATTAGACCAGCATGGTGCTGGTAAGTGCTTGTTTTGTTGCCCCAAGCTGAGCATGTGCAGTAGTACTAGGGCTTGCCATGTGTCCCTCCTGTCCAGGTTTCAGTCCATGTATCATCCCAAGCAGCTGGAGGCAGCCAAGACAGCAGCTGCGTCATTTATACAGTCTCGTGTAGATGCCTTCTTGTTCTTGCTGGAGACCGATTGGTTTGGAAAAGTCTCTCTCAACTTTGACAACAACACTGAGATAGTTCGGATCATGGATGCAGGTAATTGTACTAATACAGACTATTCATAGATGTTTTTGGCGCTGGTGTGTGTGCTGGTGTTTTGTTTGTTTTTGCTGATAGCTCATTATTATTATTATCATCATCATTATTATTACTGCTACTATTACTCCAGCTGTCATTAAAATGGAGGGTGGTACTGAACAAGATCTTGCAACTCTGGACTGTCAAGGTAATGCATGCTACAGTAATTTGGAAACAAGTTCACCGAGTTGATGCAATGACTTTTTTTTTTTTTGGTCAGGGAAAAAAGGTGGGAAGAAAGAGGTGAGTTTGGATTCAGTAATTGCAGTGGTGGCCTAATTTCACAGTTAGTGACTACTGTGTCTTGTTGCTTAGGTAAAGCAAAAGAGTGCTAATGATGAAGAAACATCAGATGGGGATTCCAATGAGGAAGCTGACAGCAAAGGTTTGTGTGTATTATTATTATTGTTGTTGTTATTATTTTGTTAAGATTTGTCTTTAATTTGAGCTTGGGCAGCATATTTTTCTTCCATAGATGACTACAGTACAATGTAAGGCAGCCAGTTAGCCAGGCATGATTAACACATTTGTTAGCCACATGTGCAACCTTGCAAAGTAAAGCAATTGTTGGTTTTAATTGTCCGTATATGAGACCAAAATTTTTGGCAAAACTTGAGACTTACGATTATAACATACTTCTAACTTACATGCAACAATTGCAATTAGAAAATGAACAGCACTACTACTTGCCTAGCTGGAGTTTACTAACTGAACTGTGCACAGTCCTGGGTGATGGCTTATTTGCCTAGGGTTGTTTACATACTTTTTATTTGCTTGTGTTTGTTGCTGCAGGTGAAAATGGGTCAGGTAGTGGCGTGAATGGAGAAGAAAACTCACTGCAGGAAGACCATGGCGTAAGCATAGCACTCTTAAGGCAGTATCATAAAATATATGATGTACTTCCTCCATTAATTTGCACCCTCAATTAGGTTGCATACAAGTTGGTTGTCTGAGAGGAATAGAATTCTTGCTTGGTTACAACGTGCACCCGCCAATAAAATGATGATTGCTACTACATTGTGTGAAGTTGGTGATTGTTACATTTTATTTCACGGTTAAAATTCTGTTAGTGATACTGATGAACCATTATAGTTTATTAGGATGGCGTAAGTACAGGGTCACCCTTCTTAATTAATGCAGCTGGTTAGGCTGAGGAGGTGGATCCACTTTTCCCTGAACTGAATGAGTAGGAAAAGGATGAATGTGTGATAGACAAGTCAATGGTTGACTACACAATTTAGTATAATAATTAAGGTAGCTACCGTAACTTTACTGGGTTTTTTTTTGTTTGTTTTGTTTTGTTGATTTTTTTGCTGTGGTTTTTGTTGTTGTTGTTGTTTTTTACTGATTTCTATTATTTAACACCTCCTGGACACAATGCTAAGCAAACAAATTAATTTCCATAGACCACGCCCTTGAATGCACTGCGCACAGTTTGTAGGCTTGAAAGGGATTACGGTCTATTCAAGGCAAGGTAATGTGCATGGTGGTGATTTATCATGTCCAGGAAACTTCTGTGAGGGAGCTGCACAAGACATGTTCTGTGTACCTGAGGCACCTCCCACCCAAGATATCTTCACAAGACATTGTAGAGGTAATGTATGTGTGTGTGTGTGTGTGTGTGAAGGTGTGTGTGTTTGTATGTGCTGCATTAGGTCCACTTGGGCTTGTTTTTTATTTGTACTTAACTACATTCTCTTTTGTGTGTGTGTGTGTGTGTATGTGTGTGTGTGTGTGTGTGTAATTAGATTTGCAAGACCATACCTGGTTACCTTAGAATTGCTTTTGCTGAGCCTTCCTCTGATAAAAAGTGAGTGGTTAGTTCTTAGATGGTAAAGTATCATTAAAAAAAATAACGCCTAAAAATTCAACGGAATTCTATAATGTTTGCTGGCTGGCTAATTTGCTGGGCTATTAAGCATTATTGTTGTTATTATTATTATTATATTTCATAGTTTTGAGAGGCGTGGCTGGGCAACTTTTTCAGGTGACTCTGACATTACGGCGGTAATGGATAAGTTTTCCGCCACTAAAGTGAAAGAGTGCACTCTCATGTGCTCTGTGAATAGAGACTTGTCCAGGCGCATCAAACAGACATCTCATGTGGCCTGGGCTCGCAAGTGCATGCAGGCCGATATTGGACACGCCCTCAACCTTATTGAGTGAGTCAGCTGAATATTTCCTAATTGCTTTTATTTATTGTTGTTGTTGTTTAGTTACTTTGACAAAAAGAGTTTATTATGGGATTATTCTGAAGATAGCAACAAGAAGGTATGCCGGGCAGACCTCAGTGTGTGCATGTGTCTGGACATGCAGTGTACATGGCTGATTAGCAGATCACTGAGTGGGCAGTGTTTTGTTTCTAGGTGAATCCGGTTCTGGCTGGAAACTTGCCCGTGCTTCTGGAAGAGGAGGAGTCTGCCATGGCGCCGGGTGAAGATGAGGAAGGAGCCATCAGTGACAACAGCTTGGACACAATGCAAGAAACCAGTGAGAAAGTGAAGGTCAGTGACTGTTCCTTGAGTTTAGCCTCTATTCATTAGTACCTTCCCTGTTCTGTAATTGTATAATTATTTGATTGTTTCCTGTCTATTAAAATTATTCTTGTATGTTTATCTCTAATATGTTTTCCTTATCATGTTTGTTTTTTGCATTTTTTGTTTTTTTTGTTGTTTTTTTCTTAATTGCCTCTGTATCTCATCTTCTTGCATCTGCCTTTGTTCCATGTGTTTCAACCTCTGTTAACTGTTAATTATTTCTCTGCAGGCATTTGAGCTCCTGGTGTGGTACTTGCGAATTGTCCATTCGTGTGATTTCTACAGTGCAGCAATTTTTGCCTCAGAGGACACGATGCCCCACAGGTGTGGCATTTTCACTGTCAGGCCACAAGCCCCCGACACGATCTCTCTGGCTGAAGGTGAGGACCTCCATTTCCATACTATCGCTGGAAACTAACATTGTGTGTGTTTATGTGCAGTCACTACATATTGTGAGGAAATGACTCCGAGGGTGGAGTCCTTGGTGGTCAAGAAGAAGGAAGTTTCAGATGAAGACATGGATAGATTTGGAAAGAAGGATCCTGAAGCATATCCTACTCTTAAATGTGAACTATAAATAATAGGACTGGGGAATGAGAGTTAGTATTGTGGGGGGGGGGGGGGGGGGGGGGGGGGGGGGGGTGGGGGGGGGTTGTGATGTGTACTTGTGTATTGTAAAAGAATTATGAATTTGGGAATACATTATTTGTTGGCAAAGAGGCTATTAAAATTTACTATGTAGTAGTGTACATATACGTATAATGAACATAAAATAGTGTATGAAATGAATTTCCTTGACTGACTTGCATCTCTCACTGAAGCGAAGCAGTTCGTTGAGTTGAACACTCAGAAGCTTTCCGAGAACAAGTATTTGTGCCCTCTCAGTGGCAAGAAATTCAAAGGGCCAGAGTTTGTAAGAAAGCACATCTTCAACAAGCATATTGACAAAGTAGAGGCTGTGAAGAAAGAGGTTGGTGAGATAGTAGTTAGGAGGGGTAGCAAAGTAATGCTTTTGTTTGTTTGTTTGGTTTAGTCATGTAAGAACTAAATGGAAACTTGTTTTCATCTGTTATGTTTTTACTCCAACACATACTTTGTGATCAGTACCGTACGAGGTTAAGATGCTCTCACGCTGTGCACATGCTCAGTGCGGCAAGTGCGCTTGAGCTGTTACGAATACTAATGGAAAAGTTGCACTAGACATGCTTTCTTGTTATATGATACTCCCCAAGGTCTTCTGTTGACGTAAGAATGCGTTTACACATACCTGCATAGTCAAAGCATGCACCATACAAGCAAAGAAAGCTTTACAAGCGACTTCATTGCTCCCTTTTATGCTATTGTCTTTAGTTGGCTCTTCATTTTGTGACAAGTAAGGGCAGCATGAAGTGTGTTGTTAACTGTAGCTGTATTCTACTGGGAATGATGGTGGTTCTAATGAAACTTGTACTCGTAGCTGGTTCTCCTGTAGTCCCTCAAAAGTCTCTTGTAACATCATCTTCTGTATCATCCAAGTATAATAAAGAAATTAAAATTGACTTTTCTGAAGCAGAATTCAAGGACTCTATTGAAGAACTGGTCACCAACTTCCCTGGTAATGACCAGAGGCTAAGTCAACTGGAAAAGGAAAGAGGGAATAGTGATGGTGTGGTCTATTTGGAATCTCTCACCATGGAGGGTCTTGGTAAAGAGAATGGGGAGTTTCATTTGGCCCAAGTGCTGAGTTTGATGATGGATCTGCTACAAAAGGAGGTGACAGGAGATAAGCTCCCTGGTATAGAAGGTGCAGTATCTGACAGTCAGCAATATGGAAGTCAAGTATCTCTGTGTGCAGCTCCGTGTGGGCGTGAACGAGGCACTATCAACATACCACTGTGTTTCTCTTGTGTTGGGCTAGTCAATGCTCACCTCCAACCAGTGACCATCTCCAGAAAACAGCTATAGACACCTATCATGGCATTACTTTCCCCAGTTTCTCATTCATCCACTGATCAATTAGTGGAAGTTATAGTTTTGGCATTTTATTAGTTCATGTGGACTTCGTGATTCGAGGACCTTTCACTGATTATATTATCACAAATTTTGTGTTTTCTTTGATCTCCTTAACTTTGTTCAGTGATAACACATTACATCACTTGAAATTGATGTGATTGGTCAAAAGTCTGTTCATTTGTAGATAGTGAGCTCTGTGATTAGTTTGTGTGGATGATACTAAACTAGCTTGCTCACCATTTGTGCTACTTGCCACTAGTGTTAAATACGATTTGAGATTTGCAGTGTCAGGAGCAATTTTTAGGAGAGCTGGTTGACAATTGAAGAGACTAACACTAGAAGGGAGATAGCAAGTTTACTTTTACAGAATTTTCCATACAACCTTCAAGTATTAAAATTTAGGTTTCACTAGATTTTGAAGCGTCATCACGCTTACAATACTAGCTATTTTAATTCTGGATCTTATGTTGCTCTAATGTGTGCTTTAGTTATAACTACTAGGAGGAAGTTGTGAACTTAGATTGGATTAAGCCTTCAGAAATATACTGATCCAGGTTGCTTGACGAGGGGGTGTATGTGTGTGCAAGCTACTGCTAATTATTAAGAGATAACATCCCAGTAAGTTGTGCTGTCTCATGTTTCTCATGAAGAAATCTAAAGCACTGTACTCACTTGTCTACTTTCATAGCACTAAGATGGGCAGGAAGAACGAGTGATAAAAATGTGCTTGGTGGGCCTATTAACTCAGCTATGGTTGAATATCTGAAGTTTGTTTACTGGCTATCAAGTGCAGTACAAGTTTCAATATGGTAATACAACTAATGCTGATGTTAACTAATTACACCATGTGAGATAGTGTGACCCAAAAACAAAAGGAAAAAAAGTGTTTTGGAAAGGATATAGCACTTCTTGACTCTAAATCTTGGATATTGAGTGGCATAAATCGGCCAATTACGAATTAATTTTTAATTTATTGTTAATGAGACGGCACACACTAGAAATTGTCAACATGTGTAGACGTGTCAAGAGATGATATAGCTGGACTAGTTTAATACAACCTTGAGTGCATGTTATAGAATGTACATAATTAATATTTCTAGGCTGTATTCTTCAACAACTACATGAAGGATCCTGACAGGCCCATGTCTAGGGAGGCTTCGGTGAAGACCCCCATACTCCCTCCAACCCCCAAGACCCCAGGCTCGGAGGATCCTCCAGTGATGCTGACTCCAGGCATTCCAGGCCCTGGAGCACCCATGAACTGGGGACAGGATCAAATGATGCACATGTATGGCAGAGGTGAGCACTCTGGAGTCCTTTACTCTGATTATGTTGTAGATAAATGTTTAGTGACTACACAAATGGGTGGCATACACATCTCCCACTGCAGGGTTTTGTTTTTGTTTATTGTTGTTGTTTAATTTAAGCTAAGGTGTGGCTGAATAGTGCATACCTTCACGTTTTATTATACAATTCTGTGCTATTAGGTGATGGCTATGGATCATTTCCTCGTGGAGAGAGAAGAGGACGGTAAGTTGTACCTATGGTACTGACTCTTAAAATCACTTGCTCTTAATAACTGTACAGAGGGAGGCGTGGCAGAGGCAGGCGAAACATAGTAAACTATCGTGACTTGGATGCTCCTGATGAAGTTTACTAACTTGGCCACAATAATTTCACTTTGCATATTTGTTTAATCTTACCAAACTATTATTACCAAACTATGCCGTGCAATCCAATCAATTTGGACTTATGTTGTGTGTTACAATTATAATTAATAATATGGTTAATAATACAAGGAAGAAATAATTGCACCAAACAGTGACACACACCACATAGATAAGACAGGAAATGATTAACTTTTGGAAATTAAAAGTGCACCTACAGGTCAGCTGGATGATTGTTGAGGACTGGAAGATAATTTACTACCTTTTGACGATGGTTTGTGTTCGTTGTGTGTTGCATCTTGTTCAGCAGTTTCACCAGAGCTGTCATCTTTTGTATTGGTCTGCTCTTTGGCTGGATCTGGATCTGGCTCTGCTGCCACTATCTCTGTGGTTGAGGTCTCTTTGTTCACTCTATAGATAAGTCTCATGTCTCCCCCGCTCTTCCATACAGTGTACTTAACTGTTCTTAGGTCCAGCTCACGATCTAGGAGCTGGAGCAAAAGGGAGGGGGAAAAAAAAGGGGTGGTGGGGGGAGGAAGGAGATGTCTGACTTTATAGCTGCATGCACACTTTATCTTTCATGAACTACATAACATGAGAACACTGCATTGTAGTCAGTGTGTGATTACTACCCACGGTGATTAGGTATACAGGCATAATGTCAATATTCAAGTTTGAAACAACATTTCAGCCATTTGAGACAAACATTCACACACACATATACATGCACACTAGTGACAGTATTGGAAATTGGGCTTAAGATTAAGAATTGAATTCATAAATTCCAACTCACTAAGTAATCTTATTTTTAACTTGCATAGACACTAGGCCTCATTAATCCAAATAGTACGGGACCAGACAGAGTTCAGATTAGTGAAATGTTCGAATTGAAAAGCTCTGAATACTATTTGTTTACAATTACATTTGTTTCTTGCGTTGTAATTTGTGTACTTAACCTGTAATAGAAATTCTTAGCAACCTATCTTAGTCAGCTTATATGCTCTCATACCTTATTGTCCTTTTACTAGTACAATGCCTGCTCAGTATTCCTCCCCTAGTTGTCGGTGACAGTGAGAGATAATTTTGTGTTTGCATTTTTTAAGTGACACTCGGTAAAGATAGACAGGCGCAATTAGAAAACAGAATCTGCACACTTGAATAATTACTGCAGATGAGGGTTGTTAAGTGCCGTTTTTTTAGGTGCCCGTTTTCTTCCCAGCTTTTAGCACTTTTTATTTAGCGCTCCGTGTGTCTTGTCTACTGCTGATTGGTGCTCAGCCCCAGTTTCTAGGTTACCACTCACTGTTTAGCACCCATTTTTCATTAAGTGTCTATTTCCTTACCATTTGAAGTTATAAGCGGGGTTGCTTACAACCTGTGTCTACAGTACTTTATAGTGATGGCGCATTCAGAATGCTTGGATTAGCAAGGTCTACACTGACCATGAATACTACACTCATCCTGCGTACCTGATCTGCACAGTAGATGTTGATGTTGCTGCCTATTCCCTCCACAGGATCACCATCCTTGCTTGGATGCAACTTGTTGTAGATGTACTCCTGAACTTTATGAATGGACAGCACATCTTGAGCAGACAGACGATCACTGGAACAAAGTAGAATATACTAAGATTATTGCACTGGTTAATAGAACAATACGGCAGGTGATCACATGAATATGGCAGTGATCATGTGACCTTTACAGTAATAACAATATGGCAGTGATCACATGAATATGGCAGTGATCACATGAATATGGCGGTGATCATGTGACCTTTACAGTAATAACAATATGGCAGTGATCACATGAATATGGCAGTAATCATGTGACCTTTACAGTAATAACAATATGGCAATGATTACATGAATATGGTGGTGATCATGTGACATTTACTGTAATAACAATATGGCAGTGATCATATGAATATGGCAGTGATCATGTGACCGTTACAGTAATAACAATATGGCAGTGATCACATGAATATGGCAGTGATCACATGAATATGGCGGTGATCACGTGACCTTTACTTGTATTAACAATATGGCAGTGATCACATGACCTTTACAGTAATAACAATATGGCAATGATCACATGAATATGGCAGTGATCACATGAATATGGCAGTGATCACATGAATATGGCAGTGATCACATGAATATGGCAGTGATCACATGAATATGGCAGTGATCACATGAATATGGCGGTGATCACGTGACCTTTACTTGTATTAACAATATGGCAGTGATCACATGAATATGGCAAGTGATCACATGAGCTTTACAATAATACCAATATGGCAGTGATCACGTGACCTTTACAGTAATAACAATATGGCAGTGGTGACGTGACCTTTACAGTATTATAATAAGCATACAGATGTTTTACCTTTTAGCTCCATCACTATCTTCACCCAAGAAAAAGTTAAGTTTAATGGAGTCTGGAAGCTTGTTCTGAATAACATCAATTAACACACACACACACACACACACACACACACACACACACACACACACACACACACACACACACACACACACACACACACATTTTAACTCGTGTCTATGCCTTTACCTGGCACACTGCATCCTTTACCAAGAACACACCTACCTTTACCAAGAACATACCTCCCTTTACCAAGAACACGCCTCCCTGTACCAAGAACACATTTCCCTTTGCCAAGAACACATACCCCTTTACCACCTCCACTTTACCTAGCGCACACACACACACACACCCTTTACCTGGCACACTATGTCCATGACCCAGACTGGTGTGTAAGAGTTGAGCTGCTTTGTCTCGTGGTTACCTCCCATCTCTCCACTGAGCACACGTGTCATGGGAGTGCCACAGTCACCTGCTTCACTCAAGATAACAGGAGTATGCCCGGGCACTGAGAAAAATCTCATGTCCTACAATAGTAGTAGTAGTAGTAGTAGTAGTAGTAGTAGTAGTAGTAGTAGTAGTAGTAGTAGTAGCAGTAGTAGTAAAATTAATAATAATAGTAATAAAATTATTAATAAAATTAATAATAATAACAATAACAATGACAACAATTTATTCTATTTAACCATGATATGAAGTGGCATTCTACAGTCACTGGTCAATTATTATAAATAAACAAAAATTATGAACCAATCATAGCAAATTATTTAGCAATTTCAATAATTCAGTCCCCAACACAACACAACGCACCCAGTCAGCAGTCTAACTAACTGCCTCACTGAATCACAGCACTTGACAGACATGATACAATACTCACCACTTTAGATGCAGCATCCTTCTGCTCTTCAGCAGCTTTAACATAGCCTTGAAGGATCATCTCTGCCATGGCCTTCTCATTCATCTGATTGAGACTCTCCACCAACTTCTCCCATGTTGCTCCATCAGTATTGTTCACCCAAACCTGAACAACGACAAAGATAATATAGCTCTGTATTTACCAACTTGGAGAACTACCCAGTGATGCTAACCCTCAGTGATTTTAACACTTACAACATTATTATTATTATTATTATTATTATTATTATTATTATTATTATTATTACTTCAGACAGAGAGAAACAATTGCTGGACAAGTGCTCCCCTCACCACCACTCTGAGGTGTACGTGATTTAAATACTACTTGAAACATGTCATTGCAGTGAACCTTTGTACTAAACATTGCCCATACCGCTCAAATTAGACATACTTCGACTTTACTATACTATAAATAAAGGCATGGAAACAATTTGGAATTTTACTATAATAGTCATTCTTAGATGAAATAATTATAATAATTACTTAACCCACACTGAGTGAAGTTTTAATTAAACATATGTCAAGTTTTTATTAAACATATAAGTACTGGCTGTTAGAACTGAGAAAAATTGTTATTACTTAAATTATTTGCAAAAAAAAAAAAAAGCATAACTTAGGCCTTCAACGAGCATGGACACTCAATTGAAACTAGCACACTGAACCAAATTCAAAATTGTACGGCAGAACAAAACAAGTGGATACCCAAACATAACTTGTTTTTGCAGTTGAGTGACTCCATACAATGAATAATCTTTCAACAAGTTGCTAGACCAGCATACTAGAAGACATGCGTGCGTGTGTATGTACGTATGTGTGTGATAAGAGTGAAAGCACATGTGTTAGAGCATGTCACTCAGAGCTACTTGCCTGTAGGACACTTTGCTTCATCTTCTCCAGGTCACTGTCGCTCTCGTCGCGTATCTTATCCAATGACTCGTCTGACAGCTCCAGTGATCTCCCCAGCTCATGCCACAACTCGGGGTCAAAGTTGTTCCCACCAAATAAGTCAACCAACTTCTCCATATCTGGTAATTTGGGTGCTAAATACATACATACATACATACATACATACATACATACATACATGCATACATACAAGGGATAAAAACAATTAGAAATAAAAAAGAAATTACATTTATTTCCCCCTCTTTATTAGCATATGCATTCTTTAGAAAAATTAAATTAAAAAATAAAATAAATAAAAAGAAAGATCCTATTTATTTATTTCACATTAAGGCTACAATAGGTTTAATTATAATCCAATAGCACTTTTATCCATTACCCTCCGTCGTCTTAGAAGGCTCCTCTGGAGACTTGGAAGAGGGCCAGTATTCAAACAGGGCCTTCAACATGAGTGCTCCAAGATTAACTGCAAGAATGACAAAATGTGAAAATGTGATCTTTATTAGAACTGGAATCTGGTTTTGGGGAGGAATGGAATGTGGTCTAGTTTATAGAAGGATGGAACGTGAACAAAAAAGAAGGAAGTGTGAAGGGGACTAGAATATACAAACACACACACACACATAATATATATAGAGAGAGAGAGGGGGGAGAGGATTGAGAGGCCAGGGTGTGGAATGCAGTTTGAAGACTCCTTACTTACCTTTAATGTCATGAGCTGCTGTATCCAGAAATGTGTGGCCTCCCATCATCCATGCAGACAAACCATCACTTTCCTCTAGTCTAATAGTTAACATCTGCCAACAGCATTAGCTCACATTATAAATGAACAGCAATGAAATGTCAGAAGTATGTATTTAAAGGTAAGCCTAACTCGGGCACCACCTGTGCTACGAAAATAGGGACCACGTCCTACACCTACATAAAAACTAAGGAGCACTCTCTGGCAGAGTGAACTGTTTAGTATTAGAGGCTTAGCAGACAGGGAGCTGTATATATATATATATATACTAGTGGTGTGCTTGAGCACAATTGGCGAGCGAGCCTAAAGACTATACTATTTTTATATGAATGATTTTGACTTCTAACACTGAGGCTACTGATAAGGTCCAGTTTTTAAATTTCGCATACACGGTAAAGGGATTTCAGTGCCATAGTAACAACTCTCTGCAACTGCTTGAATTGAAGGGAAAAAACAACAGCAAAACAATACACGTTATTTAAAAGTTTTCTTTGTGATATTCTTTAGCTAAGTAGTGGTTGTAACACACAATGCTTTGACACAACTGGACATGCACCTACACAGACTTACCTTTGCAGTAGTCTAGTGGACAATGTATTTTCAAGTAAATACTGTTGCGCACGGCTTATAACCATGACAAAGAGCGCATTGACTTACCACCGCCACTAACTCGAATAGAAAACACCGCAAAAAACAAACGGGTAACAATTCAATTTCTAGGGTGATACGGGTACTGATCGATAAACCAGAGGATTCTGTTTTAGTGCAATTTGGACGGGGTCGACCACATAACTAACACAAAAACGCGAGGGTCAAAGTACAAAATGACATACGTACGTCCAAACATATATACAAATAAACATCCCCGATTTTCGATTGTGTTACCCCTGTAAGTGTCTCGCTCGCTACGCTCGCTCGCCAAATAATACTCTGCCTAACTCTCCCATGAATTTTCTTATATTAACCCAGCTATTTCCCTCTGAATATTATGATGCAACTAAAAGTTAGAATGTTGATAGTTAATCACCAAAGTACAGATCTCTGATCTTAACCAAGTCTTTAAGATAAATGTCAAAGAACAGAATGGAATGGGTGACATGCACACGCGCACGCGCACACACACACACACACACACACACACAGGGTGAACAACTCCCACTTACCCCAGTCTTGATCTCCACAGAGAACCAGTTAGGAACATAAAATTTAGCTTTCCTACTCTCTTGCTCTTTCTCCAAGTCCACCTCACCCAGATCCTTTTCTTTGCACGCCTACGGTAAGGAGGGAAAGCACAAATTGTGTACATATGAATAAATAGATCAGATATGTATGTGTCACCCAAATGTCAAATCGATGGCCACATCATTAAAATACAGTAAATGAAAGGTCAAAGGAACTGGTTGAGTATAGTACAGGTTGGTGCAGGTGAGACCAGCACTATGGGTGGAGACAAAGGATAGACTGATGGCACGAGCAGTGGCAGTGAACTAGCAACCATCGCGAGCAAGGAAGGAGGGCAGTCAACGAATACTAGATCACTCAATCCATGGTATCCATGCCAATGGTATACGTAGGTGCTGAATTACTGCCATTACCCAGAAAGTAGTGGAGAGAATTAAAGGCAGGTCAGTATATTGACTTCACTGAGTTATCACAAGCAAAGATAATGGTAGATCTTTCATTGGCACTACCTACCGAAGTGAAAATCATTGTACTTGCAGGTAGCGGATACGGTCCAGGCTCGGAAAACGATCCGGACTATGCTACATGGAGGCAGTGCTATGTTTTATGTGTAGTATAGCTGGTAGTCCACCAACCTGGGAGGCTTGTAGACTTAATGAGTTACCATCTCTTATAGCAAGAGTCAGCAAGAAGTATAAATGGTAGCCTTGGGTTATTTATGACCAGAATTTCAGGCAGAAGGTCCCGGGCATCTAAGATCAACTGTGGGCCTAAGTGGAGCCCAGTTTGAACACACAATGTTTCACGGGCAGGAACTAGTCAGTGAAAATTGATGTTTCACCTGTATTGGTGGTCAAATTGGACAGGCCTTTCCTGCACAGTATGATAGACCTGGCAGCAGTGGCAGGCAAAGGAGACTCACCAACAACTGAGACTGAACGAAGGTTTCTGGATATGATACAGAGGTGGGCTTGGGATCGGCCAGAGAGGCCTTCCTTAGAAAAGGTTAGGGAGTCACACCCCCTGTACCAGGAAATCCCTAGTCACGTCTGTAGGGCATTAGGTGAGTGACGTGGGCAGAGCAGCTACTTCGCCTACTCCAGTGTCTCTGCCACCCACATACAGCAATGGTGTGGTCTTGAAAGGGAAAAAGGGGAAGCACTTGGTAAGCTGGTAGATCAAGTGGAGAGGTTGGGGTCCAGACACTCAGCAGGTATCAAATATGAGGTTTGCTGGCAGGATTAGGCCCAGTTAATGACACAGAGGGGGAAAGGTAGTTAGAAAGGAGGTGGGCTCCTGCGGATGGCAGGGAACATGGTAAGTACTACTGATAAATAAAGACCAGCATGAGGTAAAGGGTAGATAAAAAAGGAAAACCGATAGCCAATCCAACCACCCCTATCACTCCATGATGAAGGGTAGGGGGAACAGGTGAGGGAGTCACACCCCCTGTACCGGGAAGCCTCCAGTCACACCTACAGAGCAGCAGATAAGTGTCGGTATCCCAGTACCTTCACCAACCATACACAGCACTGTTGTGGCCTAGAAATGAGGACAGGGCATAGACATTCAGCAAGCATTACAAGGTTAATGAGACCACAGTTTAGTGAGCATGTGCATCATCTGCTAAAAGAGACCACAATGCAGTGAGCATGTGCAGTAGCCCTACACCTTACATGTAAGACATCCCAGAGAGCCACATGGTTACTGCTGTCTCTGGTGAGAACCTGCTGTCTGTTGTTGAGGATCTTGTACTCTTTGATACTGCTACCTCCTGAAATGCACACACACACAAACAAACAAACAAGTACACAAACAGGCAAACAGGCGCAAGTCTGAGTAAAACTACAGTAAAACCTCTCTACAGAAAGACTCTGAAAAGGCAACATGACTCAACAACAGCCAGCATGAATGGAGCTAAATGATTAACCACAGAAATAACCTCTGAAAGCACCCAAACTCTTTACAAGGGTCAAAAGACTTGTCCCCAAGTGTGGCCTTTGTTGAGAGGTTCCAGTGTATCATACAATATCAGTTGCTAGAATTGGAATCAATGAATAAAGTTTACTCAGAGGATATCTTTTCTATATGCACTATAATAATCCATGTTCCTGGAGGTAATATGAAACAATCCAACGTCCAGGCGCCTCCTGGAGGTATACATGTATATTGCGGAAGCTAAGTAAAATGTGTTCAATTGTACGTATTGACCCACTAATACTGAAAATTAAGTCTAAAACATCCACCTGAAGTGAACTGCGGTTGAAAAATACCAGTAGTACATATACTGTGCCCACAATTGTAATTTAACGCCTTTAAATATTTCTATACCATCCCTTACCTTCAATGGTTGCTATAGGTTTGGTGAAGAATGGTGTGGGGTCATCAATATCAGTAATAGCTACTTCCTCTTCCTCCTCTTCATCCCTGAACCCATTGCCCTTGTGGATGTCGATGGGCCATTTGTTGATGTGAGTGGCGGTAGTGGCCACCCACAGAGAGTCACATGACCCTGACGTATCCAACGCCAAACTTAGCACCGGGTTTGCTTCCGTAAACAACAGCACGCCCTCTTGGCCACCTGTGGAGACGAAAAGCCGCAATGAACATAATGACAATGTTCTTAATATATATATATATAGTGGTGGCTTCATATGAACATGCACATCAGAAAAGAATACTTAATAATCAAACCATGCAATGAGACTATATCAAAAAGGAAAGGGGAAAATAGAAATAATGACTATTGGACTAATAATTTTATAAAAGAAAGGTGTGCATATTTTACTTTGTGTGAGCTCTGTGGCACAGACTCTTTTGTCTCTGCCACTGGAGTAGAACACCTGGAAATGCTCGTCCACAGCCAGAGACCACACCCCCTCATCATGGACATGGAACGCTTCCAGGCAACGCTGCTGCCTCAGACACCACAATCTCACTGTACCATCTGAACTACCAGAGAGAGCCTGACAAAAAAAAAAAAAGTCAGATGATAATTATATTCATGAACTCGAGAGCTGGGTCTCACAGAAGCTCAACAACTAACTGCAGAAAATGGGTGTGGTTTATCAAAAATATTAACAGCAGAAGTTTAAACACATCATTTTAGGATTAGCAAGAAATAAGCTTTGAAATATCATTCTTCAGGTTCATCTCAACAATTAGTTTGGTAAAGGGTCACATAACCCTGATTTGTCTACAGCTAGCTACCTACATCCTCACTCACTAAAGTGCCATCTCTGTTCAGCTTGACAGACCGGACATTGTCAGTGTGACCTTTAAGCTTCATCACACGCTCACACGTGTTGACATCCCATACACGGAGCAGCTGAACACGTATACACACACACACACACACACACACACACACACACATAAACACACGCACACACAAAGATGAACAACGAGTGAGGCAGGACTGATGGGTTTACCTTTTCTGTGGAGCCAGATATGACTATGGTAGATGCTGGATTCATGTCAATACAGTACACTGACTCTTTATGGCCTGCTAGAGAGGATGCTGTAACACATGCACACACAAACACACACACACACACACATAAAAAAACACACACACACGCACAAGTGAGAGCTGGCACAAACACACAATCTATTCCAACACATCACAAGAATAGCAGGATGATTGAATCTCTGCACTAGTACAACTCATAACAAAACTATAGTTTCTGTACACATACACAATAGAGTTCTCCTCATTGACCTCCCAGTGCCACTACTCACTTGTGACAGTGTTATTAGTGGCAGTCAGGGAAGTGAGTGTCTTCACATCCCATAAATAAATAATCTTGTCTAGACCACCACTCGCCACCAGCTCCTTCTCACTGCCATACGCTAGACATCTGCAAACACAAACACAAACACACACACACATATTGCACATGTGCCACATACCCTGACACCCACACTACCTGCAGCACTACTTACCTGACGTAATCTCTGTGTGTTCGTAGAGTGGAGGAACATATTCCTCTCTGTGTGTCCCACACTTTCAATGTAGTGTCTGAAGATGCTGACATAACTGCAAAGTTGTTGTTTTTAACCAAATTACAAAAGAATAATTAAAGTCATGAATAGTAGACTACACACACAAATATACTGGTAGTTAGTACAGTGGTGACCAGCAACCCATGTACTCACCATTTGATACAATATACTGGGTACGGGTCACCAGCAGAATTGTACTTTAGTGATACTTTACCAGTTTAAGAAGATTAACTGGCAATTTTTTAAATTAAGTAAAGAGTCAACAATTACATTAAGTCACTTGTGATCTCCCCCAGAGTTAACCGAAGCCTTTCTGGCATTGATTATCAAACATTAGCAAGCATAAAAACAGTGAAGAAAGAAAAAAGAAAAAAAGGCTATAGGTGAGAATAAAAACGATAAGTACATTAGTTTCGTGAGTATATTTGCTTTTTAAATAACCTTTAGCAATATAAAAGAAGTTTGCATAGAGCATTGCTCACTAGTATCTTAATTGACCACAATACTACAAAACTGTGCAATTACAGTACAAGATAGAAAGATAGAAATGCAGGTGGCTGTGGACTATACACAACTTGCCAAAACATTATCTCAACTGTATTTCAGTTGCTTTAGTGCCTTCTTCTGATAGACACAGACTACAATACCCACCAGGATGCACATAAGGAACTGCAATGACTAAACAACTCAATTTCAAGTCGTCAACAGCAAATCAACATCAAAAATGGCAGCAGTATGTTCTAATTTCAACGTAGTAAGGGAAAAAATCCTGAAGTGTCAAATCCATGCTCAGGACAACAAGCAGCAGTAGTGCCAGCTATGACTACTGCCTGATTAATTCTGAATACATACCTTGAGCATTGTGAAGGAACGCAATCCAGAATGATAACATACGAAAGAGAACTTCTTCATTTAAATGTGTAGCTTATAGCAGTAGCTATCAGCACTAACAATACAAACTATCTATTTAAGTTGGAACATTATCATATCCAGTCGGTATTTCTGCTCAATTTACTCATTTTCAACATAACTTTTCCTCCCCCCCCCCCCCCCCCCCCCTCCTCTCCATAAAGCATTGTACTATGTCACAGTGCCTGTTTCTTGGTCTTCACAACCTTCCCACAGCTGGTCACGAAGTAACTTACTGTGCCTGCCATCCATGCAGAGAGCTATATCGTTCACCCAGTCTGTGTGATGCTCCATGGACTTCATATGCTACAAACATCATCATCAATTTAGGGGTGTGGCTTACACAATACTGCCGCTTGTACATTAACATTATTACTGGTAATATTCATCAAAATTATCTACCAAGCCATCTTCATATAACTATCATGACCTACCATAATACATTTCTTTTGAGCCTTCTCAACATCCCAGCTTCTAATAATGGAATCTCTACCAGCTGAGTAAAGTAGGTGGTGGGCTGGGTCTAGTCTCAATGCATTTACTCCAGACTTATTTAGTGGCTCCTCCTTCTCCCTAATAATATAGGAAACTGCAATCTTCTTCTTCGCTCTTCCTGTAGTAGCTTTGCCACTAGTCAACCGTTGAGCCATCTCGAAATGTACAGAATATCTCCAATTTAAATATTTAGGCGACTTTACGGACGTTTCAAGACGTGAAGGGAGTTCTTTAAAAAAAAACCTACATTATTTGTGCCAAAATTAGGACCTAATCTTGTGAACTTAAGAAGCTAGAGGCTACAGCGCGCAGAATAAGCTCTAGCGGTGAGTGACTAATGAACCAGATGGTTGCTTTATTTGGAAAACCAAAACAAAGTAAAGGTGTGGTTAATATTAGGTTCGGATCGTTAGATACTTTACAGACGTAGTTGGACGTTAGTGTAGATGGCGTCCAAAATAGTAGGAACTATGTACACTGATGCCCACAAGATAATGAAGGCAGCAATAGCTTCCGTTTCTCCTCCTAGTCTAGTCAGAGCAGTGTTGGATTTTGATGAGTCATCCCTCACACTCAGAGCAGGCCACGCCTCCTATTCCATCCACAAGTAAAACAGGCTCTTGTGTGCACTCTCTGCATAGTACTAATGTGATCTTCTCCAGGAACATAAAGGTAGCTGCATTTGGTAAAGCAGTGTTGGGTATGGTAGCTGCAGTTGAGCATGTGCTCGGCAATCATGTGGTAGGAGGTGTGGCTAGTGTTCCTGTGGGTGCCATGGAGACGGCACAAAAGTTTTATCCCCATCATCTCCCATCACCTGATAGTAAAGTTAGGTAAGAACATATTAACTTTTAAGAAAGAAAATCATTTACTTTTGCAGTGCTTTTCTTTAAAAAACAACACATTTACTGTTATTGTGCCCAAGTTACATTCATATTGCACACATGTGCATGACAAGAGCTACTGATAGTCTTCTTTTCAATATAAATTGGCACATCTCTGCTTTATGTACATACTATAATGTATGAGATGCAGATACTTCCATGCTCGTCTGCATGTGACACTGTATCATATGGATGCATCTTGTCTAACTATCTGTTCCGCACATGAGCGTTATACATGCATGTTACATTAGAGTTTATGAAGGAGCTGCTGGCAATATTCCAGATGAAGAATCTGAAGCTACGGCAAGAAAGATACTCTCTTTAGCAAATGGGTGTGGTCCAGACGACATCCTGCTGGCACTTGTGTCTGGGGGCGGGTCTGCTCTGCTTCCTTGTCCTGTACAGGAAGTCACTTTGGAGGAGAAGAGAGAGGCAAGTATTAATTAAACTGGTCATTTACATTAATTAATGAACACTAAACACGGCATTGTGCACCCATAGTTATGTCTGAGGGGTTAAGCGGTCAGGATGGTGAGGGGGTGTTCCTAACTTCACTCCACTATTAATTTGTCTTCAGGTCATTAACTCACTGGCAAGAAGTGGTGCTTCTATTCATGAACTGAATGTCGTCAGAAAAGCCATATCTCAAGTGAAAGGCGGGAAGCTAGCTGATGCAGCCTACCCTGCCAAAGTAAGCCAACAATCTAGATATTGCTGGTAGTTAGTTAATGTTAGTACAGCCATTTGTTGTTTTTATTTATTATTGTGTTGTTGTTGTTGTTTCAGGTGCTGGGTTTAATTCTGTCCGATGTGGTTGGCAATAATATGGAGACCATAGCCAGTGGGCCGACAGTTCCACAGCGTCAGGATACTGAAGCTGCTCGCACAATCATCAACAAGTTCAAACATTTAGAAAGTTGCAGTATTCCAGACTCAGTGACTTCCTGCTTCACTTTAGCTGCAAGGCGTGAGAAGAAAGAACCAGACAATGTCAGCAGCACTGACAGCAATGTCTGCAACATCCTTATAGGCAGTAACAAGACAGCCGTGGCTGCTGCCAAGGAAGAGGCTATGAGGATGGGTTATTCCTGCTACAGCTGGTCAGAGCAGCTCGAGGGAGAGGCCAGGGACTTGGGATGTGTGTACGCTCTCTTGTCTTACTATTTGCATTCGAGGCACAGTCTGTCTGAGGTAGATTGCAGTGCTCTGTTAGATCAGCTCCAAGCCAATCTGGAGCAGCTTGTCACCAAACAGCCACATATGGAAAATAATACTATAAACTTAATGAGAACAATCGAATTACTGGTTGCCAGAGGAGAAAAAAGTCCTTTCTGCCTCATAGGAGCTGGAGAGCCCACGGTGACTGTGAGAGGAAAGGGGATAGGAGGGAGAAACCAAGAACTGGTGTTAGCGTACGCCATCAAATTGAGAGAGCTCGAGTCAGCTTTTCCTGCCCTAGCTACTAAGGATGGTTCTTCGGGAGACTGTCCGCATCAAGACTGTGTGTTTGTGTCATTTGGCACAGATGGGCAAGATGGAGATTGTGATGCTGCAGGTGCCATAGTGGACAATTTCTCTCTGGAAGATCAAGCGGCTCAAGGTCTTGATGCAGACCAGTATCTACAAGACAACGATTCTTACACATTCTTCTCACGACTGAACTCTGGAAAGAATTTGTTAAAAATTGGCTTGACTGGAACTAATGTGATGGACCTGCACCTTCTTTTGATTCATTGATTTTTGCTTTTAAATTATTATTATTTTTTTTTTTTTTTCACTTATACTGCAAGGGCCAATATGACCAATAAAAGTTGATACTTTGTGCTCATAGAAGACGCCTAGTCTGAGCTTGAAATGAAGATCCATCTCCTAGAGTTGCTTGCTGTGAATATAAAATAAATAAATACAATATCATGTCTCGGAGACAATATTTAGTAACAACTTCACCAGTCATTCAATACCTTATTGATGGCTTTGTGTCTTTCTTTGCTCACAATTTCTTCTATAATTTCTCCATCACCTTTCACCAGTCTGAACAGAGTACACACTATCTCAGCACAGCAGCTGTAAAATTGTTATTACAGTTTTGATAACCTAAGCATTGAGGCCTGACCTGTGTCTGCCTGTGTCTGGATCGTAGACTCTCCTCACAACGCTCTGCTGCTTCTCGTAGTCTTCCTTCGTCATTGGTCCTTTCATTCTACATGAATACCCAGCAAGAAGCAATATTAACTGTTAAATACTGAATTGCACAGTCAGTTTAATAGCACTTGTATCATTCCTACGTTTATCATGTGTGCTTGACATCGCTTTACAGCGGGGTAGGAAGCAAGGGGCCACCAAGTGCTGGTGCCCCACCCCCTTACTTTGTATTGGATGTAGTATGTGTTCTTAAGTACAATGGCTTATTGATTGAACAACTTGTTTTAGCTTCTTAATTCAGCTTCAATTAATAAGTTAGGATGGACCAGTACCCCATCTAAAATCCTCTTCCTCCCCTCCTTTGTGTTCCAATAAGACTTTCCGTTGATCTTACTTTGCAGACTGCGCAGCCAACACTGCCTTGATGTCTGTGCTGGGTGGCTGAGGTTCCTGCGGAGTCAGGATTGCTGAAGAGGTAGCTATTGGAGATATAGGCTGGTCACTGGGTTTGATCTTTTTGTCCTTCTTCTTAACTTTTTTGTGCTTTGATTTATGCTTTTTCAAGTCAGCACTCTTTAATTTTCTTGACTTACGTTTTCTGTGTTTAGGAGGAGGAGAAATAGAAGAGGAACTGCTCTCTTTGCTAAAAGAGTCATCTTTTTTGTGCTTTGATTTATGCTTTTTCAAGTCAACACTCTTAATTTTTTTAGACTTGCGCTTTCTGTGCTTAGGGGGAGAAGAACCTAGTGAAGAACTACTGCTTTCGCTGGAGGAGTCATTTGTGTCTGAAGTGCTGGAGTATACTTGCTTTTTTTAGGCTCCTTTTTGGGCACAGGACTGAATTTGGACCGCTTAGAACTTTTTCTCCCGCCACTTTTTGAGTGCTTTCTTTTTCGGTTTTCTGAATCTTGACTTTTATGCCGGCTTTCATGAGATCTCTCCATTTATTGGAAGCTTTTTAAGTTGATACCTCTCCCTCTTAATAGTGTAGGAAAGAGGTCGTCACACTTGGTACACACTACGATTCGTACCATACAGCTCTACCGATCATTTGGTACGGAATCGTTTTATCAAAGGAAGAGAAATGTGCGCATAAGCAAGGTTGCGGATCAGTCTGGTGAGTATGAGTCGAGGCAGAGGAAGGGGTAGAGGGAGGGGGAGAGGGGCTGGTGCAAGTTTTGCGGGGAGCTTTGAAGCTATCGGCATTTCTCCTGGGGAATCCGCACCCCCTCCTATTCTCCAGCCTCCCCCACTTTTACCGGCTCTCAATCGGTGCCCTCTTCCCCTAGATATAAATCCAGACCCAGATGATTATCTGGTATCAATCAAGCAGGCATTGAGAAATTCTATACTTCAGAGCCCATTTTGTATCAAAGCCAACAATTCAGAACAATGTGCTAATCAGAAGTATTCAAGTAGAGTTCCAGTAGTAAAGAAATCTGAAAGCAATAGAACTTGGTTGGACTTAAAATTAAACTGGAGGTATTTCCCAGCTGAGCTGAAGCCCAAGTTGAAAGTAAAGAAGAAAATACGGTCAAGAAAGCGGACTAGGAATGTAAGTGACGAAGGGGGTGTGTCATCTGACGGTGAGGGTATAAGGTCGTCTAAGAGAAGTAGGAGAGTAACTTTTGAAGGAGATGAAGACAAGGATGTAGTAAAGAATGAGGATGTGCAGAAGACAATCAACAAACGACTAGAGAAATTGGAGAGTTTAGAGCAGCAATCTGGAGATAGTGAACAGTCCGGAGAAGAAGCTGCAGAAGAAATTTATGAGGAAGAAGAAGAGGAGGAGGGCACTGATTATAATTTGACTTATTTTGACAATGGAGAGGATTATGGAGGAGGAGAGGATGATGCTTTGGATGATGGCCCAGTTTATTGAGGCTGGTAGAAGTTGTAGGTTTTGTTGCTGTTTGTTTTTTGTTGTGTTTCATCTTTACATTATTTATAACATTCCTTCAGCAATTTATAATTTCTCAATCTGTCAATAATAATTTCCATTAGTATGTTATTTATAATCCTGATGGGCAAGGGATATATTTAGATGTAGTTACGTTGAATTTCCCGCACTTCCATGTTAGATGAATGGCTTCTATGGATACTGGAGAAGAAGGTAACTCAATGGAGACAGAGTCTCTTGACAAAATGGGGTGTGGCACAACTAAGCAGCAGCACGAGACTTCACAAACCTGTCAACTTGACACAACTTCACAGAATTTTTCTCAACCTACATCCACTTTGACGACTAGCTCAGAGGGTAAATCTTGCCAATGCCTCACGTAAGTTATACAAAAGGAGTTTACAAAATAAATTCCTCCTGTATTAAAACAGCTGCGGATGTAAATGGCTAGAGGGCAAGTACACTCCACAGTGTCCTGAGTGTGGTGGCTTTGCTATGGCCAGACCTTGCCTGCTGTGTCACGGCTCCTGTGAGACCATGTGGACAAGAGATGTGAAGCAGGTGTGGCAAGTGTCCCTCCCCCACTCACATTGCACGTCACGTGATGATCCCTGCATGTACTGTTTCGCAATTTGCAGAGCAATCAAACTAGTTGTGCCTCCTGGAGTGGGGTGTGTGATCACCAGAGACAAGCTCGGCTGCGACATGAGTTACTCCGTGTTCACCAAGTTACAGATGCTATGGAAACACTCTACACTGGTCAACAATAAACAAACGATCATTTCATGTATAACTCATTTCAATCACATGTATAACTGCATAATTTAGCTGCACTTGCAATTTTTTAAAAAAAATACAAAAGTGTTCATTCAAATATTTAATTTACTAACTAATTATATTGGAGAATGCATGCCCAGTTTAGTTCCAAACTGCAACAGCAATAGAGTTTGGGATTTCTTGAATTTCCTCTTGTCAATGTACTTTATGAGCTCCATAAGCAGAATGATCACTATGGGCCACAGGATTGCTAGACACCACACGGAGGCTGGCACTGAAGACAGACGAGAGACAACAACATGCTGAGCTCCAATGACACTCTGGGAGATTGCAAAATAGAGGAGTTGCAGGATGATAGCCCCACCCACTGCCACCAAGTACTGCCACGATACAAACATCCAGAGCTGCCACAATGGTCTCGTTCTATGAATGTACCTCACGGACATGGCGGAAAAGAAAACTGTCATCAGAAAAGCCACAAAGTCTTGTGCAAAGAGAAGTCCCTGTTCGCTGTCTCCTCTCCATCCATTCCAGTCAGCAGTCACATTAGCATTTCTGTTTCCCAGTAAGAAATGGCAGGACGCGTCTCTAATGTCTCGATTACATATTTGCCAAAGATTGAGTGCAAACAAAACCAGGCCATAGAAACCAGTAACTCCAAACAACAGAAACTCCAAAATTACTGGCCACAAATCTGGCACGGCAGTCTTCCATTTTACAGGCATGTGGCTCTTGATTTTAGGGTCAAGGGGTGTTGCTATGAAACTGAGCATGACAACAGGAATGATGACTGTGATCAGCCAGAACAGATGGCTGCCGCTCAGTGGTGGAGGCAGGAAGAAGACACAAGACAAGACCATGAGAACTGACAGGGAAAAAGAAACCCCCATGCCAAATATTAAGCTCAGCCGAATGGCAGCCAGAAGTCTCCTGGACTCACACACGAGGGAAACAAGACCGACTTCATTGTCACGCCCAAAGCAGAGGTGGCACGGGGCGGAATTAATGTAAGATGCCAACTCAAGAGGGCTGGGGAAAAGCTTGTAGCTGGTGGAACTGCCGTGGCAGTTGTTTTGTGATGAATTGGACGTGCTCAGTGGACAAGTGGTGGTGACTGCACATGTATGTAAGTCAACGTGCTGTGGAATGAGACTAACACCAATGTCTGCCTGTGAGAAGATGCCAATGTTCTCATGGTTCCAGGCATTCCCAATGCACAGAATAACTTCAGAATTTTCCTGCATAATCTCCAGCATTTCCCTGATAGTATCGGAGCTGCACTCTGTGAAGAGAGACACCAGCAGAGGAACATTGTCAACTTTCTCAATATGTGGGCGGATGTTCTCTATTCCTGTCGGCAGCCGCGCACGAATGTGTGACATCGTTGCCTGGTAGATAGAGAGCATGCTGGAAGCCACACTGTTGTCATTATCATTAGCATCCTCTTCCTCATCGGAGTGTGCTGCTGCATCCTCACTGGGCTGGACATCTTTGGCTGTTGAGTGTGAAGTCTTTGCCAAGGAGATATAGCAGTTCCAGTCTACCTCCAGCCCCAGTTTCTGAGCGAATATCTTTGCCCGAACCTCGTTCTCAGCAGTGAAATGGACAAACCGAATGCCAGTAGTATAGAGATCCTCGACTAGTGAAATAATGTCTTGCTTCGGTCTGTACTGTAGAGACAGGAGCCCCAGAAAGACCTGGTTACACTGCACATTCTTAAACAACTGCTCAGCTGTCTGACTGATATTAATACCATCGGAGACCTCTTCTGCCATACTGGACACACTGTGGTCGCTTTGAACAGTTTCTATGTCAGAAAGAGGAACAAACACTCCAGCTTCTTTCTGTGGGAACCTTGATTCCTTGAAGTCCACCATGGGGTTGTACGCCAGCGCCACACAATACGAAGAAAGACTGCGAGAGTTGTAGTAGTTGACGATAGACTGTCTTTCCGTGTCCGTCAGCGGCTGGAGGTCTTTCCCGTCCCAGAAATCGCTGCAGCACTGCACGATCATGTTCCCGCTACCTCGACTCATGACTAGAGCCTTGTCTGTCTCGAGGCTGCTGATGACCATGGAAATGACATGCTGGGGCATGTGAGAGTTGCCTGAAGGCATGAAAGTGGGCGTGGATTTCCGAGTAGCTGATCGCTTGTCGTCTTTGTCGGTGCTGCTGCTCACGCTAGTCAGAACAAACCGCGTCCTGAACTTGTTGCAGAAGAATTCGGTCACTCCGATCTCCATGCCCAGAGAGCAAGAGCAGCAGCACTTGTGCAAGTGCTGGCGCAGCTCACCGGAGTTGCTCAGGCAAGAAAACTCAAAGGAGGCATGGCTCATGTGAGACGTGGCCAGCAGGTTAACCCCGATGGGTTTCAGCGAACTGATATGATACGGCCAATTCACATCATCGAAGGCCAGGCCGGAGTAGGTACTGGGGTCAGGGGAGATGTCCAAGATTTCCATGACCAACTCAAAAGGTGTTGGGTCAGATACGACAGACCCTGCACTAATGGAGTCCATCTGGGGAGTCACTTGAAGTCTGTTAAACTTTCCTTCTCGGCACCCTTCTTCTTCCTTTGTAGAAAAATCTGATTTATTAGATTTGTCAATCTGAAAGTTCCTCGGAGAAGTGATATTTACTTGAATTCCCCCAAGCACTTGTTCCGCATTCTCACTCGAGTGAGTTGTCTCTTCAGTAGCCACACACCCTTCCTCTGGCGCCACATCCTCGGTTCGAAAAAAGAAGACCCGTTCTGGACTAGGAAACTCACTAGTTAGCAGATACTCCTTGTCCACTGCACAGACAGACGTCAGCCTCCCAAGAACATGGAACAGTCTGATGTCTGGATGGTGAGTACACCAGCAGCAGAGCTCAGCCATGACACGCAAGGTCTGGAAGAATGCTTTCAATCTCTCCTTCCTAGAAGCCTGCGCAAGATAGAGCGGACCTTTCTCAACCAGCAAAACTATCCTGGCTGTCCCAAACAGGTTGATGAGAGACCACACCAGGGGGAGGTGGAGAAGAAACAGTGGAAGGGATGTATAAATGGGGATTCCAAAAAAGAGTTCTGACCAACTGTTGTCAAAATCGTTTCGGAGGAGGAAGTAACGCAGAAGGTTGAAGACCAGTGCAATGGCGTAGAAGACAGTAGAGAGGGAGGTTGCCACACACACCATGAGCTTGACCTCTCTGGAGAGAAAACTGGGTGGATTTGTTTTTTGCATGGATGACTCCAGGTGAGCTAATATAGGAGTTTCTTCAACCATGAACTTCAAGGATTTTACTTCTGGCAAAAACCGATAAGAATCGATATCGCCGGTATTTTTTACTTTAAAAAGGGCTTCAGGCAATATTTCACCAGCTTTGACACGCACTGGCCCATACGACTCTCTCTCATCAATGAGCACGGCTGTTGCCGGGGAAGGCATTCCAGGCTCTATCTCAATGACGTCACCATCCACCAGCAAACTGATGGGAACATTTAAGAGGACTTTATCTCTGTATGCAGCAGTAGTCAGTGGGCCTCGTAGTGTGGAAATGGCAGACTTTGGGTAGTCAGATGGAGTCCAGGGAAATACGATCTCCAACGCACTGCCCAGTCGTCCCAAGAGATGACGGACTTTCTGAGTCTTGAGCATGTAAACTTCCCATCCTAATAGAGAAATATTGAAGGCTGCAAGAAATAAAAGGACTAAAGCTTGAAAGAGAATGTGCCAAGAGCCTCTTCCATCAGGAACCAGACAAAACTCTACCACCAATAAAAGGCCTGCAGTAGCAGTCATGGCATTGGATATCATTCTGCAGGGGTGCTTTCTGGCTTCCTTCATCCATCTGATGCTGATTTTGCTGTTAATTAGTCTTGAAAGTTGAGCGTACAGGCGTTTTTGAGCTTCTTGAGAAGTCAATCCAATCATTCTTCAATAAAAACACACTCCGCCAGTTTCTGGGCAAAAATGCTGAATCAACAGTTTTAGAAAACTTTGCGCGGGAACTGCCCGCGCGAGATATGAAAAAAATAATTCTATAAAAAAAATAATAATGGCCATTCAACAACCTAATTTACAACCCCCATCTTTCTTCCAGAGCCCTCCAGAGAAACAGCGGACGCCTGAAGTGGAGGCTTGCGTCCCACCGTCCAGACTTCTGCAAGATCTACGTCAGCAAAATGAGGCTCTCAGGTGCGTGATCTTCAATCTACAATACAGTAACAAGAATTAATTTTTCCTCTTTTTCTCATTCAGAGAAAATCTTGAGGCGTATCAGAAAATGGCCTCCAAGACTGCAAGTAACGGCATTTCGGAGCCCAGCCAATTTCCCCCTCTTCTCACTCCAGCTGGGGCTAGAATCACTCATTTGGCCTCTGACCTTCTTCATGTTGAAGAATGTCTTCAGAGCAAGGTGAAACTGCTTGATGCAGAGAAGAAAGAGGCATGGTTGAGGGTAGTCCAACTAGAGAAGGATCTGCAGGAACAAAACGGGGTATTTGTGGAAGAAAAAGATAATTTGCTGAGGGAGCACAAGATGGTGGTCACCAAGGCAAGTGATTACTAGTTAGGGAGTGAGTGTTACTCAGGCAAACACTTTGGATCTTGTGACATGGAATGCATTTTGTGAGAAGATTCCTAGGGATTTATAAATTCACCTAGATTCGTATCACCCTGTACCAAATTTTACATTCTGGTGTATTAATCAGATAAATATTTGGATCACCCCTTACCAAGTTTTACATTCTGGTGTATTAATCTTCAACTTCGAGTCATCTTAAAACCTTGAGAGCGAAAAAAAAAATGGCTGAGTGAGAAAGATGCCTTATTATTGTCACATGTTGCCACAATAGCGCATTATAGAGTTGTTGGTTTATTTATTATTTTATATTTTTTTACTACTGTCTTGTATGGTACATCTGTATGCATACACACATCTCTGTACGTGTGCAGCTTCAATGTGAACTCCATGATCTCACGGTAGACTTTGATAAGCACAGAGGGAATATGGCAGCCCAGGTGAAGCAGCTGGAGACACAACTCCAACAAGCCCACCAACTGAAGGTGGTTAGTGTACAAGAGTTGCATGACAAACTGGAACAACTGAAGCTCAACTATCACAGTATGTGTGTGTGTGTGTGTGAATGGGCGAGAGAAAATTACTAAGTAGATTTATTGTGGAAAAATCTGTCTAAACGTGGTAAATGTGATTGACCTTTATCATAATATTGTGCAAATGAGGGTAAGGGATTTAACGATGAATTTGGTATAGTTTTGTAAATACTATGAGCAAACGTTGAGATGGCTCAGTATTCTAAAACTTAAATTATACAGAAATAAATTATCCTTTTTCTAAAAGGATTTTTTTTTTTTATCCACAGAAATTCAATAGATTTTTTTTGCATTGCTATTAATCACTTACAACATTATTTCTCGTGTAGTAGTAGCTGTTATTATCTAAAACAAAATGAATGAAATGAAATACAGTCTATTTCCCCATGTTTGTGTCATTTCTACCAGCATTGCAAGTGGAAAGAGATGGGCAGGTGGAAAAGCTGTCCATAGAACTATCAGACAAGAAGAGGCAATTGGAGGTCAGCGAAGAGGTCGTTGCTAGGGAGGTGACAGACTATCAGACGACCATCAAGTAAGGACAGGAGAACAGTGATCTCTGATAATTTGAAGTAACCACACCTACTAATTTTGGCCCATTATGTCCCACACCTACTGAACTAACACTTTATTATTTATTTGCTAAGATCTCTAAAAGAGGAAGTGCAGAGCAAAGGTCAGAAAGTGCAGGAGTTGGAAGCATATCTTGGAGGAGAAATTCCGGACCTGGCCTCAGGCAAGACTTGGGCAGAAGAAAGACAACTGCAGGCTTGCCAGATTGAGGTATGTGTTGGTGACTGAGGGTGTGGCTGTGTGTCCACAAATCACATAATAGTGCCGTGTGCCACTCATTCAACTTTTTGAATGTGGAGTCCCTTACCCAATGATGTTGTGGTAGGCAACTAGAAAAAAACTTGTGGAGCTCACTATCAAGATGATGGCTATATTGTAGGACTCATTTGTGGTTGACAGCTAAGAAATGTTGGGGGGGGGGGGGGGGGGGGTTGTGATAGCTTGCCTTTCTTTTTCAAGTCTAAGCTTTTCTAGACAAATTAGCCAGTTTCAAAATAAATAATAAATCACCAAAGGTGTGAACCCTCAGCACTACTATACACTAGCTAGAAATTACAAAAAAGAATAATTTATTGGCTGTTCTAACCAGGTATCAATATAACTCAAGCAAAGAAAAAGATAGACGTGAATGCTGTCTCCGTAAGAGAAGACTGGCCAGACACACTCACCAATATATATTTCAATGCGAAACTTCACTTCTGCACTTTGTTAAAAACTTCCCAACATATAGAAAAATTACAGTGGGCAGCAAGAAATTTTTGCTCACGTGATTACGATGTGACGATAGGGGGTGTTACCACAAAAGCTGGTACCTACATGGAGCCTGAATAAGTTCATACCCAAATCAAAGGTTAATTGTCAGTAATCTCCTAAATCAGAGTGTGACAGACAGACTGACAATAACCCTCTTGCGCATGTGTGCTGAGGGTTACTGAGTACATCGTGATTATTTACAATCCTCCTTGCAGTCCAAGTACCATCCTTATTCTCTCTTCTTCTTTTTTTAGAAGGTGGAGCGTGAAAACCAGAAGCTAATTTCTGAGAGTAAGCTCCTGAACATACGACTAGACTCCATCTCAGAGATCCTGAGTATCCAGGATGAAGAGGTCACAAAGGTAAGAGGGGAAAAATCATGTATTTCACCTTGGCTTCTTCCCAACTGAGTGTGCATGCGTGCAGTCATTTGATGTCCAGAGGACTGGGAAAGACAGAGACACCTTTCAGAGTCTTCTTACTCTGTGGAGAAACAAAGTATTTGCTTTGCTCGTCCAAAGAAAGCTGCAGGACATTCAAGTTGCCCGGGAAGTTGGCGAACTCAGAAGGAGTGTGAGTGAATAGATGTGGAGGTTGTCTTGTATGTTGTATTAATATATCTCTCGGTCATTTAGGAAGCAGATATGAAAGAAGAACTTGAAAAGCGTGAAAGGCAATGTCAGCTACTGTCTGGTTTACTGTCTGACAGGGAAGCACAACTTCAGTTAGGGACTCTCCAAGCCAAGGTAGAGAGTGCCATAAGCTGAAGGAGACATTACAGGGTGTTTTATTGTTTGTTTGTACTAATTTAAACATAAAGATAGTCGAACTATGATTGCCAATTTATTGTCTGATGTGTGTGTGTGTGTGTGTGTGTGGAGAGGGGGGGGGGTGGTACTTTATAACGTGAAATATATTTTTCTAATGTAAGCATCTAGCTTCTGGTGCAACTCACTCACATATTAACCACTGTGCCTCTTCCTCCCGCCTCTATGGAACTGAACATTCGACAGAAATTATAATGAAATTTTCTAACAGGAAGCAGCGAAGGTTCTGGAAGACTGTGAAAGAAATGTGCATCAATTAGAGCAGAAGTTACTATCAGAGCAAGCTTGTCGCCACCAGTTGAGAGTAAAGTTCCAGTCATTTTCCCATTCAAATGCAACTTTCAAGTCATTACTGCATCGTGCACTGACTCAGTTGGTGAACTATGACCAGCGCACTGCATTACTCTCTGGGCATGTGCAGTCTGTAACAGGTACGACTTGTCAAAACAGGGTGGGGCTGAAAGCTGTTGCCAACTTATCTTCCCTCTTTCCAGCTTCTTTGGAGTGCCGGCATGTTGCCTCAACAGCTGCAATGTGGGGTCAAGGGTCGGATGTTGGGTGTCAAGTAGGAGTTGGACTGTCTGAAGGGTCAGATGTGGGTGTGGTTTCTCTCACACGTGAGCAGCTAGAACATGAGATGTGCACTTTGCGTCAAGAGAGAGATCTGCTAGTGGGACAGCTACGAGACTGTTCGAAGTCTTTTCAAGAAAAGGTTGATAAAGGTGAAAAACAAACACTCATGCTAGTTGCTGAATTAGTAGCACGCTCTCTGATGCAACAAGGGTTAAACACTTGAAGTTGACCTTGCGGGTATATGGTCGTAAGAAACTTTATTATAAATTTACTTGGTGTGTTTGTGTTAGAAATGTCCGAGAAAATCAATCTGAGAGAGCAACTAAGAGATTTAGAGCAGCAGTGTTCTAGTTTAACATCCAGTCTGGATGACCTGAGGTGTGAAATGGAAGCTTGTAAAGCTCACAACCAGGAAAATGTGGACACGATATCTACTTTAGAGGAAAACTTGAAACAAGTTGAATCCAAGGCTGAAGCAAGTTAGTGTTTCATAGAATATTTGTTAAGTAACTTTCAACTTTTGCAACAACATCAATTTCCCCCCCCCCCCCCCCCCCCCAGGAAAGTTAGTATGTAGCCGTTTGCAGGACTATCTTCTAATCAGTTGGATTATAACTCTGTTTTTTATCTAATCCCCTCCACACATTTTTACCTTCCGTTTATCTACAGAACTGGAAAAAGAGTTGTCAGCTTGCTGCAATAAGAACCGGACAGAGCTGTCTGAGATGGAGAAACTCCTAACAGTTGCTCGCAGAGAGCACAGCAAGGCAGTGATGGACGTGCAGCAACTCACTAGACAGCTAGCCAGGGATCAGGATTTGGTCAGACAGGCTGCTCAGATAGACTCCCAACGCCTCCAGCTGGAACTTGCCGAGATGGAGAAGAAGCTCCATACTGCGCTTGCAGAAAAGAACTTGATTCTGGTTAGCTCAGTAGACTCTTGTATAAGACCCTATATTAGCTTTAATAAAAAATATAAAAACTCTGCAATGAAGTATTGTTGTTGTTGTTGTTTAGTTTTGTTTATTATTGTTGTTTCTTGAATAATTTTTAGCTGTGGTGAAGATGTATTGTATTGGTGCAGGCAACACTAAGAGATGAAGGTATTGCAGTTCCAAGGAAATGTGGTAAGCTCCACCCACTCCATATAGGTCCACACCCACCTCGGCCGAAGGAAAATACAGCTGATTGTGTACCTGCTCCACAGCCTCCTATTGCTGCATCTACTGAGGCCAAAGAGGCTAGGAAAAATGACTGTAATGAAGAAGAAGGTAGTGCTTATTGGGTGTTTATTTTGTGTACATGCACTTTGAGGGTTATTGTCTGAACTCTTTTTGTTTTATTTATTTATTTATTTATTTTGTTATTATTGTGCAGATATTAGAGATGTGTTAAAAGACCTTCAGTCGTTGTCAGCCTCACTACTCAGCATGGAGAAGGAACAGAACACTACTGGAGTTTTGAACACTGCAGTGGAATCACAACAATAATAATGCTTTGGTTCATGTGTTGTATAATCCACCCCCATGTTCAATCATTCTGATAGGATAATGTAACATAACAATGCCATAAGAACAAGCTGAAGACTGATTGAAAGTATACACTTTTATTACACAAATTATAAAAAAGCAACAATAATAAGAGCCTGTGCTGTCTGTAATAAATTTTACACTATATAACGCTTTAGCTGCACCAAAATAAACACATAGTATATAGAAGTAATTTGTATTGCCAGTGGTTTAAAATCATGTGTAACAAAACTTCTGAGCACACATGTTGAGTCCATTTTCTTCTAGAGCTGTGGCAAGAGTCATGTAAGTATAGGAATCAACTGCCCTAGATTTCCATTCCTGTAACATGAGAAATGCCTTCCTATGATCAGGCACTGTGTTGCCCAAACTTCCAATATTACTTTGCAATGTTTTGAATCCAATGCCCAAAGATATTCCAACTTCATTCCATTTATCGGACACCTCCTTAGCAATGTCCATCAAAACCTTGTCCCCAGTAATATCACAGGATTTTATAGTTCTCTGGCGCTTTTGAGGGAGCAATTCTTCTGCAGATCTCTCTATTTCTTCCTCTCTTTTTCTAACTCTATCTTGATCATTGGTAGATTTTTCTTTCTCATCTTCACTAGGACTCTTGAACTCAATCTTATGTTTTCTTTCTTTAACACAACTGCCTGTTTGCATAAAAATTCCTATTAAAAATATACTGTAAAAATAAATTAATAGCTACGTACTTCTAAGTTCAGCTCCAATATTTTCAGTAATTGTTTCGTCCTCGAGTATGTTGCAGAAATCGTCGAACACTGCAGGACATGCCTTGGTTTTCCTCAACACGGTTTCCATTAGTTTCAAACATCTGTCGTAGATGGGGCCATTTTGTCTCGCCTCTTCCCAAGTTCTGTCATCTATAATTTCTTTCGCGAATAAAGCAGTGGATAATACCACTGGATCTAAGCAACTACACAACTTATGCAATTCCTTTTGTAATACAGAAGCTTCGGCCATGACCAATAAACCCGCCCCTTTTCGTAACACTATATCTCGCGCATGCTTAAAGTTGTCCAGCCGTCGCGCAGCTAAAGAAATATAATTTGAACTTAAAACCATAGATATCTATGATTAAACTTTCTAATTTTGTACACAGTGGCATAATATTATTAAGAATGCTGCTAAAAAATGATCATAAATTAAGCAAAGCTACATATTTAGCACTTCTATTTAAAATATTGCAAAATTTCACACCATAGAGCGTGGGGGTTGGTCTGTTGGTGACGTGGGGGGTGATTGGGACGTGAGGGGTGATTGGGGAGTGAGGGGTGATTGAGGCAAAAGGGAGTCGTAAATGTTGGATTCTTCAGCAGTATCCAGCATGGGCAATTCTTGCTGGTGTCTTTTCTTACTACTGGCTATTTCTTCCTTGAGATCAGCAATCGTGTCGTATGGCTGATCGTTGGCTGTGTCATCCAGTTCCGCACCATTCAAAGTTGGTAAAGCTTGTGTTTTAACTTCTTGTTGCTTTGGGTCAGCATCTGCAACAGTGTCATATGGCTTATCTTTCAAGGAAGCACCAGAAGTAGATGCCGTCTTCTGTGTGACACCTACTGCTCCCACGACATCGTATCCCGCCTCTTCATCCTCCACGTCCATTTGGTTGACCTCCAACTTGGGCCTTTCTCCTTGTATTCGTGCAGTGAGGTTTGAGACATCAATTTCAGTATATGGAGGGTTAACAACTGCATAGGGATTGTCAACTTTGTTTTTTACGCGAGCGTAAGGAGGGTCACTGGCATCAGAGGGAATCTGGAGATCTCCATTGTCCTCAGCTACAGGTTCATCAAGACCTTCCATTTGAGGGGGAATGGGTGGCTGTTCAACTTCAACATCCACGAGGTCGTTAGGATCTGGGGCAGGAGGGAGAGGTGGGGGGATGGGGGAAACTGAGCGATGTACATCCTCCCCTTGTGCCTTGAGAGCTTCTTGTTCTCTCATCGCCTCCTCTAGTTCCTGTCGCTTGCGATCCCTTTTGGATTTTATATCCACTGATGCGTATTGCTCTTCGAGAACCTGTGGAGGACTCCTGGCAGGTGACGAGAAGGTTTGAGATCGAGGACCCAATGAAGCTTCTCCCTCATTCTCATGCTCAATGACCTTATAGCCTGCTGCCAGGGAGTCAGGAGATAAAAGAGTGCCATCTTTGCCTTTTTTGGCATCGTGAGTGGAAGACATCGCCCGCTTTCGCATCTTAAACTCTGCAGGTACCACGGCGTATCCTTCATCATCGTGCTCCGGTTGTGGACCAGGCTCCTCCTCCTTTCCTCTATCACCCTCAGGAGTCACTCCTCTGACTACCGAATAGCCCAGCGACAAAGACCCTCCAGTAGAAACGGCAGCCTCATCACTTTTCTTTTTTGAAGCCTCTTGTTCTCTCAGCTCATTGAGTTGGTCCTGGTCTACTTTGTCATAAGGAGGGTCCAGCCCCTCCCCCTCACCTTCCTGTTGGAGCTTATCCTTATCAACTTTGTCATAAGGAGGATCAACTTCTAGTTGCGGATAGACCAGCTGGCGGCTTTCAAGTTCTACACTGTCGTAGTTGGGCTCATCAGGAATCATGTCAATGGGCGGATGGTGGACTGTGTCGTACTCATCAGGCACTCCTTCTTCCAAGACACGTTTGTGAACAACGGTCCCGGACCCACTGTCCTCGGGTAGTTTCGGTAAGGGAAGGTTAGATCGTGTTCCAGTACGATAGCCCATTGGGAGTGATTTAGATTTAGAAGCATCATCAATCGCCTGCTGAAATAAGTTGTCGGCCGGTGGTAATCCTGGAGTGACTTTATCGTATGTATCTTCTTCATCGTCATCTATCGGAGGTGCAGGCACGGGAATGTTGGGCAGTGGAGGTGACTTGTGTTGAGGGGAAGAAGTATGGGCAAGAGCAGGTGATTCTGAAGACTCACCCTTCTTTGACTTGACAGCTGAAACTGATGATGTCTTCTTCCTAAAGAAAGAGAACCGTCTCTTCCCTTCCTCGCTCGTAGATGAGCTTAAAGTTTTTTCAAGTGATCTCTTTTTTACTTCACTTAAGGGGATGGGAGAGGATGGAGGAAGCAGAGGAAGTGCAGGACCTCCTTCTGGATTCTTGGCAGGTGAAAATGAGGAAGTGTCAGTGACTGACAAGTGCGCTGGAGAGTCCAGCTTTGTGAGATCGTCTGGGACGCTTTCATACAAGTCTTTTTCTCCCATTTCATCCATTGACTCATACACTTGATCACGCTTGGTGGCTGTTGCTACTGATGCAGACTGATTGCCTTTTCTTCCTGCTCCACTTCCTTTCCCCGCACCTTCACCACGAATGCTGTCATAAGTTCCAGAATCATCATCAACATTGACAGCTGGCTGACTTTTAGACGGAGGAATGCGAGGGAGGGGCATGTGTGCGGCTGATTCAGTGTGCACTCTTTTATCTCGAGGTAGCACACCTGGCGAGTCAAAGTGAACAGGAGATGTCAACGCCCTATCTCGCAGCACTTGAGGACTGCGTCTCATCACGTCACGAACTTCCGCATAGCTATCATTTTCATCCACAGCCACATGCTCTCCTGGTTTGGCATGTCTTGATACTTTACCATACGGGACTGGCATGGACGAGTTGTCCCTCGGCCTTGCTTCCGGACTCCTGCTATCTCCCTCGCTTCCTGAATCAGAGTGGTTAGACATTCTGTCAGGATTGTTTTCAGGCACAACATCATAAGGATCATCATCATCATCGTTGTCATTGTCTCGATCAGCAGAATTCCTCTTGCCGCCCTCATCTCTTTCAGGTATCACGTCTTCAGCCAGCTCTAATTTTGGCAAATCCGGAAGTGGGTCAAAGCTTCGGGGGGCAGACAGCGCTCTGGCCCTGTTCTCAGCTTCAGCTGATAGTTCTGGGGAGTTTTCTGCAGAAGGTGACCTGCGATCACGCTGATCTCGGTCTGACGATCCGTGACTTTGAACATCCACAGATTCCTGATGCTTGGGCACTTCACCGGCTTCAATTGAAATGGTAACTGAGGCAGAAGTGCCATTTGTCTTGGGGTCCTGCAGAGGATGAAACAAGTTATTTTGTAACATTAGAGGAATTCCAGTCTGTAATTGGAACCCGTATGAAATCAGGTCTATTTACTCTCATCTGTGAATATCACAGCTATGGATATCAATACGAAGCCCTATATATGTTATATTCCAAGCAACCACCACACCACAAATACCCACCAGGTGCCCAGTAACTAAAATAAATGACTAGATGTTAGTCAACATCAAACAATTGCCATATGATATCACCACATTGGAACTAACCAGGGTGAGTTTCAAGAGTCAAAAGAAAAGGAAAAAAAAAAAGGAAAAAAAGAAAAAGAAAAAAAGAAGAAAAAAAAAAAAAAGCCTACTCATAGGGTATCACAAGTCATTTGTATTATCACTGCTAGCTACATGTATTTAGTTGTACGGATTTCTTCCCAAGATTATAACACAAATCTTTACACATGACACGTCTAATACCTGAACATGTAGATCACTTTCATGAGTGGCCACCTGGCTCTCCGCCACCTCTCCACTGGTAGACCTACACACAACACCCACCATGGATATCAGTGTTGGTATACATGTAAAAAAAGAAGAAGAAAGAAGTAACTCTGTTCCTTATCGTTTAATATCAACTCTACTGCACTGTATGATACATAAAAATTTCATAGCAAGAATAGTATGTTTGCATTACATGTTTACAATAAGACTAAGTCAATAGAACCCACAAAAATGAGAGGGTGAAGCAAAACACTTGCATGAAGGGAAACCCAATAAATTAAAAGGAGAGAGAGAGAAGTAAAATTTCAACCGCACAACTCTCTATATTTCTACTACGAACTAATGATCAACACACCCCAGCCATCTCAACATTTAATATTCGGTGAAATCGCTCTCAAAGCATGTGTCATAAGAAAAACTCCTTATGCTTGCATAAAAAACTTCACTAAATTCACAGTAAAACTTTGAAATTTGTGTGTGATGAAAGACATTACTGAATTCACTGGAAGAGCTTCACTGGATGAATAAACCTCATTGATGTGTAGATTATCACTCCATTTCACACTGTAGCTAGACAACTATCATAAGAGTTTGTCATCCACAGGAACGCAGACAGGCATGCAAGGTGAGTTAGCACTAGGCAAGTAACACAAACCAACACACATAAACTTGCTCTGTAGTCCCGCTATTTATACGCACGTGTGAATACGTACTTTAGTGGGGAATGTACATTGTCAAATAATGTGCAAATGAAATACAGAGATGTGTTGCTGGGTCTAACACACGAACTGTCACCTCTCAAATATAATAAGGCGCCTTTTTTTTAGGTTGACATGCGGCACAAAGACATGCTTGCACACACTCACTCACAGAAAGTCAGAATGAATCAGATGAATGATTGGATGACTACTGTAATGAAGCACCAAGGGTGCGAACCCTCAGTGTTACTATACACTAGCTAGCTATTACAAAGACTAAAAGAATAATTTATTTGGTATAGTATCAACATGAATATGCCAGTATGCAGCACAAGCAAGTTGTTATGTAAAACTTGAGAAAGTCCATATGCAATTCGTGCAATGAAATGATAGACGTTATGCAGTCTTCATAAGAGAAGGCTTAACATACAAGAGACGCTCAACCCTCACCAGTAGTTTCAATGGGAAACTCCAAGCACACTGGTAAACCACTGAGAATATAGTGTAATGCAAAACTACCACAGGCAGCAAAGAAATTATTTGCTCACGTGAGTATGGCATGACTATAGGGGGCGTTACCAACAATCACTTACGATCGTACAACCTAAAAATAACTAGCTCTTTCTGAAAAAATAAGTCAATACGAAAAAATTAATGGCACAAAGGGACTTAAAATGTCCATTGCAACACTTTGATGCTTGTTTCAATCTTCAGGAGGCTGCCATCTTCGAAGAATGACTGACTGTGAGTACTGTAATCCTCTCGCACATGTGCGTGAAGGTTAATTATAATAATGCACATGTATTCTGAGGGCTAAACTATAATCCAAGTCTTAGAAGGTTCACTGTTTCCACAAGTTTTATGAAGAAAGGGGAAAAAAAAAAGAAAGAAGAAGAAAAAAAAGCAGGTCACCCCAATTCATTTGTTCTTGCCACAAAGCTGAGTCAGAAGGAGAAAAACTGACTTTAAATTACTAAAGAATAGCCTGCACATCGAGTGATGCTACCCTGTACCATATACTAGGTGTCTCCTTCGCTAGGTCTGAGTTGCCAGCTAGTTTTAGTGGCTATGCACCACAGTTCAGTCCGTCCAAATCATTATTGGATGTGATGGCTGAATACACTGCCCAGGAAACACAGAGAGTTAGCACTTCTGGTGCCTCGTTAGCCTTATCATTTAAGACTGCACGCACACTAATAAGCCACTTGGCACAACCCCTTCGGGCAATTACCGTAACAATGTAATTACTGATTCTGAAAATGGATATAGGTGCAGTGGAATGTGTGAGGCCCACAAACTATTCTCAAACAATCAGAGAGTTTAATAAACATGGGGAACTAGCTTGGAAGCTAAGAGTCAATAAGACCTGTACTGTGGTTGTTGGGAATGTATGTTCTTCGACCTCTAGTCTTCATACCATAGCAATGCCAACTGCCTAGTTAGTTCCTCCCAAATAATATTGAGAAACACAAGTTAGAAAAAGAAGTACACAAAACAAACACGCTTGGGACAGTACTCGTTAGGCTACCATTCAACTATATATGACACAATATCATATACAGACTTATATAGTTTTTGATGCATGTTATGTGTTCTACCCCTTCCCCAAGCAAAAAAAAAAAAAAAAGTAGCTATTTAAACTGAGACTACTACGAAGCACAAGAATGAAGTCCAACTTTCACTTGCTGTGTAGAGCCACAGTAACAAATTTAGAGCAACTCCCTCCAAGACTGTTCTACATCAGTTCTCTATGCCGTACTCCCTAACAGCATGTAACAGTAAAGACAAATTTCAGCAGACTGTCACGACTTGTTAGTTGTATCTTCAACATACGTACGACCCATCAACAACTCACTGCATGTATTTATTCACACCAAAGCTATGCTTACTGACAGCATGTTATTGTTACTACTCTCTCTCTCTGCCTCCTTAGTGCAATGCTTGCTGCAGCTGCAGCTGAAGAAAACACACTGTGACAGTTTGAACAACACTCGTGACTTTTAACAACAAATAAATACTACCCTCCCCCTCTGCTATCAACACACTAAACCAAGAACCTAATGTATGCATACACACTCTCCTAACCGCCACACAATATTGTCCTAAAAAAGTGTTTGGAATTCTCCTACATGCTGTTGACTAAATGTCCCTCACGATAAGCCTAGAAGTAAACAACACAAAACCCAAGACTTCGGACAGCCCCCCAGTTAAAATAAACATTACAAGGTAAAGGTGTAAATGAATTGGCCTCAAGACTATGTGTGCCTTCTGACTGGGGAGGAGCAGTGAAGATTGTTCGGGAATTTAATTATGACTGCTCCTGTAATTGGTAATTATTCATAATCCTTCAAAATTGCTGGAAATAAAATCGTACTTCACAAAAAACCCTCAATACTACAACTACATATAACGTATACACGGATACTCCATGCCTGTGAATGACTCACTAACCTTGCTCTGTTTCCCTGTGTCTTCCCCGATGGTTCATACTTGTCACCTCCGCCAGCACACAGGAACAGAACAAAGAACATCAGGAGGACACCTGCCACACCCACCACCACACCCACAATCCCGACAAGTCCATAACCCTGGGTTGACGTCTTGCGTTGCTGAGGACTTGAATATGCCAAAATATGACGAGAATGGAAAGATGTCTTGAAAGGATTAACGGTGTCTGATTGTGTGTGTGTGTGTGTGAGAGAGAGGAGATTATGGCACCAAACCAGTAATGTTGCACTATCTAGCTAAACATCGCCAGAGAACCTCTGAGGTACCTTGTTTGAGTGAGACGTGGTAACAGTTGAGGGCATCTGGGCATGTCACGGTAATCTCCACTGACTTGAATTGACACAGGGTCTTCATGTGGGGTTGGCTCAGCAAAAATGCAGCTGGACCCTGCAAGGAAAGAATTATGTTAATAATAATGGGGTCAGGGGAGGTGGGTTAGGATAAAATGAGTGACTCCTGAACTGACATACCTAATGGGGACAATTAGCAGATAGAATGGAGCTCACAAAGACTGTGTGAAAGAAATTATCGTGATTGAGTGACTACCAACATTTTAATCTTGTGAGGTCTGAGGTCTAAATGACTGAATGATAGACTAACAAAGTGTCTTATAACATGCCAGATCATGTTACCACGTGCACACACACACACACACACATACAGCAGTAGCAAATTAGGAGACCTTTTTTTAAAATCAGATTTGCCCACCATTCCTGAGTACTAGGAGTAGGGCCATTGTGAGTGACACACACAAACATACACACGCCTACACGACGGAGAGTGCCAGTGTAAAAGTGATGTTGTTACTCTGGTGAGTAAGATGGTATGTTTGCTCAAGTACTGACTTGTCATGCCTTGAAAGGAATGGCATGACAATGGAACACTCCAGCAGCTATAAAAATATAACATTCTGCACTTCTGGAATGACACAAAAGAAAACACTTGACCAGCCTAATTGCTTGTGTGTTTGTAAGGTAGAGGCTCTGCTGGGTTGACTGCTTAGGTTAGCCAGTAGAGTTGTACAAGATGCACACACAAACACATACGTATGTATACATACATACACACACTCAAGATGGTAAACTAGCTTAGACATACAACAAAAGCTCAACGATATTTTTAGATCCTAACCTTGGAACAAGATGGCTAACTTAAAATTGTCTCGGAAAAAATAACAATATAAAAGAAGCACATGTATCTTGTTAGTCTACACACAGCTAGCAAACTGAAGGTCACAGCAAAGTCACACCCACTGAGTAAACTCTATTCCAAACTACTTCTTAACGCTGGCTTTATCAGATGACCCCAACCAACTCCATGCCCCAAATAATATATCTAAGAAGTTAGTGATAAAGTGTCTCAGTGCTTCACTGATTCACACCATTCAGTTCTTTCTGCAGAAATGAGGGTTCAATGCATAGTCTTGGTACGCCCTGCCTGCAGAAATGAGGGTTCAATGCATAGTCTTGGTACGCCCTGCCTGCAGAAATGAGGGTTCAATGCATAGTCTTGGTACGCCCTGCCTGCAGAAATGAGGGTTCAATGCATAGTCTTGGTACGCCCTGCCTGCAGTCTTGAAAGTTATAGTTTGCATAACCACTAGGACATTGTGAAGCACAACAATTGCTACCATAGAAACTGGGTCCACAGAGAGCAGGCTGATGTATGGACTGGTTACCATATGGGTCTAAAGTACAGCTGGTTTATAAAACAAAGGAATGCAGCAGTTTCAAGTTAGCAAAGTGGGTACAAACTAAGGACGTCGAAGTGTACAGGAGATAACTGAATACCACTTTCTTCAAATTATAGTGAACTTCACCATACTGGAAATTGATAAGTTTTCATCAATCAAAGTTGCTCCATCTTCATTAGGTAAAGTACAGGTACGAGATGAAAATCAAACAACATAATTGCTTGCGTAAATATGCAAGCAGTCTTCTTCAATCATTAACCATTCAAATTCACTGCTCAACTTAATGCCATATTAGGACATAAAAAACAACTACAACTATATACAAAGAGAAAGCTAAAGTTATCTCTCCAAGAAACAAAAACATCTAGCAATTAACAAAGTGCCGACTAAACCGATAAACAGCACGGTTGTAGGCTAAGGAACAAGAACATCTGCTACAGCAGCATCAGTGCTTTTATTAAGTAACATGCCAATCTCACAGAACTTATTGCTGTTTTATTTTTTTTACATTACTATTATTACTACTACTGCTACTACTATTATAACGTAATTACTAATTCGAGCAATGACACGCTTGTTGTTCCCAACCCGTAATTCTATTAATCTCATAGATCCACTCAAAAGAGACCAGGTTCCTTCTTGATTGCACAGAGACAGTGCTTATATAAAGATCAGAACTCACTAACTCAACAACCCATAACCCATACATACACACACACTCCTTTGATCCTCACTTCCTATCTTAACAGAATAACAACTTACTCCCACAAATTATATTAATGATAATAAAAAAAGAGAGCAGAAGCACGAAACACTTTGGCGTAACATCAAAACTGAAAATGTGAAATATAATCAAATTAGATGACTAACTATAACCAGCCTCTGTGTTACTAATGACGTTTCAGTTGTCATTACACCCAGGTCACACAAAGAATCTAATCTATAACTTGTAGTCCACCGGCCACAGTTTCATTATGATTATGCCACCTCAATTCCATGACGGCCAACAGTGACAAGTATCAACTGAGGAACCAATATCCAAGACAGTGAAAATAAATTAATACACCTTTGGAAACAGTATATGCACATAAACCACGCACACACACACACACAACTGTAATGCAAACTCTCTTGCTGCCACTAGCGGGTCACACACACCTGGCAGAGCCAGGATGCCTGTGCACTAAGCAGGCACTATGAGAGGTGCAAACAACGCTCCTGGAGCCAGGGCTTGGAACGTGCAGGAGAATAGGTCTTTCCTCACAGCAAGTGGTGTGGGCACTCGTTGCAGTTTCATGAGAAAAGGCCTTGAAATTGAACCTCGGCAAAAGTCAGGTACCTAATCCCAGCTGGGTGGACTGGTAGGGTTGGTGGGAGCCAGAGAAAGATGGAAAGCACACACACACACACACACACAGTGCACAGTCAGGCCACCTCTATTTCTCAACCATCTCCCACACTTACTGCATTGGATGGCTCCCTTCTGTTCATCTCTGGTTTCTCCCTCTCTCTTTCCTCTGCACTTGTGTCTCTTTAAGTCTCTGTGTCTCGTAGACTGTTTCTGGCATTCCCCACACCACCACTAGCTAGTGGGGATTCTTGAGGCTAGTTACCTGTGTAGCATTTGTGAACACCTAGGCCTCCTCTGTTCCTGAACTGTTTCATACTCTCCAGAACTGTCCTGCTCCTTCAATGGCTTAACCCTCGTCTACCATAGAATGTACATTCCCACTCTACATTCCAGCTACCCATACGCCATGTAAATGAGTTTATTGCCCTGAGAGAGGTGCAGGTCTTCAGCAGGGTTAGAGCCTGATGTGCACCAAGTGACACCATCAAGTGACACCATCAAGTGAAACCACCCCCCCCCCCCCCCCCCCCCCACACACACACACATTTTGTTCTTGTCTTCCACTAGGACAGCAAAAATTAGTCACTTAGGAACACGAGGTACTCTGCTCCATCATAAACTGTTAGATCGCTTCTACTCTTCAGCAACACACATGCACACACACAAAATGGGCATCACTGTACACAGCTCAGGACCAGGCCATTCAGTTGGTGATTACCACAATATAGTCGCACTCAAGGGTATTCCAGCCGGACAAGACCCCTCAAGGGACTGCTACCACATATCTTTGTGGGCATGACTAGCATTCCACCGTCCTCTGGCCCAATGATCTGTGTCCAGCCATTAAGGTGATATTGCTATAATATTGCAATCATGTTGCCACCCCAGTGACGGGAGTACCGTACACGCATTCCACACACAAGTGCTATCAATTCACACAGGCAGAGAAGCCAAATTAAGCCTCGCAAATTACACTTTGTAAGCTGGGGGGAAGAAACAAAACAAGACAAAACAAAATCAAACTCTGCATAGCTAAAATTTGGCATGACTCAGTAATAAAAGTGCATTATTCCTCACTAAAGTAACAGTGCATTATTCCTCCCTAAAGGCTTATTTAAACTAATTATGTCCGTGAGCAAACATTGGCTGTCCAGGCTATATTTCTACATCTGCACAAGTGAGACTCCTCCTTAGATATCCCAGCACAACTCATTCCAACTGAGTACCAGATGAGTGCTTGCTTTGAACACGACACATGAACAGCTCAAATAAGCTAATGGCCAAGCAGTGACACAGGAAAAGAAACAGAAAGAGCATGTTCTGCTGTGAAAAGAGGTGATTCATAAATGCTGTAAAGTAAAAATTCGGCCTGTGTAAGTATAAAACACCTATACGGATCTTACAATGAAAAGGATAGGTGCAAGAAAAGCAATATAATGACCACTATTTCACAAATAAGGGATAAAAAGCATCCCTGTTAACGAGTTGGAAATTGGCTTATTTTGGTAAAGAGTTAATTCATAATAAATGTATGTCAAATTTACTGAAAGAAGTTTTAGGATATCTCAAATGCTACTTTTTCAGCTATTGAAACCCTGGCAGAATATAAAGACTACATTCACTGTATGTGAATAGCCCACACAATTACAAACATAGGGTTTTTCTGCCTTCTATGCCTGTTACAATCTCTCACCTGTTCTCTAACAAAAGCTAAGCATGTCTGCAAACAATATGATATTCCCACCCCACGCAAGTAGAGTAACAAGATGGGTGGCTGATAAAATCAATATCACAAGGACTACAAAGACAATCTTTTGTTTACTACAGCGGTGAGTAAAGATGGGTATGTATGGTGCAAATCTAAAATTTTATTGTCAATATATTTTATGCAAGCGTAAATGAAAGGGAGGGAATGAAAGCAGCTCCATAAGTTCATAGTATTGTTTGTGTATTTATTAACTTAGAAAAACAAACAAAACTAAAAAAAAACAAAAAAACACTAAATATTTTATAAAACTGTTAGATAATCTCTATATGCTACTATTTGGTGACGTGTGAGCATACTATTAAACTAATTCATGCAAAAATGTTACTGCATACATACAATTTAGCAAGTTATAAATGTGCTTGTTGAGTATACGGGAAGCCTATTTGGCAACCATTTCCAACCAGCAAATCAGCAACTGGCAAGAGGACAGACTTCCCCCCATTGTTCCTGCTCACCTCGCTCTAACTAGGAAACAAATGGCGTGGTCTATCACGTAGAAGTGTCAGCTAGACTGTAACAACACAACGTGTACTACAAAAAGGGGAGGAGGAAGTGTTCACAATCTGCACTTGTACCATCTGTTCTTTTAAAATACTTCTCTCAACTTTTCACAACTTCTAAGCAAGGCAACAACACAATACTATAGGTAAAGGGTTAGTAGTCACTTTTGCACTCAAAACGATCAAGTTGACAAACATTCACAGCTGTGTACACTTCACCAGTGTAGAGCTTACGATGTGTGTCAGTGTGTCTGGGGGTGAGCGTGGCGTGATATGCACAAGATCAATGAGGTGCAGCTCTGCCTTTCAACCACTCCCCCTCCTCTCCATGTTGGTCTACCTGCCCACTCCATCACAACCAGTTGACTAAGTAAATATTTTCTTACCCCTTTCAGCACGAATACAAACAAGCTTTGAAAAATACTTTCTGCATACAATACTGCAAGCTATAAAGTATGCTGTATGTCATTATTGCAACAGAGAACAACAGATTCTAAAAGCCAAATGTAAACAGAATTAGCTGACACAAAGTTTTAGTTAATTTTCAGCACTCGTTTTTTTTTACTTGCAAAACCAAAATAAAGTCCAGTTGACTTAACAAATAGCAGTGGACAGTATTTGCATCATACTAAAGTGTTCCATAAGACCAGATGAAACAAAAAGCTTCTTAAGAGAACAAAACAACAAATTATATAATCTCACACTATATACTGTACTTGTGGTGTGTGTGTGTGTGTGTGTGTGTGTGTGTGTGTGCGTGTGTGTGTGTGTGATAAACCATCCTCACTTCCAATGCAAAATTCATGACAGACTGACTCAGTGCACCACAAGCATATCTTGCTTTGATGATCAGGGAAATAATGCATTACCAACAGCCACAAAGAATGATATCAACCTTTTCTCCTCTAACCACACCTGAGCTCCCTCTTTCCCTCTCCACAACTGTAATACCACTGAACTTTGCCTACAAACCTGGAAGATAGCATGAGCTATCTTCAATCTTTGTTCGGTGGCATATATACCAGCATATTTATATTTATTCATTTACTATAAAAGTCATTCTTGCAAACTATGCATGCACACACTGTGTGTATACATGAACTTTAGAGACAACAAATTCCAAACAGCCATTGTACCAGTATGTTGTGTCCTTCCAGTTTTTAAAATCATACGTTTGGGGAGTACTGGAGAGCATGCAAACAAATCTCTTGAAAAACAACAAACAAATTACTGGAACTACAAGTAATATACAGACTTCAACCTACAGCATGTAATATACTATAAGAGTTACGGAATGTCTTGCATCCTTTCAAACACTTACATGGTTCCAGGTATCTTCAAAGCTATACACCACTGCAGCACCATCAATACTTGGAGAACTTCGATCATCATCAACTAACAGGCCTTTGCAGTTCATCACTAAACCTTCAGCATTGGCTGTATCTCTTCGAACTATTCCAAAACCACTGGCTTCACACAGCCTCCAGTTATTCCAGGGAAAACTGCTTTCATTCTTGGCAGTGAGCAGGGTTTTAGCTTTCAGCTCCTTGACCAGTGATAGCTTGCTCACTATCTTGCTGAGAAACTCTTCTGTGGGGGAAGTTAAAGAAAGCGATGAACAGTGGGTGCTTTTAGTCTTCTCCCGGTAAGGACGTCCTTCCACTTGCAAAAGGCAGGACAGTGCAAACACTAGGAGAAAACCCGCCCACAAACGACAGCTGCTCCTCGGTTTCGGTTTCCCAAGAACCATAGCTTCTCCGAAGCATCGAACAATCCTGATCCCGGAGCTAATAAGTTGTCCCACCGCAGCGCGTTCAAAGGAGATAGACTCTGGTGCAACTCCAAAATGGCAACCGGAGTGTACGGCAGGAACTACAAACTTGCTAGAAAACTTAGAAATATTAATACATACCTCCCAAATGCACACACTTATTATGGCGGCGCTATTTTAGGCTCAATAAAACCTCATCCAAGCGTGGGCGAAGAAGTTTGAGTGGGTGGAGCACTCCTTGAGAGAATTGGACACACCTACTTCGTGTGACACTCTCGTGATCTCCGGTTTTACCAACTTTGCAAATTAAGGTGCAGTACCACGTGTACCAGTTGTTGAAAAATGTCGACAGTAGGTCAGCTTCTGGTTGGTGGTGAAAGAACCAGCGGGGAAAGCATACGCAGCCAAAATGGTGAGAACAAGCACATAAAATGATGATGCTTCATTTAGTCATTTTAAACAGTCATGGCGGCGCTTTCCATATCCAATATCGTCAAAACTTCGTTGGGTCCTGTTGGATTGGACAAAATGCTCGTGGATGACGTAGGGGTAAGAAAATTGGATGGTGTTTAAGTGTCTGAAATGTCAGTAATATGACGTGTACAGGATGTAACAGTTACTAATGATGGTGCCACTATACTGAAGCTGTTGGAAGTAGAACACCCAGCAGCAAAGGTCCTTGTAGAGTTAGCTGACCTGCAAGACCAGGAAGTTGGAGATGGGACTACATCTGTGGTAAGGTTAATGTCTGTATCACTATGTCATGTAGGAAAGTATCAATAATGATTGGAATTGTATTGTGTGCTACAGGTCATATTGGCTGCTGAACTACTCCGCCATGCAGAGGATCTGGTGAAGCTGAAGATTCATCCAACATCAGTGATAGCTGGATATAGGCTAGCCTGCAAGTGAGCGTTGAATACATGATAGGTAGGACTGATCGACTTTATATCTTTGTGTTTCAAGGGAAGCCTGCAAGTATATCCAGGAACACTTAACAGTGAAGGTTGATGAGCTGGGGAAAGACTGCATTACTAATGCTGCCAAGACATCAATGTCGTCCAAAATTATTGGAGCGTATGTTCACAAGTTTTTTCCTCTCTCTCCATAAGATGTCAAATTTAATGCTTTGAAAGTTTTATAAATAGGTGTTAGAAAGCAAGTACTTTTTTTTCAGGATCCTATGATTAAACTTCATGCACCACTCTGATGTAATGAGTGCTGATCATTGTCACGTCAGTATGAGGATCCTAATGTGCTTATTAACTAGCTAGAGCGTTGTACTGCTTTATTTCTATGTAATCCCTGCTCCTACCCATCACAGCCATTAATTTCTAATTACCCTTTGTCTTGCAAAGCAGAGATGCAGTCATCCAACTTATTCGAATAAGGTATCGTTTATATAAAGTAGATTAAGCATAAATGATGATTGATTTTACTTGGCAGAATATTAAGTTACACGTTTTATAAATGCTTCCAAGGCTCCAATGTGTGATCAAGATCATAGGAAGTTAGGTGACGTCCAATTCCACCACTTGTTTGATTAATGTTTAGTGGCGCATTTAACACCTTTGCTGACCAACAAAAAAAAAAAGAAATTATTTTAGTACATATGCTCTTATATGAGTGGGATCCTGTGATTAAACTTCATGCACCACTCTAAGATATGTTAGTGCTGATAGTTTTCACGTCAGTATGAGGATCCTATCTGTTCATATTCAGTCCAATTCCGATAACCAATATTTTCCGCTTATAACAATAATAGTTTTGTTCTATTTATGAATATAAATAAAGTCGTGCATACCTAAAAAAATTAATGTGATCTTTTAAAATATTGCATGCCACAGTGCTATGTGTTTCCAAAGAAAAAAGTATTGGGAGTTTTTTTGTCCTCGATATATAGTCAAGGGGGTTATTCGGTGAATTACTAGGTTGTTGGAGTTTTGTGACAAAACATTGAGATAATGACACGGACTGCAATTCACTAACATGCTATACCTTATTATTGCATACCTTATTTTACAAGATAGTTTTGTTTTTATTAGAAAATGTTAAATTAGTAAGGACCTACCTGATACTTAGTACATATGCTCTTATATGAGTGGGATCCTGTGATTAAACTTCATGCACCACTCTAAGACATGTTAGTGCTGATAGTTTTCACGTCAGTATGAGGATCCTATCTGTTCATATTCAGTCCAATTCAGATAATAACCAATATTTCCAGAGTTATTTATTATGGTGTGAAATTTTGTTTTGAACAGCGAGTGTGAATTCTTCTCAAAGATGGTGGTGGATGCAGCCATGGCAGTGAAGAGAGTCAATAACAAGGGAGAAACCAAGTACCCCATCAACTCTGTGAATGTCTTGAAGGCTCATGGGAGAAGTTCCAAGGAAAGTCAACTTATTGATGGCTATGCACTCAATTGTACTGTTGCCTCCCAAGGTGAGGATGGCTAGCTATCAGATGTCTGTTGTTTATTATTGTCAATATTTTAGTTGTGTTTGCGTCTGAGAAACATAGCGTGAAGGAGGATTTTTTTTTTATGATGTGTCGTCATGGTAGCCTGAAATGGAAGTGATGTGATAATAATATTGGTAGCCCTTCTGGCATACGCTCATCCAAAGATGTTCATTTGACAGATAAATATCTAGGGAAGCCACACTCATGCTAAGTAGTGTAGTTTTAGGGTTTATGTAGTGTTCACTTGGACACTTCACATACTAGGCTATCACTGGATAGTCATTGTTTAGTTGTAGTCAGTGATGATGCTCACACACTGCCAGTTCTGCTACTGACTGCTGCTGCTGATAAAGTGTGTAAATATATTGCACTGAGACTACTGTTTAAAGTGCTGTTTTACCCTTTTAAAAGGAAGTGTGTTGACGGCCTTTTTATGAACTCGGTTGTTGTCACCATTTTTTTGCTCTTCCACTTTTATTTTTTTTATATTTTTTTTTTTAATCTTATACAGTATAATAATTAAACCTCAGCGTGCATGCGCAAGAAGGTTGTGGTAAGTGCCCTGTGATTCTGGAGATTGCTGAAAATTAGCTGTTGAATTTAACTGCTCAGAAAGACTTTTTTTTTTTTTAGAAAAAAAAGCAAAGCGGACAGCTCTGTGTAGGTACTGGCTTTTGTGGGTAACACCCCCTATTGTCACTGCATAATGCTTGCAGTAGTTTTGCTTTGTGCTGAGACTAGAGTTCACATTAAAACTTGCCTGTTAGTGTTTCTCTGATGCTTAGCTTCTTTAAATATGAATACAGCATTTACATCTGGTTGTCATTGTACAAGCTATATTGATACCCGATTAGTATCATTGTAGTCGATGACGATACTCGCACACTGCCAGTTCTGCTACTGACTGCTGCTGCTGATAGAGTGTGTCACTGAGACTATTGTTCGCCGGGTTTTTGGTTTTGTTTTTTAACCACAGATATTTGTATTAAGATTAGATAGTTGGCTTTTTACACAATACTTTTACTTATCTGATCATTGGAAGTTGCTGTCAGGTAGAATAGTGTTTATCCTGTATGAAAATTGCAGCCATAAATGGTTTTAATTCTATATCTCTGAAGGTTCTATCCAAAAGACAGTTTAATCACTCGTGTGTGTCCCCTGTGTTCAAATACCTTCGTAATTGTGCAAGCTGTGTGTTTTATGTGCTCTTTAGTCTTTACACTAGTTTCTTTTTCAGTCCATAAGGATAATAGTTGTGCAAACAAGTTTGATGGGCTGTTTGTGAGCATTTCATGAATTCCTGTATCAAGGTGCATGTATTGTCTAGTCAATGATGATATAACACACTGCCAGTTCTGCTGCTGACACATGTGATGATCATGTGTGTAAATTTATACTGAGACTGACAATGGACATTAATTTGCTTTTAATTGCATTAGTCATTTTTGCTAGGATAGTTATATTTTAGTTTTATTTTTATTTTTTATTTTTTTAAGCAATGCCAAAGATTATAGAGAAGGCTAAGATTGCCTGCCTTGACTTCAGCCTGCAGAAGGCCAAGATGCAGCTTGGAGTTTCAGTGGTCATAGATGATCCAGACAAGCTAGCTGCTATTAGAGATCGGTAAATGTTGATTTCATAATACAGAATCTGGTGATGCTATAGTGTATACTACTTTCATTCAGGGAAGCTGATATCACCAAAGAAAGAATCAGCAAGATTCTATCTTCGGGTGCCAATGTGGTTCTAACAACAGGCGGTATTGACGATCTTTGTCTCAAGTATTTTGTGGAGGCTGGGGCCATGGCTGTGAGGAGGTGCAAGAAGGAGGATCTCAAGCGCATTGCCCGTGCTACTGGAGGCACTATGCTGGTTTCACTGGCTAACCTTGAAGGAGAAGAAAGTTTTGAGGCTTCTATGCTTGGCACGGCAGAGACAGTTGTGCAAGAACGGGTCTGTGATGATGAACTCATCTTGATCAAAGGGTACATGAGAAATTATTTGTGTTGGTGTAATCAAATCTATTGTGTTTTATTAATTTTATATGCATACATTTATCTGCAGCCATAGCATGATCCTGTGTTTGTTTTGTTAATTTTTAAAACTGAGAAAAATTTCTATTTTAGCTGGGAATAACCAAATCATCTTCTTGTTATCTTTTATTTATTTTGTGGTTGTATTAGACCGGCGGCTCGCAGTGCTGCTTCTATCATATTGAGAGGTGCTAACGACTTCATGGTTGATGAGATGGAGAGGTCTGTCCATGATGCTCTGTGTGTTGTCAAGAGAGTACTGGAGTCAAATACTGTGGTGCCTGGGGGCGGGGCAGTCGAGACAGCCTTGTCTATATACTTGGAAAACTTTGCCACATCAATAGTGAGTAGAATGGGTTGGTTTATTTGATACTGGATTTTGTGGTAGTTTTATTTGTGTCAGCAAGTCATCTTGGTAATGGTGTCCATTTGTAGACATCCAGGGAACAGCTTGCTGTGGCAGAGTTTGCTAATTCTCTACTGGTTATTCCCAAAACACTGTCTGTCAATGCAGCACTGGACTCCACCGACCTCATAGCTAAGCTTCGCGCATTCCACAATGCATCACAGACCACTACTGAAAGGGAAAATCTGAAATGGCAAGTACATTTTTTTTTTGTTAAAATAGTTTTTTTGTGCGTATTATGTAACTCATAATGAATTGTGTCTGTATCTTAGGTATGGATTGGATCTTGTTGAAGGTGGCACTAGAGACAGCAAGAAGGCAGGAGTTCTTGAGCCTGCCATCAGCAAGCTGAAGAGCATCAAGTTTGCCACAGAAGCAGCTATAACAATCCTCAGAATTGATGACATGATCAAGGTGGCTCCAGAGCAGAAAGATGAAGACACTTACCAAAAAGCTAGAGCACGTGGTGCTCTATAGAACTTCTTTTTTAGCATTTTAACTAGCAATCATCTTAGTGCATCTCTTGTGTTGTTATTAATCTGTATATTTAAAGATTAAAATTAGCAGCAAACAATAGTTCATAATGTTAGCTTTTCAAGGTTTAAACAGCTGGCATGCATACCATTGGACTGGGACTTCTTTGTAGATAGTTACTCTACTGTCTAAAAAAATACTTATGATGTGGCTAATATGTACATGCAATCAAATCAAAAAAGGTGTACTTAAAAAGTGTTGTATGAAAAATGATCAGACAAGTGGTAGAAGAAAAAGGCTAGTGCCTTGCCAAAAGAAATGCAAGACTGGAAGAGAAGAAAGTGGTGGAGTGATAGGTGGTGAATGCTTAGACGGTTCCAACATATTTCAGTCCTTTCTGGATAGAAATTTCTGCATACGGTTCTAATTGCTCCACATCTATGATCCCCTCTTTGGCCAGCAGAAGACATGTATAGAACTGGGAGGCAGCAGACTTGCGGTCACATTTGACAGTCAAAGAAGAAAAAGTCACTGTTTCAGATTTTTTGAAATTGCGATCGAGCAATCTGACAACTTGCTGAGTGTGTTTAGTCCACCGTCTTTGTTCAAACTCTTCAGGAAGTTCATTGGACAACCGGTCTGCTGCAGAATCCATATTTTCTTCATCACCTTGAAGAGGCTCCATGGGATCACCAACTGGTTCCATCTCCGGTATTGCCGTGCTTTGCTCTTCATTATCAACTGGAGGAGGCTCTACAGGATCTGCAATGGGTTCTAAATCTGGCATTGTTGTGTTTTGCTCTTCAGCTTCAACCGGTGGAGGCTCTACAGGATCAGTAGTAGGCTCCAACAATGGCATTGACGTGTTTTGCTCTTCAGTATTAACTGAAGGAGGCTCTGTGGCATCCACAGTGGGTTCCGCTGTTGTTATCTCATCTAAAATAGATCTGTCCAGTGCAAAATCAGCAAACTCTAATGAAGTGGAATAGTTTCCTTTGATTATAGTTTGTAGGCTTTTGGTCAATCCTGGAAAAGTGGGATTGGAGTAGAGCTGCTCGCAACCAGCCATTTCACGCCACATCATCGCCTTCTTGGTCGGAGGTGGAAAGCACTTGGGCTGCAAAAGGTCGTTGTAGTCCTCAAATTGGGATTTGATCTGCTGCCCACTAAATTCCTTATCGTTGTCCATTACTACTCGACGTTTTCTCTTCCCTCTTTCCACCACAGTTGGAGTCACATTGACTGGCTCCAACACAAAGTTGCTCTCTTTGTCTTTGTCTGGAGTAGCTCTTACTTTGGATGTAGACTCTGCAGTCTTAGGTGTTTCAACAGCCTTTGAAGGTTTCTCAGAAGTGACTGTTTCAGGTTCTATCAACAATAAAAGCACAATAATTAAAGCACATGTTGTATTGTTAGGTACACAAACAAACAAATGTTACGCAGCTCACAATAATCTTACCAGTTGCATCTCGTGGTTCCTCTGAAGCTTCGACTTGTTGTTCATCCACAGCCATGGGCTCTGGTTCAGATCCAGTAACTAAGTCAAGATATTCAGGCAATTCACTTCGCACTTACTAACCTTTGTATCACATACCTCCATTTTCTGCTGCTGCTGATTCTTTTTCCTGACCCTCTTCTTCCACTTCCATATCTGCATCTTTAGTAGATTCTTGAGCTTTATCTGCTTTAGAGTCCAGTTTAGAGGCTTCAACAGAGCTTATTTCAGAAATATCTGGCAAAGGCATGAACTCATTCAATGCCCCATCAATAGGCTCCCCAAAGTCATTCACTGCATCTGGAAATTCCATCTCATTAGGAAGAACACTTGATTCATCCATCTTTGCTGTCATATCTTTCTGAATCATGGAACTGGCATTCTAAAAAACCAAAAAAATAAACAAATACAACAAAAACAAAACCAAAAAAACAAAAACAAAAACAAATAAAAATAATAACAAAAAAAACAATAACAAAAAAACAACAACACACTATCATACAATAATCAAAACAAAAAAAGAAACTCTCACCTTCGCTGATATTTCATTCTGAGGTATGTCTGTGCTGACTTCATCTCTAGGAATCTCAATGTCAGTAAATCCTGGTAATTGCTCTAGCTGCTCATCAGTGGCAAAATTTCCCTCATCAAAACCACGCCAGTCTGACAACAACAACAACAAAAAAGTAACAAATTACAATCACTTAAAAGGCAGAGCCAATAGCTATAATTTTTGTGCTTCAACTAATCTATTCCAGCTATAGATTCCGACTGCATCCTGTAAAATTTGAGCATGAACTCAGTACAGATGCACCAGATGGGAGGGAAAGAAGACTGCTATAATTTTTGTAACTGAATCATGGAACTGGCATTCTAAAATTAAAGTTCCTATACAAGTTAGTTGCTGTCGGTTTTAATCAACCACTAGCACATCCTCTGATACATGCACAGTAGCAAAGTGCAAATCCTAGCAACAATAATAACCCTTTCACCAACATAGTGACAAAAACTAGGTGTCATAAATTGACAGGGACAGGGTTAAGATTAACAATATTGTGTTTTTAATTCATAATGACATTTACAATATGAAGCAATTAATATATTATGTAATAGCTGCTCATCACCTGTTGCAATGTCATCCGGGATATTAATTTCAGAGACACGACTTGGGTTTACAGTGAATTGAGCCTGCAAAACCCTACAGAAACAAACAAACAAAAAACAAAATAAGTAACACATGTCCTTGAAAACTAGCAAGACTATTTCGTACCCCATCTCAGCTGTACTGTCACTGAAGTCGTGAAAGATCTCAGGAAGGGCAAGACTATCTGAGTTGTCTGCTCTGGTGGCTGATGGCAAGTCTATTATGCCCGGTCTGCAATAGTTACGAACACAATAGACATGAAACTATGAACATAAACTTCTCTTCCAGCCATCCAACACACCCATAATTATACAGTGACAATGAGATGTCGTGCTCCTATGGCTTGCTCATGTACTGCCCATTCTTTGTAATACTTGGAAAACAGAACAGTTTGAATTTTCAATTGTGTAGAGAACTTAAGCTATGCTAATAGTCATGAGAAGTTAGTTCTCCTTCCTTATTTATCTGAAATGTTCACTATACTGATTTACTGTATTTGTTTTCCATGCAGTTATTGAGCTCATTGAATGATGTAATTTACACTTATGTGTGGTTAAGAATTAGTTTGTTCATGCTTGTGCAAGCTAATGCAGGCTTTCGACTCAGTGGGTCATGTTGATTGACACAAATACACACGAAACATGAATGTCAGTCTTGTACTGTACTACTACTGATATATTGAAAGTAAGAAGGAAGGTTCAGTTATCTGCTGTATATATTACACCTAGACTTAACTACTCACTACTGTAATGTGCCTTACCAGTTAAGGCAAGGCTAACACACCATTAAGACATAAGACAGTTTATAGCGAATGCTAACTCTTTCTAAATTTTAGTATAAACCCTATGCATTCACTAATTTGAATAATTGGTCTGTTTCATACTGTATATTCAGGCCATGCACGTGTGTGGAAGTTTCTAGCTACTGTACTGCCATTATTTAGCACACAAGAGATGCCTATACTGACTAAAAACTATGATAAAGGTGCTTATTTCATATAAAGAAACTGCTAGCCATTTTACAGACATGGAAATTTTTTAAAAACTGAAAATTTATAATTATATTACTATACATATTTATATTTAGCACGCTTGTCACACAACACCAAAAGTACACACTATTATGAAGTCCTACTGCCTAATTATCGAGAGAAAAAATTTTTTTTTAATACAATGTACCTGAAGGCCATTTTGATTTTGGCACAAGCTTCTCCAAGGTCCTGGATAAGATACTTCTGTTTCCTTGAGTATATTCTCACTACTCCCAGGAGTAGATGACCAGAAGTTCTCAAAGCCAACTTGACCCCTGGTGAGATGATGTTGTCCACAGTGGATTCCACATCTGTCTCAAACACATGAGCCTTGGTTAGCTTCTTGTCCCAGTGGGCAGCCAGCCATACTTTAGCCAGAGGGCCCTTCTTAGCAAGAATGAGCGTTCCATAAAACATGGCGCCTTCTCACTGTAAGAAAAAGATAAGCTCCATAATTTAACCCGAAAACAGTTCTGACAAGATTGGTCAAGCCGCCCAAAAGTAACCGACTTCAAGAATCTTCAACGGGTAAAGTGGAAAAGTATTTACTTTCTATCATTTGCTGTTCCCCTAGGCCATACCGTAACAACCTTGTCACTACAGCTTCCCCTTACCTTGCACAGGGGGCTTTAGCTCTTCGGAAATATAGCCGGGGACAAACCTTTCATAGAGAGTATTCCACACCTTCTTTCTCAGGCCAAAACCCTGAGACTAGAAAGCGCGCGTATCTTAGGAAAACTGTGGTTACAAGTCCGCCATTTTTTATCTTTCAAAACAGTGTCACGCATGCGTGAAAATTTGTATAGTGGATTTTTTTTTTTTGGGACAAAGCAAGGCAATACCAAAGCTCCAAAATACATTAGATGAATGCATGTTTAAAATATAGGTAATCACGTCGTACCCATTATCCATTAAAAATTTGCTATATTTTCTCAATTAACTGTACACTCAACACAAACGCAAACAAATCCAGTACCGCATCCTGCGTGCTGCTAATGCGAGTAGCTACGCCCATTCTTTAGCCGGTGGGTACGCGCGGACTATAAAAATTCCGCGAAAACTTGTCCCTGGGTGATGGTATCCACGTGAAACAACAAAGAAATCGTTGGTTTGGTTTGTTTTTGGAGAGTGCTGCTGTACCTCCTTCTTCCGCACGACTATCTTAGTGCTATCCTACTAATTCCACTCTTCTGGTAATTCTTGTGCGAATTATGGGTAGCAGGAAAGCTGCGTCTGTGGGATTTTTGGGTGCAGGACAGATGGCTACTGCATTAGCATTGGGCTTTCTCAGATCTGGTAAGAATTGATATTCATGGCATTCAATTCAGACAATATATGTATTTCCTTAGGTTATGTCGCCCAGAGAGACATCATAGCTTCTGCTACTAGTGTAGGATCAGTATCCTTAAAAAGTCTGGAGGTAAATTTTTTTTTTATGGAGGTCTGCTTGCAATGTCTTGAAGTAAAACGTGAAGCAGTACATAGCGTTTTTTACACAGAATTCCACTTAGCTTAGTTGGTTAAAGGGCTTGAATGTGTTGATGTAGAGGCATGGAGTCAGTGCAGCCAAAAGCAATTCTGAAGTAGTGGAACACAGCGAGGTTGTGTGGCTCGCTGTGAAGCCTCATGCTGTCACTGAAGTTCTCAAGGAGGTTGCCCCTGTCATCAGAACAGACCATCACATTTTAGTCTCTGCTGCAGCTGGAATACCCATCAAAACAATAGAGAAGGTGCGACTATAGTGTCTGTTGATAGTGAGATTCACACCCACAATAGTAATTGTGTGCCTGCAATATTATGTATATTGAAGCTGTGAGTGTTTATAATTATAATGTGGTGGCTCTTGGTCTCACTGTAACTGACAATGCTCACGGACACATTACAATAGGCTGACGTGGAATATAAATAGTTGTGACTACTGTGCTATTTGTGTTTTAACTCGTGCAAGTTTGGTAGTCACTACCAGGAAACTTTATGGCTTGGGCAGAACTAGAACTTTTCAGCTGGTTGTTTTGACTTGGTTTTTCCCTTGGTATTGTAGTGACTGAACGTGTGCTATTTGTGTTTAAAGTAAACGCTAAATAGTAAATAAATATTTTTCTCACCTAGGGCATCATTATTTGGTGGTGTGCTTCTGCTGAAGCATAGACAAGATGCTCTTAGGTCTATCATATGATACTTCCTTATTAGATTAGCATTATGACTCCAACTTCACATTAACATTATTTTCAGTGCTGCCATAAGTAAAAATACACGTCCCACCCACAAACATTTTTTCTTTCAAAATGACATCCATTCCCTTACCTTAATAATTCCTTTTGTTGTGCGTTATATTTGGGGGGAAAGCCCATTTTTACCAGGTTGAAATAACCGTATCTCAGCTGGAAATGGTTAATTAACACTCTAACATTCCTTGAAGATGGCTACGGTTATTATATTGTTATTATATAACAGTTTTATTAGTCAAATATTTAGCCTTTTTTTGTGATCCCTGACTGATGTTAAACCAATTTGTAAAAGTTAATACATCAAGCGCCACAGTGTGGCTGCTAGTTTATAATAAATATAGCTCACTAGTGGTTGCCTCAACAGTAAATTAAATAATAGTTAGGCGCAGCCTCAGAGGGAACTACTGTTTTTAGGGTCCTGAAGCCCCTTGGCTGTGGCGTCCTGAGCGCAGCCAGGGTGCTACTTAGGGCCTGCAGGTCCCTAAAAATGTTAGTTCATGATGGCTGCTCAGCGTCTAACTGATTTAGAACGTAGCTACTGCTCCTAACAATGCAATTGGAGGGACACTAAGGGTCTCTGCCGTCAAGGCTGGGGGCACTAAGTTCATGGTGTCCCTCTCTGAAGGACCTAAGCAGTTTAAAGTTCCTCCGCCACAATACAAGCACTACATCAACATGTTCTGAAGTATATAGTACCCACAGCATCTGATCAAGCATATACAATACAGTGTGCATACTATCATAAGCCCCATAGCCATAGAGCCTTGTCAGAAAAAGATGGGTGGAGAATCACTTGTGTTAGCATGGGAAATGTGTTGCCGTTACTATATTGCCTGTGTGTGTGTGTGTTAGTATCTACCAGAAGGTTCCCGGGTGTTTCGCACAATGCCTAACACACCCGTAATCGTGCAGAATGGAGTGACCATCCACACAGCCGGCAGTCATGTGACTGACTCTGACAAGGACTTGCTGCAGGGCATGTTGTCTTCTGTTGGCATCGGCATGGAGATGAGAGAGCACTATCTGGACATCATGACTGCTCTCTCTGGTGGAGGACCCTCCTTTGTGAGTTATCCAGTCCTTTTATTATGTAACGTTTCAATAAATGTGACAGTCTATGGGAAAAGGGGGCACTTCACGCAAAAATTGAAATTGAGATATAGGCTCCAAAAGTAAGTCGTAGGAAAAATTCTTTCTTTCTCCTTTTTGCAGAATTAGTCTTAGTGACCCTTACTCTAAGTCTACGCCAAATTTCAAATGCCGAAACAACTTAAAAGACCCCAAGCGTGCCGTGGAAAGACAAGCTACTTTTTATTCTCTCTCATTCTTGAAGTACAATAAACGGGGAATGGGCGGAGTTTCAAACAAGCAGCTTTAAAAAAAAAAAAACGGCATAGCTTTGAGAATAGTGCATGCAATCTACAGCTTACCTCTGGTTGAAAGTTTACCACTACATGGAGTAGAGTAGCCAAGGATTCCGACAAGACAGGCTGTGAGACGCTCTGAAAGCTAAAAAGAACTCTACGCAAACTTCGTTAGGCGCCGTTAAAAAGCGGCTGTATGATTTAATTGCGTATGCGGAGTACACCGTTGAGTATACGGAAACATCAATTATACCGGAAGTGGAAATTCAATTCTTGATTTCTAGTTCAATTGCTTTGCTGAATACAGCCCAGTTCAACTGCCAGTTTCTCTGCGCGGCGAAGGTTTTACCCTGTTGAGATAAGTTGTAGCTTTTTATTAGCATAAAAAAGTCAATTTTTTTGGTTTGAGTGAAGTGCCCCCTTTTCCCATAGACTGTCACAAATAGTCTGCTTCTTTTTAGGATCATAATTTTATAATTTTCATTTTGTGTGCTGTATTCTTTTGAGGCTGAATATACAATTACAGCATTTAGCTGATAATTGGCGAGCGAGCGTAGCAAGCGAAACACTTACAGGGGTAACACAATTGAAAATCGGGGATGTTTGTTTATTTATATATATTTAGACGTACGTATGTCATTTTGTACTTTGACCCTCCGTATTTTTGTGTTCGTTCCGCATTCGACCCCGTCCCAAACTTCACTAAACAGAATCCTCCGGTTTAGCGACCATTACCCGTATCACCTTAGAAATTGAATTGTTTACCGCTTTGAATTGTTTTGCGGGTGCAGTTAAAACGCAAAAACTTATGGGAGCTCCATTTCTATTCGAGTTAGTGGCGGTGGTACGTTAATATGCTATTTGTCACAGTTATAAGCCCTACTCAACCAGTTCCATGAGCTAGCTTTCTTTTCACTTGGTGCTTTATAAGTTGGACGAGGAGGAATAAGCTTGAAGTGTATAGGCCCTGTTCAGCCCAATTGTAGATATGTTTCGGATCTTTTTTTTAATCGCCTGCTGATCTGAAGTGCTGTTGTCCCACAAAATACTTCCTCACTCTGCTTCAGTATATGATAGAAGCTAACGCTGAGGAAGTGGAGATGTCTTTAGGTGAAACTAAATGCATAGCAATCTAGTGGGTGGCGGGAAAACGTAAAGAATGATAGTTTATATGGGGAAGCAGAAGAACAATAGTAGATATCCACAATGTATTTACAACTGTAATGAAACAGTGCAGTGAGAATGGAGAGTGGTCACACAAGCCAGGGTGGACTATTATTAAGAGAGAACTAACTTATTGAATATATGTACACTATTTAATATTGGTATTTATTGGCCGTGATGAATGTGTGTGTGTGTGTGTGTACACTGCAGATGTATATGATTATGGATGCTCTGGCAGATGGAGGCGTGTATGCTGGTGTCCCCAAATCATTGGCTCTCAAGCTCACAGCTTATACTATGATAGTGAGTGCGAAATATTATGTACTCTAAACAAGTACAATTGATGATCATTACTAGATTTTGCAGCACACAAATGGATAATGTTTGTATTTTATGGTGCTAGGGATCTGCTAAGATGGTCCTTGAGAATGGGAAGCATCCACAAGAGGTAACATTACCTTTTGTCTCATTAGAGTAATTTATTTATTATTATTTATTTTATTCAGCTGAAAGACTTTGTATGTTCTCCGGCCGGCACAGCCATCCAAGGAATCCGGTCACTGGAGAGGGCGGGGTTTCGTGGTATAATGATGGATGCAGTTCATGCAGCCAGTAAGAGAGCACTCGAACTCTCCAAACTAGAAAATGGTGAAGACCGAGACTTTTATGTCAAGAGATGAGATAAAGTTATAGTGAGTCACTTTTATTTTATATTCATAAATTGCATTTTTTTTTTTTTTTTTTTACAAAATAATACAATAACAATTTAAGACAATACAGGGTTGTGATTTGTTTTGACTGATGAAGATGAGAACGTGCTAGAGGTTGGTGAGCAGTCTTCTCCATGACTGGCTAATGTCCAGGTCTTGCTGGGCTCTGAAGCGACGATGTAAAACTGGACAGTCCAGAGAGATACACTCCATGTACAGGGAAGGATCACGACAGCCAACACAGTTGGCACAAATCTAGATAGATACAATTTGCTGCAAGTTAACTTTCTATTGGTACAGTGCACCCAATTTCACACACTCCGCATTCTTAAAAGTAAGTGTAAGTGATTGGGTTATCCTCAGCTACCAGCCAGCCCCTGACGTTTTATCGTACCATAACTGACCTCAGTAATGTTGCTGTGTGTTTGCAAGTCCTCACGCTCTCTTGCTGCCAAAATGACCACCATTCTTTGTGGGTCTTTCTGGCAATTGGTGCACACGCCCCCCAGAGTCAGCTGGGAGCACAGAGGGCAGTGTTTGGAAGCAAAGTAGTGACCTATGGTTCCTTGTCGAGGGTTTCTTGTACTTCCTCCTGGGGCTGGTGGTTTGATGGAGTTGATGGGAGCTCTTACCAACTTGGGACCTTCGAAATACCTGGATGGACACATGCATGCAATATTGACTGAACACACAAACACATGCTAACAGGTCACACACACACACACCAACCAAATTTAATTAGGCACTCGAAAAAGAAAAAAATCAGTAACAATTTTGAAGAAGCAGATGTTCATCTAACCCTGAATGTATTATGAGGCTCATATTAATTAAACCATTCCAAGTTGGATAAAATATGTATGTCAGTAATGGTATAACTTCACTCCAGTGTGTGTGTGTGTGTGTTGTCAAGTTGCCATCAAAGGATTTGAGCCCACAAATAGAGCTTTAAAAGTGTAATTTAATATCTATTCTGTACTTTCCCTTTATCAACACCTTTCACAATAAAATCCAAAGAGTACTCCTACTCCAGGATGAACCTTACCATTGCCGAACATCCACTCCTAGCAGAGAGAAGACACGCTCCAGAGGAGGGATAAGCTGCTTGGTGATGTAGTAGGAGGCATTGAGCCTGAGGCCACTGTCGCTGCTCAGTAGCTCCTGGGGACGACGTACAAGCTGGATAAGCGGCAGGCCCGGGCTGCCATACACCACCACATATGGCACGCGCTCTCCTTGCCTCGGCTCTGATCGTCTGTCCACTGCCATACTCTGTCTGAAGAACAAATTGGAGAAGAAAATTTTGAATTTATATTAGTAATAATATAAAGAATCCATATGAAACCGCTGTTTTATGAATCAGGTAATTCACAAGGAAAATAATGACGGGAAATTTCTGTACTCTCACGATTTGAAGGCAGGAAAAGTGCCACATAAAATATCTATCCCAATATCGCAGTTGAATGACTAACTTCTAAATGGTGAAACAACAAATGTAAATGATACAAAAACACTTCAGGAAAATATAAACGGACTAGTAAAAGAAAACCAAACACCTAATAACATTAACATGCTTGGTAAAAAAAATCACAGGAAAAATAATTGTATTAACTGTTAAATAAACAGGACTTTTTTTACATCCTACATTACATAGTCAAATGAAAATACAATGCCTCACTAAAACAAATAGCAGCAGTGAATGATTATGACAATTATTATAATAATAAAGTATTAATAAATCGTATTTGTGTCAACACAGACAGCCTTAGGTTTCTAATCTACACGCAATAGTTGACTGTACCTCGTGAGATGAAGTGCAGGCACACTGGCCCCGGGGCTATAGTAGTCACGCCCCCGGTACTCTTTGGAGATAATGAAGTCCTGGATATTAACATTGCCTTCCCACAGTTTCCTGAACTGACGTTGAATGTACAGTTTCACTAGAGATACGTCACGAGATTTGAACAATATTTCCAGAGATTTCTGCAGAACCTGGCAACACACAGAAAGACAGACATTTAAAAATAATAACAAAATAGAGGGGACAAATAAGTGGGCATGCTATTCACATTTCAAATACCACTGTGGACAAAAAACAAAAACAAAATCAATTAATTAGTTGTTGCTGTCTAGTTGTTGCTGTCTAGTTGTCCTTTACCTTTCCCACTGCAGGGCAATTGTCTCTTCTGACTGTCTCAATCCCTTTGGCATCAAATGTGGGTGTGGCTTGATCTGGAGATTCGTAACTTAGCCCCACGTACCTCTTCTTGGTTTGCAGGATGCAGGGAAGGTAGACCTACGGAGGAGTTAGTGTAGGTACCAATCAATGGGAGACTAGCTCCAGTCAAAATAAAGTTTAATATACTAATACAAAGTTCATTTAGATTTAAAAAATATTATATAAATAGCAATTATTGTCTATCAAGTGTAATCCTATGCTTTTAAGTAGTACATTAATAGAACTAACCTTCTCCAACTTCAGCTTAACTGGCTTTGGATTCAGAGTAGCTACCTTCTCACAGATCTCCTTGCCAATGCGGAACGCCTCATCTTTACTTGCACCCTTTACCAACACAAATAGCGAGTCAGTGTCTCCATATACAACCCGGCCGCCCCATTCGGGGGTGGAGTTGACCAGGCGAATAGCTCGCTCCAGCGTCTCCCGACCTTTCTGCACGATACTGTCTGCTATCTCGATACACGGCATGCGACCGGAATAGCTGGCCGCCGCATAGCCGAACGTAGTGTTGGCAACGAGTTTGAGAGCCAGCTGGCGAGCGTTGAGGAGCCGTTGGAGCAGCTGAAGGAAAGCCAATGAAAGAGAACACAAAATGAAGCCTAGTCAATGGGAAATAAATAAAAGAATACAAACAATACAATACAGGATATCTAGTACAGCAAACTCTTTAGATTTGAGTAGTACACATAAATATATTCAAGATATAAAGCAGCTGACTTTGTCTGTCTTGTGGGCCTTCATGGAGTTCTTGACCATGATGCGAGTGTTCAGAATCTCCTCCAGCATCCTACCACACAAATCACCATAGCAATGACCCTATTGTACCCAGAGGCGTGTCTAGCGAGCCACTCACAATGGAAGGATTCCTCTCCTGACGCTTTTCTTCACAAATGCAACACCGTTAGGAGAAATATGGAGCTTGTGCCGAATATTCTGTAAGTAAAGATGAGACATGGATGGATCAAAGACAAGAAGCGAGTGAAAGAGAACAAGGCAGTGATGGTCAAGTCAAGCAAAAATGGGAAATGAGTTATCATACCAACAGCTATTTTTATACACAAACATATATGTATATGTAATAATAAATAAGGGTGAGATTGAGAATCAGTTATTAACGGTACATGTGGTTTATAGTCCACAGTGGCTAGCATGTTAGCTATACATAGACTATTCGGCCTGACAGCTATTAGCACAAATATAAAATAAAAATGTATGATGACAATGCTGAGTGAAATCTAGATGATAATTAGACTATGGCCTAGACAGACAAGACAGACATTTATAAACCATCTCATTAGTACCATCAAACAACTAAGAAATAATCATAATAGCTCTCACCTTTACTGTGCTGTCTGGTACAAAGAGAGAATTAGTTCCAAACTTGTACTCGCCATGTCTACCCGAATGGTAAATAACAAATAACAACAATCAACAAATTGAGCAATAACAACTTTACTGAGACAGATTCCAGAATTTCCCCAGACAAGTGGAGTAGCAGTAGTTGTAGGCAATCACTATGGATGGGTACAGAGATTGGAAATCCAGCAGTATGACTGGATCTTCATAAAACTTTGATTCCGGTTCCATAACTAGTGCAATACATTCTGGAGCTACCATTCTACATACCAAGTAATCCAATTTCAGCAATTCACACACACACACACACACACGAGACGTACCTGGCCCTCTGTCTGGTGCTTGGTGACACAGCGATGAAGTTGGCAGGCTTGGCCAGTCTCAGCATCATAGACTCCACTTTGTACTGAGACCCCCGGTTAGCGATATTTTCAAACTCGATGCCGTACAGACGGGCAAACTCACTGGACCGGTTAATCAAGTTGAACTTCTCCAACAAGGTGTAGTTGCACTGGGCACGCTCCAGAAAGTACTCGAGTACTCTAAATCTAATTTAACGCCAAAAGAATTCAGAAATGCAGTACAAGTACAAATGACTGGCTGATCTCAACTAGTAAATTTAGACTTGGTTTAAGACAGCACGCAACAAATCACACATTCAAGGCAGAAAATACCATCGCAGTTTTACACAGCATAATAATTACATCACTTACTGAATACTTCTGTCCACTTTTAAACCACACCCACCTGTAGTGCTTGGCCTTGCTGTTGTACCAGGAGGTGAGTGTTTGGTGTGAGAAGTGCGGGAGACGTCGATGCAAGGTATGGAAACAAAGACTTTCAAACGTATAGGACGTCAGATTCACCTTCAGGAAGGGAAAGAGACAAAGGTGGGCGGGGCACAATGATGGAGATACATAGAGGAAAGAGAGGAGGAAATAGGATATAGACTGCACATGTCCGTGGATGTGGGGACGAGTGATTAAGATTAAATACCAGAGTTCTTTAATTAGGATGCACATTTTTATTATAGTATTTGACATGTTTGTAGTTTGGGCTAAATAGTTTTGGTCACTCATTCTGATGGTTCGATTCCCATTGACTAAGGAAAGGAGAAATGCAATCTTGGGAACGAGATTCACGCTATGAAAGATAACACAAAATAGTTTGCAAGATTAGGGGAAATTCAGTTCTTGCGGTCATGTCCACTCAATTGGATGAACAGGAGTTCATGGAAAATATATCAGTCAAAGATTTCAGAATCAAGAAAGCTTGTATGTTACAAAAAAGTGGATAAATACTACAATGCATACAATATTTCAGCAGCACAAGCTTCATTGGCTTATAGTTGTTGTTGCTTATTAAGTGGTAAAGGGACATTGATTTATTCACATAACGATACCTTACCATTTAGAGCAACTAGACTTCATACATATTGCAAACACCACATGACTGATTTAAAATCGTGCTTGTGATTGTTAACTCAGCATGGATGAGAGAATTTCTTTGTACTCATTAAATTCCAACCCTAAATGGAGATTCTTTTCTTTGACAGTTCCCTAAATATTTAATTGTATTGTCCCTCCTTATTTGGTAAGATAAAGTATCAGCAATGATGATCACAAGGTAAAGTATCATCACCAGTACAGTATAAGTCTGCTACCCATACCTCATGTCGCATAAATCTCCAAACATTCAACACTATTCTCCCAGGAACAAGAAGGTCAAATAGTTTGTGTCTCCGAGACGATGAAACAGACCCTGAAGGCTTTTGTGGATCATTCTGTGAAACGATACATCCTGCATTATAAGAGCTAGTCTGTCATAACTCACGACCTGTTATTTGGTTACTTGTGGGTGTGGCTTGGGGTCCTGGGGCATCCTGGAGATGAGGTTGAGGAAGTTGACATCAATAGCAGCTGCTCTGTCAATGAGGTATCCCCATGACGCCATCACCACCTCGTAGCCAATCAGGAAGTCCGGGTCAACTTCCCGAACCACACCCACGAGGACCTCCAGTAGATGATGCTCAGACGGCACATAAGTCACTTCAATGCCAGCGGGCAACCCACAACGACACAAGTAGCCTTCAAGGTCCTTGTCCTGGATAATGAAAGTTATTTCTACAAAATTACAACAACAAAAAATCTTTTTGTACACTTACACTTGCTTGTAGTGATCCATGAGTGGGTAGAGTGCTGTGGGAGGAGTCAGTGGGTGGAGCTACTGCAGGCTTCCCCACAAATGAGGTGAAATTGGAATTGTGAATATCAATAGCAATGAGCCCCAGACGGGTGTTCCGGTCTGACCCATCCTCACTTGGCCAATCGTTGTGGACGTAATAGAAGACGGCAAGGATTGGGTCAAACTCGGGGTCAGGCTTGAGACAACCTCGTGTGTGGGCGTGAACCTCAACAGACATGCATGTCAAATGCTGCACCTGAGGTCCCATAGAGACCACACCCACATTCAATCACACTCATAATAGTCATCAGCTATAATCAGATAACGACGGTCACATTAAAACCATCCTCATTAAAGTATACTGACCAAGCTAGCACTTAAATTATCAGTCATGACCACACCCACAACTGTAACCTCACATATACTTAAAATCAGCCATGACCTCATAATTTTGAAGGTTGATTAGTGAACTGCTTGAGCTCAAAATACAAGTCAAGATAAACTGTTTGTTGGAGACTAAAAACAAAAACACACCAAACTTCAGCAATAGTAGGACTGCTCTTATTCTCTATGAGTTCCAATGCAATAACAACAACAACAACAATAATAATAAATAATAATAAATAAAGTGTTGATGTTTAAAAGATTGCCTTCTGAAAAAGTTAGCAATTTAATCCTGCAAACCAAAACAACACTAATAAAAACAACTCAGGCCAACAATAAACTGAATCTACAGCCACAACTGCAACACCTCCCACCACGTACTTCATGGATGTCAGTTGAACTGCACAGCACTGACTGGTTGACCTTGAAACCACAAGAGTTGGCAGGTGTGGGTCCCTCCAGCTGTGAAGTTTCCTTTGCACATGAGCTACTAGAAGATAGCAATGGTGTGGGTCGGCGACTTAAACTTAGGCACTTCCTTGATGCCACTGGCTGACCCTCGGCAGGGGGGAGGAGTGGGGGGGCGTGACTCTCAACACCTTCATGAGTTATGGACTGCAAGGGTAGGCAAAAACATGAGAGGAATAAGTAAGGGAGGACTCAACCAGCAAGGGGTGAAAGAAATGGGCAAGGGGAAGACATTCAAAGTTAGAAAATATTGAATAGAGAGTTGAATTTTAATAAGTTTATTGCAAACTAATTTGCCATAATTTCATCATTTTGACTTTAAAAAAATAATGCTTGACCTCCTTATTAGCCTCAGGCAAGGCGGCATCAATTGCCACCACTTCTGAGGTGACTTCCACTGCTACTGCAGTATTGTCCTCCTTATGGTCTTGCACATCAAGCGGTCTCACAGGCAAGCTCCTATCCAACTTCTTAGGGCATGGAGGAGGCTTGGCTGGTGTGATAATGATGGTGGTCTTCTTCAAAGGTGCAGAGGAACTGGGTTTTGTAGCCTGTAGGGAAGACTGCACACACTCTAGTCCGAAGGAAGAAAATGGGCTTGTGGACTTATCTACACATGGTGCTTCAAACTCTTTCAGATCTTTAGGCTGGAATAGGTGTAAAACACAAACCACAACTGATGAGAGATGATTGCATACATAAATAAGCACTGGCAAAATAAGGGAAATTTAGCGATGCTTGTGGCCCCTATAATCAAAGTGTAAAAATAGCTACAGTATTCCCCATTGGAATGTAATCAAAATACAGGTGTGCAAGTTTGTTTTTAATATTTGGTATGCTATATATATATATATATATAATTTTTTCACTCACTAAGTCTGAAGGAACTTTCAGGACTCTGCCTCCTACTCGCCTAGCAACAACAACAACAACAACAACAACAACAGCCACAAAGAGACAATTATAAAGCCAGAAAACCTGCACAGGGTGTGTGTATATGGGAACTCACTTGGCTGTCTGGACGTCCCTTGGGTTGCTACAGTATGGTTTCTTGTGAACAACAGCTGGAATGTGGTGCAAGTGGGCGGAGTCACATAAATCCTTCCAGCCGAGTGGAGGGACCAGAGGACACCAAACACTAGTCAACTTCCCACCCTCACCACAGACACCTAAAGTGAAACCAGTTGATTCCCGTGCAGCTGCTTCACCCAATGTATTGTCATCGGCTGCTGTTGCCCGGGTGATGGGTGTGGCTGCTTGGACAAATGTAGCAGGTGACAGCAAAGGAGATGCACTGACCTCAGAATCAGCCATTGCTGATGTGGCCCCACCTTCTGAAGATTGATTCTGGACGACCTGGATAGAAGAGTGTGCCTCCACATGCAAGCACGCTGAATTCTTTGAATTGTGACACACCTCTTTGCTAGAATCTTTCCCACCTACAGCTAACCCTTGCAATGATCTTCCTAGACTTTGTGCCGACGAAACTTCTGTTCCTTGATCTACTGCCTCGTGAGGTGCGACTTCTTGATGTGTTGCCCCGTGAAGTATGATTTCTTGAAAGTGTTCCCCTTGACTTTCTTTTCCCCTTGCTTCCTCTGTCTCCATGTCTGCATCACTGTCACTGGAGACATGAAGGGAGAAGTCTGTTTTAGAAGTCACAATGTTTGCTTGTCCCATATCACTGTCCGACGTGACATTGTCGCACTTGCACGGTGACACCAACGGCAACAGCTTGCCCCACCCACTCTTACTGGGAGTTGAGTCAGACTCACTGCTACTTGCACCGAGAGAGGCGGAGCTGTGCTGTGTGGGTGGAGTCGAATTATTACCAATTTGCCGGTCACTTGGGAGCTCAACAGTGGCAGGTGTAACTGAGACTGGGGCTCCAGAACCTGAGCTACCCTTTACCAATGCAGAATTCTCTACTTCTCCCAACTTCCTGTCAGCTTTGGGGGAATCTCTCAACTGTTTCTTCTTCTTCTTCTTCAAGGCTAGCCCAGACATGGCCCCTCTCTTACTCTTCCCCTGTCTCTTGCTGCCTCCTTGGGTCTTTATAGTGCTCATCTGTGTGGATAATGGTGGTGCTGGAAGTTCCAGTGAACTGCCATCTTGGGTCTTTGGAGAGTTCCTCTGTTTAAATAGTACTTGAACTGGAAGTTTCTGTAGCCTCAAGTCAAATTTGCACAATAAGGCGTGGTTTGTCAGTGTTGAATAAGATGTTGATGCAGGAGACGGCATTGGAATCACCTCGCTCTGAGCAGTGTGGTTCCCTGAAGCAATCTCTTTTAGAACTGATGCGTTGGAATGAGAATCCCATTCTTCTTGAGGAGCATGCTCAGCATCGTGGTGAGTCTTAGGAGAAGTGTAATCTTTTACTGTGGGTTTAGGTTTTGTGGCATTCAAAGTAGTCTCTTTGGCTTTAGTAACTGTTCTCTGCTTTCTCTTCTCATTGCTCAGGAGAGCTAGTCTAGGCCTCCCTCGTTTCTTGTGAAGAGACGAAGTTTCTTCCATAGAAGTGGATGCCACATTAGATCGAGTCAGTCTCTGACTGTTCCACTCTGGTGGCACTGACAAACTCACTTTTTTCCTTTTCTTTTTCTCCTCCAAGGAGAGCCTGGGTCGACCTCTTTTTCTTTTAGGAGTAACCTCAAAACTAGAGTCCAATTGAGCCAAAACTTCTTTTAATGTCAGAGATGTACTGGCCACAGCAGCCTCGGGGCAAGAAGCGCTAGGGTAAGTCGCTTCCTCTGGCGAGAAACTGTCAGAAATATCTTCCCGTTTCCTTTTCCTAGAAAGTGAAGTCTCACTGCTAGGATCAGGTCGCCACGCCTTCACTCTTTCTACTGGTGAACTGTGCAGAATCTTTTCTACGCCCTCTGAAGATTTCTTTTTAGGTCGACCTCTCTTTCTCAGAATTGGTAACTTAGAAGATGTCTGAACTTCACCCACTTGGATACCTTCCTTTGCAACTTTATCTACTTCAGGTTGACCTTTTACCTTTTCCACAGGAGAACTCAGTAAACCTTTTACTTTTCTTACTGAAGATGTTTTTTTAATTCGACCTCCCTTCTTTGCATTAGGTAATTCTGAAAATGTCTGAACTCCACCAACTTGAACACTTTTCTTTACGACTTCTTCTAGTACTGGTTGATCTTCTTTCATCTTCTCGACTGGAGAGTTCTGTAAAACGTTTGCTTCTCCTTCAGATAATACCTTCTTAGGTCGACCTCTCTTTTTTGGTAACTCTGAAAGTGTCTGAACTTTGTCAAGTTCTGGTTGACCTTCTTTTACCGTTTCAACAGGAGAGCTCTCTAAAGCCATTATGCCTCCTTCAGATGATGCCTTCTTAGGTCGACCTCTCTTCTTTGGAATAGGTAATGTCTGAACTGCATCAACTACAACATCTTGCTGTGTGACTACTTCTTGTTCAGGCTGACCTTCCTTTATTTTTTCTGTAAGAGAACTTGGAGAAATATTAGATTCTCCTACTGAAGAAACTTTCTTAGGTCGACCTCTCTTCTTTGGAATGGGAAATTCTGACAATGTCTGAACTTCAGTTTCTTTATCAACTGAAATCAAAGGCTTCGATTTAGCTGCTTCATTCTTCTCACCAGAGCCTGTCAATGGTAGACCTGCATTCTCTCCTTCCTTAACAACAGGCAACACATCTGAGACTGTCTCACTATTCGAAGACAGTGCTATCTCCTGGCCTAACTTTCCCCTCGACCTCAGTCCCCTGCCTTCCTGTAACCCCCGAGTAGACCTCACTGACTTGGACACAACGCCCATCCTCCGACGCATACCTAATCTACCTTTGCACACACTCCTGGCTCCACCTCTTGACAGCGAGGATGTTTTATTGCGTGACTTCGGCTCCTCGCTACTCCCGTCGAGTTGAGGAATCCTAAACTCGTCTGGAACGCTCATTCTGAACTCCTCGATGTCATCCCAAACTGCCTGTAGCATTAGAGCCTCTTCACCTTCCACTGCTGCCTCCTCCTCCCTGTCCTCATCTTCCTCTTGCCCTCCATCCTCTCCTCTGGTCCTTCCGTCCTCCTCCTCTTGGCTACTTGTAATTAGTTTGATTAATTCCCTCCTTGTCCTTGCCAAGGCAGGTACACAACTTTCTTTGGACTGGGAACCTTCATCCACAAGAGGTTCTGTCATTACGTCATCTGCAAAAATATTCCATGGAGAAATCGGCTCCATGAAGTCTGCGATGCTGCTACCAGAATCTCGATGCTCTGGTGAAAACATTTCCTCCATGTCGTAGACAGTTTTGACAGCATCCATCTTGCCATCACTGTGCTGGCTCCCGAGACCACCGGAGAGTTCTGCAGGACTTTCTGTGCCCCCACGCTGCTGGACTTCCCACAGACCTACATCAGAAAGAGGGGTGTGGCTCTCTTGAGCGCAAGAAATGTCATACTCTGAAGCTGCAAGAAGCAACTCGTCAAGTCTCTCACTTTCGGATGATCCCCTGGCAAAACTATCTCCCAGCTCCATCTCTTTTTTCTCTTGAGGAATCTCAGAAGACAACTGCATTACAGAGTCCAAGGGAGCCATCTTTATTTGTCTGGAGCTTACGTTAGCTCTCTGGAAATCATCAATGCACTGAACTTGAGCCTCATTAACATCTAAAGGCATTGTGCCTTGCTCTGCGGGCATATTCAGTGCTGGAGGTTCAAGTCTTGAAGTATCAGTAGAGACACTTTGCTCGATACCAGAACCCAATGGTGGACTCAGAGTTCTAGCTCTCTGGCTTTGCTCAGTGTTTACTCCAGCATGTGATCTGGCACTTCTACTCCTGTTGCCATGACAATTGGGAGGAGGTGAAGGACTCGGGGTGCTGAACAAGGAGCCAGACACGACTGATTCAGAGCGCCGAATCTTGCTCAGCAAAACTTCCCCAATGCTCTGTGAAGAAGATTGGACAATTACCTGTGATGATAGTTGTGACGGCTGCTGCAACAGTGGCTGCGATTGAGACTGGGAGGAGCTTATGGTTGCCGCAGACTGTGCTGTAGCAACCTGTGAGGGAATGTCACCAGCAATGTCCCCAGGTTGTGATGTGACTGGTCCTACTTGGGGAGAGCTTGGGGATTTCCCCTCGAGGAACTGTGATACATTGTCATCGTTGGATTGGCACAACTCGTTCAGCAAGTCAATCAAGTCTTTGTTGCTACTTTTCTCTGAAAATATAAAACATTGCTTCAATGATTAGTTGCACACTTCCTAACAGAGCTATCCTGACAGTTCTCAGCTAATTGCACTTATTCTACACCAATGGTTTCTTCTTAACTAACTCAATGCTTTCACAAATAATGCCCTTTATTCAGACCTCATATATCTAGTTACACCACATACACTCACAGTCCACTCCTTACCAACTGCTGTCCACTCCTTACCAACTGTCTCCCACTCCTTACCAACTGTCTCCCACTCCTTACCAACTGTCGTCCACTTCTTACCAACTGTCGTCCACTACTTACCAACTGTCGTCCACTACTTACCAACTGTCGTCCACTCCTTACCAACTGTCGTCCACTCCTTACCAACTGTCGTCCACTTCTTACCAACTGTCGCTCACTATTTACCAATCCTTACTAACTGTTTCCCACTCCTTACCAACTGTCATCCATCCTTACCAACTGACGTCCACTACTTACACCAACTGTCGTCCACTATTTACCAACTGTCGTCCACTACTTACCAACTGTCTCCCACCACTTACCAATTGTCTCCCACCCCTTACCAACTGTCTCCCACTCATTACCAACTGTCGTCCACTACTTACCAACTGTCTCCCACTACTTACCAACTGTCTCCCACTACTTACCAACTGTCTCCCACTACTTACCAACTGTCTCCCACTACTTACCAACTGTCTCCACTACTTACCAATGGCCTCCACTGAGCAGCGCTGGGTCAATTGGACAGTTTTGTAAACTGCTTCTTCATTAATCAAGGAATCACTGCCAGTCAATTTTTCACACACACCTTCTCCGGAACCTGTCAAAACAGAAGTGCCAACAAGTGCCTCAGGATTGGTGGGCGTGGCAATACAAGGAGACGATCCTAACAGACTGGAGTTCAGACTCCTGAAAACAACGAACCAACTGGTGAGTGGGCAGTGCAATCAAAAGAAATGCATGGCTGGTACTGGCCAATCTCACCAGCCCAACACTCTTTAACAACAACCCTTTACCTATTCTGAGTAAACCTCTCCTGCAGTACAGTGTCCAGCTGCTCATGCATGTGACTCTCACAATCTTCATTCACTTGTGAACCTCGACCTAAAAAAATGTGACTTCTGAAAGTGTTATAGTAGTAGTATCTATGGACAGCCTTACTTGGAGAAGGGGGAGGAGTCAGATGCGTCTCTATATCCCGAGCTTGCCTTCGCTGGCGCTCCTCTTCCCAGAGAGCAGCTAGACCAGGAAACCCTTCAGACACTGTAAAGAAATTGCAAACAAATACTTTACACACATGCACACAAACAAACACAACACCATTATATTTCCATATTTAGCAGTAAAATGACAACTCAAAAATATAAGTCAAAACAGTCACTGAGGAGGACACAAAAAAATCAAAACGTTTTGACAATTATATATATTATGTTACCATTGTCTACTTATTCCAATTAAAAACATTTAAAATAAATAAATACAGAGAGAGAGAGTTCCCTCACACACTCACCCAGAGAGAGCTCGTGTCTGTTCAGTATATCACCAGCCACTGCATCTGCCTCCAGTTCACACACACTCACACGAGGATGGCATCCCACCTTATCCCTAACACACATACACACATGTAAACAATACTTCTCCCATATTCGTTGCTGTTATTTTTGGTTTGCAGTGTTGCTGTTGTTGTTTTTCTTAATGACTCCAAATACTCAACAAAAAAAAAAAAAACAAAAAAAAAAAAAAAAACAAAAAAAAGGAGGGAGAAGAGAGCAACTGCTTTTGCACTGCTATGCGAGTCTAGTATGCCAATACTTGCCTTGGTAAGGTGTCAATATCCCAGTGGGTTTGACTGGGATTGTACAGGAAAGCGGACGAGTGAGAGGGAGTGGGCGACGGGGAGAGCATCAGAGAGGTAGAGTGTCGTCTCTGTGGTGACGGACTTTGGACTTTCTTTTCACTGCCTATTATAAGTCCAAGTTGGAGACTTATGTAATTCCCAAATCAAGTCTTATGCATATAGATTATATACTTGTGTATATGTACATATATATATTTTTTTATTATATATACATTCATGCACATGTGCTCTAAGGGGTGTGTCTCACTCGTATAATCTCTCACCTGCTCCCACTATCCTAAACTTAACGTCAGACAGATGGATGTGGTTCATTCCAAACAAGTTATGGTCTATCATGAACTGGAGGACAAAGGGCACGTGGGATTCGTGCGGCTGCAGCACCTCATTCATCACAGCTCCGGCAACCAGCAGATCTGCTAACCTACAGCAGCAGCAAAAAAAAAAAAAAAAAAAAAAAAAAACCAGTCCAGATTACATAGAAACCACACCCACTTAATATGATATACCATCCCAATAACTTGTATTAATATGTATGAGTATGGTAAGTACTCCTTGACAGTTAACCCTTTGTGTAGCATCTTCTTATGTCATTTTTTCACACAGTACCAATTTCTCATCAAGAAGTATCTTAGAAATGTCTGAGTTTTTTTCTGTTTGTTCATTTATTGTTGATGTTAGTGTGGCCATTCTGTGAAGTACAATTGTATCACATACAAATCTAGTCCAGCGTAGCCAGACCCTTTGCCGAACCGCTATGCTGGGAATGGGTCTGGGGACATGGCCATACCAAATTTGTTCTGCCGCACATATTGCGGCAGTCAATTACCGTTAGCAAATTACCGGGAATAGCCCTCCTCAACCACAAATAGAAATTCCTGTGCGTGTCAGCAACCCGTTCCAACGCTGGGTTTAGCTATCATGGCTAATTTGCGGTAGAAATTCAGGTATAAAGGAGGTGGGGCACTCACCACTTCCACATTCCTCCAGAACAAATTTGGTAAGGCCATGTCCCCAGACCCTCCGCGCGCTTTGCGCGCTACGTGGGTATGGCTAAGCCAGACTAATACAAATCTATTTCAGTACATCTTTCAAACCACAATAAATTATGCATTACTTTTGTAAAAGCAATTATACTACATAGAGCTATATATTAGTCAACAGAATACAGACTGATTAAGTAATGAATAGCATACCTTTTAATGAGAGCGGGATTATACAGGTATATCTTCAGAAAGAGCTGCACATCTTCATGGTAACCATAGAAGGGTCTGATAGTACAGGAAATTATGAGAACTATCACATTAGCTTCTGAACAGATATTCCAATCCCATGTTCTCAATAACTTATCACTTCCAAGAACATTCTCTCCCTCTCTCTTCCCCCAGAAATAAAATAAATGCAGATATTAATTATCTCTGGTTTATTTTAAAACACTAAAAGGTGTGCATTAACAGCATAACATGGTTGTTCAAAAACTTGCTGGACATCCAACAGCAGCCTAGCATTACGCCCAAAGAAAACTGTGTGGTTAATGTCTCAAGCACAGTAGTATGGTATGTGTGTGTATGGTATGTGTTTGTATGTGTGTGTACACTGGTATGGGTAATGGAACTCAATAAGTGACTTAGTTAACCCTTTACCATAACAAAATGTCTACACTTAAATTTTTTTTTTATTCCCAACTTACTTTCCCTTCACTAGAATAATTTTGTACACATGATGAACTGCTCTAGATGTCCCCAGGGAAAGCTGGAGGGCATGATCAACGCTCCTTGCAACAAGCTGCAAGTATTCGTCATTTGGGTTGGAGTGGTGACAGGGAACATAAAGGTAAGGAAAGACGCCATGAACATGCAAACAGGTCTTCTGGCCTACCGGGGTAGACCCGAATACCCTAATGACAGGTACCCGGTCTACGGCACTAGAACGGAAAGCAGAGTAGCAGGCATCCAAGTCTTGTACAGGGGAAGAAGTGTAGTACTCTATTGAGACAATTCTGCAGCTAAATATGCAGGGCGGGAGCGAGGGGGACGGCGAGTGGCTGGACAGATGCAAACTCATCTCGCTGATAGTGTATACAAATGTTCATAGCAAAGCAAACAAAAATTGAATGTTGTGTAGTAAAATTGCAAGCAGTCTCTTTTTAGCCCCACCTTTTCACTCTCATAACTCCGCCTTACTACGCTAAGTCTAGTCACACCACGTGGGTCACTTCTATCGCATCAATTGCGCGTAATAATGAGCGTTTAATTGAAGACGCTTTACCAAATTGGTCAATAGTATGTAAGCATGATATAAATGGAATTCTATAAAAATGTCAAACTCATGATAATTCAAAAGAATCTAGCCAGGTAACCAGACCACATGTGCATCATTAAGTACAAGATGGAAAGAACTTCAACAATTTTGTGAGCCTTTGGTTTCTTCTCTCCTTTTTCAAGTTTGCCAGGTTTCCGCGTAAACAGGAAAAGTAGAAGCATAGCCTGCATTTTCAAGACAGCAGGAATGAATGGGAAGCCAATAAACCAGACACAACTTACCAGAATCAGGACTGCCTCAATAGGCCACAGCATGAAGCTGACGCCAAGACAATAAGAACTGACCACACCCACCAAGACTGTTCCAAATGTGAAGCAAAATGTAGGCCATTGTCCATACACCACCAGATATGTGCCTTTGATCTACACACAAAAAATGCCAAAAAAAAAACCCACTAAAGGGGAGAAACAGTGGGACTCTGCCCTCTTTTTTTGTTCCCCCATCCACAAATGAAGCTTTGTGAAGGGGGCTGATATAGAAACTAACTGCTCGTAATTTTCACTGTTACAAAGCACTAAATAAGGACTCCATAGATAATTTGCTCTCAGTTAATCTATTTGTAAATTGCTGCCTATACATCTCATTATAGCCCCCACTTCCCCCCCCCCCCCCCCCAGTGAATATTTTGTATCAAATCTCAACTACTATTAAGATTTAGCCCCAACCCTTATGTAGTAATCTTCCTCACATATGGAAGAGTGGGATCAAGCTTCCTGCATATCTCATAGGTGAAGAATCCGGAGAATGCCACACTTCCTATGAGGAATGGGTTCACACTGCTTAATGAAGCTCCACCCACGGAAGAAATGAAGTATGCACTGATGAAAATACCGAGCTGGAAAAAAGTTTAAAAGCTATAATAGTTCACTAACAACAAGGCTTCATCATCCTTCAAATACCACATATTGATATAGTGCAACACACCTGATGGACAATTCCATTTATTAATGGAGTCTTTTCTAGAGCCTCTCCACAGCCAAACTCAAAGTACATCAGAATAGTGTAGAGCAACTGGCAGAAATAACAAGTTCAGATTTCACACAAAGCTTCCAGTGTCAGTTATGGTTCTTACTTGGCAGAGGAAGAAGAAGGCCACCAATAAGTTGAAGCGAATACCAAGGATGATTGTGTAGCCAAACAACCCCACAATCACATACCTGATGGCAGACACTACTTCATCATATTTAATAAGTCCTCGTGGCAATGGTCTGATACAAGCAACATGTTTGCACACGGAGGGAGAGGAGGGGGTGTGAAAGAAAGAATATGTTGAGCTTCAACTGGTGAATTTACATTGTCAATGCCTTGTCTTGGTTGCACTCACCTGTCGGGATGAACAATGACATCTTTCTCATAGTCTTTCACATCGTCCATCACTCTAACCAGCAGTAGTGCAACCTAAAGGAGGAGAAGGAATAGTGAGAATTGTTTTGCTGTTAAACCGATTTTTCCACAAATTTCAATTATTTGACTAGAATATAGTGTCCTTACTGTAACTTTACAAACTATTAGGTTTAGGTACACATTCTATAGTTTCTGGACCATTGAGCTTGTTTTTGTTGTTTTTTTTGTTTTGTTTTTTGTTGTTGTTTTTTGTTTTGTTTTTTTGTTTTTATTGAGACAGCCTTTTGCACCCTTGACTGTTGAATATTTATTGGTGTTTTAAGTGGATGTTAAAGGCATTTATAATAATTTTGCACCTACCTTAAGCCACATTCAATTAATGTCTCATAATTACACACACACACACTAGATTAGGTTCTTAACCACCCATTATGCAATTGAACCAAACAATAGGATAATTACAAGTACTCAGGAAAGGACAGTCTTATGAAGGCAAACCCTTTACCAAAAAATGACTGATTCATAGCATTGCAGTTGACATTATACTTTTAATGACTGCAGTACCATGGTCACCATGAGCAAGTAATCGCATTGTATACAACTAAACCTTCACTTATGCAACCATTTAGGATTGGTATATATACCACAAAATGTGTAATCCCATTAGTTAAGAGTGTAATGCATGCTAAAACTAATGTTTCCCTCGTATTACACAACTAATCTGACAGTTCTGGGGGAGATGTTAGTTCTGCAGTCATAAGAAGTTGCTCATTCAATGTCTAAATATCACTTTTTTCTTCAAGAAGTATAGCACATGAAGAACACTAGGAGTTGCTACATGACTTAGAGTATAATTAAATGAGTCAATTGGTTGATGGGACTATCTTGTTTGTGCACTTAATAGTGCAACCATCAACCCTTTCCTTTATAAAGCCTTGTACTGGTATTAAGAAACACACCTGCTATCTGCCATATATCACACATGTCTAATTCAAACTTATTGCATGAACATTTCATGCAATTTGTGAGGATCACTTTGGAAACCCTGTATTCAACTTCATGTATCTTTCTTTTCTTTTCTTTTCTTTTTATTTTTTATATTTTTTATGTTTTCTGTGCTTTTGCTTTAATTTTTACTTTTTCCCTCTCATTCCCCTAGTACTACTAGTGGTGTGCTTTAGCACAAATGGCGAGCGAGCCTAAAACTACACTAATGGTTTTAACTTCTAACACTCAAGCTATTAAAAAAAAACGTATATGTGGTAAAGGTATTCAATGCCATAGTAACCACTCCCCACAACTGTTTAAAAAAAGCAACAAGTAACAAATCACGTTCTTTAAACTTTTTCTTTGTGATATTCTTAGTAATAGTTGTAACGCACAATACTTTCACACAACTGAACATACCTACGCAAGACTTATGGACAATGAATTTTCAAGTAAAATACTGCTGAGTAGGGCTTATAACTATGTCAAATAGCGTATGAACTTACCACAGCCACTAATTCAAATAGAAATGGAACTCCCGTAAGTTTTTTTTAGTTTTAACTGCACCCGCAAAAAAATTCAAAGTGGTAAACAATTCAATTTCAAGGATGATACGGGTAATGATTGATAAACCAGAGGATTCTGTATAGTGATGTCTTGGATGGGGTCGAACACTGAGCTAACACGAAAATACGAGAGGGTCAAAGTACAAAATGACATACGTACGTCCAAACATATAATACAAACAAACAAACAAACAAACATTCCCGATTTTCAATTGTGTTCCCCTGAGAGTGTCTCGCTCGCTCGCCAATTATTTTTCTCTCTATACTTACTAATTGGCCAATCACAGACCAGACGAACTTTTCTAAATCCACAAAACCCTCATTTATGTACAGAGCAGACAAACAAGGACCTGAGGACAGCAGCAGGAAGATGGGAGGCGGGGCTCGCTCTAACAGAAATGTCATCCAGTTGGCAAAGCTAAATAGAAATAAGCACAGGCGTGTGTATAATTATAATCTATCCAAGACTTTGTGACACAAGTTATCACAGTGCATTAGTGTATTTTAGTTAAAATAACTCCACCAATTCATCGTAGTAACATTGATTCTGTGGTTCTAGCGACCACAAGGCTGTATATCAGAAAATACAGTTTTGGTAAATACTCTATCCAAAACAAATGCAAGCTAAACAAAAAATACCTCCAATTCGGTATATTCTTTTGGGTCGCAGTGTTAGGTCTCTCTTCTGAACTCATAGCTCAATTTGATGCTTCACAGACGTGGAAATTAGACTTCACAGCTTAATTTTTGAGAGGAACAAAACACCAAAACAACAATTTTAAAGCACGCGCTATACATAGCCCTTACTGATTGCGCACGGGCGTTGGTCAAGGTCAAAAGGTAGTTTCAGCAGTGTGCTCTAATTAAAATTGTGTCGCTATGGAGAGTAGTAAGAAGTTGGTGGAGTTTTTCATCGATACTGATTCGGATAGCGAGTCTTGCACCAGCAGCGAAGGAGTTAGGAAAGATGAAAAGCGTTCATCTCTTGTTGAGCGTGGACCGCCACCTCTTATTGAATGTTTATCGCCACCCACTCTTATTGAACGTGGACCACCTTCTCTGGCTGAAGAAAGTGATAGTGAAATGGAGTATGAAAAACCGGCTCATTTAAGTCAGCCACCAAAAGGTAATAGTTTTTACGTGAAATTACATCTGAAAGGTTATGATTCTCATAATTCATACTTCTAATGTTCCTGCACAATGATGAAGGAAAAGAAAGGACTAGCGCTTTTTTCCAGAAAGGAAATATATTAGAATATCTTTAAAAGATTTTTCAATTTGTCTTGATAGATGCAACATATGTATTGCACTTTTGGAGATGAAGAGGTCATGTGTAATGAATTTCTACACTTTAGAAACTATTTTGACGAAGGAAAACAATTTCAAGAGCTGCTTTTAAATTTGGAAAGCTTCCAATTTTTTTTTTAAACGTGTTTAGTCTTGACAACATATTTACAAACAATTTGCACTGACATATCTGTAAGCACTTTGGTTGTTGTTGTTTTTTGTTTGTATGTGAAGATTTTGAGGAGCCCAGTGAGTTTGAAGAGAATGTGAGCAGGAGTACCACTTCATCCCCCATAGATGTCTTACAGCAACAGAGTTCAGATGAGCACATTATGTTTGACTATCCCACATACCCACTCGAGCAAGAAACACAAGAGGCAGAAGAAACTATTCTCCAAGCCTCCAAACCACATCTTGAAAAAAATATGTCGGTGAGCCCCCCTCGCCAGTGCATCTGTGGCTCATCTTCCCCGGGTCTGTCTACCATGGTGGAGTGTCATTCTTGCCATGCCCTCTTTCATGGAGACTGCGTAGGTATTTCCAGACAGAAGGCGTTGCTCCTCAAGCATTTCTATTGCATGGTGTGCATGGACAAAGATTCCTCACTCGTCAATGAGTTTGAGACCAAGGGGACAATGGTGACTGAAAGAGGTGGAGGAGAGGAATTCAAGGCAAGGGGTCATGAGGGTGATGATAATGGAGGAGGGGCTGCTCAACGTGGAGGAAGGAAGAGGACTGTGTACAAGAGCAAGAAAGGCAATAGAACGTGAGTAATTATGGTGTTAAATATTTAAAGATTATCTTTTGTGGAATGATCTAATTGTCATGTGACTTGATTTAAATACAACTTTAGTTAATAGCTGCTTTGTTGTTGTTGTTTTGTTTTTTGTCGTTTTTTGTTTTTCCCCCATTAAAACTGACATCTAGGTACAATTTTTTTGGCCTCTGATGTTCACTAATAATTTTCTTCACATTTCCTTCCTAACTTTGTGTATTTACTTGTTATTTTCAACATCCTGCTTCTCTACCATTCTCTCTCTGTGTGTCTCCCAGTTGTGGGGCGTGCACTGCCTGCCTGAATGCTGTTGACTGCCGACGCTGTCGGTTTTGCAAGGACCTCCCCAAATATGGGGGTCCCGGGAAGATCAGGCAGAAGTGCATAGCCAGACAATGTCTGCGCCGCTCCAAGATACTTTACACTGAGGAGTCTCTGTTGGTGGGTGCCCCGGTGCTGCAGGAAGACATGGCTGCCGAGCTGAGGGCCCTGGGGATTGCTGTTCCTCAGCTTGACGACCCTAGCTTCTTTGTGGAGGAGCCGCGAGATGAAGATGGGATGGAGACTGGTCCTTTAGAGGGAGCTAAAGTGGAGGGAGCTAAAGAGTCAGTGTAGAGAGTTGAAGGGAATGAGTATAATGGCACCAGTTTTTGAATAACATTAGATTGGTGTGTAGTTATAAAGGCTAAAGTATATCGATTTCTATTTCATTTCCTTCTGGTGTGCACATGTATATTATATTGAATTGTGATGTATGTTCAGGGTTCACTTGACTCATGATAATTACAGCCGACCTCCTCCTCTCAAAAAGAAGCAGCCACCTGGAAAGAGAGGGAGAAAACCTGCCAGTGGTGGGAAGGGGAAACAGAGACCTAAGCATTCTACCAAGAGCAGGCCAGAGGTGGAAGACATCATAAAGGCTAGTTTGAAAGCAATCGTAGTAAATAGAAAGTGAATGAGTGAATTAAAGAATCTCATAACCAAGTTCTTTTTCTGCATATTATTAGCATCTTGTATGTGTGTGTAATTCAAAGTTTTAAAAGAATCAGTGATTCTAATTCAGTTGGCAAGCAAAGCTAGTCTATCGGGAGTATTAATTTGAGCATGGGATATTATTAGGGATTGAGATTTGGAGCGGACTTAGGTGTTTGTACTTTCTTTTTTAAGTGCTGGTAACAGTGACACTTGGGTTTCAAGAGGTGAGCAACTACAGATTCCCGGCTTTCTTCATATATTTGATACAATCAGTTTGGTTAGGCTAGCCTTGTAGCAGACCTAAATGAATAGACTTTGTCACTGCCTCTTAACAACAAACAATAGCTGTTTTAGAGGGCCACTGAAAGGCAACACTACTCCTCTCCAGTATTGGTGAGTACACTTTAACTTCAGCGTCGTGCTGTTAACTTTACTAAGCACTACACTTGGGCTTTAAGAAAGCTGTGAGGTAAGACACTATACACTTGCTAATAAAGATCATTTAGAGATCTTCTAACACATGGAAATAAAACTGAACATTTAAATTAATGAAACAGTGAGTAATTTATAACTAATCTTTCTTGTTTATAATATGGAACATATCCAGGCTAGCTCGTTCGTTCACCATTTAAGCAGAAAACATGCAAGTTATTTTATTTTTCTACAGAACGCATCCAAACGAAAGCATCGAGCAGTGGAGAGGCTAGGAGGTCTGGGATCCTTGTCTCGGGAAGACTTTTACACACCCACGCACTGTCTGGGTCCTGAATGTGTTTACGAGGCGCGGCCAAACTCCAAGTATTGCTCTGAAGAATGTGGCATACAGCTGGCCCTTGGGTGAGCACTAATCAGAATTTCTATGAGTGAAAAAAAAAAAAAAAAAAAAAAAAAGAGAAAGAACAGTGTTGACCATACAACTTCCAGACTGTCTGTTTAATTCATAGTGCTTCAGTGCTTCTATAGTAGTATTACTTCATTTGATACTGAGAACAGAGTGAAACAGATTTTTGTTATGCGATGTAGGTTTCTGTTGGAATGGATTGGTTGGCTTGAAGACACACATACACAACTAGCTATACCAATATGCTGATTTTAATTTGTCAGCGAGCAATTAGTAAAATAAAAAATTGTTTTGTAGTCTGCATGCATGCACATATACGTACTTCACCGAAATGATAATTGGGTATAATGCAATGCTCTGAGTTGTTGTTTTTTTTTTGTTGTTGTTGTTGTTGTTTTTTTGTTGTTGTTTTTTGTTTTCTGTAGCACTTGGAGATTTATTATATTCAAAATATTTGTCTGTTGTAGTCGAATCAGGAAATATTTGCCTGCCAGTAAACTTCGTTGTGGTACTGAGACTCCTCTGGCCTCAGTTTGGAATGATGAGAAGATCAGAGAACTCGAGCAAGAGCAAGAAGTGAGTGAGGGAGTGGCTGATTGATTCATTAACACTGATTGGTATTAGTGAAACATAAGACATATAGACATTTGATTTTGGTTAGTGTAATCCATTAACAGAATTATTTTGTTTGGTTAGAGCATCAAACTGCGCATGGAGGAGCTGGATCAGCAAAGTGAGGCCATTGATGATCACCTCATCAAGATCAGTTCACTGGATCCAACAGAGGAAGAAGATGTAAGTGAATTGATGGCTGACTATTGGACTCCTTCTTGTGTGCAAGTCGACTTGATTGTTTGCCTCCTTTATATGTTGTATCTTTGCTGAGAATTATCTTAATTCAATATTAATGATCTTGAACTGAAAAAAGTGTTGAAAATGATTTTTTTTTCAAATACGGCAAGACTGTTTAATTCAGAATGACCTGTTGTGATTGCGCAGACATTTGAAGCAGATAGTGAAGATTTGACAGTCCATTGCCCCACTTGCAGTCAACCTGTACCTCTGAAGAAGGCTATGGTGCACATGGAGAGGTGCTACACCAAGGTAATGCGAGCAAGCATCCAATTGTTTTATTATTATTTCTTTCATCTGTAGCTTGAAGGTGTAGTTTCATTTGGATCTATAGTGAAGAATGAAGGGTGAGTGAATTATAGAAAATCTGTTGTTCTCTTTGTTACTTTGTACTAAACGTGCACTGATGTCGACCACAAGTATTGTATCTACTACACCACACATGTCTACCACACCACGTATGTCTACCACACCACGTATGTCTACCACACCACACATGTCTACCACACCACACATGTCTACTACACCATGCATGTCGTCTACCACACTGTGCATGTCTACCACACCATGCATATTATATAGATTAGTCATTGAATACCGCATAATATCAGGAGTCTGTCAGCTAGCATTTACACGAGTGCCGCAGGCATGAGTGTAAATTCCACCGCAGATGAGTGATAGTCCCGGGGTATCCAATGATTAATCAATTTATTGTGTACTGGTCATGCACGAATGGCATAGAAACCGAGTGGCGTAGAAACCGAGTGGCTAATGTAATGGATGCTGCCTAGAAGTCTTTCGATTTTTTTTCTGATGAAGTAATTGAAAATCGTTTCTCTAATATTAGAGGTGGAGTAGAAAGGGAATGTGTATCGCCATCTTGTAGCACTCATACTTGTAGCATTGAGAGTGAACAATCAGTTAGTCTTGACAATGAGGAATTACGGACACAATAACCCAACGCAATAACTCCGGACTTCCCTTTACTGCGGAATATTGCGGGCACACGATGCTTTCCAATACATTTTCTATGTAAAGGCACTCAATAGGCCGATTCAGTACACAATAAATTGAGCTATAAACCTAAGGCATTAATTTGATTGATTAAATGATTTCTTTCTACCCTTTGCGTTTGTTAGAACTAACATATTCTGTGACAAGTATGATCCTAGTCAAAAGACTTACTGCAAGAGGCTGCGAGTTCTGTGTCCTGAGCATACTAAGGAACCCAAGGTGAGCCAGTGGTATATAAGGTCTGGTCACGCCTCATTTTTCAGGGAGCATAAATGTATGTGTGGGTGTGTGAAGGTGGGTGGATAGTATATTTAATTATTAAATGAAGCATATAGCAGTGTTCTCTCAGTGCTTCTAATATTGCCTCCTATAGCTAGTTGAAGGTTACTTTACTTCTAGAATTATCATAATCATATTTTTTTTCAGTATATTATATTGGCTGAGAAAAACTGCTATTATTTGGTTGTATTATAAAAATAATGTAAATTAAGTTATTATTATCATCGTCATAATCTTTTATGTGTTTCAGATTGGCCCTAAGGTGATCTGTGGTTGTCCTTTGGACTCATTCTTCCCAGCTACTTACAAGACTTGTGATAACTTCTGTGAGCAGCCTCGGAAGACTTGCCTTCGCCACTACTGCTGGATCAAACTCAGGAAGGCGGAGATTGATCAGCAGAAGCTAAACTTGGTGAGAGTCAATAAGGAAATGCTGGGGTAGGAGTTAGTCACCATGCATGTGTATTTGCTGCAAACTTTTCATCACGTATATCAGAATATGCAGAGAGTAAGGAATGACTTTTTTTTTTACTTGACTTGTACCAATTGGATGTTTTATTTGAATGGTGACTTGTGCATGGCTAGCTGTGTGTGACTTACATGGAACTATGCAAAGACCCTACAAGCCACACCCATTTTAATTCACACTACTTTGATGCGCAAGCCTGAGAATGCATACTTCACACTGGTTAGTGTTTGATTACATGCATTTCCAGGGCTCCCCCTCCCTTTGTGACACCCTGGTAATATTATGTTTGATTACATGCATTTCCAGGGCTCCCCCTCCCTTTGTGACACCCTGGTAATATTATGTTTGATTACATGCATTTCCAGGGCTCCCCCTCCCTTTGTGACACCCTGGTAATATTATGTTTGATTACATTCTGTAGTTTTTGAAGCTGGAAGAAGTGGGAGAACAGACACGTCTGAATCAATGGCAGAAATCCCAGCGCTCCTCACTCATTGCCACCATGTTACACCACACAGTCAATCATGCTGTCACCTCCTCATGGAATGGAATTACTACTTCAGAACAAGAATGCGAGGGAGGAAACAGGACTGGCTGAGAACTTGAGTCAATGGTTTCATTTCATTTTACTGTCACTCTGGTTTTACGAGCAGAGCACATGTTTCATCTCATTTCATTCAACTGCTTTCTTTTTTTTCCTTCAGATTTTTGCATGTACTCAATACCACTACTTGTGGTTATTCATTCTGAAATGTTTCAAAAAATAACATTTTTCCTATGATTGTCTGTAATTACCCCTATCTCGTTTTGTATCCTGATTGTGTGTAACAAGAAAGGTTACAATATCATATTGAACAGGTACTATGTGTGTGAATGAAGAGTCTGATTTACATTCATCTGTTGTTACTACATCAGAGTGTTTGTTAGTGAGGTGAGGTAGGTTACAGGTTGTATTGTTTGGGAACAGAGACTCTGAACATTGTTGGTTTTGGGCATTGAACATTGTTGGTTTTGAGTTATTGCTAGCTATACAAGATTTAGTTGTTCAACTGAAGTGTGAAAGTTGCTAACAGGTTAATTTTATATACAGATATAATATTTGTTCAAGCCTCACCTTACACAGTAACTTTACCCACTTCTCACCAATTCACTATATTACCTCTCTGCTCACATCACACCTCACATCCTGCATCTAAATAATCCAGCATTAAACAAACAGTGGTGTATAGACAGCATCCCTGCCTCTATTCACCTGCCTTTATTCTGTATCACTAGTTTATTTAATTTTACACTTATCATACAAACACTTTTTTTACCACAATAGCAGCTTTTTTTTTTTAACAGCCAATAATTAAAACAACCTAAGGCTTCAACTTGTAGTCCTCCTCAGGGGTCAATGAAGTCAAACTCACCATGGTGATTTATAAACAAAAGAAGTGGAAAGGTCAAATTAGGTTTTGTTGGTTGTTAAAAAAAAAAAAAAAAAAAAGATAAAAACTGCTATTATAAAGTAAATTTGATTATTCTTAATTAAAAAATGCATAAATAATAGTCCTAAACATAATACAATAAAATGTAATAAATTGTTATAGTCATTTGTAGGGCCCCTGACATAGTTACTTATGTTGATGTGTAGATTATGAGGCAAGAGATAACAAACCTCTCCAATGCTAGCTCCACCCACCCCATGGTTTAATCGTGGGATGATGAAAGATGAGCATGATATTATGACAAAAAAAAATGATCAGTCAAAAATGAATAGGAAAATGAAGAGCTACAAGAACAGAAAAGAGGAATAGAATAGAGAGAGAAAAACTAATAATTTTTAAAATATGAAAGTTCTTATTTATAGTAAAATTTAAACAAATAGAATAAAAGAATTGTTTGCCTGATCAGGCTTCAGTGGCCTTTTTTCCTCAAGGGGAGGTCCAAGGTCTACTTGAGGTGCAACGGGACCACAGCTGTGCCCCTGACGAAGGGAGCACCATTGCGTATGATCAAACATTCTAATGGACCATTGATATGTAACTTCCTCCACTAGCACCACATGAGACTTTCACACTGTCACCCATACCAACTCCAGAGTCCCTAGATTAAAGTTTTGCACTTCCAAAAACTGTAGCTTTTTTTTTGGTTGAGAATTATGTAGTAAAGCTAATATTAATTTTTATAGAGCTATTTCAAAATATTAGTTGGAATTTTGCCTTCTTTTTTCCCCCCCTTTAAAGTCATCCAATCATATTCATATAAAAACGTGCATTCTTTTAATCCTAATATTCACAAAAATTGCTCAGTGCTGCTTTCAATAAAGTAGCCTAACTTGTTCCTTATAAATGATTAATTTTAGTACCTAGTTGTTTTTGTTTGTTGTTGTGTTTTGTTTTCTTGTTATTATTTTTGTGATTTTATTATTAGTTCTTTATTTATTTTCTTAATTTTTTTGTTAATATTAACTGAATCTCTGCATTGCTGTATATGCTGCTTGCCGTTTCTATAACATGGATGAGAACCAGGCCTTGGTAGAGCTTGACTTTACAAATGTCTTCTACTCTGTTAGAAGATACCATGTACTGCAAAACCGAGCAGTCCCTGTGCTCTGTACTTTAGCAGTTTAGCCCACTCCTCCTATGCATATCTTACATCGCTTCAATGGTGGAATAATGTAGTCATTGCAATAGATCCTTTTGGACCTTTGTTATTCTGTAGCTATATCCCAGCCCAGCTATGAAGTCAGCATTCGAGGCCATTCTTCATCTGGATGATGTGACTATAGCTGTGATGATCTCCAACATGACTTTCAGGCGATAAAGGAGTGGTAGCTCTCTGCCTTCTCTAAACATCGAGAAGTGTGAGATTATTAGTAGCAAAATAACCTGTGGCAACCTTTAGGTGGCAATTTGTAATGCTGAACTGATAGCTCCCATTAATGGAGATGGTTTGTGTGTTTCAGTTCCTGTCAGGCAATATGGAGGATCTGAGAAGGCTAGGCAGGCATCTCAACTTACTTGATGTTATTATGGAACTATTTCTTTATTCCTAAGCTAAAGTATAATATCCACCACTCTGCTCCCTGTATCAAGGTGACAAACTCCATAGGCATCCCAGCCTCCTGGGAACAAACTACTCTGCCAGTGAAATAGGGCAGTATGGAAATGCTGCTTGTATAGCCCCTCCTGCCTACTTGCATCCAATGCAGCTAAAAAGCTAGATGCTGCCATCGAACTATCAACAAACTGAAGGACATGGTTGTGTGGAGGCAATGGTCGTGGGATTGGTCGTATGTTTCGTCAATCCAGACCAGCTTCTGGATGACAAGGAGCATACTCACCTGCTGGCAAATTAAACAAGAGAGTCAGAGGCATGGTTAAGAGCCCTGACAGTATCTAGTCTGGGACTGCGAATGGATGATGTGACTATGAGAATAGAAGTAGCTTTGTCTGGGTACCCCAATTCATGGATCTCACCAGTGTCAACATTAGGCAGGTACCATAAAATACCAATTGAGATGTTGTGAAATATAGTAGATTTGTTGTTTTTGTAATAATAATTAATATTGTCATTAACAAAGATATTATTTCTGTGTGGTGTCTTAATATAGACACAATAGGTGGACTGATAATCACAATACGTCATAACAAATACAGTAATATTTTTTCTTTTTTCTTTGATGCTTTAATACAGCATTAACTTAAAATGAAACATCTGCTCTTGTTGTCAACTTGTTTTAGAGTAATTCTTTCACTTTGATTTTACTGAGCAATCTCCAGTACCCATACAGACTGTATGCCTTAATGACCATCCTAGCATTTTCACGTGTGAGTTGCATCAGAAATAGGAGGGCTTTCGTAATCCATCTGTATCCACTGTCATCATATCATTCCTCCCCTTGTCACGGAGATGTCAATTAGCTGTATGCCCAACCTGGAGACATCCTAGCGTTGTGTGCAGACATATGGCCTCCTGTGCTCCTCTATTGTCCCACCTAGTTCTCTAAACTACGGACTTGTGTTTTCACTCAAAAAATGCCGTGGGCAAATTGGATTTTTTTGTCAAGTATCCTGGAGTTAGTTTTCTTTTCACTTTCACAGGCCTTGTATGCCTGTACATTCCTTTTGTTGTAAGTCCATTGGAGGCTGCATTTGTGTGAAGTGTAGGCATATTCATTGCTGCATAACTGAGCCTATTCAGACCATTGAGGGAGGACCATTAGCACCAGCTTTGAATATAATGATCCATTTAGTTCACTACTAAGTGAGAAACACTGCAACTGACTTTTAGGGAGTCCCTGAAAGTAGAGTCACTTTGTGTAGCTCTAGATATTCTAGCATTAGTAGCTAGCTGAAGAAATCGTTTACAGTAGCTTTCCTCACATCTGCTTCCAGAAATGGCTTTCTGGGGTAGTTTATTCTCACTGCTGCTCCTGCATGGGGTTCATATGGTTTCTCCTGGTCATGCTCCAACTGTGCATGAGAGGATTAAGAGAGAAAACATGAATATCCTTCTAGGTGAGTAGTATATTTTTAGAAATTTTCTCATAAATATCTGCATTTTACAAATTTTCATATGCAAAAACTCATGATTTGAACTTCTGTGTGCAGCTGTCATAATATTCTAGCTAGCATAGGCCTGCACTCTCACATTAAGTCATTCACTTGCTGATACAGCAGTCAAACTTCTTTGTTGGAACATTATCTCACATTATTGACTGTTGGGACCTGACGAAACTGGACAATGCAGTGCAACACAATAATAACATGTTTCTAAATCATGCATGAACTATTGGTGCATCCATTAAACAGCTATTTCTCCCTTTTTCTGTCCAATTATACAGACAGCAGCATCACTATGAACGTTTATCCGAGCACACTGAGCAGTACTGGAGGCTGGGTCAAGGTTACTTGGAAGTATGTTGATGATCCAGCGGATAATGACTGGGTAGGAGTATATTCTCCACCTACAGATGACGGCTATCTTATCAACCCTTCAGAGCATGCACCCATCCATGTCCTGGTAAGCTTAAAGCTTTAGTAATAATATTTTCATTTGCTATTGAACTGAAATGCTATTATGTTACAAACCACATATTAGTTTCAGAAGAAAAGTTAACTGATTATATCACTTTTAAAAACAACGTCGGAAATGCCTAAAATGTTTTAAGATTGTTTTTTCCTCTTGCTGCAGTTTGCAAATTATTCTTCGTCACACTTGGCAATGGGGAAAGGGTACTTGCAGTTTAAGCTTGTCAACATGCGAGAGCCTGTAGTGTTTGGCTTCTTCCAGGGAGGTATGTTATTAATAATTAAGAGAAGCTGGTTGTGTAATCCACGATGACTTACATGCACAGGTCTTGATGATGCCACTCTTGTAGCTGTGAGCGACACTGTAACCTTCAAGAATTATGATGAGCCTTTACAAGGTCATCTGGCTCTAACTGGAGACCCCACAGAGATGATGTACGCTAAAAATGTTATATTTATATGACAGTAGTGTAAAGACCCTGTAAAAGTTACTCCTAGTGTGAGTGTGTTATTATTTATTTATTTTATTTATTTATTTCAATTATTGGGGGGGGGGGGGCATGATAGCTGCTCTGTGGTCCTGTCATAAATTTTCAAATAACATTTCTCTGTGTAGCTTGCAGTGGGTGACAAAAAATAAGAAAAATCCAAGTGTGTACTATGGCACGACTAGCGGCAGCTATGACTATGTTTCTAAAGCAGCATCCATCTCCTACAATGCTACTGACATGTGTGGGAGTCCAGCCACTGACTGGGGCTGGAGAGATCCAGGATTGCTACACACAGTCTACATGGAAGGGTAAGCCATTCATCAAATTCATACTTTCTGAGTGGGGCCTAGTTGATTTGAAGGTTTATAACTTTCATAGAGTAGGCTTATAGTCTCATGAGTAGACTTATAGTCTCAGAGATATCTCATAGATAAGGCTCATAGTCTCATAGAGTAGGCTTATAGTCTCATAGACAAGGGTTATAGTCTCATAGAGTAGGCTTATAGTCTCATAGATAAGGGTTATAGTCTCAAGAGTAGGAGAGTAAACTTATAGTCTAGGCTTATAGTCAAGGATAATAGTCGCACAGAGAAGGCTGTAAGAGCTGTTTAATGTCTGGTACATAAATCTGAAAGAGACTGTCACAAAGAAGCCTACATTTCTATAGGAAAAGTTGCCATAGAGGTGATTAGTATTTCTGTAAAGTTTCGTGTACCTGTAGAAATTAGTGTAGAGAGGGTTATGGTCGTGTCTTATACCAATATACTATGTTTTGGTTGTGTACAGCCTCACACCTAACACAAAGTATTACTATGTATTTGGAGACTATTATGGCTGGAGTCAGGAGTACTACTTTAAGTCAGCTCCTTATGTTGGTTCAGATGTTACAACTTCTGTCGTATCATTTGGCGGTAAGTCCTCATGGAAACAAATCTATCATGGTGCATATTTTCAGGAATGATTGAAGAGGCTAACAAATGACTCCTACTCTTATGTATTTGTAGATATGGGATGTGCCATTGATGATGGAAGTTTCTACATTAAAGAGGACATTCAACCAGATTCTCTGTACACCACTAGTCTCATAGAAACTATCAAGGACAACATCAGCTTTGTGTTTCACATTGGAGACATGTCTTATGCCAGAGGATTTTCAGCAGTAGTGAGTAAATTTTTTTTGCTATGAATGTTACGAGTATAGGGAGTGAAAGGAAGTGAAAAAAAAAGCAAGGAAGGTTGTTGTAGAACATTATTTGACCAAGAACTTTATCACTAATGGAAGACTTTTTCTGATACATTTAGTTAAGGTTTTCTTTCTTGAAGTTTTTGAGACAGGCATGGTACATTAGAGGGAAGGGTCACATCTCTTATGAAAGTAGTAATTATTACTTATGTACCAGCAAGCGAATAATATTCATTAAACAAAAAGAAAAAAGAAAAAAAAAGAAAAAAAGAAGAAGACACTATTAAAAAAATAAATTACTAAGGTGTTAAGGTGTATCAAGTGTTATCAAATGTACTAGATGTAATTTATAGATAATTTATATTATTTAGCAATATGTACTTCTTTCTTGCAGTGGGATATCTTCTTTGACCAGATTGCTCCTTTCACGACGTATGTTCCCTACATGGTATGTGTGGGCAACCACGAGAGGAACTGGTACAACACCTAGTAAGTCTGTTCACTTGGTTCATTTGTCTGTCACATGCATGAATACAACATCATGTGACCAAACTGTCAAAAGACCACTGACACCAGTTCTTTTTATGCCTTCATTTACTGCTTGTTCTTGATGAATAGCTAACAAGTGTGTGAAGAGAATAACTTGGTTGCTTTTTTTATTATTACAAATTGAGTGTGTGTGTGTGTGTGTGTGTGTGTGTGTGTGTGTGTGTGTGTGTGTGTGTGTGAGAGAGATAGAGAGGTGGTGTAATTTGTGTTCTTCTCTCTTATATTTAGCCCAGGGATTTTCAACAACTCTGACTCTGGTGGAGAGTGTGGGTTGCCACATTATCTTCGTTTTCCAATGCCTCGTGCAGGCTATGATAAACCATGGTACGCATCTCCTATTAATTAATACCTTGAAATTCAAATGAATAATATCATTGTCCAGGTTATTGTCTGAGAGAATTTAATTAAGATTACATTCATTGCTGTTTAGGTTTGGCTTTGACTATGGTACAGTCCACTATGTTGTGATGAGCACAGAGCATGATTTCTACCAGGGCTCAGAGCAGTATCATTGGATAGCTAACCACTTGGCCAATGTAGACCGATCTTCAACTCCATGGCTGGTGTTCACTGGACACAGGCTAGTTCTCCTCCCCTGCCTTCATTCCCACAACACACACATATGCATGCACACATACACACGCTTCTCTCTCTCTCTCAAGTGTCAAGTGTAACTTTGAAAAAGCTGATGTCAAGTGAATGAATAAATGCTGCATGCTTGTTTCAAATAAAGACTTTAAAAATATGGTTATATCTCTATTAGACCCATGTACATCGGAAGTAAGGAAGATGAACATCTCAGTCTCGGAGAAGACATGAAAGATGAATTGGAGGACATGATGTATGTAAGTATTGTAACAAATATTGGAAGGTGTGTTCGATTGTGCACAATCTCGTTGCATAATTTAAGTCCAGCAGTTATTAATTATACTGATATATGTAATATATCTTAGCATATTTTCATTGTTTTGTTGATTTCTGTGTGTCTAGACTTATGGTGTTGACATTGCCATGTGGGCCCATGTACATTGCTACCAGCGCACTTGCCAGGTTTATCAGGATGAATGTGTGGATGGAGCTCCTGTACATGTAGTCATTGGAATGGGAGGCAGGGACCTTGCCCAAGGAGCTATGCCGTAAGCAACTTGTCTTGAATGCTTATTCGAACACAATTTGATATACTTTTTTTTTAAATTATATCCGGTAGAATTTTTTGAACTACACATGCATGGACATTTACTAGCTAGCTGTTCGCATTTGATGTTATTGTTACCACTTCACTGTTTATATTATTATGGCAGGGATTCATATGAAGATTGGATGGTAGTATCTGACTTTGAGGTATGTTAAACTTTTAATCTCAGTAAATTATTTTAATTTCTCCCTTCAATTTATAGACATATGGATTCACCAGACTGACTGCCAACTTAACCACTCTGGTGTGGGAGTATGTACACAATGACGATGGCAAGACCTATGATTACATGGTACTCACTAAAAATGGAGGATCTGCATATGTCAATAAAGATGATGATAACAAAGATGATGACAAAGATAATGATGATAAGGACAACAAGAATGAGGATGACAAAGATAACGACAACAAAGATGAAGATAACGACAACAAAGATGAAGATAACGACAACAAAGATGAAGATAAGGATGATAAAGATGAAGATAAGGATGACAAAGATGAAGACAATGATGATAAAGATAACAAGGATGAAGATAAAGATGAAGATAATGATGACAAAGATCAAAATAAAGATGATAAGAATGAAGATGACAAAGATGACAAGAATGAAGATGACAAAGATGACAAGAATGAAGATGACAAAGATGACAAGAATGAAGATGACAAAGATGACAAGAATGAAGACAAGGATGATAATGATAAAAAAGATGACTTCATGGAAGAAAATGAACTCTGAAAACTGGTGCACACACCAACATATTTGTCAACAATAGTGTCTGATGCAGGTGTAAATATTTCTAGCTGATTGTGTATTGTATTTTTTTTGTTGATTAAAATATTAAAGACATTTTAAATCAGTTTCAAAAGTTTAAATTTTTTGTTCTGTTTCGAAAGTTGCACACAATATATGTATACACATAATATATATTATTTTGTAAATGTCACTGAAATGCTAATAGCTTTAATTGTCATGATCATAAAAAATAAAAGCAAGAGGAAGTATGGGTATGGTATATAAATAAGAATAGTTCTATATTCGTTTTGTGCCACACTCGCAGCAATACTTTGCCTGAGGCACAGGAAAAGCAGAACCACACTCGTAGCAAAACTTGGACATGGTCATACCATAGGCATTGAGTTGCGAATGATTTCCTGAACCAATTGACCTCACGCCAAGACTTGAGTTGCTGTTCGCTCTCTCCTGTAACTGGGATCTGTTAACAATGGGATGGCTGCTTTGTGCGGAGTGCTGATCACCAGTATCTCCAATTCTAGAGGGGGAAAATAGCATTAAAAATATTCATGTGGTGAGATAGATAGTAATATCTTCAAAGATTCTCACTTTGGCAACGTGACTCTACTTGATGAATGTATTTGGTTATCCTCTTCTTCAACCCTTCGCGCAAAATGCCCGTGGTTGCGAACTATTTGCTTTCTTGCTGAGTCTGCATCTGTTTGTTCATCTGAACCAGAATGATAATCAACGGGTGCCCCTCCTCTGTGATTAGTAATGTCCATTCTCTTGACACTGTGAACCAGACGTCCTTGAATTCGGTTTGGAGGAGGTAGCTTGTTGGGTGGGTGTGGCTTGAAGGGTCCTTGTTGTGGATTGTTACCAGGATTTGTCACATTGTGTGCATGTGCTCCTTGACCACCAGTGGATCTTCTATCTCCTGCACACATAATAAGATTCATATTGCGAGTAATGGCCTGGAGAAATACATAGAATATTTAATTGTAGAAGAAAATTCAATATCGAGTCATTTTAATTTTGAAACAATAATAACATGCATTAGTCTTTTGCCACTATTGAAGAAACAAAACAAAAAACCTCACTTAATACAAAGCTAAACTAACACATTCAAGTCAGCAAAAATTATATAAGTATTATAGCTAATAAGTGACATTCCTCTATAGTTGTGTGTATACGCTTCTCTCACCTTGGTGATAATTTGATCCTGGACTCCGCTCACTGACATTATATGTTCCTTGAAAGTTTGTCTTCCTGGGAATCAGTGACATTCCAGCTGGGCGGTGGTTCTCACTGCGACCTTCTGTATCACTGCGCTTTCTTATACTTGGAGGTTTATACTTGAGACGCTTGTTCAATGCACTCGGCCCAGTTGAGCCATTCTGAGCTCTGTAGTCGATGCGGCTGCTCTGTTCCTTACAGAAAGGAATATGCCTTTCTGCAGCATGCTCCTGGAACCTTCTCTTGCAGTAGGGGCACTGTACATAATCTGGGTTTGGTCTTGAAGGTTCTGGAGGTGGAAGACTTGCACCTAGAGAAAAATGAAGCATTCACAGTAGTAAATTATAGCACATTGCAAAATAATGACTCAAACATTAATGATGCTGATCGAGCAAATTTACTGATTTGTTCTTCACACACATGCACATGTTTAATGTTCTGTAAAATAATAACATAACTCTGACTTCATTCATTAAGTTATTGGTAAAGGGTCTAGCTCCGGCTCCATCATCTTAAAGTTGCAATAGTAATATAGCTATCACAGAAATTTAAGTGTAGTCTTACCAGTCTTAGTTGCAGCATCATATTCTCTGGCTGATCGAATTGCATTCACAAATTCTTCATGCTTTCTTTTCCACTGCTTCTTCTTTTGCGCTTGCTGCAAAACACAAGTAAGCCATTTATTAAAAACAAGAGATTGAACTTTAAAATGTCTTACTCTCTCATAAGCAATCATTTTGAGCCTGTCTTCAGAAGTTTTATTATACTTCTTTTGAATATTGTATGATTCCAAATCTGTACCCATGGCTCTGTGCTTTGAAGAGTCAAAGGGTTTTCTAGTAGAATCCTTTTGCCTGTTCTTTACACAGATTTTTTCATGCTTCATCTACAGCAACAAAGCAGAAATAAATAACAGCTTTGATGTTTTCTTTTGCTTTACCAGAGTGTCTAAATTGAATTGCCTCCCACAGCACTTGCAGGGTTGAAGCTCCGTTGGAGAAGCATGTTCTGCAGGGACGTGAAGACATTTCAATGAAATTTGCCAATTCTATTAGATACAATTTAAAATTACCAGGTGGAAGCTCCGGCTCCATCATTTTAAAGTAACGTAGCTATCACAAAATTTCTAAGTACGACTACTAACCCACACGAACCGCCCGCAGTGGGTTCGGTATTCATTTAAGGTATTGTGATTTAGGCTTGTTGGCATGGCGACTGTAATAAAATGGCGGGAAACGGCGGGAATTTTGAAAAGAAAAAACAAGAACGTATTCCATTGGGTTCGTCCCAAATACATATATACCCAGAAGCGAAAAACTATGCTTGTGTATGGAACTAGGTGGTATTGAACAGATTTAGTCTGGTTTTACCAGACCCTTTACCAAATAATCACTGTGTACAAGCTAACTACATGACTCAAGAGTGCGCCAGTTGGCAGTATCAATGGGTTTTGTTTTTTTTTAATTTTCACTGCCTCTGCAGCCTCCCGCTATAAATAAGGGGCTCCTCGAATTGTCCAACGAAAAGTGGACCATCCGGAGAAGCAGAGGTTTTGAAGTCGGGGGCATGCTTTTTATCACAATGTGGCGGTAAATAAGCGGGAATTTTTGTCAAAGCAGCAGCTGTAATTCTGGAAAATAAGGGTCGTACAGAGTGAGGCTGAATTGCTATCTCACCAGTAAAACAGCTTTGGTCTAATACTTTGTCTCAGCAGATTTGATGATATTCCAATTAGCTATATTATTTAAGGAGGTCTGAACTTTTACATAGTCTTCAGTCATTTCATTAAGTAAGATTTGTTTATAAGTTTTGCTGAAAAGTTTGACTTTGACTTTTTGCATCATAGAACCTAAGAACAGGTAGATATAGTAACTACCATGAGAAACAATAACAATATCCTAAAAACAATGTAAGTAGCCCTAAATTATTATATAATTTGCCCCTTTTTTCTCCCACTAACCCACTAAGTGTATTGAAAAAATTATAGCAGGATATTATATTCAGGAGAGCATTGCTTGTGTGGATGGGGAGGGGGGGGGGAGGGAGGGAGGGGAGGGAAGGTGATAAATTTAGTTTTTGACCTAAATATATTTGGACCCCTTCTTGTTGTTAACTCTAGATCCACCCCTGGAACAGCACGCCATCTATAGAAATCACTGATGGAACCACGCCTTGGTGAAGCTGTTATAGAAGAAGAGTTATGTACGAATACTGCTGAGGACAAGTTAGAATCATGCCAGGCAAAGGAATGTGCTGCAGAGTTGGGAAGTCCAATTGCAGAGGTTGGATTAGCTAGTGAAGACAAACAACTCATTGGCTTTGACATGCTCAGGTTTAGAGACAGTTTCTTTGAGGTAACTCTAACGCTGTTTTATTATTATAAATTGCAATTATTAAATTAAATTTAGGCTGTTGAAGAGTTACGTTTTCGAAGGGTGAGCAAACGCTATCTAAAACAGAGCGTATATTTACATATTTTATTATGGAGCAAAGGCACAAGATTCTGAGAACCTAAAAAGAACTCAGGAGCTGTTATCAGAGAAGCATAAGCTAATCCAGAAATTGGTGAGTGAGAACTCGCTAAAGTAGTATGACTGTATTATGTAATGGTGTGTGTTTTTGGAGTTTAAAATGCTCCACTCTCTCGCAAGTTTTTAAAAGTATTATTGTGCTTTGTGTTGCAGGATGAAGTGGAGAAAAAGTGTGAATTTCTTGTAGAAGAAAACAGAATCCAACAATCGGAGTACTTAAAGAAACATGAAGAAGAAATTCGCCATTATAGCAATGACCAGGTAAGAAATAGGCCCAACTTTAAAATTATTTAGGACATAGCTGGTGTAGTTTTTGTATTGTGACAGAAGGACTTTAAAAACCTTAAGTCCTGGGCAGGGCTTCTAGATGTAGAGTCGCCCCAATTGTTTTGTTAAGAATAGTCGCTATATGTTCAAAATTCGTCAGGCAATGTGCTTCAATATCGATGGCATTTTAAGAACAGTCTCTATGTTCTAAATTAGTTAGGTACTGTGCAGCAGTCATGAACTACCGTATATAGGGTCCCTCAGGCCTTAAGAGTAGTGCCCTCACTGCACTCGAGACACTACAGCCTAGGACCTTCGGGACCCTAAAAACAGTAGTTCCCTCTGAAGCAGCAGCGCCTAACTATTATATATACTATACATTATACATATATATATATATATATAATATTAGGTGAAGCTAAACCTCACTAGGGAAAGTAGAGAGAAGGAACTCAAAATGTTGAAAGATGAAATGAGAGCTTTACATGTAAGTACACATCAGTGATAGGAATGTAACCTTCATGTAGCATGTACATACACTTTGTTGTTATGAAGCTTGCCAATCACAATTTGGAGAAAAGAGTTCAGGAGTTAGAGCGGCAGCTCCAACTCCAGAATTCATCCAGAGAAAATCATCTCAGCAAGATGGCAAAGCTAGAGGAAAAGTGTGGGCAGCTATCATCTCTTGCTGAGCAAGTCAAAGATCAAATAGAAAGACTGGAAATGAATGGTATACAACGTAAATACAATAGTAACATACTCAGATGTAGAAACATGCACAGTTGTGAAATTCCACTATTTTATCTGATAATTCTATAAACACAGAATAATCGTATGAGCTTGGCCGTATTACAACTCTTATTCTCTGGATACTTGACCCTACCTTGAGCATTATAGTCAGATCAGAAATGCTGGGTAGCTAGCTACATTTTAGCTCCTATAATTTATTGTTTTGCATTTTTTTGCTACTCTCTATGATGTTATTAGTGACGCAATCGCAAGAATTACAACACCGACTGGAGTACGTAAACCAACACCAGAAATGTGAAATAAACCAGCTCCAGAATCAGGTAGACACTTGCCACCAAGAGCTGGTATACCTCAGAGCTCACTCACACAGCGACACGATCACAAAAACTGACAACAAGAATGTCGTTAAGTTGAGGTCGATGGAACATGAACTGAAAATGGTAAATTATTTAATATTAATTGGGTTATTAGGCTAGAAAAATAAAAGATGACTATAATTGAACAGTAGTAATGATTCTATTGATTGTTTTAGCAAACAGAGTTGTGCAAGCATTCTCAAGATGAACTTTCGTCTTTACGTTTAGAGCATCAAAAAGTTCTTCAGCAGTTGAGAGAAGCTCATGATCTACTTGAAAAACAAGTGGAAACCTGCAAGAAAATGTTGGAGAAGGAAGTTAGTGAATTATGCTGAATTGATACACATGTGTATGTGCTAATTCCCTCTTCTTCACTTACCCCCCCCCCCCCCCCCCCCCCCCCCACCACCGGCATCACATCTCTGCTTCTCAATTCTTCTATTGCCTAGGAAAAACTCAAGGTCGAAATAAACAGTTTGAAGGCAGATATAGAAAAATTGACTTCAGATTTGGCACATTCTCAAAATGAGTTGAAAGCACAGAAAGAAGAAAATTTGGAAGTAGTAGGTAAACTGGAAAAAGAGGTATGTTTATCCCCCCCTCTCTCTCTCTTCATATAACATTATTTCATTACACTGTTCAGGTGGCAGATACAACACAAAGACTGAAGACATTACAAACTGATTTCAAAGTATTGCAAGAATTGTATGAATCCCTGGAGACATCAAAAAAATCTTTACTTTCACAAAACGAGCTTCAGTTACAAAACTTGGACAGCCAATACAAGCAACTTGAGGCCAATCATGCAGAATTAATGGCTGAAAATGACTCGTTAAAGGAGAGAAACCAAATCACTCGTCAGCAGATTGAGTCTTTCCAGTCTGCATTAGGTCAGTCTGAAGCAGAACTATCACAGATGAGGGCTATTATATTGGAGAAAGACAGGTTTATTACCAAGCTTGAAGCCAAAACGTCCACTCTTTCATTAGACCAGCAAGACTTTGAACCTCAGAACACCATAGACAAAAGTGCTGAGCTTCATAATCCAGCTTCAATTGAAAAGATAGTCCCTACTATTGTATTACTGACAAGTGAGCAGGAGTCTACTGATAGTGGAATGATAATGGTATGTTCATTTGGCTAGTACATTTGTTTATTTGGGTAGCACTGTAGCCATTTAAATTATTTTTTAACAATACATTCACATTAAGCAGCAATATAATTGACTATTGTTTTTATGTTTAGAAAGAAGAATGCATTACAACCAACCAATGTCAGCTTCAACATGTAGAAGAAACAACAGTTGAGGAACATCAAGACACTGAAGTACCTGAGCCTCCAGCCAAGAAATTGAAATTGGAACTCCAAGATGCTCAGCACTGTTTTACTGCAGAGAATATTGGGCTTACAACTAATAATACAGAAAGTTTAATTAAGACTGGTCATAAAAATGCTAGTCCAAATATAATTGAAGTTGAAGATTCCCCAGTTGTGTCAAAATGTGTCACGGAAGGAAAAGTCGACGAAGATCTCATCAAAGTCAATGAAAGTGAAGCTGGCAGCAAAGCAAGCGTTGAATGCATCTGCACTGATAGTAGTACAGTACCTACCACAAAAAAATTAAGTGAAGTTCTTATTGCCTCTCCTATCTCCAAGAGAACTGAAGATGGCACACATTTTGATTTTTCTCCTGAGGTACATTTGGGACTGATGAGCACACAGATGAACAAACAGATTGAGAGGGTAGAAAAATTCCTTAGAACGGACAGACTTAGGCGAAAAAGAGACCCTCTTGATTCCAAATTTGATTGACTAGTTTATGTTACAATACAAATATAATCATGAATAGAATTTTACAATGGCTTCCATACAACATCATGTACTTAAATATATGGTATAGATCGTCAAGTTGATGGTTGATCGGTTCTTTAGTTCTTTTTACTCGGTAGAGTGAGTATATAAATGCCATGAGCGAAAAGGGAAGCAACAGCCGAGGCGTCAGCAATAGGAAAAGTAGTCCACCTACTCTGAATCCTACAAGCGCTGAAGACGGCCACAACAACAACGCCGGCACCACGTCTAGCGTTTGCAGCATGTCTTCTTCCACCGCAACTGTCACAGCCTCCAGGACTAACCTTGCCGTACAGCAGAATGCTTTACTATCGCAGCAGTTGAAGCGTCTGGCAGCTCAGAAGTTGCAACAACCTCAAGATAGTTCATCTGCTGCAGGGCTCTCTTCATATTCCACTCCCTCGCCTCCAACTAAGAGGAGGCGGAGCGGTTCCTTTGACAAGAGAGTGGTCACGAGTGGACAGGTGCAACCTCATGAAAACAAAAGAATTGGGTTCATTGGTGCTGGAAATATGGCCAGAGCTATAGCGGAGGGCTGGATAAACTCTGGTAAGCACAGGCTGCACAGTGAAGGAAACTGCCAAGGACATGTTCAGATGTTGACCATTTACCATATAGGTTATACCCAAAAAAAAACACACACACACATACTCACACTGGGACAGTCACACAATGGCAGCACACACATGTGCTCGCATTTTTTTAGTTTTTTTAAATCCATGTAACCAGTTTGCAAGAATCAACTACACATAAAATTAACCCTCAATGGCATGTGAAAGAGGGTTACTCAATTTGATTTAGCATCTGTCTGTAGCTAAAATTTATGGTCTTTGTGAGGTGCCAGAATGTTTTCTTACACTAATTTCTCTTGCATAAAAAACAACAAAAACAACAACAACAGAACAAGTCAATGATTCAGTCAGACTCTACTGAATAAATAGCAGTATTTCACCATAATCTGGTAATTAAACTTGTTTTACTCTGGTAGGACTGATTCCTGTTTGTTTAGAGGGAAGGGGAAAACAGTGTGACTTACTTTTTGTACGAGTACACTCCCATAATCTGATCAGCAGTGTCAGTAACTATCTTGTAGAGTGCTGTGATCTATACTGGTGGTGCTTTATCAACTTATTCCATTGAATGTGTTGAGATTAGTTTAAGCTGTAGAGCAGCTTATGGCAGCTTAGAACCAGTAACATGTTAGGTAGATGGGACTATGAAATGTAATTAAGATTTGCATGTGATGGTTGATTGTACTAGGATTTCAGTACATTGTGTGAGATCCACTGAGAGTTCCATACCCTTAGCAAGTGTGCCAGAAAGATTTCATTTGTGCATGTAAAGTTTGTGAATGCGTATTCTTGTTGTTATTCAGGCGTTGTCCCGCCCACTAAGCTGAGTGCTGTTGTGCGGACCTGCACATCTCCTAACATGAAGTTGATGCGCGTGAGTTGGTATGGCGTTGTGCAAGTAAACTGAAGCGAGCAAGACACTATCAGGGGTAACATAATTGAAAATTGGGGATATTTGTTTGTTTATATATAAGTGTGGGTGTACATATGTCATTTTATACTTTGACCCTCTCGTTTTTGTGTTTGCTTCGTGGTCTACCCCTTCCCATACCTCCACTAAACAGAATCTTTCGGTTTAGCGATCCTGTAACATTCAAGGAAATTTAATTGTTTACCCCTTCGTTTCTAAAGGCCACAAGACACATTTAGGTCTTAAAACTCTATAGTAATTCTTTAAAACTTCTTGTTTTTTCAAGTCACAAAATGTTATGGCAAAAGGTTACTAAGATATTGAGACCCTTTACCAGACATAATTTCAAAAACTCGGCCGTTTATAGTAGCTGTGAGTGCTTGTTGTCAAAAGTAACTGCTAACTCAGAGAGTCAGAATGCGATATTAGAGACTATAGAAAATACCAGTACTTGGGGAAATTGAGGTGAGAAAGTTGTTCTGTATTTGTTAGATAAAGCATGGTCACAACGGCTAGTGTACGTACTTATACTTTTAGAAACGGACTGATGAATTCTTCTGAAGTTTCGTTTGTGCAAAGGCTCGCTCAACTGAACATGAGGAATATATAAAGATAGCTTACTATGAGCTATGAGCAAAAATTCTATAGCTAGCCTACTTTGTAAGTCTCAAAAGCCGTTGTCAATTTTTCTTTACTCTGTCACATGTGCTACTAAATAAGCTAATACAAAATAAAGGATACTACAAACTTGCCAGGTGTATGGTATTTTAAACTCTCTTTTTTTTAGGTGGAGCAGCTTTTTGACATCAGCTAATCATATCAGCACAGACTTGCTCCAGCTCGTTAACTTATTTTTCTTATTCAGACACAATACAATATCATAAACTTAATGATTAATTTGTTGTTGTATGTGTTGTTGTTGATTCATACGTGCTGCTTTTATCTCCATGCCTGCATTTGGTATCCACTCGGTAAAGTCTCTCGGTGTGCTGGTATCAGCGACAAGTTACGATGTCATTGGTGCGTCAGATGTCATCATAATTGCAGTGAAGCCGTACCAAGTCCTTGAGGTAATGGACAACCTTTTGAAAGTGCTCAAGACAGCCCAAGTTGCTGGCAGCACTCCCAAGAGCCTGAGGCCTCTCATCGTGTCTGTGGCATCTTCTGTTCCATTGGCTGAGTTGGAGAAAAGGGTTAGTTCCAGATCTATGCAAGTCTGCAGATCCGACTGACTATTGTTCATGGAACATCTCTGTCATATTCTCTCCTTAACTCCTCACCCCAATCTAACCCCTTTCCTCCATTGTCTGTGTTTGTATTCTTTCTTCTCTCCTCTTTTGCTTCTTCACATCTGTAACCCGCTTCCCCAATCTACCCTCCACGAACCCCTCCCCCAATCTAACCTCTGTGAACCCCTTTTCACTCTGCATTGTGTTGATAACTTGTTCTCCACCCACCTAGTCGGAGGTATCGTGGCAGATCGGCTCGTCTCCTGTGACAGGCCATCTCCCCATCATCCGCTGCATTCCTAATGTGAGCGTGGCGGTCCAGTCGGGTGTTACCGCCTACACTCGAGGCAAGTACTGCAATGAGGAAGACCTCGCCATTTTCAAGTCTCTTTTTTCCCTTCTGGGTCATTGTGAGGAGGTGGAGGAGAAGCTGATGGATGGTTTCACATCTCTTACGGGAAGTGGCATTGCCTTTGTGAGTAGTTGAGTTCTTGGGGTTTCCTTAGCTTGTCTTATTACAAATACAGGCTTCAAACTTTGCAATGCAGTTTTCTATTATGGCTGCAAATAGAACGATGTATCTTCATTTAGATAAGGCTATGGAATAAAAAAAGTAAAAAAAAGTACAGAAATAGAATAAAGGTTGTTTTTTTCTTCAATAGATGTAATAGGAGTACTTTTTTCTCATTTTGCAGATGGAGGTTGTGTTGGAGGCCATGGCTGATGGCGGTGTAATGACAGGGATCCCCCACTCTCTTTCTCTGCGCATGTCTGCACATACTATGATAGTACGCTGGTATGATGGGTGGGTTGAAGGAAGGGCTTGGCCTTGTATGGGGATTAGGGGCTTAATTATATTGAGATTTCTATAAATATAGTACTTGCCATGACTGTTGATATAGAATGTACAGTAACTGACATTGATAATAGAATATTATTTGACCCTTTTCTCACTGGTTTGTAATGAAGCACCAAGGGTGCGAACCCTCAGTGTTACTATACACTAGCTAGCTATTACAAAGACCAAAATAATAATTTATTTGGCATAGTATCAACATGAATATGCCACAAGAGAAGCTTAACATGCAAGCAACACTCACCTCACCAGTTGTTTCAAATGGGAAACTCAAGTACTACCGCTGAGAATATAGTGTAATGTGAAGCTACTGCGGGCAGCAAAGTAATTATTTGCTCACGTGATTAACACATGACTATAGGGGGCATTACTCACTAAAGCTTACGGTCGTACGGCCAATGACTAGCTTTTTTCTGGAAAACTAAGTCAAAATACAAATTCTTTCACGCATGCACGCTGAGGGTCAATAAGGGAAAGTTCACCACTTTACCACTTCATATACAATAGTAAGCATGAACTGTTTCAGGCACCTTTGACACCTCAAAGATACCCCCTCCACACACACACACACGCACGCACGCACACGCACACACACACACAAGATGATTATGATCATTAGCATATCCTCTTTAATAGAATAGGTAGGCAAGGGATTCTTCCTATTACTTGCCAATATTGATACTCTCGAGAGAGAAAAAAGGAAGAAATACTAAATCAAAATTGAGTGAACCAGCTGGATGACTGAATGTTGAGAATTGGGTCACTATTGGCTTTCACTATGAGAGTTGAGAGGTCTGTAATTTAAGATGTAGGACATTAACTAGAAACAAGACAAAAGGGAATATCCAGATCATTGAAATTTGAACTCTATAGTGAGTTCTATTGCAATTCTATAGCAGTAGAAGAATTGCCATTTGTTGCATTCTCTCTTCCTGTGTTTGTGGCCTATAATCCATTCTCTTTCTGCATGTGTGGGTGTCGACACACATGAAAGTCTACTGTATTATTAGCTTTCTCACGCATGTACTACATATTTGCAGATTCTTGATGCAACTAATAGAGGCTGTCTTTTGGTTTAAATTGTTTATGAAATAATTGAGACATTAATTGGTGTGCTCTAATTGACATTGTTGTATTCACCAGTTTCCATTGGTTGTGTATTACCTTTTTAGTAATAAATAGTGGTTATGTCACACCTCATTCATGCTACTCACTCTCAGGCAATAACCAGCTTTGTGGTGCAAATCCATGTGATTATCTGCTTGGTTCAGAAATAGTAACAACCATATTTGGACATGGAAGTGGTGCAAGAGTTCTATATTCATACTAATGATATTCATTCTCTATAGGGGAATGTTGGGTTAGTAGTCATATGGTAGTCAAGGTATGCACACTTCGTGAGCCTAATATCATGCTAGTGATAATAGAAATATTGACAATTCTATAATTTTATTGTAAAACCTTTTATTTATGTGTTGTTTTGTATACCTGCATACATTTACTTTAAGTATTGCTAGTGGTGTGCTTGAGCACAAATGGCGAGCGAGCCTTAAACTACACTATTGTTAAATGATTGATTTTAACAACTTACACTCACGCTACTAAATAAAGTCGAGTTTTTAAATTACGTATATGCGGTAAAGGGGTTTCAATGCCATACTAACCGCTCCCAGCAACTGTTTGAATTGAAAAAGAAGCAACAAAATCAAGTCACATTATTTAAAATATTCTTTGTGATATTCTTAATAGTAGTCGTAACGCACAATACTTTCACACAACTGAACATACCTACGCAAGACCTTTGTGGTTCGTCTAGTGGACAATGAATTTTCAAGTAAATAATGTTGCGTAGGGCTTATAACTGTGACAAATAGCGTATTAACTTACCACCGTCACTAACTCGAATAGAAATGGAGCTCCCATAAGTTTTTTAGTTTTAACTACACCGCAAAACAATTCAAAGCGGTAAACAATTCAATTTCTAAGGTGATACGGGTAATGGTCGCTAAACAGGAGGATTTTGTTTAGTGAAGTTTGGGACGGGGTCGAACACGGAGTGAACACAAAAATATGCGAGGGTCAAAGTACAAAATGACATACGTACATCGTAACATGTATATAAATTAACAAATATCCCCGATTTTCAATTGTGTTACCCCTGTAAGTGTCTCGCTCGCTCCGCTTGCTCGCCAAATAGCCAAAATACCATACAGAATCATCGTGGCTGGAGCCGCAGTAACATCAGACTTCCATCATAACATAACCTGTATCATTCTTTAGTGTGTATTTATTTCTCAAGTTGTTCATATAAGGTGGGAGGCACCTATCACAGTCTAGTTGTTGGTGTGTGTATGTGTTAATGCAGGGAGCCGCAAACTTAGTACTGAAGAAGAATTTGCACCCCGGACAGGTGAGAAGTCACAAGGTGTCTTTCAGAGGCACATGAGAGTCAATCCAGACTTGCTAATGAAGTGTTATGTGTGTGCGTGTGTAGATCAAGAACTCTGTAGCCTCTCCAGCTGGGACAACCATCCAAGGACTGGCTAAGATGGAGGACTTGTGTGTCAGAGGAGCAGTCATGTCTGCCGTCAAAGCTGCTTCTGATAGAGCAGCTGAACTGAAACCGTGATTCACTTTCAATACCATTCATTACCATCAACATGTTCGTTCATTGTATAATTTTTTCTTTTCTCACTCCAATAATACAGTACATAAAATAGCAGGTTGTGGTTGTAAAAATACATAGTGAGGCTATAATAAATAATTTCAAGTGCAGCAATAAATATTCCACAGAAAGAAATAAAAGAAATGCATGAGGTCTGCATTAACATTGTATATACAATTCCAAAATCCAATGACATTTGAAATGACAGATCGTGCTCCATCCAATAGGAAAAAATAATCTGCTTTTATGGCAAATGAAATAGTATTATTAATATGCATGTGCAAAGTGAATTTATGCAGTTATAAGTGCAGGCAGTCGGTAATGGTGTTTGGGGCGAACAATCTGCACCAAGGTGGCCATAGGGAGATGTCACATTATCGAACAGGGCTTCCCACGATTAGGCTTGTAGCTCTCCAAAAACTGCAACTGCTTCTGGTTAATGGCTCCTCGACGCTTACTGCAAGTACAATACAATTACATATTCAAACCAAATATAAAATATAGCACTCTGACCACGTCATAGTGTGTATGTAGCGATCATAAGCCACAGTATACAATGACCCCAAGCATAGAATACAGTGACCCCACGACATAGTATACAGTGACCCATATGTCATAGTATACATAACATTGTCCTAATACAATTTCTGTCATACTTTCAAATATATTTCATAGACTCCTAAACTGCAACACAACCAGAGAGTTGAATTTTATTATGAAGCTGTTGTTAATGTTTATTGAACAAAATGCTGATCTATGCAACTATATCCTAGATTCACCAGCCTCTCTGTACAGTGAATACACTAGTCTGTACATGCAACTATATCCTAGATTCACCATCCTGTCGTACAGTAAATACAATCTCGTTCGTACATGCGGCAGAAACATGTTCTTTCCTATAAGAAGGTACACAACACATAGACCAATATAAACTCCAGCAGGTTGATATGGAGCTGGTCCAGGAAGTGGTGTGCAATCACTAAAGAAACACAACTCTATCAACTCTTATATCTGCACCACAATCCAACACACATGCTCACCAGTGCAGAAGACGTGCATTTAACCAGTGGATAAAACTCCAATAGAATGCTATCAGCAATTGTTCTATCAAGATTAACTGGATTGACAAAACTCCTTCATATTGCAAGTCAACCAATCTTGTCACACCCGCCCACCTCATTTGAGTAAGTAACTGCTGACCACCTTATCAAACAGAGACAACTACACAAAATGAAGTGCAACTACCTTCAAATGAAACTTACCATTCATTACTAGTTTACACTCGAGTATGACACAGTTCAGTGGGCAATAACATTTATATCTATTCACACCCCACACATCACAGTTCCCAACACACACACACACACACACACACACTTACTCTCTTATCTTGGCCACAGCCACATGGTACTTGATGCCTTGCTCCATGAGTGCCACGGCAACCAGCACAGGAGCTCGACCTAGTCCAGCCACACAGTGCACAGCAATGCAGCCGCCATCCTCCATAGAGACCTCCTCAACCAGATCCATCCACTGCCGGATGATGTCCACGGTAGGGGCAGCTCCATCTTCAAAAGGCAAGTCCTGGGAAATAACATACAATAAGGTGATTTTAGAACAGAGTAAACACTTGCTCACGACTCCATATCCACAACACAATAGGCACACCTGAAATGCCATGCCATCAGTATAATCATTCCTACATCGTGAAACCACAGCTGAAAGGAATACTTTCGTGTAGAATAGGCAGTAATTTCACAGTACATATAATAGAACATGCCTGACAGCTTTTCTTCTTCTTCTTTTTTTAGCAACTTCCCAAGTTTCCTTTAGGGCAACCTTAATGTTTGTCATCAGCATGTGCAAATTATTCTCTTCTTGTGTTTTTTTTTACTACTTCCAAAGCCAGCCTCACAGCAGCTTAGTTTGAGTGTGATTGCACTCTCATGAGGTTGGCCAATCCTTTACCATACACCTCCTTTCTTCCTCAATATTACTATCAACACACCCACACAACACACAACACACACAATGGGACCTGGTGAATTCACACCAATTTTCCACAGGAATTCTGAATATCAAAAGTAAGTTATTGGCTTGAGCACTGCTAGAGCAAAATAGGTACCATTTACAGGGCTAGCAATATACTGACCCATTATCTAACAACATTTCCACTACACTGTCATTCTATTACTCCTCTATCAACATCCCACACCCTCAGTTACTTCATAGCAATGATCTTACAAGACACACCAACACTCACTCACTCCAATGTCACATACAGCTCTGCTACCACCACTCACTCACTCACTCCAAGGTCATATACAGCTTTCCCATGTCGTGCAAAAACCAATCATACAAATATGTACGGAAGGCAAGCAACCCCTTCACAACTACGCAAACTGAAATGTGCACTAGTGTCAACAGTCATGGTCCATGCAAAACACACACACACACACACACACTGAAATGAGAACTCACCACAACTCGTATTCCTTGCTCAGTCAAGGTGTCCGTGCTATAGGAAGGTTCGCAGCATCTCACCACCACTTTGACATCGTGTGCCTTCAGATCCTGCGAAACAAGAAACACAGCCCTGATGACGCACACATGCTCAAGAATGATTGTTCAGAGGGAGAGTTAAAACAAAAAACAAACCAAACAACATACCCTGGTTACGTTTGAACAAGCCTTATGCTATTATTATTGGTTAAATAAACAAAAAATAGCATATGGATGGCCCTAACAACAAAGCTTACATAAAAAGAGAACAACATACATCTAAGTAAATTGAAAGAGAAGAGACTATGTCAGTAAACTAAGTACCTTAATGAATTGGGGGAGCATGGCAGCAGTTGGTCTGTTGATGATTAGGAAGTTGGTGCCCTTGTGTTCGATAAGGCTGGGCTTCATGGGGTGCCTGTTGTTAGTAGCAGTCATCCTGAATGAAGAGGAAAGGACAAGGAGTTGTACTTGTATACTTGGGAGCAGAGTTGACTCTCGGTACAACTAAGTTATTATGATATTAACTGGGGGGGACAGGCTCTCAAACTGAATCAACCAGTGGATCCGTTACATTCTTGACAAACAAAAACCATTCACTCCAAGCTTGCAACTTCCTCTGTTAACCAGAAGAATCTAAAACGAGGAGGAGGCGGTGGATGTGTAGGAGCTGTAAATACGAACTGCCTCCACGTCTGGCGTGTGTGTGTGTGAGACGGAGTTTTGATACTTTGTGAGTGATGAAAATATTAACTGTGATAAATAATTTTTTACTCCTAAAAAATTGTGATTCTGCAATAAATACTCTCTGCGGCCGTTTCTTGAGTAAAAAAAAATTTCAAATTGAACGCCACTCCTAGATGTTTATACGTGCTGTGATCGGCACCAATCCCCACAGCTACCCTTCACAAACTCCATAAAAGTCTGCGCAAATCTACAGAAAACCTGAAAAACAAAGAGAACAAGAACACTTATAATAACATGAACATATCAGACTATATTATCTGAACAACAGCACACAAGTCCATATATAGAGGAAAATGAATGACAACCAGATCATTCAAGAATGTGGCTTTACATTTCTACCTACAGTCCAATGACCACAATAGCCTCCTGTGAAAACCCACCCATTCCAAGGGGGAAGGGGGGGAGCAATAATCACATCATCCTGTCAAGTTTTGCTGATCAGCCACACAGACTGAAGTCAACCACTTCAAAGCCTTGAGAAATTATGGGCCACCTGAGTAGTTCACAGACTGAACCACAACTTCTGTAGTTAAGTTCCCGATTGAATGCCCAGACTGAAACACTGGGTTCAATTCAGATCAATGGGTGACTTCCTGTGGGAATCTATGAACCCATCAATTTGAAAGTCCAGGGTCGGTCAGTTACCACTGCAATTCTCTGTCTCTTCTCATACTGAATTTCTCACTTCCCAACTATGCACTAACTTGCAAATCTGATCACTGTCTCAGAATTTAGATACTGCTTGTCACTGTCTATATATGTTATCTTCTAACCAAGCTTGCATTAAGGCACACTCTACACACCTCTACAAAAAGCAGTAACTTGGTAATGAAGGTAAATTTACGAACCTTAACAAATTAAAGCCCTACACTTCTCCCTCACCGGGTTCACCTGTCTTAACAAACTCGCTTCACAAACCGCCATAAGCGCGACATCAAGGTTTTAAAACTAAGGTCCTACCCTCCCCATACAACTACCGCACTCACGATTAGAACGACATTACTTAGTTTCACTTACGTGTTTAGCTTCTCTCATGGATGTACAACTGAGGGTAATAGTGAATTGCAACGCGTTCCTAATAGCGGATGAAAAGTTGAGGAGTGGTCACTTGCCTAACGCAAAACTTTATGTACAAAAAGAAAACGTGCGTCAGTGACGTCGCGCTCGAAAAATTGAATGGAGCACTCGTAAAATTTATTCACGAGCTCGTGACCTTTCATATGACCTGTCAGGTAAAGATCGTACAAGACACCCGTAAAAACAGGGTCAATGAGTCAAGGTAATTGAAAAATGGCTGACAAGGAATCCCCAACGTTGGACTCTGTTTTAGAGAAAGCGCTGTCGGAGTGTGGACCTAGTTCAGCTAGAGATGCTGTTGTTATTGCTATTCACTCAAATTTTCTGTCAGCTGGGTTTGAGTGCATTGGAATCGGGGACAAAGTAAGTGTGACTCGGACTAGGGTTAGTAGATTGACATCTATGATTCAAAGAACCGTAGTTATCAGTCTTAACAAGATTAGGTGAAGGGAAGGGAGTATGGACTTCCCAGCCTGGTACAGTGTGAAGTACATGCAGACTGACTGTTAATTGTAAGCTAGACTCTTTCCCTTCCATCTCTCACGGTATAAAGAGGTCAGACAGGGTCTGGCGTGACTATATCAGTTGCATAGGCCATATTACCAGTCTTAACAAGATTAGGTGAAGGGAAGGGAGTATGGACTTCCCAGCCTGGTACAGTGTGAAGTACATGCAGACTGACTGTTAATTGTAAGCTAGACTCTTTCCCTTTCATCTCTCACGGTATAAAGAGGTCAGACAGGGTCTGGCGTGACTATATCAGTTGTATAGGCCATCAAATGTCATAGAAGACACACACAGTGTGTGTGTGTGTTATTGCATGAGCCAATAATGGTGTCGAAAATAAGGTAAGGTGATATAGCAGATTATAGATGGTACTTGAGAAAGCCCTTCTTCCTTCCAAAGGTCTATGTGGGAGGGGTGTGTTTTGCATGGAATGTGTTTTGCAAGGGGTGTGTTTTCACTGAAAAGACACGAATGGGAAAAGGGGAAGCAGTGTGAAGTTTGTGTGATATATTGTAATCAGGTATGTCAGTAGAGATGGCCTGTGATAGTCAAAGCAGAACTGGGCAGGAAGTATTGTTTAGTCAAGTAATCATAATAATTAATTATTCCTTGATTATTTTTTAAAGTAAATGTTGTGGTAGAAATGACCCACTGACATAAGTACCTTAACCGTTCTGATTTCCCCCCTTTATTACATTTTTTGGGGGAAGGAAATTGGGGGAAGAGGCTTTATTACTTTTTATAGGTGGTGCAGGAATTTTGTAGAGCCGTCCCCCTCTTCCCTTAAAAATTGTTGTTCTCCTCTGAAAATTTATTATGACTTTCAAGGAGACATTTGCCCGGATGTGTCATGATAGTGTTTTAGTGTATTTTTTTTTTAGTTTGTGTCGAAACCCGTTCTTTGTCATTTTTTTCTCATTTTATCTTCTCCCAACTTGGCCAATGCGAGGAACGAGAGATGAACGGATTGTACGGAGGGAGTATTGGTGGTGTAAGTCTTTGTGAAAGAGCTGAACTAAAAACAATGTCATCAGTTGGGACATCGGATGGTTGAGCAATATTGTGTGGGTGTAATCTTTACTGCGATGATGACAGAAAATGAATCTAGGAGAGGCAAAGAAAACTTTTTCAGATTTTAGCATAGGCAATGAGAGTAAAATACAGTTGTATATTAGAGACTTGCAGTGATTAAACACATCCAAAGCTATGCTGATTTTATGCTCTAAAGTGGGTGAAGGTATTAACAGTGGGGACGAATACCCTCCCCCCCCCCCCCCCCCCCCCCCCCCAGTCTCTTCAGTGCAGCCCTTGCTTATATTTTATTGGATTTTTACCTTATGATGAGGTTTGTACTAAGTTTTTGTTTGTTGGTTGTCTCCTGGTGAGGAAGGAAAAAAAAAAACACGTCAAGTTAATGTGTCTAAATCCAGTTCTTGTTAAGTTTAGTCTTGCTCTGTCCACTCATTCTGCTAATGTCTGTTTCATGGAAGGAAGGATGATTTCTTCCTTTGTAACCCCCCCTCCCCCCAAGGACAAACCTGGCTCTGTTTAGCCTAATTATCATTTAAAACCCAAGAGCTTTCTGGAGGGTTGAGCAACAAGTCGGAGGCTGACAACAAAAATTGAACTTTAGATCTTGGAGAGTGAGCTCTGCCAGTTGTTTTCAGCCTCTTGTCTTCTTAGTTTATCAAGTGGTGATGATGGTTTTATCCTGTCCTATCCCATTGTGTACATGCTTCTAACTTCCTGCTGGCTTAACTTATTGTATAGGGGGTATTTAATAAATTGTTAGCATTTATATATTAATGCACTACATATTTTTTTTATTGTTTTCCTATATAGGTTTTTTTTTTTATAATAACTTGTGGAATCTAAGCTTAGCCTAAATTTTCCACTTTTGGGTACAGTTACTGAGGTTGCATTTTGTGTACAAACAGGAGTAAGGACCAGATTTGGTATGTCCACCCTGGCATATTCCACCAAAGATAAGACATTAGGTCATTTTGTAGTAAGATTATTACTCCAATGGAAATTGTCCTCTTGTAGACCTCTGCCTGCTCTGGTGGGTAGTGTAGTGACCTGACAAGTGTCCCAGGTTCTTTGGGGAACTGAGTTTGAGAGTTACATGCTGAAATTTTGGGTTTAGCCTAAAAGGCTTACTGCACACAGGATGGAGAAAGGGAGGGAGGGGGGGGGGGGGGGGAAGGAAGCTGGGAAGTTGTGTGTGTGATGGTGTAACATGATATTATAAGTGTACAGTTCTGGAAGTATGTGTGCACTTTGTGAGAGTTATTGTGAAGGTTATGTTTTGATATTATGTAGGGTCAATTGGTTTTGGCCGTGTGCCTGTGCCCATGGCATGTGTTGTTGAATAGTTTCACTCCATGATCACTTACCTCTCATTCTGCATGTCTGGTGTCTTGCTCTGTGTGGTAAATTGATGCAAGATGATGTGCCTCATCTATGCCTTGAGTCAGGTAATTGTTGACTTGATCGAATGCTGCAAACTGATTGCTTTTGTATCTGCTTGCATTCTGTGTAGTACATGTACTATTGCATACATTACCCTGTTTGTCCATTTGTATGACTGACTGACTTATTCCAGTAGGTTGTCAGTGGAAATGGTGCACTGGCCAGATGTTGTGATATCCTACCATAAGTATGTGCTGATTATTGATCACTGTATGTATGTTTGATCACTTAGTCTAGTCTGGTAGAGAAAATAAAAGTGACTGACCTTTCTCCCTCTTTCTGGATAAGATTCTGTTCAGAGTAGGTGATATACCTTGTGGCTCTCCAGTGACACCTGGTAGGGGGCAAGAGGTCATCCTGTGTTCAGTGTGGGAAGTGACCACTGTCCACGTAACTGTGCATGTGCTCATTCTTCTCTTCTAGTAATTGTAGATACATTATAATTAAGAGAATTGATACTTTCAGTGTAGGAGCGTAATCAGCTCATTACACCTGTGATATTGTGGACTTGATGAGGTTATTAATAGACCACAAGAAAAAAGTGGGAGGAAGTTATGGGGAAAAGGTGACATTTGCAGTTTTACTATAACAGATGACCAGGTTGTGTCCAGAGTGAGGCGGCTATGTTAGAACTTCATGGCAGCTCTGTGACTGTCTGTCTGATTGACCATAGAGTATACAAAAAAAGACGCTTGAAGAATATAGAGCCCTTCGTTAATTTATGTTGTATGTGTGACTGAGAGTAGCATGAATGTGGTATGATGAGGGTGTGTGTGTGTCAGTGACACGTTGGGTGGACATTAGTTATAGTAGAGGCAGCATGGTAGGTGATGGTGGGTATGGCATCTGCACAGTTGGAGGAGGAACGTTTACTATATGTTCATACTTGCTGTTCAAAACGTCTTTCTGGTTCACTCAGATCAGGAGCTGTCAGTGTTCCTCTGTTCTTATTCAATGTTAATTCTCTCTTTGTAGGATGTGAAGAAGGCGTCTGCAGAAGTGCCTGTCTCCAGTGCTAGTAGTCCAGGCCTTCCTCTGGAGTGGAACCACTCCCAGGAAGCCTATTCACTACGATATGTTCACCGACCATCTCAGAAAGTGTGCTATGTCAAGGCCATTGCTCTGGAGGGCAACCTGCTCATCAGCACTACAGTGAGTGGTGGGCTACACTGTGGGTAATTCGTCTCATTGTGTAATCCTCACAGCTGTGTCACTCACCTTCTCCCTGCTTACCCATCCTCATTACTCTTTTACTTGTTGATACGGAGACAAAAGTACATTGAATGTTAACTTAGACTGTTTTAGAAAGACATTGATTGGAGAGGTGGACTTGAGATTTCTGCCTTTTTGTGATTGGACCAAAGGATACAATTAGCTTTGAATACACTGGTACACTATTACATATACTTTATATTTATACTTTAGTTGAAAGCGTTTCCCCAGCGAAACGGCAGTGCAGTTATTACTAACAAGATAAGGATAACATGTTTGTTCTGTATTATTTGTCTGGTAGGTGGGAGAGAGTTCGGATAGAGTGTATTCTCTCACCTTAGCAGTTTCCACGTATGTAAAAGAAACATCCGTCTATTCATCTCCAACGTAAGTCAAGTTTTAAATAGATAATTCATTTCCCCTGACTATTTCACTTTGTCCTTAAACTCCTCCCACCCACACCCATTCCTCACACAGGATCTACTTACATCTACTGCAGCTCATGTCACTGATCAGCAGAGAGCTGGAAACCAAGATATCGTATGTGTGAGTGATTTCAGAAGTGTAATTTATACTACTGTCTTACCTTTAGTGTTGGGTCGTGGGTGATGTGGTTCTGTTTGTTCCCGGCAGATGTGAGGGAATAGGTTCTCACTCTGGAACCGCCACTGGTTCTGACAGACTGGGTACAAGTAGTGAGGAGAAGCAGTCTCCAAGTGCTGATACCTCATGCCCAACTCCCTCTAGCAAATCAGACCCGGTTTTGACGTCTGGTCCTGTAAGATATCCTGCGAACCTGGGGGATCCCAGGCATGGAGAATCCAGTTTGCTGTAAGGTGTAGGGAAGTGTCTGAACTTTTAGTGGTTGCCTTCTGTGTGCAATGGTGTTCTGTGTGCAATAGTGCTGGGTGATAATATGGATTTTGTTTTTCACTATCAAGATAATTTAGTTACTGATAGCATCTATCACACTTTTATGATAGTACTGAAAGTTTATAATGAATGTAGCTCTGTGAGGTAGACCAGCTCTGCCAACCCTGCAGGTCTAATAGGTTTCAGTGGGCTATAATGTTGCGGCAGAGTCTAGTAGGTGTTACTGTCAATGTGTGCATGCATACACCACCTAATATTTACCATCACAATGTTTACCTTGCCACTCAGCGCTAAATGTGATGTTGTTGTTTTACTTTGTATGTATTACTGTATGTGTGTGCATGTTCACGTGTGTGTGTGTGTGTGTGTGTGTGTGTGTGTGTGTGTGGTTTGCAGTATTGACAGAGGGCCTTATGGTTATGGTGACCGTGACAGGCTTCCCCCTATGGGGATGGGGTGAGTTGAGCTATGTATGTAATGTGTAGAGAGGTGATCTCAGCCAGTGGCCAGTTTTGTGGTTAGTACCTCTTTGAATGGTGAGCTAGTGGTGACTCATGATTTTACATGTGAAGTTTGTGAAACTCAGCACTTGTTTCTCTGGTGAACAATAATTGTTTTGTGGGGAGAGGAGAATTATAGCTGTCAGTTGAGAACTATAGCAGACAATGGAGAACTGTAGGTGATAGTTGAGAACTATAGCTGACAGTGGAGAACTGTAGGAACCAAAAAAACAACAACAACAAAACAACAAAACCAAAACCATAGTCCACTCCCTAGAATCTTTCCAGCTGGCCTAATATTGCCATATAAAGCCATAACTATGAACATTATAGATGTAATTATTCTATTGTTTAAATGGATGTGGTCAAAATACTGCTCTACTTGCTTTTTCTGGGGGAAACACTAAAACTGTTCTACCAGTGACATGCTTCCTGGCTTTTGTCTCAAGGTGTGATTATAGTAAACACTGGAACTAAACCTTTATGAAGCTGGCCATAGAATGGGTGAAAAGAGTGAAGTGTGACAAATAATAGTTCCCTCTTTGTAATGTCTCAGTAAGACTCCACAAGGCTCCTACTCTTGTGTGTTTATTCCTGCAGTGGAGGTGATTTTGGTATCGGAGGAGGAGGAGGAGGAATGATATTTGATCCATTGAGACAAGGTGGTGGCCAAGGAAGATATGGTCCCAGAGGACCTTTTCCTCCAGGGTAGGCGACAAGTTTCATAGCTAGGAAATCTGATTTACTTTCTTTTTATCCTTTCCCTTCTTACAGACATCCTCCAGGAGCCAGGTTCGATCCTGTAAGTCCATTTGGCCTACCAAGACCCCGCCCACCAGGTCGCAATCCTCACTCCTACGGGTAAGGCCATATTTTTGTTGGTTCCATTTGTAACATTGCACTTGGTATCCAGGCCAGATCCAGATCACCTGCCACCTCCAGGCTATGATGACATGTTTTCATAAAGATAAAATTCTTAAACAGATCCTCATTTTCATTGCTTCATATTTACTTCTCAAATCATCTTGTAGAACGTGGGGGGTGGGTGATTGTTGGGTTTGTGGTATCATGATAATTACTAGTCGCAGCTTAAGTTTCAAGTCAAACTCAGTTGACCCCTGAAGAGGACTTCACCAAAAAGTCGGTTAAGTTTTAATTAACATAACATTGGTTGTTAGAATGAGAAAATTTGCTATTATAATTTTTAAAACCAAGAATGACGAATCATCATTAATTCCACTAATTAGTTGGGTAAGTGCTCATCAGAGCTTTCAACTGCAGCACAGACATCACATTATGTAACAAAAAACAATCAGTACTTGATGCAAATGGTTTTTTTCTCTGTATAGAAGTCTAGTGAATCTTGGATGCCTTCTCTACCCACCCCAGACATCTTGGCACCTCCAAAGGGTACATTCAAATCTCGCACAAGCCAGCAATTCACCCACACTGTGCCCACCTGGAACATAACAATATTAGCATCAACAGGCCAAAAAAAAAAATCTACTCACATCTAATGCTTGTGACACTCTATGGGTAATTCCAGAATTCTCTGTCCAAACACAAGCAGAGAGACCATACTGAACATCATTGGCCCTCCTTACTACCTGGAAAGCAAAAAAGTAATCGGTATGTTTGTGCATATTGAGCAAGCTAACTTAGTTAAAAAATAGGGTATCCAGGGGGAAAAAATCACTAAATTAGAAAGGAATACATTAAAATTTAATATGTGCTGGTAATTAAAGTTATAAGCTTAACAATTGACACAGAAACTTACTTCCTCCTCTGTTGTAAAAGGAACAATACAAGTAACCGGTCCAAACACTTCTTCCTGCATTAAACGACTGCTGTCCTTCACGTCTGTGATCACTGTAGGTCTCATAAAGTATCCTCCTTTGTTATGAGGAGGCAGATCGAGTGTCTCTACACCATGGCCACACAGCACACTGCAACCCTCCTCCCTGGCCAGCTCCACATACCCTGCCACCTTGGCCAAGTGTTCCTTGCTTATCAGAGCACCCATCATGTTAGAACTATCCTTGGGGTCCCCCACTTTTACTTGTCTAAGTAGCCAAAGATGAGATAAAACAGTCCATTCATGCATCATAAACTGGAGGGACTGCATAATATATATTATATAGATAAGAATATGGTCTGTTTTGAGCAGTGTGGTTGTGTTAGCTAAAACTAAAGGTATCAACAAACTCGCGTGGCTGATAATAAATTTACTCTGGGCACAATATATATTGTATAATTATAATAATACATTCTTTGAAGCCACCAACAGGCAAAACTTACCTATAATTAGAACGGTACTTACTACAACAACTTAAAATATAAAAAAATAAATTAAAAAAAGCTACATGAAAAACTCACTTTGGCTCATTGAATCACATAATTACTGACCACACAACAAAACCTTGGTCATTTTACTGAAAGCCTTACTTGGTGAGCTCTACGAATCGCTTCACAAATGTCTCATAGATACCCTCTTGAACGAATATCCTGCTAGTAGTCAGGCATATTTCTCCCTGGTTGGCAAAGGAGGATCTAATCATGGTGGGAAGACACTTCTCCAAGTTCACATCATTGAACACAATCCCAGCATTCTTTCCACCAAGCTACAGAAGAAACACACACAAACTCCCCTTATCCAACCAAATCGTGTCCATAACAATTAAAAAACAGTGGTAGTGGTAAGTTAATGTGTTCTTTGTCATAGTTATATGCCCTATGCAACACAGTTGTTCTTACTTGAAAATCCATTGCTGAATACTCTAACCACAAAGGTAAGTCTTGTGTTGGTATGTTCAGCGAACTAGTATGTGTGAAGTGTTGTGCATTACAGCTACTGCTTAGCTAAAGAATAGCACAAAGTAAATGTTAAACTAACAAATAAAAATATTAGTTGCCTTTACACAGTGTTATTGGCTACTACTGCAGTAAGCATTAGGCTTAGGTTCAAACCTGTGCAGTAGTTCCTTAGAAATGCCTGTTTTTGTTTTTTAATTGCGGCAAATGGTTACTATGACATTGAACCCCTTTACCTTGTAAAGGTAATTTAAAAACTCCTCCGTTTTTAGCGGGAGTTGTTAGAAGTTAAAATGAACGATTATAACAGTTCTGTAGTTTTAAATATGTAACCAACTTTGGAGCTTGCTCGCCATTTGTGCTTAAGCACACCACTAGTAATTGGTCACAGGAATGCATTTATAGTAGTTTTAACTTCAACTACTACTGTGTTTTACATTCTGTCAGCTATTAGTACTTACCTCCAAAGACAGTCGCTTGACAAATGGCGCCGACTTGGCCTGTATCCTCTGGCCCACCACAGTGCTGCCAGTGAAGGAGATAAGTGGAACATGTGGGTGTGTTACTATGGCCTCACCTGCGTGCGACCCTGTACCAAATATTATGTTTACAACACCTGGAGGAAGCCCTACAGCACAACAATGACAACCATTCAAAAACACAACTTAAAAGGAAATATCGTAGACCATTAAAATCATGATCCAGTTTAATTGGCTCTTGAGAGTCAATGGATCCGAACACTTTCAACAGTCTACATTTACTGTCAAAAATACTATGTATGTTTTAATTTATGGGGCTTTTTTTAGTGTGATAAAAAAAGATAACTAGTCCACCAACCTGCCTCATTCATAACTTCAGCCAGCATATATGCAGAAAGGGATGTCATTTCACTGGGCTTGCATACCACTGTGCACCCAGCTGCAATAGCTGGAGCAATTTTGAAGCTCAACAGGTACAAAGGCAAGTTCCATGGGCATATCTGACCTGCCACACCTACTGGAGTGCGACAGGTATAATTTACAGCACCAACTTCAACCAATTGAGTAGATCTGTACATGAAAATAAAATCAACAAACAAATCTTTCAGCCACTAAAAAAGTCTGTGAGGAATTTTAGTTGACCAGCTCCTTACATGTCTAAGTAGTGAAGAATGCCTGTGGCAAAGGCTCTAAAGTTTAAACACACTCGTGGAATATCCACAGCCTTCGCAAGCCATACAGGCTTTCCTTGGTCTTGAGATTCTGCTTCTGCAAATCGGTCAAGCTTAGATTCCACTAGATCAGCAATCTTCATCATCAACCTTGATCGCTCCTTGGGTGAAGTCTTGGACCACCTAGAATGCCAGTAGCTGAATGCTAGAAACTTCTAGCTGCTTTAACACATGGCTGACTGAGCTCACTGGTTTACTCACTTCTTTAAAGCATTCTGAGAAGCTTCCACAGCTGCTTGCACCTCAACATCTCCACTGTCAGGAATTTTCAGATGAACTTCACCAGTGGCAGGATTGTAGCTATCCACATGGCTAGCGCAGCTCACAAATTCCCCATTGATGTAGTTTTTCAGTTCCCGAATAGAAGCCATTACTGGTCGGTAAAGTATCTCCTCCTTAGTAGCTAAACTACGAGATAGAGCTTTACTGGTACGTTGACGATTCGTCCGTACACACGCAGCATAAACAGAGAGGCGACGCGGGGTTTGCGCGCTATATGGCGAATTCGGCGGCTGCATTAATTGGAAAGCGAAACTCGTAGCGGCTGTATTTGCAGCTTCTAAACAATGTCGTCCTCGGATTATACTCCAGCTTCTCGAATTCTAAATTTTACGAGTATGTTTTATTCCTTATCCTTATAGATAGTTTTAGTTTTGCATTTGTGTTCAGAGCAAAATTTGAGAAAGGTGGCACAAGTCCCTTCCTGTCCTTTTCACACCTCAGAAGTAGCAGTTCTCAACCTAGACCAGAACAACCTGTCTGCTCTATCTGGTGTAGAGAAATATCCCAGGCTCATACAAGTAAGTGACATTTATTAAAACTTGTCTAAGTTTCTAACTTTCACACTTTTTATTGAAATACCTGTGAGAACTTTGGTCGTGCTAAAAAAAATTTCAAATATTTTTATTTGTTGGATAGTGAGACACTCTTGTGTGTGTGTGTGTGTGTAGAGCATGTTATATAATGTGGTTGTTATAGATCAACATAGGAAATCGGTTATCATACCAATATACATACTTTTTTTATTTGATATTTTTTTGTGCCCTCAATTTTTTTTTTTTACTCCATATGTAATAGTATGGAATGGGACCAAGTGACTGGGTCAGTCTGATATATAGTGATATTCTTGTCTGGTAGTACCAATAGATAATTCATTAGCTGGGTCCATTTGGTAAAGGATCGTTAACAACATATTGGTATCAGCAATGGCGGGTTGGTAAGGAATCAACTGCCTGAGGATGTGTGTGCGACGACGACAGTGGTGTGTGTATTCATGTATACAGGGGTCAAGTAACGTAAGTGAGAAAAAGTGTACGGATGTTACTAAACCAACTGGTAGAGGATAATAATGAAAAAGTTATTACATTACACGCCACTGTCTACTTGCCAATAATAATAATAATAATTGGTGAGCGAGCAAAGCGCGCGAGACATTACAGGGGTAACACAATTGAAAATCGGGGATGTTTGTTTGTTTATATATATATGTTTGGATGTACGTATGTCATTTTGTACTTTGACCCTCTCGTATTTTCGTGTTAGCTCAGTGTTCGACCTCGTCCCAAACATCACTAAACAGAATCCTCTGGTTTATCAATCATTACCCGTATCATCCTAGAAATTGAATTATTTACCGCTTTGAATTCTTTCGTGGGTGAAGTCTTGCATAGGTATGTTCAGCTGTGTGAAAGTATTGTGCGTTACAACTATTACTAAGAATATCACAAAGAAAAAGTTTAAATAACGTGATTTGTTACTTTTTTTTTTTCTTTTTTCTTTTTTTTTAACAGTTGGGGGAAGTGGTTACTATGGCATTGAATGCCTTTACCGTACATACGTTGTTTTTTTAATAGTTTGAGTGTTAGAAGTTAAAACCATTAGTGTAGTTTTAGGCTTGCTCGCCATTTGTGCTAAAGCACACCACTCTATCAGTCGTGTTCAATTGAGATTTCAGATATATATATGTATGTATATGTACGTCAAAAAATTTCTCCCGCGCTTCTAATTACTTAAGTAAGGTAAAGCGTTCACAGTTCCAGTATTTTTCAATTAACTAGCGCGGAGAATCCTGCTGCACTGCCTTACGCAACTTTGTTTCAACCAAAAAGTTTATAGCTACTCTCTTCTTGAAACAATTGTGAAGTCTTTGTCAAGCTGCGCTTCTTTGCCACTGCTTTCGAAGTTTATTCAGGTAATTCTGTTAGTTTAGTCTGGGATCAGAGACTTTAGATTCTCTGATGCTAACTGAGAATGGAAAGGGTTACACTGTGCACTACAGTTAGATGTAATTTCTGTCCTATTTTTCAGTAAAAAGAGTGCTCGCTCACCATGCATTTGCGCTATTCGAGCGCACCACTAGTAATAATAATACAATGGAAGTCAGTGGATATACTTGAAAGTAGGTAAGTATAACTTAAAACATGTATGCTAATGACCTATACCACATACAACTCGAGCAATTCTATGAAGTTAGCTTTGTAATGTGGTTTTAAGTGAAGTTGATTTTACTGAGTGTAGTAGTACTCCTATAGGCATGCCATGAGTATATTACCAGGTTTTAGATATTCCAATATAAGTTACGTCTTCAAATACTTATCTGTTAGTGAATGTCAAGACGAGTTAATTTTAATATTTGCCTGGTAGTGATGACCAAGTTTAGGTTAGAAAGATTAAATGTCGACTGGGGTGTGAGCTTGTGCAAGAAAGAGCTACATGGCAGATTGACATAATATTCAGGGTTTCATACAGACTATGGGAGCCCTAGGATTCCCCCCCCCCCTCCTAAAAATTTTTTCCTCAACTGAATTCTTCAGAATAATTAATGATCAGTATAAATCGAAAAAAAAAATTAATGATCTATATAATAATACGCTTGTGTGTCAGTAACGACGACGACGGTGTGGGTATCAGAAAATTCATGAGCTTGTGTGGGTCGTAAAGCATCGTTCATTTGGGTATAAGCATCGTTCATTTTGGTAGTAAATTCTTTGTGTAGGGTAAGTGTCGTTCATTTGTGGTAGGTAACAGTATCGTTTGTTTGTGTTAGGTAAAGTGTCGTTCATTTGTGGTAGGTAAAGTGTCGTTTGTTTGTGGTAGGTAAGTGTCGTTCATTTGTGGTAGGTAAAGTTGTTCATTTGTGGTAGGTAAAGTGTCGTTGTTTGTGGTAGGTAAAGTGTCGTTCATTTGTGGTAGGTAAAGTATCTTCATTTGTGGTAGGTAAAGTATCGTTCATTTGTGGTAGGTAAAGTATCGTTCATTTGTGGTAGGTAAAGTGTCGTTCATTTGTGGTAGGTAAAGTGTCGTTCATTTGTGGTAGGTAAAGTGTCGTTCATTTGTGGTAGGTAAAGTGTCGTTCATTTGTGGTAGGTAAAGTGTCGTTCGTTTGTGGTAGGTAAAGTGTCGTTTGTTTGTGGTAGGTAAAGTATCGTTTGTTTGTGGTAGGTAAAGCGTCGTTCATTTGTGGTAGGTAAAGTATCGTTCATTTGTGGTAGGTAAAGTATCGTTCGTTTGTGGTAGGTAAAGTATCGTTTGTTTGTGGTAGGTAAAGTGTCGTTCATTTGTGGTAGGTAAAGTATCGTTCGTTTGTGGTAGGTAAAGTATCGTTCATTTGTGGTAGGTAAAGTGTCGTTCATTTGTGGTAGGTAAAGTGTCGTTCATTTGTGGTAGGTAAAGTGTCGTTCATTTGTGGTAGGTAAAGTGTCGTTCATTTGTGGTAGGTAAAGTATCGTTCATTTGTGGTAGGTAAAGTGTCGTTCGTTTGTGTTAGGTAAAGTGTCGTTCATTTGTGGTAGGTAAAGTATCGTTCGTTTGTGGTAGGTAAAGTGTCGTTCGTTTGTGGTAGGTAAAGTATCGTTCATTTGTGGTAGGTAAAGTATCGTTCATTTGTGGTAGGTAAAGTGTCGTTCGTTTGTGGTAGGTAAAGTATCGTTCATTTGTGGTAGGTAAAGTATCGTTCATTTGTGGTAGGTAAAGTATCGTTCATTTGTGGTAGGTAAAGTATCCCACAATCAGTAGAACGTGCTGGTTACTTCTCTAAAAAGCGGGTGCAATTGACGATGGAAGGCGGCGTAGGTTTTAAAAAGGCGGAAGTACGGAAGAGAAGGTAAAAGGCGATTAATCGTAACTGAAAAGCGGATGGAATCGGCGAGGTAAGGGGTGTAGGTTTAAAATGGAAGGGAAGAGAAGGCGAAAAGGCGAGTGATTAATTATAACTAAAAAGCGGGTGGAATCGACGAGTAAAGGCGGGGGGGGGGGCGGTTAGTTTTCAAAAGAAAGGCTAAAGTACGAAATAAAGACAAAAGTTCTCAGGACAGAAATTCAGAAGCAGGAGAGATAGACAAAGTAAAAGGGGGCTCCATGACTCAAGAAAAAGAGCTGAAGTTAAGAGAGGTGGGTAGAAGAATAGCTCAGATAGTTCAGAAAAAAGAGAGTAGGAGAAGGTAACTTATGTAACCTTAACCAATGGTAGAGAATGATAACTGAGTAAGATAACTTGTGCTACTGCATTCTTACTTTGCAATATGTCAAGCGCCACTATGTGGTGGGGTACTTGCTAGTCAGTATAAATAGCCTTACAGATTAGTTACACTTCTTCAAAATTAACATTTCTCTAGTTCTGGTTCTTCAATACCAATTCGTATTAAAGCATAGAAGCTGTAGTGTTTGTATAGTGACAGAGGGACTTTATATTGCTTAGGTCCTCCAAAGGGGAACACTATAAACTTAGTCTCCCCGCTTTGAGGGCAGGGTCAATTAGTGTGTTCCCTCCAATTGCACTTAGAGTCCCTCCTATTGCGTTGTTAAAGAGCAGTTAACTTTTTTTTTTTTTTTTTTCTTTTTTCTTTTTTTTTTACTCAACAGCAATAATAGTATTTTGTGTATTTGTTCTGTTTGTAGTTGTCGGCATGTGAGAACAACTTGGTGAGAATAGAAGCCATACAAAGTCTGAAGCACCTGGTGACTCTCAACCTGCAAGGAAATAGTATCATGGAGCTAGTGGGTGTGCAGAACTTGCCACACCTTCAATGGGCCAACCTGGCCAGAAATGGAATTCGGGTAAGAAGTTGTAGAATAGTCTTGCCTTCTACTACCTTGCTTCCTGTGTCCCTTGGCTGCAAATGAATTAAAAATGTTTATTTAAGTGCTAGTGCTGTATTTAAAGTTAGTCCAATATTTAAATTGTCCCTCAGCGTGCATGCATGTGAGGTTTTTTAGTATTCATGGTGTCTGTCATTAAGTTTACCATTTCAAACTTCTTCAGTGCTTCTAATTTCTTTGTTTCGAAGCTCGTTTAAAGAAGTCATTGCAGCTTCACTATTTGAAACCCCATATAGTCGACCCATGATCACCATCCTGGTTTGCTCTTCATGGCGGCTGTGTGTGCAAAAGTTTTTAAGCTTGCACTTTTGTTAATGAGGAATAATGGGAGACTAATTAACTGACCAGTAGGTAGCTGCTCACTGTAACTTCCTGACAGTCTGGATTGTCTTGATATTGTGCAGCTATGTAAAGAAGCACTGAAAGTTCATATCAGTTATTATCACTGTGATTGTGAGTGGTAGAAAGTGGTAGAAAGAATGTTATCATGTGAGGACCGATTGATGTAGTAAAAAAAAAAAAAGATTGTACACAGTAATGACACAAAAAAAACATTTAGCACATGAAAATGGTGAAGTCACGACTATTATCAGATGAAAACTTGTATAAAACTTGATAAGTGGTGATTTTGTAGAAATGTTAGTATTTTAAACAAACTAACGGGCATAATTTTTCATTATGTCTTACTGATCATTCATTTTAAAAAATTCAGTCGGAGTAAGAAAACAAAATAGGGAGGAGGTAAACTAAATTTGGGGGGGGGGGGGGGAAACTGGATGTAAAGGTGGGGGATTTCAGGGCTCCCGTAGTCAGTATGAAACCCTGGTATATCTAAAAAAAAATTAAAATCTCCATATAGCTATGCTAGTATGTACTCTATCTCTTGGTTCAACACAATCAAGCATGAAACTTAGTGTAATGTAAAGCAATTGAAGTAATCAGGTTGGTAAAAAAAAGGGACACTGTTTGGTAAGAGGACAATAAAAACGGTAAAGTATCATCATTAATGAAAGTTTGACTGAATTGGTACTACATACTTGCTGACAGCTTAAGGAAAATGGTAAAGGATAGTTTTTGAAAGACTTGCTGCCAGTGATCTGGGGCAACATTCGTTTATACGAGTTGAACAGCTACACTGGAATCATCCACACTTAACCCTTTTATGCCGTAACCACATATGTGCGGGCGAGAACAGGTCCATGTTCTCCGAATTCTATTTTAGATAAAACCGTCATTTCTTTTTTATACATAAAGTAGGCGTTGTACTTCCTTTTAAAAAATATTGAACCCGTACGGACAGGTTAAGTTGTTGTTTTTTTAATTGTCTGAAAACTGGAGATCGAGAAATTTTCTTGACCGAGAATTTTCAGGACACCGAGCGCCCAATTTTTTTGTTGCCTACGGACTTCAAACACTCAGAATAGAAAGTATGAAGCATATAGAGAGTCCCTCAGCATTTTGAAAGAATATGGATAAAGTTTTTCCTACTGGATATCGAGAGCAATCGATTAAGCTCATTCCTCATAAGTCTCCTCGAAACCTGCTGTAAGATGGACTGGTTCCGGTTCATTTTCAGGCTTTTAGAAGTTTATTTTGCTTGTTATAAGGCTATAGCTACCTACTTTATATGCCTGGCTGTTTGTTTGTGGATTTTTTGTGGTTGCTTTGCAATAGAAATTCAAAAATCAAGCTTGAATTCTAAAAGACAACTGAAGTGTTGAAGAAAGTCGGCGTCGAAAGGGTTAACACAACTGTTAACTTAACTGTCATTAGTAAGAGAAATGTAGTCAGTCTGTCTGTGTGTGTGTGTGTGTGTGTGTGTGTTGGAGATTGATCAGGAGTGTGTGTCATATCAACAATTTTTTAGTCTATTAGAATAATGTTACACTGAACTTTGATACATATATGCATATTTTAATTGCACAGTGAAATGGAGAACTTGTTATGGTGCCAGGTTCGTCAAGCTACCATTGAGCGGTCATTTCCCTTCTCATTTCACACCTTGCCAAGAATATTGTAGAAACAACTTTTATTCAACTAGTACAATTCAAAGTCACAATCTTTAGTAGTTCTGTGTTTCCTCTTTATGAGTGTGTGGGTGTGCATGTGTGTGTGTGTGTTTTTTTTACAGTCTATGGAGGGACTTGGCTCCTGCGTAAAACTTGGTCATTTGGACTTGTCTGAAAATTGGTAAGCAAACATGAATAGCATTTTACCAACAATACCCTAGAGTAAGTTCCATGGAACTCAAGTCTTAATGCCTAATATTTTTATATGTGTGTGCTTGCAGCATTGCAGATTTCTCAGACATCTCTTCTCTCACTCGACTTAAGGTAAGCTAGGTCAGACCACTCAGTTTGTTACCATGAGGTATGTGATAGAACATTTTTATAGCATTTAGGTAAAGCGTTTAGCGACTTGTTACTAAAAGTTGACATGTATGTATGATTGCTACAAACATAATAATTATTCTCAAGTGTGTGTATGTGAAGGTCCGTCTCCTTGCTCCTCCTCTTCTTTCACTTGGTTTCCCCACTCACCCGTTAGAATACCTTTTTAGCCGTCATTAGGCCGTGGAATGCTATTGCGTGAGATTGGGGTTAATGGGGTGAGCGAGCAGTATGGGATGAACCGCTGACTGACAACATTAGCGGCTGTTGAGGTGTATACTGGCAGAGTTGAGCAGGTGTATTCAGGGCCAGTCTAGCAACTAATGGGTAAAGTGAATTTGGGTCAAGTGAATTACTGTCTCAGCATATATTTAGATCAGGGGGTTTATTTAGACACTTTTGAAATGGTTTGGACCTGTGCATTGTTACATAACTGATGATGGCAACAAGGATTCGGTAGTTGTTCTGGCTGCGATGGCCGAGTCTGTTGCTTTCGCATGTGTTAGGTGTTAGTTTTGCTTGTGGCAGCTGTCAATCAGTGCCTGTGATTTGTCTCAGAAACTTGGTAATTATTGGTTATGTCTATTAAATTAGTATTCTTGTTGCTATCGACCAGTGTAGGGTTTCACAAGGATGAGGCAGAAAGCTGCAATACAGTGAGCGCCCTCAGTCTGAGCTCTAATTTCCCAGTGTACTGATCCAGTATGAATCTGTAGTGGAGTCAACCAAGCATTGTTGCCACAATCATTTAACTAACTAAGGCTGCTTGGAATATGTTTTCTATTTATGACTTTAAAATGCCTTATTTAAATAAACACATCTTGTATTAATCTATGTATCACCTTCAGTATTCTCATGAAAATAACAAATATATTAGTTATTAACTTATTTGGGTATATTCTGTGGAATAGAGTCTCGGTTTATGTTAATGGCCTACAACAAGTGTTGCATACACATGTGCGATTGTGTTCATGCATGTACATGTGTTATTGTGTAGGTACGTGTCATCGCTTAGCAAGTTGTGTATGTGTGTTTGTGTGATGTGGTGCTCAGTGGTAGAAACAATGGACTGTATATATGGCTTATTACTTGTCACGGCTTATTTCTTTCTGTCTGCAGACACTCCTTCTCCATGGCAACATCATTTCAAAGTTCCAAAGGTACACATCAGTGGAGTAATGAGACAGTTTGCAGACTGTAAACAGTTTTGATGGTGTCAGTTCGTATTAACTGGGTGGTGATTCAAATATAGCATATTTTGTGTGTGTGTGTGTGTACATAGTAAGTGCTCAGGCAGGCCAGCTTATGAGTGTCACATCATAAGATGGAGATATCAACTAAAGTACTAGCTCAACTATAAGACATAGAAGTTTAAAACTGATTGACAGAGAGACTTAAAAATTACAAAAATATCAGCTCAGAGCTTCCCTGACATTTGCCTTATAACTGCAGCTGCTAAATGAGTGCAGGGCTGATTACCGTAGTTTCGCAACTTAAACTGCTCTCTAGTTGCCGCCGCCTTTAGAAAGCATGCTCATTGGTATAGTTGTTAAGTTAACTAACTTAACTACATTATAAATTGCATTTAATTAGCAGCAGCTAATCTTTTACAAACACTCATTATTTATTATGACATTTCAATATTAGTGCATTTGTATTGGATTATGGAACATTGTCTAATTAGACAGTGTGAAACAAGAACTGCAGATGTGGGTACATGAAACACGTGGCGCTAAAATCTGTAGGCATGTTTGATGAGGTCATTTTGAAGTGTCACCTTCCCGTGGACAACTTGTGAATGTATTTATATTGCAGGAAGGTATAGAAGTGAGACAGATAGTAATTATGAAATAGCATAGCCATTCAAATAGTGTAAAACATGAAACTGGTGCCAGCGTTTTTATCTTTCTGTTTTGTTTCACTCTGTATATGGTGGTTTATTTATTGCTAGCTTATGTCATTGTGTCTGCACAAGTGCTATTGTGTCTGTGCATGTGTTACACCTATGTGTATGTGTGTTTGTTTGTATTCACTTATGTTTGTAGCATTCCAGAATACTTACCAAAATCTCTACACACCTTGTCTTTGGCAGAGAATGAAGTATCTGACTTAAACCAGGTACGTATGTATAGCTAGCATTTATACACAAACATTTGTAGATACATACAAGATGCAAGCGTGTGTGTATGTGTGTGTGTGTGTGTGTATGCTCTGTAAGTGTTTGGTGTGTGTGTGTGTTACAAGAATAAGGGAAATATGTGTCTGTTATACTAGGACAAGTAGTTTGCGTTGCAGAATCATGTCTGTATTCTGGCACGAGACAGACAGGTCTATGTGAGCTTGCATCATGCATGTATTTACTCTCTGGATTATATTTTGACTTCCTGAAATTCAACAACGATCAGCAGATCAGAAGTGAATTTCCAGTGTTCCAAGTTGTAGAATGAGTCCTTGCACGCTCCCTGAGTTGTGTTACTCCCACGGGTGTGCTACAAGCTGGAATCTCTTGCCATGTCTCTGGCCATCAGTCTTGTAGCCAACACCACCACACAACTGGTTTGCATTCCCTTGTGTATCGCTACACCTACATCTTTGCTGGAGATGATTAGTGTTGGGAGCCCACTGTCCCTGATAATGCGGTGTTGTAATCTGAACCCTGTTCTTTCTTATCCGGTCCGTTCTTGAGGCATGAGTAAGCTTAGTTGGCCGTGTAAATGGCCACCCAAAGTTAGAGGAGTTACAGTCAGATATCATGCTGTAGTAAAAGTTCATTGGCTATTTGAGCTATTTTAATTTTCTTTTCAGCTACAAGCAATACTATTGGCTTTTTTTTTTTCCTTTCTTTTTTTTTTTCTTTTCTTTTTTTTCACATGAGCAATATTAATAGCAGTTTCTATTTCAGCCGATGACTGAATCATGAGCAATATTATAAACATGTACTGTAGGTGTGTTATCTGCATGATCTGCAGGAGCTGGAACAAGTTTCTCTCTTGAGTAATCCATGTGTCTCTATTAGTGAATCTAATATGTAAGTAATTTAATATATCAAAGTTATTACCGTAATATATATTTAATATCTTCATGCAGGTTTGATTATCGGCCATACATTCTATATTGGTGCCCTCACCTTACCGTGTTGGATGGAATGGATGTCACACCTCATGAACGGTGAGTGTGAATTGTTTTCTTTTCCCCTCATAGTTATATGAGGAAGCAGGTCTCATGTGAGTTTAAACAGTAGTGGGATTGGTACTTATTATAAGTATATATGGCTTACGGTTTCTCCCAAAAGGTAATAATGATGAAATTTTTAACGGGTGAAAGACCACAAAGAAAAGTTGCATGGGTTACAATTTGTCTTGTGTACAAACAATGTTCCGGGCATGTTATGCTTGGATGAGTTGTGATATGACTTTCTCCTGTATATACATGATAGGAAAATATCTTTGGGTTTGTTTCCTGACAACAAGCCATATCCATTCACACTTGGAGAGCACGAGTTGCTGGTGAACTATCTCACGTCAATGAATCCTCTGAAAGACTTCCACCAGGCATGTGGGCATACAACAGCTAGAGCACTAGTTATGATTCTGAACTGCTGTTTTTGTTTGGTTACAGTCTCCTCCTCAAGGCGAGCTCAAGTCAGAAGAAGGTCACTCGGAACAGAAAGCACACATGACCCAATCAGCATTGGCTGCAACCGTACGTGCATCTGCTGTAGGTTAAGTCTTAGCACATAGTTGGTGAGCAAGCCCATTGAGAGAGACACTCAGACTTAACTGAGAATTTATATATTTATATAATAATATTCTTTATAGAATAAATAGTTTTGTGACTACTTAGATGTTACCTCCTGAATATGCACTAATTAAGACAGTGGGAAGCCTCTTTTAGCAAAGGTGCACAGAATAGAACACTTTTCATTGGTAGTGGCTGGGAAACCTGCTCACCTAGGAAACTTAAGGTAAACTATTGACTGTCTCTGTATTGTTTCTTCCCAGCTTCAGGTGACATCAGAAAGAGGGTATAGTGAGAGAAATAGTCAACACTCAACCAGCATTCAGGTAATTCTAATTTAGGGTAGCGTCATATTTTACCCTAACTATACCAGATGTTAGTTATGTGTTGTGGTTTTAAGATTCTCCAATTGTCTTTTTTTTTTTTTTTTTTTTTTTTTTTGTCTTCTTGCCAGTCTCCCATTCGTTTGTCTGGAACAGGACAGAAACATCCTACTGAATCCAGCATAACAGCTTCGTCTATGGCAGAACTTCAGAACTTGCTTTCCAAGTCTTCTGGTGACACAGGAAAGAAGTCCAGTCTGGCCGAAAAGCTACGAGCACTGCAGCTTGTAGAGGAGCTCATTGCAGAGCAAGAGGAAGTTGTCCACATCTCTGAAGGAGGTTAGGGGTGTGGCTCTGTTTAGTTGGCTAAGAGCACAAGAATACAGGCGCCTTTTTGGGTGCTTTGAGACAGGACACTGCTCACAACTGACATAACAAGTCTGATAGCTGGTACAATTATTTATGTGTAGTGAAAAGAGCTCACATTTAAGAAGGGTAGGGATTGTCAGTGCGCCTGTAATGTTTCCTTGTGAGGGAAATACTTGAATTAGGGATAGTTGGATAAGAGAGGATTGAGATCTACCGTGTGGTAGATTGTGCATTACGAGCCGTATCTTTTCCCCTCCGCATTGATTTTTATAAACAAATAACAAGCATTTGATTTATTTATGTATCCAGTTGTCTAGGCCAAGCTATCATATGGTTGTTGTTGTTGTTGTTGTTGTTTGTATGAGAGTAAGTACTTATAAGTAGTCGGTAAGCTTATTGATTGTACTATTTTATTCTCTAATGTTTGTGTGACTATACTGGACTGAGCAGTCTAGTGTCTTCTTAACTGTCCAGTTAAGTCAGTGCAGTGCATGTACCATGCCCTTTGTAGCTTCTATTACCTCAGCAGAATGCAAACCCTAATTACTCTTCTTTTCTTTTTTTTCTTTTTTTTGGGGGATCGGAGTAGATCATTACAAAATCCCCCATTTGGTAATAGTGGAAGTAAAATGTGTCATGTCAAAAGATTACTGTGTTTACATTGCACAAGTGGCTAGAAATGCTTTTTGTGTAGCTTGCAGGAAGCTATGGTATGTGTAGTGACCCCAGCTGACCTTGGCTTTAAGGCAGTTTCTCAGAGACATTTGGCTCTCGCAGTAATCTTCTGGACTTGTAGGACTTGTCGACTAAAATAAACTATTAATTATGTGCCATTACGGCTGTGGAGGAGGGATAGATTGGTTCGTTAGAGGGGTAAACTTTGAACCTTAAGGTTGCTGTGGTAGTCTGTTAATCAGAATTAGCATATACTAGCAAGTTCTTGTATCAGCCCACCTGTGTTAATTGCTGGCAGTTCTAGCTTGTGTGTGTGTATGTATGTGTGTGTGCTAGCTTGCATGTGTGTGTTAGCTTGTGTGTGTGTGTGTGTGTTAGCTTGTGTGTGTGTGTGTGTTAGCTTGTGTGTGCATGTATGCCTATTACAATCTGCATGGCTTCTTGTATTATGTTGTGTGTGTGATTGTGGGTGCAGGAGGTTATGTGAAGCCACCATTGGATGCTTCCAACGAGCTACCAGCTGAGACGTCTATCACCACCTCTCTGACACTGAGTTGTTCTCAGCAAGTGGGAGAAAGAAGCCCAACAAGGAAGTTGCTGCCCTCTGCAGGAGATCGATCCAAGAGGAACCAGACATGGAATGCCCTGTCAAGAGATCTCAAACACGACACAGATGCCAGGATGGCATTTAAGTCAGTGTCTCCAAGGAAAACTGTTACTTTATCTGGTGAAAGCAGGCAGCAGGAAGGAGAGGTGGCCCAGAAGCTCACCGACAAGATGTCCAAAAGATACAGTTCTGTTCCGAGAAAAGAAACCAGCTCTTCTAGAATTGCAGCTCGATTTGATAATCCTGCCACTGCTGGCCCCACCCATATGCCAGAAGCATTTGATTTAGGACACTTGAAGAAACCTGATCAAAGTATTAATGATAAGTCTAATAGAAACACATGCAGATGATGTTTTCCCTTTTACTAGCAAACACTTATATTATGATTCTTCCTTATCCCTTGTTATAGCAATGGAGTCACCCACAACTCGTAGGGAAGTGACACCTATTAGCACCTTGTCTCACTTGGAGTCGACCCTCTCACCCCTTCCTCTCAATAGCAGCACGCTCATTCAAAAGCTTGAAGGCTCGACGCAGACAGAAAGAGCAGAGGATCCGGTGGCTTCCAGGGCTACAAGCACCCAGCAGACATCCATGATGGTTGACATCAATTCCTTGTTGTCATCGATCGATCAGGCGTATGGATTCTCTTCCCTGATGGAGAAGTCCAAATTTTTATCTAGTCTAGTGGGATCCAGAGGAGGAGGAAGCACCTTCAGTGCACTTGATGATGGCAGTTGTAAAGATGGCGTTGGCTTGGCACCAATCAGAGCCACTGAAGAATATAAGAAAGCAGTCTGCATCCAAGCATGGATAAGAGGGTCTATTTCAAGGAAAAAATTTAGGAACTTGTTGCAGCAAACAAGAGCGGCTACTCGTATTCAGGCATTGTGGTAAGTTTACAAGATGCATAAAATATTATTATTGTGCAAGATTTTCATCTCTTTGGGTGGGTGTGTCTGTGCGTAGGCGTGGCTATGTTGTTAGGAAAAGAGACCCTATTGCGAGAATTGTCAGAGCCGAGCTCAGCAGAATCAAGATGGAAGCTTATGCAGGATCTCTCCACGACCAGCTAACGAAGTGCGTATATGACCACACCGTAGCAATGACTTACCTTCAGGGTCTCATACAGACTATAGGAGCCCATCCTGGGATTTCAACCCTTAATTTTTTTACTCTGACTGAACTCTTTATGAAGAAAAATTAATGATCAGTAAAAGATATGAAAAATTATAGCCTTTGTTTATAATGTACAATACTTCTTCCAAATTAACTCTTTCTGTTCTGTTCTTCAATAGCAATTCGTAATAATTTGTCTATGTTTTCATCTGACCACCTGTTTCATAGTAGTGACTTTATCATTTTCATGTGGCTAAACAATTTTGTGACTCTTACAAATTCCCCTTCCCCCTTCTAGTGAGAAATCCTATGAATCCCTGCCGCTTACTATAGTCATTGTCTGAATCAGCTTGTGTTGTGTGATTGTATTCCAGATGCCAGCAGGAGCTCCAAGATCAAAAAATATTGCTCAAGCTGCAGGGAGAATCCATCAGTAATCTCCTTGAAAAGGTCAGATTGTGGTTGCTGTTTGTGTGCATGCTCTGTCATAACCAGCAATGATCTCATCTTTAGTTCTTATACCCAGAGTTTTATCAATCAGTTCAACTTCCACATCAACTGAAGGGATAAAAAAAAACCCTGTTCCACTGATGCTTACACCCACCCACCCACCCACACCCACACACACACACACACACACACACTCAGTTTTGCCATAACCAAAAAAAATTCTATCTTAGATTGTGATGCAACAGCAATGCCCCCACTTCTCCCCCTAATTAACTTGAGCTGCCTGTCTCCCCCTAACTTGAACTGTGTGTGGTGGTCTCAAGACATTTCTGTAGGGAAAGTTCTGAGGGATGGCATATTGACCGATGTGAAGTGGTTTAGGTGCATAGCTCCACTCCAATATCCCTTATAATGAAGCACTAAAGCCAGGTTTGATATTTGATATGTTGGTGGGCTAGTGCGGCAATGGAGTGTGGTCTCTGGATGCTGGCTTGGAATGTCTGTGTGTGTGCATGATTAGTCTTCAGCAGGTGTCATACATGTGACTGTTACCCTAGCAGCATATGGCCAGGGAGTACCACCTCCTGGAATGATGGACCTGACCAAGTGCACTTGTGTACAAACAGCTTCCGTGGAAAGCGTTATTTATTTAGCTCTAGTTTCATGTGAGCCACTACACCCACTCAAATGTCTCACACAAGAGGTCTCCTTGCTCTTGACTGAATTAGTTGTCAAACCATTGTTTTTACTTTCTTTTTCTTTTCTTTTCTCTCTCTCTCTCTCTTTCTTTTTTTCTTTTTTTTTCTTTCCTCTTTTCATTTGTTTTCTTTACTTAGAACCAACAAAATTGCATCTCCCTTGAAATCTTGTTCCAACAAAGGGCTATAGTAAAAAGTGGCATACTCCCACTGAAGTTTGGTTACTCTGTTATTACCTTTGGTAAAAACCTCTACCGTGTGTTCCTATCTGATTCCGGTTTATTTTATCACTGAACATTGCGCGTGTGTTTGTTTTGTGCATCCACGGTTGTTTGTTTGTGGGAAGCAGGTGAGGTTGGTGCAGGGATGGTGTGCAGCGAGGGAGATGAAGGAAAAGAGGCGAGCAGCCATACTTATTCAGAAGCACTGGAGAGGCTACCTTGTGAGAAAGGTAAAATTATTTACTTGCTATAACGAGCACGATTCTCATTAATTTTTTAATTACATATGTGTCCAAATCATAGTGTATTAATGTTGAGGCAATCACTTATGTCAGAATTGTTCTCCTCGGTGGGGAGGAGGGGATTTACTAATGTGCTATTGCTTTGGTGCTCCCCTTTTCTTCCTTCTGGCTTTAACAATTGGCACCATTTTTCACTTTTTTTTCTTCCCTTTCCCCCTTCTTTTCCCTTAACGAGCACTCTGCCTGGTGGTTCAATTTGTGGTTCGTTAACAATTATTACTATTTCTGCAGAAGAATCCTGACAGTGTCAGAGGTGGTGTGGGTACTGGTGGTGTTGCTACTCGGCCTGCTGCCACCTGCACTGAGTTGGAGCTCATTAAACAGCAAGTAAGAGGAAGTTGTGCAGGTGCAGGGCTGCCATGAGCTGTTGGGAGGAGTGCACACTATGAATCCTCACTTTCTGGGTTTTGGATGGGTAACAGTTGAGGATAGTTGAGTGGTTCTTAGGAATTGTGTGTGTGTGTGTGTGTTGTTTGCTTTATTCAATTAGCTATATTGCTGCTAAGAGGGATAAGTTTGAGGCTTGTAGTACATGTGTGCTTGGATTTACTTTAGCTGTGTGCATGTGTTTACTTACATAATACGCTGTAATACAGATTGTGTTACTTATGTCAAGATAGACTGGGTGTCCCAATGCAGAGTTGTTAATGGGTTGAGGTTGCACTGAATTTTTTTGCTTCTCTTTGTTGTGCCGGTTTTACTGCCTGATTATGTAGAGGAAGTAGGTAGAAGTGAATTTCCCTAGTTAGGTTACATTAAACTACAATCTTGTTATACAATTAACTTCTAACACTCCAGCTATTAAAAAATACTGTTGAAATTTTAAATTACATAAATACGGTAGAGGGAATTCAATGCCATAGTAACCACTCACCGCAACTATTTGACTTACAAACAAAAAAACTAAAACAAGACAGCAACCGGCATTTCTATGGAATTACTGCACAGGTTTGAAAATAAGCCTATATTAAGACATGCTTACTGCTGTAGTAGCCGGAAAAGCTGTATAAAGGCAGTTTATATATTTATTTGTTAGTTAAACATCTTTATGGTATTCTTTTTAGCTCAGCAGTAGCTGTAATGCACAACACTTTCACTTACACTTGTTCACTGGACATACCAACACAAGACTTACCTCGTGGTTAAACTATTGGACAATGGATTTTCAAGTAAGAACAGGACCCCGATTTTCGATTGTGTTACTCTTGATAGTGTCTCGCTCCAATAAAATATAATTGATTAAGTTTTAGCTAGTTTCTTTATTGTGGTCAGTAAAATAATCTGCTAAGGTGGGGCACTTTACTATGGCATAATTAACCCTCACTGTGCATGCAATTGAGGATTACAGGACAGGTTGTTGTGTTTTTTGGTCACTTTGTCTGCAGATCTCAGAAACACCAGCAAGCATAAGCAGTAAAAGTGAATGATGAATTTAGATGTGCCAGAATTTTTTTTTGTTGGACTCCCAGACAAATTGATTTTAAGCTTGAGTTGGACTTGTAGTTTGCTCTAAAGAGAAAACCCATCCCTTTTTTTATTTTTTTTATTTTTTTTTATTTTATGATCACACGGTCAAGTAGCCTTGGTTTGCCTTTCTTGCTTGCATTGTGAGTTGATTCAGTTTAAAATGAAGGAGTAATTCTGAAACAGCGCAATGTTGGCTTTGTTTAATTACAATAAGATTAGCAATAGATCATAATGAAATTGTACGTTCATACATACACACCCGTGAATGTTTTATGGCGCATCTCAGTCAGGACTCACACTAATGGTATTTTATATTTCTGTGCCACCTGTTTTATCTGTGGAGTATTTTATTGCACGGCAGGATTATCTCTTCAAAAATGATTTCTAAGTTACTAGGATCTTCTTTCTAAGTGGCCATAAGAGGGTCTACCCTGCTGATGTGTTTGGCTGGCAGATCATGTGAATCCAGCCTGACTACTTGGTTTTGAGCATGAGCCATGAGGTGTACACACAACATCAAGTCATATATGGTGCAGCGAGTTAGGTTTGGAAGAACGGGTAAGACCCTATGGTTGCAGCCTTGTTAGGACTGGTGTGGTTTTGTAACAACAAGATGGTCAGCAAGCAGAGAATCCCTAGGTGTGGGTTTACCAGTTCTAGTAGAGGACTTGTTAAGTTAACACTTTGTTCTCTTGACTTAATTATTGGTTATTCAGTGTACTAGAAGATTGATATACACTGATGGGATGGGTTGCCGGGTATCTCCTGATATGTATTGTGGTAGTCATGGAACAATTAATGGTGGATGTGGCCAATGATAAGAAAAGTGGGTAAAGATGCATTTTGGCAGTTTGGCCCTTGATTTCGTTAGAGGTTGGGCAGTCTAACCTAGATAGTTAGTGCTTTGGGTGGGATTGCATGTGGTGGTTGCCGGGTAGTTGCCAATGGTGGAGTGCCGGAATATGGGCATTGCACCACGGGCCCCATGTGTGGCACTTTTCCCTCTCTTTATATTACCTGTTATAAGAAAATTCATTGGGATTAAGTAAGTCTCTTTATAATTTAGTACCAACAAGATCAATATTAGATTGACACTTTCTCAACTAAGTATTAGAATTAATGTTTACTTCATTTGAGTTCATCCCTTAACATTATTATTATTATTATTATTATTATTATTATTATTATTATTATTATTATTATTACTATTTTTTTTAATGTTATTTGTTTACCCTCAGTGCACATGCGCAAGTTGTCCTGTTAGTCTGTCACACTCTTATTTTGGAGATCACTGACAATTAACAGATGAATTAGATATGAACTTACTTAGAACGACAATTTAAGTCCTTACAGTGCTGCTTTTTTGAGGTTCATATTGATTTTTGGGAACATGAAGCTGTCAGCTCCACGTAGCCACCAGCTTTTGTGGGTAACATCCCCTATTGTAATGTCTTTAATCACATGGGAAAATATTATTTTGCTGCTGCCCTGCGGTTGTTTTGCTTTATGCTAGAGTAGTTTTATGAGTGCTGGAATTAAAGTTTTGCATTGAACTATAAATCAGTGAGTATCCCTTGCATGTTTAGTTTCTCTTAATGGAGACAGCATTTACATCTATTGCCTTCATAGCATGAACTCATTGCTCGTGTATAGTAGCACTGAGGGTTGACACCTTTTGTGCTTCATTTATCACATTGTTATTGTACAGTAGACCCTCAATTATCCGAACACCTCAGGACCGAGGGTTGTTCGGATATTTGAAATGTTCGGATATTCGAAATAAGTCATTTTAAATGGGGTCTTAATCTCTTATCAATTTAATGCACAGCAAAATTCCAATTATAATTCCAAAAAATGGTGTTCGGATTAGCGAGAGTTCGGATAACTGAGGGTCAACTGTAGTTTGTTTTAATTATGTTGTTGGGTTTTTTTTTTGTAAATTAGTGAGTGAGCATATCAGAGCTGGACACCATCAGGGGTGAACTAATTCAAGCCAAGTATATGTAAAGTATGTGATAAGAGCAATGAAATTGACAACCATTGGGTAAAGACTATGAATCATTGCAGAGCTAGACTTTTGATTACTTTTCAAATGCTATAGTTTATTAGGGCATACTATAAATACTAAGACAGCACTTTAAAAATATATAGTAAATTGTACATTTATTATTTCATTTTTATTTATTAGCTCATTTCTCAAAATAGATACAGTTTTGAAATTTTGTGCCAGCTTACTCACCTTTTGTGCACTTGTATTAAAAAAAATGAGCACATTTCAGGTGACATCTTTCACATTTAGTTGTTTTTGTTTGTTGTTTGTTGTTTGTGACAGTATATCTGTACGAGTGTCATTTTGTGATGCTAGAAAGATAAATAATTGAGTGCTAAGAGGAAAGGCAATTTCATTGAATAGTGCTGTATTCTTTGCACCTATTGGATTATTTATGTTTTTGTTAAGGACAATAACTTGAGGAATGCTTTGTATTGGCGGGTCATTAGGCTAGTGTAGCACGAATAGTCAATAGTCGTGTGGCAGCAGACACTAAGTCCACCCGTCCACCTTTCTGGAATCTGGCAGGACAGAACTGCCAGCAAATAGTTTTGCAATTTAGCTCTAATTGATCTCTAGTAAAATCCTCTGTTTACTAAAAAGCCTATTTTTGGTCTCTAGGACAACATATTTAGTGGGCGAGGAGTTTTATCTTTCCATCATTTGTTTCTTCCGTGTTTTGTCCTCACAACTTATCTCTATTTTGTCTAGTTTGATATTTGAGGAGCATTGGTTGCTGGGGTTCACTTGGGATAACCACATAGCTGTGGAGGTTGTGCCAATTAGAGCCCTCAAAGGGTGTTAATTGTGCTGATTAAAAATAGAAAAAAAATCATATTTTAACACTTGCTTTGATTGAGATCTAGATTTCTTGCCAGTAATTCGTGGGGTCTTACTCTTGTGTGTGACATGGTTAGCAAGTGGGTTGACTTTTATAGATTCGCTGGCCGAGCTGTGGGACTAACCTAACCTCTGTGGAATAACGCTGGTTTACGAGGCTTCTGCTGAGTTACGTGGGGGAGGGGAGGCATTAGAGATAAGGATACCGGTTGCCAGGCATTATCGAACCAGTGTACTAGATGTGTTTGATTTGCAAGTAGTAGAGGCATAAATCTAAGTTCTAGTGCATCTTTCAACAATTCAGTTAAATTTAATTAAAAACAGAAAACTGCTGTTGCATCTTTTGTGCAGGGAGTTAATGTTAACATCTCTAATATAAGTGGTCAGTCAGCACCCTCTAATTTTGTGGTCCCAATGACTCAAGAGTTTGTGAATGAATGAATAAATTAATCTATAAGCTGTGACTTCTTTCTGTATCTTGCCACCTTTGTTTAGTTTGAAGGCAGTAACAAATATAAATGTGATCATATGCTCTGAACAAGGCAAGTACATGCAGACAAGTTGGCAGTAAGTCTCAGTCTACTTTGAAGTTCACTGTTCAAGTCCATTCAATATACTACAAATTTGAAGCAGCCATGATATACTGCTTGTTTCCTATTATGTTCTCTAACTAGTTAAGAATCAGTCAAAAAGGATGGCCAAGATAGCTCTAATTTCATAGGCTTTTAAAGCCAAATTTTTATTACCTCAGTACATCATTGTAAAAGTTTGAAGTCAGTCATCCTAATAAAGTTGTGATCACTGTACTTATGCATGCTGCATGTTGTGGTTATGATCACCATAATTACACACATGCTGCTACATGTTGTGGTCGTGATCACCATAATTACACACATGCGTGCTGCATGTTGTGGTGAATGTGGTCTTGTGTTCCATGAGAGGTTATTGTGAGAAAGTTGTCGACGTGCGGCTTCAGTTGACAGTCTCTGTAGTAATGTTGCTGGAAAGAAGTTAAACAAAGTCTTAAGTGAGAAATTCTGCTAAACAGGAAGACATTTTTTTGCTTGGAAATTATAGCTATGCTCTAAGACATACATGCTAGTAGGTTTGAATACATAATAATTATAATAAATCCGGTTAAGCTTTAATTGGTTTATAAATGGATAATACTTCTATAATAATAATAATAATAATAATAATAATAATAATAATAATTGTAGTAACATCAACAGTAATAATATCAACAATAAGTGGCAAATGGTTCCTATTGAAGTCAGCGGAGCAAGCATTGCTAAATATTGCCATGGAACTTCATAAAGGGTACACATACAGTGTGGTAATTGAACTAAAGATATATATATATATATATATGACAATACTGAATGAGTCAGCATACAATGTGGGAAGATCAGGCTCATGAAAATACAAGTGTGAGAGTGAAATATTATCCCCTTATTGTACAATGAGTGCTTATTGTACATTAGATAGTTTTCCAAGACTGTAAAACGGTTGTGCTTCTGACCCTCATCGTTCAGAGGTAACGCCACAACACGTTTGTCCAGAACTGCACACAAGATGATCTCACTCCAAAGCAAATCGTGTTAGATGATAAGTATCCACCCAGTCTCCTTTCCTTTCTGACAGGTTCTGGTGCTACACATGTGGAGCTGGTTTCCAGGATACTCAATGGATATTGCATTAATGTGTTTAAAAGGTCGTCATCACCTATGGTAGTTGTCATAAGGATTCTGTGCTCCCTCCCAGTGCTGTGAAGCAAAATTTAATTATTTTCCTAATAAAATTCTTAATACAGTAGACCAATTTGGTTTGATTGGATCTGATTTCGGGTTCTTATCAGCAAGAAGAGGTCTACCAGTCCCAGCTTGGCAACCTGCACTCAACATGCAAGTTCAACTTGTAAAAAAAATTGGCAGGCCACTCTTCTGGCTGACTGATGTAGTTGTATGTTCTCATCTTACACACCTGCTTACCACTTGCCCAATTACCTTTCATGTGTGCAATTAGAGAAGAAAGCCTATGTTTTGTGTGGTCCAAATGGACTCTGAGCCATTGGCTGAAGTCCCTCGACTGCCTAGTGCTAAATGTATTATGTGGTTTCTCTAAGTCACCAGCATGCCCTTCCATGTCTCCTAGCGAAGTGTCTGCTACAATAAAATAACATTTTTTTTAGTCGAGGCGAATAAACGAGTGATCATTATGTAACTGACTAAAGTTTTTCTGTGGACTCTGGCAGAGCTAAGATATCTTACTCAGTCAGTCGTATGCCTACCTATCCAGCTTTGTGAGTTCAGTTTCAATTGACTTGCTGAGAGTTTCCCAACAGCAAGTACAAAGCATTGCTCAAGAACTTCAATTCAATGTTTTCTTCATTCTCACCATTTTCATAGTTTTATTATTATTATTATTATTATTATTATTATTATTATTATTATTATTATTATTATTATTAACTGTAGCAATGGCATACCCTTGACCTTCTGAATGACTAATGCAAGGTCACATACTGATAGCCTGGCTGTGCCAATAGGACCATTCCTCGTTCTTGTTGCATGCAGGGGAAAAAAAAAGCAAGCCCTTACTGATGGAAACCAGTTTTTATAAGGCTTGCACTTTTTAACACACGACTTACAGTGGCTTTTGGGTGGCACACTTGTAGCCACATGTGTGTGACAAGTGTCAAGGGACAAGCTAGCACGCTTACTGTTTTATGGCTTCTCCTCTCTTCCTGTGTCAGCATTCACAGTGGGATAGTTAACAACCACACCAACATAGGAAGAGATTGAAGGACTTGCCATGACTTTTCCCCCCCGTTTTCTTTGGCTTGGTGTGATAGTATGACATGAGGTAAATTAAATCATGTCCATGTACATGTATATGTGTGTGAGCATGTGCTGTGTAGTATGGGAGGTTGCCACCAGTGTTCGTATTTGGTGGTGGGTGTACTTAGAGCCATCCATCCTATAACTAGTAGAGTGCAGAGGCTGTTGAGGCTCCTGTGCCCTCCTGTGTGAGATACATATGTATAGCCAATGTAGTACATTTCCTGTGAGCCCAGTAATTTTACCACAATGGATTCCCGGCAAACTGGCGGGACAGAGGTCCAGTCGCAGGAGTCAGCTGGTCGCTTAGCTCTCCCAAATTAAGTCTGCCATAGCCCCATGCCAAACTAGGCAGGTAAGGTAAGCCTGAGTGTGCTTGTCGTGGCGCTAACTATGCTAATGCAGTGGTACCCCACAATTCTAGTAGCCTCTCGCCAACTGCACTTAATGCAGGTCTGAACATTTGGCCTATTGTTTCTTGCACCTGCCCACTTTTTTTTTTTTTTTTTTTTTTTTTTTTTTTCTGCTGCCGACCACTGCTGAACTTCAAAGGCTGGAATTCACTTATGCCCTGGGGCTATTGGCACTATACCAGGATTTGTCTCGTGTTTAAGCCTACGTATGTGTGCGTGTATGTGCACTCATATTTCTTGTAAACTATCTCATTGATTGTATTTGTTTGTGTATGTGTTTGTTTACACTAGCTGGATCACTTGCACGCAGCATTGGCTCCTTTACAAGGCATGAATGGAGGAGATCTACAGGCTCAATCAACTCCTAGTATTGGTGAGGGAATCTCCCATGCAGATTCACATACACACACGGTCAGGATGAATTGGGTGGAATGGCTTACGCTCATCTCTTATATGTTTCTTCTTTGCAGATTTGTCTGAGCTTCCATGTGCCAGGAATGTTTTAATGACATATCATTCTGACACCTGTGTCCTGCTGAAGTGGACTCCTCCCAGTGACCTGCCTCCACACCTAAACCTACAGCGAATTGGCTACAGAGTATATGTGGATGGTATTCCGGAAGGAATGGTAAGGAAAGGTTTTGAGAAAGGGTAATGAGTAGCTTGCCTCTGTCTCTGCAATATCAACAGTGTAGTGGCTTAGAGAGAGGGCTATGAGTAGCCTGTCTTTGCAATATCAACAATATAATGGCTTTGAGAGATGGCAATGAGTAGCCTGTCTCTAATATAGGCAGTGGCTTTGACAGAGGGATATGGGTAGCCTGTCTCTGCAATATCAACAGTGTAATGGCTTTCAGAGAGGGCAATGAGTAGCTTGTCTCTGCAATATAGACAGTGGCTTTGAGAGAGGGCTATGAGTAGCCTGTCTCTGATTCAAATTACACAATAGGCTAGATGAGAACAAGTTCCATTTCTGTTTATGAAATGATGCAGTGTGTGCCTTTGATTCTCGACTTGCCTAGCTACTACCTTTAAATGTCTATATCTATAATTCATTCTAATCATCATTGCCTATTTTGTTTTTGTTTTTTGTTGGGTTTTTTTCTCCCCTTCTTCTACAACTCCAATTTGGGAGTAAACTTCAGTGGTTAGTGCATCAGATGTGTGGTGATGGAGACCCACTCATTGAACCTTGCTTGGAGGTCACCCTTGCATGATGCTGGAAATTTCTAGTTCCTTTGTTCTTCTGGGCCAACAATTTGTCTGATTTGATTGGTGCATTATCATGATTATATCACAGTGCAATAATTGCCATTCCTGGGTGTGGCAATGGTAGATACAGATGGAATGCTAAATAGCAGCATCTGAGAGAGCTTAGCCTACCTGTTGTGTACATTCCAATGTAAACAAATAGTCTTCCCTTCTGTGTTGTAAGCAAGATCTAATATGGGCATGGTTGTGACTTAGTCACATGCTAAGGCAAGTTAGTTGGGAATGTTGCAATCCCTAGTCACCAAAGAAATGCGCAGTCTACACTGAGGAGGGCTTGGAATGTCAAAGATGTCCAATTACATCTTATAAAGAATGTTCAGAATGGTCTATATTACGTGGACTGTTAGTAGTGTGTGTGTGTGTGTGTGTGTGTGTGTGTGTGTGTGTGTGTGTGTGTGTGTGGTGTAGTGATTGTGTCCTTGGCTCAGGGCCGGAAGCCCCCCTCTGTCATTTTTTCCATCTAGTTTTCCATCTGCCTCCTACCAGCTATGATTGGGGACCTGGCAATTGCTGGGGTGCAAATTCAAGGCCTTTTCTCATGAAACAGCGATGGTCCAGGTGGGACTTCAGGTGCCCACACCACTTGCTGTGAGGAAAGGCCTGTCTGTTCTCCTGCGGGTTCCTAGCCCAGCTCCAGTGAGCTTTGTTTGCACGGCTCACAGTTCCTGCTTAGTGCACAGGCATTCTGGCTCTGCCAGGTGTGCCATGACTGCCTAGCAGCAGCAAGAAAATTAATTGTGTGTGTGTGTGTGTGTGTGTGTGTGTGTGTGTGTGTGTGTGTGTGTGTGTGTGTACTGTGTCTGGCTGAAGAAGTGTTAATTGAAGAAGTGTTAATGGACTCGCGGTGTGGCTACAGAAGAGGAAGGGGTTGTGTGGATATGATCTTCGGGACAAGGCAGTTGATTGAGAAGACGATGGAGCACAAGACAAAGATGTTCATGCTTTTTGTGGACTTGAGAAAAGCCTATGATTCCGTTCCTCGTAAGGTTCTTTGGTCTGCTTTGGAGAGGTATGGTGTTCCTGATTCACTACTTATGATAGTGAGGTCTCTGCATGATGGTATGCAAGCACAAGTGGCAGTAGATGGTCAAGTGGCTCCTATGTTTGAAGTACGTAACGGGTTCAGACAAGGATGTGTGCTGGCACCCAACACTTTTCAACTTATACTTCAACTTCGTAATCAGACAGTGGCAGGAGAAGTGCAGGGATGTAGGTGTTGAAGTGCGGTATAAGTGTGGGGGCAAGTTGGTAGGTGAACGGACAAGGAGACTAGACAAGATGACTGTCACAGAGTTGCAGTTTGCTGATGACTTGGCTGCAGTCAGCACCACCAGGACGAAGATTGAGGAATCAGCATCTATGCTACACAGGGTTTTGCGATAGTGGGGACTCACAATGAGTATGACCAAGACCAAGTTGCTTATTGTTGGCAGTGATGAGGTGGAAGATCTGAGACCACTGGAAGTTGACAGTAGTGAGGTGGAGTGTGTATCAGAGTTCAAGTATCTTGGATCCTTGGCAGAGAGCAGAGGTGGCATAGTGAAGGAAGTAGGTGAGAGGATAGCGAAAGCTAGCAGAGCTTTTGGAGCCCTTTAGGAAGGCTGTTTTTCGAGACAATAATCTGTCCCATAAAACTAAGAGACTTGTGTACAAGGCTGCTGTGTTGGGTGTGTTGCTGTATGGCTCAGAAACCTGGACAACAACAAGAGCAGTGAGTAAGTGGCTGGAAGTGTTTTACAATCGGTGTCTGAAGGGAATTCTGGGTATTACAGCAATGCAGCAATGGTGATCATTTGAGTAGTGTGGAGATAGCAAGGCAGTTTGGAATGGAGGTGTCGCTAGAGGACTTGATCACTGCTAGGAGATTGAGATGGTTAGGCCATGTGGCTAGGATGAAGGAGGAGAGGGTGCGGAAGAAACTGTTGTTTGGATGGCTACCTCAACGGAGCCCTGCTCACGGTACCAAGATGAGGTGGAGGGATAGAGTGAGGAAGGATTTGAAGAAGTTTGGAGTGAATGAGAGATGTTGGTACAGTGAAGCATAAGAACGAGGTAGTTGGCGGCAGCAGTGTAAAGAGGGACTCGTGGATGCTACAGAGAGAAGATTGGGGGAGCATGACAACCACAGAAGAATGGCTGCTATGAGTGTCCCTACTCTCCGACCCTTTACCTGCAATAGATGTAGTCAGTCATTTAGAAGGGGCCAAGATATAGCTAGACACAGATGTGTTACAACAAGACCAAGAAAATGATTAACCACTATGTAACTGTCAATCTGCTTAGGAGCATCACCCTTTGAGGGTGGCACCCTTCAAGGTTCAAGGTGTGTGTGTGTGTGTGTGTGTGTGTGTGTGCCAAGATGTGTGTATGAGAGAGAGAGATTGAGAAATGATTCTATGAACCACAGCCATCTATTAGAGTTCAAGTGGTTTCCTTCCTTCCTTCCTGCTTGGTGCTTTGTTGTCCAGCCACTGAGTCTGTCATGAGAAAGAGGGCAGTCTGACTGGGCCCTCTTAGTTCTGGTTTTATCACTTGCCAGTCTATTCTTCTTGTTGGGTTGTAAGTTGTAATCTTTGCTATGGAGAGGCTTGATTAAGATCTTATTCAGGAAGCCAGTGGTGGTTGTGTATGAATCAACTCTTGTGGTAGCACTGAGGCTGGAGGGGTTGAGTACATGGATCTCACTGGAGTGTGGGTTGCCTATATTTGGACTGCACTTCCTCACCGAAATTTGTCTTCCCTGTTCAGATCCTTCCATTGGCTCTCATGTGTTTTTTTTTATAGAATGCGGTGTTGTGTTTGTGTGTGTGTGTGTGTGTGTGTGTTTCACCTCGAAGAGATAATGCCCTTCAGTAGGTCCCATACATGTGGCAGTCAGTGCCAGCAACTAATCTTGTCTGCAGTCTGCCTACCTTGCTTGGTCTCATTTGCATTCTTTGCACCCATTGTGAGTAGCATAAGTGCATGGATACAGTTATGTGAGTACAAAACACTATCTACTTAACCTGAGGATATCTAAGTATTGCATTACAGTGGTGGTACACTTGTTATGGTATCAAAGGCCTTGAGCCTGACTGGATTTCATTGTTCTATGTCTAACTTTGTGCGTATGCTCCCCTCGTGTGTGTACTCATGTTTACCTAGTACAAATGGTCTGTAGTAAGGTCAAAGTTCAGGTGTGGGAGCTGCAGTTTTTATGGTAATGTGCAAGATGTCTATACTGTATACTGGGAAAGTTCATACACTGTGTGTATGTGTGTGTGAGGTCTTTTGATAATCAGGAAATGCCTCCTTGAGCTATGAGCTTGCATTCTGTCAGCCCTGGCAGGGTTGGGGGTACCCAATGATCTGTGTCTCTATTAAGGAAGTGGCTGCGTGTGTGTATGTGTCTGATGTGCACACACACACACACACACACACACAACACACACACACACACACAACACACACACACACAACACACACACACACACACACACACATGTATTCCATCAGTTTGCAACTGATTATTGAGTTTGTTTCTGTTTCTTATGCAGGTTGGCCCCACAAAGCAGAAGGCATACATCGAAGGTCTAGTCCGCGGACCAATCTACAGGTGAGATATCAACATTGCCTAAACTCCAATATATCAGCAGCAGCCTAAACTTCCTCTTCTTACTGATTTTGTAATTCCTGTGAAATTTAACTCTTCCCCCACCCCCATCTTTTTCTTGTTGAATAGGTTTACAGTCAGAGTGGTATACACTCTTGGTGAGTCACTAGACTCTAACTGTATCACAGCATCCCTTTCTAACGAGGTTCAGCCAGGAAAAGCATCTGCTAAAAAAATGGCTCCTGATATGAAAGATTTCTCTCACAACCCACTGCCAGTGAGTCGAGGCAGAGAAAATCTAGATGAGCCAGGAATCTCAGGCCTCCAAGAGATGAAGCCAACTACTGCCAAGTCCTGTGATTATTCCATCTCGCACCAGCAGGCCCATTCAGCAGGTGGCACACCTAACAAGCAATTGTCAAGAGGTTGCCATGGCACATTTCAGAGTGCCAGCCCTGGTCAATTAGATGGATTGGATGGACCTTCTGAGGTGCCGTCAACTACAGCAGAAGGCAGTTATATGCACATGGTATCCCATATACGCATGGAAGGCAATCAAACCATTGGGGGGAATGTGGAAGATGACACCAAAGTCATCCCTCCTGGTTTAGAGCAACATGATGTTGAAGATGTCACAGAGGGAGGCATGGTAGTCACTGCTGCTGGCTCTGGTTCCGGTCAATCCAACAATCCAGACTTTTGTGTTAGTGGCACGAGCAAGTATCCCCTCACTCCTGTGGGGTTGCTTGGTCAATCCAAACACTCCACTGACAAGCAAGGCAATGAGGTAAACATATCAGCTGTGCAGCTACCTGGAGCCATTGTGCCTACTAATAACCAACCCCCTAGACTGGAGCCTTTGTTTGCATCACTACCCCCTGATACAACTATACCCCCTCACGGACATACAATGACCTCCTATTTTCCCTCAATCACAGGGAATCCTGGGATTAACTCCCAGCATGATACTGTTTGCACTCAGCAGTTCCTCTCACCCGCAATGTCTGGGCTATCGTATGATGGGGTTGTGCTTGACAAGACAAAACAGATGACATTCTTTGATCCCGAAGGCTACATGAACAATTTGACAGACAATGGGCCTGTGCAACATGCACAAAGGCTTCTGGCCTCTAATGGCCCACTTCTGACGAAGTCTGTCGAATCGGAGTGCCAAGCCTGGGGCAATGTCACCGTTCCAATGTCCAGCACTGAAGGGGATTCTTTTGGAGCCCCTGCAATGGAGTCTTCTGAAGTGGAGACAGAGTCAATGCCGCATAAGGGAACCCTGGAAGCAGCCATTTCACAGGAGGCCTCATCTGTGCAACAAACATTAGTGGAGGCAGGAAATGGCACAAACTCGATACCCATGCCTACATCCCCCACTACAAACACCCCTCACAAACAGGTGTCGCTTAGAGGGGGTAATTCCAGTGATAATTCGAATGTCTGTGAACTTGAAGGGTGTGAGCTGACCAGTACATCACGTACTGGCTCGCAGCAATGCTTTGATGTAGACAGAGCTGAGCAGGAGTCGCCAAGAACGGGTTCTGATTCAATTAGGCCATTAGAGCCGAGTGCGGCAACAATAGCTCCTGGCGCAATGTCAGACGGCAAGCCTTCTAAAAGCCTCACATTGAATGCAGTTTCACAAGAGGTTGTACAATTAAATTTGTCATTATCAGGAGTGGAAAGTGACACCACCTAAGCATTGCATTGTAACCAACCATAACCTCACACTATTCATTCCAATTCTATACTTCCTTCATACTTTTTGTTTGTTTATATAGCATTATTAAAATTTGATCATTTGAACAGCAAATAAATGATTGGTAATGATGCATCTAATAACTGATACAAAAAACAACTACAAAACCAATTGTATATAGTGATGCGACATACATTTTAACTGACAAAAACATTACAACTATTTTAAAGCAACAACTTTTGAAATTACACGGTATTAAAAATAATAGCAGTTTGGGCAGAATAATTGAGTCGGCTTCTGTTTCTTTTCCATTGTCCATAGTCTGTTGATGGTTGTCTAAAAGTCTGTCAAAAAAGTGATGTCTGTTGAAAGTCCTTTATGGACTCTTGTAGTGAAATGTAAAAAGTCTATATTGGAGCAGTCCATTGGTTTGAGGGGAGCTGAAGGGATGAATTCTGGACATATATATACTCCTGTCAATTGTATGTTATAATTCCAATCTTTGTCAAGTTACAATTGGAGGCGTGCCATGAAGAATTTAGAAGATAAACGGGACGATAAAGATGAAAGAATGTTGAAGAAAATAAGAATACGTTGGGTAAATAAGTTCGGTTACATAAGTCTCTTTTGCTTGTTGATAAATTTTGTAATACTTTCTTGTGTAAATAGTTCAATATTGTGTCTTCATAGATATAGGAGGATAACTGTAGTCCTCGTCCGCAGTTGGGATAATTTTGGGGGAGTTAGGAAGGGACGAGTAAAAATAACAACCCTAGTCTTGCTGTTAAATGTAGTCCAGTAGTATATCTTGGACAAAGGGTGGTGAGGGTTGCTTCAGTAGTTAATACGTGCTAGCGGTCGATTTAACTGTTGTAGCATGTATATTGCCGTCACGGTTTTTAGTCTTTGTACTCATGTCACAGTCATTTTAAGCATTTGTAGTCAGAGCAGTAGTAGTCTTTGTAGAGTCAGCCCAAGGGCGAAATGGGGCTTTCGTCGAACTGTTAGTCATTTTGGGAGCAGTCAGTGTAAAAAAGTTGGTCTCTGCCTGGACAGTCAAGTCAGGGGGTGAAGTAGGAGTGAGGGGGCCTGATGCAAAATTTGTTGGTGCAGCAGTAATAACGGTCAGGGGCTGGGCGGTTGGACGGGGAAGTCCGTTGAGGAGGGGAGCTGGCTTTACCACACTGACAGGAGTAGCCTGAGCCACTGGAATCACGGGCTTGAAGCCAGAAGACTGCAACACAGCAGCAGTGGCAGGCACAGTCCTGTTGGTGGAGGAAGCCAGAGACAAAATAGGAGTGGTCGGGATCGGAAACGTGACACTGAAGTGTGGCAGTGAGTCATTTGTGCTGAGGTTGGCTCCTGGAAACATAGCAGGTGGAGAGAGGTTGTCTGGCGATGCCCTAGGAGGTGTCAGTGGAGCAGCATAAGGAATGGAGATGGCTTGCGGTGGGTTGGGAACACTCATAATGGAAACTGGCTGAGGTCCCAGCTTCATCTGAGAGTTGACAGTCATGGCAGCCACTGCAAGCTCCTTCTGGGAGATGACATTCTCAAGATGGCTTAGGAGTCGGGTCTTAGAGACATCAGATGGGTCAACACCTTCGCTGGTGGCCATGAATCGTGCTATCTCAGTAGCACATTCCCTGAAGCCCTGAATCCCATGATCGAAGTAAGCCTTTGGATTGCCTCCATAAGCCATGTAGGGGTCACTAAAGCCTAACAGAAACAATAGAAGTGGGAAAGTGAGTCAAGCAAATACATGAATACACTCAACTAGCCTTCTGCATTGTGTGTGGGCCTTACCCCTTGGATCTCTTGACTGTAAATATCGCAGATGCTCAACAGTCATTTGCAAGATCTCTGCTTTCTCTAGCTTGGCAGAACCCTAAGGAAAAAGTACATCATTGTATCATTTTAATGCAACCAAAACCACAAAAACCAGTTTTCCTTAAACCTAAGTAAAGTTCCCATAATCTAATCTTGGTTAGTAAGCAGATGGACACAACAGTGGGAATACCAGACATACTCATTGTCCAAGCCCAAATAAGCAAATGAATTTTTAAATCCCCCAGATCAACACTCCCCTTGTTAGGCGAGCTACATAAATTCATGGAGATGAATTTCCTCCCACCAGTCTCCGTACCCATGCCCATCCTTCCTGGTTGCTAGGATAGGTTCAACCTCCAAGCTATTATCCCTTTATGAATACAGGTCAGACAGCCACAACTATTGCAGGGTTTATATTTGTTATCTGGAGTACACACTTGCTACTTTCCTTTCATGGGGCTCAATTTGCACAAAGGTAAGCCCAGACATGTGAATTTTTGCACTTGTTAACTGACACACTCTAACCCCAAAATATAAAGCTAACAGACAAGAAAAACTACAAGTTCCCACCACTAATGCAACATTATAATATTTACCTGCTTTTCAAATGCAGCGGGGACCAATTTTCGTAGCTGTACCAAACAGCTGTTGATCCTATCCCTGCGTCGCTTCTCTATAAGCTGAAGACACAAAAAAATACACGAGGAAGATGAATTGGTGGTGCAAAAAAAAATCATTCATTTAGTCGACTTACCCCGCGACGCTTCTTGCGAGACATCTGAACTCGCACTTCAGGGCTGAGGGAAACAAACAATCCAAGTTGAAAAAATATCCAATAATGCTTTAAGGTAGGTCTCACCTAGAACAATCTTCGTAGTCGTCGCAGTTCTCGGTTTCCGAATCACTCAAATGGCGCTTCATATTGGATAGCTTTTGACAGTTTAAAAGAGCAAGATAGGGGTAGAGATTGCACAAATTATTTAAAACGAACAGAGTTGAACAAACAACAAAACAAAACAAAAAATAGAGTATAGCAGAGAAGGGGGGGAAAAAGGAAGAAAAGGAGGCACTGAGCGGCGTGAGCAGCAGGAGGACTATTATATCCGTCGCAGGTGCACCTACCGAATTCCTAACATACCATTTACCACTTATTAGCGCCCTAACCGCGTTAGTGGTGCACGCGCACGTACGTTGGCATGGAATTAGCCGCCATGCTCTAGGGTTTGACGATCCACATCCGCTTGCGGCTAAACTCGCGTGATATCACCCACACCCAAATCACGATCAAAGAGTTTTATTTGGCGAGTTGTCGTAAACAACACCGGGAAGTGCGCTGAAACACGCGGCTCTGCGCACGTGTGGTAAGTAATCATGTTTTTATATACGGTAAGAGAAAGTGTGTAATTTTGCTCGTAAAAACTGTTACAAGGTGTATACCCAAGGCATGGCCAATGGTTCGCAAGCCACTAAAGGACTGTTCTCATTCTTTCAGCTATGTGGAAAATTAAAAGTAAAAATAGCTTTTTTTTACTAGCAATTTTAAGATGCACCATTGTTTGTGTAGCACCTAAAACGCACAGGGTGGGTGAAGAGATCTGTCCAGGATCCTGAGACTGTGGCTGGCCATATGTATAGAGTGGCCATGATGGCAATGCTACTAGGATCACAAGAGCAAGTAGATAGAGAAAAGTAAGCACCTAGTTTGTGGTATTTGAGGCTATTTCTGGCTAACATCACAATGGAAAATATTAGTTTGTGGAATAAGGTGATGTAGTCTTTACTTAAGTTAGCTGCACTATACATCCCACTTGGGCAAACCTGATTATATTTTGTAGTATATTTTTTTGCTGGTCATTTCCAGCCACCATTTTTGGTAATGACACAATCAATGGGTTTCAAATTGTGGCAAAAAAAAATACAATATTAACTAAAACTACACTCCCTTATGACACACAAATGATATTCATTAATAGCGATCCGAGTTCTTCCAAAGTTTTGTGTGTTTTTGTATGTCCTATAAGCAAGATCAATGCAAAACTAGATCATGTATACAATTTCTTAGTTTTGAAATCAAATGTAGTTCCCTCCCTCCCTCCCTCCCACCCCCGGCTGTCTTGTAGTAGCGTTTAATTATTGCAAGCTCAAAAGCTTTTTTGCCCTTCTCCCTTTACTTCAAGTTTGATGCCACATCTAGCACATTTTCTAACCCTATTACATGCACATATCAGCTAATAAAATATTGCACAGTGCGAGTTAAGCTTCCAAAGCTTGTGTTGACTTGGCTTCACATTAGAGTGTAAAAGTGTACACAAACCTTTCCCTCCCCGTTTTAAAACATTAGTAAGTGCTTGTTACAAATGTATTTAACTTATTTTTTTACACGTCAGCACCTATATCTTTCAGACATGCTATCAGATACGGGGTCACAACTTCATATTTAGAAGCCCCTGGGATCGGTTAAATTACATATTCCCAAGACTTGAACAACTGCACCATTTGTTTTAGCTGTGCTATGGAGATAGTAGAGAGGTGTGATGGTATTGTATTACTACTAAATGAATCACCGGTAGTGTAAGATTCTATAGTGGGTCATCGTGAGTCAATCAGGCCACACACATGTTGGTATCGCCAGTACTCCCTGGATTTGTTTTGGACCTATTGAATTGGCATCGCTCTTGCATACATCACTCACAGCCACAATTGTTTGACAACATCTCCTTAGGAGTTTTGTTAATGTTGTGGAATAGCACAGCCACCAATGATTGACTGGCTATTTCCATAAAGAGTGAAGCAGAAAAGATACTACCATTTTTACATACCTGATGACAAAAAGTATCATGTCCTTATCTGTTAGTTGGTAGTAACCCTACATCAGAAATGCAATTTAATGAATGCGGTCAGGGCTTGTTTATAAATTATTTTGTTAACTTTCACGGCTGGTATGACGTTCAGCTGAAATGGCTACAATTTAGAACTCTTTGTATACATTCAGACCTTTAGGGCTTGTTGCTTCGTGTGTGGCTGGAAACTGCTGTTCTCCTGGCATGCCATGTTACCATAGCTGTGTAACTAATGGATTCAATTAGTACTTGGGCAGTGCTGATGTGGCCGGTATTGCACAATGAAGGAAACTATATCATTGAATTGTATGGCATATTATTCTGTAACAATATGCGATTCCCATATTATGGGGGAAGGGAGGAATGGGGAATGGGGGGGAGGGGGGGGGGGGGCAAGCAGAATATTAAATTTGTGTATGTATATTTTTATTCTTTTGGAGTGGTGACATATTTGAAGGTACTAAGAAGACACCTTAGTTGAGCCACTTTAGAATAATTAATTTTCCTCCATATTTCTGGACCCTTTTAGTGCACATGCTGTTACTGAAGGTTTCAGTTGTCTGGCTGGTTGTCTTGGTATATCTTGATGTTGGGAACCTGAAAACTTGCCACACCCACACGTTTTATATGGAATGCAATTTGTTTAGCTGAATCCAATGATAAACCATGGCACCTAGAAGAGGTAACCATTGTGTACAGTGAGTGACCCAAGTGATTAGATCTATTGTTATACGTTAAATATCAATGATGAACCCCTATACAACCACAGCAGCAAAAATGCAAATAATAATAGTAATAAAATTATTACAAGCACTTATTCACAGGTAAGGAAGTACGGCATGAAATTTGCTCAAGTCAGGCATGAGACTTGACGGCAATGACAAAAGACAAAGTATGTAACCCACACAGATACGATACCTTACAATGATACCTTACTGCAAAAAGACAGAAAGACTTTCCAATGAAGATACCTAATCAAACAGACCCGGCTACTGAACCAAGCTTTTGGAATGCTTGCTATGAGCCCAATGGAAGTAGTTCTAATAGCTTCATTACTCCATCCACTCAATAGATTTCATATTTTAATGGCTGCACTAAAGTGGCCTTCAATTAATCTATCCAGTCTCACCGATTGCTGACAAGTACAAATACACACACACACTCATACAACGTGCACACACACACACACAAAGTCACTAGCAGGGCTACCGAAGGGGGGGGGGGGGTACTTTCAGGAGGGGAATGGGAGTTAAATACAGTAAAGAGACCCTTGCAGTGCTTAAATGTACTGATTTCATGTTGCATTAAAGTCATATTGCTAGTACTTAAGGATTCTAGGACAGCCAAAGTTTTTTTGCAGCAAGGGCAGATGCCCCCTTTTGCCTGGTCCCCCTTCCCCACCCCCTATCCTTAAATTCACTCCTGACTAGGTGCCAGGAGAGCTTCAAATTGGTTGAGCATGAGATTTGAATTGAGTGTTGTGAGATTTGGAATCAAGTCAGGTGGAATGAAACTTGCAATTGAGTCTAGACAACAGTGGGAGAAGGGACTTTCTGGACATAGCTTACAAGTAGTGATCAGTTGCTCCTTGTTCCAACACTGCCGGTTTGTTTGATGAGCCATGATTGATGTCTGGTGTGGAGCTTAGTAACTAAAGGTCTGAAGGGATTCCTTGACACAACAAGTTGTTTTGCATAGCTTAAAATTATTTCAACATGAATTCTTGTATTGTCTAGTGGTCAGTGTTGTATTCTGTGTTCTGCAATGCATTTTATGTTGGATAAAAAACAGTTGGGACTCCTAGAAAATTGTGCAGGGGTGGCTTAGGGTAGCCCAGTTCTGGGGATTATTTGAGAAGACTAGCCAGAACCAGTGCAGCTAATGTTGCATGTGAAGGAGGTGCCACCAAGCCCCCAAAAATGTAGGCTAAAGGCCTCCTGAGAGTCAACCAGCCCTCTGTAGATATTAGTTAATGACAAATTGCAGCTGCTCCACCCCAGCTGGGGGCCCCATTAGGTCAGCTGATGAAGTCCAGCTGATCTAGTAAGAGTTTTAAGAATTACATTACCACAGGTTTCTACTTGTAATTGTGAGTAGCTGGTGGACTTGTGGTGGGTGTAAAAAAGATGCTATATGAATCACTACTATTGTTTTTGTAGTTGTTGTTGTTTCTCCATGGCATGTTGTTCTATATCTGGCTATATTTATTTATTGCATTTGGTTCTGGTAAACCTGTACTTAAATGGCAGCTGTCCTTTCCCCTAGGAGTGCAGCTCCCAAATATACTTCTTGCTAGGAATAAGACTTTACATTGCTAATGGAGTGACCTTAGTATCATTATAACTTTTTTTTAGTGTCAGCCAATTAGCACACACAGGCACAAATATATATCTGTGTATATGTATATTTATTAGAACATAGCTCCTTTAGTTTTTGTATTGAGTAGGAGGGACTCTGATGAGGGCTCTAAGTACAGGGCTCTAAGTAGAGGGGTCTAAGCTTAGTGCCCTACCTCTTAGGATATAGAAATGCTAACTGTTGCTATGTTCTAAATTAGTCAGGCACTGAACTAATTGGGTACTATAGTGTTTAGGGTCCCCTCAGGCCCCAGTAGTAGCATCCTCACGGGGTTCTTCAGGACCCTAAACACCGTAGTACCCTCTGCTCCAGTCCCTAACAATTTTTTAGAGAATAGCTGGTGTCATTTTGGATTGTGATTGAGGGACTTTAAATCCCTTAGGTCCTTCAGCGAGGGATTCTACATGTAGCGCCCACACCTTCATCGATGGTGTTGTTAGGAACAGTTGCCATGTTCTAAATTAGTTAGGCGCTGTGCAGCCGTCATAAACTACCGGATTTAGGATCCCTCAACCTCTAAGTCTAGTGCCCTCGCTATGCTCAGGACATGACAGCCTAGGACCTTTGAGACAATAAAAACGGTAGTTCCCTCTGAGGCAGCACCTAGTATTATATATATAGGCTCTGTTTTTCCTGCATGGTTGTTACTAAGCAGATCAGAACAGATAGTTCTGTAAGTATATGTAAGCTTTTCTAATGGAATGAAAGATGGAAGTCCTTACCAAATATATTGATAGGACTTATAATGAAAGTTGATGAAGACTGTTTAATAGTACAAGAATTAAATCAGGAGTGAAGAGTAGTTATTTGTTAAATTGCTTGTGTTATTCTCGTAATACTAATTAAGATAAGTTGTGCCATTCTTGTCAGTATAATCTTTAAGAAGCTAACTAACATTGCAGAAATATAAACTGTATGCAGTTTCAGCTATTTCATGTTTTGACTTCACCTTACCAAATTGGATTAGGTATGAAATTTCTGAACTTGTGCAACTGCAACTTTGTTAGTTTCATGTTGAAATGTGAGTACATAAAACAAATACAGAAGATTGCTAGGTTTTTTAAAAGTAAAAATGACTTTGATAATCGATGGAGTGACTTTAATCTATATAACAATACACTTATCTGTCAGTAATGACAATGTGTGTTTATGAAGTTAGGTTGGTAAAGCATCGACATTAGTGGGTTGGTACAGTGTCGTCAATAATAATGACAATGGTGGGAAAAGTGAACACTTGTGTGTATTCATTAGCTAAACAGGATTGGTAAACATTGTCAGTCACGACACCTGTTGTGTGTGTATCGATGATGATGTATTCACAAATGCATGGGTCAAGAAAAGTAAGTGAGAAAAAAGCAGGTGGACTGATGTAGCCTTACTAAGCCAAATGGTAGAGGATAACAACAATAGATAAAAGATCTTGTGCTACTGCATTCCTAATTTGCAAAAGTTAGTACATCAAATGCCACTGTGTGGCAGGGTACGTGCTAGTATATATCTTCAATTTTATACTATATGGCCATTCACTGCAAGCACAAAACTAAACTTCAGCCTTGCCAGGCAACAATACTGTTGTGCGTAGTTCATGAAATACGTTCCAATGTGCCCAGTCCATGAAACGCGTTCCAATGTGCCCAGTCCATGAAACGCGTTCCAATGTGCCCAGTCCATGAAACGCGTTCCAATGTGCCCAGTCCAATGAAACACGTTCCAATGTACCCATTGCATGAAGCATGTTCCTTGGTGTACTGGAATTATATATATACAGTGCTTCCAACTTAAAGAGTGGATTTTTTTAAATTACTGTATAGAACCTCACTATACAGTCATTTAACATACACATACCTTTTCCTTCATCATCCCAATAATGTTTCCAATAGTAAAACGGCTGTTTAGAGAATGGAAAATGGAGAACAGCACTTTTCTCATTCACTCTTAATACATTTTATGCCTTTTTTTTTTTACATCAAGATTTTGCGGTAATTCGTCATTAAGCGTAGCTAGTTAACGAGCTACGGTCGAACGGTAATTTCCCCGAGCGGTAAGACGGGACTTTCCCTAACTGCAAGCAGCTGTACGGATTGTCAGTGTTCTACTAGCAGCAGTAAGCGAAGGCGACGTCAGTCAGAATTGTTGGCTGATATTACTAACCTGGAGCCAAGCCTATCCAAGAGGTCCTCTTTTTCAAGAGCTGAAGGAAAGCTGAAGTGGAGTTTAACACTCCTAAGGCTCCCAGCATTCAGTATTCTGACAATATCAGGGCGATGCAGTTGGAGTCCGCAGCTAAAACGCTGGCCGTGATAGGAAGTAGCGCCGTAAAACTTGATCCCACGGCCCTGAAATACAACCACAGCTAAAGCAGCCATAGCCATGCAACAATTAGCGGTAAACTGGCGCCTCTCATGCCTTTATGACACATATACCCATGCGCAGTTTTGTGACGTCACGTTTACGTGTACTAAAGGCCCACAACCTGCTCTAAACGTCATACCGTGCCTAAAATTTTTGGTGAAAAACAGCCACAACTCACTTAATTTTCAAGATATAGCTACCAAAGTTATACATAATAATTTTAAGGTAATTTTACATCATGAGTCTAATCTATAGAGATATAACTCCATAAATTAAAAAATCCTGGCTTAACCGATTAACCCCGATTGACGCGTACACGCGTCTAAATTGGAAAAATCGATAACCGCGGAGGACGCGTCAATGCGTCAAAAATGCGTCTTCGCGTCCACTTCGCCCTAGAGCTTTGTGGAGTCAAGGAAGCCACCAATCACAATTGCAGACGATTCTATATTGTTGTAAGTATCTTTTAGGCTTATAAAATACATAGACTTCCATAAGAAAATGTTGAGTAAATTTTGTCACAACAATAAGACTTCCTTCTTATAAAGTATAAATTGAAAATATATTTCATAATAATAATAAAGGTACACAGAATAATTTTTACAAACCAATATTACTTTAGCTATAACTGCTCATTATATGACAAGTAGAAAGCTATCTTGGCAAGTGGAACACTGGCACTTCAGCATCCTAGTGATGAAGACAATATTCTTGACCTGGCACAGCATGGCAGTGACAAGGATGGCAGTGACCAGGATGGCAGTAACTCTGGTGGTAGTGATGAGGAGTTTGATGACAGGAAGAATGACTTCAGTGCTGATGGGTGTAGTGACTGTAGTAGTTACTAGATGGTCAAGGACTCTGCCGAGAGAACGGAATTGATGATTCTGAAAGGTAGCGATTCTACAGGAATTTCAACCACATTCTTTATAGCAAAAAGTAAAAATAAATATTGTTATATAACAGGTGAGACTGCAGGGAGCCCTCTGACATATACTTCTATTATGCTATGACCAGTTGCACTTGATAGTAAGATCACAAGAGTGCTTACTAAGAGCCGCGGTGTGATGCCATAAAAGTTTTTGCCAAACGGTGCGAGTACTTTGTTATTTTTTTAAGTCGGGAACAGCTCCTTAGCGTCGAATTTATGCTTTCCCAATAGCCTAGAGCGTACTCTATCGTTCGATAATACTGTCCCCGAGGCAATCTTCAACCGTTCGTCTTCTTTCTCTCATTTAGTGTCACCCTCCCACCAGGCAATCAATCCTCTGTGTCTCGCGTGCGCCCGTGACCGCATTACGTAAGGCGCAATTAAAATTATTATTCGCGTGTAATCGGTTAAACACTTTATTTCTTAAAATTTTTAATATTTTGAGGTTCAAATTTCGTGTGAACACTTCCAAATTCACTGTCTTGAAGCTCCCAGTTCCATCACCTATAACCACAAAATAACCACAAACCCACAAAATGGTTCTGTCTGTATGTTAATATGACATTAATGTATAATACTACAATTTTTTAGCTTTCTATTACACATACTTGAGAAATTATAGCAGAATTAGCAACCTTAACCAAAAAGCTAAAAAATCCACTCTTTAAGCTGGAAGCACTGTATACAGTCGAACCTCTCTACAACAGCCAAGCATGGGGACAAGCGTGTTGGCCTTTGTAGAGAGTTTGACCTTATTTCGGAGTTTTTCTTTTTTTCTTCAAAATTTCATAAACTAATTATATATTAAATGAATGGTATATGAAAATGATGAACAAAAGTTTCAATGTCATTGTTCTTGCATATGAAATCATGTAATATTTGGAGCTTTTCCTTTTATTTTAAAAATTGCAACAACTAATTATGTTTATAAAGAGTGGTATATGAAATGATGAACAAAAATGTTTCAATGTCATTGTTCTTTGCAAAAGAAGTCATACAATGTCTTCTGTTTCATTGATGCGATGTGCAATGTAGCCAGTGAGTCTACAGCTATACCGAGTTTAGCTGAATCTTCAAGGTGGCCTCGACTGTCCAGAAAAGTCTGTACATCTTCTAAAGCTACTATAGCGTCCTTATAAGTTTTCACCCTTGAAACTGTCAACTGCGCTGTATCCTCTTCCTCACCTTCATCGCTTTCTTCACTTCGATCTTCTTGCAGGAGCTGATGCATGAAGTCTTCTTCCCACGTCAAGCTATCCAAATCGTTGCAAATAGGTAAGGAATCTTCTCCATTGACATATTCCTCTGGACTACAGCAGTTGGGTACCACATCCTTCATTAAGCTGACAAGGTCGGCTTCTGCAAATGGGTCATCCTCTATGCTACAAGAAACAATCTCCAACTCAGAGTTAAGGACACCTGCTTTCTTAAAACACTTGGCTATGGTCTCACCTGTCACCATGGCCCATGCCTGGGCAACCCATCGAATAGCTATTAGAATGTTAATGGACTTAGCCACTTCAAATGCACTTTGGCATTCATCAATTTTTGTTAGTACATACCGTAACAAAAAATGTTTGTAATGTACTTTAAAATTTTGAATAATGCCAAGGTCGAGAGGTTGCAATTTTGAAGTTGTATTAGCAGGCAAGAATATTATTTTAATGTTAGTAAGTTTTGATTCCAGATTGCTAGGGTGGCATTTAGCATTGTCCATCAATAATAAAATGGAACGTTGCCTATGAACCAACCTGCTATTTAACTTAGTTAGAACTGATTCCATTATATCTCCCGTCATCCATGCTTTTTTTTGATCATAATAATTAACAGGCAAGACACTTTTGTCAAACCGCTTTAAGCATCTAGGATTTGCTGAAGTCCATATGACAATTGGCTTTTCCTTACCCCCTGCTGCATTAACAAAAAAAGCCACTGTAATTCTCTGCTTACTTCTTTTGCCTCCTTTGCACTCCTTCCCCTTCTGTCCAAAGCCACTATCAGGTAAAGCACGCCAAAACACCCCAGTCTCGTCCATGTTCCAAACATTTTCTTTTGTGTAGCACCCTATTAGCTCTGGTAACCTTTCTTTCCAAGAATCTACAGTTGCTCCCTGTACATCTCCAGACTCCCCACAAATCTTAAACCGTTTAACATTGTACCTAGCCTTCCATTTCCCTAACCAGCCATTGGATCCCTTGAAATTTTCTATGCCCAATTGCTCAGCAATTACTTTGGCCTTTTCGATAAGCTGGGGACCACCAGGGTAAATATTTTTGGAACAAGCAAGCAGATACCATTCGTATAAGGCTTTATTTACCTCCTCAAATTCACACACACGTGACACTTTAAAAGAATGAATTTTGCTTCCTGAGGCATTAGCACTGAACATTGCCATAATGGACTCCTTATTTTTTATTATTTGAGCTACCTGAGTCCTGCCACATTCAAACCTTTCTGCTAAAGCACGATGACTAAGCCCATGATCCTTCTCAATTGCCTTGATAACCTCAACTTTCTTCTTTAGTGGTAGATAATTCCTCTTCTGCTTCACAACCGGCAATGAAGCCATGCTAATGCTACAACGCGGGGACCTCAGGTAAAGCCCACCACAAAGGAGGTGTGTCCATCATAACTATGGCTAGCCAGGTCGTTACTGCTACTGAACTTCAAGTACTGGAAATAGACTCTTACATTAGGGGCTACCACGCATATACTGATGTATGGGTACCTATGGTAGGGGAATCACTATTGGTAAAGCCAGAGCCTGCAAATGCCAAAGATAAGAAAGCAGTGGCTATTTTGAAGGAGACTACTATTGTAGGTCATGTACCACAAAACCTGGCTCCACGGCTTTTCCAGTTTTTGAGAAGAGACGTCAACAAAGCATTTGCCGTGATACGAGGGGACAAAGTGAACAGAGGCGCTGGTTACGGTCTGGAAGTGCCGTGCATCTACCGCCTATACGGCCCTCCAGCCTATATCAATAAAATGAGGGAGCTGGTAAATGATCTGATTGCTGCTGGACATTTGTAATTCTGACTTGCTCTATATTCGAGTTTAAAATGACTAAATTGTTGTGCAAGCTATGCATGGGTGTGGCTAACTGGCCGTTGTGGGAGATAATTTTGTATTGCAATTTCACTGTGGGGTCCGGTAATATGACCGTTGTTCGGAGTTGGGAGTCAACCGTTTCTCAGAGTTTAAAATCTATTACAGACATGCGGATGGAGCTCCGTTCCCAGCGGAATGACCGTCGTTGAGAGTCTGACCGCTTTTCGGAGTCCCGTTGTAGAGAGGTTCGACTGTATATATAATATACTGGTGTAGTATTATGTGCAGTGGCATTGGTGGTTGGAATGTGTTGGTATTCTTTTAACCAGTAATCTATAAATTTGAACGTCTCACCTGATATATATTGTACAGTGTACATGATAGTCTTAAGATTTTAATTTTATTTAAAAAAATATTTTTGTTCAGTAAGTTGTGAATACCATAGTAACGAGTTTCTTGCGCAATAAACACTTGTGTAACCTGGGAGGACGTAATAACCCAACTTTTGTAACCCTGAACACAGGTGATATGGAATATTGCCTTAAGCCACATCCTGTATACTTTAAAGCATGTTCAAGAAAAAGGACTTGTATCCGAACGTCAAGTTAAACAAGCTTATACCATGGTTGCTGCGGTAACACCCATGGATTAAAAGTGATATTTTCCAGGTGATTTTTCCTGGGGCTATGATATTTTCCCGGTGTCAAGCGAATTCTTCCTGGGACTATGATATTTTCCCGGTGTCAAGCGAATTCTTCCGTGTTTCCGGCCCAAAATTAAAATTCAATTAAAATTCAATTGAAGCACGCCAGAAAGTTTACTTTAGCAAGTTTGCTTTAGCATTGTAGCTGCCAGCTGTTATCTCCAGATCTAACTCTACCTGGGCTGCTCTGCAGTAAGCAGTAAAGCAGCTAGCTGTGGTAAATTCCTGTGGTATGAGAGCGGCAGGAGAGTTATATGTGGTAGGGCTGGTCCCATATAGGTGGATATGAGAGAGTAGTAGTAGCAGCAACTATGGTATAAAACAGTTGTGCCATGTTATCACTCGGGCAGATCGGGACTAACCCCTCGTTGGCCATGGCATAACTATTACTTGTATTTATTGATAGAATAATATATTTATAGTAGATGATAATATAGAAAGGTAGATCAGATACACAGAGAGAGTTACACAGAAGTAAGAACAAAATGGTAACTAAGAGAAATGATACAGTGCACTAAACACATATACTAAGTCACAACAACAAATACTTTGACGATCTCTATGACAGTATGACCTGAGGCAATCATGCGCAAGTTCAATCTCATATTTGTAGTGGAGGGAGGGCGGTTGGAGCCTGAACAATGCATTTAGCTATGGAAACAGGTATTAGGCCCTGCTCAGTACATAATAAATATATAACTAGTGGTGTGCTTGAGCACAAAATGGTGACCAAGCCTGCCTAGTTAGTTATGTTACACAAATTATGGTACAGTGGAACCTCTCTACAAAGGGACTCCGAAGAACAACTTGACTCTTAACAACAGCCAGCGTAAATGGACCACAGCGATCTACTACAATAAAAAATAAACTCTGAAAGCAGCCAAACTCTCTACAAGGGTCAAAAGACTTGACCCCAAGCATGGCCTTTGTAGAGAGGTTCCACTGTATAGCCATTTATTTTTGTAAACTCATAGAATTGCTTTCTTACCTCAATTTCCAAAGTAGTGGTAGATTCTGTAGCATCTATTTTTAAAGCCATTCTGATTGTCTGAATTACCAGTAATGTGTGTCAACAGGCACTCGGCTACAAAAAAAAAGGCGAGAGTTTATTTGTATTGACTTTAGCTAACAAATACAGAATTACATACTCACCTCAGTTTTCCTAGTAGTGGTAGCTTTAATATTAAGGAATTCTGACTATCTGAATTACCCCTTGGCAACCAAACCAACAAGCACTCGGCTACTAAAAAAAAAAAAAAAAAGTTTTTAAATGTATGTCTGGTAAAGGGTTTTCAATGCCATAGTAACCACTCGCAACTATTTTTTGTGACTTGAAAAATAAAAGGATTTTTAGAGCACTTCTGCACAGTTTTAAGTAAGAACAGACTAGGACCAAGCCCAAAAGGCTGTATTTTTTGGAGAAAAAAGATCCTGCATGTGTATAGAACATATACCTGATTTTCAATTGTCCACCCTAATACTGTCTTGCTCACTCACCAAATATATATATAATTTTTATTCCAAAGTCTGGTTTGTTTTTAGGTGCATCCGCATGGCCTTAGTTCATGATTTGGCTGAGAGTCTGGTAGGGGATATCACACCTCATGATGGTGTTTCCAAGGAAGACAAGTATAGCATGGAATTGGTGTGTGTGTTTGTGTATGTGTTTGTTTTTATGTGCAAGATTTTTTGCATGTCCCATAAATTTTACATTGTTTTTGTTTGTTTCTTGTTTTCATTTCAGAATGGGATGAATCAAATTCAGGAATTAATACCAGAAAATGTAAGAGCATTACTTGCTACTCAGTCTACCATAGTTTAGTGATTCAGGTTGAGATAAGTTTATTTGAGATTCAAATGGAACCCTGAGTGGGTTCATGTGTGGTACACAGTTGTACTAATTGAATAAATTTAAGTATTTATCAGATATATTATATGTATATATACTAGTGGTGCGCTCGAATAGCGCAAATGCATGGCGAGCGAGTAAATATATGAGTATAGGTAAAGATGATTTGTGAAGGAAATCGCTAAATAATAGCAATGATTAGGCATGAAGAGTTAACAATGACAGAATTACTTGAATAAACTTCAAAAGCAGTGGCAAAGAAGCGCAGCTCGACAAAGACTTCACAATTGTTTCAAGAAGAGAGTAGCTATAAACGTTTTGGTTGAAACAAAGTTGCGTAAGGCAGTGCAGCAGGATTCTCCGTGCTCGTTAATTGAAAAATACTGGAACTGTGAACGCTTTACCTAACTTACGTAATTAGAAGCGCGGGCGAAATATTTTGACGTACGCATACATACCTATATATATATATCTGAAATCTCAATTGAACACGACTGAGAGTCAGCTTCGCTCGCTCGCTGAATAATACTTATTACATGAGTCAGAGTGTGATATGGTGAAATATTTCACACGAGCCAAAGGCAAGTGAAAATAAAGCCTGAGAGCGAAATATCTAGCCATATCACTCTGACGAGTGTAATAAGTGGTTTATTCCACACTAGATATCTTCACTGAAGTATTTTGTTTTATAACTCACGGTGTAAAGTTAGCCATGAGATAACGCCATATATTTATTTATATATATATATATATTCCACCGTAGATATCTTCACAATACGTGACACCCCCCCCCCCCCCCCCTAGTGAGATAACTTACATTATCACAGTGTTATCTCATGGCTGTATTGCACAAGCTCATTACCCTATATGGCTAGATATTTCACTCTCAGGCTTTATTTTCACTCGCATCTGGCTCATGAAAATAAGTTATCCTGCTCTTGAAATATTTCGCCATATCACACTCTGACTCATGTAATAAGTACTATATATATATTTATTGCAGCTTTGATATTTTTACTTGAATATTTCCGCATCACGCGAGCGTTCTGTATTCTCCCATATTGTACGGTTTATATTGTACGCTCCTTGTAGCGCGCGCGTAGCGAGTAAAATCAATGAAAATTGTATTGTAACCGGTTGAGAAAAATTTCAAAGAAGCAATAAATCACTTATCGCACTCGTCGTACAATATGGGAATGATATTTTACTCTCACGCCACATTTTCACTCGCCTTTGGCTCGTGAAAATATTTTGCGTGCTCGTAAAATATTTTCCCATATTGTACTCTGACTCGTGCTATAAGTATTATATATGTGTGTGAATTATAGCACGGGACATGCAGGATTATTTAATTTATTTATTTAGTTTTTTATCATTTGCATGTTAGCTATACTATCTTTCATTCATTCAACCTCTAAATCTGTTTGATAATATGAATAGAACTTCAGCACAAGAGAATGACATGCTTTCCAACTAGAGCTACTCGAACTATACGTTTCCAAGGCTAGTGCTGCACGTGTGTGCAAGTATTTCACATAAGTACCGTGTTATTTTACTGTGCTATTTGGAAAGTCATTCTACAAATAGCTTTGCTAATGGGAACTAGAGCACTGAAGTGCAAACCCTCAGCGCTAGTTAGCTAGTATGATAAAGAAAATAATAACAAAGGTAAAGTGTAGAAACAAAAAAAAAAAGAGAAGTGGCATGAAGAGAGGCAGGAAAGAGAAAAAGACAATGAAGAGGGACAAAAGAAAGAGGAAATGAAAGGAAAAGGTAGGAAAGCAATCAAAACAGTAGGAAGAGGAAAATAAGGCAAGAAAAAAATTTAAAAAAAAGTATGAAAAAAAAAAAAAAGTCGTCTACTTGGGTTCGAACCAGTGATTTTTAGGTTAGCTACTTGCTCACTCAACAACTATGCCACGGAACACCTCATACTCAATCCATGTAATTGTTAGCTATTTAAAAGTGATTTGTAACATGCAAGCTGGCTCACGTGACAAGCAAGTTTTTTAAGGGGCGGTTCCCATTACCGTAACGTACGATTGTGGGACTGAAATTCTACTCGCTTTTTCTTGAAAACTAAGTCAAAACTAAAAATTCTGGCACATTAAAGGGACTTACTCTGTGAAGTGCTATAGTTTGATGTCGCTTTCAAAGCCTGGGTAGCCGTAATCTTCGAGATCCCCTGTTGACTGACGGACGGAACTAGAGCACTGAAGTGCAAACCCTCAGCGCTAGTTCGCTAGTATGATAAAGAAAATAATAACAAAGGAAAAGTGTAGAAACCAAAAAAAGAAAGAGAAGTGGCATGAAGAGAGGCAGGAAAGAGAAAAAGACAATGAAGAGGGACAAAAGAAAGAGGAATTAGCTAGTATGATAAAGAAAATAATAACAAAGGAAAAGTGTAGAAACCAAAAAAAGAAAGAGAAGTGGCATGAAGAGAGGCAGGAAAGACAAAAAGACAATGAAGAGGGACAAAAGAAAGAGGAATTAGCCAGTATGATAAAGAAAATAATAACAAAGGTAAAATGTAGAAACAAAAAAAAAGAAAGAGAAGTGGCATGAAGAGAGGCAGGAAAGACAAAAAGACAATGAAGAGGGACAAAAGAAAGAGAAATGAATGAAAAGGTAGGAAGAAAAGAAAACGGAAGAAGAAAGAAAAACAGTACACGAAAGAAATGAAAGGAAATGGTAGGAAAGAAATAAAAACAGTAGGAGGAAAGAGGAAAATAAAGAAAAATAAGGCAAGAAGACAAAAATAAAAAGATTAAGGGTGCTGGCACACCGCCTACGCATGCACCCACGCAAATCCATTAACTAAATCAATTATGTTGCTATGGCCTACTTTTATATATTTCTTAAGTTTTGCAGGCTATCCTATACAGTGGACCTCACAGTAAACTATCACAGGAGCTGGCTTACCAGAAATTAGAAGTCCAAAGCAACTACTATGGCAGATATAAGCGGTCACATTCTCCAACATAAATGGCAAAATATCCCCGACAATTCAACTCCACAGTTGGGGGTCTCAACCTCTACGGACTCTGGAACTCACCGCCGACAAAATTACAGAAGCTTTTTTCGATTTACAATTTAGTTTTCAAATTATTCATTGTTATTATTTTTGTGGCGACCATTTCCTTAAATATATCCGTTTTTTGCCGTTATTACGAAATTTCCCTCTGTAATTTTTTTTATTTTTATCTTCTGTACCTGTATTCCAAAAATAGAATGGTTCTGAACCCCCATTCCGTACTTATGGCCAGAAATGGCATGCAGAACAAGCCAATCATTCCTCGCACAATTCGAACAAGTTATTTTTCTAGTTTAGGTATTTGCTCACCCGACAACTACCCAATGCAACACAACACCTCACGCTGATTGCATGTAATTGTTAGCTATTTAAAAGTGATTTTCAACCTGCAAGCTGGCTCACGTGACAAGCAAGTTTTTGAAGGGGCGGTTCCCATTACCATAACGTACGATTGCAGGACTGAAATTCTACTCGCTTTTTCTTGAAAACTAAGTCAAAACTAAAAATTCTGGCACATTAAAGGGACTTACTCTGTGAAGTGCTATAGTTTGATGTCGCTTTCAAAGCCTGGGTAGCCGTACTCTTCGAGATCCGCTGTTGACTGAATGAATGACAGGTTGACTACTATATACCCTCAGGCGCATGCGCACTGAGGGTTAATGACTGACAGGACGACTACTGTAACCCTCTGGGCGCATGCGCGCTGAGGGTTAATAAAGCTACTCAGCACAAGGAGTTAGTTGGTTACACAAAACTTCATTATGTATGATTTCATGGCAGGGATTCTGTGTTTAGATGTAATGTGGATGTTTTATGTTTATTCCAGATTGGAGCTGAAATCTACGAGTTGTGGAAAGTAGGTAATTTATGACATATGTATAATATAATAAATGAGATCTTTGTTTGACTGACAACACCTCCTATGAAACTTCATTGAATTTAGGGATTTAGTCGATGTTAAGCCTTCCAACTTATGATTATTACCAATTCACCCATTTTGGTGTGAGTTTGTGTGTGTGTGTGTGTGTGTGTTATCGTGTGATAAGGAGTATGAAGAAGGCAAGACTCCAGAGGCTGTTCTTGTGAAGGATCTAGACAAGTTTGACATGATCTTTCAAGCGTATGAATACGAAACTAGTAAAGTTTGTTTCGTAGTTTGTCTTTGTGACTTTAATAAGTTTCTATATCCTCATAGCTCAGGAAAGGACAGGTGAGCTGCAAGAATTCTTTTCCTCTACCTCAGGTTGGTAAAGTGTCTAATTATATGCATGCATAAGTGTTGAAAGTTGTCAGCAACAAAATGTCTTGGAGATCCTTTACCATTTACAAGTGAGATACTTGAGCCTTAAAACAATCATTTTATAGCCACTATGGTGAATACTAGTGCATACTATTGAACTTGTGGTATTACATAGTCTGCCTGTAACAGTTGACGGCCTTAGGTTAGGTTAAAGCAATACAAGAGTCCTAGTAGAAGATCTAGAAATTGTTGTTGTTTTTAACTGTTTATGCAGGAAAATTTTGTCACCCTGAGGTGAAGTTGTGGGTGAAGGAACTGATGCAGGACAGGGAAAAGAAGAGAGCACAGGAGGAATCCAGCCACAGTTAGAGTGTGTCAACAGACCACTTGAACACCATTTATGACACCAGGTTCTCCATTAAAATATTAATGTGTTTTGATTCTTGTAATAACAACCACATGCACACCTTTGAATCTGTAACCATGCTTGCTTGAGAAATCATTTTACTTAATACACTTTCAAACCATCTTGTATCACTACCATAATATCATTGCTAATGGTGCTATCCTAACATGAACTTGTATCATAGCAGTAGGGGTTACTAGGTTGGCATAGCTAATGTGAGTTTATAAGGGAATATGACACCTCCACTACCCGCAACTATCTATGGCTACTTGTTGACTTCAGAGAAGATGGGTGTGTCTATTTCCTACGAAGATTTGATTTCTTGGCAGTTATTGGAGGCGGTGGTTTCTTGGTCCTTTCGCTGGCAGTATGATCACTGGTATTGGCAGGGAGTGTCTGGAAGGATAGGTGTGGAAGAGAGAACAAGAGGAACATACAAGTGGGAGGAATACAGTTTTTATACATATACTTCATTTATATGTGCTTTGTTAATACTACTACTATTACTATTAGAATGGACTTCACTTAATCAAAGAGGCTGCTATTACATTATTTATTGTTTTTGTTATTTATTATTGCAAACTGGAATGATTTGATTGTTGACTCCACTTAATTATGACACCTCACCTCAGATTTTGAAGATAAAGAATTTATCTTTGTAGATTTGACTGTCACTGTGGATTGCTTTGCCTCACTGTAAAGAGTATGATACATTAGGAATGATTACTACAAGCAAAGCACTCGTTAGCAGAGATAGATACATACATTTTTTGTCGTGGCCCGTTATGTTTGTGTGATGGTGACAAGGAGGGTGTGATTGGGCATCTTTATTATTGTAATTTGATACTAACATCACCTTTCAACCCTTCGTATTTATAGACTGCAAGTTGTGTATACCACAATAATTTACTAATCATAGCATAGGTTAATTCTATTGTTTTGAAACTTATGCAAATAACTTCGGATAAAAATGGCTTTACCAGCAAGTTGTTAAGTTATCTGTACACTGATCAGACGATAGTTGTCTTGCAGTTTTTTAAAAACATTTCTCAGAGTGTACTGTGGTAATATAGTTATGACTCAGTCCGTGCATAAGCAACAGTTTGTTTTATTCATACTCTTTCTATTATTACAAATGTCAGCAGGATCATAAAGCATTAATTTATAGGGGAAAACCGATTATAAAGAGAATATGAAGAATACCCTAATGAGAGCCCTGTGGTTAGTAGTAAACTTTGGGAGTACTGTGCTTCTTTGAGTTACATACCTTGGTTTGGTTATTTCCTTGGGAATCTTCGGATTCTTGTCTGAATTTTCATTTCCCTAAAGTTATAAATAAATTAATTCAGTTATACAATAGTTATACACTTATACTAAGATAGCAAATACCTTGTTTGTTTTTATGTAATCAATTTCTTCCATAAGAAGTTTAGTCTGCTTCTCCATTTCTGCATCTAATCTTTCCAACTCGTCTTCTGCATTTTCAAGATCATTTCGAATTTCTTTGTTTTGCTCCTCCAGTTTTGCAATTTCAGCATGAAGGCGTGTGTTCTCCAAGACACTTTCTTCCATTTGACCAGCATCTTCTTCAGCAGCCTCCAGATCTTGCATCAGGCGAGAATTTATAGCAGTTAGTCTAGCTAATTCTTCCTTCATGCTTGCAAGTTTATCATCTTCTACATCTTTTGCAGGGACTACTAAATTTTCAAGTTGCTGTTTTAGCTTCTTGTATTCTTCAATAGAGGGGGCTTGCTTACAGATGTCCTTAGCTTCATCAAGTTCTTTGACCAGCTTTTCTTCTTGTAGGCTTGAGGCATAAAGTTCTTCTTGGCAAGACACAAGTTTATTCTTGAGTAATTCCCCTTCAGATGTTCTCTCTTTCAAAGTGTTTTCCAGGCTACTGTTGGCTGAGGACAATTCTTCGAGTTTTTCTTCTAACAAAGCTTGCTGGTCATCCACTGTTTGGAGCTCTTCCCTCATCTTTTCATTTTCTGCCATTAATCTTTGATTTTCTTCACTGGATTGTACTTCAGTTGATTTCTCTATGCCACCATGATCATCAACTTCTTCATCTTCTCCAAGCTCAAGTTTTAGCTTAGCAATTTCAAGTTCTTCAATGGTTTTCTTTTGTGCTTCAATAGTCAGCCACAGGTCTTTCTCTTTTACCTTGAAATTTGTTTCAATGTCGACTAGTCTTGTTTTTAGAGCTTCTATCTGCTGATGGAGGTCAGCTATGTAATCTTCTTGGCTCAAATTGGACAACTTCTTCAATTTTTCAAGTTCTGCTTCTGATTTGATTGTCCTTGCTTTCTCTGCAGCCAAATGACTGTCAAGCTGCTTTACTTTCAGTGCAAACACTTCAGATGTCTGCTCCAATGATTCGTTCTTTTCAACTAGAATCTTATTTTCCTCCTTTAATTTTGTGAGCTCTCTTTTCTGATTTTGAACAGAGGAATTTCTTTCTCCACCACTATTTGCCAAATCCTCTTCTAGCTTTATATTCTTTCTCTTCAATGTGTCAAGCTCCATCTGGACTGTTTCTTGAACTGTTTGTATGCGTTTCATTTCGATGAATGAGCCACTTTTCTCCAGCTTGTTTTGTAAGCGACTATTTTCCAGCTTCAACTCAAGCCTCTCCTTGTCCAGTTCATCAAATCTAGAGGTAGCAACTTTAATTTTTTCCAGCAACCGGTCATTTTTATCTTGAGAAGCCTTCAGCTGTGCTTCATATGTAGATGTGGCCATTTTCAATGCTTGCTCAGCCTTTCGAACTTCTTTTTGCAATCTTTGCTGCTCTTCCTTATTTTGCTTATCTTCATTGATGCTTTTGATCTTAGAGCGAGTGTTATTCCTTTCCTGTTGAAAGGTCAGCTCTTGATTCTGAGCTCTTAATTCAGCTACCTCGTGTGAAAGGTCTTTTACTTGCTTGTCCAGCGCTATTCTCTCTTGCAAATCCTCATTCTGTCCAGGAATATTTGCAGTGTGACTTTGGCTGCTTTTTTCTAAGTCGATTAATTTTTCTCGAGTGCGGTCCAGCTCAGCTTGCAGGGCCTGAAGCCGACCTTCTAGTGAAGCGATCAAATCTTCGTCTTCATCTATTTTGCTTTCGGCTGCCTCCAAATCATTTTTAGCAAATTGGAGCTGTGACTTCAGATCTTCTAAAAGGTCTTCCCGGTCCATTTCGCAGACGGTGATGGAGAGTAGCGACTAACTAAATGCCGTCCTTTTGACGACTCGCCATTGCGATTTGTGCGCATGCGTGTGTGCGTGTCTTTAATTGCGTGAGCGAGAATCAATCGCGACCTTTTACCTTAATTTTAATGCTATAAATGTCCAAGAATTGTACTGTTTACTATTCATTTCTTGAAATTAAACTTCTTCACAAACAAATAATATGCTAGTAGATATTTTTGGTTATTGAACTATAAATAGAATGAAATGTATTAAAATAGTAAATAGTAATAATGGCGATTATCACTGAATCAACATAGCAACTACTAAATGATGAGTTTCAGTTTAATTTCTAATTCTGCTTCTGAATTTCTTCTGAGTTTTTACGCAAGCTATTTCTTGATGGCTTCTTCTTTGGCGCTGGAGGTGGCTTCTTAAAATTTGGAGTCAGAGAAGGAGCTGTTTGGATGTTGCCCACTTCCTCAGTGCTTGGCAGCTGCTGCAATGAATCAGATTGCATGAAAGATCAATTTATATATTTATATGCAAGGACTAAGCTGTGTATAGATTTAATTATCCAAAGTGAAAATAGCTCTAATTAGGGAGATAGAAAACCTCCCACATTTATTAGCTATAATTTTGATTTTAGAAAGCATGCTGTAATGTCAGGGTATTATCTTGTTGAAATCTTGCTGAAACCAAAGTTGTTGTTGTTGTTTTGTTTGTTTGTTTTTGTCCTATTTGTTGATTGTAATAGTTGGCTAGCTTAGGTTTGCACCAATAGCACATGCATGCATGTACTGGTGATGTAGCAACTCACTGTGTCTTCAATAGGAGGTGTGGCTTCTTTCTCTTTTGTACCCAGCTTGGCAGGTGGGGGTGTTGGTAATTTGACTCCACCAACTGCTATAACTTTCTTGGTCTTCGTTGTGACAGCAGGAGGTGCATCACTCTTGGTAGGCTTTGTATTTGTTGGTGGCGGTGTGGGGCTTTTCTTGGAAGTTTTACTTCTCACAGTGACAGAAACTCCTGAAGATTTGTCTGCACTGGGAGAAGGAGGTGGAGTTTTAAACTTTTCCGTTGTTGATAGCTTGGATGGAGCACTATAAGGAACCAGAAAGAAAAATGGATAGTATGTCAAATACACTATCTTATTACAGGTTATTATTATTATTCTTATTCTTATTATTATTATTATTATTATTATTATTATTATTATTATTATTGTCATCATCATCATCACTATCATCATCATTATTACCCAGCGTTCAATGAGTATGATGTGAATCCTTTGCTCTTCAACACATTACTGAGACAGTCTAATATTTGGTTTTGTTTCTGCCGACAAATGGTTCTCAAAAAGAGTAATGCACCTAGAGGATTTACATCAAACTATTTTATAGTCGTGCACTAATATGTTTGCATTGCTTTGGTCTGCTTGTTTTGTGGTTTTTGTTAATTTTTTTCGTTATTTTTCTTGTTGTTTTTGTTTTGTTCTTTGTTTGTGCAAGTATGTTTAATTTTTAACTAGGAGTCTTAATTAAAGGGTTTTAATAATCGAGTACCATTGCTTGTAGTGCTTGATAACTGACACTTGACTTCTTTTTTTTTTTGGAAAGAAAATGGGAAAAAAGTTGAGACAAGCAAATAAAATCAGTCGCTCCTAGGTGTTTGAGAACAACAAAACAACAGCTTGATGTGTGCTTGAGGTAGCTGTGACAGAATGCTAGGCATGGGTGGGTAGTGTGCATGTGCTAACCAGTCAATAATATATCCATCTAATGAACCTGTCACAACACACAATGTGAATAAATTCACAAATTCTTTATCAGCCTTTTTTTTTAAACTTCTTTGACAATCTCACAAAGCAATGAGGTATGCTCCTATTGTTACAGTGAATGAGAATACATATGGCATTATATTACTCAGATAAAAGAATTTTGTACCATTTAAGTAAAATGACAAGTTATTGGCTTCTGTTTTGTATATTTTATTATTAGAGAACAACTTCATAGTGTCTAGGGGAATCGCAAATTTTAGTTGTACATTATTTTTCCTATACAATGCATGTAGCCATTTTCCAACTAGCACATTTCCATAGTGTGTGTATGTGTGTATAACATATATATGTAATATTTTTTAATGATGTAGTAATGATTGTTAATTTGCTGTCCAGAATTATTTAGCCAAAGTCAACGTCAATGTAAATAAAATAAAAAAGACAACTATTCACATAATTAACAGGTAGTTGCTAATCATGATTGTTTTATTTTTGTAAGTCATTGTTTGTGTGTGTGTGAAAAATACAGGTGTTGACATAATCCATGCAGTGTATAAACATTGTGTATGTTGATAAAGAGGCTCCTGAAAGACTACATATCATAAATGTATTATAAACTTATGAAATACATCTAGGATAGTTTGGTCACCACTTGCGCTAGCACGTGTTACTAGTTGAGTATTATTATTAGTAGTAGTAGTATTTACCTAGTAACCTCCTTAGTGTCTGCTCGATTTTTTTTGGGTGATTCATTTTGAGTTTTCTTAGAAGAACTGCCATCAGTCTGCTGCTCTTTTCCTTTCCTGGGAGGTGTGGTTTCTTTTGGTTTCGGAGTGCTCTCTCTTTTGCCAGTAGCGGATGCTCTGATCTGCAAAAAATCATAATATTTGTGTGAGCACTGACTCATGATTTTAAAGTAAGTTGAATATTAGTTACACCTTCGTTGCTGTCTTGTTTGTTTGTTTGTTTGTTGTTTCATTTATTTTGCTTATTAATGAAGATAATCGGCATCTACTAAGTTGTAATCGTTTTAAAACTACACTTGATAGAGCTGTAAGGATGGATGGCTCTCACGCTGTTGCAATATAGCTATTTTGATTTAATTCAAGTTATATTTTAATTTAAGTTATATTCGATCTATGTATTCTCTTGATATTGTTTAACCTTGTAATGTGCTGTATAGTTGTGCTGTGGTAAAAGAGATAGATACTTAAAATTTTAAAAATACAGTGTGGGTGTGTGAGTGGGTGGGTGTGTTGGCATCCTAGAACCCCACACAGGTCATCTAGGATAACTCAAGAAAAGGGAAGATCATACACTGGTGTTGTATTTCAATACAGGACAAGGAAAACTTGGCTAAATAAACTTCCCAAATCCAAACCTCATCATATATCACAAAGAGTTTTTACAATACCCTTGGGGTAAAAATAGAAAAAGAATTACCCACAGAATTTACATAGCCACAAAGATAAGAACATTAAAAAAAAAAACCTTTGTTGAAAAGAATTTAGAATTTATTTAGTTTCAGTGAGTCTTAAAAACCATGGTTTTCTTCTAAGCCATTGTACAGCAAGGAATTATCATGCCCAATGAAAATCCAACAAGTGTTGTAAACCTAATACCGACCATTTTAGTCCTGGGATCAGACAAGTGTGGGTTTTCTTTAGAATGCTATGAAAAACATTTTGAGCCAGATTCAAAGAAAGTGCTAGTAATTATACTAAAATACAACTAGGGAAACTTTACCATAGACTTCTGCAGGTAAAAAAGGGACAGATGTAGACAGAATGAATGGATCACACAACCCACATGAACTTTAAAAAAGAAATTTACCTCAGAGTTTTCTTTTTTCAGCTGTGAGATTTGTTCCAGGAGCTTGCCAGTCTGTTGGACCAATTCTACATCAAGCTTCTCTAGTTCGTCTTCAGCAAGTTCTAAATCAGCTTTCAACTTTTGTTTTTCTTTTAGCAACTTGTCTCTTTCATCTTTGATCTTGACTCTGGTGTCTTCCCTGTGGTCTATTTCATCTTCTGCAGCTTCAAGGTCTGTCATGAGCTGAGCATTGGCTTTTGTTAACTTCTCAACTTCTTTCTCAAGTACTGAAATTTCATCAAAGGACACTTTTTTGCCATCTTCTTTACTCTTTGACTTCTTGATGTCTGCGACCTGCTTTGTTAGCTTCTGAATTTCACTTTTTAGAGTTGGGACTTGATTGGCAGCTGCCTCCACTTCTTCAAGCTTCTTTTTGAGGCTCTTATTGATTGCTTGAAGATCTTGTAATTGCTTAGCAAGACTTTTCTTTTCATTTTCAAGTGCTGAATATGCCTTGTCCTTACCTTCAAATTCTTCAAGCTTTTTCAATTGGTCTCTATTTGTGGCCTGAAGAGCAGTAGATAATTCTTCTAACTCTCTAATTCTGGCAATTTCTTCTTCTATGGCCTTCTTCAAGTGCTCATTATCTTGTCTCAGTTCTGTCAATTCATTATGTTTCTTGTCAATTTCAATTTTGTACTTTTCTGTGGAAGATTCCGTTTGTGACGACTGCATTAGCTCTTCTTTGACCTCATTGAGATTTCTCTCAAGCTCAGCTTTACTTTTTCTGAGTCTGTCTAGTTCAGACTCGAGTTCGACCATTTTTTCAGATATTTGTGGGTTTGGAGTCGATTCTTTTTCATTGTCTGATCCTTCAACATCCCCTAGTTCCAAAGCCAACTTCTCCATTTCTAGTTCTTCAATTTGCTTCTTTTGAGCCTCAATTGTAGACCACAAATCTTTTTCTTTTACTTTGAAATTTGTCTCAACATCCTTTGAAGCTTGATTCAAGCTTTCTATCTGCTTGAGAAGACCCTCAAGATATTCTTCACCGGCTGACCCAGCTGCTGCCTTCTTTAGCTCACCAAAGCTGGCTTCAGTTGCTTGGACTTTGATTTTTTCAGCCTGTAGTTGTTCATCCAGTTGCTTTACCTTCAGAGTCAGAACCTCTGATGTCTGTTGAGCTGAGTCAGCTCTTTCTTCCAGTTTCTTGTTTTCAGATTTCAGCTTTGTGACAGTAGACTCCAATTCGCTGATTTCCTTTTCCAAATAGGTCGCTTTTGAAGTCGATAACTTGGATCGAGAAGGATAAAGATCACCATTAGGTTGGTTGTCATGACCATTCACAATATGATTTGAATTAGTAAGTTGCTTTTCCAATTTCATGTTTTTCCTCTTGAGATTCCTTAGTTCCAGTTCGACCGATTCTTGCTCCGTTTGCAATCTCTTTAGTTCAGAGTATGAACCCGACTTCTCTAACTTCTTCTGGAGGCGATTTATTTCGATTTTTAAGTCCAGCTTCTCCTTGTCAAGTTCATCGAATCTCAACTGTGATATCCTGACCTTATCTAGAAGCCTCTCGTTTCCATCTTGAGCAGCTTTTAATTGTGCTTCAAAATTTGCAGTCTCGATTTTCATATTCCTCTCTGCCATTCGGAGCTCCTTCTGCAGCTTAAGGACTTCTTCTTTTGTGTATTTTTCTTCACTGATGCTGTTTATCCTTGTGCGAGTGCTGCTTCTTTCATGCTGGAACCGAAGCTCCTGGTTTTGAGTTTGCAATTCTGTCACCTCATCTGTCAACCTCTGAACTTTGTTGCTGAGATCTTGCCTATTCTGCAGCTGTTGATGCAGGTCTTCAACTTGCTGCTTCAAGATCGTGATTTCTGCATCCTTTTCTTCTGCCATTTCTTTCAACTTGTTCTGAGCACAGGAGTTGTTTTGTCCAAGATCTGATAATCTGATCTGTAACTGGTCAATAGTTTGTTGATTTTCCTGAGATTTTAGGTGAGCATCAGATAGACGATTTTGAGTTTCTGTTAGCTGCTCGCCAAGCTCCTTCAAAACCTGGCTTTCCTCCTCGACTTCAAAAAAGTTTGGTTTGAATTCTATCGTTTCTACAATGCTTTCCGCACCACTCACCTCCACAGGCTTGGCGGGACCGCTGCTCTCACGTTTATTCTCAGAAGGTAATTTAGATTTGGACTTTTTTCTCACTAGAGCCAGTATTCCCGAGCCAATTGAGCTTTTCTCTTTGAGTGTCCCCGTTTTCCTGCTTGACATAGTTCTTTTTAATTAATGCAATTATGATACACAGAAATAACAAAATGCTGTGGTTGAGTCCCACTGCGCGGCTCGCATATCTACAAATTGTTCTCGGCAGCCCAAGCGGAGTAAATGGAGCTTTATGAGCATGCGCTACGCGGAATGCCCGCGTTGCTACGTTGCCATGTCTGTTTTTTTGTCGTGCATGCCGGGGCTGGATGTCTTGCTCTAGTAAGCCGTTGCAGTACCCCGTGGTGAGGAAGGATGAAGAATGTACGGAAGATTTACACGGAGTTAAAGTTCCCGATCCTTACCGCTGGCTAGAAGATCCGGATAGTGACGAAACTGTGGAATTTGTCAAAGCTCAAAACGAAATCAGTGAACCATTCCTGAAATCATGTCCACTCAGATCAAAATTCCACTCCAGGTTTGTATTCCTTTATAAAAACTAACAAAATACTTTTTTAGTTGCATAGATTCACAGAACTGTTCAACTACCCCAAGTATTCTTGTCCTTCCAAAAGGGGTAGCAAATATTATTACTACAAGAATACTGGACTGCAGAATCAGAGGTGGGTGTTGCAAATTGATAAATAATGTGTCATATTAATTTTTTTTTGTTTGTGAAGTGTGATTTATGTACAAGATAGCTGGGGTGCTGAGGAAAAAGTGTTTCTTGATCCCAACACATTTTCTGAGGATGGCACTATTGCCTTGTCAGCCAGTTCCTTTTCTGAAGACGGAGAACTCTATGCCTATGGCTTAAGTGAACGTGGGTCTGACTGGAAGACAATTAAGGTAGTGGTTCAGTCATGGAGCACTTGTGCATTAAACAAGTGGTCCTGGGTTAGATCCTGGTGGTAGCCAATTAAAGAGCCTGTGAAAGAAACAAATGCTGAGAAAGAAATATTGGATCACACTGGATTTTAATTATTTTATTAGTGGCGGCAAGCGAGCGGAGCAAGCGAGACACTCTCAGGGGTAACACAATTGAAAATCGGGGATGTTTGTTTGTTTATATATGTGTGGATGTACGTATGTCATTTTATACTTTGACCCTCGTGTATTTTTGTGTTCGCTCCGTGTTCGACCCCGTCCCAAACTTCACTAAACAGAATCCTCCGGTTTAGCGATCATTACCCATATCACCCTAAAAATTGAATTGTTTACCGCTTTGAATTCTTTTGCGGGTGCAGTTAAAACTCAAAAACTTATGGGAGCTCCATTTCTATTTGAGTTAGTGGCGGTGGTAAGTTAATACGCTATTTGTCACAGTTATAAGCCCTACGCAACAGTATTTACTTGAAAATTTATTGTCCACTAGACTAACTACGAAGGTAAGTCTTGTGTAGGTATGTTCAGTTGTGTGAAAGTATTGTGCATTACAACTACTACACAAAGAAAAAGTTTAAATGACATGACTTGATTTTGTTGCTTCTTTTTCAATTCAAGCAGTTGCGGGGAGCGGTTACTATGGCATTGAATCCCCTTTACCGTATATACGTATTTAAAAACTCAACTTTATTTTAGTAGCTTGAGTGTTAGTAGTTAGAATCAATCATTTAACAATAGTGTGGTTTAAGATTTGCTCACCATTTGTGCTCAAGCACACCACTAGTTATAGTGCATCTCGAATAAAGATTACAAAAAATAAAATTAGAAAAAATGTGCAACAAATTATATTCCCATATAATTATTAGTTAGACACTACAATAATTGTTGCTGGTGGGGTTCTTGCATACATCTTGTATTGTTCTTAAAAATGGAGAAAAATTACTTTATTTATTTATTTATTTATTTATTTATTTATTTATTTATTGTGCATAATCAAAAATGTAGTAGCATGCTATGTTAGCCTATGTTAGACCAATGATGTGCTACCAGAAAATATTTATTGACTGGAAAAGCTTGCCCTGTTAAACATGTACCTAAATTATTTGATTTAAAAGATTTGGTAACTGTATAGCTATGTTAGGTCGCTCAGTTAGATTGGGCTCAGTCAATATTATGACTAGACAATTTAGTTTCCTCTGTAGCAACATTATCCCCTTTCAAGTTCTCTTTTCCTCCTATTCTGTTCCTCTTTGTAAGTTATTACTTCCTCTGATTACAGGGAACCAGCATCTTCATGGTATTCATGTCTGACTCTGTGGGGGTTGTTGATGGTGTAGGGGAGGGGGGAGGGTACCTCTGGCAGGCAACAGTCTTGGCAGATACTCATAGTCTCAGCACTGGATACAAATTCTCTCTGTTACTGTCTAATCACTGAACACTGGAATTTTGTTTATTGCGAAGTACTTTAATCTTTGTGTGTGTGTGTGTGTTCTTCTTGACTAGTTGTGCATGCGTTTGTATGGAGGAGTGTGACAGTATGTACAGCAGGAGAAGCTGTTATGAGTGTTCAGTTCTTCCGCCCAGTTACTGGAACTGGTAAATGAAGTGTGGGCATCTCAGTGAAGAGTGGCGAGGTATGAATGGATGTGCAGTACGGGTGGGTTAGTTTGTGTATTGGAGTTGTCTCTAACGAACCGGACAATCCTACGATAGCGGTGGCTAAATTAAACACGTTCAACTAGCACTCTAGTATGTGTACACACATGTGTATGGATTGTATGAGTACTTGTATGTTGAGTGTTTGTTTGTTTGTTTGTGTGTGTATGTGTGTGGGGGAGTAGGTAATGAAAGTTGCTAACAAGGAACACTTTCCTGAAGAGTTGAAGTGGGTGAAGTTCTCAGGTATGACTTGGACTCACGACAATATTGGATTCTTCTATGTGGTAAGGATTGATATTGCCACAGTTGGCACAGTTCTAGGCAGGTCGATTACTAGTTGCTAGATTAGATTACTGGTGGCTAGATTACTTGCTAGATATATGTGTATTTGTGAAGAGATATCCAGAAACTGAGACCAAGTCTGCTGGTACTGAGACCACACAGTTGTTGGGCCACCAGGTATATGCTGTACTATGTAATTGAATACGGTCTCATGTGACATGCATGTGATGTTTTGTCAGGTGTATTACCACAGAGTAGGCACTAGTCAGAGTGAAGACGTCTTGTGCTATGAAGATCAGGAGCACAAGGACTGGATGTTGTAAGTGTTTCAAAAGTTTTGAATGTTATCTTTAGTAACTTCTTTCTGCGTGTGTTAATATAGCGGTATTAGAGTCAGTGATTGTGGTCGCTATGTCATTATGTACGTCACCAAAGGGGCGGAGCCTCGGTCCAAGATATATTACAGTGACCTGAATAAAGTTGGCAATGAAATAAAGGGTGAGAAATATTGTTGTTGTAGTAGTTGTTTCATTTTATCTGTACGTTATATTTATATGGTTTATGAAGCAGTATCTTAGTTTATGTCCTAAAATTGTAGAACAAAATACTGACAGTGTAGCCTTTCAACCAGGCATTCTCGATAATATAAATAGCTATATTATTATATATATATATTATGTGCAAATACTTATTACATGGATTAGCATACAATGTAGGGAGATGTTTCACAAGCATGTATTAGTATGTTCAAGAGTCCAGAGCGAGTGAATTTACTAGAATATTTTTTGTTATGTCTCAGGCATCCTTCCCATGGAGAAATTGATAGACAACTTTGACTCTTCCTGGGATGTAAGTGAACTGACCGTGTGTCTATGGCATAGTTTGTTTACTGTATGCACTATCTCCAGTTTATCTGCAATGACGAGACTATGTTTACATTTCGGACGGATTGCGAAGCTTCCCAATACCGTGTGGTGAAAATTGACATAACCTCGCCTGAAAAGGTTAGTGACTTTATTATTTAATTAGTACTCTGGGTTAAAATAACATTAGCATAGTGTGTGTCACAAAATACTTGCTACTATTAATTCAAGGTGCAAGTCTAAATGATACTCGAATGTGGGTGAAGACTAGGTGATCCAGGCTGTTACCAGTGAGTGAGACACTCGCATATGTAACTCAGTCAAGATTTTGGTATGGAACGTAGGGCAACTTTTTTCACACACACAACTACTACATGCTAATCGGTAAAGTGTCTTTAAAATACATGAACGGAGATGAATCAGTTGATCATGATTTCTGTTTACTCTGTCAGCTGCCTAACAGTGCATATAGCAGTTTGTGAGGTTTACTGAAAGACAATACTATAAGATTCCTGCATGATTACTCCTCCAATGATTGACTCATTAGCTCACATAGATAGACCACCACCGCTTCACCAGTCATGTATTACTTGTTCCCAACTAGTTTGTCTTCTTATTCCCTGCACCCCCTACCTCCGGTAGTGTTTACGTGTAGCGTTTATACACCTGTATTTCCCAGTAGCCTGGGGTCATGATAAGGCAGTCCTGAATTGTTTTCTCTGAACTGCCATCGTAGCCTCTCCAATTCAAGAAGTTATCTGGCATTCTGCTCCAAGGCCCTTCTTGGTTGAACCCACAAACTTGCTCCTTGGTAGACTTATCTCTCCACGTGAAGAAAGTTCAACCATAGGCGGCAGAAGGTGGGGGCTTAGGGGGCTCCAGCTCCCTCAACTTGGATATGTAGTGGGCAGACCCCCCCCCTCCCCCCCAACTTTTGGATAGTGAAATTTATTGCATGCTTTATGTTTTTGTTTTTTGTTACAAGCACCTAATAGCAGTGTACACTTGATCACCATTAGCAATAACCACTAATGGTCTCCAATTGGGTGATTGCTGTTAGGCTGCATGACACCAACTGTGGCCTAGAAAACCTAAGGCAGAGTCAGTAATAGATGTGTTATAAGGTACTGACATACCAGTTTCTAGAACGGTTCTGGTATTAGACACGCATCAGTCATTGTATAGCATATAGCACCAACTACTAGCTAGCTCACCACCAACTCTGCATCCACAGAAGTGACACCATCTATAGAATTTCTACTGTCAAATCTACACAATTCATCCCAAAAATCAATTTTCATTAGAATAGTTGAGCTAAGAGACTATGACAGGATTAATGTCTGCTTGAGACACTGACTAAGAAAAAAAGTGGCCTTGTCTCTTCCTAACAAGCATGGAGTGTCACAGCTGAATACGAGTGTTTTAATTCAAACTTAATAACTTAATGTTTCTGTAGTTGATTTTATAGTTGATCTCCCCAACTTTAAGCCGCTTCTGCTGCTTTGCCAAGGTTGCAATCTCTGCTTGTGAGATGTATCATAGCACTGGTCAAGTGTGGCTGTGACAGGCTCTGGAGGTATAAGTCTCATTAGGTAGGGTGGAGCCAGACACTGGTGAGAGGAGCAAGATAGCAGCCAATAAACTCTATCATGAATCTTATAGGAATCTTGACTGAATTTGCTGGGGGGGGGGGGGGGGGTTTAGTGTTCTTTGTATGATTCTGGAGATTTTTTTTTATGAATCTTGTGTAATTCCAGCTAAGATCTTGCATGATTCTTGCACGAATCCTACATGAATCTTGTATTATTCCAGCTGATCTTTAAACAATCTCATCAAATTCTTGGTGGAATCTTGACTGAACTTGCTGGTTTTTAACGTTCCTGAATGATTCTGGAAAGACCCTTACATGATTGTTGATGAATCCTATATGATTCCTACTGTAGTCAATAATTGGGTAAATATTGGACAATTTGGATGTGACTAAGTGTGCTTTATTTGATAATGAGTTACCACAGAAGTGGAGAGTACCCCACTGGTCTGGTAAGGGTCAACACATTTGGAAAGGCACATCATAAAATACCATAGTAATTTAAGATTTTGTAAAGCTCTTGGCAGACACTAAGCTAAGATACTAAATCAATAAAAAATATATTACATTGTACATTTACTTCTTTACTCGTTTAAGTCTTAGTTAGCTACAGTTACTCTTTAGCTATTTGGATTTTTTTTGTAAATGCTTCTGAGAACTTTGTAAGTAGGTTGGCAAATTAACTGTAAGCACTTTGTGCCATTTCATCTGTGACTGAATCCATCAATGATAAGGCACATACTTGCATTTTGATGTTTTACAATCAAATTGGTCCATAACAACATGAAATATTTTTTGGGGGGAGCACCTATCAGTGATTCTAAGTGCTATTTTCTGTAAAAGAGTAATTTGATAATTGCGCTAGAACCAGTTTAGAGGACATAGTTGATCCCTGCAGCAAAGTAACTAACATCTGGCAACTGCAACATCTTGATGATGTTGGTGTGGGACATCTTCTTCGCTCTACATCTTCTCCCTCATAGCATATAGCCTTTCCAGCTCTTCACATTAGTATGTTCCACATTGAGCTTAACATGTGTGCGTGATAGATAGTCCATTGAGGTTTTTATTCCAATTACAAAGCTACTCATAGGAGGAGGAGGTTGAAAAAGGGTAATATGAAGCCATTTTTATATAAGGGATTTATGTCGTTTGATGAAAGGAGTGCTTAAAATTAATTATGTTTAATAAGTTGATTGGCACATTTTCATCCAGAACAGCAACTTGTAGCATGAACTCCCACAGAAGGTTGGTTGCGTGAGAACGGGATCACTGACTATATGTTGGCTGGTGGCATCCACTGCTGGCAAATGATCTGGTCACTGAAGAGCAATGAGTCGGTCTTAGCTTACATATAGTATTACTGACTCCTTCCCTCCCCTGAGGGAGTTTACGATTCACATTACACATATGTATTGTATAGAAGTTAGTGTGTGTGTGTGTGTGTGTGTGTGTGTGTGTTGCTCAGTAGCAATGTGTGTTGTAACTTCCTATGAGTGCTGTAGGAATTATTGCATGCTCAGACTTGTTAGTTAATTATATCTCATGCTTGTGTACCTACATTCATATTAGAAATCAGCTCATAATTAAATAAAGTAATGGTGGACGATGCATGGGTAGATGGGTAGAGGGATGTGGAGTTATGTACCTCTCAAGTCAGCTAACTACTCTTAATGCAAGTTATTGTGCATTCAAAAATTTAAGGTTTTGTTTATTGTTGATTTGTTATTGTTGTTGTTTAGGAGAAGTGGCACACACTGATTGAAGAGCATGATTCAGATGTCCTAAGGTGGGCATTATGTGTTAATCAGGATAAACTGGTCCTCTGCTATCTCAAGGATGTCAAGGTGATTTAAATAATGTTTGATCTGGTGTTAGGTGGATCCTCAGTGCCATATCTCTTTACCAGTTATGTGCATATGTGTGTTAGTCAGTGATGTTGCTGCACAATTTGTCTGATGGCAAGTTGGTAAAGCAGTTTCCCTTGGACATTGGTACAGTGAGCAGTTGTTTTGGCAAGCGTCAACTAACAGAGATGTTCTACAGCTTCACATCTTTCCTCACACCTGGGATCTTCTATCGCTGTGATATGACATCGCCAGATCTCGTTTCTACAGTAATGGGAGTTTGAATTTATCTTGTGATGTATTTATGCTGTAATTGTGATAGGTGTTTAGGAGGACAGAAATGAAAGAGTTTGATGAGTCTATGTTCGAGACCAAGCAAGTGTTTTATCCTAGCAAAGATGGCACTAAGATACCCATGTTTATTCTGCATAGGAAGGTGAGTGAGAGCAGAGCATAGTTCCCAATCCAATGAGCAGTTGGTAAGGAGATTTCCTCATTTTTCTTACCTGATAAGTCAGGCTTAAGGCGTAATGGGGTCATTGCCATACTTACAAATTTTACCTCATAATTTAATTAAATTGTTGTCATGACATTAACATAATTTTTATTGTTATTACAAAATGCACAAGAAATGGAATTGGGCATTAAAGCGGGTTCATGATCTTTCAAACACGTAGGTAGTTTACAATAGCTCAAGCTTCATAGCTAGCAAGACCACACACTTTTTGCTGACTGAGCATTTAGCTATTTACACATTTATTGTTCATCGGAACAAACTTGTCACTGGCATGCATACACGAATATTGTGAGCATCCCTGTCAAATCAGGATGTTTGGGGAGTAATGGGTGTGGCCAGTACAGCCATGGCTGCACCAATATTTTAACAAAAAGGGGGCGGATCTAGTAATTTTTCTACTCATTACTGGATCTTGTGGTCGTTGTTGAAATTGAGCGGTCGAAATGACTTCTACAGGAAGTAAATAGCTAATGATTGAGCATTTTAGAAGATATCCAGGAACTCCACACCAGCTGGTCCTTATATCCAGGAACTCCACACCAGCTGGTCCTTATATCCAGGAAGTCCACACCAGCTGGTCCTTCCTTTACTATTCCAAGCAATCTTTTGGAAAAACAAATGTAGTTCAGAGGTCTTTCCAACATTGTTGGTTTGCAAAATGGCCATTTTTGCACTACTAGGAGTCTTTCCATTTAGTTATTTGTCACACATACTTGAAAATGTTTGAAGAAAATAAAGATATGGCTGCCATAAAAGGCAGGCGTTTGTAATTCTAATTATGGTGGATTCAGGTTGTTGTTTTTAAGTTTGTTGTTGTGTTGTTTGTTTTATATGTCCAAGTAGCGTATTAGCTATACAATACACTCTACATAATATGTGACCAGCTATGAGAAAATCAACCATTGTGACAATTAATTAAAATCTAGCAAACGTGCAGTAAAGTCAATTTACCTATTTTTTTTTCAAAAAAAAATTTTTTTTTTTGGCATTTTCTGCTGCCTTTATTATCAAACTACCGAAGGTTAAAAAGAAAGTTAGAAGTTAGAAAGATTCTGTGGTTAAAAAGAATGATTTAGTTATGATGGTCTACCGTTCTAATAGCACCCAGCTGCATTCGGAGAATGTGGGTTGTCATTTCTATGACAATACCCGCGGAAGCTTAAGAAAAAAATGGCCGAAGGAAAAAAATAGCTTACAATACAAACTCTAGCTTACTCAGTATGACTAGTAGTATTAAATCTAGAAGCTTACCAACTTTTTTTTCATGAAGTCTTGAACAAGCAATAAATCATAACTTTTAACTAATCATTTATTTGACATGAATTTATTGGAAACTCAGAGCATAGAAAAATATTTGGTAAATTTGATTAAAAAATTCTATATTGTCTTTTCTGTTGATCAAATTAATTAATTAATTAATTAATGGGTGTGGTTATAATGGCCGCACCAATTCAATTTAACTTCCTACTCCTGTGCAATGACTAGACTCTTTAATGTTTTACTGCAGTGTAACCTAATGTACTAGTGGTGTGCTTGAGCACAAATGACACGCAAGCCTCCCTAATTTAGTTACATAAAACTACTCTAACACGCCAGCTACTAAAAACGGTTGAGTTTTTAAATTACGTATATATGGCAAAGCGGGGTTTCAATGTTTCATGCCATAGTAACCACTTGGCTGCAAAAAAAAAAAACAAGAAAAAAAAAACAAGAACAGGCATTTCTAATGAATTACACACAGCACTGGTTTGAACCTAACCCTATATTAAGATGTGCTTACTGCTGTAGTAGTTGAAAAAGCTGTATAAAGGCACCCGATATATTTATTTGTTAGTTAAGCGTTTACTTTGTGATTCTTTAGCTAAGCAGTAGTAATGCACAACACTTTCATACACACTTGTTCACTGGACTATATTTGGCAATCAGTTGTTTAGTAATAACACCACTGTTGCATAGGGCATACAAACATGACAAATAACACAACCGCCACTAGAAAATCAATTCCGACAAGTTTGTAAGTTTGAACTGCACTCACAAAAGAATTAAAACAGCAAACAATTCAATTTCCTTGGATAATACGGGTAAAGATAGATAAACCAAAGGATTATGTTAAGTGGCGTATGGGGACGGGGTCACCCACCAAGCAAACACAAAAATGTAAGGGTCAAAGTACAAAATGACATATGTATGCCCACACATATATATGAACTAGTGGTATGCTTCAGCACAAATGGCGAGCTAGCCTAGCCTTAAAGTGATAACTAATTATGAGTTACAGGCCCTTGTCATAATTTATATAGTTATTGAATGTTTTAACTTGACCTCCCCATTCCATGACAACGAAGAGAAAATAGTGCTGTTGGGTCCGCTATGCTGGTTCATTACTAATCTAGACACTTTATCAACTTACGTAATCATACAGTGATGTGGGCGAAAAAAGGGGTCGTACGTACCATATAAACAAGCAAAAAATAAAATAAACTAGTGGCGTGCTTGAGTACAAAATGGCGAGCAAGCCTGCCTAGTTATGTTACATAAAACTATGGTACTTACATTAGTAACTATTTTAGATCCCGTTTACGCATGCCCAGTTTCCACTAGCAACTTTGTTTATCAGCATTTTCGCAGAAATGGCTAAAGGCAAAAAAGTGCACACTTACCAAGTTAGTACACCTAGTAACAATATAGCAACGGGATCTAATAAATTTTAGTAAACAAACATAGAATTGCTTTCTTACCTCAATTTCCAAAGTAGTGAGATTCTGTAGCATCTATTTTTAAAGCCATTCTGATTGTCTGAATTACCAATAACGTCAACAGGCACTCAGCTACACAAAATAAAAACGGCGAGAGATTTTTTCTTCTTCGTATTTTAACAAACAAACACACAGATGTACTCACCTCAGTTTTTGGTAGCTGTTAAGGAATTCTGACTGTTTGAATTAACCCATCACAACCAAACCGGCAAGCACTCGCCTACTAAAAAAGGCAGTTTTTTAATTTATGTCTGGTAAAGGGTTTTCAATGCCATAGTAACCATCTCGCAACAACTTTTTGTGATTTGAAAAAGAAAGTATTTCTAGGAAAATTTCACATAGTTTTTTAATCTAACCCTAAAGCTGCGCGTGCATTTAAGGGGCATGCGTACAATCCACACACATAATATATATATCGAACATATACCCGATTTTTAATTGACCACCCCTAATACTGTCTTGCTCGCTTTGCTCGCTCGCCAATTAACACCTTAAGATAACTAATAAGTTAGCTTGTGATGTTTCCCCTAGGATTAAATATTTCTTTTGTGGTGCTGACGGTTGTGCCATGGGGATATTATAGCTAAAAGATGTTATTGAATTTAAGTGTTTTTTTTTTTTGTTGGGATGTAAGCGTGTCTGTGTAAATATTGTGTGCGTGTTACACTGTAGGGCATCAATCTGGATGGGAGTCACCCATTGTATCTCTATGGTTATGGGGGGTTCAATGCTTCCTTGACCCCCTCCTTTAACACCTCCAGGGTGATATTCATGCAGCATATGGGAGGAATATGTGCAATGCCTAATCTCAGAGGAGGAGGGTGAGACACGACCATATATGATACTCTGTGTATTGTTGCCCCATAGGAAAAGCATTAAAGTAAACAGGAAATTTCTTATGTCAGAAAATTTCCCATATCACCTATATTCTTGGTATTACGTAGAGCTGGGCGATATACCGGTATTATCGTTGCACCACGATAAAAACCCCACTCACAAAGCGATATTTCAATTTTATTTGCACGACATTATCGTTTTCTCACAAAATCATTGGTACAGGTCGTTAAATTAATGCGGGAACTTCATGTGCATGACAGCTTATAAGGAACAGCCGTTTCGTTGTTTGTAAACATGGCTGTAACGCGGTACGAGTAAAGTTTTAAAGTAGTTAGCAATGGCTGCGAGTTCAAATTCTGGCTTAAGAAAGCCAACACAGTCTTGCCCAGTGGACTAACTTTGGACTGGAAGCAGATGAACATGGCAAGCTCAGTTTGGATCTAATTTACTTTTTTAAATATTATTTATGAATTATTATGATATATCGCTTTATCGTGATATATCGCTTTATCATAATATATCGCTTTATTGCGATCATGCAAGTAAGTATCTATCGCCTGTGATTATCCAATATTGCCCAGCTCTAGTATTATGTTAGGTTATTGTGTCCCCCCAGGTTATAGCATTGTTCATTGTGTTTTGATACATGCAGTACACAATAATTTTTATACTATCACTCATCTGATTGGCCATATTTACACTTGTGCCTGCCACACTTGAGCTCGTGATATTTTATGCTCACACAGTGATCCCACTCAGACAGGCAAGTATGTAATGATTGATGTTGCAGTAAGATTAGGCAATCTCGACATAAACTTACAAATGTGATCCAGTGAGATCATTATTAATTTGAACATAATATTATATGTGTAAGACAAAGAATATTAGGAGTTGTTGTTGTTATTTGTTTTTGTTACTTTTATTCTTAACCATACTGTGCCCAGGGAGTATGGAGACAAGTGGCACAAGGCAGGAATTTTGGAGAAGAAACAGAATGTGTTTGACGACTTTATAGCAGCTACAGAATATCTCATAGAGAACAAGTACACCAATCCTAAGAGGTGAGAGAACCACATTGGTTTAGTCTGTCTTGACTACTATAATAATAGCCATTAAATTACTAATTAAACAACTAAACTTTCAATATCGCCCAAATTGGACACATATGTGTGGACATGCGTATGCTATTTTGTACTTTGACAGTCGCGTTATTCTGTTTGCTTGGAGTTTGATCCGTCAATAGGAGTTAAAACATTATTTCAGGCAACCTAAATAAATGTAGCCTTTTTATTATTTTTGCATGCAGATCTTGTGAAGGCAAAAATTAACTACTTGTTGTTTGAATTGTGCACAATGGCTCACTTAACATTTGTGCTGAAGCACAATTCTCTCTTTTATCTCCTCTCTCTCTCTCCTCCTACTAGGGTGACCCTCCATGGTGGTTCCAATGGAGGTCTCCTGCTCTGTGCTGTTGCCAATCAGAGACCTGATCTGTTCCAGTCTGTAGTCTCTGAAGTTGGGTAAGACTAGAATGTTTAGTTTAATAAATGCTTATCTTTGTGGGTATTTGTGTTGTGCTGACTGCAGTGTCCTGGACATGCTCAGATTCCACAAGTTCACCATCGGCCATGCATGGTTAGTTTCCTCACACCTGCTGTAACAATGTGTCCTCTTTACATCCAATCACTTGCACTATGTTTCTATGGGGACAGGTGTACTGAGTATGGGAATCCTGACAAAGAAGAAGACTTCAAGTTTATCTACAAGTGAGATTGCGTGTCTGGTGATATACTTTACCATTTTTATGCCCTACTCTTCACACTTCATCCTTTAATGTCCCTTATTCCTTATTACATGTAGGTACTCTCCCTTGCACAATGTGTGTGTGCCAGTAGGTGACATCCAGTACCCAGCAATGCTGCTGTTGACAGCCGACCATGATGACAGAGTTGTTCCTCTTCACTCCTTTAAATTCATCTCAAAGATCCAAGAGACTGTAGGACGTTTGGATAAACAGGTACAGAGGAGAAGATAACAAAAAATAAACATTTTCACACCCAATCCCTGTAGTCATGCTGTAGTTAAATTGTTGTTCTGTATAATAACTGTTTTTATTTACTTGTATTGTCTCCAGACTAACCCAATCATCATCAGGATTGAGACTAAGGCTGGTCACGGAGCTGGAAAGCCTACATCTAAAATTGTAAGTAATTCGTTTGTATTGGTTGCTCAAGACTCACTATATTGCTGTGCTGTTCTAGATTGATGAAAATGCGGACATTTATGGATTTATCGGCAAAGTTCTGAACATTGACTGGATCGAGTGAAAAAAACTTTATCAGTTATCTATTACATATACACATTATATATATTACTATACTTTAAGCATTGACTGTTTCATTAGGGTCAGCTCGGTTAGCATATGTTCAACAGCATAGCATAAAATAGAAAGTTGTAGGATGTTTCGACTGGAGAGGCTTCTTCATTTATTCAAATGAGAAATTACTTGAAGATGTACAGTGTATAACTGGTTATGAGTACAGGATGTGATGCACTAAGTAATAGAAGAATGAAGCAATGAATGAAGTAGCCAGCTACTAAATATTTTTTAACTTTTGTAGTATCAATAATAAAAACTATTTATTATTGATACTACAAAAAAAAAAAAAGTAGCTAGCTATAAAATGTGTGTAGTAAATGGATCTTTATGAAATAAATGAAGTGTTGTTGAGTGAAACTAGTTCTGATTAGTCAGTCTCTTGGTGACAATTGGCAGGTCTTTTGCATGACATAATTTGATGTGCAGGTCATGTACCAACCAAGGATAAAATCTATGTATTCTCTAGTACAACTACATGTATACTGCAAATTACAAGGTTCAATACCAAGAGATACTTTTTAAAAAAACAAAAACAAAAAACCATAACCCCCCCCCTCCCTCCCAATATAGCAAAATAAACTCTAAAAAAATCCAAACCTTGTCATATATCACAAAGAGATTTTACAGTACCCTTGGGACAAAAAAAATACTTGTCTTTTTCATCCTTGATCTTGACACTAGTGTCTTCCCTGTGGTCTATTTCATCTTCTGCAGCTTCAAGGTCTGTCATGAGCTGAGCATTGGCTTTTGTTAACTTCTCAACTTCTTTCTCAAGTACTGAAATTTCATCAAGGACACTTTTTTTGCCATCTTCTTTACTCTTTGACTTCTTGATGTTTGCGATCTGCTTTGTTTCAGAGTTGGACTTGATTGGCAGCTGCCTCCACTTCTTCAAGTTTTTTTGTTGTTGTATTTTTTTTACGCTCTTTGGTGGCTTGAAGGTCTTGTAATTGCTTAGCAAGACGTTTCTCTTCATTTTCAAGTGCTGAATATGCCTTGTCCTTACCCTCAAATTCTTCAAGCTTTTTCAATTGGTCTCTATTTGTGGCCTGAAGAGCAGTAGATAATTCTTCTAACTCTCTAATTCTGGCAATTTCTTCTTCTATGGCCTTCTTCAAGTGCTCATTATCTTGTCTCAGTTCTGTCAATTCATTCTGTTTCTTGTCAATTTCAATTTTGTACTTGGAAGATTCAGTTTGCGATGACTGCATTAGCTCTTCTTTGGCCTCATTGAGATTTCTCTCAAGCTCAACTTTACTCTTTCTGAGTCTGTGTAGTTCAGACTTGAGTTCCACCTTTTTTTTTCCCAGATATTTATGGCTTTGGAGTCGATTCTTTCTCATTGTCTGATCCTTCAACATCCCCTAGTTCCAAAGACATCATTTCTAGTTCTTCAATTTGCTTCTTTTGAGCCTCAACTGTAGACTACAAATCTTTTTTCTTTTACCTTGAAATTTGTCTCGACATCCTTTGAAGCTTGATTCAAGCTTTCTATCTGCTTGAGAAGGCCTTCGAGATATTCTTCACCGGCTGACCCAGCTGCTGCCTTCTTTAGCTCACCAAATCTGGCTTCAGTTGCTTGGACCTTGATTTTATTTTTTTTTAGCCTGCAGTTGTTCATCCAGTTGCTTCACCTTTAGAGTCAGAACCTCTGATGTCTATTGAGCTGAGTCAGCTCTTTCTTCCAGTTTCTTGTTTTCCGATTTAAGTTTTGTGACAGTAGACTCCAATTCGCTGATTTCCTTTACGCTACGCGGCCAGCCCAAGCGAAGTCTGCTGGTAAGGTGCTTCGCTTCATGAGCATGCGCTATACTTGTCGCGGAATGCCAAGCGTTGCTACGCTGCCTTTTTTGTTGTGCATCGGAGTGGGATGTCTTCGCCAGATAAGTTGCAGTACCCCGTGGTGAGGAAGGATGAAGAATGTACGGAAGATTTGCACGGGATTAAAGTTCCGGATCCTTACCGCTGGTTAGAAAACCCGGATAGTGACGAAACTGTGGAATTTGTGAAAGCTCAAAACGAAATCAGCGAACCGTTCCTAAAATCATGTCCCATCAGATCAAAATTCCACTCCAGGTTTGTGCTCGGGTAGACTATATTTTAGGTACTACACGCGACACGCGACGCGTCGCGTTTTCATCCTGATATTTCTCTCAATTAAAAACAATTGTTTGTCATAATATAACAAAAACAACTTAAATACACATATAACATGACATAATATTTTGTTTGTCATATAACAAAAACAACTTAAATACACATATAACATGACATAATATGCAATTGTTTGACATAAATGAATAATCATAAAATATGACAAAAGATAGTTATAATGGATATTGTTGTTTAATATGTTCATATATTTTGGTGAATGGGTCTGAATCTTTAAATGTCTTTCTCCATAAATACTCAGATAAATACGTTTGAAATAACCCATCCCTTGTGTTTAAAACACATTCTTTTCGCATCATTTTTTTCACACTAGCCCAAGTACTCTCAATGTTTTGGGTGTGAGCTCCATTTTAATAGTGAATTATCCTTTAACCATCTAATAGTTGATTCCTCACTGCCTGTTATTTTACTAAAAATTTCCTTTGCCGTAAACATTTCTGTAACCATGAAGAATAAATTCAACGCATGCTTCCACTAGCGAGGAATCGCGGGGTGCTTGAATCGCGATGAATCGCGAAACGCGACGCGTCGCGTGTAGTACCTAAAGTATAATCTACCCTTGTGCTCCTTTATAAAAAAATTTAACGGATTACTTACTCTTTTATTGCCTAGATTCACAGAACTGTTCAACTATCCCAAGTATTCTTGTCCTTCCAAAAGGGGTAGCAAATATTATTACTACAAGAATAATGGTCTTCTGAATCAGAGGTGGGTGTTGCAAATTGATAAATGATGTATCACTATTATTTTTTTTGTTTGTGAAGTGTGATTTATGTACAAGATAGCTGGGATGCTGAGGAAAAAGTGTTTCTTGATCCCAACACATTATCTGAGGATGGCACTATTGCCTTGTCAGCCAGTTCCTTTTCTGAAGACGGAGAACTCTATGCCTATGGCTTGAGTGCCAGTGGGTCTGACTGGAAGACAATTAAGGTAGTGGTTCAGTCATTTTGTTAATTAAATTAATGTTGAAAATTATTGCACTCCTTGAGCAATGTAAATATGTGCAAGCAGCTTTATGGAAGTCCACAAGCAACATTATTATAGTGCATCTTGAATAAAGATTACAAAAATAAAATTAGAAAAATATGCAACAAAATATTCTGGTATATTAGCTAGACTACAATAAATGTTGCTGGTTGGATTCCATAGCTTTGCCTGCATACATTTTGCATTGTCCTTAAAAAAAAAAAGGAGAAAAAATTACTTGTTTATTTTCTTTAACTTTTTTTGTGCACAATTAAATATGCTATGTTAGACCGCCAATGATGCGTTTCCAGATAACATTTTAGTAACTGTATAGCTATGCTATCATTCACTCAGTTAGATTGGGCTCAGTCGATGTCATGACTAGACAGTTTAGTTTCCTCTGTAGCAACATTATCTGTTTTTAAGTTCTCTTTTCCTCCTGTTCTATTCATCTTTGTAAGTTATTACTCCTCTGGTTACAGGGAACCAGCATCTTCATGGTATTCATACTCGTAGCCAAAGGGGGTTCGGTGGGGTTCAATTTTGAGTGACTGGAAGTAAATGATTTAGCCACACCCCACATAAAACTTGTCGAATATCATCTGATTTAACTCAATCGTGTCCAAACCCGCAATAGGATTCTCTACAATTTAGTATATACTTACCTGAATAAAATATACTTCATACTCTGTATTTGGACGGTCTAATCTGATTCCAAGCTATAAGGTAAACATTGAGCTCCTTGGCTACAAAACCTGGATTCATAAAGGTACGAGCAAAGCAAATATAGCTACCTCCATCTATTCATTACATAGTGTGCTATAATGCACTTATTTAAATAACTTGTAGGACAAAAGACCTATTAATGGTGCATTTTGTGTAGAGCTCACCGTAGTGGTTGGAAGCAGCCTGGTTACACGAGAATGATATAGCGCTAGCAGATTACCGCACATTGCTGGTTTATTTATTTAAGAATAAACTAAAGTAGCTGTGGCTTTTTTGACATCCAAACCCTAACTCTGTGGGGGTTATTGATGGTGTAAGGAAGAGGGGAGGTACCTCTGGCAGGCAAACAGTTTCGCAGAAAATCTTAGTTTCAGCACTGGATAACTGTTACTGTCTAATGACTAAACACTGGAATTTTGTTCATTGTGAAGTACTGTGATGTGTGTGTGTTCTTCTTGACTAGTTGTGCATGAGTTTGTATGGAGGAGTGTGACAGTATGTACAGCAGGAGAAGCTGTTATGAGTGTTCAGTTCTTCCGCCCAGTTACTGGAACTGGTTTGTAAATGAAGTGTGGGCATCTCAGTGAAGAGTGGCGAGGTATGAATGGATGTGCAGTACGGGTGGGTTAGTTTGTGTATTGGAGTTGTCTCTAACGAACCAAACAATCCTGCAATAGTGGTGGCTAAACACATTCAACTAGCATGCTAGTATATGTATGTATGCACATGTGTATGATTTGTGTGAGCACTTGTGTGTGTGTGTGTTGTGTGTGTGTGTGTGTATGTGCACATGTGCGTGTGTATGTATGTGCACATGTGTGTGTATGTGCACATGTGTGTGTATGTGCACATGTGTGTGTGAGTAGATAATGAAGGTTGCTAACAAGGAACACTTTCCTGAAGAGTTGAAGTGGGTGAAGTTTTCTGATATGACTTGGACTCACGACAATCTCGGATTCTTCTATGTGGTAAGGGGTTGATATTGCCACAGTCGGCACAGTTCTAGCCGGGAAGGAGTAGATTACTGGTAGCTAGATTACTGGTTGCTACTGGTTGCTAGATTATATATGGTACATATATGTGTGTTGTGAAGAGATATCCAGAAACTGAGACCAAGTCTGATGGTACTGAGACCACACAGTTGTTGAGTCACCAGGTATATGCTGTATATGTAGTTTGCGTATGAAGTCATGTGACATGCATGTGATGTTATGTCAGGTGTATTATCACAGAGTAGGAACTAGTCAGAGTGAAGACGTTTTGTGTTATGAAGATCAGGAGCACAAGGACTGGCTGTTGTGTGTTTCATAAGTTGTGTGTGTTCAGTAATTAGGTTTTAAACATTTCTTTCTGTGTGTGTTAATGTAGCAGCACTAAAGTGAGTGATTGTGGTCGCTATGTCATTCTGGACATCATTAAAGGGGCGGAGCCTCGGTCCAAGATATATTACTGTGACCTAAATAAAGTTGGCAATGAAATAAAGGGTGAGAAATTTTGTTGTTGTGGTTTATTTGTTTTGTTTTGTTTTTGTTTTTATCCTAGAATTTGCTTTGTTTCATTTTATTTTTAACATTTATTTTTGCTTTTTGGGGTGTTTGAAACAATATGTTTGTCTAGGTCCTATAAGTACAATACTTTATACATCAACTATTTTCTTGCAGAACAAGTAGATACCACAATGACAGTCATGCAGGCTTTCAATGCAGGCATTCTCGATTTATTATAAAACATTTATACATTATTTGCTGGAAATACAGCTGTGATTTGATTTGAATATAATGAATGGACTGTCGTGGGGCTAGAATTAATTTTTATTGTTGTAGGCATCCTTCCCATGGAGAAATTGATAGACAACTTTGACTCTTCCTGGGTTGTAAGTGAACTGACCGTGTGTCTATATGGCATAGTTTGTTTACTGTATGCACTATCTCCAGTTTATCTGCAATGACAAGACTATGTTTACATTTCTGACGAATTGTGAAGCACCCCGATACCGTATGGTGAAAATTGACATAACCTCACCAGTAAAGGTCAGCGATTACATCAATGGATTTTTATTTAATTCAGCGAGCGAGCGAAGCGAGCGAAGCTGACTATCAGTCGTGTTCAATTGAGATTTCAGATATATATAGGTATGTATGCGTACGTCAACAATTTCGCCCGCGCTTCTAATTACGTAAGTTAGGTAAAGCGTTCACAGTTCCAGTATTTTTCAATTAACGAGCACGGAGAATCCTGCTGCACTGCCATAAGCAACTTTGTTTCAACCAAAAAGTTTATAGCTACTCTCTTCTTGAAACAATTGTGAAGTCTTTGTCAAGCTGCGCTTCTTTGCCACTGCTTTCGAAGTTTATTCAGGTAATTCTGTTATTGTTAACTCTTCATGCCTAACCATTGCTATTATTTAGCGATTTCCTTCACAAATCATCTTTACCTATACTCATATATTTACTCGCTCGCCATGCATTTGCGCTATTCGAGCGCACCACTAGTTAGTATTCAGGGCTGCAATGTGATCCTGGTTGTATCAGCAAGTAAAACACTCTCAGGTGTAACTTAATCAATATTTTAGTATGGCACGCAGGACCTTTTTTTCACACATTTGATTAATGACATCAATTAGCAAAGTGTCTTTAAAAAGAAATGAACTGAATAATAAATTGGTCGACCATTGGTAATGACTTTGGGCCAGGAAACTATTAATGCTGTGTTTTGTTACAATATTTAATATTTTTAAAGAACGGAAGAGAAGATTAAATTTGTAAGCATTATTTTCTCCTCAGCAGCATCTGTAATTTATTGGAACACACTTAGATATTTTATGATGAATTGTATTATTAGAGCGATGTTCTATTCTTTCAGATACATAAATTGTAGCAACTACTTCAGTGGATGCTTTTAAATATTAAGCATTAATAAGTGAATGACATTTTATAACTACCTTCTTGTGGATGTGGTTCTTATGGCATGACTGATATGATTTTGCTTGCTATGCCACTGTATAGCCAGCATCTGCACTGAAGCAAGCTCCTCTTGGTTGAACCCACTAACTTGCTCCTTGCTCTCCACCTGCAAGTTCAAGGTTGCAACCTCTGCTTATGAAATGTATCACAGAACAGCTACCATTGGGCATGCTCACCCTCAGTGTAACTAAACTAATATCAACCACCACTCCTTGCTGATATGGGTCAGTCTTTGAAGTCTTTATCTATACTGTCCAGGGACAGATCCAGCAGGAGAGGCTCAACTATATTTCAGTCAAAGCCTATGAAATTTATTGCTAAGTTATTTGGACATTGAATGAAGAGCATAACTAACTTGCCTTTAGTATTGTTACCCATGTACTTTTAATAGATTGGGTTGGGTGGGAGGGGTGTGTGTGTGTGCACTGGCTTTCTCTACCCCCTAGACCCCCCTGCTGTCAATAGTCCTTGTTGTCCCACATCTACTCCATGTCTCCATGTCAGGTCTTCACTTGCTGGGATTGTATTTGCCTGCAAAAACACACACACACACACACAGAGACGTCACTACCTATGGCTGTCCTGCCACACCTATGCTCAATTTCAACATGATATCCAGTGTGACTGCAACAGGATCTTGAGATCTTGTTAGATCAGACACTGGTGGAAAGGAGCAAGATGGCAACCAGAGAGTACTAGTGGATAGAAGTAGAACCATCAATGCAAGATACATTACTTCTTTACTTATTTAAGTCTTGTTAGCTAAGTCTCTATCATTTTGTATTGCATTTCTTGTAAATATTCTGAGAACTTTGTAAGAAGGTTCACGTCCTTTGGCAATTAGCTGTGTACTTCCTTAAAATGTTGAAGCACTTTGTGCCAATTTCATCTGTGAATGAGCCTATCAGGCATATACATGTACACCAAATGCTGATAGGTTTACTCCCTGTAACAATATGTGTTTATAGTTAGATTGAAAGGGGTCTGGAAAAAAGCAAAGGAAAAATGTGAAAAAAATCTTAGTTGTCACCGGGGATTCAAACCCAGGGCCACTGGCTTTAGCCACCAGTGCTCTAACTACTGAGCTACGACAACCCTCGACTTCCAAGACCTTCACATTTTTCCTTTATACTGTTGAGTAGTACCACTTACTGCAGTCTCATACTCAACAGACCACTAATTATGTGCCGTCAGAACAACTTTTCGGTGTCGACCGGAAACACCTCCCCTCCGGAGAGGAGCCATAATTTGTGGATTGAAAAGGCTTTATCATTACAATTATCAAGTTCTGACCCTTCATAAAAGCTAGATTGAAACTTTCTCACCTAGTTGTTTTTTTTTTCAAGGAACATCGACAATAATTCTAAGTGCTATCTTCTGTAAAAGGGTAATTTGATTCTTGCACTAGATCCTGCACTTGGAGGACATGGTTGATCATTGCAGAAAAGTAACTGTCTTCCTCAACTCTGCCACATCCCTCTGGCAACTGGATGATTTAAAGCTGTTGGTGGGACATCTTCTTTGTCTACATCTTCTCCCATGGCCTCCCAAGTTTTCACATTTGTATGTCCCACGTGGAGCCCACATCAGCTGCTATAGTACATGTGTGCATACTTCTATGAGGCTGTTATTCCATTACAAAGCTACTCACCTGTGGGTAGAACCCAGAATGGAACAAACCCAGGCAGTTTATCCTCTATTAAATTCTTGCAAAGTAACAGGAAAAGGAGGAGGAGGTTGAAAAAGGGCAGTATAAACTAGCTGACCAGAGCAGCCATATATTGGCCTAGCTAGCAAAACAAGTCTTGAGCTTTTTCCGCATGCTCATTAAGAACAGCTACATGTGGCATGAACTTCCATGGAAGGTTGGTGGCATGAGATCATGCATGGGATCACATGACTATTATTGGCTGTGACATCTGCTTTGCTGGCAGATGATCTGGTCAAAGAGCCAATGGGTCAATCTTAGCTTCCAGATAGTATTACTGACTCGTTCCCCCCTCCCCCCAGAAGATATTCACAATTCACATTATACATATTATAATATAGAAGTACTTAGAGGATTGTGTATGGGTGTGTTGTGTTGTGTTGTTCTGGCAAATAGGGAGTTACAGTGCATGTTGCTTGTTTGAGTACTTCCTATGAGTGCTGTAGGAATTATTGCATGCTCAGACTTGAGTTAATTATATCTCATACTCATGTACCTACATTCACATTAGAAACCAGCTAATATCTGAATACAGTAATGGTGGATGATGCAGGATAGATGAGTGGATAGATGCATAATATTCTCAAGTCTGTTGCTACTCTCAATGCAAGTTATTGTGAATCAGTTTTAATCAATAAACCAGCTCTCTATTACTTGCCCTGTTTTGTTGTTTTGTTTTTGTTTTTGTTTTGTTTTGTTTTTAATAGGTATGGTTATTGTTATTGATCTTGTTGTTTAGGAGAAGTGGCACACACTGATTGAAGAGCATGATTCAGATGTTCTAAGGTGGGTGTCATGTGTTAATCAGGATAAACTGGTCCTCTGCTATCTCAAGGATGTCAAGGTGATTTAAATAATGTTTGATCTGGGAAAGTCCTTTACCAGTTATGTGCATGTGTGCATGCGTGTGTGTTAGTCAGTGATGTTGCTGCACAATTTGTCTGATGGCAAGTTTGTAAAACAGTTTCCCTTGCACATTGGAACAGTAAGCAGTTATTTTGGCAAGCGCCACCTAACAGAGATGTTCTACAGCTTCACGACTTTCCTCACACCTGGGATCTTCTATCGCTGTGATATGACATCGCCAGATCTCGTTTCTACAGTAATGGGAGTTTGAATTTATCTTGTGATGTATTTATGCTGTGGTTGTGATAGGTGTTTAGGAGGACAGAAATGAAAGGGTTTGATGAGTCTATGTTCGAGACTAAGCAAGTGTTTTATCCTAGCAAAGATGGCACTAAGATACCCATGTTTATTCTGCATAGGAAGGTGAGTGAGAGCAGAGCATAGTTCCCAACCCAATGAGCAGTTGGTAAGGATATTTCCTTCTCATTTTTCTTACTTAATAGGGACAGGCTCTTAAGGCATGATAGAGACATTGCCATACTTATAAATTTACTTTAATGAATTTAATTTATTGTCATTAACATAATGCACATCATATGAGTAACTCAGCTAAATAAAATTGAGCTATTCTTAGATCTTAAAAAAAAACAAAAAACAGTTCAATTGTTTGATAATTTGTTTTATTTATTAATTTATTGTTATAATAGCTACATATTTTATAGGAAGTTCTTTTACAATACAGCTTGGCTAACTCCATAGCTAGCAAGAGACCAAGTCCTTAATTATTATTATGAACCACACACTTTCTGCTGACTGAGCATTTAGCTATTTAAAGTTTTGTTGTCAGGACAAATTCATTTCAGGCATGCCCCAGGGTAAATGCTAGTAACGTGAGGGCCAGATCAGGGTGGTTGGGAACTATGGTAGAGGTTGAGTTAAATGTTTCTCTTGTGGTGCTGATGTGTGCCATGTGGATATTTGTAGATGTTATTAATGTATGTGTTTGTTTTGTTGAGTGATTTAAGCGTATTTATGGATAATGCCATGTGGATATTAGTTATAGAAATGTTATAGAATTTTATGTGTTTGTTTTGTTGAGTGATTTAAGGATATTTATGGATAATAATAAATATGTAGGGAATCAATCTGGATGGGAATCACCCATTGTATCTCTATGGTTTCGGGGGGTTCAATGCTTCCATGACCCCCTCATTTGACACCTCAAATGTGATATTCATGCAGCATATGGGAGGAATATGTGCAATACCTAGTCTCAGAGGAGGAGGGTGAGACACCACCCCTCACTTTTATTATGTATTGTTTCCCCATAGGAAATGTATTAAAGTATGCTTAGGGCAGTGTTTTCCCATATCACCTGTGTTCTTGGTTATTACGTTGGGTTATTGTGTCTCCCCAGGTTCTAGCATTGTTCATTGTGTTTTGATACATGCAGTACACAATAAAATTATTCATTTTTTACTGGAGAATATCACTTGTTTGATTGGCTGTATTTATATACTCGTGCCTGCAGCACTTGAGTAAATACTGAGCCAACAGACTCGTGATATTCTCCTGTACATGCATACAAGCATTGGTCCCACTCAGATAGGCCAGTAGCTGAGTGGGATCAACTGTGTGAATGATTGATGCTGCAGTAAGATTAGGCATATGTATCTTAATATGAACTTACAAATGTAATCCAGTGAAATGGCTTATTTTAACATAATTATAATGTGTATGAACATTGAAGACAAATAATATGATGAGTTGTTGTTATTGTTATTCTTAACCATACTGTGACCAGGGAGTATGGTGACAGGTGGCACAAGGCAGGAATTTTGGAGAAGAAACAGAATGGGTTTGATGACTTCATAGCAGCTGCAGAATATCTCATAGAGAACAAGTACACTAATCCTGAGAGGTGAGAGAACCTCATTGGTTTAGTCTGTTTTGACTACTATAATAATAGCCAATAAATTACTAATTAACCTTTTGAACAGTTAAACTGGCATTACCAGAAGCTCCAAAGCTGAGAAAAAAGGTTGTACCCTCAAAAATTTTCAAACAGTTTGAAGGATAGACTGGGTATAGTCTATATAATAGTTAGGAGCTGCCACAGAGGGAACTACAGTTTTTAGGGTCCCCCAAAGGCTCTGGTGTAGTGTCGTCCTGAGTGCAGTGAGGGTGCTAACTAGCTAATTTAGAACCTATAGCAACAGTTCCTTACAACACAATTGGAGGGAGTCTATATATATAGAAGCCCTGCCCTTTGGTGTAGCTTTTGCATTGTGACAGAGGGATTTTAAATCCATTTTCAGCGAGGGATTCTATATGTAGTGCCCTCTTCTTCAGGGCAGGGCTTCTATATGTAGAGTCCCTCCAATTGTGTTGTTAGGATAGGTCGATATATGCTCAAAATTCGTCAGGTGGTTCACTTCACCATCGATATGGCATCGTTAGGAAAGTTGCTATGTTCTAAATTAGTTAAGGCACTGCACAGCATTTGTGAACTACCAATTTTAGGATCCCTTAGGCCCTATGTGTAGCACCCTCCCTCACTGCGCTCAGGACACTACAGCAAGAACCGTTGGAACCCTAAAAATGGTAGTTCTCTCTGAGGCAGCGCCTAACTACCATTTACTTTTTGCCAGAATCCTCCTCAAGGGTATGAAGGTTGAACTTTTTGTGGTGATTTTTTAATCAAAAAATAACTGGTGGCACATGCTCTGCTTAATTTTTGCCTGCTGGATGAGTCTTAAATCACATCATTCTGGAGGTTCACTAACTCATGATTATTTGTGACATTGTCTACAGCTTTTACCTCTTCAATTTAATTATAGGGCGATATTTGTGTAGTTGGCGTTTGCAGTTCACCATGCAGTGCTCCACCTATTGTCTAGTAATTGAGCTAAAAAAGAGCGAGTTAAACATTAGCTATAAGTCAAAAAAATTGGAAGACCTACTGTTGTTAGCTGTCTAAGCTATTACAATAATGTCTCGGTGACTCATCATATAAATCCCACTCTTACTGATTCTCCTCATCAACTTTAGCATCAGGTCAGCAAACAAGTCATTTCCTTCCTAATCTGCAGCAGTACATCATTTAGTAATGGTTATGCAGCACTTAAAGTCAGGTGTGTGGTCTATATGTTTTAGGTCACATGCTATATTACTCAGGGGGGGGGGGGGGGGGGGGGGGGGGAATGGGAGGAAGGGGAAATGATCATGGGTGGTCTAATTGAGGGTGTGAAGTAATTACAATAGATTATTAGCTGTGTGGCCGGTCATTGTTGTAAAACATGTAAAGAATGGTTTGACAAAAATATAGCTTCTCTCTTTTATCTCTCTCCCTCTATCCTTCCTACTAGGGTAACCGTCCATGGTGGTTCCAATGGAGGTCTCCTGGTCTGTTCTGTTGCCAATCAGAGACCTGATCTGTTCCAGTCTGTAGTCTCTGAAGTTGGGTAAGACTAGAATGTTTAGTTTAATAAATGCTTATCTTTGTGGGTATTTGTGTTGTGCTGACTGCAGTGTCCTGGACATGCTGAGATTCCACAAGTTCACCATCGGCCATGTATGGTTAGTTTCCTCACACCTGCTGCAATAATGTGTCCTCTTTACATCCAATCACTTGCACTATGTTTCTATGGGGACAGGTGTACTGAGTATGGGAATCCTGACAAAGAAGAAGACTTCAAGTTTATCTACAAGTGAGATTGCGTGTCATAGCTACTTCAACTTTTGATATCCCTTTATCTTGTCCCTCTGTCCCTCCTATTCCTTATTACATGTAGGTACTCTCCCTTGCACAATGTGTGTGTGCCAGCAGGTGACGTCCAGTACCCAGCAATGCTGCTGTTGACAGCCGACCATGATGACAGAGTTGTTCCTCTTCACTCCTTTAAATTCATCTCAAAGATCCAAGAGACTGTAGGACGTTTGGATAAACAGGTACAGAGGAGAAGATAGCAAAAAAATAAACATTTTCACACCCAATCCCTGTAGTCATGCTGTGTTTCAATTGTTGCTCTGTATAATGACTGTTTTTATTTACTTGTATTATCTCCAGACTAACCCAATCATCATCAGGATTGAAACTAAGGCTGGTCACGGAGCTGGAAAGCCTACATCTAAAATTGTAAGTAACCCATTTGTAGTAGTTGCTCAAGACTCTGAACATATTGCTATATTGTTTTAGATTGATGAAAATGCAGATGTATATGGATTTATTGGCAAAGTTCTGAACATTAAGTGGATCGAGTGAAAAACAACAACAACTTTTCAATTAACTATACTACATTATACACTTTATTTATTTACTATACTTTAGGCATTGAATGTTTCATTTGGGTCAGTTCAGTTAGTGAATGTTTGATAGCATAGCATACAATAGGAAGTTATAGGACATTTCGACTGGAGAGGCTTCTTTAATACATTCATTACAATAAGAAATGACTAGCAGGTGCATGTACAGTATATAACCGGCTATGAGTACAGGATGTGATGCACTAAGTAATGGAAGAAGTGAAGAAAGAAGCAATGAAAGTGCCAATGAATGAATGAATGAAGTGTTGTCGAGTGAAACTAGTCCTGATTAGTCAGTCTTTTTGGCATGATAATTAAGACATTTAAAAAGTACACAATAAACTATGTTGTATGTGCTTGTTGTGTTCATACAAATATTTGTCACAAGTTGTATCTGTGTAATCTTCTTACTGAATTTTCTGACCATTGCAGAATAGAATTCAACACCCTCAGATCTTTTGAAATTTGACTCATTTTTTTGTATAAATTTATTTGTTGCTTAAATACTAAAATTCCATTTCATTTTTTTTCTCTCAATTAAAACAGTTGATAATGATCAATGGACTCACTCATTGAATTAGAATTGTCTCACTTTAACTTTGGCCCTGTTCAATATTTCTCCTGTTTGACTTGGCCAGAAACTATAGTTCTATCACTTTCATTGAAGGATTCTCTGGCCATCTCTGTAGAGTGGGATTCAACCTCCTCAGATTTTTTTTTTCATTTTAATTGCAGCTTGATTTAAGCTTCTGATTAAAATTAAAAAAAATATTCTGATAATTTCTCCAATCAACTAAGCTACTAAGCTAGACAGTTTTTTGTTTTGTTTTGTTTTGTTGTTGTTGTTTTTTTCCTAGCTACTGCATTCACAAGTTTTTTTTGAGACTGGGTTTCTCAAATCTTTCGCGTTTTTCAATCTATTCCGGCGCACGCGCACCCGGTTCAGGTACTTTTCCCCTTATTCAGTAAGGGAAATTAGTGGCACTCGCCGCTTAGTTTGAAGGGGCCAAATATTGGCACCCGTACAAACGCGCATGCACAGAGAAACCAAGACTTTGAGCTAGAAACCATAGCAACTGTTAAAACTATTGCCATTTCTACATAATGCCCCACCAGGTAATTCTAAATAATACCTGCCTGTGGCTCATCTTTGGTTAACGTTTCTAGCTAGCTGGAAGCTCACTAACTGAAAGGCCGAGAAAATGAGTAGTTTCCTCAGGAACTTGGAGGTGAATGAAACAAGACTATTGGAGGAGCCCATCACCTACTAATTGGAAGCTTCAACCATTGGAGGGGAATGGATTAGAAGACAGATGTTGGGCCAGTTGTGGAAGTAAATGGTATGTATGTAATCAGATTCCATCTCTTGCTTGCTACATCCTACAGTATAGTCATGCATTAATATTGGCCTACAGTTTTCTGTGCTGTTAACAGCCAATAAATTCATACAGTAGAACTTCAGTTATTTGAACACGTTAGGGACTGAGAGGTGTTCAGATATCTGGAGTTTTCAGATAACTGAACACCATTCAAATGCATTATAAAGCAACACTAATGTTGGGGTGTGGTCAAGCAATCATGTCTGTATGTGCTACTATTAAATTTAGGGGGTTCTGTTAACTGAAATGGAGATGAAATGTTCAGATAATTGAAGTTCGGATAACTGAAGTTCTACTACATTTTATCCACAAACTTCTTGTTGAAGTCCTCTGGGGTCACAAGGGTCAAGTTCTCTGTGAAGATTTTATAAATAAATGGCAGGATAGTGGCACGTGTTCACTGTTTAATACATCCTTATAATTATGAGGAAGCTTTACATATCCCAATTATTACTAGAAAACCTGAAGTTTTATAGACGCATTAGTTTCCAGTATGCTGGCTTTCTATGGTGTGTGCAAATTGTCCTGCAGGTGTAATTATTATAGAAATATATACAACCAATTATCTTGCAGTTTTTTTTTGTTTTTTTTGTTTTTTTTTTGTTTTTTTTTGTGTTTTTCTTTACATAAAATGATCATACGGAGTTCTTGTTCCTGAAAAGTATCTTGATGAGATGTCGAAAGGTCAGGTTAAATTCTAAATATAAATACAAAGGCAAAGCTTTAGCTATTTTAATGCTTGAATGAAGTCAATAGCTTCGGCGGTTCAGTTTTAATGATTTTTTGTGACTGCCAGTAGTTCGACTGCCATATGGTGGTTACACTGGTGAAAGTGTTAATGATTATTCATGAATACTCACACTGTCGTCTTTGTCGCTTTTTTCGCTGACCCACCATCGTCATTGACAATGTTTTACCAACCCATTATTGATAACTCTTTACCAACCCATTATTGATAACTCTTTACCAACCCATTATTGATAACTCTTTACCAACCTAGCTCAGCTGATAAATTATTCATGAATTATACACATACAAAGTTATAAGCGTTGATTTAAGAGAACAAAATATATTAATTATGTGAAATGTCAGCAGACGACCCCCCAAAAATGCATACACCATTGTTGTTACTTACAGTAATACATATGCCATTTGGAACTAATACTTTACAATCATGTCCTAAATGTAGAGGTACGTGTACTTTTAAGACACCATTGTGAGCGTATGTATGTACCTTTGTTCCATTCCAGACCAGTATGCAGCATCTCATAGTTCTCTGCCAGTTTTGATCCCTGGAATTCTTCCAGCTACTAATATTCCAGCAGATGACGGAAAGTTTTGTAGACTAGGAGTCCTGAGTCCTACAATTGTAAGTGAGGGGTGTGGTCTATTGGGGTATCCTGAAGTTATTTGTTAATTATATAGCTATATTTACAAAGTCAGAAAATGAGACTCATAAGCACAAATCCAATGCTTATACTTAATTTCAAATAGTGCACATCTTATAGTACAGCTTGAGTGGGCTTTTTTCCCCCATATTTTAAAGGACATAATAAGATTATGTAATCAAAATCTCTGGAAAGTTTTAGGGCTCCAAGAGGTTTTACAAGAACTGGAAGTTCTGTGCTCTTTGGAATCATTTTTAGATATTTAAACTAGCTACATCATAGCTATTATTTGCTGTGTACTATAGCGACAGTTTTTTTCAAGACCTAGATTACGAAATAGGCTAAAACGGGCATAACCAAGAGAATTGCGGAATTATTTGTCAAATTCAAGCAGAATGATAAAAAAAATCATGTTGTAATTTTCCTGCTACTGTCACTATTTGTGTTATTAGATTGTTTGAGTAATTAAGTTGGTTATTTCTTGAAAAGAAATTGATGCCTGGAGGAAGGGGGAAGGGTATCCTGATTCTCCCCTTCCCCCCACCCTTCCCCTCCCTTCCACTCTGTGAAACCCTGGATTCATAATCCAAACCCTCATGATAGAGTGAACATTAAAGATAATGATATTCTGTATACTGTAAGTGTATTTCATGCATGCTAACTGTAACGTTTGATTTGATTTTATTTTTTTATTTTATTTTATTTTTTTGGTTTTGTTTTGTTTTGGTGCTCAGTGGTTGCTGTCAATTTAAATTAATGCTTACTTATGGTAAATGTCTGTTGCTCTTCATAAATTTGTTCACTGGTTCATGGTTGATTTAAAAAAAAATCAGCTTATTTAAGGGTGCTCGCACATAGCAACGCCTGGGCACCTTTAGTAGCGCACTCCAGCTGAATAGTAGCGCGTTATCTACCACTAATTTGTTACGCTCTGTAACAAATTAGCGCCCATGAAATGCAGCTGTGCCTCACTCACCACTACGCGGGTACTGATAGGGTGGGGCGGAGTCAACTTACAATAAAAAATTCTCGCGCTCTAAAGTAATGGATCCAGAATCTTCTCTTGCGTACTGCTCAGGAATGGACTAACTGCTATGGTTCAAATTTTGCCAGAGTTTAGGGCCACAAGGGGTTGACCCTATAACGTTGAGATATTTTTAATATACGGAATTTCACGGAAATAATCGACAATAGTTCACGTGGTAAGGTGAGTAAATAGAAAAGTAAAATAAAATTCAACAAAAACTCAACGTTGTGGCATGCACGCAAGCGTAAGAAGATATACAAAAAATCGGCTTCTAAACTACGGCGGTAGCCGTGCAGTACTGCCAGGAAGTCCAAAATGGTGATGGGGGTATTTCTTGAGATGCGATCGACTTCCAGTCTTCATTCTTGGTAGGTGCTTTCTCCTAGCAGTACTTGCTGGCCTGCATAAATAAAATAATTCGGGTAAAAGCAGAAGTAAGTTTAACACGCCCTAGCAACCGTGGCCTATTTGGCGGGTTTTTTTCGCGCTCAAAGAGTGTGCCAGCACCCTTAACCAAGGCTAAACTTTGAGATACACCTCTTGGCATAATTTATTAGTTCTCACCTCTGTAATTTAGTGGCACACTGAAGTCAAAGTGCACTTGCCATTTAAATGTACCACAATTAATATTTTTTCAGCTGCTCTTGCCTATAGTCCACTATGCTTTGTTAAGCTGTATAAGTTGAAATGGTCCATATGTACTCGCATGTATAGCGCTAGAATAGTAGTGCAGCCATACAGTGGGTCTCGTAGTCACTATACACTCTTTGAAGTAAAATTCAAGTGCAGAAATAACTACTAATACATGTATATCCTAGATATCCCCCATGCAGAGCTTTACCTAACTTACGCAAGTAGAGGTACAGGTGAAAATTGGAGTTGCACATACTATAATAAATAAGCAAACATGTAAATATATATCGTAAAATCTCCATTCCATTAAAATGTTTCACTTGCTTTGCTCACTTGCCAATAATAATAATAACTAATGATGTGCCTGAGCACAAATGGCAAGCAAGCCTAAAACTACACTATTGTTAAATGATTGATTTTAACTTCTAACACTCAAGCTACTAAAAAAATAGTCGAGACATGTATGCAGTGAAGGGGGTTTCAATGCCATAGCAACCACTCAACACAACTGTTTGAATAAAAAAAAATGAAACAAATCATGTTATTCTAATGTTTTCTTTGTTAAGTTCTTTAGTTAGGTAGTAGCTCTAATGCACAACACTTTCATACCACTGGACATACCTACACAAGACTTAGCTACCTTTGTGGTTAGTCTAAGGCAAAATAATTTTCATACTGTTACGTAGAGCTTATAACTATAACAAATAGCGCATTTAAGTTTTTTAACTGCACCCGCAGAACATTGAATTTCTAGGATGATATGGGTAATGATCGATAACCAGAGAATTCCATTTAGTGCAGTTTGGGGCGGGGTCGACCACCAAACTAACACAAAAATGCCAGGGTCAAAGTACAAAAATGACATACGTACGCCCAAACATATATAATTATATACTAGTGGTGCGCTCGAATAGCGCAAATGCATGGCGAGCGAGCAGACTCTTTTTACAGAAAAATAAGACAGAAATTACATCTAACTGTAGTGCACAGTGTAACCCTTTCCATTCTCAGTTAGCATCAGAGAATCTAAAGTCTCTGATCCCAGACTAAACTAACAGAATTACCTGAATAAACTTCGAAAGCAGTGGCAAAGAAGCGCAGCTTGACAAAGACTTCACAATTGTTTCAAGAAGAAAGTAGCTGTAAACGTTTTGGTTGAAGCAAAGGATTCTCCGCGCTCGTTAACTAAAATACTGGAACTGTGAACGCTTTACCTAACTTACGTAATTAGAAGCGCGGGCGAAAACAGAGGTCTCACGTACCCCATAAACAGATAAATAAATAAATATAGCGAAATCTCGATTGAGTTACCCCTGATAGTGTCTCGCTCGCTTCGCTCGCTCGCCAATAAACAAACATCCCATATTTTCAATTGTGTTACCCCTGTGAATGTCTCACTCGCTATGCTCGCTCGCCAATAATAATAATAGTAATAATGACATCATTTATTTTAAAGCTAATAACTGTCAAGACATGGGTTAGCACAATGCATAATGGCTGCAATATTTCTTTGTTGATTTCCTTATTTTTTATTTTTCCTTCATTTTATACTATCTTTTATGTGATTTGGCTGATAGGATTTATCAGAATTAAAGTTGTTGGTGTAATGATTGTTGTGGGACCATCTCCTAGCAACCACACCTAAAATAACAATAAACAGACATATTCTCCTGATGTTCGTTTGTATGTGTGTATCTATGTCAGTGTTCCACTTTTGTGCACTTTTAATCTGAGTATGACCGGGCGTGTCACACACACTCATTGCATATTTTCTAATTGTGTTTCACCCGTGGGAGGCGAATGTATAAAAATGAGCCACCCATGGTTTCATTCAGATCCAATTAAACCTGATGTACATTAAGCAAACCTGCAGTGTGACTTACTCTGTCTGAGGGTCTAGTTATAGCTTGTGAGCAGTGTGCAGTACAGTGTAGGTAACTAAGGATCCTGGTGGCAGTACGACTAACTTGGGTGTGGATAGCTTAACCCCTTCAGCATTCATCCCCACAATTGTGATACTTAAGTTTCTTTGTTTGCTATCAAACTCTTGTTTTCACAGAATTAGAATGATAGTTTTATTTATTATTTTTTCTTTCATCTAACAGAAATTTGAGAGGCCGGCACATTATGTAGCAGAATAAGAGAAGTAAAGGACTTTGATGAAGAGTGTACGTCCAACAGAATCCAGAGATTGGGTGAAAGACAGCACATCAAGCATTGTCATTTACTAAACTTGTCAGAACTGATTTATATTTTATTCAAGTTTTTGTGACAATTATGAATGAACAATTTCAATGTTTCTACTCAATTTTTACTCTGAGATACATAACATGTGCTATTACGCATCATCATTTAGCCTATGGTTGTAGCTAGCTACGTAGCCTTCAGTCATGGAATGACTCCTGTGCCTTGGTGGTCTGGTTGTTTACATGTCTTGGATACAACCTGCCTGGACACCAATACAACTTCCAACAGGAGCTGGCTGTGTGGCACCACATGTAGATGTGTGAGACATATGTAGCTGTGCACCAACTAATGATATGCAGATGGTAGCTATACTTCTGGAACTTTATCTAGAATATACCAATGTACATGCGCCATGTGGAGCTGTAGCTATGGACCATTAGAGTAGCTACATTGTGTGCATTACACTAGTGCGATATATTTAGTGTAATGACAAACATAAATAAAATGCTTTCCATGCATCAAGCAAAAACAAAACATCTAAACTGACCACAAAAAAGACAAACATTGCTTTGAATGATAAATGTTCGGAACCAATATAGGCATTTTGAGTACAGAGTTCCACCATAGGCATTCTCATGAGCTGCAATGAATAGATTCCACATACTGACACTCCCTTTTCATCACTTCCTTGTGGCATTACAGATCCACTATTATTATACACAACTCAAAATATAACCTCCCAGATTAGCATAGAATCTAAAACTAAGAGGAAGTGATTAGCATTGTACACCAATTCAGCTGTAAAAGCTCATGCACGTAGTCCATCTGAACATTTTGTGTGTGGCAATCAATAGCTATTTTTAAAACCAATGTGTGTAGTTCAACACTAAGTTAAGATTTTTCCAGTCCAATCAGCTACTAACACACTTAGCCTCACCATTATGATATCATCACTATTCACATTTTTTATGCACAGGGACTGGGACCCCAGTGAATACTAGTTTACATGCAGGACTTACCTCATCAGTAATACATCATGTTTTATCAACTGAAAGTTTTATTAATTATTTTATTCACATTGTGTTGTTATTATTATTATCATTGTATACTATTATGATGATGATGATAATTTTTTAATTTGACTAATACATTCGTAACTATGTACTAGCTAATAAAATACCACCTTGCCTTCTGAGGTAAACAACTGTATGAACACAAGCACTCAGCAGTTTGGTTATTCCAACCCTTTGTTCAGATTCCTGTCACTTTCAAGACACAACTGGAGTCAAGCTACTACTGGGAGTTTACTGACTGCACATTGCAGAGAAGTGATTGTGAGAAACATGCTCATAGCTCCTAAAGTTTTCTAGCCTGTGGCAATAGAAACTATAGGAATAATAGGCCTAAGCTCCCTCTCATTCTGGAGAGCTCCATGGAGTCGTCTGGATCATGAATGAAACCATACATACATAGTAGGAATAACTAAAGATATAGACAATGGTATACTCAGGAACTCTATCTAATGTACAACAGTGTATATCCAAGTGACTTTTACACTCCAAATGTATAATTATTGTGTATATGTCATGAATGTTTAGCTTCACCCTCACAAGAGTTGAGCTCTCCCTCTGCTGTGTTGTGTGTGTTGAGTGTATGTTTGACAGTCCCCACTTATCTTGAACATTGTTGTATTCCACTATCACCCTCATTCCTGTAGCTATATAACTGTGGTGTGCATTCAAAGTATTATGATTGAAAAAGAAAAGTGTAGAGAGTTCTGTTGGGTCTGTGGTAGCTAACAACCTGGACTTGACAAGTCGCAACTGAACCAACCCCGAAACAATGAATGTAATTTGAAGTTGTTCACTTGGCATAAAAAATACAATAAATAAGTTCTGATGATCTATTGAAGTTTGGGTTAAGACAATGCTTGATGTGTTCTCCGTCGCCATCGGACCTCTGGCTCCCGTCACATCTACACTCTTTATCCAAGTCCTGTTTACTTCTGTATACTTCCACATAATGTGCTGGTCTCTCAAGTGTCTGGGGATAATTTTTTTTACAAAAATAAAATATGAAAATAAAAATCTAGCTGCAAATGCAAACATAAAACCAAAAACAAAAAAAACTGGTAAATCATTAACACAATAAATATTGTAAATAGATTACACTGGAATAAGTTAGTTTTGTTTTTTGTTTTCTTTTCTTTCGTAGTGAGTGAGACCCACGGGCTAGAGACTATCTTTTCCAGCATCTCTCAGTGGCTGTGCAGCGAGAAAACTGTGGCCCTGTCCTGGGAGCTAATCATTAGTATTTATTTATTTATCTGTTATTAATTTATTTGTTTTGTTTGACAATTTTATTATTATTATTGATGTCATTATTTATTTATTTATTTATCTACTACTTCACAACGACAGAGTGGGTGGAGCTTTCAAAGTTCAGAAAAGCTTTCAACTTTAACAAATGCAGTTGTTCAACTCTGTAAAAGTCATTGACATGGCGCATTTTTACTTCATACTTACTCGTTCATTTGGTTGTCAGCTTTTTGTTTACCCATTGATTTTTACAAGTTAATTTTTTCCTATAAGTTAATTTTAGCAGTTCAATATTTCAGTTCTCTCATTCAGTTCATTTGTCAGTGTTAATGCTGGAAGCAAAACCGAACAATGAGATAAGCTGGTACTAATTAGAATTACGCATAATGAGCCATTAGGTGGCGTATATTTAGAAAGATACTATTTAACAGTTGTTATGGCTTCTGATGCAGTCGCTCTAAGTATTTCTACTAAAAGAAATCTCTTGGCATAAAGTTAGCAGTTTAGTAAAGTACTGGAACCGGATGCACCAAAAAATAAAATAAAAGAAACATACAAAAATCCCCCCAAAAAACAACCACAAAAACTAAATTAAAAATGATAAAAACTGTATTTCACACTCCTAAAAATCCAAAGTCATTCATTTAAATGTAGAATTTGTGTAAAAACAAAGAAACAAAAAACAAAAAACAAAAAAAAACAAAAAAGAATATGGCACAATGTCACGTAAGTAATAAAAAGTTATGAGCACCATAACAAAAGGGGAAAAAAATCATAACAAAAAAAATAAGGGATATAAAGAGAGGAAAAAGGAGAGTTTTGTTTATCATTGATGCAGCTGAATTCAACTGCATGATATCACAGCGTACTGTGTTGGAGTACTGCTAGATACTACTGAGGGGGTCATCTTCAATCAACACATACTGTGGTGGTACACACACACACACACACACACACACACACACACGCACACACACTGCAGTAATAGGAGTAGACTGATTCTACTATGTATACTACTCATAAAAATAAAGAATAGTGAGCTATTCTCTTTGCACAGCTACTTTTTTGAATTTGAAAACAAGGAGCTAGAGGTCAAAGGGCATGCCGGGGACTCTCCCTTAATACTTGGACCTTCAGAAGGAGTTCAGAAGTGGTAAACAAGGCTACAGAGTTCATGTATGGAGAATTGCATTGAATTATAAATGGCTATAACAATAACATTATGGTTGTACAGTTACCACAATTTCAGGGAAAAAAGTTAAAAAAAAATTGGTTGAGTAAATAAACAGATTTTTTTAAACAACCATGAACCTGTAAAAAAATTCATGATAAGTGATAGACATTCACCATCAGTAAACAGTAATTTGAATTGATAGCCATCATTGCATGCCAAAACAGAATCAAACAGACAAACACAAACACAATAAACAAAGAAAAAAAAAAGAAGTCAAATATGTAAAAGCCATTAACATGCTGGAAATACACTTACGGGGTATCAAACATCTTTTTACAAAGTTCACTCAATCTTACCCCATGCAAAGTCTCCTTCCCAAAGAATAGCCATTTAAAATAAAGCACCAAAGGTGCGAACTCTCAGCGTTACTTAAAATAGCTAGGTGTTACAAAAAATAATCTCAGACCAAAAGAATAATTTTATTGACTATTAATCAAGCATCAATATAGCTCGAGCAATGAAAACGGTACATGTAAATGTAATCTTCATAAGAGACAACTTCGCGAGCTTCCAAGCAGAATAAAGTAGCTACTGCTGGCCATAATAAATTAATTGCTCACGTGACACAATGATAGGGAGCATTACCCACAAAAGTTAGTACCTATGTAGCTACATGGAGCTGAAAGCTTCACATTTTCTCAAAAATCAGCTTGAAATTAAAAAAAAAGTGTCACAATGAGAGGTTTAAATAGTTGTTCTGAGTAAGTTCACACCTAAATCAATGATTAATTGTCAGTAATTTCCAAAATCAGAGTGTGACAGACAGACAGGACGACTACTATATAACCCTCACGGTCATGCACGCTGAGGGATGATAGCATAATGACAATTGCAGTAACATTAAAGCATAATCTTGTGAATTATTCTTCAAGCCTGACCAAATAATAAAATCTTACATGAAACCCTAGTTGAACTAAAGCTATGCTAATGGTGTGCAATATTTGGAACCTAGAATTTTGTGTCCAAATACTAGGTTCCAAATATTGTTTCTACATACAATATACTATTCCAAAAATGTCGCGAGATCCTGAAGCTCATCCAGTAGCACACTATTCATAAAAGGTCCCAACCCTTACTCTGGGTTTTCTACACTGTACTCTTTTTCTTTATTACTTCTAATCACTAACAAACTGTCTCACCAAAGCCGTCCCTCTAAATGTTTCACGATGCTGTTTTAGTTTTTCTTGTGCTAATTGAAAAATCATGGTAAATTCCAGGTGATTTGGTATACAATCAATGAAACTTCTAGTGTGTGTGTGTGTGTGTGTGTGTGTGTGTGTGTGTTTGTTCCACCCTACATATCTTCACAATGATATTTTTAGGTATATTTCACCTGTATTGCCGAGCACATTACCCTTGAAGTTATAGCAACCGGTCAAGTTTAACACTTTTTGGGTTTTACAGCTACCTACCAGAGACGTTCGCAGTTAGATTTACAAACTTAGCAGAGTTAATTTTTTAGTGGTGGTGGTAAAATATCTTTGTTCATGCACCATTTGCCACAGCTATGTGTCTTATGTAACAGATTTGTTCTTGAAAATTCACTGCCAAGTAGTCCAGTCACTCAGAGAATACAATGTAATGCTATAACTACTAGAGCTCTGGTACAATAGAGCATTTTGAATGGAGCTGGAAAGGTGGTTAGCTTAAATAAAATCCTTTGGTTTAGCAATTCTTACCCATATCATCCTAGGAATCTTGATTGCTTACCCCTTGAAAATCTTTTGTCAAGTCGCGAAGAGAATACAATGTAAGTCTTGTGCTGGTATACCCAGTGAACAAATATGTATGTGTGTATAAAAGTGTGGCATGTTGCTAAAGAATAGCACAAATTAATAATCTAAACAAAAACAACAACAACAGTTAACTAACAAATGAATATGAGAATCTAGCATTCATTTCAGCTGGACCAGCTCGCTTGCCATTTGTGCTGAGCACATCATTAGTATATTCAATAACTTAACCCAACATTCTGACTACAAAGACTACTAAAGTCAAAATCTTCGTCTTGATTTTATTGTATACATACACACATACATAAACAGCAAGATAATTAGTGGCGCATGCTTATTGTGTAAATCCTGCATGACAACTTGGACAGACAGCCAGCAAACTGAAGCTCTAAACTGATGTCTTCACTAAACCTGAGGTTTTCTGGTTTATTCGGACATGTAAAGCTTTCTTATATTGGGATATATTAAACGGTGAGCATGTGCCACCAGGTATCTTTTTATTTATTGATAGAGAGCTCGACAGTGAGAATTTCAAAAGTAGGTATGATTACTGTACCCATTCCAATTACAGCATCGCTCTCATGATAGAACCATATTTCAGTGATGGAATTTTCTTCCTTGCTCTATTTATATAATGTTCCATATAATATTTATATATCTTTTTGTGGTGCTCAGTTAAATAGAATGAGCATGTTGACCCTTGACCTTATCAGACTGTTTGGCCATGGTGAACAGCAGTATGACTTACCACTTCCAGACATAAACAGTTAACCGTAAATTTTTTCTACACGTTAGCTAAACAACAGCAAATGGGATATTCAGCAATCTTGCAGGTATGGAGTTGTACCCACTTTTGTCCCAACTTTGGGTTTCAGGGACGTCAGAATGGGTGCGGCCACGCAGTCATGGCCACACCACTATTTTGATAAAAAGGGGCAAGGCTCATAATGACTCTAGTGGTCGTTGTGGCAATGTCTTCTGCGGGGAGTAAACAGCCAATACCGACCATTTTGGAAGATATTCCCGAAACTCCGCTCCTGCCTTGTCCTCCTTTATTTTTTCGAGCTATCTTTTGGTAAAACAAACGTAGTTCAGAGGTCGTTGGTTTGATTTTGAGAAGTGGCCATTTAGCACTATAAGAAGTCTGCAGACGTAGTTTTTTTTTTGTTGCTAAATATGCTTAATTTTTTTTATAGAAAACAAAAGCAAAGTCAGACCAGGCACATGTAAGTTCTAATTTTAAATGGTTGTTTGCTTTTATGCCCAAGTTGCTATGTTAGCTATACAATATAGACTACATAATTACATTAAAAAGTTATTAATTTGACTTGGTTCATTCAACTTCAAAACTGTCTCAGTCACTGACAAGAGGGTGTGGTTAAGTGGGTGTGGTTAAGTGGCTGCATCAATCTGATTTGGCTTCCTACTAGTGGTGGGCGATACCGGATTTATGTTTTCGATATCGATACCAAGTACTTTCGAACCTGGTATCGGCGGTATCGATACCTATATCGATACCACACATGCGCACTAATTAATTAAATTATTCTTTTGAATTTAGATGAATTGTCAAAAAAATGATTTGGAAGAGTATTACATGTAAGCAAAGCAACTACTACGGATGAAAAAGTTCGCTATTTTGATTATTTATTTCTATTCAGCTCTGGAAGGAACCGCTAGAGATTAACCACATTAAATTAACCACATTAAATTAACCACATTAAATTAACCACATTAAATTAACCACCTTTACCAAGTGTTAATGTTGGCCACAATGAGATGTCGGTAAAGGTCGATATTCTGTCTGGGCAGGGCTAATAGTAATATTTGGTATCGAAGTCTGTTCTCTGGTATCGATACCGGACACTTTCCTCTGGAAGTATCGAAGTATCGATACCAACTACTCGGTATCGCCCACCACTACTTCCTACACCTCTGGGTTTAATTGTACACCAGTCTGATTTTGTTAGTTCCACCCAATTATTTTAAAGAACTGTTGAATGTCAGAAAATAGTTTCATTACCTGATTTGAATTTATTTTTGGTGCTGTACATGGAATAATATTGTATTGACTATAACATACATACCATTTCCTATCCACAACTGGCCCAACATTGGTCAATGACTGAAGCTTCCAGGTGGTGGACTCCTCCAATAGACTTGTTTCAATCATCTCTAGTGCCTATCTATCGGAAGACTCCTGTACCCTTCTGGCTGGACCCTAGAAGCGCAAACCAATGACTAGCAACGACTATTAGGCAGGTATTATTTAGAAAAATAAAATGAGCCGCTATGGTGGGGCATTATGTAGAAATGGCAATAGTTTTTAGTTAACAGTTGCTATGGTTTCCAGCTCAAAGTCTTGGTTTCTCTGTGCATGCGCGTTTGTACGGGTGCCAATTTGGCCCCTTCAAACTAAGCGGCGAGTGCCACTAATTTCCCTTACTGAATAAGGGGAAAAGTACCTGAACCGGGTGGCACGCGCTAGTATTGCGGAAATTTTAGCGAAATGCTGCGAAATCTCAGCGAAATCTCAGCGACATTGTGAACCTTACCTTACCTGTGCAAGATGTCCTCCCAATGCAAGCCGGTACAATATCCCGCTGTTAAAAAAGATGAAAAGTTTGTTGAAGATTTGCACGGCATTAAAGTTCCGGATCCTTACCGCTGGCTAGAAAACCCGGACAGCGACGAAACTGCGGAATTTGTGAAAGCTCAGAACGAAGTCAGTGAACCGTTCCTAAGCTCATGTCCCCTCAGATCAAAATTCCACTCCAGGTTTGTGTTTATTCTCTTATAAAGTAACAGCAACTTAACTTAACAACTGAATAGGTTCACTGAACTGTACAATTACCCCAAGTATTCCTGTCCTTCCAAAAGGGGAAGCAGATACTTCTACTTCATGAACACTGGGTTGCAGAATCAAAGGTATGTGTTGTAGGAAATATGTGTGTGTAACATGCCACCAAAAAAAATCTTTTTGACCACTGCATTTGCACTCGGTCATAGTCCAGAAAGCTTATAAGTGTTCAGCGTGTACATTGTTAGAGGCGTGGCAAGGTCGTTGACTTGTTTTGTCACTTATCTTAGCAGAGTTCCGCAATATTTTGTCCTATTTTTCAATGGCAATGCAGCAATCACCAGTGAGACATGCTTTACTATCATATAACTGCACTGTTGTTACTTCTACCAGCACTCATGAAGTTACCACCACTGACACGAACTGCACGTGTAATTAATATTTGTAGTCGAATTCTAAACTGTTCGACTTGTTTTAATATTTCATATTAGTAAGTACGTGGAGTTGGGCACTGCTGTGGGTTTGTCAGCTTCACTAAAGTTGTTAGTAAAGGTGAATTATAATTAGTTGTGTTGTTTTGTTTGCTTGTAATTTGTGTGTGAAGTGTATTCTATGTACAAGACAGTTTGGAGGCTAAGGCAGACATGTTTTTTGATCCCAACACATTATCCGATGATGGTACCATTGCCTTGGCAACTCGTTCCTTTTCAGAAGATGGAGAACTCTTTGCCTATGCTCTGAGCGCCAGCGGGTCAGACTGGACAACAATTAAGGTAGTAGAGACAGCATGATAACACTTTCACGTAGAAATAGACAATGAAAAGTGTGCGTGTATGTTTGTGAGTAGATAATGAAAGTTACTAACAAGGAACACTTTCCTGAAGAGTTGAAGTGGGTGAAGTTCTCTGGTATTACTTGGACTCACGACAATCTCGGATTCTTTTATCAGGTGAGAGGTTGGCCAGGGAAGGAGGGAGGAGCTAGGAGTTGGTTACTAGCTTACGCTTCATCTTGGTACATACACTTATGTAGAGATATCCAGAGACTGAGACGAAGTCTGCAGGTACTGAGACCACGCAGGTGTTGGGCCAACAGGTATGTGGTGTGTGTTCTCATACGTGAAGTCATGTGACATGCATGTGATGTTTTGTCAGGTGTATTATCACAGAGTAGGCACTAGTCAGAGTGAAGACGTCTTGTGTTATGAAGATCAGGAGCACAATGACTGGATGTTGTAAGTGCTGCACTAAATAGCTGTCATGTGTGTTCTTTTATACTTTCTGTGTTAATGTAGCGGCATTGAAGTGAGTGATTGTGGTCGCTATGTAATTCTGTATATCACCAAAGGGGCGGAGCCTCAGTCCAAGATATATTACAGTGACCTGAATAAAGTTGGCAATGAAATAAAGGGTGAGAAATCTTCAGAGTTGTTGTTGTTGTTGTTGGTTTCTTTTTGTTTGTTTGTTTGTTCTTTGCTTTCAATATTGAATATTTATTGTTATGTCTCAGGCATCCTTCCCATGGAGAAATTGATAGACAACTTTGACTCTTCCTGGGATGTAAGTGAACTGACCGTGTGTCTATATGGCATAGTTTGTTTACTGTATGCACTATCTCCAGTTTATCTGCAATGACGAGACTGTGTTTACATTTCTGACGGATTTAGAAGCTCCCCGATACCATGTGGTGAAAATTAACGTATCCTCGCCTGAAAAGGTTAGTGATTTTATGCTTCTTAAATAGTTGATCAGAATTTTAGGTTACATTGAAATTAGCGTGTCACAAAGCACGTGCTACTATTAGTTGTGCAAGTCTAAACATGACACAGTAGTGTGAGAATGGGAAATGGGTGTTGGGGGGGGGGGGGACATTCAGTAGGATGGTAGATAGCCTGACAGGGTTAGGAGGGAACTCTTGTTAGATAAGGATGGAACAGACACTTGTGAACAGGAGCAAGATGGCAGCCATGGAGAACTGGTGGATGGAAGTAGAACCATCCTCTTCAACTGTAAGAGAGATGAAAAGCAACTGAAGCAAGTGGAAATAATACATAATGTGAATTTTTATTTCAAGTTTTGTGGATTTTATTTGGTGGTAGTATTGTGGGTGTGGCTTATTTGATGGGGAGTCCTTACCGCAAAGGTTGTTGTGGCAGCTGTCGTAGTTGCTAGGACAAGACGAGCAGGCATCACCTCCAGTCTGGTAAGGGTCAACATCTGAAAAGGCACCTCTATACACATACACAAAAGAACTTAATAAACTAATGACCAAACAATAATAGAAAAAAACCAAAAATATTTACATGAACCTTTGTAATTTTAAGCAACTAATTAGGTCACAATAACAAGAACAGAATGAGTTCTCACCCAACCCTTACAGAGTTTGCACACAACAGTTGGGGAGGCAGTTCCACCAACACAGACACATATGCCCAAGTGCAGTTTGTCAGTCTACAGTCATTCGTTGTGGATTAACAATACAGACTTTGATTAGGATGTTTGTAAGATTAGTGAGAACCACCTCCAATTAGTGGTTAGATTTGGCTTACCCAGGTCCATAGTTGCAGACAACCAGCAGCACCGTCTGCCCTTCTTCTACGTCTTCTCCCCTAAAGCCTTCCACCTCTTCACATTTGTACGACCCGCATCCTACCTTATAGGTGTGAGCCCACATCAGCTGCAGTGAAACAAAGACAGGACAACAATAGTCTATTGAATTGTATGGCTACCGGCTCATTGTCTGCTTCAGTAGGAATTGTTCAGCTCATTCAGCGGACTAAGTTATTTTGATTCCATTTACGAGTTACTCACTTGTAAGTAACGGACGCATTCATCATTATCATCTTCAGCTTCTCCGTTCTCATTGAGGCAAGCCCTCTGGGAGTAGTCGTAGTTGATGCCTTCCTGGAACCACTCACCCACCATGTTGGTTAGGCTGACGGTGTAGTTAGCCGTACCGTACGATACCTCTCCCACATAATCGAATTCAAGGGACTGCTCATGGCGATTCTCGTTGGCCTCGATCGTGCAGCTGACAGCCCAGAACTGGGACAAAGCCGCCAGTTCATTGTCCCACTCCTGCAAAGTGAAAGGAAGATGGGATGAGGCAATATTCATTTGGGGAGTCAGTTTTAGTTTAAAATTTAAGAACTACCTTTTGGGGTTCGAAAGAAGAGGAAATCTTACACATTATTTACTCTGTCATAACTTTAAAGTTGATTCAGACTAGGGATATTTCTTAACTGGCTCACCAGGGCAACCATGTTGGTGGGCGTTGGCTGGGCTCTGGCACGGAATGAATTGTGAGCTTTGAGAATTTCTGCCTTCTCATCTGAGGACAGAGCTGCTTGAGAATATGGAACCAGAGAGACGACCAATGCCGCGGTTACAATGCCAGCAATATTACTCATGTTCTTTTGTTCCTCTTGCTTTGGTTCCTTTTACTCTCGTTAGTCTTGAGTTCATTCCCACATCTACCTGGAGCGGCCTCTTTTATTTGAACTAGGGATGGCCAGTCACTGCTGTAGGACAAGTAGAGTTAGCAGCTAATCGGGCAACAAGGGATCCCCATTTGAGGGTTAGACCAGGTGCTGTTGTAGCAGATACTTTACAGCTCTGGCGTTGGCCATTATGCAGGGGAGGTGTGGAACAGTTGTCCCAGCTGGTGGTGTGCCTGCTCCAGCTGTTGGCTGGTGAGACACTTTGCTGGCAGGTGATCTGGTTGTGAAACTCAATGAGTCAATCTTAGCTTACACATTGTTATTACAAACTGGAATGTGTGGGTGTGTTAATAATAGTGCAAGTGTAGGAATTATTGCATGCTCAGACTTTATTGTTGATTTATCTCACACTCATGTGCCTACATTCTTATTAGAATCAACCAGTAATGGAATTCAATGCACAAACTACTCAATTCAAGTTCATTGCTAATAACTCATTCTTGAGTTTTAATCAATTAAACTGCTCTTTCTTTCTTTTATTTGTCCATTTTTATTTATTATTATTTTTGTTATTGTTGTTTAGGAGAAATGGCAAACACTGATAGCAGAGCATGATTCAGATGTGCTCGAGTGGGTAGCATGTATTAATCAAGATAAACTTGTCCTCTGTTATCTCAAGGATGTCAAGGTAGTTATTAGACCTAGCAGTAGTAGGTGGAGCCTCGGTACTGCCTTCGTGTGTGTGTATGTGTGTGTGTTAGTCAGTGATGTTGCTGCACAACTTGTCAGATGGCAAGTTTGTAAAGCAGTTTCCCTTGGCAATGGGGTCAGTGAGCGGTTATTCTGGCAAGCGCTACCACACGGAGATGTTCTACAGCTTCATCTCTTTCCTCACTCCGGGAGTCTTCTATCGCTGTGATATGACATCACCAGATCTTGTTTCTACGGTAATGGGAGTTGAATTTATTTTGTGAGCGTATTTATGCTGTGGTTGTGGTTGTGATAGGTGTTTAGGAAAACAGAAGTCAAAGGGTTTGATGAGTCTATGTTCGAGACTAAGCAAGTGTTTTATCCTAGCAAAGATGGCACCAAGATACCCATGTTTATTCTGCATAGGAAGGTGAGTGAGAGCAGAAGTGGAGAGACACTCAAACCTCAGCACATGCAGTGATGAGGCTTGTGGATTTTTGCTAAGTCCTTTGGTTGTAAATCTCACAGTTTTGTTATTGATATCTGCAACTACAGTTCTTTTTACCACAATCATGATTTCGTGAGGTATGAACTAGTGGTGTGCTTGTGCACCAAGGGTGAGCAAACCAGCCTAGTTATAATTCAAACAATAATTTTGATTTACACTTAACCAAGTAAACTTATTTTTACTGTTACATATAATTCTTTTGTTTATAAAACACGTTCTAACTTGTGTAAAGGATGGTATCGTATAAAAAATTTCCCCTTGCAGTATAGCCATTGAAATTAATTTTAGCTATATAACCGTTTTCACCTCGATTTTTCTGAGTGATAAGAGTTTCTACTACATATCTTCTTAATGTGCTAACTCTTGACAACAAAATCAGGCAGACATTTAAAAGTATAGGACTGACAAGAACAGTTCAAGATTTTGTTTTATTATTTGTTGTTGTTGTTTATTTAAAACCTATGACATGCGCATTTAAAAAGCACAGTCAAGAAAACCTAAATGAATATTGTCGAGTTCTCCAACACAGCCTCTGACACCAAAGGAGATGCACCACCAGATGAAGCATGTGAACTCCTGCACTGTAATGTTTCAGTATGCATACATGCACTTATTTATTTATTTATTTTGTCATTCCGTTCACAACACATGACACTGTGACTACATTCACTGTGACTACATTCACTGTGACTACATTCACTGTGACTACATTCACTGTGACTACATTCACTGTGACTACATTCACTGTGACTACATTCACTGTGACTACATTCACTGTGACTACATTCACTGTGACTACATTCAGTGACTACATGACACTGTGACTACATTCACTGTGACTACATTCATTCTGTGAAATACATTCCCAACTGTGACTACATTCACTGTGACTACATTCCATGTGACTACATTCACTGTGACTACATTCACTGTTACTACATTCAGGTGACGACAGCACTGTGACTACATTCACTGGACTACATTCACTGTGACTACATTCCACTGTGACTACATTCACTGTGACTACATTCACTGTGACTACATTCACTGTGACTACATTCACTGTGACTACCTTCACTTGACTACATTCACTGTGACTAATGACACTGTGACTACAATCACTGTTACTACATTCACTGTGACTACATTCACTGTGACTACATTTCACTGTGACTACTTCACTGTGACTACTTCACGTGACTACATTCACTGTGGCTAAGTCACTGTTGACTACATTCACTGTGACTACATTCACTGGACTACATTCACTGTACTACATTCACTGTGACTACTTCAAACTGTGGACTACATTCACTGTGACTACATTCACTGTGACTACATTCACTGTGACTACATTCACTGTGACTACAGTCACTGCAGTGCCCGTTTTTTGTCTCTTAATAGTTTTGTCAAGAAGTCTAAAATACTAGCTTAGCTATTTCTGCCATCTTCTTGAATGTTCTTTGTCAGTCCTTCTTTGCTGCTAGTGATTCTTGTTAGAGCCAGCAACTGATAGTTTAAGGTGACCAGTGTTTTTGTGAGTTCTAGATCTTGTGATGAGTGGTGGGAGTTGTATCCCAGTCGTTATTCCACTGTGCTCTACGGCCCCCTCACAAAAATCATGTGCATACATACTTGAATTTCTATGAACATGCTGACATTCTCTCTCTAGATTGACTCGTTGGCAAATAGAAAGTTTCACTAAACATTATCTTCAATGAGAATGAATTATTTCTCGTGTAGTGCACAAGTCGTGCTGATGGTTGTACTACTCGGATTTATCTAGATCATTGATTATTAGTGGGCTTGCTTCCTTCTGTTTCTTGCAATGACTTGAACATGTTAATGTAGATTTAATTATTATATCGTGTTGTTGTTGTTTGTTATATTGTTGTAGGGATCAATCTGGATGGGAGTCACCCGTTTGATCTCTATGGCTACGGGGGATTCAATATTCCCTGCCCCCTCATTCAGTGTTTCCAGGGTGACATTCATGCAGCATATGGGAGGGAATATGGCAATACCTAATCTTTTCGAGGAGGAGGGTGAGACACGACCACATATGATATCCAATTCATGGTTTCATCGGGGGGGGAACTTTTTTTCCCCCCCCCCCCCCCACCCCTTTCCCAAGCAAAGGGAATCCTTGATTTGATGAATCCCTGCACATGTTTTGAAATCAGATAGGCTGGTATGTAGTGAGGCTTGAGTAAGTTATATGTGTGTACGAATGCAATGGTTGCGATAAGGTCTTGGCATTTCTCAATGTGTACTTCAAATGGATCTATACATTGTCTCTGTGTGGACTGGACATTCATCACAAATAATATGATGCTGTGAAGTTGCTAGTGTTGTTGTTGTTGACTGTTCTGACCAGGGAGTATGGTGACAGGTGGCACAAGGCAGGCATTTTGGAGAAGAAACAGAATGTGTTTGATGACTTCATAGCAGCTGCAGAATATCTCATAGAGAACAAGTACACTAATCCTAAGAGGTGAGAAATGTACGCTATTCTCTGGCGTATAATTGGTGTGGTTTTAGATGGTTCGCTTCATTTGATTAATTAGTTCTATTTTAGATTAGCAAGAAAAAATAGCTCTTAGATCCAAGTAGATATAGCTGTGTGAATGTGCAATGAGTTCATTCAAAAATATGGCAACTGTATACCAGTTCAATGCTTGTCTCTGGGATATGGCAACTGTATACCAGTTCAATGCTTGTCTCTGGAATATGGCAACTGTATACCAGTTCAATGCTTGTCTCTGGACTATGGCAACTGTCAATGCTTGTCTCTGGACTATGGCAACTGTATACCAGTTCAATGCTTGTCTCTGGACTATGGCAACTGTATACCAGTTCAATGCTTGTCTCTGGAATATGGCAACTGTATACCAGTTCAATGCTTGTCTCTGGACTATGGCAACTGTATACCAGTTCAATGCTTGTCTCTGGAATATGGCAACTGTATACCAGTTCAATGCTTGTCTCTGGACTATGGCAACTGTCAATGCTTGTCTCTGGACTATGGCAACTGTATACCAGTTCAATGCTTGTCTCTGGACTATGGCAACTGTATACCAGTTCAATGCTTGTCTCTGGAATATGGCAACTGTATACCAGTTCAATGCTTGTCTCTGGACTATGGCAACTGTATACCAGTTCAATGCTTGTCTCTGGAATATGGCAACTGTATACCAGTTCAATGCTTGTCTCTGGAATATGGCAACTGTATACCTGTTCAATGATTGTCTCTGGACTATGGCAGCTGTATACCAGTTCAATGCTTGTCTCTGGACTATGGCAACTGTATACCAGTTCAATGCTTGTCTCTGGACTATGGCAACTGTATATCAGTTCAATGCTTGTCTCTGGACTATGGCAACTGTATACCAGTTCAATGCTTGTCTCTGGACTATGGCAACTGTATACCAGTTCAATGCTTGTCTCTGGACTATGGCAACTGTATACCAGTTCAATGCTTGTCTCTGGACTATGGCAACTGTCTTTGTCTCTGGACTATGGCAACTGTATACCAGTTCAATGCTTGTCTCTGGACTATGGCAACTGTATACCAGTTCAACTGTATACAACTGTATACCAGTTCAATGCTTGTCTCTGGGATATGGCAACTGTATATCAGTTCAATGCTTGTCTCTGGACTATGGCAACTGTATACCAGTTCAATGCTTGTCTCTGGACTATGGCAACTGTATACCAGTTCAATGCTTGTCTCTGGACTATGGCAACTGTATACCAGTTCAATGCTTGTCTCTGGACTATGGCAACTGTATACCAGTTCAATGATTGTCTCTGGAATATGGCAACTGTATACCAGTTCAATGCTTGTCTCTGGACTATGGCAACTGTAATGCTTGTCTCTGGACTATGGCAACTGTATACCAGTTCAATGCTTGTCTCTGGACTATGGCAACTGTATACCAGTTCAATGCTTGTCTCTGGACTATGGCAACTGTATACCAGTTCAATGCTTGTCTCTGGACTATGGCAACTGTATACCAGTTCAATGCTTGTCTCTGGACTATGGCAACTGTATACCAGTTCAATGCTTGTCTCTGGACTATGGCAACTGTATACCAGTTCAATGCTTGTCTCTGGAATATGGCAACTGTATACCAGTTCAATGCTTGTCTCTGGACTATGGCAACTGTATACCAGTTCAATGCTTGTCTCTGGACTATGGCAACTGTATACCAGTTCAATGCTTGTCTCTGGACTATGGCAACTGTATACCAGTTCAATGCTTGTCTCTGGACTATGGCAACTGTATATCAGTTCAATGCTTGTCTCTGGACTATGGCAACTGTATACCAGTTCAATGCTTGTCTCTGGACTATGGCAACTGTATACCAGTTCAATGCTTGTCTCTGGACTATGGCAACTGTATACCAGTTCAATGCTTGTCTCTGGACTATGGCAACTGTATACCAGTTCAATGCTTGTCTCTGGACTATGGCAACTGTATACCAGTTCAATGCTCGTCTCTGGAATATGGCAACTGTATACCAGTTCAATGCTTGTCTCTGGACTATGGCAACTGTATACCAGTTCAATGCTTGTCTCTGGACTATGGCAACTGTATACCAGTTCAATGCTTGTCTCTGGGATATGGCAACTGTATATCAGTTCAATGCTTGTCTCTGGGATATGGCAACTGTATACCAGTTCAATGCTTGTCTCTGGGATATGGCAACTGTATATCAGTTCAATGCTTGTCTCTGGGATATGGCAACTGTATATCAGTTCAATGCTTGTCTCTGGGATATGGCAACTGTATATCAGTTCAATGCTTGTCTCTGGGATATGGCAACTGTATACCAGTTCAATGCTTGTCTCTGGGATATGGCAACTGTATATCAGTTCAATGCTTGTCTCTGGACTATGGCAACTGTATACCAGTTCAATACTTGTCTCTGGGATATGGCAACTGTATATCAGTTCAATGCTTGTCTCTGGACTATGGCAACTGTATACCAGTTCAATGCTTGTCTCTGGAATATGGCAACTGTATATCAGTTCAATGCTTGTCTCTGGACTATGGCAACTGTATATCAGTTCAATGCTTGTCTCTGGACTATTTCTGCCAATGCCATTTGTTAAAGTGTCAGTTAATTTACTACAAAAGCAATCACGGGATATAATAATATATATTACATCTCCCTCCCCTCCCCCCTTTAACTAGATTATCCATCCATGGTGGTTCCAATGGAGGTCTCCTTGTCTGTGCTGTTGCCAATCAGAGACCTGATCTGTATCAGTCCGTGGTCTCCCAAGTGGGGTAAGCGACAAAGTGGGGTTCTAATTAATGCTCACTTTTTGTGATTGCCGTCTGTTGTGCTGACTGCAGTGTTTTGGACATGTTGAGATTCCACAAGTTCACCATCGGCCATGCATGGTTAGTTTCCTCACACCTGCTGCAACAATGTGTCCTCTTTACTACAATCACTTATGTTATGTTTCTATGGGGACAGGTGTACTGATTTTGGGAATCCTGACAAAGAAGAAGACTTCAAGTTTATCCACAAGTGAGATTGTGTGTCTGGTGATACTTTACCATTTTTATGCTCACATCTCATCACGCTTCATCCTTTAATGTCCCTTTACCTCCTCCCTCCTATTCCTTATTACATGTAGGTACTCTCCCTTGCACAATGTGTGTGTGCCAGCAGGTGACGTCCAGTACCCAGCAATGCTGCTGTTGACAGCCGACCATGATGACAGAGTTGTTCCTCTTCACTCCTTTAAATTCATCTCAAAGATCCAAGAGACTGTAGGACGTTTGGATAAACAGGTACAGAGGAGAAGATAGCAAAAATAAACATTTTCACACCCAATCCCTGTAGTCATGCTGTGTTTCAATTGTTGCTCTGTATAATAACTGTTTTTATTTACTTGTATTATCTCCAGACTAACCCAATCATCATCAGGATTGAGACTAAGGCTGGTCACGGAGCTGGAAAGCCTACATCTAAAATTGTAAGTAATTCGTTTGTATTGGTTGCAAGACTCACTATATTGCTGTGCTGTTCTAGATTGATGAAAATGCGGACATTTATGGATTTGTCGGCAAAGTTCTGAACATTGACTGGATCGAGTGATTTAAAAAAAAAAAAGGATTAACTATATATACATACATATTGCAGATGTACTACATCAAAATATAGAAGTATGATTTTGCTCTGTCAGGTCTAAAACTGTTGAACTGCAAAGTTTGACGAATGCTTTAGCCAAGTGGAGAGATGAATTTTGAGAGAAACTGTCATGGACTAGCCAGTTGTCTGCTACATGTAAAAGATGTGTACTACTTCTTAGCCCATGAACCAAGCTGAAAATCTCTGCCAGAGAGTCTTCTTGTTGGTATGCTCTACATTTTCTACAATTACACCAACAAATAGTACTTGTATAAGATAAAATTGGATACGAGAGAGAGGCAGCCATGACAAAAACAATCACTATGCACTTGATAATACACTACTGTTAGATAATTTAAACAAACTTTTAGCTTGTGGTAAAGATCTACACGTAACAATACTTACAAGTCACCCTTAAGGTTTATGCAATTAATAGTTCTGTCACTATGAGGATGCTGCATTTACCAACCAAGAACAAGTTACAAAATATATCTGTTAGCTACAAACAGATTTGTAAACTTGCCATTGGACAGATAATTGTATTGAACTAGATCAGCGCAGTAGGAGTAATCCTTTTCTCTTCGATATAGTTTCCTGTAGTAATTTCCAGCTAGTTTGTCGAGGCAGTCTAGTTCCTGATTGACCTGGAATTAGAACACTTGCTAATGATTATTTATTGAACTCCCTCTATAATACTGGTTTGAATCGCCTCACTTTCGAAATTTTGCCCTTTTCAATATTATTCCTGTACGACTTGGCCAGAAACTCTCCTAGGTCTCTCCCTTTCATTGAAGGATTCTCAGGCCATCTCTGTAGAATGGAATTCAACCTTCTCAATGCAATCTGTTCCTTCGCCATCATTGAACTTTTACAGCACGTTACACAAAAACTCCGCCTCTTTTGCAGTCAATATTGCGCACGCGCATCCCCTACTAACAGCGGGGACTACAGAGGGAGCTTAGTGGGTAGAAACTGTTAGAGAAGCTTTTCGTTATGATATCCGCGCATGCTGTATCTGTACTTTTTATAATAATAAACTTTAGCTCTGTGGAAATATGCTGCAAAGATTTAAGTCATAAAGACTTGGTGGATTTAGTTAATAATGTTGAAACTACCTGGAAGGCAGAAGTCAACCCACACTTTGTTGATATGGATTTGGAAGATATCAGGAAAACCAGGATGGGATCATTAGAAGTAGAAGACCCACTTAATTTGCTTTACTCAACAAATGACAAGAGAGACATAGAAGTGCCAGCCTCATTTGATGCCAGGAAGCAGTGGCCTCACTGTGCAACTATTAAGAACATCAGAGATCAAGGAGCATGTGGAAGTTGTTGGGTGAGCTGCTCTGATCATTGCATTTAGTCTCGTTAAAGTTATTTGCATTTAAACTGTGAAGATCATTACTTCGTTCATGTAGCTATTTGTCAATATCAAAAGTGGCAATTTGTTCTGCCTAATTTCTTGTGCCCTTTATTAGCTCTTTATATACTGTCTACTCATTATGGCTGGTGTACTTTGAATTAATGAAGAACGTTTGAGCCTGAAATGCCAAATATTGATAATAGAATAGGTAAAATACATTCTTATTGACAATTGTTTCATGTTTCATGCTGATACAGCATTTTAGCAATCTTGTTCAATATAATTATGTGAAGCCTAGGTTATAAGTTTAAACAAGGTTCATTTGACTTGTCCATGCTTCCTATAAGCTTAAGGTTATAACTCACAGGAAGATAGTCAAGATGAATAAACCACTTGTTACGGTAGAATACTCTCTCATAAGCTAATACATATATTTTATGCAAGCTTAAAGAAATATGTGGCACTTGACCTTAACAACCTGCAAATATCCTCCTAACGTGTTGGACATGGGGTTGTCTATGTGGTTCTTAGTGTAACAAGATGTAGGAGTGCAAGAAGCTTTCAGACATTCTTTGACCAACAGCTGATGAAAGACTCTAGCTACCTATTGAGACAATTGGTCAGGTGCTTTTTTAGTTTTGTCTCTTCCGTCCTACTCCTTTCTCTTTCCCCTTTCACTGTAGGCATTTGGAGCTGTGGAGGCTATCAGTGATCGCTACTGCATTCACCTCAATAAAAGTGTGAGCATATCAGCAGAAGATTTATTGGCATGTTGCAATAATTGTGGCTTGGGGTAAGCAATCGACACTTCTCTGTCTCAGTATAGAGTATAGTAAAATTGGTAGATCAATACATACTAATACAAGAAATAAAACAAAGGGTTCACATGTAGCACTTGGAAATAGTTAGCTAGCATTTTAATAAGTTTAACTCATAATTATGATATACTTATTTACCTACAAGCAAATAATATCTTATAGAACAGCAACAACAACACAACAAAAACTAATACAAATATAATATTATTTATTGGATGCTGTGGAATATCACACATCTTTTGAGTTTGTATTTACACGAGTGCAGCAGGCACAAAATACGGCCAATCAAACAAGTAATATATCATGTATTGCTCATGCATGAATACTGTAATAACGAGTTACTTGTGAATTTAATATCAAAAGCTTGATATAAGCCTGCAAAGAAAGAGTAAATATGAACTTAAAAAAAAGAAATGATTACATGTAAATGAAGCACCAAAGGTGCGAACCCTCAGCGCTATTAAGCACTACCTAGCTATTACAATATAATCTCCATCCAAAAGAAAAAGCAATCAGTTAGCTATTTTAATGAGGCATCAAAATAGCTTGACCAATGAAAATGGTACATAGAAACGCTGTCTTCACAAGAGAAGAAGCTAAACTAGCCAGAAACACTCACAGATACGCATTTTCAACGCTAAACTTCACTTCTTTCAACTCCGTTAACTCAGTTCCCTGAGCATAAATCAAACTACACCGCTGGCTGCAAGAAATTATTTGCTCACGTGATTATGACGTGATGCTAGGGGGTGTTGCCCATAAAAGCTGGTACCTACCGCAGAGCTGAAAGCTTCGCGTTTTCTCAACGATTAGCCCGAAATTAAAAAAGTAGCACAATAAAAGGTCTTAAATCTTCGTCCTGAGCAAGTTCATACCTAAATCAACTGTTAATTGTTAGTATTCCCCAAAATCAGAGCATGACAGACAGACAAACAGACAGGATGACTACTATAACCATCTCACGCATGCGCGCTGAGGGTTAATGACATCACTGCATAGCTAATACACTGAACTCAAAGCACAGTAATTCTTTATTTTATATTGTCTTAACAAAAGTGCAATCAGGGTTATGATTAATGTCAGGCTGTAAACCTGGAGCATGGAGAAGGAAGCATACTATTTATAGTGAGCTGCATTAGGTGTGTATACATTACAGTGAACTTTTATATCCATGACAAAAGAAAATTGGTTATAGTAGAAACAGCTTGTGTAAGAGAATTAGAAGTTTGAGGGTTTTCTGAGTAGATAGTTAATGCCTAATTAGCTAAACACACAACAAAATATAACGTTTGCCATGAAACCTAAACAATTTTATTTGATTAATTGTGAAAATTCTCTGAATCTCTCTTCTTAAACATCGGTGTGTACAATCATTTATCCTATCTATTGTTTTAGGTGCAATGGAGGTTATCCTTTGTTTGCTTGGTAAGTGTAGCTACTAGATATAGGCTATTTGATTTAGTGTGGAAATACAGCCTCGAAGTTGTACTTCCTGCAGCTGTAAAACACTGTAAAAAAAAAAGCATTTAACTTTGTTGATTATTGCAGGTTATATTGGATCAAGCATGGCATAGTGACAGGAGGCCAGTACCAGTCTAGTGAAGGTTGCAAGCCCTACTCCATTGCCAAGTGTGAACACCACATCTCAGGTGAGCCAAAATAATTCTGTGTACTGTCCAACACAGTATTCTGCTTCATACAATCTTTTAACAGATTTTAGGAAAAGTCTTCAGTTCTTCTAGTATAGCATTCTTTTCAAGTTTGATTTTATTCATTAAGTTTACTTTTCAGATGTCATGTAGCCGAGGTGCTTGCTCATTATTAAATCTTGTGTATGTGGAGGGATGAGTTGTCAGGATCATAAAGTTCATTAGGAAGGACATATTCTAAAGTAATGTATACATTGCTGTGGTGTACTTTATAGCGATGTTCCCTCCTCAGGTACTTACCCTACCTGCAATGAGGTACTTGAAGACACTCCAGCGTGCTCCAGGTCTTGTGCTGACAGTTATTCAATGGATTATTACAAAGACAAGTACTATGGAGACAGAGTCTACTGGGTGTCTGGAGAAGATGAAATGAAGAAAGAGATATTTCTCAACGGACCCGCAGAAGCATCTTTTGTGGTTTATAGTGACTTCTTGACCTACAAATCTGGTATACTACAAAATAGTATACTTGTGTAATTGCAACATCTTACTATTATACAGCCCGATTTCCTATGCACCACCAACCATTATCACCATCATTAGCAATCACCATCGTCATTGTTATTATCATAAGCTATGGCAGTAGGTCACATGAATGTATGTCATTGGCAGCAGCATTTGTTTCCTGTGTGTTTGTGTGTAGGCGTGTACCAGCATGTTGCTGGAGCCTATGTTGGGAGACATGCAGTGAAGCTGTTGGGCTGGGGCTCTGAGAATGGAACACACTATTGGATTCTAGCCAACTCATGGAATACACACTGGGGAGAAGATGGTGAGGTGGTGTTTTGTAAAGGGAAAAGAAGTACATACTGTTGCTTATCTGTGCAGGTTTCTTTAGGATGCTCCGTGGTCAAAATGAGCAAGGAATTGAAAATGGCATATATGGAGGAATTCCAAAATAGGACATCACATAGAATGAGCAAATTTCGTGCAACTTTTTTTTTTTGTTTAATAAACTTTAGGTGTCAGAAGAGGACTTTACCTATGAATTTCCATTTAACAAAAACTGTCATACGTCGGTAGGTAAAGGGTCCATAATGTGCAAGGGCGTGGTGGTGATGGAGTAGTTAATTAACAGGTGCAGTGTGACACCGTGTTGAAAAAGCTATGAAATGGTGTCCACAATTCCTCTGAAAGAGGTAAATAATTTCTCTTACGAAAACTTCATAGCAGTATTTGGCTCGGTAATTGAAGAAGGTCGATTTGCTGCCGCTTGGGTTTGGGAAAGCAGGCCATTCTCGGGTGTTGAGGGTGTCTGTACGGCATTCGCTGATTTTCTTCACTCTTTATCGTACAGAAGCAAACGAGGAGTCGTGCGCTGCTATCCAGATCTAGCTGGAAAACTCTCAGAGAAGGGAGCTTTGTCACAGGAGTCAACAAGAGAGCACGTGGTGGCGGGGTTGTTAGAGCTAACGGACGAAGACAGAAAAGAACTGACGACATTGAACGATAATTACAAGAGCAAATTTAACTTCCCATTCGTTGTTTGTGCTAGAGAGAATAAAACTGAAACTATCAAGAGAGAATTAAAGATCCGTGTTAGAAACGATGAGGAGGAGGAAGTGAATAATGCTATTGGAGAGATTATCAAAATCTCGGGTTACAGAATAAAGGATTTAATTACATCCAGCAACTTGTAAAATGCACATATCATTATGATGTATATAGTAAATTGCACATATTGTCATAAGGCAAATCGCTTAATATTATTATTATCCAAACACATCTGAAATTTATTAGAAGTGTCCTATTGTAATATAACATTATATAGAAAGATTATTAATCATTATATAGTGATTGAGAAAGATTATTTAATCATTATATAGTGATTAGAATGATTATTAATCGTAGTGATTGAGAATGATTACGTACTATTATTATTGTCATCTTTTTTTTTTTTTTTGCTTGAAGCATGCGCACAGAATAGTATTTCATCATCAGATAATTTGTCACAACCCGTGATCAGGTCAGATTTTACTAGAGCGTGTAGTGTTACCTTTGAAAAGATGAGGCTCGCCGTCGTTCTTGCTGCCCTTTGTTCTGTTACCTTTGCAAAATGGAACTCAGCCCAAGTTTTGGATCTGGAATCCATTGCTAACACTGTCAATTCCCAAAAGTCCTCCTGGATGGCTGGACACAACACCCGCTTTCAGGGAATGACCGCCGACGACGTGAGAGTTCAGCTCGGAGCCCTGCGCGGAGGACCAGTCTTTGCTGAGAAGAAAGCAACTGGGAAGGCTGCACCAGACAACTTCGATGCCAGGACCCAATGGCCGAACTGCCCATCTATTGCTGAAGTCAGAGACCAGGGTTCTTGTGGAAGTTGCTGGGTAAGTGAGTAAAGTGGTTCTGTTGTACTACAGTGTATACCTAGAGTGAATAGTTGAAACAGCTGAGAGAATTTGTAAATCACCTGGTTCATTTCAATGCTATGATTATGATTGCAGGCATTTGGAGCAGTGGAAGCCATGACTGACCGATACTGCATCCACTTCAACCAGACTACTCACATCTCCGCAGAAGACCTGATGGCTTGCTGCAAGACCTGTGGCAATGGGTGAGTACAAGGATTTGACCTCTCCTGATTTATTCTCTTGCTCAACTTGATTAATCAATCAGTCACATGATGCTGACCAGATGGCTCTAGATAGGTTGCTGTGGTATCAGCAGTTGATTTAATGGCTCTGGTGTGGCTATTGTGTATTCATTACCATATAAGATTTATGAATATTCTAAATGCTTTATTACAGATGTGGAGGAGGATTTCCCACTTCGGCTTGGTAAGTGAAGTGGTAGCTTGAAGTATACACATGTCATGCGTCAATTTTCTATTTGTGTTGTAGGAGATACTGGGAGGCTGACGGTATTGTTACTGGTGGTCAGTATAACTCTCAGCAAGGCTGTCAGCCATACCTCGTCAAGGCTTGTGACCACCATGTTGTTGGTAAGACTGGTTTAACAACTGAACAAGCACATGTGGGATAGCTGTAGTAGCTGTCATTCATTAAGTTTGTCACCAATGAACTTCAAAATGTTAAGTTACTTGTTATTGTTATTTTTTGTATCCATCAAGCTGTAGTCATGTGACCGACTAAAATAATTGTCATAGCTAATGATCTATTTTGCCTTGAGATGTGTGTAGCTTGATACACCTATTTTAAGCTGGTTTATTTCTCTGGAAGGCATGTATATAGTTTCATTGAAGTACTTCAGAATAATGTTGTTGTCTTGGTATATTAATCATTAAGTTATTCATGTGTCTTATTTAACAGGAAAGCTGTCCCCTTGCGCCAAGGAAGAGGAACACACCCCCAAGTGCTCAGTCATGTGCGAGGCTGGCTATACCACCAGCTACAGACAAGATAAGCATTTCGGAGAGAGAGTTTACTCCTTGAGGGGTGTTGAAAGTATCATGGAAGAGATCTCTACCAATGGACCCATTGAGGGCACCATGGAAGTATATGAAGACTTCCTAGCTTACAAGACTGGTAAGTTATGTATTATTTATTTTAGATTATAGAAGGATAAAGCTAAATAGAACAAAGTAACTGGTAGAATTCAATTTTGCAAAGCAAGAAGGGGGTAAAAAAAATGTAGTGCACATGTTGTTTGCTCTTATTAGATGTCTATTGATTGTTAGAAGTTTGCATCTTGTTAGAGGCATGAATAGAACTTAATGAACATCAGTTCATAATTCACTCAATAGTTTCATTTGTCTCCTAACTCTCCTATTCTGATACTGTATGATAAATTTAATCTTGACTTCACACTATATCTGTCTCTATCAGGGGTGTACCAGCACACTACTGGTAAGATGCTAGGTGGTCATGCCATTCGCATTCTGGGTTATGGAGTGGAAGATGGGACGGACTACTGGCTAGTGGCCAACTCTTGGAACCCTGACTGGGGAGATAATGGTAAGTAGTAATTATCAGCAATATAATGTTGTTGTTGTTATTGGAAAGTGAAGCAAGACACTATTAGCTAGTTGATTGGCAATATTTTATATATTATATGTGGACATATGTGAGTAATAAAAATAATAACCATTGGGTAAAGGACACTCAGGCCTTGCAGAGATAGACTTTTGTTTACCTTTTTGAATGCTGAATGCAACACCTGCAACATTGTAGAGCTTAAGGGAATACACTCCAACTTCAGAGTGTCGCTTAATATTTCACGTGAGCTTTTAAGAAAACTAATGGTGAGAGTTCATGAACGGGCTTATTCAATGTGAATGCTAAGAGCATTTGTTCATTTGTAGATTGCATGATCTTTATTGGTAGTTATTACTCCCAATTCAAAGAAAGCTGCATGTTTTATACACTGATTTGAAATGAGCTTTGCTCGCTAATTTTGTAGTAGTGTATAACAATATTACAACTACTTCTAATTTCTGTCTGTAGGTTTCTTCAAGATTTTGAGAGGAAGGAATGAAGTTGGAATTGAGAGTGGCTGTGTGGCTGGAATGCCCAAGAAATACATGCCTTGAAGGCTTGGACTAGCATAACAATCCAACTCGTGTACAAATGTGTTTCTGTCTGTTCTTTCCCTCTGAATCCATCCATACATCTTTACACAAGTTGAAACTTTTATATTTAAGAAATAAATGATGTTAGAAACAATGTGTACAGACAAAGTGGGATAATAGCTTCAGCTAATACATTGGTTGTCCAAGTTTCAATTGGTCGACAATGTGAGTATTCAAATCACTAACTGTTCCTGCAGCAGTGTTCCACTATTATTGGGCTATAGCTAGCTAACTCATCTCGCACTAATAGTGTACATGAATGCGCTAAATTATTGTTCGTTTAAATCTCCGCGCAGCGCGGGTTCACCCGAGATTCGCATGCAGTGAGGAAAATGAAGTGGTTTATGTTTGCTGCTATTTTATCGTCTGCATTTGCAAAATGGAGCTCTGCAAAATTTCTAGACTTAGAGTCTGTTGCAGATTCTGTCAATTCTCAGAATTCTTCGTGGACTGCTGGCAGCAATATTCGCTTCCATGGAATGGCTGCAGACGATGTGAGAGTACAACTGGGAACTATGAGAGGAGGACCGATTTTTATTGAAAAGAAGGCTAAAGGAATCTCTGTACCAGATAACTTTGATGCAAGGACTAATTGGCCTAGTTGTCCTTCTATTGCTGAAGTTAGAGACCAGGGTTCTTGTGGAAGTTGCTGGGTAGGTTTGTTTGTTTGTTTGTTATTTTTAATCATTCAGAGGGGAAAAATGTGAAGGTAATTTTTACTCATTTGTTTAAAGGCATTTGGAGCAGTGGAAGCCATGACTGACCGATACTGTATCCACTTCAACCAGACTGCTCACATCTCTGCAGAAAACCTGATGGCTTGCTGCAAGACCTGTGGCAGTGGGTAAGCCTGCAGTGAATGTCAGAGGAAGCTCTTACTGCTCTTGCAGTATATTAAAGAAATCACTTACTGCTAGCTATAATGGATCTCACATGCTTTGACTATTTTGTTTTAAAGTAAATTAAATGCTGCCCTTTACAAAACATGTTAGTTTAAATAGCTACAATCATACAATCAAATAAAGCTTTTAAAAATACTCAAGATGAAGATAGCTATATAAGAGATAGTAATGGTATATTTATTAACGTAGGTGTCATGGAGGGTTTCCAACTGCTGCCTGGTAAGCAAGTACAATTCAATACTGCAATGATGTATCTCAACAGATAATGCTTGTGGTGTAGGAGATACTGGGAGATTCATGGTATTGTTACCGGTGGGCAGTATAACTCTTACCAAGGCTGTCAGCCATACCTCATCAAGGCCTGTGAGCACCATGCTGTCGGTAAGTCAAATGTTATCATTTCATTTAATGCCAAGTGCTGTTCTTGAACAAAGCCAACGCCAGAAGATAACCACTCTACTTTTCTTCTACCCCAGGGTTTGAAAGAGAATAATTTATGTTTACATTAAACAGGTAAGCTGCCCCCTTGCACCAAAGAGGAAGTAAAAACTCCCAAATGCTCTCATGAGTGTGAGGCTGGCTACTGCAGTAGCTACAAACAGGACAAGCATTTCGGAGAGAATGTTTATTCCTTGCGCACTGTTGAGAGTATCATGGAAGAGATTTACACAAATGGGCCCATAGAGGGGACCATGGAAGTATACGAGGACTTTCTCACTTACAAGACTGGTGAGTAGCTAAAGGTAACAAAGTATACAATATATTTCAGAATATTGGAAATTATCTGTCATCAGGGGTATACCAGCACACTACTGGTAAGGTACTAGGTGGTCATGCCATTCGCATTCTGGGTTATGGAGTGGAGGACGGGTTGGACTACTGGCTAGTGGCCAACTCTTGGAATCCAGACTGGGGAGATAATGGTAAAGCTTTCACTTATATTTTATAATACTATTATAATTATAATGACCTGTTTTTCTAGGTTTCTTCAAAATTTTGAGAGGAAAAAATGAAGCTGGAATAGAGAATGGCTGTGTGGCTGGAATGCCCAAGAAATACATGCACTAAAGATCAATCCTGAACTGCGTTTTGGTTACATGCACATGTGCTGTCCATGGTCATCTCCAGAACATGTTATCGAACTGAGTCTTGTCAACATCTTGTAGTATTTGATAAGTGGTCTGAGTAAAAGTGGTATTATAAGATATCCATTCAACTATTGTGTATGTGCAGTAGGAAAAATAATATATTTGCATGTTGGAGTGTGTTTCCTGTGCAGTCATCACCAAATTCTTGTCAAAAAACAAACAAGTGGCATTTAGGTCATAAAAATCTATATAACTCTCCATTAACACATCAGCAATCGACCCATCTGCTGGTATTCATCAACTATCACTTTCAATGCACTGTTCCTAGGATGGTGTAGTTCATAGAAATGTATCTCTAGTGGCTTCTCTCTGTCATGTAAGACATTACTAATGCAATGATTAGCCTAGCTAGTGGTCTTATTGAATATTAGGTGCCGCTATTATAAAAATACTCCAACTACAAATATACTGACAGAGTAACAAAGGTAACTATACTGGACATATTACAGTGATGTTATGAGAGCAGAGCCCCGGAGAAATATTGAGTAGTAGTAGTAACTCAAATTTATACGCAGGGTATTTTTATGTACCAGCAATTATAAGGTGTAGCGGAGATTTACACACCACACACCATTGACTACAAATAACATTGCATATGTAAGGTATAAATGATCGTATTAAATGCATTGTGTTATACAGCATCAATGATGTGTTGTTATGGTGGTAAGTGTAACAAAAGAACCAAACAAAAACAACAACAATGATGGCTACTGTTCTGACAACTGCTGAGTCTCGTTTGTTTCAGTTTCAGTTTTAACATCTTCTGTCTCATTCTCTGGCGGATCCACTTTGATGAGTTCCTCATACTTATCATGCTCCCAAACGCCATCATCCCAACCCGAACTCCTTCAAACACAAAAGAAAAAAGTGGTCATGTATGAATAGGTATAAATAAATTTTGCTCCAGTTTTTCTTCCCAAAGTCTTTTTAAATGCCTCAAAATTTACTCTAAATTTCTTAATTTCCTCATCTGATATAAGTAAAGGTCACTAAAAAACAAAACAAAAAACAACAACAACAACAAACAACAACAACAACAAACAAAAAAAACCCACACTTCTTTTCAAATGCTCTACATGTATTCTTGGTGACTTGACCATTGGACAATAGATCTTTCAAGTACGAATACTGTTAAGTTTGGAAGACCTGCCTCTGCTAAAATATCAGCTGGGGCTGTGGGGAGCCCTTGCCTAGAGAGTTTTACAGCCAACCTTACACCATGAGTTACCAACCCTAGTAAAAAAAAATATAATAATCTAGCATAGAATAAACTACCTATTAAACTCGGCAGAGTGATATGACAAGATAGTTCACTCTCAGGCTTTATTTTCACTCCCACTGGCTTATGAAAATTAATTTGCCTGGTGAAGTGAAACATTTCGCCATATCACACTCTAACTTGTGTAATTAAGTACTATATTATATATATATGTGTGTGTGTGCCATGGTATGTTCAAACTGTCCAATCAGATTGCTCAATTTGCAGTAAATATATTTCATAACCACCTCCCAGGAGGTGAATAAGTAAACCGTCCAATCAAAATTAGTTTTTCTGCAATTCCTATAGCCAAGAGGCACGGTACAAGTCGGTTGCACCACTCCACGTTCGGTTGGTATGGGATTTACACTATCCTCGGGCATTTGGCCCTCAAGCGAAACCAAAGCAGATATGTAGTTCTAGTGGCAATAATAATTCTTTCTACTGCAACTGAGGAAGGTTGAATAAAAGTTGTACAGCTACATGCATGTTATAGTAACTTATCCTTACACCATGTAATTTAGCACTATCTCTGAAATAGCATCTATACTTAATAGTTAGTTCATTACAGTTGTCTATATTTCCGGTAAAGGTGTCAATGCTTTTAGGTACCTGTATCTCTCAAAAGGAATGACAGTAATATTTACCTATGCCTATGTAGGAATTTAACCATGTGCAAAAGTTATAGGCAAGCAAAAGAGAGAGAGAGAAAAGAATGCTAATCACTCATTATATACTCACAAAGTGTTTCTTTTGTCACTCTTCTCTACTACTTCTGTTGGTTGAGGTTTTGGGTTCTCTTCCTCATATAAGTCATGCTTCCATTTTGAAGGACTTCTGTTAGTGTTTCCCCCATCTTCTGCTCTCCTCTCGACCCTCCTTCTCCTCCTGCTATCACTCCATCTGCAGCAGGCAAACCAAACAAATGAACCATTAGGAACAATGTAGGAATACTGGTATCTTATTCACAGGAGGCAATGCTCCCTTTAGCTAAATCTTGCCTCCCTCCTTCCCCACACTCCTGACATGCTACCTCCATAAAACAACAACAACAAAAATTGTAACAACACCTGAATCACCCAAGTCATGCAGAATATACGGAATTGCTCCAAAAAACAAAACAAAAAAACCCCCACATCCTTGAAAGTTTAAAATGATGCCTTCTTGTGACTGAAAAAAGTTGACATTTTCTTAAGATAAAATTTTAGAGGTACATAAGCCATTGGCAAGCAAATAAGACTATTAGGAATAGTTCTCTTCAGTAGGACAGGCTTCTTTTGACTATTTGATTGTAGAAATGACAATTTTTTCAAAGTCACAAAATGCTGAGGTGAAAAGGCTGATTATTGAAGACCCTTTACCTGTCAGGGAACACGTAGTGCCTTAAAATACAATTCAGACACTGCAGTCCAGAAGTGTAAAATCCTGAAGAAGAATAGTTACTAACCATTCAATGACATAACCATAGCAAAATACCACCATAAGCATAGAATATACCACCATAAGCATATAAGTGCATGAAAGGCAATCCACAGATGGAAGTGTTAGAATATAACCAGGAAATTGTGTCATCTGATGTAATATGATTACTACAAGCACTAGATAAGATCAGGCACACAGTGGAGCTTGCCCTAACAAACACTGAAATCTAACCACTCACTAAATCAACAAAGGAAGTTCGGAAGTTCCCATAAAATGAGTGAATTAGTACATAGTCCAGAGCCGGACAATCTTAGAGGTCCAGACAACAAACATTTCTTCTTTCTCTTTAGGAGTACTCACTTTTCAGACTTGGAGATTTAACCACGCCCCATTTCAATAGTAAAACAAGAATTTTGCCAATAACCACCACCTTCCAGTTAAATCCTCTACTACTGCTCCCATACTTCACCTGCTACTTCATCTGCTCATACAACCTACCTGACAGCTCACAGTGAGTCTCACAAGCATGTGGGTACAATTTGCTAGCTGCTTAGTCAAATACTACTTCACAGCTGAACATTTTTTCTACTGGACAATAAGAATGGGACAAAGACTAGGTGTATACAGTAAAGGTAAGTAAGCTAGCTCCTTCATGGATAAAAAATAATAATGACAGACTGTATTTATGAATCAAATGCTAACAGGCAGAGTTGAAATAGATGGAGAAAAAACAACAACAACACTTCATGCAGTTTATCTTGCACTTAAGTTTGTTTCAATTGATTACTATAGTAGCAAAAGCTATTGTATCTAATCCCTTATTTAGAAAAAATCAACACAGGACAGCAATAGCTGTTGAGAAAACACTCATTTTAAGTCCTTGTCACTAAACATACTGTGTAGCTTCAACACATTTATACTGAGCCAATGGTAAGATGGCAAAGGAAAGGTAAAAAAAGAGTGAGTTATATGCCACACTTTGAATGAGCTTGTTGCAATTGCTGATGATAGCACAGTGAAGCACACATACACACACACACACTGAAGGTAGTCTTTATGAAGGTCAAAACTATGGGGGATAAGTGCTTCTAAAAATCTTTGCACACACACACAACCACAATGAGTTGGTACTGTTTCCATACAAGACGACTGCATTATGTTGGTACTGTATGATATCCTCCATATAACCAGATCCTACTCAGTGCCATGTCCCCTGAACCAATGGCAGCTCAAAGTCTCACCTACTGCTGACCAACTCCATTCTGGATGACTCCCTGTCTTCCCAGTCCTCGTAATCCCTCGGCCTGTGTCGTCTATCCATTCCTCTTCTATTTTGGTCTCCGCTACTATGCCTCCGATGAAGACGATCTCGGACATCTCTGCCCCTCCCCCAGTCATGCTCCTCCCTCTCTCTCCATGTGCGGGTATTGGGGTTGTTCAGGAATTGGCTTTTTTCCAAGAATTCATTTCTCTCCTCCAGTTCGGACTTCCATGGTGGTACTGGACGCAGACGTTGAGGCACGTATGTGTCCCTATTATCATGCTGCAATAACATCATTGAAATATATTGTACGTCAACCATATACATACATAAATACATACTATAGGGTTGAATAAATATGCACACGGCTTGCTTCAGAGCAGCAATAATTTAAACACTGTATGTATGTGTTTGTACTTTGAAATGTTTTCGCACATAAACTGGGATTTACACTACCCAAATTATAAGTCAAGTAAACATAACAAAATTTTCCGTTCCCAAATTAACACAATTAAGGACTAGAGGCAGGCACACAAGATACAATGTCTCACAGAACTGCTACCAATGTAACTATACTGTATATAAAAGATATTTCATCTATGATCACACGTTAGGCATCCAGATCTTCTAGTTGGTCATGTACTTTAAAAATGAACCATTTACTTCGACTAGCCCAGAAGGTGGCTTGCCATAGCTATAGAGCAGCACCATCACAACACTGTCAGATTTCCCATGAGATAACTCTCCTTTTCCACATGCAACTTGTTTAGAATGGCCAGGCTAGTCTTTCATCTTTAGTCACAACCAACATGAATGGTATGATACACACTACCACAGTCGTACAATCAGACGCTGCGGCTCACTAATCCTCTCAACTTTCAAAGAAGGGAGTCGACATAAAGCATAGTTTGAGGTTGATTGATCATGTGGACACATGAATAAGACATAATCACTCAGGATAGACACAGAACATATCGTAACTTGATGCCACAAAATTCCAACTTTTCCAACAAATCCTCTTTAGAGCACAGCTATCTTGAAATTGATTCAATAACTTCACAACTTATACACGATTAATTATCTTAAGGGTGCTGTGACACCGCCCACGCAAATATTCACAATAATTGGATTTTGGTTGCTAGGGATTACTAACTTTTTTCTTGGTGTTTGTAGAGCTCCAACTAAGGGTGGATCCTAAAGAGTACTGCTAATGGACTAACTAAATAAAAAGAACGGGCCTTGGGAGCCTGTTTCGTTCAATTTACGAGCTCCTCAGCCTCAAGTATATAATCCACAACTCCTCCGTGGGTGCCGTCGCTGACGAGCCCATTCTTCGTCTACTGCTACATTTGTTGATTGTCTTCAAAACCTTCGTTGTACTTTTTCTCAATTCTGCTTTGTTTTGTCTAGTTGATTGTGCTCATTTGGTCCTCGCGGCAGCGCGCCCGAATTTTTTCTTTAAAAAAAAATTGCTTGTAGCTAAGGTCATAGTCAGCCTGTGTACGAAATTTGGAGTCATTTCTACGCTTAGTTTCCGGGACTAAAAATTAGTCCATGCGATCTTTTGGCAGAGACTTGATTGCATTCAAACCACACCCACAACAGATTCAGTTGATTCCCGGCGGGAAAGTGAGTTCCAGGTGCTCTCCAACTTTCAGGCGCCTACCGGTTAGCAAACCGGTTTTCTGGCCGCCTCTCCCTCAGGATGATAAACCCTACTGAAACGAGTGTGAGGAGATTATAGTAGTCTTGTTAGTAGTGTTTATCTCGGCATGGTCAGGGAAGGGAAGGCTTTTATCAAGCTTGCTAGATGCATATTCAGTGTGTGTATGTACCTATAATAGATTAGTGAACCATTTTTGCTGCTGGAAAACTCTACAGTTCAGTTTATGTACAGTTTTCTGTAGTTAGCTATTCACTTCATTTGTTTATTCATCTTGACTTAGCTATCTACATCACAAAATATTAATCTATATTTAGCTGGCTATTTCAAACATTTTTTATATAAAATAAGTATCATTACATTATACATTCATAAAAATTATCACTGGTCATCACAATACTGTAAAATAAAAAAATCATGAGTGATATATCAGGAAGGAGTTTTGCACAAGAATAAAAAATTAAAATAATGGAGTCATTACTGAGGTATTATTTACCTGTCAAAGCTTGGAGACAATGGGAGCCAGCGTCTGCTCTAGGGAGAAACAATACTGACAAAGTAAGCCAAGAAATACAATATCAAACAGCTGCGCTCTTTACAACTTATAGCGGGGGCGGGGCCTCGGTCAGTTTTATCAATTGGTGGGCGGGAAGCTTTGAATTACCAGCGCAAGCTAAGTTAGCGGTTGTTTTAATATTATTGCTATGTCACAGCACCCTTAAAATGAATTTTGGAGCCACCTCACACAATGAGTTAGAGGGGGCGGGTCAAATTCACTCATATGTATGTGGAAAGCAGATATTCTTTCATAGACAATGAGCTATTAAGATAAGTAAACACTTATATAAATTACCTCTTTATTTAGTGAATGACACAAACACTGTGAAGCACTGAAGGTGTGAACCCTCAGTATACACTAGCTAGCTATAACAAAATCAATTCTTGGACTGAAAAATAACCCTCGGTGAGGTATCAATACGGCTCAAGCAATGAAAATGGTAGATGTAGCTAATTCCTGCCTAAAAGAAGTAGCTAAACATGCAGGAGACTCTCATCGGTTATAGTTTCAAAGTAAAACACCTGAATCCCAGCACTCATTAACTTTTCAGCATAAAGTTAAAACTACCGCAGGAAGAAAAAGAAATTATTTGCTCGCGTGATTGCGATGTGACAATAGAGGGCGTTACCTACAAAAGCTTGAACCTATGCAGAGCCGACAGCTTGCTTTTTAAAAAAAAAAAAGGCCCGAAATTGAAAAAGTAGCACAATAAAAGGTCTTAAATCGTCGTTCTAAGTAAGTTCATACCTAAATCAGCAGTTAATTGTCAGTAATCTCCAAAATCAGAGCGTGACAGACAGACAGGATGACTACTATAACCCTCTCGCACATGCACGCTGAGGGTTAATAATTAAATCATTAACTGCTGTATAAAATTCTCAACTCTAAGTGTACAATTCAAAAATTGCGTGACTAGAATAGGAAAAGGGTTAGTATTTCCTTATTCCTTCTTATTATACTGTCTTCACTCATATGTAAGATATATTTCATATACGGTGCTGATATATAAGAGTACTACTACTAATAGTGCTATGTGTTGTTCGGATCAATGAACTCATCAACAACTAAGGCTTTACTTATTAAGAATTTCATAGTATTTAGTCTCCCTATCCTGTGATTACTGTCTTCCAGTACTTCTCTGTCCACAAGTACATAGCACTGTGTACTGTGTTACTCAGTAAAACATCCCACATAATAAAACTAACAAATACCCAATACAAACCCTAACACACTCAACACAGACCCTAACACACATACTCAATCCGTACTTAACGCACAAACACACACACACAGGCCCAATAGATTTCTAACTACAACATGCACTTCACTATCACTTATTATAATATAAGTCCTGACAATTCCAAGGGTGAAGGGATAACCTATTTTTACTTTCATACCTCATAAAAGAATCCTTTTCGTGGCACTTCTTGCGGATCAGCTTGCTCCTCTGGTACTGGCTCCTCATGTTCTTGCCAGTCCATCTTTTCTTCATCCTTCCCTTCTACTTCTTCATCCGCTCTGCCCTTTGGATGCCTCTGTTTCTTCTCCAGCATTCCTGTCAATCAAGTGACACCAATGTATGCACACACACACACACACACCAGTGACTAGATGTACGTACAGCATAGGGTCTTGCACTCACCTCGATCGGGATGTGACCTGTGCTTCTCAGGATTTTTAGATTCTCGTAACAGAGGAGCTTGACTAACACTTCCTCCTCCCCCTTCTCTTTTAGATCGCTCACCCTCTCGAGTATTTGATTTAGGTTCTTCCCTGCGTCTTACGATTCTCTCATATTCATCCCTTTTTGGACGCCTTGGACCTTCATCCCAGTGTTTGGAGTCAACTCTTTCTTTGCGCTTCGCTAGTTGACTGTTCTGTTCTTCCCTACCTAACTGCCACCGCCCCTTTACAGCCTCGGATTCTGGCCTTACTCTGTGCTGGGATGTTCTGGTTTCAGCAATGCGTTCTTTCCTTTCTTCTTTTAACCATTTTTGATCCATATTATCGGCTACCATTGGCCTGTAAGATTGTCCATGGCCTTTCCTCCCTGAATCATTTTCTAGCCTCGGTTTAACTCTACCGCCATCTTGTTCTACAATCCCGTACATTGGTGCTCCCTGTTTCGGCCTTTTGACTTGGCCTTCTCGTTCTACCTGCCTATCAGGAGACACCTTTTTACGCACATTTTCTCGCTGTGCATTTCTTTCAGATGTCACTTGACCTATTCTTTTTTCTTGCTCCGCACTTCTCTCTGTAACCCCTCTTGATCTCCTTCGTTTGATCCTTTCCTCTTGCTCTATAGTTCTGGAGTCTCTCCCAGTGCTTCCATCATGTTGCCCAGTACTACAGTCTTTCTCTCTGGTAGGATAACCACTTCTTTTTCTTTCTTGATAATTATCTTCTTCTACCTTCCTTTCTTTAGGGTTTTTTATTCTTCTTTCTTTTAAATCACCCCTACAGTGTACACATGCTCAATTAATTAACACGGATTTAAGTCAAGACCTATACCTTCTTTCATTTCTTTTTTCATTCTTATCTTCATCCCCTACCGAGTATCTTCTGGTAAGATGTAAAATATTGGGTCAGGTGCAGCAAAGATTATTTAGGACACAATTCACCTTGTCCTTTCTCGTGTCTTAGCTTTTTCTTTAGGCATTTTTATTATAACAAAAAAGCAACCAGCTCTACCATTCTGTTGTACACACTAACACACGGTGCAGGGTTCGACTTTCTCACGTGAGCCAATAGCGTCCAATTTTTTTTTTCTAATTTTTTTTATGAATGGGCGGCGGTCTTCTTTTGGGATTTAGCAGCCCCTTGCTAATAATAATTCTACTGCTGTGAAGCAAGTGTGTGATTTGTGAATCTTTTTTTAGCTAGTTTGTTTTAGCGAACTGGTATGGGGGCTGCCTGCTGCGGACTGGCAGACAATACTGGTGGCACTCGGAAAAGGAGAAGTACTCGGCGCTCCAAAGTCGTTCATTCTGCAAGAGAGCCTTTACTTAGGGAGAACGAGAGAGAGGCTGTTAGCAACTTGCTGAGATACCTGGAAGGCGGTAAATGAGATTTTCTGGTTAATCAGTATGCAATTTATAGCTACATTTGCTAGAGCAAAAAAATAAAATAAAATAAAAACCACAACAGCTGATTTGTGAGTTTGCTTGTTCATCTTGTTTGTTTGATTGTCATACATAGAGGAATCACTCAGCAGCAATGGATCTCAAAGCAGCAGTAATGGACGAATATCAACCATCAGTGAGGACCACCTAACAAACTTGTGCACGCTGGCACACTCTGACAATGTGGATCTGCAGCGTTCGGCTGCGCTGTGCTTCTCTGAGTTCAGTGAAAAATGTAAGTGATGCTGCACATGGAGAGTGCTGAATGGGAGCGTATATATGTGTGTGCTATACTGTCAAATGACAGTGTGATCATGTCAGAGTTGACTGGCTGCTACAATGACCTTTGTACTCCATGGATCACATGGTGCTCGTGTTTGCTTATCCCCTTCCCTCCCCCTTTTACGATTATTATTGTTGTTTTGTTTGGTATTTTGAAAGGATATTCTTTGAAATGGGACACATGGTGTGGTAGTTGGACAATAAGTTACTTTTATTTGTATGCATTAGAGTGAGTAGGAAAAGAAAAAAATAATATTTGATGCAACTTTCCTTCCTTTGTTGCCAGTAACCCAGCCAGTGTCAAAGGAGCTGTTGGAGCCTCTGGTTCACTTGCTGGTGTCATTGGATGTGGAGGTGCAGAAAGCTTCATCTCATGCTCTGAGCAACTTTGCACTGCACGGACCAGGTAAGGCATGGGGGGCCAAACAAGACAAGGAAGAAGATATGCAGAGGGTAATAATAAAAAAGACGATGTTGGAATAGTATGAAGTATTTACCTTTTTTTCTTGTGACATGCTTATCCAATTGAGCTGTGTAGATTTTCTATATTGTGTGTTTCCATAGAATGGTTAATGCAATGAACAAAGCAATCACAATGTGTTTTAGCCTTACAGTTTACCAGTTAAAAAAGAGATTGTCACTTCTAGTTCTAGTATTGACATGTGTGCCTGTGGTGTTATTCTTGTCTACACTTCTAGTTCTAGTATTGACATGTGTGCCTGTGGTGTTATTCTTGTCTACACGTGGATCCATTCTTTTGCTTGCATATTGTAATGTTCCCTCTTCTAGTTTTTGTGGCTTAAAATGAGTAAGCCACACCCATATTTAGTATAGTTTATTTTTATTTGTTTAAGAGCCTAACAAGGACCTGATCATTCAGGCTGGGGCATTACAGCCACTCATAGCTCTGCTCAGTGTGGAGAATGTGGACGTGCAGTGTAACGCTTGCGGCTGCATCACAACTCTGGCCACTGTCGGTAAGTCGGCCGGAGGGGATGTTGAGTTGTTTAGTTGGGGCAAGGAAAGAGGAGAGGAGTGCTAAGGAGTGGGTACAAAGTATAGCCGGCTAGTGGTAGGTGGGGCTAGTAAGTAGTGGGTGGGGGCTAGTAAGTGGTGGGTGTGGCTAGTAAGTAGTGGGTGTGGCTAGTATGTGGTGGGTGGGGCTTGTTCATACAAGAGGTCAAAAATATGGAAATAATCTGCAGAGGTGCAGAATATATTTAGTACGAGCTAATTTTCTAGTTTTAAATTATCTGGGTAAGGTAATACAGTAGCACTAAAAAAGGGAAAATGAGAAATGAAACTACTCAATGGACTTTTTGAAAGTGGATTGTAATGGGAGAAATTTCTTCTACTAGTAGTAAACAATTTGGTTTGGAGACGCTTTGACAGATAAAACATTTTTTTGAGCAAATGAAGTATCTGTTAGAAATAGTTTGTCTAACTGATGAAGACTTCTCAAGGTCAGATGTCAACTGTCTGAAATGATTATAATAATTATTCAAATGTTCTCATTCTAACGGCCATTATGTTTAATTAAATATAATATTGGTTGTTAGAACTGAGAAAAGTTGCTGTAAGTCTAAAATTGTACACTAAGTATTTTATTGTAATGGGGTGGTGGTGACATGGAAAGGGTCCTCAATCAGATGGGTGTGGCTGTCATTGAAAGTGTTTACTCTGACTTTTATGGCTTTCACTTTGCTGGACTTAAATTTTAAGTATCTTGTTTTCCTGAGAGAGGGAGCGTGTGTGTAATTGGTTAACACGTGTAATAATGAGCAGTAGCTGAAACATTCGTCAAGCCTTCAGTGTTTAAAGCTATATCTTTTTGCCGTTCCATGCAGTTTCCCTGTCTTCCTTTTGCACTTCTATCCACTTAAATTGTCAGATATTGGGTTATTTATCTAATCTTAGTTACCTATATTTTGATTTCCACTAGTCATAAAAAAATTTTTTTTTTATAGAATCTATAGTTAAGTGATTGGTACATGTGTGGTATGCCATGTACCATTTGTTATATTGCTTATACTCTGTCTCTATCCTCCCCCCCCCCCCCCCCCCCCCTCTTGTTTTCTCTTTCTTTCTTCTGTGTTCCTCGTGCTTCGGTTGATTCCAGAGGCCAATAAGTCAGAGATAGTGAGATCAGGTGGAGTAGGACCACTCCTTGCTTTGGCACATTCTAGGGACTCCAAGGTTCAGAGGAACGCTGCCGGAGCTCTCCTCAATCTCACTCATGTCGGTGAGTTGATGGGATGAACTGTACTTCTCCTGGAACATAGTTTCAGTAATTATATATATAATACATAATATTATATATATATATATAGGGGTTCATTTAGGGTGGGGGGGGGGGGGGCTCTTACCTCCCTCCACTGATTTTTTTTACCCCCTTTGAGCTGAAAATTTTGTAAGCGAAATGTAAAGTTAATAAAGTAAAGAAGGTGATTGCGAATGCACAAGTTTCTTGCTGCTCTAAGTGTATTGTCTTAAATGGAAGTTAGAAGTTATCGCTAATAATCGTAATCCCGAGGGCAAAGCCCAAGGGAGAGGGTGGTTATCTAGCAATACTTCTGAGAGTTGCCATGGTTTAAATACCATAGTTACCTTTTTTAACAGAGTAAAAGACCAAATAAAAGAGCGGCTATTATTGTTTTGAGGGGGGAAATGTGTCCAGTTAATACAGTGAGGGTCATTCCAAACACTGAAAACAAGATAAGTGCATTTTGTTCCCTTTCCGCCGCCTTCAAACAAAAACAGTGGTAATTGAACGAAGATATCCAGTGGCATTCTCCAGACAGGACTTTATACTCAAATAAATAATTCTCCGTGTCAGTTCTTTATACAGGGAACCACTTGCCTCACACACACGTGCTAGTGTAAGCGACTGTTTATTGGCTTGAACACGTCCAAAGCAAGTGGATTGACTTGACAGTACATTCAATATTTTATGTAGAGTAGCCACCATTTCAGTTCTAACAAATAATGTATGCCTTTTTAATTGAACCAGAACACAAGTACTATGAACCTAATACAACCTGATGCACACACACCTCATGATGTCACTAATTTATTCATTCATGTTTGTGGTCAATTTATACTATTCCAATTTTAGATTTCATTCTTATGAATCTGTGCTACTTAAGAACTCCACTAAAGTGGTCCATATAAAAAGTTGTACTGCTATACTGTGTGCACCAGCATCTGTCATTAGGCATGGTGATATAAGTGTTAAGTTAGTGTTACTTGCTTTGGAATAGTTATCATGCATTGATGATGGAGACGGTATTTGTCTTTGATGTCTGACGAGCTCCCAAAACATATTTATTTTACTATTTTAAGCCTTGGGAAAGTTTTTAGTGGAAACTACTGACTGGTGCTCACAATTTTGATTTCTTTATGACAGCTAGCTATAAATCATTCCATTCCTCTTGTCATTTTGTGTGTGTGTGTGTGTGTGTGTGTATGTGTGTGTGTGTGTGTGTGTGTGTGTGTGATGGAGTTTGTTTTTTGTCTGGGCTTCCCTATTATGTAACCATGGAAATCTGATGATCTATGTGTTGAAGTAGAAGGCCTCTATTGGAAGTGTATTAGTTTCACGTCAGACATAATGTCATCTATATGCCCCAGTTCAGTGAGTGTGAATTATGCCTGGGGGAGTTTTAGTAAGGAAGGATCCAGTCTTATTAATAATTGCTTGCTGCAGTCTTACCACTCCTTATTTTATATTTATTTACCACTGCAAAATGTACCTATTGCACACAATTATCTAAGTAAAGTGTAGCACCATCAGGCCAGTCTATACATATGTACAGTCTATACATATGTACAGTCTATACATATGTACAGTCTATACATATGTACAGTCTATACATATGTACAGTCTATACATATGTACAGTCTATACATATGTGTTTGGTGTGTTGCTCATTTTGTAAGGTACATTTGACAAAGCCATTGTGTGACCCTTTCCATTTTTTTCTAACCATCTCATGAATTCTTAAAAAAAAAAAAAGAAGAAGAAGAAGAGAAAACAAACAACAAGACTTTGATTCATCAACGAGTAAATATGCCAGATATCCGTTACTGCATGAATGGAATTGTTTGCTTTGCTAGCTCACTCACTCACTCACCATCTCTGGGTGCATACACTGCATTTTTAAACCTGACCTCTGATGAAAGATTTTATTCAGCTAGTCTTACAGTCTTGATTTTTTCTCTGCTGAGAGGGTGTGTCCCTTGGTGGCGGTTGTCTTGGCATTCTGGTGAGGATGGGGAAAGCTTTAAAACCAAAAACATTAGAAGAAACAGTGATCAGCATGCTGGCAGATTCAGGCAGAGGAAACAGTGATCAGCATGCTGGCAGATTCAGGCAGAGGAAACTTTATCCATAGGCAGACAAATATGTGACATATGGGACAGGGATGGGGCAAGCACTTTGTGCTTGTGCTTGAAAGTGCTTTAAGTATGTTTCTAAAGTGCTTGCCTCATGCCAGGTATGAGACTGTTATTGTAGTCACAACCATTAATTTGTGCATTCACAAAATGTTTGTTGTCTTATGAAATGATGTAATTCCTATAATTGATTGGATGTTGTGTTGTGTCAGAGTCCAACAGGCACGTGCTAGTAGAGTCTGGTGGAGTGGAAGTGTTTGCTCAGCTCCTCAGCAACTCTGACCCGGACATTCAGTTCTACTGTGCCGCAGCTCTCAGTAATCTCGCAGTGCATGGTAAGAGTGGAAGGGGTGGGGTGAGCTTTCTATGGTTACGAGCCTTGTGGTTGGTATGTGTGTGTGTGTGTGTGTAAACGAGACTGAACTTCAGAATGCTTGTGTAAATGGCGATTGAGCTGAGTGAGTGACACAGTGGCGGGCGTGTATAGCTAAATTAGAGCCAAGTATCTGTGTGTTTGTGTATTAATGTGGGCTAGCCTGTGGCATATTAGAGCACATGTGATAGTGATGTAATGGACAACTACTGGGTACTGGGCATAGACTTTCAAACCTTTTGTATACCATTCTTTGTATCTACCTGTTCATTTGTAAATAGTAAATTCTTTATGTTAGCTTGTTACTCATTGACTGCTCATTTTTGGAATATGACTGCATTGTTTTTAAACAATATGAAGTACGGGTCTTAACTACGTAGCTTGTTCGCCATTTGTGTTGAAGCACACCACTAGTTATTAAGTTAGTTTAGTAATTCTGCCGAAAATTTGTATGAAAATCTAAACTCTTTTAATTCCCAAATCTTGTGATTCAATATCTGAATCAATTTAACTGAATAGTTGATACTACCTTGTGAGGTTTGTGTGCAACATTGTATCAGGCAGTTTGAATTTGGGGAATTTTTTATGCCAAGCTATTTTAATTTTGTTTATTTTTATTTTTTTTGTTTCTTTAGAGCAATATCGAAAAATTATCATTGCTTCCAATGATAAGAACACTTTACCCACTTTGATCAGATTGATGCAATCCATCAAAAATAAAGTAAGTTATGAAAACACTATTCAATAGTTATGCAAAACTGACAAGGAGGGGATGAATACAAAGTGCGCAACGATTGTCAAATGACATACAAAGTGCAGCCAATACAAGGCAATGAATGACAGGACAAAATGAAAGTGTTAAAAACAATTGTGAGAGAACTGTGTAGAGATTATGTAAAACAAGTATTGCATGCTTTTAAAAAATGTCTACCTTTTAGTTTATTGTTTTGTTAGCAGCTACTCAGTGGTAGGGGAAGTTCCATTGCAGCAAGGCTACTGCTTTGTTCCAAGTTTGACGAAGAGGAAAGAGTATCTATGGCTTGTTTTAAGTTGGGTAAGGCAGAAACAGAGAGGAAGCATGATTGAGAGTATTTCTTGCCAACTGCCGCTACATTAGAGGTTTTTTTGGTGTCCATTATTTGGAAGTATGCTTGCATCTGTGTGGCCACCTCCTTAGCAAACGTGGCTGCCCTTTCCTGAGAGTACCAGCTGTACGTTTCCATGACAATGCTCCAGTGGTCCCTGACTCTCCGGAAGTCCCCTTTAAGAACAGCCACGACACTGCTGGCCACCAACAAAGCTCCTGCAGCAAGCTGGGAGGGAAGCAGCCTCCTGACGTCCGTTGCCAGGTAACACGCTTCCACCATGAACTTGGCTAGGTTGTGAATTTGTGCTGTTGTTGAAAGAAGCTTGGAGTATCTGCGGAGGAAGGTAAGTGCATTAGGCTTGCCTAACTGGTACTCTAGGGCTTCCAGAATTTCAACCTCCATCTGACGCACTTCATCTGCTGTGTAGATGTCAGCAGCTATGTAGGTTATGTCCATGATAGAGGGCGGGTAGACATCTTCATATTTAGATGCCAGCAATATGGCCGTCACCCCCACCAGCTGCAAGTTTCTCTTTGTTACAAAGTTACTTCTGCTCTGTAAATATCTATCCAGGATGTCCACAGCAATGTGCAATGTGTCGGGCACCAGTTTGTAGTTGCCGTGTACCTGAACCATCCAGTTCACCAGCACACGACGGTGGGAGGAGCTTACGTCCATCGACCGGCAGCTGCTGAGGAAGTTACTCTTTATCCTGAATGTCTCGCTCCTCTCTGAGATGAGCAGGTTGTGATAGATCTCATAAGCGTAGACGGCACATTGCTGTGGGTCGTGGATTTCTTCCACGTCGGGACAATCTTCTCTGAGGTACAGAACAGGGAGAACAGATGGACTGGGTTTTCTGTCTGGCTCCAGTGAGACTAATTCACTTTTCCCCATTTTCGGTCTCTTTCTACGAGTTTCTCCTCTCTGACAATGGTGGTTGGCTCGAGTGCTGATTAGTCCACCGCCAGTGGACTTAGTTGCTCTGCCCAGTAGCTTCTTGCACTTCTCTTCCCGTTCTTTTTCTGTTAGAGACTTGAGCGTTGGAGCAGTCAGTGTAAAATGCTCTCCTGTGATTATTGATTTTGCAGAGGGTTTGCAAACTTCTTTTAGGTTTCTTCGAGTGGCCAGGCTTGAGGTGCAGTTAGCATCCACCAGAGCTAGCTTTGGCCGGTGAAGATCCTTTGAGAGTTGCTTCATCGGCTTGGACACCTTCAGCAGTAGCTGCTTTTTTTCCACCTGTTTCTGAGGCATTTCTTGTGTATCTTCTCCAATACGTTCCTCAGGTTTTCCTTTCAATGAATATTCCGCTGAAAACTGGAGAAATATGTTTTGACTAAAATTTGTGAATCAAGGTTTTGAGTTTCTTAAATAGTGAGATTTCAAAGTTATTATTTTTTAGGTGGACTACCTATAATTGGATTAGTTGCCACTTGGGGGGAGGGGGTGGTAAAGGGTGGGATGGGCCAGGGCCTTGTTGGAATGTTAGTTGATGTTCTTCCCACTGGAAATGACGTTCTTGTTCATTGTAGGCCATTTATCATCCCAAGTATTTTGTCTCTTGTTGTAGGTTTGTTGTCAAGCGTGCTTGGCGATAAGGAATCTGGCATCAGATGGTGAGTGCTTGTAGTTTAATTGAAATTGAAGTCTTACAAGAGAACAACCGAAAAGTGGGATGTGTGGTCTGGGATATGGTTGCCATGGCTACCACAAGCCACTCCCTGGTGATAGTGGTTATTGCGTCATGCACATTGTCTCTTCCCATCACAGTGTTTATTTTTAATGCAGCAATATCTCTAAGCGCTTACCTTTACCTGCACTGTTTTACAAATGTAAGCAACTGGTAATAGGAATATTTGCAAGCGGGATACTGAAAAAATTAACTAGAAAACTAAGAGTGCAAACCCTCAGTGTTAGTTTAAAAAAAAAAAAAAAGTCACTATTGTTGAATAACGAAGTTCTTAAATTTTCAGCTTGTGACAATAATAGTTTGTTAGGGCATTTTAAATTGGCCTGCTTGCATCTCTGGGATTATTCTGGCGATTCAAGGGATTTTTTATGGGCATGGACATTTAAGAGTAACAGACAAACTGAATGAATGATAAACAGACTACTGTAACCCTCTCGTGCATGCGTGCTGAGGGTTAGTACTTCACATCATTTAGGTTGATTTCCCCAAACCGGTCACACACACACCTTGACCTTGACCTTGAAAGCAAGCCACCCATCGGATGATGCTTCTCTGCCACAAGTGACAGGCTAAATCACAGTTATTAATGTTTCTGAAGAGTGGTGACACATCTGTGTCTATCAATGTCTTGTTTTCGTCTGAATGCTCTCTCACACACACTACACTGGTATGGTTTATCTGTAGCTGTACTGCTACCACTGTTCTCAATACTGTCTTCCACACGTGTCCTTCTTCTCCTCTCTCATCCTCTGCCACTCTAACCTCAGTCACATCCTCGAGTCCTGTCCTGCAACTTCTCCTCCAACCACTCCTGTCCTGTGCCAACTGATACCACCTCCTCTCATCAATATTAACCTTTTTCAAATCTTTTCTGACACGATCTCGCCATCTCATTCTGGTCCCATGTGCAGGGCAGCGCTGAGCAAGCCTACCAAACAGTATCTTCTTGGGTAGTCTGTTGTCATCCATTCTTGCCAGGTTCAGCCATCTCAGTTGTCTCGCTATAACTATATCTTCCAGGGACTCCTCCATTCCAAACTGGCAGGCCACCTGGACACTGCTTATGAGCTCAGACACACACACACACACACACACACACACACACACACATAAATATACATACGTCACAGGGTTTGATAAGTATCTATGCCATAATAAAGGTTCCTTCAAAAAATATTTTCCAGATGTTTCTTAACTTCTATATCATAAAATATTTAACATTATTCTGAGACTATGTTTACATATTGACTCTCACTTGACATCTCCCTAACTTCCACCAATTGCAATCGTAAAGCCTTACAAGTCAATTTTTTCAAAAAATGTTAGGGTAGAACTGGATAAATAGCTGTTAGCTCTAGCCTATGGCATGGTAGTAAGCTCTGGCAAGCTCTGGAACTGCACACTATGAGGAAAATAACAGTATCTAACTAGTCCCTTGTCTACATAATCTGCAAACTCTGCAATTCTCGCCATATATTGAAAAGACCTAAGTGAAGCACTGTTAACTTCTTTCAGACCGCCAGCAACCGGATTTGTTTATAGTGTTGCGGAGACACATGATAATAATATTTATGGAATACAAGATGCGCCCCCTAGCCTTAGCAACTCCTTTACGCAGTGTTTTCTTGAAATGAACAAAAATAATGACTAGTAGGGCGAAGATGGCTCGTGCTACAGTTTCCAGATTTGGAGGGCGCCATTCTGAGGCCCCGTGCAACCTGCTGGTAGAAAAATATGAAAAACATTATATGCCGTGTTTAACTGGTCACATTATATTATATAATAGTTAATTAAGAAATTGTAAATCTGCTGCATTAGAAATTTGAGGTCTTTACAAAAATGTTATTTGAGGCCAAATATTGCCGATTCAGGTTATTTGAAAATTTAAGTCGTTGACCGATTGCTGTTGTTGTTGTTGTTGTTGTTGTTATCATTTGTAGATTCTAACCAGGAGTTGATAGTGACACTAGGAGGTTTGGCCGCTCTGGCTCCTCTCTTGAAGGCTTCGGACAGTGAAACAGTTGCAGCTGCTGTTGCTGCACTCAGAAATCTCTCCATTCGCAAGGGCAATGAGGTGGATGTGGTTAGAGGGCAGAGAATGCACTATAATGTGTTTATGTTTTGTTCTCTCCTCTAAGCTAAAGTTGTATGAAGGTTTACTCATTAGTGGGAGCTTTGTTTGGGTTGGGACTGAGTTAAGGAGTTGTTGTTTTTTTCCTATGTATTTAAGTCTCAGTAAACATGGTCTAGTTGAGATCCTCTGGGCATTATTTGAAGCATGTCACATTTTGCACAAGTAAGTGAACGTGAAGGAAGATTAGGGAGGGAATCATGGCTATTCTGAACATTTCTCTGTCTCATCAGTCATGATTGAATAAAAACTTGCTGTAATTATGTCATGTATTAGCATTTATGTTAAAAATATCTTTGCTTTGTTGTGTGTGTGTGTGTGTGTGTGTGTGTGTGTGTGTGTGTGTGTGTGTGTGTGTGTGTGTGTGTGTGTAGGTGAAGATCATAGAAAGTGGTATTCTTGGTGATCTGAAGAGATTGGTGGCAGTGAAGGAGTCCCCAAACATCCAGTGTCATGCAGCTGGCACCATCAGAAACTTGGCAGCAGAAAACCTGACCAGAGTGAGTTTTGAGCAAGAACTTAAATGTGGCATTTTTTAGCAAAGCTTAACATTTACTGCCCACAGTTGTTGTTTCTGTCTTTGCTTGAAAGGGTGTAGTTTTTAGACACAGACCTCTCACTCTTTCCATCTCCCATCTTCCCATATATGTGGCAAGTTGCTGTTTCACTAGGTCAACCACACTGGAGAGAGTAATATAAGAAAGGATAGGGGCTTGTTGAGGTAGTGTAGCTGTATGTTCAGTGAAAGAATGGATTGAAGGCAAAAAAAAAAAGGTTTTTTGCTAAAGATACACTGATCAGCTCTTCTCATTGCTGTTTGACTGTCCTTGTCACTAATGAACTCTCTCTCTCTCGGTGGTGTAGCAATTTCTACTGTGTCTGGACTAGAGTTAGATGATCTGAGTCCAATATATCGTAGACAATGCTTGTGTGTAAGTCTTGTATGAATGAACTAATCCCATGCCTTATGCTCCCTCAGGCTATCGTGGAGGCGGGGTGTGTGGAGGCTCTGGCTGATCCTCTCCTCAGGGCAAATGTCACATCCGAAGCAGTCCTCAGTGAAGTGTGTGCGGCGATGGCCGTGCTGGCCTCTGAAGGTATCGTTGTTGTTAGGCTAGGGTGAGGGGAGGTTTCGCAATGTCGTCCTAAAGATCTGCTGTCCTAGACTTGCAAGTACCTGAAGTGAAACTGAAACTGTAATTATCCGCAATTATGGATGTTTTGTAATTTCCATACTTATTATTACAGTAGTAGTAGTAGTAGTAGTAATGTGGGTGTTTATTCTAAATCTTTGTTTATTTTGCACAATATTCTGTTTTCCTCAGTTGATTGGTTTTTGTATCTCTTCTTGTGATGTTATTAGAGATTGGTCGAGTGAAGATAATGTCTCTAAAGAATGGTAACTTCCACATCACCTTAATGACGCTACTGGAGTCTCCGTACCAAGAGGTTCGCTACAACTGTGCTGGAGTGATCGGTCACCTGGCTATCAATGGTGGGTGTGGCTTAGTTTTGTCTGAAATACATATATAGGGTGGGGTGTGTTCTTTATGAGCTTTGTGTGTGTGTGTGTGTGTGTGTGTGTGTGTGTGTGTAGGCAAGTATCACAAGTATTTCTTTGAGGGAGATGTGAACATTATGAATCACCTCATGCGTTTCCTGCAGTCAGATGACGATAACTTTGTTCACATCGGATTGTGGATTCTCTCACAGTTTTCTAGTGGTGGTAGGTTATAATAATTATAACATCACTAAAATAAAAATGAGGCAATTGTGGAGACTTATAGACATTCATTTATTGAATTCCAATGTAACTGGTAAGGGATATCAAATTCACAAATGTCAACATTGACTCAATGCATTGAAATATGTACCAGTATTAGAGGTTTTCTCCGTTATAAACTATATGCTGGTAAAAGGTTTTCTCTGTTATAAACTGTATGCTGGTAAAAGGTTTTCTCCGTTATAAACTGTATGCTGGTAAAAGGTTTTCTCCGTTATAAACTGTATGCTGGTAAAAGGTTTTCTCCGTTATAAACTGTATGCTGGTAAAAGGTTTTCTCCGTTATAAACTATATGCTGGTAAAAGGTTACAGTACTTCCTCTCTTGTGTTTGCCCATAGATACACACACAAAGACTCAACTAAACCAGCCTACTGTGGTGAGCAAAGTGAAGCAAATCAGGACATCCAGAGCTTCCACTGAAATGCTGGATCTTGTGGAAAATACTCTTTCTAACCTCAAAGTAAGTCAGTCATCTGAGTGTTCTTGTCTGACCAGAAATGGTGCCTCTGTATCTAGGGCCAGACCAGAGATCGCACCACGTTGTAGCAGCAAATGAGGCTCACCTGTCTGCACATCACGAGTGTTTGGTATAACTGAGATCTTGTTATTTGTTTATTTGGTTGTTGTTGAATTATATTGTTGTCACTTTGTTGTTTTTGCACGGCACATTTCAATCCTTTCATTCTATAAAAATCATTTTTATTAGCTCTTCATCTTTCAATTACTACTGGTCACCCAATATAACTTTTTTTGAATAAATGAAAATAATATTTTTAATCAAAAAATTTATCCTCAACAAGTCACATATCTGGTTCTGGGCTAGAGTCTGGTTAGTGTAAACTCACTCAAGCCCTGCATTCGTCATTCCTCTCTCACACCGCAGGCAAACAAACTGATCGTGCAATGTTTAATCATATCAATTATATGTTGCTACTTTCAGCTCTAACAACCTCTACCCAACCAATTCAATTAATGTGTCTACGAAAGTATAAAGTGCAGAATAAATAAATGAAAATGACAACTCAAATCTGATTGTGTTAAATGCTTCATATCTTCCTGTTCTTCAACGGTCTTCCATCTGCCCAGTATTGCTTTTTTCCCGAGCCAATCATCAGGTACACTATCATACCAAAGATATAGATTTCTGCACTGACAAAAAACACTTCTCTCCATTCACTCCTCAAAGTACCATAGTACATATCAGATCCTTTAGGAGAACTGGGCTACAAAACAAATAAATAAACAACAAGACAAAAGGAAAAGTAACAGTATGGCGGGTTATCTCAATACAGTGTGAGCTTCAAAACACTAGAAATGAGTAAACAGAGCTTTTGCTAATAGCCAAAGGTTTGTAGCTCGGGCAAGCTAATTAAAGCTCCTTGCGAGATTCATGCAAGATTTTTGTAAGACCTGATTCTTATTGAAATTATGCATGTGTAATGATCTTCAATGAACTTGTTGGTTTTTCAAAATTCCCTCCCATGACCTCGGTAAGAATTTTATAAGATCTTTCACATACTTGATCCTTGTGGTCATTTACAAGAAGATTCTTGCAAGTCTTTTTCAAGATTAAAATACTTGCAAGAATCTTTGCAAGTTCAGGTTAGTCTCGTGGGGCCAGACCCTTTACCCAACCTCTACGCTGGGAAAGAGTCTGGAACTTTGACCATATGAATTTCGTTCCTTTCCCAGTGAATCCTGGGGAACAATACTTTAACATGTATAGCTTATGGTGGGTTGGGCCAATACCGCAGGAAATAAACCACTATGTGTTTCTATTAATAATTGGTGGTAAATTAAGTCATCCGCCAAGTAACTCAACATTTTTAGTGCCTTCCTGGACTCCATAATGATGAAAATGAATATAGGAGTACCTTGTAGCAATCTCTTTTTGGCAGGAAAATTCCTCAAAACCATTTGGCTTCCACTTTAACTGATTGCAGGCTTTTGGTCACATCAGTTTCACAAGAAATTTTCCAACACCAGAATTATTACTACAGGAAGCAAGTTCTGAACACTTCTTGTCTACTCTGCAGCTCTTCCACTACAGCCAGCAAAAAAAATGTTCATACACGAAGCAGTTTGGAGGTACGTTTAGCTAAACTATAATCCATCACAGCATATTCAAATCCACCAACTAACCACAATTGAGAGACAGTAGATACCACGTATTGGCGCCTTTTAATCACATTCCGAGGAAACGAAAGGCATATGGTGAAGTTCCAGACCCTTTCCCAGCTTAGCGGTTGGGTAAAAGGGTCTGGCTTGCAAGACTAGGATCAGGTATAGTTCTTGCAAGGATCGTGCAAGATATACCAAAGATCTTGTAAGGTTCTTACTGAGGTCATGCAAGGATTATAAAAAAACCCAACAAGGTCAGTCGAGATTCTTGCATGAATCTTACCAATTCAAGCAAGGATTTGGTAAGAATGGTGACCTGATCTTGCATGATATTTCTACTACTACAGATTCATCTATCTGAAAATAATCTATTGACCATAAATCTTCACAATTTTCAAGCACCGCCATGAAATGTGTCTCTTGCTTACATCATGAGCGATGGCCTTGGCTACTATCGGCCCCACGATGCCAGGGATGGTTGCCACCATGTTACTGATGCCCATGAGGAGACCAGAGAAACGAGGGGCGATGTCCAAGTGATTGATGTTGAATCCTGCCAGACCGCAGCCTTGAAGGCCAACGGCAACTGTCAGAAGAGAAACTGCTGAAATAATAGTGGTTCCAAAATAGCCACACAGCAAGAGAAACAGAGCTCCACTGAAAGCAGCTAAAAAAGAATAATTAAATTAAAAAAATATGAAATAAAAAAAAAAATGTATTCACAAGGAAAAAATTCTATGCTGTCTTTAAAAAAATAAATAAAATAGTGAAAAATATATAATTATACTCTATGGTGTATTACTCTATGGTGTATTATACTCTATGGTGTATTACTGTAGAATTAAGTGTTGTAATATTAAGCATTGCTGTAGTTTTTCATTTTTTCCAATTAATCTTTGCCAAACAAATAAACAATGAATTGCAGGGGTTGCCCTTATGGTGGTGCATTAGAACAACTCACCTGCGGTCGTCATGATCTTGCGCACTATCGTCGTGGAGATGTACTTGCGCATGAAGTCAGCTAATTGCCCACTGACTACCACAAGGAGTGCCAACAGAATGTAAGGAATGGCTGAGAACACACCTGCCATTACAATGGACTACACAACACGCGTGCATACACAAACACACAAGGACATGCATTAGATGCATTGTGTGTACTTGGTGTGAAATGAAGTTCTTTAGGACTAATATGAAAACTGAACAAAACATCTTTTCATAGTTTCACTAATTGTATCATTGGAAGTCTCCCAAAAGTGCACTCAGTCAATGAGAAGAACAACCGCTCACACATGCTCAAATGCTGGCATGAATTAATAACAATATATTGACTGAGAGTTAGCTCCTTGGTTGCTGGTTCACTTACTGCAGACTTGAGCTGCTGTAGGTTGACGGCTTGCTTCAAATATGTGGGCATGCACGTCAGGAGTGTGTAGAACCCCCAGTTGTTGCAGAAATGAGCGATAATGATCCCCCACACTGCTGGAGATATCATAATGTCCCACCATGGAGTCGCCACCTGAACACAAACTAGTTAACTGACAGTTCCAATACTCAGTTGTATACAATATGTAGCTAATTCCTACCGTATTTGCTGGCTATACTAGAGTGAAGTTCCAATCAATTGACTATTAGTATGAGTAATAGCATGGTAACCGTGCTAGTGATCCCTAACGGCACAGGTTGCCCGTGCTATTATCACTCTCTAATATTAGGCCAGCTTCTTACAAATCATTAACCCTCAGTGCACATGCGTGAGGTTACAGTACTCAGTTTGTCTGTCAGTCAGTCAGTCAGTCATTCTGTCACACATCAAAAAGTTGCACTGGACATTTTAAGTCCCTCTAATGTGCCAGAATTTTTTGTTCTGAATTAAAAGCTAGCCATAAAATCGTAAGTGATTGTTGGTAAAACCCCCTATAATCATGCCGTACTCACGTGAGCAAATAATTTCTTTTCTGCCTATGATAGTTTTGCATTACATTATTCTCGGCAGTTTACCGGAGTGCTTGGAGTTACTACTGGTGAGGCGAGTGTCGCTTGTAGTTTCATTGCACGAGTTGTAAATCAACTTACCCAAGCTTTGTATATCGGCGTGCGCAAACATACATATTGGCATATTCATGTTGATACTACTCCAAATATATTATTAGTTTGGTCTTTGTAATAGCTAGCTAGTGTATAGTAATGCTGAGGGTTCGCATCCCTTGGTGCTTCATTTGCACTGTAGCTACACTGTATTGTTCACTTGCTATCTCCTTATATCAGGATTAGCTTCCTTTCCTCCTTATCTGCTGAAAAAATTTTCATCTAATATGGGTAAACTTACATGCTAAAGAATGATATTGTCTCCAACTAGAAACTACTCTAACTGTACGTTTCCAAGGCTAAAGCTGCATGCATGCACACTTACCCATACTATTTCACTTAGCTACGTGCTAGTTCACTTTTCTCATGTGATTTTTAATTGAACAGCGATTTTTCCAATACAATTTTGAATGGGAAATTTAATAATAATAAAAAATAATAACTTAAAAGCCAGCAAATAGGATACAGCAGAAATATACCATATTCACTTGCTTGGCTTCTACCATGTCATGAATCTTATGTTCTTTCCCACTCCCCACATACACCCAACAGCACATGTATGTTCCCTTACACACACACACACACACATACATATCATCACTCACATATCATCACTCTTACTAATTCCATTTAATCATTGGGATTGTAAGTAAGGTTTATTCATATGGTTACCTTGGAAGCTGTGCCTTCTGCTGCAATGGACGACTCAATATAGTTCCTCTCCTGCTTGGATATGCGTGGGTGTGTGGCAGGTGAGCTATAGCCAATAGGAATCCACAGCAGAAACCATAGAATACCGACAGCACCTGCAATATAAACAAACACAAGACGGTCATAACAGAGAAGACTCAGACATTCTTGACTCTTTTTTTGCTGTATAAATAGAGAATAATGCTGTAATGGAAAGATGTATATCTTTGATCACTGAAGCATATTAAAAAAAAGAAGAAAAAAAGAAGGTATACATACGTTTGGTAAAAGAGATTCACAGTCAGGGATTGATGTACTGATCTTCAGCAAATAAGTATCAATAAAGTAAAGAGAGGTCATTGAATTGTGAGGAAAACCACCATATCACAGACAGTCTGCAAATAGTTCTATTGTTCAGTTGTACAATGTGCAGCTCACTCCTGCCATATTTGCCAGCCACTCTAGAGTGTTGTGTAATTAAGTGACTATGAATTCAAATAATAAATAAATAATATACACATCAATTTACTATGAACTCAATCAGCAGCGATAGAAGAACAAGGCTGATAAGCTTTGTGGAGAAATTGTGGCTGTCACTTTCCCACAAACCTTTGGTTATTCCAAAATATTTAACTTTCTTTTTCTTTTCCTCTCCCTTTTTTTCCCCCTTAAATAATGATCTGGGTGAGCTAGCCAGCTTAGTACCTCGTAAAGTCAAACACTGTTGTGGTTAACCATAAGGAAATACCCATGAAAACCTTATTACTGGCACTTCACAATCTTTGGTAAAATAAAACAATTTATCATTATTAAAAAAATATATATTAATACTAGTCCCTTTTATAACTGAATCTGTGCACCAACATACGACATCTGAAATAATACACAAGTTAATTACTATATATCATGTAGCAACACAGTGCACAATACAGCCTGACGTATCTGTAGATGGCGTCCTGCTTCACCACACCCTTAGTGTGTCTTACTGAGTTATAAACTAACCAACCCTTACCAAAGACATAGAAAACAGAAGGCCATCCTCCTGCGAAGCCGTATTGCACCAGAAGACCAGACAAGGGGAAGGACAGTACAGTTCCTATATGAGGGCCAGCGTAAGAGATGGTGGCCAGACGACTCCTCTCCATGGGAGGGGCCCACTTAGACCACAGCACGTGCATCGCTGGGAACGTCACTCCCTAAACACACGAATAGCAGACGGGCTTGTCAGTAATTGAGGACTTGAAAATGGAACTAATAAGTTTGCCAGGTAGTATTATTGTATAGGTTATATCAAATATGTAGCTACAGTTTTAACTAATAATTGAAGCACTGTTGCCAACAGCAGCTGTATTTGTAACATGTGGTCAAGTTTCCTAATGGCAATGACTAATACATAATTCCATCAGCAAAGATCAGCTCCAAGTCTGAGCTGCATTTCTAAGTATTGCCTCACCTCAAAGAATCCTTCCAGAGCCCTCACTACGATTAAGAGTTCCACTCTGGTGTAAGCTGCTAAAGGGGTCAGCAAGGTCAGCACTGCCGTCATGGCGATACCCACACCAAACACCCAGCGGCCGCCGAACTTCTGGGCAAGAAGTCCTCCCGGAATCTGAGTAAGAATGTAGCCGTAGAAAAAGGAGGCCAAAATTTGTCCTAAGGAATAAAATTGAATATTTTGTCAAAAGTTTCTGTGACCACCTGACTGTTTGCTGAGAGCGAAGGAAGAGAGTAAAAGAGCAAGGTGATTGGGAAAAGTGATTATAAACCAGATTACATTGTGAAATTAACAACTAGCTTTGGCTGTTGTGATTGGAGTCTGTATGATTGTTATTCTTTCACACAACGTCTGTGCTTATCTGACTGAATAATGAACTGAAGGAGTAGTCGTTGCTGTGTGCGCAGGTGAGTTCTGAATGATTGTGTAACTATTGTCCCTGATTGCAATTTTGTGATTTGAAAAGCAACCGTAGCTTCAGTTCAAAAAATTTTGTGTCTTACAGGTATGCTGGCTTGACATAGTTTTAGTAAGTAGGTGTGATCAAACTTAGTGTTACTTTTTTTAAGTCAATACCCACCTTCTTGACCTGAAGACCAGTCAAATATCTGGAAAATATAATAGTAATAACAGTAATAATAATAATAGTAATCATCATCACCATCATCATCATCATCATCATCATCATCATAATGATAATAATACACAATCATACCATTGAAACTCGGCAAAGCACAGGACTTACTTTAGCCGACCCGTTCCTGGGAGTGGCTGTAGAGCGGGCCATCTGGACTATGGCCACACTGAGGTTGACTCTCAGAGCATATACATTGATAAAGCCGAGACATGACACAAAGGCGAGCATGTAGCGCACAGGGATGCAGGGCAACAAGTCAAACTTCCACCATTGGTCTTTGGATGCTATAGATCCTGTGGGTGAAGATGGCCCTAGTTTATAGAGATGGTACAGTTGATGGACCCCCTAGTTCTATTGTAAGTGATAATACTTTAGCTACTGTGAAGATGTAGTATTGGGTGTAAGGACCCATGTGAGCTTCAATTAAGTCTGTGGTAGGCATATAATGTTTAGTTCCAATAGCAACATTATTGCTAGAATACCACCCACCCACCAACCAACCAACATCAAACACATACACTACCTGTAGTTAATGCCAACTATGCAACTATATGCAAACGACCTAACTGCTACATTTGCACCGTTTTTGCAATACCTGTCTTGTATTTTCACTTGCAATATAGCTAGGGATTGCATTAGCTAGAATCTCCAAATCGCAATTATAAAACCTGCAGGTTACCTTTCTGTATCGTGTTTAGCAGCAGACTTTTCTCAGCCGCCTTTTCCCCCATGCTCGTGAGTTTGTACTGGTTACTGCCGTACCCGTAGAGTTCGCCGGATGATTCAATCTCTTCCTCCTCCTCCCCTAGCTCTTCGTCTTCACTGCTGCTGCTGGCGGCCGGCGACGCTGATGAGGGGGGCGTGGTCGAATCCATTCACACCTTTCCCCCCAGTGAATACAGTCTCTAGTACACGTTGTAATATCGGTGGAATACGTTGAATCCGTACTCGCTGCTAGAACTTAAAAGTGTGTAAGCATGCATTAAGTATTGATTTATTTTTTACTATATACACTGAATTTCTACCAGAACAAAAAAGTACTACCTGTTATTAATTTGAATCTTATAAGTGACACCCAGTTTGTTAATTAGATAGTTCATTCTTCTTGGATTGCTCATTTATTCTTGACGTCTCTAAGTATATAGCACTGGAAGTTTTTACCTTAGAATCGTAGCTATATCAACATTTAAACTTACAGCTAGTTCTATTACGCGTTCCTTCAATTTAACGTGGGTGTCGTTGTTACTTTGTAGTCTAATGGCCGACAGAAGTCCGGGAGGTGCGAGTAAACGAGGACCTCAGAGTCCCAGGACTTCTTCTACCGCTGCCAAATCTTCAGAACGAGGAAGTGCGGCATATGTCCGGTCGAAAAGCAAACAACCGAGGTATTGTCTGAGATGTTTGGTGGGCTTTTATTGAAGATGTTCTGTGTTCTGTCTCTTTATGTAATGAACTTTTGAGTTGTTCTTGTGTGTATGGTACACATATCAGCTGAATGTCCACATATGTAGATCGGTAAAAGTCAAAAAAGTTTTGAGTTAAGTTGGAAATGGTCACTGAAGCTATTTATTATTAGTATTATTATTATAACTTTACAACCACTATATAACAAAGATAATTAAAAGAGATGAAATGTGATATGATGGGTGGATGAAGGACAAACTCTATGTACAAGAGAGCAGCCTAGTTAGCTAAAAGAAAAGAAAAGGTATATAAATGATAATAAAACAGCTAAGTGTGAGAAGGGAGTGATACATTAATAAAGTGACTGTGACATTTGGAGCAAGGACATAAACAACAAAATGTGCAGGAATTGTCTGAATCAAAGTGTGCAATAAATAGATCACAAAATTTTTGCTTGAGAGAACGTTTAATAGAAGTGAAGGACAATGATCAATAGGTGAGAATGTGTTCCATAGTAGAGATATGCGATTAAAATATTAATGTCGTGTAGTGGAGGTGCGTTGGAACTTAATTTCTAATTTACAATTTGAAGATCTTGTGGACCCAGAATGAAAAGTGACGTGATTAAATACATTAAATGAATCAGACGGATTCTTAAGACATTTAACAAAAAATAATAGGTCTAGTAATTGTAGGTAGTACATTAGTGGTAAAATATTGAGATGAATAAGTCTTAATTTGTAAGAAATATTATTATAATTATTTAAAATGTATTTAGTTGCACGCGGTTGAACTCTTTCCAATAAGATAATGTCTTGTATTTTATTGGGAAACCATAGCTGGGAACAGTAGGTCAGCTGAGATCTTACAAGTGATAGATAGAGGGACTTCTTAATGTTAATGGGTGATGTGCAAGGAATTGTTCGCCTAATTAAATACAGAGACCGATAAGCTTTGCTGCATATTTCTTTGATGTGGACAGACCAAGATAAACTATATATCAGAGATTAAAATACCTAAATCTTTCTGTTGAGTCACTGTTTTAATTGTATCATTACCGATGGTGTAATTGTTGTTAGTAGATGATGTTAGGGAGACATTCATGTATGCACATTTAGAAGTATTAAAAGAAAGTTTTCAAGATTGACACCATGACAATAA